>Ga0209437_100035_pt1 | contig 481110 bp, 461 predicted proteins | sample AraplaL_Cvi_mTSA_FD_184266 | JGI IMG/M metagenome (GOLD analysis project Ga0209437, IMG submission 184266) | Arabidopsis root microbial communities from the University of North Carolina, USA - plate scrape CL_Cvi_mTSA (SPAdes) (version 2) | ecosystem: Host-associated > Plants > Roots >...
AGCGCCCTTTGGGCGCTTTTTTCGTTTCCGGGGCACGGACTTTACCGTGCAGGGTGAGAACCTGCAGCAGGTTCGACTGAATCGCCCGGCGATTCAGGCTGTTGCGTCAGCATCACCCGGAGGGCGAGGCCCTGGGAAGGGCCGAGGCAATCCTGCACGACCCACCAATTAAGAAAGAAGCGCCCTTTGGGCGCTTTTTTCGTTTCTGCAGTATCACAGACTCGCGTTGAATGTAAAAAGCCAATGGCGTTTAAGGTGTTGTGAAGTCTGACCTGGATTGCTGTGAGATCGAGACTGCTTAGGGAACACGGTCAGATCGGAAAGGCGCAAAAGCCGTCATCCATGACCTGCTCGGCCCGCGCCGTCCTGGCGCGGGACGCTTTCCTCCTCTGATCCTGTTCCCTGCGCATCGAACTTATTCGTTGCTGGAAGATTCAGTCGGGTGCGAGTCTGTAATCAGTCAGGAAGAGGCTCTGCATTTTTAGTTTCTGCGATACCGACTATGCAGGTCAGGGCAGACAATCCGCATCCTTACATTGACCGTCACGGCTTTTTCTTCACCTTCGCCACTGCCAGGCTCTCCCAGATATGCATCACCGCATAGCTGCGCCAGGGACGCCAGGATTGCGAGCGCGCTTCTGCTTCTTTAGATGACATGCCGCCCAGGTTATTACGGATGGCAATGTCCTCTTTGGGAAAAGCATCCGGCCAGCGCAGGGCGCGCATCGCGATATAGTGCGCGGTCCAGGGACCAATGCCCGGCAGGCTGACCAGCTTTTTTATCACCTCGTCAGGCGGCTGCGCGGCACTGAGACGCAGATCGCCGCTGGCGCAGGCGGTGGCAAAGGCGATGATGGCGCGGGAGCGGGCGGCGCTGACGATGCCCATCGGCGCAACGTCATCCACCGTCAGCGCTGCGATGCGTTCAGGAAGCGCGGTGTAGCGGGTCAGGTCGGCAAAGGGCGTTTCACAGGGCTCGCCAAAGGCGGCGGCAAAACGGCTGCTGACTGTGGTGGCGGCTTTGACGGTCACCTGCTGGCCGATAATGGCGCGCACGCCCAGTTCGAAGGCGTCGAAGGCGCCAGGCACACGCAGACCCGGATGTGCAATCAGGCTGGGTGCCAGCAGTGGATCCTGAGCCAGACAGGCGGCGATACGCTGCGGTTGTGCGTCGAGATCGAACAGATCGCGCAGGCGGCGCAGCAGCAGTGGCAGAACCGGCGTCAGCGAGGTTGAGAGCGTCACCTGCAGCGCGTTCTTCTGCGGCAGATGGGAAACACTGACCCAGCCCCGGCAGCGTCCCAGCGCCACGGTGCGTCGCCAGCAGCCATCTTCCACTGCCTCAACCTCCTTCATCAGATGTGTCTGCAAAAACCAGAGCATCGCCGCCCAATCGTAGGGAGGGCGATAAGCCAGCCGCAGCGTCACGCGGTCGCCAGGCTGCGCACGCTTCGTGCCTGTATCGTCACGGCGCAGCGCGCTCGGCGTCATGCGGTAGCGAGCCTGGAAAACATCATTAAAACGGCGCAGGCTGCTGAAGCCGCTGGCGTAGGCGACTTCTGTGACCGGCAACTGCGTTTCTGTCAGCAGTTGCTTTGCCAGTAGCATTCGACGCGTCTGCTTCAGTTCCAGTGGAGAGACCCCGAGTTCATGCTGCACAATACGGCGCAGCTGACGCAGGCTGAGACCGAATTCAGCGGCAATCGCCTCCAGTCCTTCGCGTTCCTCCAGCATCCCCTCCTCAATGCGCTGAATCAGCTGCTCCGCCACGCGATGCGGTTGATCAACCGGCGCATTGCCAGGAGCCAGCTCAGGCCGACAGCGCAGGCAGGGTCGGAAGCGCGCTTTCTCAGCCGCCTCGGCGCTGCTGAAGAAAAGGCAGTTCTTCTGCATCGGTGCTTTGACCGGGCAGACCGGACGGCAATAGATACCGGTTGAGGTCACGCCCACAAAGAAAACGCCGTCAAAGCGGGTATCACGAGAGGTTAGCGCCTGATAGGCAATGTCGGGATCGAGCATGGCATTTCTCCGGTAAATAAGCGCAGCCTACACCGGTGAATCCCGGCAGACTGGCTGTATTCGGACAGCACAACAGTTTATCGCCATGACCGAAAACAGCCAGTCAGGCTGATGAAAAGTGCGATACTGGGTAACGGAATCGTGACGGGAGAATCACCATGTACTACTTCAAACCGATAGTTACCCCGGTGGGCGAACTTAAACTGGTCGCCAGCGATAGCGGCCTGGCGGGAATTTTGTGGGAAAACGACGATCCAAAACGCACCCGGTTTTTGCCGCAAACGCGCAATGACGATCACCCCATTCTGATCGAAACCGAGCGTCAGCTCAGCGAGTACTTTACCGGTGAGCGTCGCTGTTTTGTGTTGCCGCTCGATATGGTCGGCACCGACTTTCAGAAAAAAGTCTGGCAGGCGCTGGTGGCGATCCCGTTTGGTGAGACGCGCAGCTACAGCCAGATCGCACGGGAGATCGGCCATCCGCAGGCGGTGCGAGCGGTCGGTGCGGCCAATGGCCGTAATCCCCTCTCCATTGTCGCGCCATGCCATCGCGTGATCGGTGCCAACGGCAAGCTGACCGGCTTTGCGGGCGGGCTGGATATCAAAGCCTTCCTGCTGGCGCTGGAAGCGCCGCAGAAACCGCTGGTGCTGGCAGATGAAACGCAGCCGGGCAGAGTAGGTGCTGTGATGCAGCCAGAGTAAATATCTCACGACACAGTGTGGTTTTTCCGCTATCGTGTTTAGCATATAAAACACAACGGCGGGTTCATCGCCATAATTCGCCTCCGCAGGCGATTTTCGTTAATTAGACAAAACGAGAGCTGTGTCATGAGTGTGATGTTCGATCCTGAAAGCGCCGTTTATCCTTTCCCGCCTAAACCTGCCCGCCTGAGTGACGATGAGAAGGTGTTTTACCGTGAGAAAATCAAAGCGCTGCTGAAGGCGCGTAACGCGGTGATGGTAGCGCACTACTACACCGATCCGGAAATCCAGGCGCTGGCGGAAGAGACAGGCGGCTGCGTCTCCGACTCGCTGGAGATGGCGCGTTTCGGCAGCAATCATTCGGCGACCACGCTGCTGGTGGCGGGCGTACGCTTTATGGGTGAAACCGCCAAAATCCTCAGCCCCGAAAAAACCGTGCTGATGCCGACCCTGCAGGCGGAGTGCTCACTGGATCTTGGCTGTCCCATTGAAGAGTTTAACGCCTTCTGTGATGCGCATCCCGATCGCACTGTGGTGGTCTATGCCAATACCTCGGCGGCCGTCAAAGCCCGCGCCGACTGGGTGGTGACCTCCAGTATTGCGGTAGAGCTGATTGAGCATCTCGACAGTCTGGGTGAAAAGATCATCTGGGCACCGGATCGTCACCTTGGCCGCTACGTCACCCGGATGTCGGGCGCAGATGTGCTGTGCTGGCAGGGCGCCTGCATTGTGCATGACGAGTTCAAAACCCAGGCGCTGCAGCGCATGAAAGCGCTCTATCCCGATGCGGCGGTGCTGGTGCATCCTGAGTCACCGCAGGCGATTGTCGATCTGGCGGACGCGGTAGGCTCGACCAGCCAGCTGATTCAGGCGGCGAAATCCCTGCCGCATCCGCAGATGATTGTGGCGACCGACCGCGGCATCTTCTACAAAATGCAGCAGGCGGTGCCGGATAAAGAGCTGCTGGAAGCGCCGACCGCAGGTGAAGGGGCAACCTGCCGCAGCTGCGCGCACTGTCCCTGGATGGCAATGAACGGCCTTAAAGCCATCGCAGAGGCGCTGGAGTCGGGTGGGGTGGAACATGAGATTCAGGTGGATGAGACGCTGCGAGAGGCGGCGTTACTGCCGCTTAATCGCATGCTATCCTTTGCGGCGGAACTTAAACTCAATGTGAAGGGCAACGCTTAAGCGTTCCCGGACAGGTGCTCTGCATGGACTTCTTCAGCACACATAATATTCTGGTTCATATTCCTCTGGGTGCCGGAGGCTACGATCTCTCATGGATTGAGGCCATTGGCACGCTGGCGGGCTTACTCTGTATCTGGTTTGCCAGCCTGGAAAAAATTATTAACTATCCGTTTGGCCTGATTAACGTCACGCTGTTTGCGGTGATCTTCTTTCAGATCCAGCTCTATGCCAGCCTGCTGCTGCAGCTCTTCTTCTTTGCCGCCAATCTCTATGGCTGGTACGCATGGAGCCGACAGACCGAAGATCATCAGGCGGCGCTGAAAATCCGCTGGCTGCCGCTGCCTGGAGCGCTGGCCTGGACAGCAGGGTGTGTGATTGCGATTGCGCTGATGACCCTCTATATCGATCCGGTGTTTGCGCTGTTAACCCGTGCGGCGGTAACGCTGATGAACGGTCTGGGCCTGTCGGTGGCGATGCCTGCGCTGCAGCCGGATGCCTTCCCGTTCTGGGATTCCTGCATGATGGTGCTGTCTATTGCCGCGATGGTGCTGATGACGCGCAAATATGTGGAGAACTGGCTGCTGTGGGTCATCATCAACGTGATTAGCGTGATGATCTTCGCCCGTCAGGGTGTCTATGCGATGTCGCTGGAGTATGTGATTCTGACGCTGATTGCGCTGAACGGATCACGTATGTGGATCCGCAGCGCGCGGCAACAGGGTTCCCGCGCGCTGTCAGCTCAGTGAGTGTGCTTGTCGCCTTTAACATGAGCAGGGCCATGATCGTGGTCGTGAGAATGACTGTGGTCATGGCCGGTGGCAGCCGCACTGCCTGAGCCGAGTTCACACTCGGCACCGGCGCAGGGCTGGTACTCCATCTGCACTGTCGCGTGCGCGATCTGATAGTTCTCGCGCAGATAGTCGTGAATGCGATGCAGCAGCGCATCATGATCGTAAGGCGGGATCACCTGCGCATGCAGCGTCAGCATCGGCTTTTCGCCTACCTGCCACAGATGCACATGGTGAATATTACGCACCTCGGCGATGTTCAGGGTGAGATCCCGTGTCAGCTTATTCACATCCAGTGAATGCGGAGCCCCTTCCAGTAACTCCTGCAGACTCTCACGCAGCAGCGACCAGGCGCTGCGTAGCACCAGCAGTGACACCAGTAACGACAGTATCGGGTCGATGGGCGTCCAGCCGGTCAGCATTATAATTACTGCAGCGACAATCGCGCCCACTGAACCGAGCAGGTCACCCATCACATGCAGCGCCGCGGCCCGCACGTTGAGGTTCTTCTCTCCGCTGCCATGATGCAGCAGCCAGAACGAGAGCAGATTGGCGAGCAGGCCGCCGATCGCGATTCCCAGCATCAGTCCGCCGGTCACCGGTTGCGGGTCGGCAAAGCGGCGCACTGCTTCCCAGACAATCAGCGCAGTTATGCCGAGCAGTGCAATGGCGTTAACAAATGCGGCTACCGTGGTCAGACGCAGCAGGCCAAAGGTGTGACGTGCATTGGGTTTACGGCGTGAAAAATGGACCGCCAGCAAGGCCATCAGCAGTGCGGCTCCATCGGTCAGCATATGCCCGGCGTCCGCCAGCAGCGCCAGTGAACCAGAGAGCCAGCCGCCAATGACTTCAGCAACCATGAAGACGACGGTCACCCCGAAGGCGGCCGCCAGACGCGTGCGATTACTATCCTGCCCGCTATGAGTGTGGGTATGTGCCATAAGTTTCCAGTTTTTTCAGTAACCTGTTTGCTAATAATATCAGTAATTGCCACGTCTCAGACGGGTCCTGATGCTGTTTTACCTGCTCCGTCAGTTGCTGGCTGAGCTGCGCGCCATGCTCCAGCCCCACCAGTAAAAAGCTTCCTTTCATCCTGTGTGCCGCCTCAGCGAACGGCGTCCAGTCCGCACGATCATGCGCCCCCTGCATCGCGGCCAGATCCTGCGTAACCGTGCTGTGCAGCGTCTGGCTCAGACGGTTGAGGAATTTTTCATTCTGCTGTGCCAGTTGCCACAGATTGTCATCCAGTGACGCCAGCGGATCGTCCTGCCACGCTTGCTGCCACTCTGCCAGCAACGCGCTGAGATCGCCTAACTGCACCGGTTTGATCAATACCCGCTCCCGCTCCTCAAGCGAGCGCGACAGCAGCTGCGCATCAGCCGAGCAGAGTACCCGCATCGCCTGCCGTCTCCGCTGGCGGTCACGCCGACGCAGTATCCGCAGCAGCAGCGTGCCGTCGGGACGCGGCATCATCTGGTCGATAAACAGCAGGTCATAAGGTTGCTGCGCATCGGCCTGCAGCAGCGCACGTCCCTGCTCAAAGATGTCAGCCTGAATGGCAAAGCGTGCCAGCTGCTGCTGCATCACCAGCAGGTTAGTCGGGTGGTCATCCACAATCGCCACCCGCAGCTGCGGAAAACCGGGCAGGGCGGATTCGTCCACGTGGTTTGCTGGCGTGCAGATCTCAAGCGGCAGCGTCACAGTGACCTGAGTGCCGAGCCCCGGTTCTGAGGCGAGCCGGATATCGCCGCCCATCCGCAGCACTATTTCGCGGCAGATAAACAGCCCCAGGCCGCTGCCCTGCACCGAAACTGATTTTCCGGACGGCGCCTGATACCAGGGATCAAACAACTTCTGCTGTTCCTCCGATGGGATACCGCTGCCGCTGTCGCTCACTGTGAGAATCAGCTGTTGATCCTGGGCAGCCAGGGTCAGGCGAATCGTGCCGTGACGCGTAAATTTCAGCGCATTGGTCATCAGGTTGTTGATCACCTGCTGCAGGCGATCGGCATCGATGAGCACCGTGTCATGCAGCGGCGTCAGCGCCTCGACAATCAGACGCGGCCCGTCACCGCGCATTAACGGGTGATAAAAGTGCTGCTGCTGACTGAGCCATTGCGCCAGCGCCAGTGGACGGGGTGCCAGGGTAAAACTGTTGCTCTCAATGCGGGCATGGTCCTGCAGGTCATTCAGCAGCGTCAGCAACGATTGAGCGCTGCTGTGAAGCAGCGTCAGGTTCTGGCTGCTGTGCTGCTGTTTTTCCAGCTCAAGCAGCCCCAGGATAGCCTGCATCGGCGTGCGCAGCTCATGACTGACGGTTGCCAGAAACTGGCTTTTCATCGCATTTGCATGCTCTGCCTGTTCACGCTGCTGACGCTCGCGGCGCTGTTGCCAGTAACGGCGTGCCAGCAGCAGCAACAGCAGCACAATGGCCGCACCGGCCACCGCCAGCACCATCATTGGCAGCGAACCCATTGCCATCACGCTGCCGGGCTGCGGCGGGGTAGACCAGCTGTCGCGCATCTGGCTCTGGGTATCGGCCGGAATCTGCTGCAGAGCACGATCCAGCAGCGTGCGCAGCACCGCCTGGTCGGGTGTGACGCCCAGCGCGATGGGCCAGGCGATGTCGCTGGCGGCAAAGGCCAGGTGGATGCGCGCATCATCGCGGCTGGCAATACGCCAGCGGGCGGAAAGCACATTATCGACCAGCACATCGATCTGCCCTTTTGCCAGCGCGTCATAAAGGCTATTACGGTCGGCAAACTGCAGGGGCTGCAGATCCGCAGGCAACAGGCGCAGCGCCAGGTCATCCTGCAATACACCAATCCGTTTGCCGCGCAGGTCGCGCCAGTGCGCCAGCGTGTCAGACTGGATACTGTAGATGCCCCACAGCGCCCGCCACACCGGCAGCGACGTACTCTGCATCGCATCGCCGTTCAGCGGCTGCATCAGCTGCAGCATCGCCTGATTTTGCTCAATCAGGGTGCGTGCCTGACGGGGATTGCTGACCCATACCGGCTCAAACTGCAATCCTGTGCTCTGTGCTATCGCTTTCAGCAAGTCCACGCCATAACCTCTGGCGGTGCCGCTGGCATCGCGGTAGCTCCAGGGATAGTTGTCCGGTTCGGCGGTGTAAGTAACGCGCGGATGATCGGCGATCCAGGCGCGTTCAGCGGGGCTGAGCATCAGGGTCTGCGTATCCTGATAGCGCGGCAGGTTACTGCTCCAGCGCGCCTGTAGCGTGTTCATCAGTTCCGCTGGCAACTGACGCAGGCTCTGATTAATCCAGCTGATAAGCTGAGGATCACGTGCCACCGCGCGCAGGTTTAGCTGTCCGGCCTCGATGTGAGAGGCGATCTGGTAAATCTGGCCCTGCTGAAGCTGGCTTAACAAAAAACCGGCGCTGGTCTCATCCGCCACCACATAGTCATTCTGCTGATTGAGCAGGGTGTAGAGCGCCTGCAGATCGCTGCTGTAGCGTCTGAAGCTGTGGCGGGCCGCCAGCGCGGGCGGCAGTTGGGCCAGCGTGCTGTCGCTGATCGCCAGTTGGGCATTCTGGCTGTTAAACATCACGGCACGCTGGTTTTGCTGATTGCGGTAGACACGCAGCGGGCTGCTGTACCAGTTATCGCTGCTCAGGGTGCCGGCGGGCAGGGGCGTGACCCACATGCCCAGCGCGAAATCAATCTGGCCGCTGCTCAGTGCCTGCATGAGATGCAGCTGATCGCTGTACAGGTTGAGGGTGAACTGCGCGCCGGTCAGCTGTCGCAGCGCGGAAAGATAGTCGGCATTGATGCCATAGAGGTCATTGCCGATGCGCATTGTCCAGGGCGCGTGGTTCTCCTCCAGCAGGCCAACGCGCAGGATTTTGCCCTGCATGGTTTCCGCGTGCGTCACCGGCAGCATCATCGGCAGATTGACGCTGCTCACCGGACGCACCTCAGCCAGCGCGGAGCCGCACAGCAACAGCAGCATCAGCAGAAAAACTCTCACTGCTGTGCCTTCCACAGATCGGCCAGTTCTACCACCGAGCGGGCGCCGGTTTTTTCCAGAATATTTTTCTTATGGGTGCTGACCGTTTTATTGCTGATGTGCAGCTGGGCAGCAATTTGCAGATTGGACAGGCCACTGGCCAGTAGGGCCAGAATCTGACGCTCTTTCTGGGTCAGCGGGAGTTCAGGCTCATCATCCATCTCCGGGAAAGCCGTCTGTCCGCCGAGCACGGCAAGGATAGCGCTGAGCAATTGCGCCATACGCTGGCTTTTCACCACATAACCGGCGGCACCCAGCGCCTGAGCGCGACGCACATAGTGGCGGGTCTGCTGCGCGGAGTAGATGAGGACCGGGCAATCGGGTCGATGGATCTTCAGGCGACGCAGGAACTCCAGCCCATCACTATCCGGCAGGCCGATATCCAGCACGATAATGTCCAGTGACTGCTGAAGCAGGGGACGGGCGGCTTTTTCACTGCTGGCAGAGAGGAGCTGAACCGGAATAGGTGACTGGCTCAGGGCGGCTTCAAGTGCCACTTCAACCAGCGGATGATCGTCAATCAGAAGCAAAACAGCCATGAAGGATTCCCTGTAAATTTCACAGGATTAGCATAGCGGAAGAGTGGGGCAGAGGGGAGAAAAACCCGGAGAGCCGAAGCGCGCCGGGTTAAACAGCATTACTGGGTGGTGCCGTCGGTTTTGGTATCTACGTCACCGCCGCCCACTTTAGTCTGAACTTTTTTATTAATGTTCGGACATTTGCCATCTTTACACTGGGCGTTCTGGTCCATTTCGTTAGCAGACATATTACCATTGCTGGTGGTGCTGCCAGACGTTGCAGGATTAGTGTTGTTGCCGGTGTTATTAATTTTATCGTTATCAACTTTGTTTGGCGGCAGATTTTCATTTGCGCCGCCCGCTGCTGCACCTGCACTGGCCGCCTGATTAGCTGTACCATTGTTGCTGCTGCTGTCCGCAGCCAGTACCGCACCGCTGCTCAGTGTCATTGCTGCTGTCAAAAAAACTAAGGCAAACTTTTTCATCATTATACTCCCGTTAATAAATGAAGTTGCTTTAAGCCCAGAGGTGCAATTTCGGGTAATAAAATCCCTGACGAAATAAAATTCGCCGATTGGCTTAAACAGGGTGATTAAATCTGGTAAGCGGGATGTTCCTCAGTGCTTACCAGTAAAAAGTCTAGTCGCTAACCTGATTAATGCAAATATGACCCGCACATTTAACCCGCAGCGGGAATTTACACCCCTGGCGCTTCGGGCTACATTGGGCAGGTTGTGTCCGGCGGGCGCCGGGCCAGAAATAAAATGGAATCAGTATGAATTACCAGAACGATGACTTACGCATCAAAGAGATTAAAGAGCTGTTACCTCCGGTTGCGCTGCTCGAAAAATTCCCGGCGACCGATCGTGCTGCACAGACCGTTTCACAGGCCCGTCAGGCGATTCATCAGATCCTGCAGGGCAAGGATGACCGCCTGCTGGTGGTGATTGGTCCCTGCTCCATTCATGACACAGACGCGGCGAAAGAGTATGCCGATCGCCTGCTGGCGCTGCGTGATGAGCTGAGAGGCGAGCTGGAAGTGGTGATGCGGGTCTATTTTGAAAAGCCGCGCACCACGGTGGGCTGGAAAGGGCTGATCAACGATCCATATATGGACAATAGCTATCAGCTCAACGACGGTCTGCGTCTGGCGCGTAAGCTGCTGCTGGACATTAACGACAGCGGTTTACCGGCGGCGGGCGAGTTTCTGGATATGATTACCCCGCAATACGTGGCTGACCTGATGAGCTGGGGCGCGATTGGTGCGCGTACCACAGAATCTCAGGTTCACCGTGAGCTGGCATCGGGCCTTTCCTGTCCGGTGGGTTTCAAAAACGGCACCGATGGCACCATTAAGGTCGCGATCGATGCGATTAACGCGGCGGGTTCGCCACACTGTTTCCTGTCAGTGACGAAGTATGGTCACTCCGCGATTGTGGAAACCAGCGGTAACGGTGATTGTCATATCATTCTGCGCGGCGGAAAAGAGCCAAACTACAGCGCGCAGCATGTGGCTGAGGTAAAAGAAGGACTGGCGAAAGCGGGTCTGCCACAGCAGGTGATGATCGATTTCAGCCATGCCAACAGCAGCAAACAGTTCCAGCGTCAGATGGTCGTGGCAGACGATGTTGCACAGCAGCTGATTAACGGTGAGCAGGCGATTGTCGGTGTGATGATTGAGAGTCATCTGGTGGAAGGTAACCAGAGCCTGGAGAGCGGCGAGCCGCTGGTCTATGGCAAAAGTGTTACCGATGCCTGCATCGGCTGGGAAGATACCGACAAGGTGCTGCGTCAGCTGGCGGCAGCGGTTAAACAGCGCCGCGGATGATTGAGATCACTGACAAAGTTTGATTAAGTTCGCTTTGAGGATTGTGCCTCTGCAAAGGGAACACGGTCAGATCGGAAAGACGCAAAAACCGCCATCCATGGCATGCTCTGCCCGCGCCATCCCTGGCGCGGGACGCTTTCCTATTCTGACCATGCTTCCTGTGCTTTTGAGCATTAAGCACGGCTTCAAGAGATTTAAAGCATAAAAAAGGCCAGACTTTCGTCTGGCCTTTTTGCCTTTCAGCGAGAAATTACTTCGCTTTACCCTGATTCGCAACGGCTGCAGCTTTCGCGGCGATCTCGTCCTGGTCGCCCAGGTAGTAGCGTTTCAGCGGTTTGAAGTTTTCATCGAACTCATACACCAGCGGTACGCCGGTAGGGATGTTCAGTTCGAGTATTTCATCTTCGCTCAGGTTATCCAGATATTTTACCAGTGCACGCAGTGAGTTGCCGTGTGCAGCAATGATCACTTTCTCACCGCTTTTGATGCGCGGCAGAATGGTGTCGTTCCAGTAAGGGATAACGCGGTCGATGGTCAGCGCCAGGCTTTCGGTGGTTGGCAGCTGCTCTGGGGTCAGTTTCGCGTAACGCGGGTCATGGCCCGGGAAGCGCTCATCTGAACGATCCAGCTCTGGCGGGGTGACGGCAAAGCCGCGACGCCACTGCTTAACCTGCTCGTCGCCATATTTGGCGGCAGTTTCAGCTTTATCCAGACCCTGCAGCGCACCATAGTGACGCTCGTTCAGACGCCAGGTTTTCTCAACCGGCAGCCAGGCCTGATCCAGCTCATCCAGCACATTCCACAGCGTATGAATGGCACGCTTCAGTACGGAGGTGTAAGCAAAATCAAAAACAAAGCCCTCTTTCTTCAGCAGCTGACCTGCTGATTTGGCTTCGCCACGACCTTTCTCAGAAAGGTCAACATCATACCAACCGGTAAAGCGGTTTTCGTTGTTCCACTGGCTTTCGCCGTGTCGCACCAGAACCAGCTTAGTTACAGCCATAGCTTAACTCCTTAATACTGTGATGTTTCTGTGAGATTGGAAACCTGCTGCTGCCCGCCTGATACACGAGCTGATTGCGCCATACCATAACGGAAAAGCGGGCAGCGCGTAAGCCTGTGTGTGACGCACTGCGCGTTTTTCAGCCGGAGGCTCAGCGTGGCGTGAAGCGATAACGCGTCACCGATTCCCAGCGATCTCCCGGCTGCAGCCAGCAATCAGGCTGAGGCCACTCAGCGTGATTAGGCGAATCCGGTAAAAATTCACTCTCCAGCGCAATGCCCTGAAAGGCATTATAGCTCGCCTGCTCACGGGCACGGGTGCCCGCCAGATAGTTGCCGGAGTAGAACTGCAACGCCGGGGCCGAGGTAGTCACGCTGAGCTGTAATTTTCCATCTTCTGACCAGAGTTCTGCCGCAGGCTGACTCTCGTCGCCGGCGCTGTTCAGCAGAAACGCGTGGTCATAGCCCTTTACTGCACGCTGGTCGTCATCTGCCAGGAAATCCTGCGCCACGACTTTAGCGTTGCGGAAATCAAAGCTGGTATCGGCGACCGCTTTTAGCGGCGCATTCGGAATGCCTTCGCTGTCGACCGGTAAATACTGGTCGGCGTGCAGTTGTAAGCGATGCTGGCGGACATCGCCATGATGCGCATCAAGATTAAAGTAAGCATGGTTGGTCAGATTGACCGGGCAGGACTGATCGCAACGCGCTTCATAACTGATGCTCAGGCAGTTCTGATCATCCAGCTGATAGCGCACGTCAGCAATCAGATTGCCCGGATAGCCCTGATCGCCATCCGGTGAATCGATGCGGTAATGCACTTCGCTGTCAGACTGACTGACAATTTGCCAGCGGCGTTTATCAAAGCCTTCCGGTCCGCCATGCAGCTGATGTACGCCCTGGTTAGGCACCAGCTGACGGTTAAGTTTATTGAGTTTTGCGCCAGCGATGCGGTTAGCGTAGCGGCCCACGGTGGCGCCCAGATAGGCATCCTGGTGCAGATAGTCAGAGGGCGTGGCGCAGCCGAGCAGCGCTTCACGCACCGTGCCATCCTGCATCGGTACGCGGGCAGAGAGCCAGGTCGCCCCCCAGTCCATAAAAGTTGCCAGCATGCCGTTGGCATTGCGCAGCACGGTTATGCGCCACGGCTGACCGTCGGGCGCATGGGAGTTGACGTCATTCAGCATTGGCCGGCTCCTTCAGAGGCTTTACAGACGTAGAAGGTCTCTTTGATGCCGGTCGCGGCTTCATACTGTTCTGCCACGGCGGCTTTAACCTGATCGATGAGGTCCAGTGGCATCAGTGCCACGATGCAGCCACCAAAGCCGCCGCCGGTCATACGGACGCCGCCGCGCTCACCAATCTGCGCTTTCACGATCTCAACCAGCGTATCGATCGGCGGCACGGTGATTTCGAAATCGTCACGCATTGAGGCGTGAGAGTCGGCCATCAGCTGGCCCATACGGGTCAGGTCGCCCTGCGTCAGCGCATCGGCGGCTTCCAGGGTACGGGCGTTCTCGGTCAGAACGTGACGCACGCGTTTGGCGACCTGTGGATCGAGCTGCGACTGTGCCGCTTCAAACCCGGCCAGTTCAACGTCACGCAGCGCTTTCTTATTGAAGAAACGCGCGCCCGCTTCACACTGCTCGCGGCGGGTGTTGTATTCGCTGCCGACCAGCGTACGACGGAAGTTGGAGTTGATGATCACCACCGCGATATCTTCCGGCATCGACACCGGACGGGTGCCCAGGGTGCGGCAGTCGAGCAGCATAGCGTGATCTTTCTGGCCCAGTGCGGAGATCAACTGGTCCATGATGCCGCAGTTACAGCCAACGAACTGGTTCTCCGCTTCCTGACCATTAACGGCGATGGCTGCGCCATCCAGCGGCAGGTTATAGAGCTGCTGTACCACGGTGCCGACCGCCACTTCCAGCGAGGCCGATGAGCTGAGGCCCGCCCCCTGTGGCACATTGCCGCTGATCACCATGTCGATGCCGCCGAAATCGGCGTGACGCTTCTGCAGATGTTTCACCACGCCACGCACATAGTTGGCCCACATCGGTTCCTGCACGCTGACAATCTCTTCATCCAGCGAGAACGTGTCCTGCGCATTCTCATAATCGGCAGCGACCACGCGAATCTGGCGATCGTCACGGCGGGCACAGGCGATGACCGTCTGATAATCGATAGCGCACGGCAGCACGAAGCCGTCGTTATAGTCAGTGTGCTCGCCAATCAGATTAACGCGGCCCGGTGCCTGAATGGTATGGGTGGCAGCGTAGCCAAATGCGTCAGAAAAAAGCTGCTGCGTGATGGTTTTTAAGCTCATTGTTGTGCCTCACGGAAGTGAACGTCGCTGACAGAACGCAGACGTTCCGCCGCCTGTTCCGCCGTTAAATCGCGTTGGGTTTCGGCCAGCATTTCATAGCCAACCATAAATTTACGCACCGTTGCTGAACGCAGCAGCGGAGGATAGAAGTGAGCGTGCAGCTGCCAGTGATCGTTGGCTTCGCCATTAAACGGCGCGCCGTGCCAGCCCATTGAGTAGGGGAAGGAGCACTGGAACAGATTGTCGTAGCGGCTGGTCAGCAGCTTAATGGCTTTTGCCAGGTCGGCGCTCTGGGCTTCGCTGAGGTCCGTCAGCTGTTTAACGTGCGCTTTCGGCAGCAGCAGCGTTTCAAACGGCCAGGCCGCCCACCATGGCACCACGGCCAGCCAGTGTTCGGTTTCCACCACGGTGCGGCTGCCATCCTGCTGCTCACGGGCCAGATAATCGACCAGCATCGGCGAGCCATGTTTAGCGAAATAGTCGCGCTGATGATCATCTTCACGCTGCGCTTCATTTGGCAGGAAGCTGTTGGCCCAGATCTGACCGTGCGGATGCGGGTTGGAGCAGCCCATCGCCGCGCCTTTGTTCTCAAACACCTGCACCCACGGGTAGTGCTGACCCAGATCGGCGGTCTGCGCCTGCCAGGTGCGCACCACTTCCTCCAGCGCGCTCAGTGACATCTCCGGCAGCGTTTTACTGTGATCGGGCGAGAAGCAGATGACCCGACTGGTGCCGCGTGCGCTTTCACAGCGCATCAGGATATCGTCGCTCTCGGGCGCGTCAGGCGTGTCGGTCATCAGTGCGGCAAAGTCGTTGGTAAAGACGTACGTGCCCGCATAGTCCGGGTTTTTATCGCCGGTAATGCGGGTATTTCCGGCACACAGGAAGCAGTCCGGATCGTGCGCCGGTAAAGTATTGACCGCCGGGGTTTCCTGCGCGCCTTGCCACGGACGTTTGGCCCGATGAGGTGAAACTAAAATCCATTGATCAATCAGTGGATTGTAACGGCGATGCGGGTGATCGACCGGGTTGAATTTTTCCATGTGAGATCCTGGTAAGCGTCAAAAGCCAAAGAGGCATCGGTAAAAAGTAGCACATCAGCGCGCCCGAAAGCGTGATCAAGTCTGGATAAATGGTATCGTTTACACAAGCTGAATATTCTTATTTCGAGGCATTGTGTGCGGTTATGCGGCGTTAAAGACGGTGCTGAATGGTAGCGCTTACACCGATGTGCTTTAAAACGCCGCGGTAGCGGCGTTGAAAGACGTGATGTGAAAGCTTTAGCGCACCGTTTCCTGCTGAAAAACGTAGCCGCCATTATCGGGAACAAAGCTCAGGCGATGTGTGATACAGGCGGGCGCATCTTCAGCGTGATGCGAAACGAACAGCAACTGAGTCCGCCCTTCGCCAATCAGCACATCCACAAAGCGCCGCACCAGCTGGCGGTTAATCGGGTCCAGTCCCTGAAGTGGCTCATCCAGAATCAGCAGCGTCGGATGCTTAACCAGTGCGCGGGCAATCAGCACCAGTCGCTGCTGTCCCCAGGAGAGTGAGTGGAACGGCGCATCGCCCAGCCGGTTATCCATTCCCAGCAGCGTCAGCCATTGCTGTGTCAGCGCTTTTTGCCGGTCAGATGCCGCCTGATAGAGACCGATAGAGTCGAAGAAGCCCGACAGAATGACCGTTCGCACATTGGTGCTGACGCGGTAATCAAGATGCAGGCTGCTGCTGACATAGCCAATATGCTGTTTGATCTCCCAGATGGTTTCGCCGCTGCCGCGACGGCGCCCAAACAGGGTTAAATCATTGCTGTAGCCCTGCGGGTGATCGCCGGTCACCAGGCTGAGCAGGGTCGATTTTCCGGCACCGTTTGGTCCGATGATCTGCCAGTGTTCGCCGGCGTTGACCTGCCAGTTCAGCCCCTGAATCACCGGCTGATCGTTGTAGGAGACGGTGCCGTTGCGCAGAATAACGCGCGGGGCATCATCTGTCAGTGAGGGTAACTGATCCGGCGCATCCGCCTCGGGTAACGCCATTCCCATCAGCTGTTCACTGTGCGCCAGCTGTGCCACCAGTGCTTCCGTTAAAATGGCCTGGCGCGGCCCGCTGTGGGTGAGGGTACATTCTGCCAGTACGCCAACCTGCTGAATGAAATCGGGAATGTCGTCAAAGCGATTGAGCACCAGCACCAGGGTAAACGCAGGATGCTGCAGGCTGCGCAGCGTGTCGGTCAGGCTGGCGCGTGACGCCACATCCAGTCCGTCAAATGGCTCATCCAGAATCAGCAGATCGGGCTCGCTCATCAGCGCCTGGCAGAGCAGGGTTTTACGGGTTTCGCCGGTGGAGAGATATTTGAAGCGACGGGACAGCAGCGGTTCAATGCCAAACTGCCGGGCAAGCTGTTTGCAGCGATCGGGCTGCTGCACCTCCGCCTGAATCACCTCTGCCACGGTCAGTCCGGTATCTTCTTCGCCTTCGCTGAGCATATCGGTGTTGTTGCGCTGCCACTCCTGCGCCACCAGGGTCTGTAACTGCTCCAGCGACAGCCGGACCGGCCGTCTGAAATCGCTGCTGACGGAACCGGCCAGCGGTGGCAGTTCACCGGAAAGCGCGCGCGCCAGAGAGGATTTACCGCTGCCGTTGGCACCGACAAAAGCCCAGCTTTCGCCGCGCTGCAGTTCCACCTGATTCAGGTTCAGTGTCCGTGTATCGCTAAGATGAAACGTGCCTTGCAAAATCTGCAATGAATCCATGATCTGTTCCATTTTTTGCATCGTGTCACTGAGTTGTAACCATTGCCCGTAATGAAGTCAAATCAACGGCTAGAGCAGGGTAGCGACAATGGCATTTTCCGCGTTAAAGCTGGCAATCACAGCGTCGCCTGGCTGAAGCTTCAACTGCTGCAGCTGATCGTGACTCAGGGTGGCGCACAGGGTTTCGCCGCTGGCAAGCTGCATCAGCACTTCGCTCATCTGCTCACCGGGCTCGATGGCACTGACGGTGGCTGGAAGCTGATTATCTTCTTCCGCGGCGTCACGGCTGATACGGATCCACGGGGCTTTAATCAGTACCAGCACCTCTTTACCTGCCGCCAGTTGCAGACGATCGGCGCTGCGCTGGGTCAGCGCCACATTGAGCTGTGTGACGCCATCAGCAAGCTGAATCATAAGATGCTGGACCACCTGCTGCGCATCGTTGCTGATCACGGTGCCAAACAGTTGATTGCGGGCGCTGGTCTGCAGAGAGAAGCGGGCGATGGCCGCCAGCAGACTGTCGAGCGGCAGCGTATCCTGCTGCAGGGCATCGAACGCTTTCTGCTGAATCTGTTCCATCAGCTGAAACAGCTGTATCAGGCGTTCACCGTAGCGGGTCAGCGTGGCACCGCCGCCGCCTTTACCGCCCGTTGCCCGCGCCACCAGCGTTTCATCCGCCATCTGGTTCATCTCATTGATCGCATCCCAGGCACTTTTGTAGCTGATGCCCGCCAGCTTCGCCCCCTGACTGATCGATCCGGTCTGTTGCACGCGTTTCAGCAGCTCAATACGCCGGGGATCGGCAAACAGTTTCTGTTGTAAACGGATATGAAGGGACAGTTCGGCTTCCATGACAGCTCCGGCAAAGGGTTAAGGCGAAGGCCGATGATAGCGGCGTTTTGTGACCAAAGTAAAAGCACGAAAAGGGCTGCGCAAAATTTTCCTGACCCGTTACAATCACTTTTTTGTTAGCAGAGTGAGACTCTCCATGCTGGAATTACTGAAAAGCCTCGCCTTCGCCGTCCTGATGGTGCCTGTGGTGATGGCGCTGATGCTGGGTATGATTTATGGCCTGGGTGAAGTGTTTAACGTCATTTCTAAAATTGGTCATCGCGAAAAATCCTCAGCCCGTTCGCACAATTAATTGCTGCCACGCCCGCCATCGTCGCGGGCGTGGTCGTTATTATTCCTCTCTGATTTAACCTTTTGTTCCTCCTGCCGATAATTTACTGAACCTCCCGGTCATTGCGTTATATTATCCACTACACAACGTATAGCCGGAGAACATCATGTCATTGAATTACACTCGCTGGGGCGCAGCGGCGCTGATCACTGTTTCGCTGGCCGGGCAGGCTGTGGCCGCCGATAACATTACCGTGTTTGCCGCAGCGTCACTGACCAACGCGATGCAGGATATTGCCAGTCAATACAAGCAGGAAAAAGGGGTGACGGTGGTCTCTTCATTCGCCTCATCGTCAACGCTGGCGCGCCAGCTGGAGCAGGGTGCCCCTGCCGACCTGTTTATCTCTGCCGATCAGCAGTGGATGGATGATGCGGTGGCGAAAAAAAGCGTGATCACCCGCACTCGCTACACGCTGCTGGGCAACGATCTGGTGCTGATTGCACCACGCAGTGCGCCAGCTAAAGCGGTGACGCTGGACGCAAAGACCGACTGGAAAACACTGCTGCACGGTGAACGTCTGGCGGTTGGCGATCCGGACCATGTTCCGGCCGGCATCTACGCCAAAGAGGCGCTGCAAAAGCTGGGCGCCTGGGAAAGCGTTGCGCCTGTGTTAGCGCCGGCCAATAATGTGCGTGCGGCACTGGCGCTGGTGGAGCGAAACGAAACACCTTATGGCATTGTCTATGGCTCGGACGCTGTTGCCAGCGACAACGTGCAGGTGGTCGGGCGTTTTCCGGCAAACAGCCATAAACCGGTGGAATATCCGATGGCGATCGTGAACGAGCACGACAATGCGACTGTTAAAGCGTTTTATGATTATCTGAAAGGACCGCAGGCCGCGGCTATCTTCAAACACTACGGATTCACACCGACGAAATGATACTCAGCGATCCCGAATGGCAGGCGGTACTGCTTAGCCTTAAAGTCTCTGGCATAGCCGTGCTGGGCAGTCTGCCGTTTGGCATCCTGATGGCCTGGATTCTGGTGCGCTGCCGTTTTCCCGGCAAAGCGCTGCTCGACAGCCTGATCCACCTGCCGCTGGTGCTGCCGCCGGTGGTGGTGGGTTATCTGCTGCTGATTAGCCTGGGCCGGCGCGGCATCATTGGCGAAAAGCTTTTTGACTGGTTCGGTTTCAGCTTTGCTTTCAGCTGGCGTGGCGCCGCACTGGCGTCTGCCGTCATCGCCTTTCCGTTGATGGTGCGTGCCATCCGGCTGGCGCTGGAGGCGGTGGATATCCGGCTGGAGCAGGCGGCCCGCACGCTGGGTGCCGGGCGCTGGCGGGTCTTTTTCACTATCACGCTGCCGCTGACGCTGCCTGGCGTGATTGTCGGGACGGTGCTGGCGTTTGCCCGTTCGCTGGGTGAATTCGGGGCCACCATCACCTTTGTTTCCAATATTCCCGGCGAGACGCGCACGCTTCCGCTGGCGATGTTTACCCTGATAGAGACTCCCGGTGCAGAGGGCGCGGCGGCGCGCCTGTGCGTTATCGCTATCGTGCTGGCGCTGGCGTCACTGCTGGCGTCGGAATGGCTGGCTCGCGCAGGCCGTAAGCGGATGGGAAGCTGATGCTATCACTTAACTTTATGCAGCAGCAGGGCGATCACCAGCTGAAGGTTGACCTGCAGATCCCGGCCAAAGGGATCACCGCTATTTTTGGTGTTTCCGGTGCCGGTAAGACGTCCCTGATTAACGCGATTAGCGGGCTGACCCAGCCGCAGCGCGGGCGGATCCAGCTTAACGAGCGTCTGCTGTTTGATGCGGAGCAGAAAATTGCGCTGCCGCCTGAAAAACGACGCATCGGTTACGTGTTTCAGGATGCGCGGCTGTTCCCGCACTATCGGGTTCGTGGCAACCTGCAATACGGTATGGCGCCGGCAATGAAAGCGCAGTTCGACAGCCTGGTGTCGCTGCTGGGTCTGGAGGCGTTGCTGCCGCGCTTTCCGCTGTCGCTGTCTGGCGGGGAAAAGCAGCGGGTCGCGATAGGCCGTGCGCTGTTGACCGCACCGGACATGCTGCTGCTGGATGAGCCGCTGGCGTCGCTGGATCTGCCGCGCAAACGTGAACTGATGCCGTATCTGCAAAAACTGGCGAAACAGGTCGATATTCCGATGCTTTACGTTTCTCACAGTCTGGATGAGATCCTGCATCTGGCGGATAACGTGCTGGTGCTGGATGCGGGCAAGGTCAAGGCCTTTGGTCCGCTTGAGCGGGTCTGGAGCAGCAGCGCGATGCGGCCGTGGCTGCCAGTAAGCGAACTGACCAGCGTACTGCGGGTGCTGGTGCTTGAGCAGCATCCCGACTATCCAATGACCGCGCTGTCGCTGGGCGACCAGCATATCTGGGTCAGCCGGGTGAATCAGCCGGTGAAAACGCCACTGCGTATTCGCATCGCCTCTTCTGATGTCTCGCTGGCGCTGCAACCGCCGCAACACAGCTCCATCCGCAACATTTTACCTGCACAGGTGGTAGAACTGCTGGAGGTCGGCGATCAGGTGGAAGTGAAGCTGCGTATTGGTATCAGCGAGCTCTGGGCGCGCATTACGCCGTGGGCGCGTGATGAACTGGGCATCCGGCCGGATCAGTGGCTCTATGCCCAGATCAAAAGTGTCTCGGTGACGCCCTGATTACAACACGTACTGACGGAGGGTATCGGCAATACCGGTTTCAAGGTTGGTGCCGATCACCCGCTTCGCCCGCGCTTTGATCGCGTCGTCGGCATTGCCCATCGCCACACCCAGCCCGGCCGTTTCCAGCATGCTGAGATCGTTGTAGTTATCCCCGAATGCGATCACATCAGACATGTCCAGCCCCAGTGATTCAACCCACTGCGCCAGCCGTTTGCCTTTGCTATTGCCGCCTTTGGCGATATCCACCTGATCGTGCCATGACCATTCGCAGGCCAGACCCAGCTCCGCTTCAGCACGGGTGGCGAACTGCTGCAGTTCCTCATGATTGTCGTGCGACAGGGCAAACTTCCAGATTGAACCGGCGTCACGCGCCGCCTGTGCTAAGTCTGGCACCTGAATGAACAGCGGACGCTGATGAGCAGGCAGTGATTCGGCCCACTTCAGGGTGCGCATCACGTGACCGGTCGGCGTCTGATAGAGCATTGCATCATCCACGTAGAGCAACCCGTGAATACGCTGCTGATCCAGCATCTCAATGACCCGTAACGCCAGTTGCGGGTCCATAGGATCGGACGCCAGCACCTTTTTCGCCTGGTAATCATACAGGTAGGTACCATTACAGCAGATTGCGGGGGTATCCAGCTGTAACGCCTGATAAAAAGGATGAATAGCGCAGTGATGGCGTCCGGTGACGATAGCGACATGAACGCCCGCCTGTCGGGCCTGGTTTAACACATCGATTGACTGCGGCAGAATCGTCTTGGCTGGGGTCAGCAGCGTGCCGTCGAGGTCGAGGGCAATTACACGGTAGCTCATTAATCCTCACGTTTTTCCAGGTTTGCAGGGGCTGAAGTCTACACCTGACCACGGCCCGGAGACAAAAAACAGGGCACAAATGATTCCAGCGTAGGGCAATAAAACGCGCTACAGTGATTCAAAGATCATGACAAGGCAGCAAAAAAGGAGAATGCATGAAACAGGTTGTTTACACCGCCAGTCCCGAGAGCCAGCAGATTCACGTCTGGCAGATGAATGATGAGGGTGCGCTGACGTTGCTTCAGGTGACCGATGTCGCCGGCCAGGTTCAGCCGATGGTGGTGAGTCCGAAACGCGATTTTCTCTATGTCGGCGTGCGTCCCAATTTTCGCGTGCTGGCGTTTAAGATTGCCGCTGATGGCACGCTGACCGAAGCGGGTCAGGCACCGTTGCCCGGCAGTCCGACCCACATTTCCACCGATCGTGAGGGCCGGTTCCTGTTCTGCGGCTCCTACAATGATGCCTGCGTCAGCGTCAGCCCGATTGGCGATGACGGCATTCCGCAGGCTCCGCTGCAGGTGATCAACGGTCTGGATGGCTGCCACTCGGCCAATATCGACACTGACAATAAGACCCTGTATGTACCGGCACTGAAGCAGGATCGTATCTGTCTGTTCTCGCTGGGCGCTGACGGTCAGCTGACGCCGCGTAAGCAGGCGCAGGTCACGACAGTAGAAGGTGCAGGCCCGCGTCACATGCAGTTCCATCCGGGCGGTCAGTTCGCTTATTGCGTAAATGAGCTCGACAGCACGGTTGAGGTCTGGGCATTAAATACGGGTGAAGGTGAAGCAGAAAGCGTGCAGACGCTGGATATGATGCCACCGGATTTCAACGGTACGCGCTGGGCTGCGGATATTCACCTGACGCCGGATGGCCGTTTCCTCTACGCCTGCGATCGCACCAGCAGCACTCTGGCGGTGTTCAGCGTCAGCGAGCTGGGTGACGAGCTGACCCTGGAAGGGTTCCAGCCGACAGAAACACAGCCGCGCGGATTCAATATCGATCACAGCGGACGCTATCTGGTGGCAGCGGGACAGAAATCGCATCACATCGAAGTCTATGCGATTAGCGAACCAAAAGGGCTGTTACAGCCGCTGGGACGTTATGCAGTAGGGCAGGGCCCGATGTGGGTCGTGATTCATCAGTTGCAGGCGTAACGCACCACGAAAAATGCCTCTCCCGGGCGGGAGAGGCGTGGCTGCCAGCTGTGAGATCCTGCAGACACAGGGAACAGGGTCAGATCGGAAAGACGCAAAAGCCGCCATCCATGGCATGCTCGACCCGCGCAATTACGCACCTCATCCCTGAGGTGCGCCCGTTGCCGGGCCAACGCGTTGCGTTGTTCAAAAACGCTCCCGGCGTTTTTGTCCCTGGCGCGGGACGCTTTCCTCCTCTGACCCTGTTCCCTGCAATTTAAGCTAACGCGTTGCTGCCAGATCATTCAGCTTTAGGCTTGTCAGTGGTCAGTCTTACTGAATTACTGATAATTCACGGTCAGCGAGGCGCTCGCCAGTGCGTGGAAATGCACATTAAAGCCGACCATTGCGCCGCTGGCGCCTTCATCCACCTCAATCGTCTCCACATCCAGCGCATGTACGGTGAAAATGTAGCGATGGGTTTCACCCTGCGGCGGCGCCGCGCCACCGTAGCCCGCCTGACCGAAATCGGTACGGGTCTGAATTGCGCCTGCTGGCAGTGACGCTTTGCCAGAACCGGCACCCTGTGGCAGTGACGTGGTGCTGGCCGGAATATTCGCCACCACCCAATGCCACCAGCCTGAACCGGTCGGCGCATCAGGATCGTAGCAGGTCACCACGAAACTTTTGGTGCCTTCCGGCGCCGCTTCCCAGGCAAGATGGGGAGAGATATTCTCGCCCTGATAACCCATGCCGTTGAAAACATGCTTTTCAGGCATCTTCTCGCCGTCATTAAAATCCTGACTAAAAACGCGCATCACATCTCCTCAATTGTCGATGAATAGCCTTTCATCATAACCAAAAGCGCCACCAGTGCCAGCGGTCAGCCCGCTTCAGGCAGCAAAATGTTGCGAATGTTCCAGCGCGCCGCCTATCGCCTGCACCAGCTGACTCAGTGCCTGTGGCGTGATGATGTAGGGCGGCATCAGGTAGATCAGACGACCAAATGGCCGGATCCAGACGCCCTGTTCAACAAAGAACTGCTGCAGCGCCGCCATGTTGACCGCCTGATGCGTTTCCACCACGCCAATTGCGCCCAGCACGCGCACATCAGCCACCTGCGGTGAGTTGCGTAGCGGCAGCAGCTCAGCGCGCAGCTGCTGTTCAATGGCGGCCACCTGATGCTGCCAGTCTCCTTCCGCCAGCATGGTCAGGCTTTCTGCCGCGACCGCGCAGGCCAGCGGGTTGCCCATAAAGGTCGGGCCATGCATGAAACAGCCTGCCGCGCTGCGACTGATGGTGTCGGCCACGTCACGGGTGGTCAGCGTCGCCGCCAGCGTCATCATGCCGCCGGTCAGCGCTTTACCGACGCAGAGTATATCCGGCGTGATGTCCGCGTGTTCACAGGCGAAGAGTTTGCCGGTGCGGCCAAAGCCGGTTGCGATCTCATCGGCGATCAGCAGCACGCCATAGCGATCGCAGGCTTCCCGCACCTGCTGCAGATAGCGTGGATGGTAGAAACGCATGCCGCCCGCACCCTGTACTATTGGCTCCAGAATCACCGCCGCCAGCTGCCGGTGATGCTGTTCAATCAGACGGGCGAAATCATCGAAATCGCGCTCGTCCCACTCATCATCAAAGCCGCAGGCGGGAGCCGCCGCAAAGTGATGCTCCGGCAGATAGCCGCGCCACAGGCTGTGCATTGAGTTCTCAGGATCGCACACCGACATCGCGGCAAAGGTATCGCCGTGATAGCCGCGTTTCAGCGTCAGGAACTGCTGGCGGGTTTCGCCCCGACCCAGCCAGTACTGCAGCGCCATCTTCATCGACACTTCCACCGCCACCGAGCCGGAATCGGCCAGGAAAACGCACTCCAGCGGCTCAGGCGTTATCGCCACCAGCTGACGGCAGAGCGCCACCGCCGCCGGGTGGGTAATGCCGCCAAACATCACGTGCGACATCTGTGTGACCTGCTCCGTCAGCGCCCGGTTCAGGCGGGGATGGTTATAGCCGTGGATCGCCGCCCACCATGATGACATCCCGTCCACCAGCTCACGGCCATCGGCCATCTGCAGCTGAAATCCCTGCGCGGCCACCACCGGATAGCAGGGCAGCGGATCCTGCATTGAGGTGTAGGGATGCCAGATATGCTGGCGGTCAAAACGGGCATCATCTGAGGAAAAAACAGGGGTAGTCATCGGAGTTGTAAACCAAAATAAAAAAATATAGTTTACAAGTATACCCCTGCTTTTCGTCGGGATGACACCCTTTTCTGGAGTAAGTAATGGCTCAACGCTGGACAATTGCACAGGCGCAAGCGCTGTTTGATCAACCTTTTCTCGAACTGATGTTTCAGGCGCAACAGGTGCATCGTCAGCACTTCGACCCGCGCCAGGTGCAGGTCAGTACCCTGCTGTCGATTAAAACCGGTGCCTGTCCGGAAGATTGCAAATACTGCCCGCAGAGCGCGCGCTATAAAACCGGCCTGGAGTCGGAGCGTCTGATGGAAGTGGAAGAGGTGCTGACCTCCGCGCGTCAGGCCAAAGCTGCTGGTTCAACCCGTTTCTGCATGGGAGCCGCGTGGAAAAACCCGCACGAGCGCGATATGCCTTACCTGGAAAAGATGGTCGAAGGCGTGAAGGCGATGGGCATGGAAACCTGCATGACGCTGGGCACGCTCAGCGACGACCAGGCGCAGCGCCTGGCGGGCGCGGGCCTCGATTACTACAACCATAACCTCGACACCTCGCCGGAATTCTATGGCTCCATCATCACCACCCGCAGCTATCAGGAACGTCTGGATACGCTGGGTAAAGTGCGTGACGCCGGGATCAAAGTCTGTTCGGGCGGCATCGTTGGCCTGGGCGAAACCGTGAACGACCGTGCAGGTTTGCTGGTGCAGTTAGCCAACCTGCCGACACCACCGGAGAGCGTGCCGATCAACATGCTGGTGAAAGTGAAAGGTACACCGCTGGCGGATAACGATGACGTCGAACCATTCGATTTTATCCGCACCATCGCGGTGGCGCGGATCATGATGCCGACCTCGCATGTGCGTCTCTCCGCGGGCCGCGAGCAGATGAGCGAGCAGACCCAGGCGATGTGCTTTATGGCCGGGGCGAACTCGATTTTCTACGGCTGCAAACTGCTGACCACACCGAATCCGGAAGAGGATAAAGACCGCGTGCTGTTCCGCAAACTGGGGCTGAACCCGGAACATACTCACACCCAGCATGGCGATCAGCAGCAGGAACAGCAACTCAGCGAGCAGCTGTTTCATGCCGACACTGAACAGTTTTACAACGCGGCACTGTAATGAGCTGGCAGCAACGACTCCGGCAGGGGCTGGCGCAGCGCCGTGCGGCTGATGGCTGGCGGCAGCGTCGGGTTATTGATGAGCAATCGACCCGCACACTGCAGAGCGGTGGCCGCCGCTATCTCCATTTCTCCAGCAATGACTATCTCGGCTTAACCCGCCATCCGGCGGTGATTGCCGGCTGGCAACAGGGTGCGGCGCTGGCAGGTGCAGGGGCGGGCGCTTCAGGGCATGTCACCGGTTATCACCGTCAGCACGCCGATCTTGAGGCGCAACTGGCCGACTGGCTCGGCTATGACTGTGCGCTGCTGTTCATCTCTGGCTTTGCCGCCAATCAGGCGGTGATTCATCTGCTGGGTGAGAAAAACGATCGTATCCTGGCCGATAAGCTCAGCCATGCCTCGCTGCTCGACGCTGCCAGCCACAGCCCGGCGCAGCTGCGTCGTTTCAGTCACAACGCACCTGAGAGTCTGGCGGCGCGGCTCGCATTACCCTGCGAGGGGGAAATGCTGGTTGTGACCGAGGGCATTTTCAGCATGGATGGTGACAGCGCGCCGCTCGCTGCACTGGCGCAACAGACGCGCCAGGCTGAGGGCTGGCTGCTGGTGGATGATGCGCACGGCATCGGTGTGGTGGGTGAGCAGGGGCGCGGCAGCTGCTGGCTGCAGGGCGTTAAACCGGAACTGCTGGTGGTCACTTTTGGCAAAGCCTTTGGCGTCAGCGGTGCCGCGCTGCTCTGTGATGCGGAGACTGCCGACTATTTCCTGCAGTTCAGCCGGCATCTGATCTACTCAACCGCGATGCCCGCCGCGCAGGCTGTTGCACTGCAGGCGGCGCTGCAGGTCATTCAGCAGGGCGATGCATTGCGCCAGCAGCTGCAGCAGAACATCCGGCATTTCCGGCGCGGCGCAGCCTCACTGCCGTGGCAACTGATGAACTCAGAGAGTGCGATCCAGCCGCTGCTGGTGGGTGAAAATAGCGATGCGATGACCCTCTCTCAGCGTCTGGCTGAAGCGGGCTGCTGGGTCAGCGCCATCCGGCCGCCCACCGTGCCGCCGGGAACGGCACGGCTGCGCATTACCCTGACGGCGGCACATCGCCCGGACGATATCGATCGGTTACTGGAGGTGCTGCATGACGCTGCGGATTGATAAGCAGGCGGTTGCACGCGCTTTTGGCCGGGCGGCCAGCCATTACGATGCCCATGCGGCGCTGCAACGCCTTAGCGGCGATGCGCTGCTGGCTCTCGCACCGGCTCACAGCGGGGTTCAACTGCTGGATGCCGGATGTGGCACCGGCTGGTACAGCAGGCTGTGGCGCGAACGCGGCAAACAGGTGACGGCACTGGATCTCTCGCCACAGATGCTGCAACAGGCGCGGGATAACGACGCGGCGCACTGCTATCTGGCGGGCGACATCGACGCGCTGCCGCTGGCGGATAACAGCATCGACCTGGTATGGAGCAACCTGGCGGTGCAGTGGAGTGAAGATTTGCCCGGCGCGCTGCGCCAGTTCCGGCGGGTGCTGCGACCCAATGGCACGCTGCTGTTTTCCACGCTGGGCGACGGTTCGCTGCAGGAGGTTCATGAAGCCTGGTCACATCTGGATGCGTTGCCGCACGCCAACCGCTTTCTTAGCGAGCCGCAGATTGCAGCGGCCTGCCAGGCAGAGCAACTGCGTTGCAGCTCAGAGGAGGTGACGCTGCATTTCCCCGATGCGCTCAGCGCCATGCGATCCCTGAAGGGGATTGGGGCAACCCATCTGCATCAGGGCCGCGACGGGCAGATACTTACCCGGCGACGGCTTAACCAGTTAGAGGCGCACTGGCCGCGCGATCGGCACGGTTATCGCCTGAGTTACCATTTAATTTATGGAGTCACGCTTTCATGAAACGGTTTTTTATTACCGGCACCGACACTGAAGTCGGTAAAACTGTCGCCAGCGGCGCACTGTTGCAGGCCGCTGCCACAGCAGGCTTTCGCTGTGCGGGCTATAAGCCGGTTGCGTCGGGCTGTGAGATGACACCAGAGGGGATCCGCAACAGCGATGCGCTGGCGTTGCAGCGATTCAGCAGTGTGCCGTTAACCTATCAGCAGGTGAATCCGCTGGCGTTTATGGAACCCACCTCGCCGCACATCGTCAGCGCTGAAGAGGGCAGACCGATTACCCATCTGGCCCTGTCAGCCGGTCTGGCGGCGCTGGAGCCACTGGCGGACTGGATTCTGGTGGAGGGCGCGGGCGGCTGGTACACGCCGCTGTCAGAGACACACACCTACGCAGACTGGGTAGTCAGGGAAAAGCTGCCCGTGATTCTGGTGGTGGGAATTAAGCTCGGCTGCATCAACCACGCGATGCTCACCGCAGAGGCGGTGCGGGCGCGTGGCCTGCCGCTGGTGGGATGGATCGCCAACACCGTGGAACCGCCTGGCAAACGCTATCCCGAGTATCTCTCCAGCCTGAAAAACCGACTGCCTGCGCCCTGTCTGGGCACGATTCCGTATCTTACCGATGCGGCGCAGCAGGCGTCATGTGGTCACTACCTGACGCTTCCGGCGTAAGCCTCAGGCCACCGTCAGCCACTTATCGACGGTGTGGTCATCCAGCTGTTCCATGCTGCCCTGCGCCACATTGCGACCGCGGTGCAGCAGCAGAAAATAGTCTGCCACGCGACGGATCAGCGACAGTCGCTGTTCAAGGAGCAGGATGGTCAGCCCGTAGTCGAGATTAAGACGACGAATCAGGTTGCCCATCTCCTCTTCCAGCCACGGCGACATCCCGTCAGTCGGCTCATCCAGAATCAGCAATTTGGGCTGCAGCACCAGTGCGCGCGCCAGGGCCAGCTGTTGCTGTTGATCGATCGGCAGATCGCCGCTGCGCTGCTGTCGCAGTGAATAAAGCGCCGGAAACAAATCAAATACCATTTCGGGAATGGCGCGATGGCGATCACGCTGGCTGGCCCCCGCCAGCAGGGCAATCAGCAGGTTATCTTCCACGCTCATCTGCGTAAAAATATGGCGGCCCTGTGGAACATAGCCAATGCCCATCTGCGCTCGCTGTTCAGCGGGCTGCAGCAGAAGATCTTCTGGCGGTGAGCCATCCTCTTTCCAGGAGATAGAGCCGCTGTTAATCGGCAGTCTGCCCATGATGCAGTTGACCAGCGTGGTTTTCCCCATGCCTTGACGACCCAGAACGCCCGTGCAGGTGCCAGGTGCCAGATCCAGATCCACATCCCACAGAATATGGTTCTGACCGTAAAATTGATTGACCGAACGTAGACTCAGCATCTGACACTCTCCTTCCCGATCATTAGCCTGATTGCATCCGCTCTCTGTCGTCTGGCAAACAAGTCATCAGCAACAGCTGTCTCGCTATTGCAGCACAGTGCGCGTGAAGCGCGTTGACGCCAGTCATTCCTGCAATTCTCAGGCCAGATCTAAAAACGGTCCTGATTCCGGCCGGGATGCCATGTTTAAGGGATAAAAGTTGAGAAAAACTTATCAATTCCCCACGGTGGTCACGCCGCTGCACTTTTGCAGTGCCTCGGGGCGCTGTTTCTGGTGCAGACGGTGTGTTAAGAGGCAATAAGTCTGATTAAGAATCTTAGTGGATTGATGAAAATTTGCGTGATACATCAGGTGGACGATGAAAAATGCAGAATATTCCGTCAGCGGCTGACGCGAAATTTAACGCAAAAAAAATTATTTTCGAGGCGATGAAGGAGCAGGGAAAAATTATACACAGCTGATGGCGGCGGGGCTGCCATCACTTATCCACCATTCCTGTGGATAACCTTGTGCATTAGGTAATGAAAACCAGTTGGAAGCGAGGAAATACGCGGCCTGGTAACATTATGACGAGAATCTGGCCTTGTGGCCTAAAGTAAATTAAATCAGTAGGTTATCAAAAAACAAGCCTGCGAATTATCTGTCAGGTAACCGAACTGTAATTTTGTGACGCTCTATTGACAAATGTTAAATCTGATCCGGGTCTGGGGATAACATTGCGCAACAGACTTTGTGCTATCGCTACGACGTCGCCAGTTCAAAAAGTCTCATTGTGCTGACATTAACAATGCAACATTACTGTTTTTATATCCAGTATTATTTTCTGGCAAAATCACCATAGCAGAGTAAAATAAGTGCCTGCCCGCCGACTTCTCCAGCAGGAACTGCATTCATGACCAAAGCCTTTAAATTGAATTCCGCCTTCAAACCTTCGGGCGATCAGCCTGAGGCGATCCGTCGCCTGGAAGAGGGGCTGGAGGATGGACTGGCCCATCAGACCTTACTAGGCGTAACCGGCTCCGGTAAAACCTTTACCGTCGCCAACGTCATTGCCGACCTCAACCGCCCGACGATGGTGCTGGCACCGAACAAGACGCTGGCCGCCCAGCTCTACGGCGAGATGAAAGAGTTTTTCCCGGATAACGCCGTCGAGTTTTTCGTCTCTTACTACGATTATTACCAGCCTGAAGCCTATGTACCGAGCTCGGACACTTTTATTGAAAAAGATGCATCGGTTAACGAACACATTGAGCAGATGCGTCTCTCGGCCACTAAGGCGCTGCTGGAGCGGCGCGACGTTATCGTCGTCGCGTCGGTTTCGGCAATCTATGGTCTGGGCGATCCCGATCTCTATCTGAAAATGATGCTGCACCTCACCCGCGGCATGATTATTGATCAGCGTAGCATCCTGCGCCGCCTGTCAGAATTGCAATACACCCGTAACGATCAGGCGTTTCAGCGCGGTACTTTCCGCGTGCGTGGTGAAGTGATCGATATTTTCCCGGCAGAGTCGGACGATATTGCGCTGCGCGTTGAACTGTTTGATGAAGAGGTGGAGCGTCTGTCGCTGTTTGACCCGCTGACCGGTCAGATCGATTCTGTGGTGCCGCGTTTTACCATTTACCCAAAGACGCACTATGTCACGCCACGCGAGCGCATTCTGCAGGCAATGGAAGATATCAAAGTCGAGCTGGCGGACCGCCGCCGGGTGCTGCTTGAGAATAATAAGTTGCTGGAAGAGCAGCGCATTACCCAGCGTACCCAGTTTGACCTGGAGATGATGAGCGAACTGGGCTACTGCTCTGGCATCGAGAACTACTCGCGCTATCTTTCCGCACGCGGACCGGGCGAAGCCCCGCCGACACTGTTTGATTATCTGCCGGCGGATGGCCTGCTGGTGGTGGATGAGTCACACGTCACCATTCCGCAGATTGGCGGCATGTACAAAGGTGACCGGGCGCGTAAAGAGACGCTGGTTGAGTATGGCTTCCGCCTGCCGTCGGCGCTGGATAACCGTCCGATGAAGTTTGAAGAGTTTGAAGCACTGGCGCCGCAGACCATCTATGTTTCTGCCACGCCGGGCAAATATGAGCTGGAAAAATCGGGCGACGAAGTGGTCGATCAGGTGGTACGTCCTACCGGCCTGCTGGACCCCATCATTGAAGTGCGCCCGGTCGGGACGCAGGTCGACGATTTGCTGTCAGAAATCCGTCAGCGCGTGGCAATCAACGAACGTGTGCTGGTCACGGTGCTGACCAAACGCATGGCTGAAGATCTCACCGAGTATCTGACGGAGCATGGCGAGAAGGTGCGTTATCTGCACTCCGATATCGACACTGTGGAGCGTATGGAGATTATTCGCGACTTACGTCTGGGGGAGTTTGATGTGCTGGTGGGCATCAACTTACTGCGTGAGGGGCTGGATATGCCGGAAGTCTCTCTGGTCGCGATTCTGGATGCGGATAAAGAGGGCTTCCTGCGTTCTGAACGATCGCTGATTCAGACCATTGGTCGTGCGGCGCGTAACATCAACGGTAAGGCGATTCTTTACGGCGATAAAATTACGCCGTCGATGGCACGCGCCATTGAAGAGACCGAGCGTCGCCGTGAGAAGCAGCAGCTACACAACGAGCAAAACGGCATTGTGCCGCAGGGGCTGAACAAGAAGATCACCGATATTCTGGAACTGGGTAACAACATAGTGAAAACCCGCGGCAAAGCGAAACCGGCACGTCCTGGCGAAGCCCAGGCACTGGCCGATTTCAAGCTGCTAACGCCGCAGGCTCTGCAGAAAAAGATTCACGAGCTGGAAGGGCAGATGCAGCAACACGCGCAGAACCTGGAGTTCGAACAGGCGGCAAATGTGCGCGATCAGCTGCATGAGCTGCGAACGCTGTTTATTGCGGCCTCGTAGCGCCGTCAAAGCCCTGAATGGCGTGTTCCAGCGCCACCCGTAATAGCTGGCGGTCGTGACGATATTTGATGTCGGCGGCCTCCAGCGGTTCCCGGACAATCAAACGGTTTTCAATGCCCTCTGTCGCCACTGACGGGCCGACCACCACCGCATCAATGACTCGCTTGCCAATGTAACGCTCCATCATCTGAAGCTTATCAGCCACAGACAGACTGGCGGCAGCGGGACTGAGCTCACGGCCCAGATTGCCGATAAACACCATGGTGGCGGGCGTGCGACGCAATGCCTGCGCCATCTCTTCCATCAGCAGAATCGGCATCAGGCTGGTGTAAAAACTGCCTGGACCAATCAGGATCAGATCCGCGTCACCTATCGCCTGCAATGCTTCCCGCGTGGGCTGGACATTAGGATGCAGCATCAATTCCTGTGGCGGCTGTTTCATCTCGTCAATGGCGGTTTCACCGTAAACCATATTGCCTTCGGCATCCATCGCCACCAGATCCACCGGCTGTTCTGACATCGGGATTAAAAAGGCATCCACTTTCAGCAGGTTGCGGATGATATTAATCGCTTCAAGCGGGCGTACACTCAAATGATCCAGCGCCCGCAGCATAAGGTTACCGAGATTGTGTCCGGCCAGTTCGCCGTTACCGGCAAAGCGATACTCAAACATCGCTGAGGCGACGCTGGGTTCCGCAATCAGCTGGTTAAGGCAGTTACGCATGTCGCCCCAGGCGATCCCGCCTTCGGAGCGGCGAATACGGCCGGTTGATCCGCCGTTGTCGGTGGTGGTGACGATACCGGTGAGACGCGAGCCCAGCGGGGAAAGGGCAGACATCACGCGGCCTAAACCGTGTCCGCCTCCCAGTGCCACAACGCGATCAAGATCGGCCAGTGTGCGATTCATACTTCTCCTTAAAATCCGTTCGCGTGGCGAGGCTCTAAACGCTAAGCCCGCGCGGATGACATGCGTCAAAATCTGGATCGCATTTTAACGTATCCTGTCGCTAACATGCGGTGAAAATTCGATATGTATAAGAATATATAGCGAAAAGAGCACATGGAAGAGTGGCGAAATACACGCTACCATCATGCTTACCGCGCTGATCAACGGGTCAGCGTACACTCAAGCCTGAATGCCTAAGTCTGCGGATAGGGGGTTCAGGCCGTAGCCATCGAGCTGCCAGGGTGCAGGAAGAAATGACTGCATCTCCCAATCTGGAAAGGTGTTCTGGTGTCACAATTTACTGATGCATACGCGCGTAAGTTCTATTACCTGCGCCTGTCGGTCACGGATGTCTGTAATTTCCGCTGTACCTACTGCCTGCCTGACGGCTACAAACCGCAGGGAATTCGTAACAAAAGCTTTCTCTCTCTGGATGAAATCCGCCGTGTCACGCGGGCCTTCGCCGCTGCCGGCACCGAAAAAGTGCGGCTGACCGGCGGTGAGCCGTCGCTGCGCCGTGATTTCACCGACATCATTGCGGCGGTCCGTGAAAACGCTTCTATCCGCCAGATCGCGGTGACCACTAACGGCTACCGGCTGGCGCGTGATGTGAAGCAGTGGCGCGATGCGGGTTTAACCGCACTTAACGTCAGCGTCGACAGTCTGGATGCCCGTCAGTTTCACGCTATTACCGGTCAGGATAAATTCCATCAGGTGATGAGCGGCATCGATGCCTCGCTGGACGCCGGTTTTCGCCAGGTCAAAGTCAATAGTGTGCTGATGCGCGATCTCAACAGCCGTAATCTGGCGACGTTCCTCGACTGGATCCGCACCCGCCCGATCCAGCTGCGCTTTATCGAACTGATGGAAACCGGCGACGGCGGCACGCTGTTCCGCGATCAGCACGTTTCCGGCATGGTGATCCGCGATCAACTGATCGCCCAGGGCTGGCAGCGCCGCGAAAGTGGACGCAGTGACGGGCCGGCGCAGGTCTTTTACCATCCCGATTATGTCGGCGAGATTGGCCTGATCATGCCTTACGCCAAAGATTTCTGTGCCAGCTGCAACCGTCTGCGTGTCTCAGCGCACGGTAATCTTCACCTGTGCCTGTTTGGTGACGGCGGCGTACCGCTGCGCGACCTGCTGGCGTCCGATGATCAGCAGGCCGAACTGCAGGCGCGCATTGCCAGCAGCCTGGGGCAGAAAAAGCAGACCCACTTCCTGCATCAGGGCAACACCGGCATCACACAGAATCTCTCTTACATTGGCGGCTAATTTCAGGAGGAAGTATGGGTAAACCAGCCAGCGAATTTCAGGCATTGCAGATGGCGGTGATGACGGTGTCAGATCGCCGCGATGCCAGCAACGATACCTCCGGCGACTACCTGCGCGAGGCGGCAGCAGAAGCGGGCCATGAGGTGGTTGATCACGCCATCGTGCCGGATAATCTCTACCGCATCCGCGCCACCGTGTCGCGCTGGATCGCCAGTGAAGATGTACAGGTGGTGATTATTAATGGCGGCACCGGCTTTAACCTGAAAAACAGCACCCCGGAAGCCCTGCTGCCACTGTTTGATCGCGAGATTGACGGCTTTGGCGAACTGTTCCGGATGGTCTCCTATGAAGAGATTGGCGGTTCAACATTGCAGTCGCGCGCCGTTGCCGGTCTGGCTAACGGGACGCTGATTCTGGCTGTGCCGGGATCAACCAGCGCCTGCCGTACTGCCTGGGAGCGGATTATTGCTGACCAGCTTGATGCGCGCACCGCGCCCTGTAATTTTGTCTCACATCTGAAGAAACGGTAAGAACGGTAAGTATGTCTCAACTCACACACATTAACGCCGCGGGCGAAGCGCACATGGTGGATGTCTCCGCCAAAGCTGAAACCGTGCGAGAAGCGCGGGCAGAAGTGCTGGTGCTGATGCAGCCTGAAACGCTGCAGATGATTATGGAAGGCAGCCACCACAAAGGGGATGTCTTTGCCACGGCGCGCATCGCCGGGATTCAGGCAGCAAAACGCACCTGGGAGCTGATTCCGCTCTGTCATCCGCTGATGCTGAGCAAAGTGGAAGTGAATCTGGAAGCGGAACCGGATCATAATCGGGTTCGCATTACCACGCTCTGTCGCCTCACCGGCAAAACCGGCGTCGAGATGGAAGCGCTGACGGCCGCCTCGGTTGCCGCCCTCACCATCTACGACATGTGCAAAGCGGTACAGAAAGATATCGTCATCGATCAGTTGCGTTTAATCAGCAAGAGCGGCGGTAAAAGCGGCGATTTCCAGGCGGTCGCGCATGATTAAGGTGCTGTTTTTTGCCCAGGTGCGTGAGCTGACCGGCACGGCATCACTTGAGGTCGGTGCTGATTACCCGGATGTGGCCACGCTGCGCAGTGCGCTGGCCGACCGCAACGATCGCTGGGCGCTGGCGCTGGAGTCAGGCAAACTGCTGGCGGCGGTCAATCAGACGCTGGTGCCGATGACGCATCCGCTGCACGCCGGGGATGAAGTCGCCTTTTTCCCGCCCGTGACCGGAGGCTGAGATGGAAACGCAGATTCGCGTTGGCCCTGCACCCTTTGATATGGCGGAAGCGTATCGCTGGCTGGCGGCCTGTGATGAAGATGGTGCGGTGGTAACCTTTACCGGCAAAGTCCGCAACCACAATCTGGGTGATAACGTGGCGGCGTTGACGCTGGAGCACTATCCCGGCATGACCGAAAAAGCGCTTCAGGAGATTGTGGATGCGGCGCGCGAACGCTGGCCACTGCAACGGGTTACCGTGATTCATCGCGTCGGCGAACTGTTTCCCGGCGATGAAATCGTGCTGGTGGGTGTGACCAGTGCGCATCGCAGCAGCGCCTTTTCTGCCGCAGAGTTCATCATGGATTACCTGAAAACCCGCGCCCCCTTCTGGAAGCGTGAAGCGACTGAGCAGGGCGATCGCTGGGTGGACGCCCGCGACAGCGATCACCAGGCAGCTCAGCGCTGGGACTAAGGCGGCGTTAATGGCTCAGCGGGCCAGACCCTTTTCGTCCGCTGAGTCTCCTCTGTGTATCCACACGCCACTGCCAGAAAACACGCTTATCACTCGCTTAAGGCTGCTTTAGCTGCTCCGCCGGGCCAAAGCCGGTCTGGCCGTGGCTGTGTTCACCACCGCCAGTGGTGCGCTTCAGCTGAATAACCTGACCCTTTTCCCAGGCATTGGCGCCCGGTGCCGCCGGATGCGCTACGATATCCGCTCGTTCGGCACGGATCTGTTTACTGTCGACGTCAAAGCGGCGATCGCGATCCGCCAGCAGTCGCGAATCCATCTGACCATCCTGTGTAAAGCCCATCATCAAGGCCGGAATGCCAATTGGCAGCGTTTTATCACGATCCGTGTGCCAGGTGTGCCAGGTCTTTCCGTAGGTGTTCGCGATGCGTGTCATCAGGGCATGGTCGGCGGCGGCGGGTAAGCCCGGCGCAATCAGCGTGCCCGATTTCACCTCATACTGATGGCTGTGCCACAGTTTCTTCTCTTCCGGCGGCAGGGTCTTAAACAGCCGTTCGCTGATAATGTACTCCACGCCCATCAGCCGTGCGTCGCGCGTATTGCCGTCGTAAATCACCGCCTGCATCACATCGTCGTTCAGCACGGTGACATAGTGGTGCGCCTCCATCTGACCGTTCCTGTCGCCGTTATAAAAATGGAAGCCATCGAGATAGGTGTTAATGGCGTCGATAGGCGGACGTGACTGCATCACGCTGGCACCCGTCTCCAGCACCTTAAGCGAGGAGGAGGTGGGCGCGCCCGGTGACTGCACCTGGGCAGGCGTATTATTGGCGCCGCAGCCGGTTAATAACAGGCTGAAGGCCGCAACAGGCCAGAGTTTAAACATCGTAAGTTCCTTTAACGTTAAAAAAGGTAACCTTAGTTCAGTTCTCGCCTGCCTGCGAAACGCTGGCAATGGTAGAGTAGGGCTTTCGTTCATTCTGAGGACAGGCATGTCATCCACCCCGATTCTGCAACGTCTGACACTGGTCGCCGCACTGGTGCTGGCGGGTTGTAGCAGCAAGAAAACCCCTGAGGCGCCCGTGCGGCAGCCCGAAGATGTCAAAGCGCAGATCCAGCGACTGCTGCCGTCGCACGTCAGTAATAAAGCCGCATGGAGTGACGACATCTACACCACCTTCCGCACGCAGCAGATCGATCCCAGCGCCAGTAATCTCTGCGCAGTCATCGCCGTAGCGGATCAGGAGAGCAACTTCAGCGCGGAGGCCGCCGTACCGGGCCTGCCAAAAATTGCCTGGGGCGAGATCAACCGCCGTGCGGCGCAGGTGCATGTGCCGGCCTTCCTGGTGCGCACCGCACTGCTGATCAAGTCGCCGACCGGGGAAAGTTACGCGGCCCGTCTGGACAAGGTGCGCAGTGAAAAAGATCTCAGCGCTATCTTTGATGACCTGATCGACATGGTGCCGATGGGCCAGACGCTGTTCGGTAATCTCAACCCAATCCACACCGGCGGGCCGATGCAGGTCAGCATTGCGTTTGCCGAAGCACACGCCAAAGGCTACCCGTGGCCGATCGATGGCACCATCCGCCGCGAAGTCTTTACCCGTCACGGCGGAATCTACTTCGGCACTATGCATCTGCTCGGCTACCCGGCTGACTACAGTCAGCCGCTCTACCGCTTTGCCGATTACAATGCGGGCTGGTACGCCAGTCGCAATGCGGCCTTCCAGGCGGCGGTGTCACGCGCCACCGGCATGAAGCTGGCGCTGGATGGGGATCTGATTCTTTATGGATCGGATGCGGCAGGGGGGACTGAACTCGCGGTGCGCACACTGTCGAAGCAGATCGACATGAGCAACAGCGATATTCGCCGCGATCTGGAGAAAGGGGAAAAAGCGTCGTTCAGCGACAGTGAACTCTGGAAACAGGTCTTTACCCTGGCGGACAAAATGGCGGGTCGCAAACTCCCGCGTGAAATGCTGCCGGGCATCAAGCTGGAAAGCCCGAAAATCACCCGTAATCTGACCACGGCGTGGTTTGCGCAGCGCGTTGACAGCCGCTATCAGCAGTGCCTGTCGCGCCGTTAAGCGGCATGTTGTGGCGCAGTTGAGCTGAGCTGTGCCACACTTAGCCTCTGGCATGTCTCCCGGTTGGGAGCGCATCTGTTCATCCGTCTAACAAGAGGTGCATCATGGACCGATATCCAAGAAATGATTCCATCGTTCAATCCGCATCTCGCGGTTTACAAGCCTATATGGCGCAGGTTTATGGCTGGATGACCTGTGGTCTGTTACTGACCGCGTTTGTCTCCTGGTATGCTGCGCGCACGCCTGCAGTGATGGAGATGGTGTTTGCCAATCGCATCACTTTCTTCGGGCTGATTATCGCGCAGCTGGCACTGGTCTTTTTCCTGTCAGGTATGGTGCATCGCCTGAGTGGGGCAGTGGCTACCGGACTGTTTATGCTCTATTCGGCCCTCACCGGCTTGACTATGGCGAGTATCTTCCTGGTTTACACCTACTCCTCCATCGCCAGCACCTTCTTTGTTACGGCGGGGATGTTTGGTGCGATGAGCTTCTACGGCTACACCACCAAACGCGATCTGAGCCGTTTTGGCAGCCTGCTGTTTATGGCGCTGATTGGCATTGTACTGGCGTCGCTGGTGAACTTCTGGCTGAAAAGCCCGGCGCTGATGTGGGCGATTACCTATATCGGCGTGGTGGTGTTCGTGGGATTAACGGCGTATGACACGCAGAAGCTGAAAAATATTGGTGAGCAGATCGATGCCCGCGACACGGAGAACCTGCGTCGCTACTCGATTATGGGTGCACTGACGCTCTATCTCGACTTCATCAACCTGTTCCTGATGCTGCTGCGGATTTTCGGCAACCGCCGTTAAGTCAGTGAGTCATTAGCAGGGAGGCGCATTATCTGCGCCTCCCTTTTTTTACGACTTCTGCAATTTCTGTTCGTTCTTCTGACGCAGATGCTTCGCCCGACTCTCCAGCCCCAGATAGAGCACCAGCGCTAACAGCAGCGGCAGGATAAAGTAGAGCACGCGATACGCCAGCAGGCCCGCAATAATGGTGCCATGCGAGACGTGCTGACCGCTGAGCAGCGCCAGGAAAACCGCTTCCAGCACGCCAATACCCGCCGGAATATGCACGATTACGCCCGCGATACTGCTGATCAGCAGCACGCCCAGCACCATCGGATAGCCTGTGTCACGTCCCAGCAGCAGCCAGATAATCGCGCCCATCACCATCCAGTTGGCGCAGGACACTGCGAACTGCAGCAGCGCCATGCGCAGCGAAGGCAGCTGCAGCGTCTGGCCTTTTACCGTCCAGCGCCGCTGCTTTGAGAAGGCGCAGGCCCAGAGATAAACCGCCACCAGCACCAGCAGAACCACGCCAATCAGCCGCAGTGTGGTCTCGCCGATAAACCAGCCGCTGGGGATCGAGACCATGCCCGCACTGAACACCACGCCCGCCAGCAGAATATAGCCCAGCCAGTTGGTCGCGATGCTCAGGGAGAAGATGCGGGTGATGGTGCCGCTATCGAGACCGAGTCTGGAGTAAAGCCGGTAGCGCATCGCCACACCGCCGACCCAGGTGCTCAGCGTCAGGTTAAAGGCATAACAGATAAACGACACCAGCATCACCTGACGCTTCGCCAGTTTGTGGCCGCAGTAGGCGCGGCCAATCAGGTCATAGCAGCCATACACCAGGTAACTCAGCACCACCAGTCCGGCGGCGGTCAGCACCACAAAACGGTTGTAATTAACGATGACGTTATAAACATCTTCCCAGTTCACTTTGCGGGCATAAACCACCAGCAAAACCACCACCGCGATGAAAAACAGTACGGTGAGGATTTTTTTCGCCAGTTGCCAGCGTGGATGTTTTTTTGCCATCAGGATTTTGCTCCCGGATTATCAGCTTCAACGCGATCCTGCGTTTCCATTTCAGGTTGTACCGGCGGACTCACCTGAGCCAGCAAGGGCGTATGCGCCGGAAGCCAGCCCGCGATGGCCGGGAAATGGCGCAGGAAGTGAAACACCACCACGCTTTTACTCAGTTGCCACCAGTTTCGCGGTGGCAGGTGCTCCTCCTGGACGCGCTTGCAATCATTGGCCAGCAGCGCTTCGAGGTTGTCACGCAGCGTCTGATTAAAGGGATGATCGTGAATGATCAGGTTGGCTTCCAGGTTTAAAGAGAGGCTGAGCGGATCGAGATTGCTGGAGCCGACGGTGGCCCAGTGATCGTCTTTTACAGCAATCTTGCCGTGCAGGGGACGACGAATATATTCATACACTTCGACGCCGCCATCGACCAGATAGTTATAGAGCAGCTCCGCACCCACTTTTACTATCGGCATATCTGGCTCGCCCTGAACGATCAGGCGTACCCGGACGCCACGCTGTGCGGCATTACGCATCTCACGCAGCAGCCGGTAGCCAGGAAAGAAGTAGGCGTTGGCAATAATGACATCCCGCTTCGCCTCGCGCAGCATCTCAAGATAATGCACTTCGATGTCGTCGCGATGCTCGTCGTTATCGCGATAGACATAGAGCACCTGGGCATCGCCAGGTGTAGCGTTCACTGCCGGACGATGAGAACGCGAGCCCCACCAGCGGCGGGTAGGCTGCTCGCTGCCAATCGCCTGTTGCAGATAGCGGGCAATATCGGCCACAACCGGGCCTTTGACCTGCACTGAGTAATCCTGTTTTGCCTCCGGGCCATAATCGGTGTTGTGCTCAGCCGAGAAGTTGATGCCGCCCACAAAGGCGACGACATCATCCACCACCACGGTTTTGCGGTGCAGACGGCGGAATACGTTGGTGCGCATCCCCATCACCAGCGGACGGGGATCGTAATAGATGAAACGTACGCCCGCGCTGGTCAGGCTGTTCACAAATTTATCTGAGAGTTCAGCGGAGCCATAACCATCGACCATCACTTCAACCCGCACGCCGCGCTGTGCCGCAGCCAGCAGCTCACGGTGCAGAGCGTTGCCTACCTCATCCTCAAACAGAATAAAGGTTTCAATTAATACCGTGCGTTCTGCCCGCTGAATCGCGCCAAAGACGCGCGGGAAAAACGCTTCGCCATTTTCCAGCAACAGCAGCCGGTTGCCTTCCTGCCAGCTAAAATTCATAGGTGGATCTCCACGGCCAGCGGTGCATGGTCCGACAGATGTGACCAGGGTTTACGTGGCAGCGCCCACGGATGACTGACCGTGGCGTTGCGCACATAGATGCGGTCAAGTCGCAGGATCGGGAAGCGTGCCGGAAAGGTCCGCGCCGGGCGTCCGGTTTTCATGCTGAATACCTCTTTCAAACCCGCACCCTGTTTTAAAATTGAGTTAGCGCGTCGCTGCCAGTCGTTGAAATCACCCGCCACGACGACCGGTGCGTCGGGCGGCAGCGAGTTAACCATTTCACATATTTTCTTCATCTGCGCGTGACGATGCGCTTCTTTCAGGCCCAGATGTACGCAGATGACATGCAGCGTGCCGTGCGGTTCCGGCAAGGCAATCTGGCAGTGCAGCATGCCGCGATTTTCACTGCCTGCCACCGAGATATCCCGGTTTTCATATTCGGTGATGGGGAAGCGTGACAGCACCGCATTGCCATGATGTCCCTCCGGATAGACCGCATTTCGCCCATAGGCGAAATCGTTCCATATGGTGTCGGCCAGAAACTCATAATGCGGAGAATCGGGCCACGCCTCATGATTAAGGGCATGGATAGCATGCGTGCCCATTACCTCCTGGAGAAAGACCACATCCGCCTCTGTTGCGCGAACGGCGTCGCGTAATTCGGGCAGGATGAATCGGCGATTAAACGGGGCGAAACCCTTGTGTGTATTGATCGTCAGGACTTTTATTGAAAATCCTTGCGTGTTTTGTGGCATACTCGCGACGCACTCCTTTTCATCATCATCAGAATCAAAGTGTAGTCTTTGTCACAAATGGGTGGTGAAAGAGGGCAATAATTAGGGCGTTATCCGAAAATTGTTTTACATTGAGGAAATCGTTTCCGGCTTCTGCCGGTAGCACTTGGGCGACCTGTTGGGTCTGCCAGGAGAACTGAATGAAATGGTCTAATCGTATTCAAATCATCACGGGTCAAACGTTATTGCATATTGCTATGCATTTACTGGTGATCGCTGCGCTGATCTGGGGCTGGAAGCACAAGGCTCTGGTTGATGTCTGCAGTACGCTGGTGGCGATGTATGCACTGGTTTTTGTTGCCATGCTGGTAACACAGCGCATCCCACGTTTACGTACTCTCGGCGATTATCTTGAAGAAGCGACCACCACTTACTACTTTGGCGCTGCCATGATGACACTGTTCCTGGTGTCGCGAATTTACCACAACAACCTGCTGCTGGCCTGTCTCGGCGTAGTGATGTTGCTGGGTCCGGCGCTGGTCTCGCTGCTGGCGAAAGAGCCGCCGCGGCGAATCGAAAACAAACGTAGTTAAGTTGAAGGCCACCGGAAGGTGGCCTTCCTGTTTTCAGGCGGTTAAGTTGTGTCAGTAAATGTGAGCTATCTCGCACACTGTCTATAAAGCTGATACACTCGCTCGCTTACGCATCGTAGTTTGTGCCCTTTTCACGCGTCAGCCCCAGCTGGCGTCATTATCCCTCTGAAAACTACACCGTGAATCACGGCCAGAGCGGACCGGAGTAAATCACGTAATGTCTTTTGACTCTCTCGGCCTGAGTGCCGATATTTTGCGCGCGGTCGCCGAACAAGGCTACAGCGAACCTACACCTATCCAGCGCCAGGCAATTCCTGTGGTGCTGGCTGGCCGCGATCTGCTGGCGAGTGCCCAGACCGGCACCGGCAAAACGGCCGGCTTTACTTTACCGCTGTTACAGAAACTCTCTGCCACTGCCACGCCAATCCGCGGTCGTCGCCCGGTGCGCGCCCTGATCCTGACCCCAACCCGTGAACTCGCGGCGCAGGTCGGTGAAAACGTCAGCGACTACAGCAAGTATCTTTCGCTGCGTTCGATGGTGGTGTTTGGTGGTGTCAGCATCAATCCCCAGATGGTCAAGCTGCGTGGCGGCGTTGATATTCTGGTCGCAACACCAGGCCGCCTGCTGGATCTGGCGCAACAGAATGCCGTTGACCTGTCACAGGTCGAAGTTCTGGTGCTGGATGAAGCGGACCGCATGCTGGATATGGGCTTTATCCATGATATCCGTCGTGTGCTGGCGCGCCTGCCGGCGAAACGTCAGAACCTGCTGTTCTCTGCCACCTTCTCTGATGAGATTAAAGGTCTGGCTGAGAAACTGCTGACCAATCCGGAAATGATTGAAGTGGCTCGCCGCAATACCGCCTCTGAGCAGGTTGCGCAGCAGGTCGCTTTCGTTGATAAGAAGCGCAAGCGTGAACTGTTGTCGCAGCTGATTGGCGAAGGTAACTGGCAGCAGGTGCTGGTCTTCACCCGTACCAAACACGGCGCGAACCACCTTGCCGAGCAACTGGGCAAAGATGGCATCAGTGCTGCAGCCATTCATGGCAACAAGAGCCAGGGTGCACGTACCCGTGCGCTGGCCGACTTTAAGTCAGGCGGCATTCGCGTGCTGGTTGCGACCGATATCGCGGCCCGTGGCCTGGATATTGAAGAGCTGCCACACGTCGTGAACTACGAGCTGCCTAACGTCGCCGAAGATTATGTTCACCGTATTGGCCGTACAGGTCGTGCAGCCGCGACCGGTGTCGCACTGTCGCTGGTCTGCGTCGATGAGCATAAACTGCTGCGTGATATTGAGCGTCTGCTGAAGCGTGAAATCCCGCGTCTGGCCGTTGAAGGTTATGAACCCGATCCGAGCATCAAAGCGGAGCCGATCATTAATGGTCGTCAGCAGCAGTCTCGCGGCGGTGCAGGTGGCGGCGGCCGGGGTCGTGGTCAGGGCGGACAGGGTGCAGGCGCATCGCGTTCATCTTCATCCGGCGACAAGCGTCCTCAGGCGCGTCGTCAGAGCCAGGCCGCGCCTCAGGGCGATAAGCCCGCGTCGCGTCCACGTCGTCCGGCAGCCGCGAAGCGTACCGGTAACGTCTGAGTATGAGGGTTTTACTGGCGCCGATGGAGGGCGTGCTGGATTCACTGGTGCGCCAGCTGTTATCGGAAGTGAACGACTACGATCTCTGCATCACTGAGTTTTTGCGCGTGGTCGATCAACTGCTGCCGGTAAAATCTTTCTACCGTCTCTGCCCCGAACTGCATAACGCCAGCCGCACGCCTTCAGGCACGCGGGTGCGTATGCAGCTGCTGGGGCAGCATCCCGAATGGTTAGCCGAGAACGCCGCACGCGCGGTGGAGCTGGGTTCCTGGGGTGTTGATCTCAACTGTGGGTGTCCCTCTAAACTGGTCAACGGCAGCGGAGGCGGCGCGACCCTTCTTAAAGATCCCGATCTGATTTATCGCGGCGCGAAAGCGATGCGTGAAGCCGTCCCTGCGGATTTACCGGTAACGGTAAAAGTGCGGCTCGGCTGGGATTCCAGTGCCCGCAGTCTGGAGATTGCCGATGCGGTTCAGCAGGCGGGAGCCAGCGAGCTGACGGTGCATGGGCGGACCAAAGAAGAAGGCTATCGCGCAGAGGCGATCAACTGGCAGGCAATTGGCGAGATTCGTCAGCGGCTGCGCATTCCGGTGATTGCCAACGGCGAGATCTGGGACTGGCAAAGCGCGCAAAATTGTATGGCAGTGACGGGCTGCAGTGCGGTAATGATTGGCCGTGGTGCACTGAACATCCCCAACCTGAGCCGGGTGGTGAAATACAACGAACCACCGATGTCCTGGACGGATGTGGTGCGGTTACTGCAGAAGTACAGCCGGCTGGAGAAGCAGGGCGATACCGGCCTCTATCACGTGGCGCGTATCAAACAGTGGCTGGGTTATCTGCGCAAAGCCTATGGCGAAGCCGATGGCTTATTCAGTGAAATCCGCGCGTTAAAAAACTCCGGCGATATTGCGCAGGCAATCGATCGTCACGCGATTGTTCACGGTTTGTGATAAAAAATCAGGCGACCCCTTCGCGACCTGACGGTATAGTGGGCAAAATTTCCTATACCACTAGCCTGCTATGTCTGACACCGCTGTACTGAGCAACAGCCAGCTCAACAAACGAATCCTCTCCGTTATTATCTTCACTTTCTTCTGTTATCTCTCCGTCGGACTGCCGCTGGCCGTACTGCCGGGCTTTGTCAAAAATCATCTTGGCTTCAGCTCCTTTATTGCCGGACTGATTATCAGCATTCAATATTTTGCGACGCTGCTCAGTCGTCCGCAGTCGGGCCGTCTGGCCGATCGGCTGGGGCCAAAACGGGTGGTGATGCTGGGACTGCTCTGCTGCGGCATGAGCGGGGTGCTGACTATCGTGGCCGCAATGCTGAGCAGCTGGCCGTGGCTGAGTCTGGCGCTGCTGGCTATCGGGCGACTGTTTCTCGGGGTAGGCGAAAGCTTCAGCAGCACGGGCTCTACGCTGTGGGGCATGAATATCGTCGGGCCGTTGCAGACCGCGCGCGTCATCTCCTGGAACGGTGTCGCCACGTATCTGGCGATGGCTGTGGGTGCACCGCTGGGCGTGCTGCTCAACAATCAATTTGGCATGAGTGGATTTGCCGGACTGATTGCGCTGATGGGCGTCGCCGGTTATCTGATGGCCAGCCGCAAACCGTCGGTCACCGTCAGCGTCGGCGAGCGCATTCCGTTTCACCGCGTCTTCTCCCGCGTCTGGCTTTATGGTCTGGCGCTGGGCTTCGGCACGATCGGTTTTGGCGTCATCGCGACCTTTATTACCCTCTATTTTGCCAGTCGTGACTGGCAGGGCGCAGCCTATGCGCTAACGCTGTTCAGCCTGGGTTTTGTGCTGGTGCGGCTGGGGTTTGGTCGCTTTATTACCCGCTTTGGTGGATTGCGTGTGTCGCTATTCTCTTTTCTGCTGGAGTGTCTGGGACTGCTGATTATCTGGCAGGCGGATAGCGCCTGGCTGGTGGGCGTGGGCGCATTCCTGACCGGCAGCGGTTTTTCGCTGGTCTTTCCGGCGCTGGGTGTTGAGGCGGTAAAAAGGGTTGAGCGTCAGGATCAGGGCTCGGCGCTGGGAACCTATTCCGCTTTCCTCGATCTTGGGCTGGGTTTAACCGGCCCGGTGGCGGGACTGTTTATCGGACACTGGGGAATGCAGTCGGTTTATCTGGCTGCTGCGATGATGGTGCTGGGCGCATTACTGATTACGCTGCGGCTCTATGGGCAACAACGGCTCAGCGCCTGATTATGGTCAGCATTGGCTCACCCCCTGACTGGTGGTGAGCCAGAGATGCATCAGAAATGGGTAAACAGCCAGTAGAGCAGGGCGGAAAGCAGAATAGAAACCGGCAGTGTTAATATCCAGGCGACAGCCAGATTACGCAAGGTTGAAAACTGCAGACCTGAGCGGTTGGCCGCCATGGTGCCTGCCACGCCAGACGACAGCACATGTGTAGTCGACACCGGCAGGCCAAAGCCATCCGCTGCGCCTATCGTCATCATCGCCACCAGTTCGGCGCTGGCACCCTGCGCATAGCTCAGGTGCGTTTTCCCAATTCGTTCTCCCACTGTCACCACAATTCTGCGCCAGCCCACCATGGTGCCAAGACCCAGCGCAATCGCCACCACCACTTTCACCCACATCGGGATAAAGCGGGTGGCGCTGTCGAGTTCCGCTTTCACCGCCTTAAGGTTGCGTTCCGTCTCCTGTGGCATTGCAACTTTCGTGTTTTGCAGATGCTTAATCGACTCTGAGGCCAGATACATCTGGTTGCGGGTGTTGGTCACCGCCTGAGCAGGAATATTGTCCATGGAGCCGTAACGGCGAATCTGATCGCCTACCTCGTTCAGCGTCCTCGCCAGCGCCGGCAACACATCGGCATTCATCTGGTTACTGCCGACAAAGCCGGTCAGCACGTCGCGGGCCGCCGGCGGGTTCGCCGTCGCCGGTTGCAGCTGCAACAGCTGATGCGCGGTCACTTCAGTCAGCGCGGCTACGCGTGGGATCTGATCGGCAGGCAGCGATCGGTTGAGGGCGTAGGCGATCGGCATGGTACCGACCAGGATCAGCATAATCAGCCCCATCCCTTTCTGCCCATCGTTGGAGCCGTGCGCAAATGAGACGCCGGTACAGGTCAGGATTAGCAGGCCACGAATCCAGACCGGTGGTGGTTGATCGCTTTTTGGCGCCTGATAAAGCTGCCGATTGCGGATAAAGATCTTCATTACCCAGAGCAACAGCCCGGCGCAGACAAAGCCGACCACCGGTGACAGTAGCAGAGCGTAGCCCACCTTCAGCGCCTGATCCCAGTCTACGCCGCTCACACCGCTGCGCCCGTGCAGCATGGCGTTGGCAACCCCGACGCCAATAATCGAGCCAATCAGGGTATGCGACGACGACGACGGCAGGCCGAAATACCAGGTGCCGAGATTCCAGATAATGGCGGAGAAAAGCAACGCATAGACCATGGCGAAGCCGTTGCCGCTGCTGGCCTGCAGGATCAGCTCGACCGGCAGCAGCGAGATAATGCCAAATGCAACCACGCCGCTGGAGAGCAGCACGCCCATAAAGTTACAGAAACCGGACCAGACCACCGCGACGCCGGGCGTGAGCGAGTGAGTGTAAATCACTGTAGCAACTGCATTGGCGGTATCGTGGAAACCGTTGACGAACTCAAAGCCGAGCGCAATCAGCAACGCCAGTCCCAGCAGAAAGAACGGCAGATAGCTGGTGACCGGCATATTGGTCTGTTCGACGTCATTGACCAGGTTGAGTCCGGCGAAGGCCAGTCCGGCGACCAGCAGAATAAAAAATAGCGGCTTGCTGAAGCGACTGCCCTTGCCGTTGAAATCGGGCCGTCCCTGGGCTGATGAGGAGGAGAGACTGTTTTCGCTCATGGTGTACCTCATATGGCTGATGCCGGATGCTGATATGCATCGGGTTAACGGAGTGTGATACGCGCTTTATATGACAGATTAATGATGGTCACGTGGGGAAGGAGAGGAGAAATATTCGTCAATTTGCCTTTATGCAGGCAATAAAAAAGCCAGCGACAGGCGCTGGCTTCAGAAGGCAGAGTGACAATTACGAGCTGGTATTTGCCGCTGCTGCTGGCGCTGCAGGTGTTACCGGCGCGGCAGGTGCAGCTGGCTCAGTGGCTGGCTGCTGCGGCTGCTGCGGCTGAGTAGCATCGCTGCTTGCACCCTGTGGCGTTACCGGCGTCATTGGCTCTTCCTGAGGAGCAGCCTGTGAATTTTCGGGTACCGGAACAGGCGCAGTCTGGACATTGTTTTCCACACCATTCACTTTTACTGGCATACCGGTACGGCTCTGAATCGCGGCATTAACCTGATCCTGATTCACGCTGGCATCAACCACAATTTTGCTCACGGCCTGAGTCAGGGTAATCGGCACCAGCTCACGTGAGTTGAACTGCTCTTCAGTGGTCGACAGTGGGTTATGCACTTCCACATAACGTGAACCGTCCGGCTCTACAGTCGCTTTCACGGGCTGATCAACGAACTGTACGCGTGTGCCAACCGGCACATTCTGATACAGCCATTTGATATCGTCAGCACGCAGACGCACACAGCCATGGCTCACGCGCAGGCCGATGCCGAAGTTGGCGTTGGTGCCGTGAATCGCATAGAGACGACCAATGTAAAGCGCGTAAAGGCCCATTGGGTTATCCGGGCCTGCCGGGAACACCGCTGGCAGCGTTTCGCCGCGAGCCGCGTAGTCCGCATGCATACCTTTGGTTGGCGTCCAGGTCGGGCCATCTTTCTTACGTTCTACCGCGGTAGTCCAGCTGATCGGCGTATCTTTACCCAGTTCACCGATACCAATTGGCAGAACCACGACGGTTTTGCTGCCCTTCGGGTAGTAGTAAAGACGCATCTCCGCGCTGTTAATCACAATGCCTTCACGCGGTGCGTCAGGCAGGATCAGCTGCTGTGGGATGATCATTTTGCTGCCAGCCTTTGGCAGATAAACGTCAACGCCCGGATTGGCTTCCAGCATATTGCTGAGGCCCATCTGGTACTGTGCCGCAAAAGCTTCCAGCGGCAGTTTGCTGTCTTCAGGAACAGTAATTTCGATATTTTCCCCGATCAGACGGCTGTTGGCCGGCGGCAACGGGTAAACCACAGCAAAGGCTGACTGGCTGAACGCCGCCAGAGCCAGTGCGATTGAAGCGAAAGCGCGAATGATTTTCATATTTTACAATTCTTTATCGCCATATTTCAGGCTGTTCAGTGTGTCGAATTCATGCTGGCCAATGTGACCTGCTGCGCATTATATGTTCATTAAACTGACGTTGTGAATCGGGATTTTAACCTCCCTGCAATACTTTACGTAATTTCAGCGCGGATGTTAGCGCATTTCCGTGAATCAGGAGGGTAAAAATGGGGCTTTCCGGGGTTACCACCGATTAAGGTTGCCACTGCGTCTGTTCGCCACTGAGTTTGCGGTTCAGGAAAAAGGCGGCACTGATCAACGCCAGATGTGTCAGCGCCTGCGGTGTATTCCCCAGCGCATGGCCGTGACTGTCAAACTCCTCGGCATAAAGGCCCAGCGGATTGGCGTAGCTCAGCAACTTCTCGAATTCAAAATGCGCCTCCTGAATCCGCCCTGCGCGTGCCAGACATTCGACATACCAGAAAGAGCAGGCGCCAAACGAGCCTTCCGATCCTTTAAGACCGTCGGCGGGCGTCTCATGCGTATTGTAACGCCTCACCATACCATCACTGACCAGGTTGGCTTTGATCGCATCCAGTGTGGCAATCCAGTCCGGATCGGTGGCACCAACAAAGCGTACCAGCGGCATCAGCAGCATGGAGGCGTCAAGGTATTCGCCATGCCGGGTCGAAGAGAAGTGACCGCGTTCGCTGTTCCAGAAGTTCGCCCAGATATCTTCGCGGATCTCACGGCGTGCCCGATCCCAGCGCTCGTAAGGCATCGGCAGGGATCGCTTCATGCCGAGACGCAGCGCACGATCCATCGCTACCCAGCACATCAGACGTGAATGCAGGAAATGCTCCGGTTCGCCGCGCATCTCCCAGATACCGGCATCGGGCTGATCCCAGTTATCGCTTAGCCAGTCGATCATTTTGACCACATGTTGCCAGCCGCGCTGAGAGATCGCCTCGCCATATTTGTTGGCCAGATAGACCGCATCCATCAGTTCGCCATAGATATCGAGTTGCGTCTGCTGCCAGGCATCATTGCCGATGCGCACCGGTCGGGAGTCGGCATAGCCGGAGAGATTCAGTAATTCCATCTCATGCAACTCAGTGCCGCTGTCGAGACGGTACATCACCTGCAGGCGCATCTCATCATGATGGCTGTTTTCAACGCAGCGACCCACCCAGTGAGTAAAGTGTTTAGCTTCATCGATATAACCCAGCCGCATCAGCGCATACATGCTGAAGGACGCGTCGCGGATCCAGGAGGCGCGATAGTCCCAGTTGCGTTCGCCACCCAGTTCTTCAGGCAGACCAAACGTTGCCGCCGCCGCAATGGAGCCGTGCTGATACGAAGTCAGGAGCTTCAGGACCAGCGCCGAACGCTGCACCATTTCACGCCAGCGTCCCTGATAGGTGCTGTGGCTGCTCCAGTGTCGCCAGTAATTCAGTGTCTCTTCAAAGCAGTGTTCAGTGGCCAGCGCTTCGATATGCGCATCATCCACGCTGCCAAATTCGAACTGCGCATATTCGCCGGGCTGTAACGTGAAGTGGGCTGTCGCACTCTCATCCTCCAGCGTCATCACCACCGAGGCTGCAAGGCGCAGCGACGGCTGGCCCTCAGCATGAAAGTCGATACAGCCATTATGCGCTTCTGCACGGGTCTGCGCCCGGGCATAGTCGTGGCGGGGCGAACAGCGCATCTGAAAGGTGGCACTGCCGCGGACCATTTTGAGCCGACGGATCAGGCGCGGCATCTTATCCCTGTCATCACAAATCGGCATGTAGTCGGTGATTTCTGCCACGCCTTCATCATCCAGCCAGCGGGTCTGCAGGATGTTGGTGTCGGGCAGGTAGAGTTGCTGACGTCGTGCATTGGGCCAGTCAGGAGCCAGAGAGAAAAGTCCGGCGTCATCGCTATCGAGCAGGGCGGCAAAGACCGACGGGCTGTCAAGTTCAGGCCAGCAAAGATAATCAATGGTGCCGTCATTGGCGATCAGCGCACAGGTGCGCAAATCGCCAATGACACCGTGGTCTTCAATCTTACGTTTTACCTTACTCATTCTCATCTCCCTGTCAGTGTCCCTGCTAACTATAGCTGAGCTATTCGATGCGGCTTCGGTTGGGCACAGATGGTTAACGTAAGGTTGAATAAGGCAGGGAAGGGAAAGCGCGTAGAACAGGGAAGGTGAAACTGACGACGTGGTCAGCAGGGTGCCCGGGCGCTGATGCGTGTCTGGCGACCCTGCTGACGTTCACTGCCAGTGACGCCTGCTGGCAACGGCGTTGTTTATTTCATTTATTCCTGATCGGCCCGACGGTTATGCCAGCGGCGGATGAACCAGCGCAGCACAAAGGCAAAGATGACCGCGCCCACCAGCCACAGCAGATGTTTCAGATGCTGATCGAGTTTGTGCAGCCACGGCGCGATGATGCCACCCGCGAAATAGCCGAGGGTCACGAAAATCACGGCCCAGATGGCCGCTCCGATAACGTTAAGAATGAAAAATTTCATTGGATTAAGGCGGCTGGCACCGATAATAATCGGGCCAATCAGCCGGAAGCCATACATAAAACGCACGCCAATCACAAACAGGCTGGGACGGCGTTTAATCAGTCGGTTCGCCTTGACTACTTTATCCTGATGCTTTTTAAAGCGGCGCAGGATTCGCGTGCCCCAGCGGCGGCCTACCCAGTAGAGCAACTGATCGCCGACAATGCCGCCACCCATCGCGGCCAGCACCACTCCGACGTAATGCAGCAGCCCCTCATGCGCGGCAACGCCGCCCAGCAATGTAAATGTTTCCCCTTCGGCAATACAGCCAATAAAAAGTGCCAGATAGCCGTACTGTGTAATTAATGCGTTGATATCCAGATGCAAAATGACTCTCCCTGTGCATTGGGTGATGGTTTCTTTCAGTCTATACGCGATTTGGCCTCCCTTCCGCCCGTGCACGATGGAGGGGGTTATTTACGCTGTTTTTTTGTCCGGTCACCACGAAAGTTTTACTGCCGTTTATACTTGAGAAGACGCTGCCCCCAAAGACGCATGCATCACCGGGCGGCCCATCGCATCAGAGGAGTGACTGTATGAACCATGTCTGGGGACTTCTGGCGCATCCGAACCAGGAAATGCGTCATATCAAGCAAGAGAATGAAAGCGTATCGCACCATTACACCCATCATGTTCTGCTGATGGCGGCGATCCCGGTGATCTGCGCCTTTATCGGAACAACTCAGCTGGGCTGGAATCTGGGCGACGGGCAATATGTGCAACTTAATCTGGCGACAGGGATCGGGTTGGGCATTCTGTTCTATCTGATTATTCTGGGTGGCGTGGCGGTAATGGGACGCGTGATTCACTGGATGGCGCGGGATTACCCTCAGCGTCCCGGCGTTCAGCGCTGTACGGTCTTTGCCGGTTACGTCGCTACGCCGCTGTTCCTGAGCGGACTTGTCGCACTCTATCCGCTGGTCTGGCTCTGTGTGCTGGCAGGTGCGCTGGCGCTGCTTTACACCGGCTATCTGCTCTATATCGGCATCCCCCTGTTTCTGAATATCGACCGCGAAGAGAGTCTGCGCTTTTCCGGCTCAACGCTGGCCATCGGCGTGCTGGTATTTGAAGTGTTACTGGCATTAACTGTCGTGCTGTGGGGATATGGACCGCATCTTTTCTGATAGACCTCTGCCGCCGCTCTGGCGGCAGTTCTCTTTTTACGCCCGGAAACAATCTCACCAGGAAATTTCTTAACCTTACGGGTATGATACCGCTGCCAGCCCGCGCTGCGAGTTTACTGAGGCGGGCGGCCTGTGTCGGTCTGACACAGTACATCTTCATAACCGGGTTTTTTTCTACGATGCCTGCAAAAATTCGTTTTACTCTGCTTTCGCTGGCGCTGCTCGTTTCAGGGCAGATTGTTTCACTTCCGGCGCAGGCGACTACCACACTGTCGCAACTTGCGCCTATCGCTCAGCCGCAGATCGCCTCTGGCAGTGCGATGATTGTCGACCTCACCACCAATAAAGTGCTCTTTTCCAGCCATCCGGATCGGGTCAGGCCTATCGCGTCGATCACCAAGCTGATGACGGCGATGGTCGTGCTGGATGCGCATCAGCCGATGAACGAGATGATACCTGTCGATATCAGCCAGACGCCGGAAATGCGTGGTGTCTTCTCACGCGTGAAGCTCAACAGTCAGATCAGCCGCCGTAATATGATGCTGCTGGCACTGATGTCCTCGGAAAACCGTGCTGCTGCCAGTCTCGCGCACGCCTATCCGGGCGGTTATAACGCCTTTATCCGGGCAATGAACGCGAAAGCGCGATCGCTGGGCATGAAACAGACCCGCTATGTCGAGCCGACCGGTTTGTCGACGCAAAACGTCTCAAGTGCACAGGACCTGGTTAAGTTGCTCAAAGCCACACGGGAATATCCGGAGCTGGGCGCGCTTAGCACCACGAAAGAAGAGACGGCGGTTTTTGCTCATCCGAGCTATGCGCTGCCGTTCCGCAACACCAACCATCTGGTCTATAAAAATGACTGGCATATTCAGCTGACCAAAACCGGTTACACGGATGAGGCAGGCCACTGCCTGGTGATGCGTACCATGATTAATAATCGTCCGGTGGCGCTGGTGGTACTGGATGCCTTTGGCAAATATACCCACTTCGCCGACGCTAACCGTCTGCGTAGCTGGATCGAGACCGGTAAAGCGGCACCGGTCCCTGCGGCCGCACTGGCTTATAAAAAACAGAAGTCGGGCCAGGTCGCCAGCAATGGTGCCAGCAGTGCCGGCGTCGAGTAAAAATAGCCGACATGTTGTATTGCGCGACAGGCATTGCCTGCAGGCTGAGCAGGATGCCAGAATAGAATGTGGTCAGAGGCTTCAGGCCCTTTTTTGCCTCTGACCGCCCGGAATCAGCCCCAAAAAATGCCCGTTATTCCTATATTGCCCTCCCTTGCAAAGCCCTACACTACGCGCGACTGGCGAGGGAAGATCGCCTGATTTAAGCTGCCGGAATCTTACTCATATGTTTATACGATCCTTTTTTGCATTGTTAATGCTGGCGCTGGTGGGGTTTGCCCCGGCGCTGGCGCTGGCCGCGGATAATACGGCCACGCCTGCTCAGGAACAGGATGCGCCACCGAAGCTGAATGCTGCGGTGGAACTGCCGAAAATGCAGAAGATCCTCGATAAAATTAAAAGTCAGGTCTCCGTCGATGCCGGCGAAAACAAGCTGACACAGCTGAATGAAATGGCGCTGGAACTCTCTGGCAGTGCCGATACGCTCGGGCAGGCGCTGGTACCCGATCTCCAGCAGGTCGATGCACAGCTGGGTGTACTTGGCCCGGCCCCGAAAGCCGACAGTGGGGTGAAAGAAACCCCGGAAGTGACACGCAAGCGTAACGCGCTTGAGAGCCAGAAAGGCAAACTCGACGACCAAATCAAACAGGCAGAAGGGATTAAAAATGGCGCGCTGATGCTCTCCTCGCAGATTGTTAACCTGCGTCGTGATCAGCTGAAAAGCCAGCTGGCGTTGAACTCCGGCAGCATCCTTGGTGCACGCTTCTGGTCACCGTTGCTCAATAGCCAGGATCTGGATGGTGAGAAGATTGGTGAGTTCCTGCAGGAGTTGCAGGATACCGCGGCACTCTCATGGGAGCCGGGCTGGCGCGTGGGCAGTGTCTTCTGGCTGCTGGCGGCATTGCTGGTGATGACGGTCGGTCGTCGCTACAGTGAAGAGTTTCTGGCCTGGGTCAGCATTAATAAACTGCCGGAAGGAAAACTGCGCCGCAGTTTCCTGGCGGCAGCGGTAGCGCTGACTACGCTGGCGGCTGTTGTCCTCACTTTTAACTTTCTCTCTCTGGCCTTTACCCGCCGGGATGAGGTCTCTGAAAACGTTCAGGACTTTGTTGATCGTCTGGTGCAGCTAAGCGTCTTTTGTGGCCTGATTGCCGGACTGGGGCGCGCATTCCTCTCTACCCGCAGGCCCAGCTGGCGCTTACCGGCTATCTCCAATGAAGTGGCGATGGCATTAAAGCCGTTTCCACCCATCACCGCTGTGCTGGTGTTTATCTTCCAGACGGTCGAGGCGTTTAACTACAGCGTCGGCACCAGTCTGAATACCACCATTTTTGCCAATGGCCTGACGGCACTGTTGATTGGCAGTACTGCACTGGCGATCAGCATGCGCACCAACCGCGTACGCCGTCGCCTGACCCAGGCGGGCACACCGCCGGAAGCACGCTCAACGCTGGTCGGGCTGATTCAGATGGGCCTGACGCTGACCGCGGTTGCCATCCTCGTGTCGCTGCTGATCGGTTACGTTACGCTGGCGCGCTTCCTGAGTTATGAAGTGATCTGGTGCGGTCTGCTGTTTGGTTCGTTCTACTTCCTGAGTCACCTGCTCAAGGATGGTTGTGAGAGTCTCTTTTCGACCAGTAATGCCACCGGTCGACGCATTCAGAGTTCACTTAACATCAATGAGCGTCATTTGCAGCAAACGGCTACGCTGCTGACGGCCATCGGTAAAACCTTCCTGGTGCTGGTGGTGGCGCTGGCGCTGGTCAACGGCACCTTTGCCTCTTCAACGCCGATTGAGCTGCTGCAAAAAGTCATTGAGTTCTGGGGCGGTAAAGGCCTCGAATCCCTGAACATTGTGCCAGCGCATATGGTGAATGCGATAATTTGCCTGATTGTCGGCATCTATGTGCTGCGTTCGGTGCGTCGCTGGCTTGATACCGATTTCCTGCCAAAAACCACCATGGATGTGGGGATGCGGGTGTCGCTGGTGACGCTGTTCAGCAACATCGGTTATGTGCTGATTATTCTGCTGACCCTGTCGATTATGGGGCTGCAGTGGAACAAGCTGGCCTGGATCGTCAGTGCGTTGTCGGTTGGTATCGGTTTTGGCTTACAGGAGATCGTGAAGAACTTTATCTCCGGTCTGATTCTGTTGACCGAGCGGCCAGTGAAAGTCGGCGATCTGGTGAGCATCAGCGGCATTGAAGGGGATATTCGCCGGATTAATGTGCGTGCCACGGAGATTCAGCTGGGCGACAAATCCACCGTGATTGTGCCGAACTCGCAGTTTATCTCGCAGAACGTGCGCAACGCGACAATGGGTAATGCGCAGGGTGTGGTCACCATTACGCTGACCTTCCCGCTAAATATCGACCCGGTAAAGGTGCGCGATATTCTGCTGGAAGTTTATAACGAAAACGAACGTATTCTGGAAACACCTGAGCCATCGGTTTCGTTTAAAGATCTGACCCAGCAAGGGATTGTCCTGAGCGTCACCGGTAATGTTGCCGGTCAGCGGCAGATAGCAGGAGCGAAGAGCGATCTGCTGTTCGATATTCTGACGCGTCTGCGTAAAGAGGGCATTCTGCTCTCCACTCCGCAGACCATGATTATTGAGCGCCGTCAGCAGATAGCAGATGTGGAGCCGGTACCCGAAGAGAAGCTGGTTTAAAAGAACCCGTTTCAGAGGTGAAAGGGCCGACGTCTGTCGGCCTTTTTTATGTCCAAAACACGGGCTTTTAAGCCTGTTTTCTCACTCCCGCTGACTACAACGTTTCCTCACGGCTGGTGCGCTGGCCATCGCTGCTCACCGACCGAATGGCGACAGTACCGTTGACCTGCGGCGGTCTGTTGGCGTCGTAGCGCTGCCAGTTCTCACCCTTGTCCAGGCTGTATTCCAGCGTAATGCCAGGCAATGCCACGTTCATCAACAGAATACCATCAGCAATTTTTGCTCCCGGTACGGGCAGGCGATAATCAATACCCGCTTTATCCAGTTTTGCCAGTTCCCGTTGTCCCAGCAGGTTGGCAAATCGCTGCCAGTCGTTCAGAAGCGCCTTCTGATCAACAAGTTGTGTTTTGCCACCGGTATACTCCTCACCCGGCTGATAGTCCCGCTCCCAGCTGGCGCGGTGCCAGCTGCGTTCTGCGACTGAAAGGAGGCGAGGATAGTTCATGTACTCCATTTGATCGTCAGTGCGCACGGTCTCGCTCCACAGCTGGGCCGAAATACCATAAGCCCCTTTCCAGGGTTTCGCGGATTTGGCGCTGAAAACGTTACCGTCGCGATCTACCGAAGTTTCAGCATTCTGCGGCAGGTTGTCCGGTGCGAAGCCAAAGATTTTTCGCTCATCGTTGAAGCGAGTGCCCCAGTAATAGCCGCGCTCCAGTGGGTTAACTTCATACGGGAAGTCCAGATAGAGGTAGTCAGGGCTGGAGATGACTACGTCGTACCCTTTCTGTGACCAGTCACCGGCGCTGTCAAAACCGCCCCAGTAGAGGGTATCCCAGAAGTTGACTGCGACACGCGGCGTCGCGAACTCTCCGGCATGTTTGACATCTTTCAGGCCATCCTGCCAGGCCTGCATTTTGCCAATACCGTGCCGGTTCACGATTTCGTTCACGGTCAGGGCAAAATAGCTCGGCAGATGGGCCAGATCTTCCACTTTGCCGCTTTTCACCAGTGCCTGACAGGCCTGTGATTTTGCCCATGGCAAATCTTCGCGGCTCAGGTCTTGCAGACCGGTACCCGGTTTTGGACTGTTTTTGTCAGAGTAGCCTGCGCCCAGCCGGATATTCTTCGCTTCATCACCGCCAAAATGCCAGACGCTGAGTGGCTGGCCTGCCTCCTGGTGCATCGCCTTGATTTCACCAATCACTTTGTCCACGAAGCGTTGTGAACTTTCAATGCAGGGGTTGAGATAGCTGGTACGGTCGTAAAACTGCACTGAGGTGGTGTTGGAGTTATCGGTCGGATCGATCAGGCGCCAGGCGTTAGCCTCGTCAGGTTTCCCCTCCTTCATCAGCCGCTGATAGCGCGCTTCCATTGAGATGACCGCCGCCCGGGCATGGGCGGGTATGTCAATTTCCGGGATGACCTGAATGTGGCGCGCCTGCGCATATTTAACAATCTCTATATAGTCAGCGCGACTGAAATAGCCGCTGCCATTGTTATCACTGAAGGGGCCGGAACCCAGTTGCGGCAGCAGACACTTTTGTTCGGAAAGATCATGACAGCGTTTCGCACCCACTTCCGTGAGTTCCGGTAGGCCGGGAATCTCAATCCGCCAGCCTTCATCATCACTGAGGTGGAAATGGAAACGGTTCATCTTCCACGATGCCATCTGATCAAGCTGTCGCATCACCGCCTGTTTACTGTGGAAGTTACGGGCAACGTCAAGGAAGGCACCGCGATAAGCAAAGCGCGGCGCATCATGGGCTTCCAGCGTGGCAATCCGTGGCGCGCCCTCTGAGGGGACCAGTGACAGAATCGACATCAGACCGTAGAACGCACCGGCAGCGTCGTAGCCGACTATGCTCGCACGGCGGGAAGTAATATCGAGGTCGTATGCGCCCGATATCGCTTTTTTGCCGCTAAAGTGACCCGGTTTGACCTGCGTGTTAATAGCGAATCCATCAGGCGATTCTTTGAGGCCAAGCAGTGCCATACGCTGTCTCACTGCCTCAGCGGTTTCACGGCTCAGTCCAGTCAGTGACAAGGTGACGCCACGGCTGAGATCGGCATCCTGCGAACGAAGTTTAACGTCCAGCGGCGTGGGTGTGATTTGCCCCCGCAATGCTGAGGCTGGCAGGGTGGCGACATCGCTGTTTTTCTCAAACCGGCTGACAGGCTGCATCAGGACGTTATTGTCATCGGCACTGCGTCGCCAGTGGTTATCCAGCGGCAATACAAACTGGCTGGGATCTTCGTAGTCAGTGCTGGCAATAATTTTTGGCGTCGCCTCACCGGAGGTGACATACCAGCGCGGCATCACATCAGTCACGAACAGTTGCCAGTATTCGTTAACGATGGGGATCTGCACTGATTCGCCCGCGCCAATACCCGTGAATTTCTCTGTTGGCTCCAGTCGCGTTAAGTCTCCGACCAGATGCGTCAATGTAAACTGATCGTTATCGACCCGCAGCGTCTGGCGGATGTTGCTCATGTAGATGGCCCAGTTTTTGTCGGTCAGTGCAGGGCCGTTATTGGTCAGCGTGATAATGGCGCGGTTACAGGAGGCAAAATCGGCGCCTAACGCGGCGCAATCTGTACCGTGCAGTCCCGCCTGGTTGTCTGTTACCTGATAGGTCACGCCAAACTGGCTGATTTGATCAACCACCTTCTGCCCTGACGAGCTGGCGTGGCCTGTGGCGGTAACGCTCAGCAGAGTGAGCGCGATAAGGCTTAACTTGAACATGTTGATTCATCCTTAATGGTGAAAATAGTTCCGAAAGTCCGCAGGGCGTCAGAACAGCGTAAACGGCGCGATAACAATAAATTTGATGTCCTTCTCGTCCTGGAAAATGTTGTTGTATCCATTGCTGAAGCTGGGCAGGTCGCTGTGATTTTTGTAGCGGGTATAGTGAAGATGGAACTGGGTGTCTTTGGCCCGGCCCTGCTGGATTTGATAGATCAGATCAAGGTTCCAGGCCGACTCTCTCAGTCGCTGACTCTGGTCAACGGTGGGGAGCGTGGCGGGTTTTGCATCCCAGCCCCAGACGTAAGATGCGCCGGCTTTCCAGCCCGTCAGCTGCCACGGCGATAAATCGAGCATCGCGCCCGCAAAGATCGCTTTTTCACCATTGGCGTTCCAGTCAGAACGCGAATCCCACCAGATATCCATTCGTCCGTTGGAGGTGGCGTAGCCCGGCGTCATGCGCTGCAGGAAAAAGCCCTGATTCCCTTCAGCTTTAACCCAGCTGCCTTCAAGTCGGAGATCCACCGGGCCGACGGTATAACCGACGGTGATCGCCTGTAACCAGGCCAGGCCATCATAGACATCACGCGGGTTTGCGGCGCCCCCCGAGACTTTGTCGCGTGCGCCATAAAACTGATAGCTGGTGCGCAGTTCGTTACCACCTGGGCTGGCAGACCAGGATGCTTTGGCAAAATATTGATCCATATAATGTGCGGCCTGACCAAATGCACCTTCAAGCACCAGATTATTTTTGAAGTCATATTTCATGCCGAATGAATGCAGGTAGCTGACAGGCGTTTTATTATCAGCCCGCCGGAAATCATATAAATCACGATACCAGGGGGCTTTATATTTATCGGTCCACATCCAGGAGAGTGATAATGCGCCTGCTTGCTGGAAATCATAAAGTGCACCCGTTTCAAATCCGCGATAGGTGCCGGGCAGGAAACTCCAGTGAGGCGCAATCAGTGTCTGTCCGGTTGGCTGGATATAACCCGCGCGTAACCAGTAGTCGTTATGTTTTAATTTCAGTGCGGCTTTATAAACCGATGCGCCACTGCTGTCGCCATTCCATTTTTCATTCCAGCGGGAATGCGATTTACTGAAGCCAATTTCATTGGGTGCGGCGGGACCGCTATTGGAAAGTTCAACGGCGCCAAACACGGCGAGGTCCATGCCAATCCAGTCCCCGGCATAGCCGGACTGATAGTCGAGGTTACTGTTGAGTGAAGTATGGTGTAAATTAGCCTGGTACTCTCCCTGATGCTGACTGGCGGGATCGCTCTCTTTTCGGTCTCGCTGTCGCTGCCAGTAAAAAACATTTCCTGTCAGCGTTGAGTCGTCAACAAATCCGGCAGCATAGGCTGGCGTAGATGACATTGCCGTTACGCCTGCTGACAGCGCTATTATTTCCATCAATAATAATGTGTAGTTTTTTTTAGACATGGAAGATCCTGCCCTGAGGTAAATTAATATTTGTGGTTTTTTATTTTTGTGTCGTGAATATATTTTTCGCGACGCGAATTATCAATTGTCAGGGTGGTTTTTTGTGAGGCGTTGCGCATAACCCATAGACATAAAATAATGTGGGTTCAATATGGGAGGATGGATTAATTTTTTATTAAAATATTATTAGCAGACAAGGTAAGGGCAATCGGTAATCAGGGAAAGCAGTCAGGCTGGATTAAGTGATGACTATTTCATTAACTGAACAACCAAATAGTCTGCAGGTTTTATGGGGTCTGCTGGTTCGGCTGTTTTGAACGTCAGCCTGCAGAGAAGGGCAGGCTGACAGATAACAGCGAGTTAAACCTGTTTCACCGCCCAGCCTTTTTGCTTGCTGGTTTTGCCAATGCCGGGATTGAAGCTGTTAGTCGGATCGAGCCGGCGATAGAACGCCGCCAGTTGCGGTTTCGCCTGATAGAGATGCCCAACGTTATGTTCAGCGGGATATTCCGCGCCGCGCGCCTGAAGGATCTCCAGCATCTGCGCTTTCAGCGCGTGCACATCGACCCCTTTTCTGACGATGTAATCCTGATGGAAGACATGACAGAAGAAGTGACCATAGTAGAGGCGATGGCTTAAAGATGCGCGAATCTCATCGGGCAGAGTTTCAAACCAGTCCGCATCGTTGCGACGCAGGGCGATATCCAGCGCCAGAATATCCTCGACCTCATCGGCATGCACCGCGTGGTAGCGCACGGCCGCACCTGCCGCCGCGAAGCGATGCAGAAAGGCGTGCGCACCTTCTTTGCCTTCACACTCAAAGAACTCGCCGCCGCCTTCGCGGAAGTAGTCACGCAGGAACTGACGCGCTTCTGCCACGCCGTCGCCCGACATCTTCAGCATCAGATGATGTTCATATTTATCGCGATACTGCTTCATGCGTTTGGGCAGATGCGCCGGAAACAGTTTACTCAGGCGCTGCAGCAGGCGATCGCTGAAGTGCGGTTTAACGAAGGAGAGCTTGTTCAGCCAGGCATCAATCCGCCCCTTCAGCGTGAAAAACAGCGGCATCTTATCGGTGCCCAGCTTGTCGATCATCAGGAAGGTGTCTTTGCCATAGACTTCCGCAATGTCATAGATGTCGCGGTGCATATATTCGCCCGCCACCGGCAAATGAGTAAAATGCGCCAGCATGTGACGGCGGATATCGTTGAGCACAGCGGGTTCGTTAGTGCCGATGTAAAACACCTGCTGCTGCGGTTCAGTGGGGAAGGTATCAAGTCGCACCGCGAAGACCGCCAGTTTCCCGGCACAGCCGGATGCTTCGAACAGACGACGCGCATCAGCGTTGTAACGCGCTGGCGTATCGGCATCAACTTCACGCACCCGGTCTGCATAGTCATGATCGGAAGCGTGACGGCCATCGTGCTGCACATCTTTAGGCTGCCAGCGATCGTCATCCAGTCGCCCCAGAATCTCTTCCGGCGACGTTCCCAGATCGATGCCGAGATGGTTAACCAGCTTCAGTCTTCCCTGTGCATCAATCTGAGCAAACAGGGCCATTTCGCTGTAGGCCGGGCCGCGCTTAATCAGCGATCCGCCGGAATTATTGCAGATGCCGCCCAGCACCGAGGCACCAATACAGGAGGAGCCAATCACCGAGTGAGGCTCGCGCCCCAGCGGCTTCAGCGCTTTTTCCAGCTGATAGAGTGTACTGCCGGGGAACGCCAGCACCTGCTGGCCACTGTCAATCAACTGAAGCTTATCGAGTCGCAGGGTACTGACGATCACCAGCGGGCGATCGTAATCGTCGCCATGCGGCGTTGACCCTTCGGTCAGGCCGGTATTGGCCGCCTGCATCAGGATGATGACATCCGCATTCACCAGCGTTTGCAGTACCCGCCAGAGCTCCAGCAGCGTACCAGGAAACGCCACGGCCAGCGCGTCACCTTCGCCGGAGCGAAAGCCTTTGCGATAGCGGGCGGTCTGTTCAGGTTCTGTCAGCAGATGAGAGGGGCCGACCAGGCGGCGTAGGTCAGAAAGCAGGGCAGAGGTTTGTGTCATGAGCAATTCCCTTGTCTTATCAGTGCGTCCTAACTGTAGCACGTCAACTGACCACAACGCAGTGTGACCCTGACCGCTACCTGCTATTCTCATCTTGTGGCACACTGCCGCCTGTTAATTCGATATTGCGCAGTTACTTAAGAGAACCCAACCTGATGAAATGGATTTGCTCTGTTAGTCTCGCTGTCTCCCTCGCGATGCAACCCGCTTTAGCTGAGACAGTGCAAGGTAACCACCCGATGACCGAACAGGCGCGGGATGCCTTCGTTAACCAACTGCTTAAAAAAATGACGCTGGACGAGAAAATCGGCCAGCTGCGTTTAATCAGCGTCGGACCTGATAATCCGAAAGAAGTGATTCGCGACATGATTCAGAAGAGTCAGGTTGGCGCGATCTTTAATACTGTGACCCGTCAGGATATCCGCGCGATGCAGGATCAGGCGATGCAGCTCAGCCGCCTGAAAATCCCGCTGTTTTTCGCCTACGACGTTATTCATGGCCAGCGCACCATTTTTCCTATTCCTTTAGCCCTGGCGTCGAGCTGGGATCTGGATGCGGTGAAAGAGGTGGGGCGCGTCTCCGCCTATGAAGCGGCCGACGATGGGCTGAATATGACATGGGCACCGATGGTGGATGTCAGCCGCGAACCGCGCTGGGGTCGTGGTTCCGAAGGTTTCGGTGAGGATACGTATCTCACCAGCGAAATGGGTCGCAGCATGGTGCAGTCGATGCAGGGAAAAAGCGCGGCCGATCGCTACAGCGTAATGACCAGCGTGAAGCATTTCGCACTCTATGGCGCAGTGGAAGGGGGACGCGACTACAACACCGTGGACATGAGTCCGCAGCGTATGTTCCAGGACTATCTGCCGCCCTACAAAGCCTCACTGGATGCGGGCAGCGGCGGCGTGATGGTGGCGCTCAACTCCATCAATGGCGTACCGGCCACGGCAGACAGCTGGCTGCTGAAAGATCTGCTGCGTGATAAGTGGAAATTCAAAGGCATCACCATCAGCGATCACGGTGCGATTAAAGAGCTGATCAAACATGGCGTCGCCAGCGATCCGCAGGAAGCGGTGCGCATCGCCCTGAAGTCGGGCGTCGATATGAGCATGAGCGACGAATATTACAGCAAGTATCTGCCTGCGCTGGTGAAGAGCGGCGACGTTACCATGGCTGAAATTGATGATGCGGCACGGCATGTGCTTAACGTCAAATATGACATGGGCCTGTTTAACGATCCCTACAGCCATTTAGGTCCGAAAGAGAGTGACCCGCAGGATACCAATGCGGAAAGCCGTCTGCATCGGGCTGAAGCGCGCGACGTCGCGCGTAAAAGCATCGTGTTGCTGAAAAACCGTCTGGAAACGCTGCCGCTGAAAAAATCGGGCACCATTGCCCTGATTGGTCCGCTGGCAGACAGTCAGCGTGACATTATGGGCAGCTGGTCTGCGGCGGGCGTGGCGAAGCAATCCGTTTCGCTGCTGCAGGGCATGCGCAATGCCACCGAAGGCAAAGCGACGCTGCTGTATGAGAAGGGCGCGAACGTCACCGACAACAAAGGGATTCAGGACTTCCTGAACCTCTATGAGCAGGCTGTTTCTGTTGATACGCGTTCACCGCAACAGATGATTGATGACGCGGTCGCTAAAGCGAAGCAGGCCGATGTGGTGGTCGCCGCCGTGGGTGAAGCGCAGGGTATGGCGCACGAAGCCTCCAGCCGCAGCGATCTGGTGATCCCGCCGAGCCAGCAGAAGCTGTTAGCCGCGCTCAAAGCTACCGGTAAGCCGCTGGTGATTGTACTGATGAACGGCCGCCCGCTGTCGATAGTGAACGAAGATCGCATGGCTGATGCCGTGCTGGAAACCTGGTTCAGTGGCACCGAAGGTGGCAACGCCATCGCCGATGTGCTGTTCGGTGACTATAACCCATCGGGCAAACTGCCGGTCTCCTTCCCGCGTTCAGTGGGTCAGATTCCGATCTACTACAACCATCTGCCAACTGGCCGGCCTTACAACTTTGCGAAGCCGAACAAGTACACCTCGCACTACTATGATGCGGTTAACGGCCCGCTCTATCCGTTTGGTTACGGCCTGAGCTATACCACGTTCACCGTGTCGCCGGTAAAAATGTCTTCACCGACCATGCCGCGTAATGGCAGCATTGAGGCCAGCGTAACGGTAACTAACAGCGGTAAGCGTGATGGTGCGACGGTGGTCCAGATGTATCTGAACGATCCGGTCGCCTCTATCAGCCGTCCGGTGCAGGAGCTGCGTGGTTTCAAACGCATCATGCTGAAAGCAGGCGAGTCGCAAACCGTGACCTTTAAGATCGACGTCGATGCGCTTAAATTCTGGAACCAGCAGATGCAGCATGTTGCAGAGCCAGGCAAATTCAACGTGATGATTGGACTCGACTCCGTGCGTACTCAGGATGCGCAGTTCAACTACCAATAACCGTCAGCCTTTCCCCTGAATGCAGGGGAAGGTGATGCGGCGCGTCGTGAGCGTCCTGCTATCACGCGTCGCATCATATCCACTATCAGAGCCGCTATGATTAATCTGCGTGACCGCATTCAGCAGCAGGTCTTCCGCCTTAATGGTCTGTCGATGAATGAATTTGACCTCTCTCAACCGCCAGGCGATCCCGGCCTGTATGGCCCGGACAGCGTGATCTGGCGCGTCCACGGTGATTTCACCTCCATGATGTGCGGCGGGATCAGCGCGCTGCTGTTGCAGATGCTGCATCCAGCGGCGCTGGCGGGCGTCTGGGATCACTCCAATTTCCGCGAAGATATGATGGGCCGCCTGCGGCGCACCAGTCAGTTTATCGCCGTGACCACCTACGGGAATTCGCAGGATGCCCGGACGCTGATTGAGCGGGTGAAACGCATTCATCTGAAAGTCAGCGGCGTCGACAGCGAAGGCAAACCTTATGCCGCCAGCGATCCACATCTGCTGACCTGGGTGCATGTGGCGGAGACCAGCCGTTTTCTGGCGGCGCATCTGCGCTACAAAAATCCGCAGCTCAGCCGCGCCGAACAGGATCAGTACTATCAGGAAGCGGCGCAGATTGCCGAGGCGCTGGGCGCGGAGAAGGTGCCGAAAAGCATTGTTGATGTGGCGGATTACCTGCAACAGATGCGAGCAGAGTTGCGCTTTGATGAGCGTACCGCCGAAGTGACGCGATTGCTGATGAACGCCCCTGCACCGAGCTGGCAGGCGAAACCAGTGATGAAGATCATGCTGAAATCAGGCTTCGGGCTAATGCCCGGATGGGCGCAGGCGATGTCCGGTAGAGAAATCGGCCGCTTTGAGCAGGCGATCATTGACCAGAAGATTAATGCCATCGCGGTGGGGTTACGCTGGTCGATTCAACGCGGAGCGTGGTATCGGGCAATGGTGCGGATGGGGAGAGATCCGCACTGAGGTGACTGGTATCTTTTTTACTCGTTTTTTAAGTAAGTCAGATGGTTAAGTTTTACCAGCATAACGACGCGGGTTCAGTGCTTTAAAAGTAACCCTACAGGCGCTTTTATGGCTTCCCGCAGAACCGAAAACGTCACGCGAGAGCAAGCAGTGTTTCCTGAAGCTATGACCACGAAAAAGCAGGTTATGCTCTGACGTTTATAGTCTGTTCAGGCTTCTGCATGTCTTACACTGATAATCTTTTGTACAGCAGTTTCAACAATTGATCGTTCCGGGCCAGCCATAAAGCTTACAGGCTGAGACAGATTATGGCTGTTTCTCCAGGCCTGGTTTCCAGCAAAGGATAAGTTGGGCATATCCGTGAGCGGTTATAATAAGTATTTTCTTTTGACTAACGACTCTGGGGGAAAAGTGTTTTCTGACAGCAAGAACATTCCGATACTTAATTCTCTGACCGGCTATCAGCTCTCCCGCTTGCATACTTTTGAGTGTGTTGCACGGCGATTATCATTTGCGCTTGCTGCCGAGGAGTTATTCGTTAGCCCAAGCGCGGTGAGCCATCGTATCAGCCAGCTTGAAAAAGAACTGGGTTTCAGCTTGTTTTACAGGCTCCATCGTAAAATAGCTCTCACGCCTGAAGGAGAACGGATGCAATGGGCACTAAAAAATTCTTTTAATCTTTTAAATCAAGAGGTTAATTACATAAGGAATAGCGGGCTTACAGGTGATCTGACTGTTTATTCACATCCGTCTATCGTTCAGTGCCTTCTTCTTCCTCATCTTAATAAGTTTATAGAACAGAATCCTGCCGTTCAGCTGAAGATTCTGACCGGACTTGAAGCTATTAATCTGGCTAATCGGGGAGTAGACCTGGCAATATACTTCGGAAAACCTTCGTTTTCTGAAAGCTATACAGAAGAGATCTTCATGAAAGAAGCCATAACGCCGGTCTGTACTCCGCGGTATGCCAGAAATCATGGTCTTTATAACAATCCCGAAAAACTGTCAGATTGTATCTTTCTGCACGATCGTTTTAACTCAGGTGAAAATGAATGGGCAAATTGGACAAGTTTTTTTCAGCTGGATATTGATACTGATCTAAAAGGAATATCCTTTGACCGTTCTGATTTGGCTCTGATTGCAGCTTCCCGGCATCTTGGTATTGCGATGGGAAGAATTAATCTTGTCCAGGAATGGACGGAAAGAGGAGAATTAATTTTTCCTTTCCCGGGCATGCTGATGCCCGTAGAGCACTGTTACTTCAACTGCATAATATCCGACAGGCAGTGGCCAAAAATCATGGCTTTTAAGCGATTCCTGAGTTGTCTGCCTGATGTATATTAATATTTTTTTTTAGCCCAGGTGTCGGGGCTATACCAGGAAATAAGATTGCACCTGAAGATTTTTCCATGTTTAAAATAATCGATATGTGACCTGGTTTCGTTCCATGCTATTGCTGTATCGTCGCCAAATCGAAGTATCTCAATACGTTGATTTTTTGCAAGACTAAACCATTTTCTATTTCTCATGATTTCAAAGCTGGCATTGTCACTCAATGTGATGAGAGGCGCACCGTGAGAGTAATTTGTTACCTGAATCATAATGTTATTACCTCCAGTGCAGTTTATATTATAACTTAAAATATCGTAATTCATTCTACTGACTTATTTTTTGAATGCTGTTGATGCGTTTTTACTGTAATAAAAAGCAGGCCAATAATAAGCAGCACTGTGCCAGCAATAAAGTTGGCCTGAACTTTTTCATGCAATATTATTATGCCCGAAAGTATTCCGAAAAAAGGTGTCATAAATGTCAACATTGAAAGTGAGGCTACCTGATAATTTCGCAGCAGGCTGAACCACACAAGATAACTGATTACTGAAACAATTAATGTCTGGAATATCAGGCTTCCATATGCCACTGTACCTGGCTTGAAATGATAACCATCATTAAAGAGCGATATGGTCATTAGAATGATAAATGCACCTGAAAGCTGATACAGCAGGGTCTGTTTGGCTGAGCACACAGAAAGTGGCGTTGTACGTATAACTACGGTAGTGCATCCCCAGGCCAGGCCAGCAAGTAGTCCGCACAAATCGCCATAATTAATGCTGTCAAAGCCAGCATGAGCGACTGTATTGATCATGCTTACCACCAGCCCAAAAAATGCAATCATCACACCAAACCACTGTCGGGCAGTAAGTTTTTCTTCGGCAGAAAAAATATGCAAGCCTACAGCCGAATAGAGTGGAGCAGTATAAAGAAGTACCGCCATATGCGATGCGCTGGAGTAGCGTAGTCCTTCAGAAAGAAAAAAAAATTCCAGCGCAAAGAGGACTCCTGCACAAACGCCTGCGAAGAGTGTTATTTTCTCCATTGAAAATTTTTCTCCTTTAATCTTTGCATAAACGTATATTACTAATGCCGCGAGACCGGATCGCATAGCAATCTGCAGAGTGAGTGAAACCTCTTTTTCGGCAGCCTTGATTGCAACCTGCTGTAGTCCCCATACAAAGCAGATGAGCGTCATGATCATGATCGCTTTGCTGTTTAAACGTAAACGCATAATATTTTCTTTAACTCCAGGCTATAGACGATATCAGGCGTGTCCGGATATCATAATTCGTTTGTATGAACGAAAAATTGTGAGTTTTTTATTTTTAGCGCTGATTCATGATGGTGCGTTATATTTTTAACATCTTTCCGGTATGGATATTCGCGTTTCTTTTTCCGCTTTCGGGTTATTTCATTTTTCCTGCAGTGTTACGGGGGAATAGGGTAATTGTTAATGGTATTATTATTGAAAATATTAGCGTTCAGGATGCGCAGAATGACATTCTGCAATACAGGTCGGGGATTGCAAAACTACTATAATCAGATGTGCCGGATTCAACCTTCCGCTTTGGTTACATGGATTTAGTTCGATAGGGATATTTAACGTTTTTTTGCCTTAAGCTTCAAATGATATATATCATGCTTTACATGATATGAATTCATCTCAAGGGTAATATCATTTCTTTGAGGATTTCCGAGCTATTTGAAAAAAGGATGCAGTTAGCCACAGCTGATTTTTTATGATTGATATTTGCTCAGTTTCTGCATAGGAACATCAGGCAGTCGGATTTACGCATAGGGCCGGTCATTATCGATGCAAACAGACGCTATTCTTTTAGAAAGCCCTGTATGGTTTTATGATTAGCATGAGGCGATGATCGTCTCATCCTGTGTTAAAACCTTAGTCTTTTTTTAAATCGCATCGCTCTGGAATTTCACACTGTTTATCCGGGTCGTGTAAAAGTGTTTTTGTTACAAGAATCCTTCATCAGCTCCTCGCTCTACATCATCCTGAGATGCACTTTGAGACTATTACCCTTGTCTCATATCGCCGTAGCCAGGATCCTGCTCTATTCTCGGGGAAAATGGATTCCTCCAGGCTTTGTCGAGGCACTATGACGTACAAATCCCTGATTGCTGAAGTCCACAATCAGCAGCGCACACTGACCGCGATTGTCGAACAGGATGAGCGCACTGCCTATTTTTACATCTGGCCAACCGACCTGTTCCGCAGTCAGTATGCTGTGCGCGGCTGCTGGCTAAGAAATCTGCTGTCTGCACCGGCGCAGGAAGATCGCGAGGCAATGGAGCAGGGCATAGCGCCGCTGCTCAGCGCAGAGTATTGCCGTAATCTGGAAGCGGAACCCGCACTGGACCCGGCCGGTCTGCAGATCCTGTGGGAGCCTTCTGATGATGGTGCAGCACTGTGGTATTACGGCCAGCTGCTGGCTGTCATCCCTGGCTGGAGCCTTTATCAGGAAAAGCAGGTGAGCTTCTCTGCGGGCTGCATTAAAAAGAACCGGCTGACGGCTCCGCTGGGGTCGGCATCGACCAATGACTACTATGCCCGTGCGGAGCATCAGCGTCAGTTCTGGCGTGAATGGCACGACGGCAGCGAGTGGGATAAGGTCCAGCAGGATCTCATGGCCTGCTATCAGGCACGCTTCGGGGAGTCGGTGAAATATTACGCGATTGATCAGGGTAGCTGGCCGCCAATGGCAATCTCGCAGCACTGGCATCAGGGCGTCTGGTATTTCCTGACGCTTGGCATGAGTATCCGGCCCATGCCGCAGGTCGATTATCTGTTTGATGAGCTGGCACCGCAGTATCGACGTATCGAACTGGGTATGGCGGTTGACGGTGAAATCATGACGGAAGGCAATGCGGTGCAGATGGCCAGCGCATTGGCGGAATTTGTACATCTGCCCTGGGCGCGTCTCACCTGGCTGGGCGAGGGCCATACGCTGGCGTCAGAAGTGGCACCGGTCGGCTTTGAAAGCTTCCTGCTGGCGAATGAACTGGCAACCGAAAAAGGGCAGTTCACGCTGCCCAAGCGTGATGGCGATCGCCCGACGCTGCTCTGGACAACGCCGATTACTGAAGCGGAGCGGCAGTTCGCGCAGGCCGATGAACACGGCGGCCAGAAGTTACGGGAGTTGTTAACAGCAGACGGTAACGATCACGTTTTCCGTCCACGCCAGCAGGTGGTCGATTCGCCAGAGTAGCTCAGCAATGACGCGCCTGTAGACACTTTCCCCGGCGGCTGTCGGGGAGGTGATAGTCCCGGAGTGAAATTAAATTTCACATAAATCATACATTTCTTAAATATGTGATCCCGCCCATCTCAAGTTCCCCTTAAGCGAGCCGTTAACCCGAATAAGGCAATCGCGCCGTACCAGGGGCAGGGGCATGAAGATGTTCAAAACAACACAATCCCGCTTTACCGCAACAATGATCGCATTCTTTGTTGCGCTTTTACTCGTTACAGTCTGGGTGATTAATCAGTTCGTCGCACCACAGCTCGTCGACAGCGAAAGCCGTCTGGTTCGCTATCAGGTTGATTCACTGGCCTCTGGCATCGTTGAACAGATGAACCGCGTGCAGGCTCAGCAGCGTGCGATTACCGAAGCGGCCTCCGTTATGGACAGCGCGACTATCGACACCCTGTTACCGACGCTGGTAAACCAGTATCAGGACAGCAATGTGTTTGGTGGCGGTATCTGGCCACTGCCAAACCGTCGTGATCCGGCCAAAGAGAAAGACAGCAGCTTCTTTGCCCGTAATGCCAGCAATGAACTGCAGGTCAATACCTACTGGAACTCCGACGCCGCCGACAAATACTGGGAGCAACCCTGGTATAAAGATGGCATGGCTGCTGCAAAAGGGCAGTGTGCCTGGGCTAAAGCCTATCAGGATGCCGCCAGTCCGCAGCCGCGTACTAACTGTGCTATGGCCATCTACAAAAATGGCACGGCCTGGGGTGTTGCCACTATCGACGTCACGCTGGGGTTCTTTAATCAGCTGGCGAAGCAGATGGGTGAAACCATTCATGGCAACGTGCTGATTGTTGAAGCCGACGGCAAAGTCGTGGGCAATGGCGCGCTGGTCAATGCCGCACCGAAGCTGGAGAACCTGGCTGAAGTGCAGATGCCGATGGCAGCACCGCTTAAAGCGCTGCTGAACGGTGTTGGCAGCCAGCCGCTGGAAACCACCTATGACAGTAGCGAAGGCGAGCAGACCCTGTTCGTTCAGGCGATTCCCGGCAGCCCGTGGTATCTCGCCAGTAGTCTGCCGACCAGCCTGCTGAAAGCGCAGTCGCATAACATGCTGACCCGACTGGGCCTGGTGCAGATTCCTCTGGCGGTAATCCTGCTGCTGGTGTCGCTGGGATTTGTCCGCGCCATGATGAAACGTCTTAACGTGCTGAACAGCAACATTGAAGCGCTCTCGACGGGTGGCGCCGATCTGACCCAGCGTCTGCCAGCCAGCAACAGCCCGGAGTTCAACGCCGTTGCGCAGAGCTTTAACCAGTTCATCAGCTATCTGCAGGGCCTGCTCCAGCAGGTGGGTGACAGCGCGCTGGCGATCACCGCCGCGTCGCGGGAAATTGCCAGCGGCAACGCCAATCTCTCGTCCCGTACTGAAGATCAGGCCAGCTCGATTGTCGAAACGGCTGCGTCGATGGAACAGCTGACCGGCACCGTCCGTCAGAATGCCGACAACGCGACGCATGCTAACCAGCTGGCGGCCGATGCCTCACAGGTAGCCGCGCGTGGCACCGAAGTGGTCCGTCAGGTGGTCACCACCATGGGTGAGATTCATCACTCGTCCCGTAAAGTGGTCGATATCATCAGCGTAATCGACAGCATCGCATTCCAGACCAATATCCTGGCGCTGAACGCCGCAGTCGAAGCTGCACGTGCCGGTGAACAGGGTCGTGGGTTTGCGGTCGTGGCATCGGAAGTGCGTAACCTGGCACAGCGTTCAGCTAACTCGGCACGAGAGATTAAAAAGTTAATCGAAGAGTCAGTGGCGAACATTGATACCGGCAGCGCGCTGGTGGAACAGGCGGGTCAGACCATGGATGAGCTCATGCAGGGCGTGAGCAGTGTGACCACCCTGATGAGCGAAATCATGTCAGCCAGCCGTGAGCAGAGCATGGGTATCGAACAGGTCAACGTGGCAATTACCCAGCTGGATGGCACCACACAGCAGAACGCCGTGCTGGTGGAGCAGGTTTCCGCTGCCGCGCAGGCGATGGAATCACAGAGTACCCAGCTTGAGCGGGTTGTTCAGAGCTTCCGACTGTAATTCTCTTCCAGGCCAGCCTTGCTGGCCTGATTTCCCCTCTGCTTCATCCGCTTATCTCTGACGGACCTGGGTAAAAAATCCGCGATGATCCGCCCAAACTGCGCATTCTGTGCCAGAATAGTTGGGAATAATCTCAAGGAAACGCCATGTCTGCTATTGAAGTTATCCTCGTTGACCACCTCGATCGTCCCACCGGCAAAATGGAAAAGCTGGAAGTGCATGAAAAAGGATTGCTGCACCGCGCGGTGACGGTCTACATCTTCAATTCCCGGCAGGAGCTGTTATTGCAGCGGCGCGCCAGCGATAAGTATCATTGTGGTGGTTTATGGAGTAACACCTGTTGTGGCCATCCTTATCCCCATGAATCGACCCGCGACGCCGCCGAGCGCCGTCTGCGTGAAGAGATGGGTATGACAGTGGCACTGACGCCGGTGTTTGAACTGAGCTATAACCTGAAGCTGAGCAATGGCCTGACAGAGCATGAATATGGTCATGTCTTTTTTGCGATCTGTGACAGCCTGCCGCAGCTTAATCCTCAGGAAGCGGATGCCTTTGATTATCGTCCGATGGCGATGATCGAGCAGCAGATGCAGCAGCAGCCACAGCAGTTCACGCCGTGGTTTTTGCATACCTTCCCGCGTATCCCGGATTATCTGGAGCAGTTTCCATTTCCGGCTGTCACGGCATAAAAAAACCGCACTAAGGTGCGGTCAGACGGTTTGAAATTCACAGCGATGGGCGCAAACGTCCATCGCAAAGCATCGCGGGCCAGGGATGGCGTCTTTTGCATCTTTGCAGAGGACGTTTGTTCCCTGAGCCTGCGTGCGCGCCACGCCTGGAATGTTGTTTAACGCGGCAGCTCAAAATCCTCCGCATCCACATCATAGCCCGACGGCTCCCAGCGGATGGCCAGCAGCGCCAGAAGACCGGCCAGCGGCGCCAGGAAGATCACCGAGAACACGCCAGTGCCCAGCGCCGCGACCAGCACCGGAAACAGAAACAGCGAAACGGTTGAACTGCCGCGCATCAGTGTCTGGTTGAAGCCCACGCCCACGCCGCGCAGTGAAGTGGGATAGCTGAGTGAGGCAAACGTCATGGTGTGCGAGCCAGGCCCGAATCCCTGACCAAACAGGAACAACGCCAGCATGGCGATAGCCATTGCTGCCTCCTGACCGCCTTCCGGGCGACCAATCAGCGCCAGCCCAAGCAGCGCCACACACTGACAACCATATCCCGCCACTGACATCTTCCACGCACCCAGACGCGGCACCAGTCGCACCGCCAGAATCCCGCCAACAAAGGCAAACAGCAGATTCAGTGCCAGCGACACCAGAATGGTGGTGAGCATCGACTGAGCAAAGAAGCTGGAGATAATCACCGGCAGTCCAAACGCCACAGCGTTATAGGCAAACGACGAGGCGATAGAGGTAATGGTCGCCAGCAGCGTACGGCGGCGATAGACGCCCTGCAGCAGCGCACCATAGTTACGCCAGCTTGCCTTACGCACCGGCGTGGCAGCGGTCAGTGCGGCGTCGGACGCGACCTGAGCGTTGATATTCCACGCACTGCGTAAAATCGCCGCGGCCCCTTTCAGGTCGCCCTGATTAGCTGCCCACACCGGGGATTCGCTCATGTAACGGCTGCGGATAGCGATGATGACAATCGCCGGAACGGCGCCAAAACCGAGGATCAGCCGCCAGAGCCAGTCGGTGTGACTTTCGGGCAACACCGCATAGAGCAGCAGCACCAGCAGATAAGAGATGCTGATTGCTGCGTACCAGGTCGGACACCACATCGCCACGCTGGCCGCTTTATTCCCCTTACCGCGCAGCTTTGAAAACTCCGCCAGAAAGGCCATCGCCACCGGCAGATCGATCCCGACGCCCAGCCCCATTACGAAGCGCGCGCCAGCCAGCACATATTCATTGGGCGCAAATGCACAGGCGATAGCCGCCACCACGAAAAAGAACATATCGGCCATGAAGACCCGATAACGGCCAATTTTGTCGGTGAGATAGCCGCCAATCAGCGCGCCGATAATCGCCCCGAAGGTAATGGCCGAGGCGACCATGCCGGTGCCGGCTGGGGTGAGATTAAACTCGCGTGTGATGTCTTTGATGCCAAAGGCCAGCGCACCCAGGTCGTAGGCGTCGAGAAAAACGCCTCCCAGCGCAATCGCCACCACAATGCGGGCATTATTACGGGCGCTGTCGCCGCTGTTGACTAATCGGGAGACGTCAGCTGCGCTACGAATCCACTGTGTTTCGCCACCGGGCGAACTCCCTGCTGTTGCCACATGGGCGGAAGAAGTCAGATCGGACATGATGTTATGTATCTTTTATTTTAAACAGATTACCGAGGATAGCCGTTTAGACGCCCAGACGTAAATTCATTTCAGTTATATAAGATAATATTATAATCCCAAATCGTTATTAATTTTCGATAAAGTCCGCTGCATCACCGCTATGCCAGGCTACGCTTTTAAAGCAGATAATTTATCGCTGCACGCCTTGCCAGCAACACTCTCAGCGGCAGGAGAGCAGCCTGCACCCTCAGGCGCATGACGCCTTGTAAGTCATCACGCACTCACGAAACACAAAAACAACACGCGAAAATGCGATAAGGAAAAGGCCATGGTCAGAGTTCGGGGTTGGATGGGCGTCAGCGCGTTGCTGCTTAGCATGGGGATGGCACACGCGGCCGATCCTGTGCGGGTCGGCTCAAAAATTGATACCGAAGGATCGCTGCTGGGCAATGTGATTCTTCAGGTGCTGGAAAAGCATGGGGTAAAAACTGTCAATAAAATCCAGCTCGGCACGACCCAGGTCGTCCGTGGCGCCATTACGGCGGGCGAACTCGACATCTACCCGGAATACACCGGCAACGGCGCATTCTTCTTTAACGATGAAAAAGACAGTGCCTGGAAAAATGCCGGCGCAGGCTACGAAAAGGTGAAGAAACTGGATGCGGAGAAAAACCATCTGGTGTGGCTGACACCGGCTCCGGCCAACAACACCTGGACCATCGCCGTGCGTAAGGACCTGGCGGAGAAGAACCAGCTTACCTCGCTGGCCGATCTCAGCGCTTTCCTGAAAAAAGGAGGTACCTTCAAACTGGCGGCCTCAGCCGAATTTATCGAACGCAGCGATGCCTTACCGGCCTTTGAAAAAGCCTATGGCTTCGACCTTAAGCAGGATCAGCTGTTGTCTCTGGCGGGTGGCGATACCGCTGTCACCATCAGCGCGGCAGCACAGCAGACGTCGGGCGTGAACGCGGCGATGGCCTATGGCACCGACGGTCCGGTGGCGGCACTGGGCCTGCAGACGCTCAGCGATCCTAAAGGCGTACAGCCGATCTATGCGCCGACGCCGGTGATCCGCGAATCGGTGCTGAAAGCCTACCCACAGATTGCCGACTGGCTGAAGCCGGTCTTCAGCGCGCTTGATGAGAAGACGCTGCAACAGCTCAATGCGAAAATCGCGGTCGACGGTCAGGATGCGAGCAGCGTAGCGACTGAGTGGCTGCAGCAGAAAAAGCTGCTGTAACCGATGCTGATAGCGCGGGACGCGATACGCCGCCCGGCTCAGCAGCCGGTAGCATTGTTGCTGCTGACGCTGTTGAGTCTGGCGCTGGTGACCTTGCCGTTTCTTAACTTCGCTCCTAACCGGCTGGTGGCGGGTGAACCGCTGATGAGCTGGCAGGTCAGCAGCGCCGGGCTGTTACTGCTGCCGCTGATGATGCTGTGGTTGCTGCTGTGGCGTCAGCCTGGGCGTACTACGCTGATACTGGCCCTGCTGGCGGCAGAGCTGCTGCTGGCCGCCATGCTCTGGCTCAGCGGTCATCAGGCGACACTACTCAGTCAGCAGGGCAGCCGTCTGGCACGAACCAGCTTTGCCAGTGGCTTATGGTGCAGTGGTGCACTCATTCTGCTGCTGATTACCGATCAGGTGCGTCAACTCACTTCCCATCGGCTGGCTCAGCTGCTGCTCAATCTGCAGGTCTGGCTGTTGCCGCTGTTGCTGCTGTTCAGCGGCCAGCTCAGCGATCTCTCCCTGCTGAAAGAGTATGCCAACCGTCACGCGGTGTTTGATGCGGCACTGAGCCGTCATCTCACTCTGCTGGTGGGTACAGTACTGCCAGCCTTAATGTTTGCACTGCCGCTGGGCGTCACGCTTTTCCGGCGGCCTGACTGGCAAGGCAGTGTGTTTGGCGTCCTTAATGTTATTCAGACAGTGCCGTCAGTGGCGCTGTTTGGTCTGCTGATTGCGCCACTGGCCGGACTGGCGCAGCATTTTCCGTGGCTCAGTGACTGGGGCATTAGCGGCATCGGCATGGCTCCAGCCTTGATCGCGCTGGTGCTCTACGCCCTGTTGCCGCTGGTGCGCAGCGTGGTGGTGGGCTTGCAACAGGTGCCGCAGGAGGTGCGCGAAAGCGCGCGCGGCACGGGCATGAGTGGCTGGCAGCAGTTTGTCGCGGTGGATGTACCGCTGGCGCTACCGGTCTGGCTGGCGGGCCTGCGGGTCGTCGTGGTGCAGACGCTGGGCATGGCGGTGGTTGCGGCATTGATTGGCGCGGGCGGCTTTGGCGCGATTATTTTCCAGGGGCTGTTAAGCAGCGCGCTTGATTTGGTATTGCTTGGGGTGATCCCGGTGATTGCGCTGGCGGTCGTCATCGATGCGCTGTTCCGCCTGCTGATCTCACTGCTGGAGAGAGAAGATGATTGAGTTTGATAGCGTTTGCCGCGCGTTTAACGGCAAGGCGGCGGTGAAAGATCTGTCGCTGCAGGTGGCAAAAGGGGAGTTCTGTGTACTGCTCGGCACTTCCGGCTCCGGCAAATCGACCACCCTGAAGATGATTAACCGGCTGGTGGAGTATGACAGTGGTGAAATCCGCTTTGCCGGTGAGTCGATTCGCCAGCTCGATGCCCGCTCGCTCAGGCAACGCATGGGCTATGCGATTCAGTCGATAGGGCTGTTTCCACACTGGACGGTGCGAAAGAATATTGCCACGGTGCCGGTGCTGCTGGGCTGGTCCGGAGCAAAGATCAACGAACGCATCACGACGCTGCTGGCGCTGCTCAATCTCGACGAGCGCCTGCTGAATCGTTATCCGCATCAGCTCTCAGGCGGTCAGCAGCAACGTGTCGGCGTGGCGCGTGCGCTGGCGGCTGATCCGGAGGTCCTGCTGATGGATGAGCCGTTTGGTGCGCTTGATCCGGTGACGCGCGGCGTGCTGCAACAGGAGATGCTGCGTATTCATCGCCTGTCGGGGCGAACCATCGTGCTGGTGACGCATGATATCGACGAAGCACTGACGCTGGCGGACCGCATTGTGCTAATGGATAACGGTGAGATTGTTCAGCAGGGCCGGCCGGTTGAGTTGCTGACCCAGCCGAAAAATGATTTTGTGCGCGACTTCTTTGGCCGCAGCGAAATGGGCGTACGGCTCTTGTCGCTGGAGCAGGTGGGTAATGCCGTGCGACGCGGCGAGTGGCTGGCGGGTGAACCGATTGCTGCAGGGCTGACGCTGCGCGACGCCCTGTCGCAGTTTATTGCACGGGGCACAGACAGACTCCCGGTCATTGACGATCAGGAGCAGCCGCTGGGCGTGCTCTACTTTGGCGACCTTCTGCGACAGCGCGAGGCATTAACATGCGCAGGCTAAGGGATCCGCTGTTGTGGCTGGTACTGCTCTATGGCGCGCTGCTGACGCTAATGCCTTTGAGTGGGCCGCTGTTCCATCTCTGGTTTCCGGAGCTGGCCCGGCCACTCTATCAACAGGAGAGTTTCTGGCAGTTGACGCTGGCGCATCTGTTTCTGGTGATCACCGCCAGCCTGCTGGCGATCGTCATCGGCATTGGCAGTGGCGTGCTGGTAACCCGGCGGGCAGGGCGTGCGTTCCGGCCGCTGATAGAAACTATCGTGGCAGCGGGCCAGACTATTCCGCCGGTAGCCGTGCTGGCCATTGCGGTGCCGGTGATGGGCTTTGGTGCCTGGCCTGCCGTGGTGGCACTGCTGCTCTACGGTTTACTGCCGATTTTACAGGGAACCCTGGCGGGCATTGATAGCGTACCGTCCAGCAGCCGGGAGATCGCTATTGGCGTAGGCATGAGCAACTGGCAGCGGCTGTGGCAGATTGAGCTGGCGCTGGCTGCGCCGGTGATCATTGCCGGGATACGCACCTCGGTGATCATCAACATCGGTACCGCGGCCATCGCCTCAACGGTCGGGGCAAAGAGTCTCGGGTCGCCAGTGATTATCGGCCTAAGCGGCTTTAATACCGCCTACGTGATTCAGGGAGCGCTACTGGTGGCGCTGCTGGCGATAGTGAGCGACCGCCTCTTTGAGCGCCTGCAACGTCGGCTTAGCGTGAGTGAACGATGAGAGAGTATCCCACCAGCATGAGACCGCTGGTGCCGCCAACCGCCATAATAAAAAACAGCGTGGCGAAAAAGGCTTTTTTGACATTCATGACGGAAACCTGAACTTGTTAACAGTGAGGCGGGGATAATAGCGCGCGCAAGGCAGCAGGCAAAGCGCCCGGCGTGCGTTTTTTGTTATCAGCCGGGTTCATGTAACCGCACGGCATAGCCCTGTTCCTGCCAGTGTGACAGCTGTTCCTGCTGGCGACGGGTTAATTTTTTACCGGTAAATACAAACATATTCATGCCAGGAAAAAGTTCAGGACGCGGGACATCAAGCGGTTCAGCCAGCACATCAATCCGCCAGCCATGCTGTGAAAGACGCCAGCCTTCCAGCCAGATACGGGTACGATCGTCGGTACCCCAGCCAATGATCAGCGCATCTTTTCCCGATTTTTTGCGGCTGCCGGTCAGACAGAAAGCGACATAGTCGATCAGCAAACCATCCAGCAGGCTGCACATGGTTCGGGCAGTATTCTGGTCCAGACTCAGTTTCTGGCGTACAGGCATGAAAACGTGATCAATTAGCGCATCAATCGGATGTTCGCGACCAATCGCAGCAATTTTGTTACGCAGTTTAGCGGGTCTGACATGACGTAATACGCTGATTAGCTCATCCTGCAGTGTGGTCCAGCCATCGTGTGCATCAACATCGCCACCTTCCAGCAATGCCTTTACTTTACCGACCGGCACGCCGCTTTCAATCCAGCGCATGATCTCTTCAATACGCTGCACATCCTCTTCATCAAACTGACGATGTCCGCCTTCGGTACGTTGCGGCTTCAGTAAGCCATAACGACGCTGCCAGGCGCGCAGGGTAACTGGGTTTATGCCACAGCGCTCGGCGACGTCACCGATACTGTATAAGGTCATAAATTCCTCTTTCGATTGGTCTGAGTGTAATTACCATAACGAAGCAAACTAAGTTGTACAATACATTTCTCAATGTACAACTTGACTGATACGGCCCTTTTCAGCTATATCTCATTTGAGAGAATGTTTCCCATAAGTGAGAAAAGTAATGTCTGAGCTGAATACTGAGCAACGACTGGCTGTGAGGCTGTCAGAGTTACGCCTGCAACGCGGCTGGTCGCTGGATGAACTTGCGGTGGCCACGGGCATCAGTCGTGCGACATTATCGCGCATTGAGCGAGGCGAGACCAGCCCTACGGCTGCACTGCTTAACCGTCTGTGTGTCGCCTACGGATTAACGATGTCACGCCTGCTGAGTGAGGTGGAGGAGGAGTCCAGTTTGCTGGTCACCAGCCAGCATCAGCCGGTGTGGCAGGATGAGGCCAGCGGATTTATTCGCCGCAATATATCCCCTCCTGCACTTCATTTCAGATGCGAACTGGTTGAGGGCAGGTTACGGCCTGGTGCGCGTATCGATTACGATTCACCACCCATCCAGGGACTGGAGCAGCATATCTGGCTGCGTGAGGGCGGTCTCACCGTCACGATGGGATCTCAGGCGTGGACGTTGCAGCCAGGTGACTGTTTACGTTTTCATCTGACAGGAAAATCGGCTTTTGAGGCGCACCTGACCGACGGCGCGCGCTATCTACTGGTGGTGGCGAAACCATGATTGAGTACGTAACCCTCAGCGCCACCCAGGCGCAACAGAATCTGGCCGAACTGACCCATGTTTTACAGGGCTGTGTGGCAGATGGGGCCAGCGTCGGGTTTATTGATGCTGAAGACAGTGAGGTGATGACGCGATTCTGGCAGCAGCGAATCATCAGCATCACAGGCGGCGACAGCGAGTTAATCGTGGCGCGTCAACAGGGTCGCATTGTGGCGACGGTGATGATCAATAGCAGCGGCATGCCAAACGGCCGCCACCGGGCGGAGATCAGCAAACTGCTGGTGCATCCGCAGGCACGCCGACAGGGCATCGCCCGTGAACTGATGCAGCGCGCCGAGCAGCGGGCGCGCGAGCGCGTCAAAACCCTGCTGGTGCTGGATACGCGCAGCGGCGATGTCGCCAGCGATCTCTATCGCTCGCTGGGCTGGCAGGTAGCGGGATCGATCCCGTTTTATGCGGAATCCACCGCAGGCGTGCTGGACGCCACCACCGTAATGTACAAAGTGCTGGCGTAAATCACCGCCGCCGGGCACGCACTGAAATTTACGACAGCGCACGAAAAATTCGGCGTGAAAGCTGACGCCGCCGGGATACTGTGTAAAAATACAGGCCATATTTTCAGTGTGGTAACGCAAATCATGGCCCTGACAGCCGCAGTAAAAAGCCAGATAGCGCAATGGTATAAAGCGCTTCAGGAGCAGGTGCCTGATTTCATCCCGCGAGCGCCGCAGCGCCAGATGATTGCCGAAGTGGCAAAATGCCTGGCCGGTGACGATTCGCGCCATCTGGCGGTTGAAGCGCCGACCGGCGTGGGTAAAACTCTTTCTTATCTGATCCCAGGCATTGCGGCCAGCCGCGCCCAGGAAAAGCAGCTGGTCATCAGCACCGCCAATGTGGCGTTGCAGGATCAGATCTTCACCAAAGATCTGCCGCTGTTGAAGAAAATCATCCCCGACCTCACCTTTACCGCTGCTTTTGGCCGCGGGCGCTATGTCTGTCCGCGCAATCTGGCGGCGATGGCAGCCGACGCCGATCAGCAGGGCGATCTGCTGCTCTATCTGGACGATGATGCGGTCAGCAGCACCAAAGAGGAACAGACGCAGTGTGGCCGCTTACAAAAATCCCTGGATCGCTATCAGTGGGATGGCCTGCGCGATCACAGCGAAGAGAACGTCAGCGACAGCCTGTGGCAGCGCCTTTCTACCGATAAAGCAAGCTGCCTGGGCGCGCACTGCCACTGGTATCGTGAATGCCCGTTCTTTGTGGCGCGACGCGAAATCGAGCAGGTGGATGTGGTGGTGGCGAATCATGCGCTGGTGATGGCGGCGATGGAGAATGAGTCGGTGCTGCCACCGGCTAAAAACCTGATGCTGGTGCTGGATGAAGGGCACCATTTGCCCGACGTAGCCCGCGATGCGCTGGAGATGAGTGCCGACATTACGCCGGGCTGGAGCAGCCTGCAACTTGACCTGTTTATCAAGCTGGTTGACAGCATCATGACGCAGATGCGGCCAAAATCGCCGCCGCCGCTGGCTAACCCTGAGCGGCTGAAAGCACACTGTGATGAGCTGCGCGAACTGCTGACCGTGACCGCGCAGGCGCTGAATCCGCTGCTGCCACCGCATAACCAGCCGGGCGAATTTCGCTTTGTGCTGGGTGCGCTTCCGCAGGAGCTGCTGGATCTCTGTGCCCGGCTGTTCAAACTCAGCGACGCGCTGCGCGGTTTGAGCGAAGGCCTGATCAATGCACTCAGTGAGCAGACTGGCAAGGTGGACGTGGTGCGATTGCATCGCAATCTGCTGCAGCTCAATCGTCAGTTTGGCTGGTTCGAGTCGGTGAGCAAATTGTGGCGGCTGGCGGCGATGGAAAAAGCGTCTGGCGCACCGGTATCGAAATGGATCACTCGCGAGCTGCGCGAAGGTCAGGCGCATCTGCTGTTTCACTGCGCCGGTATTCGCGTCAGCGATCAGCTGGAAAAGCTGCTGTGGCGCAAAATCCCACATGTGGTGGTCACCTCTGCCACACTGCGATCGCTCAACAGTTTCAACCGCCTGCAGGAGATGTCGGGACTCAGCGAAAAAGCAGGCGATCGTTTTGTGGCGCTGGACTCGCCGTTTAACCATGTAGAGCAGGGCAGGCTGGTGATCCCGCAGATGCGCTTCGAGCCGCTGATGACGCACGAAGCGGAGCACATTGCGGAGATGGCCGGTTTCTTCCGTCAGCAGATGGCGGAGAAAAAGCACAAAGGCGTGCTGGTGCTGTTTGCCAGCAACCGGGCCATGCAGCAGTTTGTCGCCTGTCTGCCTGACCTGCGGCTCTCGATGCTGGTGCAGGGCGATCAGCCGCGCAGCCGGCTGGTCGATTTGCATCGCCAGCGCGTCACCAAAGGGGAAACCAGTATTCTGATTGGCCTGCAGTCCTTTGCCGAAGGGCTTGATCTGAAGGGCGATCTGCTGAGTCAGGTGCATATTCACAAAATCGCTTTTCCCCCGGTGGACAGTCCGGTAATTTTGACCGAAGGCGAGTGGCTTAAAAGCCTGAAGCGTTATCCGTTTGAGGTGCAGAGCTTACCCAGCGCCTCATTCACCCTGATTCAACAGGTCGGGCGCCTGATTCGCAGCCATCAATGTTATGGCGAAATCGTTATTTACGACCGTCGTCTGCTGAGCAAATCCTACGGCAGTCGGTTATTAGCCGCGTTGCCGATCTTCCCGATTGCGCAGCCGGAAACGCCAGAGCCGGAAGCGATACCGGCCACCGTGGCGCCAAAAAACACGGTGCGAAAACGACGTCCCACGCGGCGCTAAGCCGCGCACTTAACCGGAAGCGAGTGATGGAACTGAATAAAATCATTAAAGAGATTGGTCGCGGTAAAAATCATGCCCGCGACATCGATTTTGATACTGCAGTGGCGCTGTATGGCGCAATGCTGGCGGGCGAGGTGCCGGACCTGGAACTGGGCGGCATCCTGATTGCGCTGCGTATCAAGGGCGAAGGCGAAGACGAGATGCGCGGCTTTTATCAGGCGATGCAGGCACAGATGATGCAGCTGCGAGCGCCAGAAAACCGGCCGATGCCGATCGTCATCCCCAGCTACAACGGCGCGCGCCGCCAGGGCAATCTGACGCCGTTGCTGGCGTTGCTGCTGGTGAAACTCGGCTTCCCTGTGGTGGTACATGGCGTCAGCGACGACGCGACGCGTATCACCAGTGAGGCGGTGTTTGCCGCACTGGGTGTAACACCTGTCACCACCGCAGAGTTGGCGCAGGCGAAACTCGACCAGGGCGAACTCGTTTTTATCACTATCGATCACCTCTGCCCGCCAATGGCGAAACAGCTCTCACTGCGCTGGCGGATGGGCGTCCGTAACAGCGCACATACGCTGGCAAAACTGGCAACCCCGTTTGCAGAGCGTGCGGCGCTGCGGCTGTCGAGCGTATCGCATCCGGAGTATGTGCCGCGCGTGGCGAAATTCTTCAGTGACATTGATGCGCCAGCGATACTGCTCAATGGCACCGAAGGGGAAGTCTATGCGAATCCGCAGCGCTGCCCGGCGATCAGTATGATTCAGGGGGCAGGAGTGGAAGCGGAAGTGTGGGTCGAGCGTCAGCCTGAAGTGGCGGTTGAACTGCCGGCGGACAAGACGGCAGAGGTGACGGCGCGCTGGATTGATGAGGTGCTGAATCAGCAGCGCCCGGTGCCTGCGTCACTGCGATTGCAGCTCGCCTGCTGCCTGCGCGCCAGCGGCCAGTGCGACTCGCTGGCGGCGGCCGGGCAGCAGATTGCCGCTGCCGGATACTGAGTCAGGCGGCTGGCAGCGCCTGTTCAACCAGGTTCTGCCAGAAACGGATGCCAATCGGCAGCAGCGCGTCGTTGAAATCATAGCGAGCGTTATGTAGCGGCGCGGAGGGCGTCTCGCCATCCGCGCCCAGCCAGAAGTAAGCGCCGGGACAGGCTTCCATCATGCAGGCAAAATCTTCTGATGCCATCGACGGATTGACCTGCCAGTGAACCTGTTCTGCGCCCAGCGTTGCCAGCGCCACGTCGCGCACCTGCTCAGCCGGGGCCGCATGGTTAGCCGTGACCGGATAGCCCGGCAGCCAGTTAATCTCGCCGCTGACGCCAAACGGACGTGGCAGAGTCGTCACAAACTCATCAATCAGTCCGCGTACTTTTTCGCGCACGCTGGTCTGCAGGCAGCGCACTGTGCCGCGCAGCATAATCTGTTCCGGAATCACGTTGATCGCTTCACCCCCGTGGATCTGCGTTACACTGACTACCGCAGAGGCAAGGGGCGAGAGCCGACGCGAGGGAATCGTCTGCAGCGCCAGAATCAGCTCGGCCGCTACCACCATCGGATCGGCGCCGCTTTCCGGCATCGCCGCATGGCAGCTTTTACCGTGCAGGGTAATTTCGAATGAATCCAGCGATGCCATCATTGCGCCAGGATTAACAGCCAGTGACCCCAGCGGCAGCCCCGGCCAGTTGTGCATCGCGTAGATCGCATCCATCGGAAAGCGCTGGAACAATCCCTCTTCCACCATTTTGCGCGCCCCGCCCAGATTCTCTTCGGCAGGCTGAAAGATGAAATGCACCGTGCCGCTAAACTGACGCGTGGCAGCCAGCTGTCGGGCGGCGGCCAGCAGGATAGCGCTGTGACCATCGTGGCCGCAGGCGTGCATGACGCCAGGCGTCGAAGATCGCCACTCAGCGTCGCCTTTCTCTGTAATCGGCAATGCATCCATATCCGCACGCAGCCCGATAACCGGACCGGAACCGTTTTCCAGCGTACCGATGACTCCTGTTCCCGCCAGCCCACGAAACACCTGCAGCCCCGCCCGCGCTAATTCTTCAGCAATAAACTGGCTGGTTTGCTGTTCCTGGTAACCTAATTCGGGCTGGCGATGAAACTCACGGCGCCAGTGCTGGGCGTCTTCAAGCAGGGAAGGAGAAAGGGTCATGCAGCGTCGCGCTCCATACAGAATGAGAAGATTTCACTTTAGTGATTGGGTGGCGCGGCGTCTATCGCTGTCGGGACTAAATATGGCTATAGGCTAAATCAAAATGGAATAAGTAATAAGGAAGTGATTTCAGCGAGGGGTTTCACAATGGAAAAGTCAGAAAAACGGGGCAGACCGCAGCGTGCCCCGTGTAGTGAACGATATCAGACTATTTTTGCATTGGCAGGTTCAGGCCGTGCTCTGCAGCACAGCTCTGCGCCAGCTCATAACCTGCATCGGCGTGACGCATGACACCGGTGGCCGGGTCATTCCATAACACACGACCCAGACGCGCATCGGCTTCTTTGCTGCCATCGGCAACAATCACTACGCCAGAGTGCTGCGAGAAGCCCATGCCGACACCGCCGCCATGATGCAGGCTGACCCAGGTCGCGCCGCCCGCGGTATTCAGCAGCGCGTTAAGCAGCGGCCAGTCAGAGACCGCATCCGAGCCATCTTTCATCGCTTCGGTCTCGCGGTTTGGTGAGGCAACTGAACCGCAGTCGAGATGGTCGCGGCCAATGACCACCGGCGCTTTCAGCTCGCCGTTGCGCACCATTTCATTGAACGCCAGACCGGCAAGGTGCCGCTCACCCAGTCCCAGCCAGCAGATACGTGCCGGCAGGCCCTGGAAAGCGATGCGCTCCTGCGCCATATCAAGCCAGCGATGCAGCGTTTTGTGGTGCGGGAACAGCTCTTTAAGTTTGGCATCGGTCTTATAGATATCCTCCGGGTCGCCTGACAACGCCACCCAGCGGAACGGGCCTTTGCCTTCACAGAACAGCGGACGGATATAGGCCGGGACAAAGCCAGGGAAGTCGAAGGCGTTGCTGACACCCTCATCCAGCGCTACCTGACGGATGTTGTTGCCGTAATCCACGGTCGGAATACCCATATGACAGAAGTCGAGCATCGCCTGGACGTGAACCGCCATAGAGGCACGCGCGGCTTTCTCAACCGCTTTCGGCTGTGAAACGCGCGCCTGTTGCCAGCGCGCCAGATCCCAGCCAATCGGCAGATAACCATTTATTGGGTCATGTGCCGACGTCTGGTCGGTCACGATGTCCGGCTTCGGCCCGCCCGCCCGGGCGCGTTTCACCAGCTCTGGCAGGATTTCAGCGGCATTGCCCAGCAGCCCGACTGAAATCGCTTTTTTCGCAGCAGTGGCTTCGCTGATGATGGCCAGCGCTTCGTCCAGCGTGGTGGCTTTGTAGTCTACGTAGCGGGTACGCAGACGGAAATCGATGCGTGACTCCTGGCACTCAATCGCCAGTACGCAGGCACCGGCCAGCACACCCGCCAGCGGTTGCGCGCCGCCCATGCCGCCCAGCCCGGCGGTGAGAATCCAGCGTCCGCTGAGGTCGTTATTATAGTGCTGACGTCCCGCTTCCACAAAGGTTTCATAGGTGCCCTGCACGATGCCCTGTGCACCGATATAGATCCAGGAACCGGCGGTCATCTGGCCGTACATCATCAGGCCCGCTTTATCCAGCTCGTGGAAGTGATCCCAGGTCGCCCAGTGTGGCACCAGATTAGAGTTCGCCAGCAGGACGCGCGGCGCATCCGCGTGGGTGCGGAAGATGCCGACCGGTTTGCCGCTCTGGATCAGCAGCGTCTCATCCGGTTGCAGCGCCCGCAGCGAACGCAGGATCTGCTCGAAGCATGCCCAGTTTCGCGCTGCTTTACCGATGCCGCCGTAAACCACCAGATCTTCCGGCCGCTCGGCCACATCGGGATCGAGGTTGTTCTGAATCATGCGGTAAGCCGCTTCAATCAGCCAGTTAGCGCAGTGCAGTGTGGTGCCATGTGGCGCACGAATTTCACGTGCCACAGCCTGAGAAAGAGTTTCGCTCATAAGAGATTCCTTAATTCAAGAAGTTGGGCGCATGCTCGGCAGCAGCGCGGTCAATGCCTGAGGCCAGTCAGCGCGACTTGCCCACTGACGCATGGCCTCGATATCGGGTGCCAGCAGGCGATCTTCCTCAAGGAAAGCGACCTGCTCGCGAATGGTGTCGATGGCCTGCTCAATCAGCACAGAGCTTTTCAGCGGCCGGTTAAATTCAATACCCTGCGCGGCGGCCATCGCTTCAATACCGACCACCGCGGCGCTGTTAAAGCACATGCTGCCGAGGCGGCGGGCGGCATAGGTCGCCATTGAGACGTGATCCTCCTGGTTAGCGGAGGTCGGCAGACTGTCTACGCTGCCCGGATGGGCCAGCGATTTGTTCTCAGAGGCGAGCGCGGCGGCGGTGACCTGGGCGATCATAAAGCCAGAGTTCACGCCACCGTCACGTACGAGGAAAGGCGGAAGGCCAGATAAGCCGCTGTCCAGCAGCAGCGCCAGGCGCCGCTCGGAGATGGCGCCGACTTCAGCAATGGCCAGCGCCAGGATATCTGCGGCAAAGGCAACGGGTTCGGCGTGGAAGTTGCCGCCGGAGATCACATCGCCGCTGTCGCTGAACACCAGCGGGTTGTCCGAGGCTGCGTTTGCTTCGATTTCCAGAATCCGCGCCGCGTGGCTGAAATTGTCCAGGCAGGCACCCATCACCTGCGGCACGCAGCGGATGGAGTAGGGGTCCTGTACACGGCCGCAATGGGTATGCGACTGCAGAATTTCACTGCCCTCTATCAGAGCGCTGACGGCGGCGGCGACCGCAATCTGGCCCTGCTGACCACGCGCTTTATGAATACGGGCGTCGAACGGTTTCAGCGAGCCTTTGATCGCCTCCAGCGAGAGCGCACCCGCCATCAGACCGGCAGCAAACAGATTTTCACCTTCAAACAGGCCACGCAGCGCCAGCGCAGTCGAAACCTGGGTGCCATTGAGTAGCGCCAGTCCTTCTTTTGGACCGAGCACAAACGGCGACAGGCCGACGCTTGCCAGTCCTTCTGTTGCCGGGATCAGCTTACCAGCGAGCCGTACCTGACCTTCACCCAGCAGCATCAGCGACATGTGCGCCAGCGGCGCCAAATCGCCAGAAGCCCCGACAGAGCCTTTTTCCGGGATGCAGGGCATCACACCCGCGTTAAACAGGGCAAGCAGCGCCTCAACGAGTTCGATTCGCACGCCAGAGTGACCGCGCGCCAGACTGATGATTTTGGTTGCGACCACCAGCCGGGTGACATTGTCGGGCAGCAGATCGCCCAGTCCGACGCTGTGTGACAACACCAGATTACGCTGCAGATCCGCCAGCCGGCTGGCCGGAATTTGGGTCTGCGCCAGTTTGCCGAAGCCGGTATTAATGCCATACACCACGTTACCGGAGGCGACAATGGCATCTACGGTTTGCTGCGCCGCTGCAATCGCCTGACGCGCATGCTCATCGAGACTTAATGTGACATTACCCTGATAGATAGCGCGTAATGTGGCGAGGTCCACCTCGCCTGGCACCAGGCGCAATGCCTGAAACGAACCTGACATAGCCTACTCCTGTCGATACAAGTGTGCTGGTGTGGCGAAGCTGCTTCCCTTGCCCTGAACCAGCGGGATAATTCGAGTGAAACATAAGCATTAAATCTTGTCTATGCTTGTCTATACAATCAAGCAAAGTAAGCAAAGGACGTGCCAGGCCGATCACAAAAATCGAATCTCCATGTGCTGCGGGTCGGGTGTTTAGCATGTGGGAGAAGCTGCACCATCAGGATGCGGAGGCTGCACCATCGGAGCATCGCGTGCTCTGCTGGATGTATATACATTCACGCAGTGAGACAGTAAACTCAGGGGACTTTCAGCATAAGGAACAGCAAATGGTTGAGCATACGGCACTGGCACAACTGGCGGCGGCAATGAGCGATGAACCTGCACCGATCTATCAGCGGGTGAAACAGGCCATCGTCAGCCAGATTCGTGAAGGGTTGTGGAAAGCGAATCAGCGTGTGCCATCAGAAAGTGAACTGGTCAATGAACTGGGCGTCAGTCGCATGACTATTAACCGGGCGCTGCGTGAGCTCACCAGTGAGGGATTTCTGGTGCGGATGCAGGGTGTCGGGACCTTTGTGGCGGAGATGAAAGGGTACACCGCCATGCTGGAGGTGCATAACATCGCCGATGAGATTGCCCAGCGAGGTCATCAGCACAGCGCAAAAATCCTTACCCTCGGTCAGAACAAAGCCGATCCCGAGCAGGCGGCCGTACTGGGTCTCACTACCGGGCAGACGCTCTTCCATTCGCTGATTGTGCACTACGAAAACGATCTGCCGGTGCAGCTGGAGGATCGTCTGGTCAATCCCCTGGTCGCGCCCGACTACCTGACGCAGGATTATGAGAAGATGACGCCGTACACCTATCTCATGCGGGTCGCGCCGCTGACGGCGGGTGAGCACATCGTTGAAGCGGTGCTGCCCGATGCGCGTCAGCGTAAGCATTTGTCGCTGGATGAGCACGAACCCTGCCTGCTGATTCGCCGTCAGACCTGGAGCGACACGAAAATCGTGACCTATGCGCGATTGCTCTATCCCGGCTCACGTTACAAACTGCTGGGCCGCTTCAGAGGACACGGTTAAGTCGGGTAAACAGCAGCCGGGCATCCGTGTCACACGGGCTGAGTTGTGTCTCATCATCGACCCACCACGTCCCCTGTTGCGCGCTCAGCTTTTCTCCGTCAGCCGTCTGCCATGCGCCAGCCAGCACCCAGGCGACGCCATGCAGCGCGCTGACCTCTGTGGTCACCACCTCCACCGTTGCCTGCCATTCACCACGTCGCGTCATGATATTAAAATCTTCGCTGACGCTGCCCTGCAGTTGTGCCGTTAAGGCGAGTTCGCCGGCAAACGCCCACGGCTTTTGCGGCGTCAACAGATGCTGCACGCCGGGCGCGGTTAACAACACCGGATCGCCGTGCAGCAGGGTGATAACCCGATCAATCTCCGGAAAGGCAGAGAAGGGGCCATCCTGCGCCAGGGTCGCAATACTGGCGCGCCAGCCAAAGCGATCTGCGCCGGGCGGGAAACTGATAATCTCACGGGTCTCACCGCCACCGTTGCGCCAGCGGCTGACTGCCAGATCGGCATATGCGAACCGGGCGATCATCGCAGCGCCGCCATTGCCTGAGCAAAGCGTGCGGCACACGCTGCCTGGTGCGGATGCACGCCATCTTTCACCACGGCTTTACCTGCAACATAGACGTCGCGAATCTGATCGCGCTGTCCGGCAAACAGCCAGCGGTTCATTACGGCGTGTGATTCCACGCTGCCGAGCCATGCCTCATCACGCAGCACCAGCCAGTCAGCACGTTGTCCCACCGCCAGCGTACCCTGCTGAATGCCGCACGCCTGCGCACCCCCTGCTGCAGCCTGTTGCCAAAGCAGATCGCCTACCGAGGGCTGGTCAGGCAGGGTGATTCGGTTGCGGCGCTGGTCGCGCAGGCGCTGCGCATACTCCAGCCAGCGCAGCTCTTCCTGGGTGCTCAGCGAGACGTGACTGTCGGAGCCAATGCCCCAGCGTCCGCCCTGCGCGATATACTCCACCGCCGGAAAAATGCCGTCACCGAGGTTGGCTTCGGTGGTCGGGCAGAGACCCGCCACCGCACCGCTGCGGGCAAGGCGTGACAGTTCGCTCTCATCCAGATGCGTGGCGTGGATCAGACACCAGCGCGTATCCACGTTAAAGCGGTTAAGCAGCCAGGCAACCGGCCGTTCGCCGCTCCACGCCAGTGAATCATTGACCTCTTTCTGCTGTTCAGCCACATGGATATGGACCGGCAGCCCAGGATCGCTGGCCGCCAGCACGTCGTGCATCTGACTTTCACTTACTGCCCGCAGCGAATGGAAACAGAGGCCACGATTCAGCAGTGGCCGCTGCTGCTGCCACTCCTCCAGCCGCGCCTGCTGTTGCAGATACTGGTCGGTCTGCTGGATAAAACGTTTCTGACCCGCCGTTGCAGGCTGACTGCCAAAGCCGCTGTAGCTGTAGAGCACCGGCAGCAGGGTCTGACCGATACCGGCGATCTCCGCCGCCTCGATCAGCTGTTGCAGCATCGCATCATCACCATAGGGTGCGCCGCTGGGGTCGTGATGCAGATAGTGAAACTCCGCCACCTGGGTGTAGCCGCCCTTCAGCATTTCGATGTAGAGCAGGGCGGCAATATCGCCCACCTGCCGGGGTGTCAGGCGCTGCACCATGCGGTACATCAAATCCCGCCAGGTCCAGAAGCTGTCCTGAGGATCGCCCGCGACTTCTGCCAGCCCCGCCATGGCACGCTGGAATGCATGCGAGTGCAGGTTGGCGATCGCCGGAATTACCTCGCCGTTGAGCTGGACAGCATTCTCCGCATGGCTATCCGGAGCAATGGCATCAATAAAACCCGCCTGATTAACTGTGATACGAACCTGCTGCTGCCAGCCCTCTGCCAGCAGTGCACGCGGGGCAAAAAAAGTTACCATGGTTGATCCTCTCCGGATGTGGTTGTATATACATATACATACTTTGAGGCACAGTGTAAACGGTGGAGGCTTAGGCAGCGATGGCAGAAGAGATGCGTGTAGATACGGTATGGACCGGGGCCGACCTGGTTACCATGCGTGACGGAAAGTACCATCTGATTCCGCAAGGCGCGCTGGTGGTGCGGGCAGGTAAACTGGTATGGGTGGGCCCGCAGGCGGAGATGCCCGCGTTCGTCGCCGATCAGCATCATCAACTGCCAGGCGGCATCGTGACGCCTGGGCTGGTGGATTGTCATACCCATCTGGTGTTTGGCGGCGACCGCAGCCAGGAGTTTGAACAGCGCCTGAATGGCGTCAGCTACGCAGAGATCGCCGCGCAGGGCGGCGGCATTCTCTCCACCGTGCGCGCCACCCGCGCGGCCACGGAAGAGGAGCTGGTGGCGTCGGCTCGCTGGCGGCTCAATCGGCTGCTGGCCGAAGGCGTCACCACCGTGGAGATTAAGTCCGGCTATGGTCTGGATGAAGAGAGCGAACTGCGGATGCTGCGGGCGATTCGCCAGCTGGGAGAGAGCGTGTCCGCCGATGTGCGTTCCACCTGTCTGGCAGCACATGCCTTTCCGCCGGAGTTTAAGCACGACCCGGATAGCTGGGTCGATATCATCTGCGATCGACTCCTGCCGCAGGTACAGGCGCTGGGGCTGGCGGATGCGGTGGATGCGTTCTGTGAGCATCTCGCCTTTTCCCCTGCGCAGGTGGCGCGGGTGTTTGACCGGGCGGTGGCGCTGGGTATGCCGGTGAAACTGCATGCCGAACAGCTTTCGGCACTGGGGGGCGCAGCACTGGCGGCGCGCTACGGCGCACTCTCTGCGGACCATCTTGAATACGCCACGGAAGAGGATGCCAGGGTGATGGCAGAGCATGGCACCGTCGCGGTGCTGCTGCCTGGTGCGTTTTACCTGCTGCGTGAGACCCAGCGCCCGCCGGTGGAAAGCTTCCGGCGACATGGGGTGCCGATGGCACTGGCCAGCGATGCGAATCCTGGCACCTCGCCTGCGCTGTCGCTGCGTCTGATGCTTAATATGGGTTGCACGCTGTTTGGCATGACACCGGAAGAGGCGCTGGCGGGCGTCACCCTGTGGGGAGCAAAAGCGCTGGGGCTGGCTGACAGTCACGGCTCGCTGGAGGCGGGAAAAGTAGCAAACTTCGTGCACTGGCCGCTGGCTCGTCCCGCGGAACTGGTTTACTGGCTGGGTGGTGAGCTGCCCTGTACCGTTATTTATCGTGGAGAACCACAATGAACCCTTTCTATTTCACCCAGGGCAGCCTGCCGCTGCTGGTCAGCATTCCTCACGCCGGGACCGACCTGACACCCGACGTGGAGGCTGGATTAAGTGAGGCCGCGCGCGGCCTGCCTGACACCGACTGGCATATCCCGCTGCTGTATGATTTTGTGCGTGACCTCGGGGCCAGCGTGTTAATTGGCCGCTACTCCCGTTTTGTGGTTGATCTTAACCGTCCGCCCGATAACCAGCCGCTCTACACGACGGCCACCACTGGACTGTTCCCGGAAACGCTGTTCGACGGCACGCCGACCTTTGCGCCAGGTAAAACGCCTGATGCCACGGCGCGTCAGGGCTACATCGATCAGATCTGGCAGCCTTATCATCAGCAGATTCAGCAGGAGCTGGCGCGGCTTAAAGCGCTGCATGGTTATGCGCTGCTGTTTGATGCTCACTCCATCGCCAGCGAAATTCCCCGCCTGTTTGAGGGCCGTCTGCCCGATATCAATGTTGGCACCAACGACGGTGCAAGCTGTACACCTGCCATGAGCGCGGCGATTGAGGCAGTATGCGCGGCACAGAACGACTACAGCTGGGTGATTAACGGGCGCTTTAAAGGCGGCTACATCACCCGCGCTTATGGACAGCCGCAGCAGCATATTGAAGCCGTACAGCTGGAGCTGGCGCAGCTCAACTACATGGATGAGATGCCTCCTTACGCCTGGCAGCAGGTGCGTGCCGCTCAGTTACAGAAAGTGCTAAAGGCGATGATTCATGCCATGCTGGCGCAGGCTAAACCGCAGTAAATCAGCGATGCGCCACGCCGGTGCAGCGCTGCGCTAATCGGGTGCAGGTGAAGGCAGCCTGTCTGGCTGCTCCCTTGCTACCGCCTCCATTCTTCGCTTTTTCAGAGCTGGCATAACCTTTGCTTGGTTGTATGTACAAGTACTGCAGTGCGTGCTCTATCTGAATAAATTCCGTCTGGCTCACAAAATGAAAAAGCCGGCAATGAACTGCGTTGCGTTAACTTGTATATACATGACATATCATCTTGTGAGATTTATGTTAAATCTCATCAGGGCGATCACCAGGCCGCTACTTCAGGAGAACCGTATGACACACCCTCTGACTCTTCGTCGTTTATGTCTTACTACGCTGGTTTCCAGTCTGCTGCTCTGTGGCGTCAGCGCCCAGGCTAAAGAGTGGAAGTCGATCACCATTGCCACTGAAGGCAGTTATGAACCCTGGAACCTCACCCTGCCGGGCGGCAAGCTGGGCGGTTTCGAACCGGAGCTGATGGTGGATCTCTGCCAGCGCATGGCGATCCAGTGCAAGCTGGTGGTGCAGAACTGGGATGGGATGATCGCCGGACTGAATGCCGGAAAATATGACGTCATCATGGATGCGATTGTGATTACGCCCGACCGAAAAAAAGTGGTGAATTTCACCGTGCCTTACGCCTCAACACCCGCCACCTTTATCACGGTAAAAGGGTCACTGCTGCCCGCTGACAGCAAGATCATCAAACTCACTGACGATGAAAAAACCATTGAGCCTGCCATCGCACCCCTGAAAGCAGCGCTGAAGGGCAAAACGATTGGTATCGCCTCTGGCACGGTCTATACGCCGTTTATCGACAAATACTTCAAAGGGGTGGCGGATGTGCGTGAATACACCAGCTCAGCCGATGCGATTCTTGATTTGCAGGCCGGACGCATTGATGCGGTGTTTGACGATGTGACGTTCGCGCAGTCGATGCTGGCACGACCGGATAACCGCAACCTCAGTTTCAGCGGTCCTCAGCTGGGCGGCCCAATCTGGGGTGAGGGCGAGGCGATGGGTGTACGCATGGCCGACAACGATCTGAAAGCCCGACTGGATCAGGCGATTAAAGCCGCGCTGGCCGATGGCACAGTGAAAAAGCTGAGTGAGAAGTGGTTCAAAACTGACGTCACACCCTGAGTGAGGTAACTGATGATAAGCCTGCTGAGTTTTGGCCCGGACGGCTGGGGACGGTTGATTCTGAGTGCCACGCTGACCACGTTGCTGCTGTCGTTTTGCGCGCTGCTGGTCGGCGCGGTGGTGGGATCGGGCGTGGCCGCCGCAAAGTTATCCCCGCACCGGGCGGTACGCTGGCTGGGTGAAAGCTACTCGGTGATCTTTCGGGGTATCCCTGAATTGCTGGTGATCTACCTGTTCTACTTCGGTGGATCGGGACTGATCACGCAGATCGGACAACTGTTTGGCGCAGACGGTTTTATCGAAGCGCCGCCGTTTCTGATCGGGGCATTGGCGATCGGGCTTATCTCCGGCTCTTACCAGGCGGAAGTCTATCGCGCCGCGCGGCTGGCTCTGGCGAAAGGGGAGATCGAAGCCGCCGTCGCCATTGGCATGCCGCGCTGGCGCATCCGGCAACGTATCCTGTTGCCGCAGGTGGCGCGCTATGCGCTGCCCGGCCTGTCTAACGTCTGGCAGATGAGCCTGAAAGATTCCGCGCTGGTATCGGTGACCGGCATTGTCGAGCTCATGCGGGCCAGCCAGATAGCAGCCGGTTCTACCCGGGACTACTTCTCCTTTTACCTGGTGGGCGGTGCCTGTTATCTGCTGCTGACGCTGCTGTCGAATCGCGCCTTTCTGCGCGCCGAATCCCGTCTGGGTCGCGCCTGGCAAAGCCGCACCGCTGCACAGCATTAAGGAGAGTTATGATTGATTTTGCGTTCCTTACTGACACCTTCCTGAAACTCAGCGCGGCGCTGCCGGTCACGCTCGGTCTGTTTATCAGCGCCTTTCTCTGCGGGGGCGTGCTGGCGGTCGGTATTCTGGCGCTGCGCATGAGCCGCTGGCGGCTGCTGAGTGCATTTGCCCGCGGCTACATTCTGGTGTTTCGCGGCTCGCCGCTGATGATTCAGTTGTTCCTGATCTACTACGGGCTGGGACAGTTTGGGGTGATCCGCCACAGCGTCTTCTGGCCGTTTCTGCGTGAGCCTTTTACCTGCGCGGTGCTGGCCCTGTCCCTCTGTACCGCCGCCTACACGGCGGAGATCCTGCGCGGCGCGCTGCTGGCGGTCCCGCCCGGTCAGGTGGAAGCGGGGATGGCATGCGGCATGTCGCGCGGCCTGCTGCTGCGGCGCATTATCGCGCCGGTGATGCTGCGTTATGCGCTGCCTGCGTACTCCACCGAAGCGATTCTGCTGGTGAAATCAACCGCGCTGGCGAGTCTGGTGACGGTGTGGGATGTCACCGGGGTCGCGCAGCAGATTATCCAGCGTACTTACCGCACCATGGAGGTGTTTCTCTGTGCGGCGGCGATCTATCTGATCCTTAACTTCATCATTGTTCAACTGTATGCCCTGCTGGAGCGGCGTCTGACACCGGTTCATCAACCGGAAAAAAAGCCGTTACCGGCCGCTAAGCCGATCCCCGGAGGAGAAAAAAATGTCTGAACTGCCACCCGTCACGCTGTCGGCCAGCGATATCCATAAATCCTTTGGCGCGATGGAGGTGCTGAAGGGCATCTCGCTGCAGGCGCATCAGGGCGATGTCATCTCTATTCTCGGTGCCAGCGGCTCCGGTAAAAGTACGCTGCTGCGCTGTATCAACCTGCTGGAGACGCCTGATTCTGGCGTCGTCAGCGTGGGCGGTGAAACCATTGAGATGAAGCGTCATGCACGCGGGCACCAGCTGGCGGCTAACCCGCGTCAGATTGAACGGCTGCGTTCCCGGCTGGGGATGGTGTTTCAGAGCTTTAATCTCTGGTCGCATCTCACCGTACTGCAAAACGTTATTGAAGGGCCGCACTACGTGCTGAAGCGCGATAAAAAAGCCTGCATCGCTCAGGCAGAACAGCTGCTGGATCGGGTTGGCCTGCTGAATCGCAAAGACTTCTATCCCGCTCAGCTTTCGGGCGGCCAGCAGCAGCGGGTGGCGATCGCCCGCGCGCTGGCGATGGACCCGGAGGTGATGCTGTTTGATGAACCGACATCGGCACTGGATCCGGAACTGGTGGGTGAGGTGCTGAAGGTGATGCGCAGCCTGGCCGAAGAGGGGCGCACCATGCTGGTGGTCACGCACGAGATGGGCTTTGCCCGCAACGTCTCAAACCGGGTCGTGTTTATGCATCAGGGCACGATTGATTGTCAGGGCACGCCAGAGGCGATGTTCGGCGAGGCGGGATCGGCGCGCTTTAAGCAGTTTATTTCCAGCCATCATCAGGTGGAGCCGGTGGTATGAGCGACGTCATGAGTCAGACGCGGGTCTGGGGCGATGGTCCGCTTAAATGGCAGGAGCTGGTGAAGGTCGCCCGGCATGGCGCGACTCTGACGCTGAGCGACAGCGCCTGGCAGCGAATTGCCCGGAGCCGTGAAATCGTCGGCAACATCGTCGCGGCGGGGCAGGTAGCCTACGGCATTAATACCGGATTAGGGGCGTTGTGCAACATTACTCTTTCCGAAGATGAACTGAGCCAGCTGTCGCGCAATACCTTACTGAGCCATGCCTGTGGTGTCGGGCCGGTGCTTAAAAAAGCGGAGGTCCGCGCCATTCTGTGTGCCGCGATTGCCAACTACAGTCATGGCAAATCGGGTGTGTCAGTGGCGCTGGTGAAGCAGCTGCTGGCGCTACTGAATCTGCAGATTACCCCTCAGGTGCCGTCCCAGGGATCGGTAGGCTATCTGACCCACATGGCGCATATCGGTCTGGCCCTGATCGGCATCGGCGAGGTGGAGTGGCACGGCGAAATCATGCCCGCGCAGCAGGCGCTGGCCCAGGCGGGCTTAGCGCCTTACCGGCCAGGTGCCAAAGAGGGACTGAGCCTGGTCAATGGCACGCCTTGCATGACCGGCTTAGCCTGCCTGGCGCTGGACGATGCCGGGCGTCTGCTGGACTGGGCGGATGTGACAGGCGCAATGAGTTTTGAAGCGCTGCGCGGTCAGCTGGTGGCGTTTGATCCAGAGGTGCTGGCACTCAAGGCCAGCCCGGGAATACAGCGCAGTGGTGAACGTCTGCGCCAGTTGCTGAGAGACAGCCCGCTGCTGAACGCGAGTGTCGGCATCCGCACTCAGGATGCGATGAGTCTGCGGTCGATGCCGCAGGTGCACGGCGCCTGCCGCGATCAGTTTGATCACGCCGCACGTCAGGTGGAGACTGAACTCAACGCCTGTACCGACAATCCGCTGATTCTGGGCACGCCGCAGGAGTGGCGCGTGGTGTCACAGTCACATCCGCACGGTGAATCGGTGGCGATGGCCTGTGACCTGCTGGCGATTGCGCTGGCGGAACTGGGGAGCATTGCCGAACGACGACTGGATCGGCTGGTAAACCCGCTGGTCAGTGGCCTGCCGCCGTTTCTGGTGGCCGAGCCTGGCGTCAATTCTGGCATGATGATTGCGCAGTACGTCGCGGCCTCGCTCTGCGCGGAAAACCGTCAGCTGGCCCAGCCTGCGGTACTCGACAACTATGTCACCTCAGGATTACAGGAGGATCACATCAGTCTTGGCACCGGGTCGGCGCTGAAGCTGCTGAAGCTGGTCAGCAACGTCGATCACATCATTGCGATTGAGTATCTGCTGGCGGCGCAGGCGCTGGAGTTTCACGGTGAATCACAGCTGGCAGCCGGCACGCGGCGCGCCTGGCAGCATCTGCGGCAGGTGGTTGAGCGCTGGCAGCAGGATCGCTGGCTGGCACCCGACATCGACCGTGCGGTGGCGCAGATAAGGGCGCACCGGACCGATGCGCTTGTGGAGTGAGGATTATTTGCGGCGTGCGTCCGGACGGACCAGGTCAAAGCGCTGCGCTTCACTGATGCCGTAATAGGCGCTGGGACCACCTGCGCGCAGAATCGGTTCGGCTTTTGCGGTCTGATAAATGCCCGCTTCCAGCAGCGATTCATCGATGTGGATCGCGACCGCTTCACCCAGCACCAGCCAGCTGTCGACCAGATTGCCACTGGCATCCTGCAACTGAATCAGCTGGGTCAGACGACACTCAAAGTTGACCGGGCTTTCCGCCACCAGACTGGCACCTACCTGTGATGCCGCCAGTGGTGTTAACCCTGCAAAGGCAAACTCATCCTGATCGGCAGGCAGTGAAGCGGAACTTTCGTTCATCGCTTCGGCCAGCGGGCGGGTAGCCAGGTTCCAGACAAACTCTTTGGTGTCCGCAATGTTCTGCACGCTGTCTTTCCAGCCGCTGCTGGCGAAACCGATAATTGGCGGATGATAGTTGAAGCAGTTAAAGAAGCTGTAAGGGGCCAGATTGCGCTGGCCGCTGGCGCTGACAGAGCTAATCCAGCCGATTGGTCGTGGTCCGATAATGGCGTTGAGCGGATCGTGGGGCAGACCGTGACCAGCACGGGGTTCATAGGAATAGCGTTTCCGGGTCATAACGTCTCCAGCAGGTGATTTTATTTATCTTAGCCCGACAGCATCACCCGACGGAATCGGAAAGCGGTAAGCGGATGGTGCGGGTTTATTTTCCGCCGCCTACAGCGTATTGTACGCGCGCCTGAATAATTGAGAGAACGTATGAAAAAGTCAGCCAGCACGTCGCCCTTCCACGCCCGCAATCGCCATCAGGGCGAATACGATTTTGCCGCGTTAACCGCTGCTCATCCGCCGCTGAAGGCTAAAGTCCGGCCTAATGGTTATGGCGTGAAGTCCGTGGATTTTGCGGACCCGGAGGCGGTGATGCTGCTGAACCAGGCGCTGATCAAACTCTTTTACGACATCGACTGGCAGCTTTCTCCCGGCTCACTCTGCCCGCCGGTACCGGGACGCGCCGATTATCTGCACTACCTGGCCGATCTGCTGGCGCTGGATAACAACGGTGTTATCCCGATGGCGGACATTCTCGATGTTGGCTGCGGCGCAAACTGCATCTATCCACTGATTGGTGCGGCGGAATATGGCTGGCGCTTTACCGGCACCGAAATTGATGACGCCGCCATCAAAGCCGCTAACCGCATCGTTGCGGCCAACCCACGCCTGACGCGCCAGATCCGTCTGCGTCGTCAGAAAAACAACGATGCGGTGCTGGCGGGTGTGGTCAGCAAAACGGAATTCTTCAGCGCGGTGATGTGTAATCCGCCGTTCCACGCGTCGCCGGATGAGGCAGTGGCCGGTTCACAGCGCAAGGTCCGCAATCTCGGACTGGACAAGAGTGCGCCACTTAACTTTGGCGGTCAGCACAATGAGCTGTGGTATCCCGGTGGCGAAAAGGCGTTTATCGGCAAGATGATCGTCGAGAGCGTGGCGCTGGGTCGTCAGATCGGCTGGTTTACCTCGCTGGTGTCGCGCAAAGAGAACTTGCCGGCACTGGAAAAACAGCTGCAGGCGCTCGACGTTGCTGAAGTGCGGGTGGTGAACATGGCCCAGGGTCAGAAACAGAGCCGCTTTCTGGCGTGGAGTTTTATGCCTGCCGCACCGCGCAGCAAACTGCTGAGTCGTCTGGGAAGTTAGGGTTTTCCCGGCGCAGGCACGGTATTAGTGCGGGCAGGGGCATAAAAAACGGGCCGCTTAGCGGCCCGTTTTGATCAGGAGACGTGCTGCAGGAATTCGCGCAGACGGTCACTGGGTGGATTGCTGATCAGGCTGTCAGGATCGCCATCTTCCGCAATCCGGCCTTTATCAATAAAGATCAGGCGCGAGGCGACCTTCTGTGCAAAGCCCACTTCATGCGTCACAATCACCATCGTCATGCCTTCTTCCGCCAGATCCTGCATCACTTTAAGGACTTCATGACGCAGTTCCGGGTCCAGCGCTGAGGTTGGCTCATCGAACAGCATCATCTTTGGCTTAACCGCCAGCGCACGGGCAATCGCCACGCGCTGCTGCTGGCCGCCGGACAGCTCAGACGGAAAATGATGTGCACGCTCTGCCAGGCCCACTTTGCCCAGCAACTCACGCGCCAGCTGGCGTGCCGCTTCTTTACTGGCGCCACGCACCCGGATAGGACCAAAGGCAACGTTGTCCAGCGCACTCATCTGTGGGAACAGATGAAACTGCTGGAATACCATGCCCGCTTCCTGACGAATCAGGCGGTCATCAACTTTCGGGTCATTCACGCGCAGGCCATCAACAATCAGCTCGCCGCTGGTGATCTCTTCCAGCTTGTTAATGCAGCGTAAAAGGGTGGATTTACCGGAACCGGATGGGCCGATAATCACCACCACTTCGCCCTGGTTAATCTTCAGATCAATATTGTGCAGCACCTGGGTCTGGCCAAAATGCTTGGAGACATCTTTAAATTCAATCACAGGATTTTCACCCTTTTCTCAATGCGGCGCAGCACAAAGCTCAGCACCAGCGTAATCACCAGATAGATGATCGCGACGGCGCTCCAGATTTCCAGAGCGCGGAAGTTACCGGCAATAATCTCCTGACCCTGACGCGTCAGTTCAGCCACACCAATAACGATAAACAGCGAGGTATCTTTGATGCTGACAATCCACTGGTTGCCCAGCGGTGGCAGCATACGGCGCAGCGCCAGCGGCATAATCACGTAGCGCAGCGTCTCACGGCTCGACAGGCCAAGCGCCAGTCCGGCTTCGCGGAAGCCCTTATTAATCGACAGCACGGCACCACGCGTAATCTCCGCGATATAAGCGCCAGAGTTAATCATGATGGTCACTACCGCTGCGCTGAAGGGATCAATGCGCAGGTCGGGGAACGCCATCGGCAGAGCAAAGTAGATGAACATCACCTGCACCACGATAGGGGTGCCGCGGATAATTTCGATAAACACCAGTGCGATGTTATTGGTGATCCAGCCGCCGTAAGCGCGGGCAAAACCGGCAATCAGCCCGATAAACAGGCCGCCAACCAGTCCAATAACAGAGATTATTAAAGTCAGTTTAGCGCCTTCAAGCAGCGCTGGCATGGCGGGCCAGATGACGCTCCAGTCAAACTCCATGGTGTCACTCCAGATATGTTGCGATGGAAAAAAGCAGGGAAAAAGTTTCCCTGCTGAAATCAGATAACGGGCAAATTATTATTTAGGTTCGGTGCCGAACCATTTTTTATAGAGCGTGTTATAGGTGCCGTTCTCTTTCAGGGTTTTCAGTGCGCCGTTTACTTTTTCACGTAAATCGTCGCTGCCTTTCGGGAAGGCGATACCATACTGCTGCGCTTCAATCGAATCGCCTACCGCTTTAAAACGGCTTTTACCGGCGGTGTGGATGAAGTAAAGAATGTTTGGCGTGTCATGCAGCACGGCGTCCGCACGGTTGGTGCCCAGCTCCATATAGGCGCTGTCGATGTTCGGGAACTGACGCAGGTCTTTAGATTTGATGTGGGCTTTTGCGTATTCCACAGAGCCGGTGCCGCTTTTCACTGCGACGACTTTACCGTTCAGATCGCTGATGCCTTTGATGTCGTTTTCATTGTTACGCACCATTACCTGCAAACCGCTTTTGTAATAGCCATCAGAAAACTCGATCGCTTTTTTACGTTCTTCGGTAATGGTGATGCCCGCAAGGGCCAGATCGACATTGCGCGTTTGCAGTGCAGGGATGATGCCGCTGAAGTCCATTGGCTTCAGGGTATAATCCAGCTTCAGCTCTTTCGCAATGGCATCCCACAGATCCACATCAAAGCCGACATATTTGTCACCCTGTTTGAATTCGAACGGAACAAAGGCGGTATCGGTAGCGACAACCAGCTTCTTATCTGCTGCAGTGGAAGAGAGGGAGAAGGCCAGCGCCAGCGCGGCCACAGAAACTTTTAACAGTGACTTCATCATTTTTCCTTTTTTTACTACCAGGCGGCAGGGCCTGCGTTTGCGGCTTGTCATATGAAATAATTATGCCAACTTTGCAAGTTTCGCGAAATCAGAGAGTTAAATAACATAGCTGACACGATTTTGCAGTTAATTCTGCCTTTGCACCATTTAGGTGCTCAGTTTTGGTGCATATGGCTGTTTTGGTGCAAGCGGTAGTGTGCCTCAGATGTTAAGGCTGTGAATCGAAGGAAGGAAGAACTGTTAACAGGGTCATAAAAATGCGGTAACGCAGACGTAAAAAAGGCGGGTTTCCCCGCCTGATTGACTGCATTGAGTTTTATTCAATGTTGGCTTCGATGAACCACAGGAATTTGTCCAGGTCACGTGATGCCGCAGTAAAGATGTCAGCGGTATCTTCATCTTTCACTTCAGTAATGGCTTTACGGGTATCATTAGCCACGACGCTATAACGGTCTGCCAGCGCTTTCAGGTGATCCTGAACGCTGTGAATATTCAGCGGATAGCTTTTCAGCGGCGTCGTATCGTTAACAACCTGCGTGGTGCCCAGTGCAACGCCGCCCAGCTGTACCACACGCTCAGCAATGGTGTCCTGATGCTCGGTGATTGCAGTACGGAAGCCGTCCAGCATTTCATGTACACCGATGAAGTTAGCACCGCGCATGTTCCAGTGCGCCTGCTTAGTAATCAATGACAGGTCAATAAACTCGACTACCAGACGGTTCAACACCGCGATGGTGGCTTTCTTCTCATCTTCGGCCACGTCATTACGGGTATAAATCAGGTCAGCAGATTTAGTTTTAACCAGTTTAGCGGTACTCATCGTTTCAGTCCTCTCTTTGATGGTTGTCCTAATCAAGTACCGGATAAGTATAGCAGCGCTTTTCAGCTTTGCAGAAACGACTTTATCGATAGATGAAATAGTGCAGGTCTTTATTAAATGCGGGAAGGCACAGACGAGGTTAACGCAATGTTAAAATAAAAGCGCTTGTATTTAATTAATTAAATCAATGCTTTAATTTTACATGTAAATAACAGGTAAGCGTCTGTTTCAAAATAGTCAGAACCTGGACAGGGAATGGTTAAGAATAATTCTCATGATGAGCATGATTGTTATTTAGCCCACCACAAAGGCAGGCTAAAGGCGTTTATTTCTGACCAGAATCTGATAATTCCACGCTGCTTAACTGGCTCTTTTTCGGTCGCATGGTCAGCGTTGAGCCTGCCGAAGCGATGATGATTGCCAGTAGCGCCAGCCACTGTAGGCCGGTCAGCGTTTCGCCCAAAAACAGCATGCCGGAAAAAGCGGCCATGGCGGGTTCCAGACTCATCAGCGTGCCGAAGATGCGCGCCGGTAAGCGGGTAAGGGCGATCATCTCCAGTGAGTAGGGTATCGCGCTGGAGAGCAGGGCAACCAGCAATGCGATCGGCATCACGGCCCATGTCCAGATGCCACTTTCTGCAAACGTCAGCCCCAGCGGTACAAAAATCACCGAAGCAATCAGCGAACCGATAGCCACTGTCGCAGGACCATGTTCTGCACCTGCCCGCTGTCCCGCCAGGATATAGATTGCCCAGCAGGCACCCGCACTCACGGCCAGTGCTGCGCCCAATGGATCAATCGCGGTCATCCCTGTCCCAAACGGCAGCAGGAACCACAAACCAATCACCGCCAGCAGCACCCAGACAAAATCCAGTGGTCTGCGCGATCCAAACAGCGCCAGCGCCAGTGGACCGGTAAACTCCAGTCCCACCGCCACGCCCAGCGGCACAGTGCGAATCGCCAGATAGAATGTGAAGTTCATGGTGCCCAACGCCAGACCATACATCAGCAAAGGCAGACGTTGTTCCCGGCTAAAGCGTAAACGCCAGGGTTTAAAGATGACACAGAGTATCAGGGTGCCAAAGCCCAGACGCAGCGCGGTGATTCCCGTCGCCCCAACAGAAGGAAACAGGCTTTTTGCCAGAGAAGCACCGCCCTGCAGCGACAGCATCGCAATCAGCAGTACGGCAATTGGCAACACGATTGGCGCAAGATTTTTAGAAGCGGGAGAGGCAGACATCCTGTGTACTTTTCCTGGTCATCAACGTAACGAGTGGGCCAGTGTAAAGGAAATGTCAGGCAAAAAATCATGAGTCAGCGTTTTTAATTTGCCTTAACTGCGCAAATTTTGGCCAAAATCAGTGCCATTTAGGTAAAGAAATGTCAGGTTTTTTTAGGAATTAACTTAAACGGCAAATTGAGCACAAAAAGATTATTGCAGGAAGATGACGGATTTTATAAGAAAAATGAATGACATAGTATGTCGCATTAACGTCCTGTTACACCAAACTTTCTGTTAGACAACAAAATCCGGGCAGAGTTTCTCGCTATTTTTTGTTATATTTTCAGCGTTGTCAGGAGAGAAGTATTTTCACATTTGAGGTGGTTATGAAAAAAATTGCATGTCTTTCAGCATTAGCCTGTGTACTGGCAGTATCTGCAGGTTCAGCAATGGCACAGAGCACCGTAACTGGTGGCTATGCTCAGAGCGATTATCAGGGCGTAGCGAACAAAGCTAACGGCTTCAACCTGAAATACCGCTACGAAGACGGTTCTAACCCACTGGGTTGGATCGGTTCATTCACCTACACTGAAAAAGATCGTACCGAAGATGGCGTTTACAACAAAGGCCAGTACTACGGTGTGACCGGTGGTCCAGCTTTCCGTCTGAACGACTGGGCTAGCATCTATGGTGTTGTCGGTATCGGCTATGGTAAATACCAGGGCAACGAAACTGCATCACGTGATAAAACTGACACCAGCGACGTAGGTTTCTCTTACGGCGCAGGCATGCAGTTTAACCCAATGCAGGACATCGCACTTGACGTTGGTTACGAGCAGAGCCGTATCCGTAGCGTTGACGTCGGTACCTGGATTGCTGGCGTAGGTTACAGCTTCTAAGTTTAGCTTAGCTGACCTGCAAAAAAACGGCCCCTTGTGGGCCGTTTTTTATTGTGCTGATTTTACCCGCCACCCCGACTTACCTGTCGGTCTCCCGTCTCATTCTCTGGCAGACGCTGATCTGCAGGCATGCCCCTTTCAGCCTCAGGGCAGTTTCTTATGAGGGGAAAAAACAAAGAGAACAAACAGAGGGGCGTGAGCCTTTCAACCGCAGGCAAAAAGGCTCTGAATCAGGATTAGCCGCGCCAGATAAGATTCGGACAGCGAGGTTCGGCAGGCTTATGGCCCAGCAGTTTTTCAATCAGCATCAGACGCAGTGTGAAAGGGGAACGCGTCAGCAGGCACAGCCAGGATTTAAACTCCGTGGTTGTTTTCTTCTCTGTCTGGAAGCATTTGCTGCAATCTAAGCAACATTTCAGAGTGCTCATAGAATTACCTCCCAAGCCTGATCGACGCGGTAATCAGCAGCGTGGGGTGAGAGCGTCATCATCACCAGAGCAACAGAAGATCACTAGGGATCATGCGTTGGCTGCTTACATTATCAACAAAGATAGCACTGGCTATATCGTTTAGCCAAGGCTAATGACGAAAAATTTGAGCTTCTTTGTGGCTGGTTTACAATGAGCGCAGCTAAATCCGTACAGCAGCGTCAGTACGGGAAATAATAATGAGGAAGCTGAATGAGTCGTCGTGCTAAAAGCGTGGTTTCTGCGCCGAAAGGACCACTGAAAGATATTGAAGAGCATGTCGAAGGTTTTCGGCAGGTGCGTGAAGCGCATCGTCGGGAGTTAATTGATGACTACGTTGAGTTAATCTCTGATTTAATTGGTGAATTTGGCGAAGCACGTCAGGTCGATATGGCAGCCCGTCTGGGCGTTTCGCAACCGACAGTGGCTAAAATGCTGAAACGACTTGGCAGTGCCGGGCTGGTTGAGCAGGTCCCTTACCGCGGTGTCTTCCTGACCAGTGAAGGGGAGAAGCTGGCAGAGGAGAGTCGCGCCCGTCATCATATTGTTGAAAGTTTTCTGCTGGCGTTAGGCATCAGCCCCGAAACGGCCCGACGCGATTCAGAAGGTATTGAACATCACGTCAGTGATGAAACTCTGGCTGTATTTAAGAAGTTCTCCGAAACCCGTTAACGCTAAGGCGTACCCTCACCATGCCACAACTGCTTCGATCTTTTTTGCATGACTCAATTTTGCATTTATTAATCGTGATTGGTGTAGTTCTGGCATTCCTGGCGGATTTCCGCTGGGCCGATCTGCCCGGAGCCGTAGACTGGCATACCATTATCACACTCACCGGGTTATTGATTCTGACCAAAGGGCTGGAAACCAGCGGCTACTTTGACGTGCTGGGAGGACGCCTGATTGCGCGTTTCCGGCACGAACGTGCGCTGGCGCTATTTATGGTACTGGCTGCCGCGTTGCTCTCCACGTTTTTAACCAACGATGTTGCGCTGTTTATTCTGGTGCCGCTGACATTAACGCTGCGGAAGTTCTCTCATTTACCTATCTCGCGACTGATCATTTTCGAGGCGCTGGCAGTGAATGCCGGGTCGCTGCTGACGCCGGTCGGCAATCCGCAAAACATTCTGCTGTGGAGTCACGGCAAGCTCAGCGTTATTGCATTCATTGTGCAGATGCTGCCGCTGGCCGCCTGGCTGCTGCTGAGCCTGGTCGTGCTGACCTGGTTTAGCTTTTCAAAGCGGACGATTGATAAACATGACAACCCGGAGCAGCCGGAGTGGCAGAAGCCGCTGTTTATTGTCAGCGTGGTGTTATACCTGCTGTTTATCGCCGGTCTGGAGCTGGAAATCACCGGCTGGATACTGCTGGTTATCCTCGCCACCTTTATGGTAATGGCGCGTCCGGTACTGCAACGTATCGACTGGAGCCTGCTGGCGGTGTTTATCGCCATGTTTATTGACGTCTTCCTGCTGACACGTCTGCCGGTGATGCAGGCTCACTTTGATGCGGTGGCGCATTTCGGCCAGGGGCAGCTCTATCTGCTGGCGATTGGTCTGTCACAGGTGATCAGCAATGTCCCGGCGACGATTCTGCTGCTGCAAAAAGTCCCGCCAACCGATGTGCTCGCCTGGGCGGTCAACATCGGTGGATTCGGTCTGCTGCCAGGTTCACTGGCTAACCTGATTGCTCTGCGTATGGCGAAAGATCGTGCCGTATGGTGGCAATTTCATCTCTTTTCCCTTCCTTTGCTGGCCTGGTCAATGGCCAGCGGCTGGCTGCTGCTGCGGTTGCTCAATTAGGCCCGATACATCCTGCTATCGCTGTCAGGTGGCAGGATGTGCGGCATTCCTCAAGTTTCGTAAAGTTGCACTGGATTTTGTCAATTTCCGATATAAGGTTAACAGGACCTTTATGCCCGGAATCAGGGCCTTAGCCAGTGATGGGAACTATGAGCGAGAACAATCAACGCGATCCACATCAGCAGGACGCAGAAAACACGACGGATCAAAACCGTCAGTCAGAGGAAAATCAGGACAACGACCAGCAGCCTGAGCGTAAACGCCCCGGTAAAAAGCCGCTGATTATTCTGGCGGTGGTGGTGGTGATTATGCTGATTGTTGGTCTCTGGTTCTGGTTATCTACCCGCAATATTGAAACCACCGACGACGCCTTTACCGAAGGCGATGCCGTTACTATTGCGCCTAAAGCATCCGGCTATGTCGTGAAGTTGCTGGTGAAAGATAACCAGCGGGTGAAGAAGGGCGATCTGCTGGTGGAGATTGATCCCAGCGACAACCGTGCCCAGCGTGAGCAGGCTAACGCGCAGCTCGGTTTAGCCGTTGCACAACTGCATCAGGCGCAGGCCCAGCTGGCGCTGTCAAAAGTACAGTATCCGGCTCAGCGCGATCAGGCTCTGGCCGATCAGGCGAAAGCAGAAGCCAATATGCTGAATGCGCAGGCGGATTATCGTCGCCAGCGTGGCGTCGATCCACGTGCGACCAGCCAGCGTAATATCGACAGCGCGTCTGCGCAGCTACGTTCGGCGCAGGCACAGTTACAGAGTGCGAAAGCCCAGGTTGAAGTCGCTTCACAGGTTGCCCTGCAGATTCGTCAGCAGGAGACCAATGTTGAAGCGCGTCAGCAACAGGTTGAGCAGGCGAAAGCACAGTTAAGCACGGCCGATCTTAATCTCTCCTATACCCAGGTTCGCGCGCCCTATGACGGGTTTATCACCAAGCGTAACGTTCAGCTGGGCACGCTGGTGCAGGCGGGTTCCTCTCTGTTCTCGCTGGTTTCGCCTGACATCTGGGTTACTGCAAATTTCAAAGAGTCTCAGCTGGAACGCATGAATCCTGGCGATAAAGTGAAAATCAGCGTTGATGCCTGGCCGGACATGAAGCTGGAAGGACACGTCGACAGCATTCAGATGGGTTCCGGCTCACGCTTCTCGACCTTCCCGTCAGAAAACGCCACCGGTAACTACGTGAAAATTGTTCAGCGTGTGCCAGTGAAAATCGTTATCGACAAGGGCCTGGATCCGAACCATCCGCTGCCGCTGGGTCTCTCCGTTGAACCCGAGGTAACAGTGGAATGAGTACGGCGCAGAGCTGGAAACCGGCCAGTAATCCGTGGTTAGTGGCAATCACGGTGACGCTGGCGGTGTTTATGGAGATCCTCGACACCACCATCGTTAACGTGGCGCTGCCGCACATCGCCGGTTCGCTCTCCTCCAGTTATGATGAGTCAACCTGGGTGCTGACCTCCTATCTGGTGGCGAACGGCATTGTGCTGCCTATCTCTGCGTTCTTCAGCCGGCTGTTTGGCCGTAAACAGTTTTTCCTGATTTGCATTGTGATGTTCACCATTTGCTCGTTCCTGTGCGGCATCGCCACTGAACTCTGGCAAATCATTCTGTTCCGCGTGCTGCAGGGCTTTTTTGGTGGCGGATTGCAGCCCGTTCAGCAGTCCGTGCTGCTGGACTACTTCAAGGCAGAAGATCGCGGCAAGGCATTTGGTCTCTCCTCCATCGCTATTATCGTCGCGCCGGTGATTGGCCCGACATTGGGTGGCTGGATCACTGACAACTACAGCTGGCGCTGGGTGTTCTTTATTAACATTCCGGTGGGCGTGCTGACTGTGCTGGCGATCTATCAGCTGCTGGAAGATCCGCCTTGGGAGCGTAAATGGGCCAAAGGTAAGCTGAAGATCGATTACATCGGGATCAGCCTGATTACCTTAGGCCTGGGGTGCCTGCAGGTGATGCTGGATCGCGGAGAAGATGAGGACTGGTTCGCTTCGCACTTTATCGTACTGTTCGCTGTTCTGGCGCTGGTTGGCATCGTTGGCGCCATTTACTGGCTGATGTATGCGCGTAAGCCGGTGGTCGATATTCTGGTAATGAAAGACCGCAACTTCTGGGTGGCCGGGCTGTTGATGGCGGGAATGGCGATGATTCTGTATGGCAGTTCTGTGGTGTTGCCACAGCTGGCGCAGCAGGATCTGGGTTATACCGCCACCTGGTCAGGGCTGGTGTTGTCGCCCGGCGCGGTGCTTATTGTGCTGACCATACCACTGGTGCTGAAACTGATGCCGATTGTGCAGACGCGATACATCATCGCCTTTGGTTTCAGCTGTCTGGCCATGGCGTTTTTCTATTCTGCTACCCTGACGCCGAATGTCGATTTCAAAACGCTGGTGATGATGCGTAGCGCACAGTCGATCGGGCTGGGTTTCCTGTTTGTTCCGCTGACTACGATTGCTTTTGTCACCATTCCTCAGCGACTTAACGCGGACGCCTCCGCGCTCTTTACCATGTTCCGTAACGTGGCCGGATCCATTGGGATCTCGCTCTCGACCGCGGCCATTACCGAGCGCGCACAGGCGCGGTCGGCGCATATGGTGCACAACATGACGCCGCTTAACGAGCCGTTCAACATTACGCTTGAGCACTGGGCGCAGGCGATACGCGACTTCACGTCGGCGGTGGGCGATCCCATTACGCTGGCAACCGGTCAGCTCTATCAGGAGATGATTGCGCAGTCGCGTATTCTCGCATACATCGATGTCTTCTCAGGCCTGAGTATTGTCGCCCTGATTTTGATTCCATTTTGTTGGCTGCTGTCGCCGATCAAGAGCGAAGGCAGTGCAGGAGCACACTAACATGAAGGTTTTTTATACTCATCGCCTGAAACCCCTGAGCTTACTGCTGGCCCTGGGGCTGGCGGGCTGCGCTGTCGGACCTGACTATCAGGCACCGAAACCTGCCGTGCCAGGTAGCTACAACACGCTGGATTCGCATGAGGCGTCAAAGCCACAAAACGCCGCGATTAATTCCCGCTGGTGGCGGAGCTTTAACGATCCGCAGCTCGACAGCCTGATTGAGCGGGCGATAGCGGGGAACCTGAGCCTGCAGCAGACAGTGCTGCGGATTGCGGGTGCGCGTGAACAGCTGACGCAGGCCCAGGGCAGCCTGTTCCCCAGTCTGAGCGGTTCGGCCAAAGTCACCCGTCAGCAGCTCGGCCTGAAAGGCTTGCTTGAGTCCAATGGCGCCACCGATCAACTCGACAGCAGCGTGGCCAGCCAGCTCAATGGCCTGACCCAGCCGGTTAACCTCTATCAGGGCAGCTTCGATGCCAGCTGGGAGCTTGACCTGTGGGGCAAAGTTCGCCGTCAGGTTGAGGCCGCCAATGCCCAGCAGCAGGCAGCGATAGAGCAGCGTAACGATGCGCTGGTCTCACTTGAGGCCGAAGTTGCGCGAGCCTGGCTGCAGCTGCGAGGCGCGCAGAGCACCGTTCAGACTCTGCAGGAGCAGATTAATGTGGCGCAGCAGACGACCGAGCTGACGCAAAGTCAGCAGCGTAATGGTCTGGCTCCGTTAACTGATGTAGAAAATGCCCGTGCCCAGCTCAGCACGCTTCAGGCCCAGCTGCCGCAGTATCAATCGCAGGCACGGCAGGCGATGAACGGATTAGCGGTGCTGCTTGGCAAAACACCGGGTGCACTGGATGCTGAACTCAGCACACCTAAAGCCTTACCGCCGTTGCCGCAGTTTGTACCGGTTGGTATTCCCTCCACGCTGGCACGTCGTCGTCCTGATATTCGCCAGGCTGAAGCGACGCTGCATGCTCAAACCGCGGAGATCGGCGTGTCTGTTGCGCAGCTCTTCCCAAGCCTGTCGCTGACCGGACAGCTGGGCGTACGCAACACTGACGCCAGTTATCTGGATAACTGGAGCAGCCATTTCTACAGTTATGGCCCCTCGCTTTCGATCCCGATTTTCCAGGGTGGACAACTGGTATCGAGCGTCAAGTTAGCGCGGGCGCAGCAGGCCAGCGCCGCGCTGGATTACCGTCAAACTGTGCTGACGGCGTTACAGGATGTCGAGAATGCGCTGGTCAGCTACCGCGCCGACCAGCAGCGCGTGACTGCGCTGGATGAGACGACCGGCGCCCTGCAGCGGGCCTTTAACCTCGCCAGCGACAGTTACCGCCAGGGGCTTTCGACCTTCCTTGACGTGCTGGATGCGCAGCGCCAGCTGGCACAGGCTCAGGAGCAGGCGACTCAGGCGAGAATGCAGAGCGCTCTGGATTTAGTGGCACTTTATAAAGCGCTGGGCGGCGGATGGGAAACGTATCAGAACGTTGAGATGCCGCAATATCCGGTATTTGGTCCGGCCACACAGGCGAATTAATCCTTTCGCGGTCGCTGCCTGTGCGCAGTGACCGCTTTATCTCTCCCTTTTAACCGCGTTAAGTTAAGGGTTCTCACCCACTCAATGTAAATCTCAATGGTCTAAGCCGTTGAATTAGCATACATCGCAGCCCCAACGCGTCCGGTCCGGACTGCAGAAAATAAACAGCCAGTCTTAGCCGGAATATCATCAGCGCTTTTGACCGGCAATTATTTTTACGTTACCGGCCATCCTGGATTCTGAGCCGTGTCACCTTTCTGAATTTATTTCTTTGACGATTCTTTAATGCAACTTACGACTGTTAAGGTGAGAGCACGTGATCATTCACCAGGCGGAGCCAGACCCTACAGTTATTGCACAGCCGGTCGGGCTGCGAATAATCTGACGCTGCTGGAAATCTCACCGTTAAAAAAGGGCTGGCTGCACGCTGAGGGATAATTAAAAAAAACACGCGAGCGGTAATAATTTTGCACTATTTAAGGTGGGGGAGGCGGTTTTTCAGGCATGATCTGTAAGCTGGTGTGACAGAGATCTCAATCAGGGCACGCGTTTAATCAGCTATCAACGAACCTTTAATTGCAATTAATGACGCGCTGTAGTGCGCGTTTAGCCAAAATCGTTAACGCCTGTTGCCGGTATAACAAGGCTGAAATCGTTTTCATCGGTTGAGTAAAAGGGCGATTTGTTGTTAATTCAGCGTTAATAAATTACCAGCCACTGCCGATTTAATAGTAAGATTTTAACTGAAATTAAAACTTAGGAATTATCTGTAGCGTAAAAATAATTTATTTTTTTATTTGAATTAGGTAGTCTTGGCGCTACAGTTTTATTAACCCCCCTTAATCAAGGACATTGTGATGAGTGACGCATTTAAGGTACTGAACAATATTCGCACATTACGTGCCCAGGCTCGTGAACTGCCACTGACCGATCTTGAAGAGATCCTGGAAAAATTAACGGTAGTCGTTACTGAGCGCCGCGAAGAAGCAGAAGCGGAAGAGACACAGAATCGCGAAAAAGAAGAAAAGCTGTCTAAATATCGCGAAATGCTCCTGGCTGACGGCATCGATCCTAATGAATTATTAGGTGCGCTGGAGAGCGGAAAAAAACGCACCAAGCGTGCGCCGCGTCCGGCTAAATATTCTTACACCGACGAAAATGGTGAGCAGAAATCCTGGACTGGCCAGGGCCGTACCCCGGCAGCGATTAAAAAAGCGCTGGATTCCGGTAAAAGCCTGGACAGTTTCCTGATCGATTGATCAACACAATCCTTGTAAGTGGGAGCCGGGGGGCCAATATGGCCCTCCGGCTTTTTTATTTCTGCCGGGATATCAATCACCCCGCCAGGAATCCACGCCTGACGCTGGCGTGCGCTGCGTCACATCTGGCATAATAGCCGCCGTTTTTTCATCCATTCTCTTCACAAAGGTCAATGCCGTGTTAGTTAGCAGCAATATCACCATGCAGTTTGGCAGCAAGCCACTGTTCGAAAATATCTCCGTTAAATTTGGCGGCGGTAATCGTTACGGTTTAATCGGTGCGAACGGCAGCGGAAAATCCACCTTCATGAAGATTTTGGGTGGCGATCTGGTGCCTTCAGGCGGCAACGTCTCTTACGATCCTAATGAGCGTATCGGTAAGCTGCGTCAGGATCAGTTTGCCTTTGAAGAATTCAGCGTACTGGACACCGTAATCATGGGTCACCATGAATTATGGGAAGTGAAGCAGGAGCGCGACCGTATTTATTCTTTGCCCGAGATGAGCGAAGAAGAGGGGTATAAAGTCGGCGATCTTGAAGCGCTCTACGGTGAGATGGACGGCTATAGCGCCGAGTCCCGTGCCGGTGAGTTATTGCTCGGCGTGGGTATTCCGGTTGAGCAACATTACGGCCCGATGAGCGAAATTGCGCCGGGCTTTAAATTGCGTGTGTTGCTGGCACAGGCGCTGTTTTCAAATCCCGATATTTTGTTACTCGACGAACCGACGAACAACCTGGACATCGACACTATTCGCTGGCTGGAGCAGGTGCTGAACGAGCGTGACAGCACCATGATTATCATTTCGCATGACCGTCATTTCCTTAATATGGTCTGCACTCACATGGCCGATCTGGATTATGGCGAGCTGCGGGTTTATTCCGGTAATTATGACGAATATATGACCGCTGCAACGCAGGCACGTGAACGTCTGTTATCAGATAACGCGAAGAAGAAAGCGCAGATTGCTGACTTACAATCGTTCGTCAGTCGTTTTAGTGCTAACGCCTCTAAATCGCGTCAGGCGACATCACGCGCCAAGCAGATGGATAAAATTAAACTGGATGAAGTGAAAGCTTCCAGTCGTCAGAACCCATTTATCCGCTTTGAGCAGGACAAGAAGTTGTTCCGTAATGCGCTGGAAGTGGAAGGTTTAACGAAAGGCTTTGATAACGGTCCGCTGTTTAAGAATTTAAATCTGCTGCTGGAAGTCGGTGAGAAACTGGCGGTCATCGGTGCCAACGGTATTGGTAAGTCGACGCTGTTGAAATCACTGGTGGGTCAGCTTACGCCAGATAATGGCACTGTTAAATGGTCAGAGAACGCACGCATTGGTTATTACGCTCAGGATCATGCCGATGATTTTGCCAATGACCTGACAGTATTTGACTGGATGAGTCAGTGGAAACAGCCTGGCGATGATGAGCAGACCATTCGCGGTATTCTGGGTCGTCTGCTGTTTTCGCAGGATGATATTAAGAAGCCGGCGAAAGTGCTTTCGGGTGGTGAGAAGGGTCGTATGCTGTTCGGTAAGCTGATGATGGAAAAACCGAACATTCTGATTATGGATGAGCCGACCAACCACCTGGATATGGAGTCGATTGAATCACTCAATATGGCGCTGGAGATGTATGAAGGCACGCTGGTGTTTGTTTCACATGACCGCGAATTTGTCAGCTCGCTGGCAACCCGCGTGATTGAGCTGAAAGCAGACAAGGTGGTGGACTTCACCGGTAATTATGAAGATTACCTGCGCAGTCAGGGTATCGTCTGATAAAAACGGGGTGGCGCAGGCCACCCCGTTTTTTTTGTGCTGATGAGAGAGCTGAATGCTTATTGATTGTCAGAGGGTGTGGGTTGGGCTGAATGCTACGCTCATAGGTTATCTGACAGCAACGCAAATGCTCAAGGCGCAGGGAACACGGTCAGAGGAGGAAAGCGTCCCGCGCCAGGGACGGCGTGGGCCGAGCATCCATGGATGGTTTAAGCGACTTTCCGATCTGCCCGTGTTCCTGAAGCAGATCTCAATCTGATCGCTAAGCATTCACACTCTTATCAGCTGAGCGGGCTTCAGGGAGCATACGTGTTTCGCAAAGACATAAAAGACCCCATCCCTGGCATGCTCAGCGCAGGCGATTACGCACCTCATCCCTGAGGTGCGCTCGTAACCCGGCCAACGCATTGCGTTGTTCAAAAAACGCTCCCGGCGTTTTTATCCGGGCGGCGCGATGCTTTGCTACAGGCGTATGCTCCCTTCGCTTTAAGTTTTGAGCTGTCTGCGAACGGATATCTGCAGAAGGTTAATCTCCACCACCACACACTTCACAGTGCGCGTCCTGCGCGACTTTCATGCTGCGGAACTCCGCGCTCATCGCATCGTACATCAGCAACCGGCTGGTGGCGGGTGTGCCAAAGGCGGTCAGTACTTTAATCCCTTCCATCGCCTGCATTGCACCAATGACGCCAACCAGCGGGGCCATGACGCCCGCTTCCACGCAACTCAGGGTCTGTTCGCCAAACAGGCGGCTGATGCAGCGATAGCAGGGCGTGCCGGGCTGCCAGTTAAATACGCTGATCTGACCTTCCATCCGAATTGCGGCGCCCGAGACCAGTGGCACCCGCTGCTGCCGACAGAGCCGGTTAAGCTGCTCACGCACCGCAACATTGTCGGTGCAATCCAGCACCACCTGCTGCCGGGCAATCAACGCCAGCAGCGCTGCGTCCTCCAACTGTCCATTGACCGGATGCAGCAGGCAGTGCGGATTGATAGCGGCCAGGCTTTGCGCGGCAGAGTCCACTTTGGCGCGGCCAATATCCACGTCATGGTGCAGAATCTGCCGTTGCAGATTAGAGTGCGACACGGTATCGAAGTCGAGCAGTGTCAGGTTGCCGACGCCCGCAGACGCCAGATAGGGCGCGGCGGCGCAGCCGAGTCCCCCCAGCCCGACAACCAGCGCATGACTCGCTTTGAGCCGCTCCTGACCGTCGAAATCAAAGCCGCGCAGGACAATCTGCCGGTTGTAGCGCAGTATCTCCTCATCGCTTAATTCAGGCAGCATTTATGCCTCCAGCAAGGCGTTGAACGGTTCTACCTCAACCCATTCGCCCGGCTCAACGTTTCCGCGTTCACGTTCCAGCACGATGAAACAGTTCGCCTGGGCAAAAGAGCTGAAGACGTGTGAACCCTGCATTCCGGTCGTCTCCACCTCCAGATCACCCTGTGCGTTCTGGCGCAGGATGCCGCGCTGGAAGTCGAGGCGGCCCGGCGACTTTTTCAGTCGCGAGGCGCTGCGCACTTTCTGACGGGGCGGCAAGGCGGATTTTTGCTGGCCGGTAAGGGTGGCAAGCAGCGGCTGTACCAGCTGATAGAAGGTCACGGCGGCGGAGACCGGATTGCCGGGCAGACCGCAGAACCAGCTGCTGTTAAGACGACCAAAGGCAAATGGCTTGCCAGGCTTAATCGCCAGTTTCCAGAAACTAATCGCGCCCAGCTCTTCCAGCATATTTTTAGTGAAGTCCGCTTCGCCGACCGAGACGCCGCCGGTGCTGATCACCACATCCGCCTGCCGATCGGCTTCCTCAAATGCGGCGCGAAGGGCAGCAGGATCATCTTTGATGATGCCAAGGTCGATGACTTCACAGTTGAGCTTATGCAGCATCAGCGAGACCGCAAAACGGTTAGTGTCGTAAATCTGGCCCTCTGCCAGCGGCACACCGACCGGCTGAAGCTCATCACCGGTGGAGAAGATAGCGACCCGCAGTTTACGTAGCACGTTCACCTGCGCGATACCCAGCGAAGCCAGCAGCGGCAGCTCGGCGGCACCCAGACGTGTTCCCGCTTCCAGCACCACATGACCTGGCTGAATGTCGTCGCCGGTCAGGCGGATGTTTTGTCCTGGACGCACGGGCGCGGTAATCACAATCGCATCGCCCTGAGATTCGGTCTGTTCCTGCATCACCACCGCTTCACAGCCTGCGGGCACTGGGGCACCGGTCATGATGCGAATCACGCTGCCTTGCGGCCACTCACCGCTGAACGGCGCGCCCGCAAAGGCTTTGCCCGCGACGGGTAACGGCTGGCCGCTGCTGACATCGGCCAGCCTGACGGCGTAGCCATCCATCGCAGAGTTATCAAAGGGCGGCACGGCGATCGGGGAGGTGACGGCTTTTGCCGTGATGCGGCCGACCGCGTCGGCCAGCGACACGCTCAGTGAGTCGGTAACGGGCGTCAGCTGTGACAGCATTTTTTGTTGCGCCTCCTCAAGGGAGATCAAACCTGCAGTAAAACTTTCCATAAACAGTCCAGCCTGGTTAACTCAGATGCTGCCTATTATGAGTCGGATTAGCCGCTGAGTCACATCGGTGTCGGTCAGACGCGCCGGTTGTTATGGCAAAAATGAATCAGGGTGGTAAGAAAAGGTTATAACCACAGGAACAGTTTCCGCTTTACAACACTTAGCAGGCTTTCTATAGTCAAAAATCACCCAAAATGGGTGAAAACCATTTTAAATCAGTGTTTTTCGTCCTGATGCAACCACAGGGTAAAGCGTTATGGTCAATGCAGTGATCGCCATTCACGGCGGCGCGGGTGCAATTTCGCGCGCAGCAATGAGCGCTGAAAAAGAACAACACTATCGTCAGGCGCTACACGATATTGTTACTCAGGGTCAGCAGATACTGGCTCAGGGTGGCAGCGCACTGGATGCGGTGACGGAGGCCGTGCGACTGCTGGAGGAGTGTCCACTGTTCAACGCCGGTAAAGGCGCGGTGTTCACCCATCAGGGCACTCATGAACTTGATGCCTGCATCATGGATGGGCGTACGCTGGATGTGGGCGCGGTCGCGGGCGTGACGCGGGTGCGTAATCCGGTGCTGGCGGCACGTGCCGTGCTGGAAAAAAGCGAGCATGTGCTGTTTATCGGCGAGGGTGCAGAGCAGTTTGCCGTAGCGAACGGGCTGGAAATGGTTGCACAAGATTACTTCTCAACGCCGGAACGCTGGGAGCAGTTGCAGCGCGCGCTGAACAGCGATACCGCGGTGCTGGACCACGATGGTGCCGCGCACAGCGACGACCCGCTCGATCCGGACCGCAAGTTCGGTACGGTAGGCGCCGTCGCGCTGGATCTGGCAGGCAACCTGGCTGCAGCTACCTCAACGGGCGGTATGACCAATAAACAGGCCGGGCGGGTCGGCGACTCACCGCTACCGGGTGCGGGCTGCTACGCCAGCAACGACAGCGTGGCCGTCTCCTGTACCGGCACCGGTGAAGTCTTTATGCGCACGCTGGCGGCCTACGATGTGGCTGCGCAGATGCGCTACGCCGGACGTTCGCTGCAGCAGGCTACGGTTAATGTCATTCATGACAGCGTGCTGGAACTGGGTGGCAGCGGCGGGCTGATTGCGGTGGATCGTGCAGGTAACGTGGCGCTGCCGTTTAACAGCGAAGGCATGTATCGGGGTGTTGGGCGCGTCGGCGAAGCGGCGGACGTCGCGATATATCGCGAAAGTTAAGGAGCAGTGATGAGCGACAGGCAAACGTTACCGCCGCTGGCCCCTGAACAGGTACTCGCGGTGCGCGATCTCAATGTGCGTTTTCAGCACGAAGACACTGTCACGGATGCGGTGCGTCATTTGTCACTCGATCTGTTTCGGGGCGAAACGCTGGCGCTGGTGGGGGAGTCAGGTTCGGGGAAATCGGTCACCTCGCTGGCGCTGATGAGACTGATTGAGCAGGCGGGCGGAATCGTCAGCGGAGAAGTGCAATTGCGCCGTCGCAACGGCGACGTGCTGGATCTGATGCGCGCCTCAAAAGGTCAGATGCGCCGGGTACGCGGCGCGGATATGGCGATGATCTTTCAGGAGCCGATGACCTCACTGAATCCGGTCTTCTCCGTGGGCGAGCAGATTGCCGAATCCATTCGTCTGCACCAGGGTCTGAGCCACGCCGGGGCGCTGGCAGAGGCGCGCCGGATGCTGGATCTGGTGCGCATTCCCGATGCGCAGAATGTCTTATCCCGCTTTCCGCATCAGTTGTCGGGTGGGATGCGCCAGCGCGTGATGATTGCGATGGCGCTCTGCTGCAAGCCGGCGTTACTGATTGCCGATGAACCGACTACCGCGCTCGACGTCACCATTCAGGCGCAGATTCTGCAGCTCATCCGCGTGCTGCAAAAAGAGATGCAGATGGGAGTGATTTTTATCACTCACGATATGGGCGTGGTCGCCGAAATGGCCGACCGGGTGCAGGTGATGTATCGCGGCGAAGTAGTGGAAAATGCTCCGGTCGCCGAGCTGTTCAGCGCACCACAGCAGCCCTATACCCAGGCGCTGCTGGCGGCGGTGCCAAAACTCGGCTCGATGCAGGGGCAGCCTTTGCCCGCCAAATTCCCCTTGCTGCACAGTGATGCCGTTGATGACGTGCCGCAGGATACGGTACGCCGCCTGCAGCCGCCGATTTTGCAGGTGCGCGATCTGGTCACCCGCTTTGATATTCGCGGTGGTCTGCTGAATCGGGTTAAAAGCCGGGTTCATGCCGTCGAAAAAGTCAGTTTTGATCTCTATGCCGGTGAGACGCTTGCACTGGTGGGGGAGTCTGGCTGTGGTAAATCGACCACCGGCCGCTCGCTGCTGAAGCTGGTGGCCAGTCAGGGCGGCACGCTGACGTTTGACGGCCAGCGAATAGATCATCTCTCCGGTGCCGCGCTGGCCCATCTGCGGCGTGATATTCAGTTTATCTTCCAGGATCCCTACGCCTCGCTGGATCCCCGGCTGACGGTCGGCTTCTCCATTATGGAGCCGCTGCTGGTCCACAAGGCGATGCCGCGTCGCGAGGCGGAGCAGCGCGTTGCCTGGTTGCTGGATAAAGTGGGACTGCTGCCGGAACATGCTCAGCGTTATCCGCATGAATTTTCTGGCGGGCAGCGTCAGCGCATCTGTATAGCCCGCGCGCTGGCGCTGAACCCCAAAGTGGTGATTGCCGACGAGTCCGTCTCGGCGCTGGATGTGTCGATTCAGGCGCAGATTATTAATCTGATGCTCGACCTGCAGCGCGAGTTTGGCATCGCCTTCCTGTTTATTTCCCACGATATGGCGGTGGTGGAGCGTATCAGCCACCGCGTGGCGGTGATGTATCTCGGTCAGATTGTCGAGATGGGGCCGCGTCAGGCGGTGTTTGAACAGCCTCAGCATCCCTACACCCGAAAACTCATGGCAGCGGTGCCGGTCGCCGATCCGGCTCACCGGCGTCGTGAACGCGCCTTACTGGTCGATGAGATCCCCAGCCCGATCCATGCGTTAGGGGATGAACCTGAAGTGGCGCCGCTGATGGAGGTGGCTCCGGGCCATTTCGTCGCCCGCCACATTATCAGCGCGACCTGAACAGTGACAATGTCGCCCCGGCGACCAACCCGACAGGGATTACAGGAGAACAAGATGCAGATGACGATGCGTAAAGGGTTACTGGCAGCTGGCGTGTTAAGCAGCGCAATGACATTGCCCGCCTGGGCAGCACAGGATGCGGTGATTGCCGTCGCGTCCAACTTCACCACGCTCGATCCCTATGACGCCAATGACACACTGTCGCAGGCGGTCGCGAAATCCTTCTATCAGGGTCTGTTTGGCTTCGATAAGGATATGAAACTGACTAACGTGCTGGCAGAGAGCTATCAGGCCAGCGCCGACGGCCTGACGTATACCATCAAGCTGCGTCCTGGCGTGAAGTTCCAGGATGGCACGGATTTCAATGCGGAAGCGGTCAAGGTCAACCTCGATCGTGCCAGCAACCCGGATAACCATCTCAAACGCTACAACCTGTTTAAACGCATTGCCAGCACCGAAGTGGTGGATCCAACCACCGTGAAAGTGACGCTGAAAGAGCCGTTCTCTGCCTTTATTAACAACCTGGCCCATCCGGCGGCGGCGATGATTTCGCCTGCCGCGCTGAAAAAATATGGCAAAGAGATCGGTTTCCATCCGGTGGGAACTGGCCCGTTTGTGTTTGAAACCTGGAACCAGACTGATTTTGTGAAGGTGAAGAAGTGGGACGGCTACTGGAAGCCGGGTTATCCGAAGCTGGACAGCATCACCTGGCGCCCGGTGGTGGACAACAACACCCGAGCGGCGATGCTGCAGACCGGCGAAGCAAACTTTGCTTTCCCGGTGCCTTATGAGCAGGTAAAGCTGCTGGAGAAAAACAGCAAGCTGGATGTGGTGACCTCGCCTTCCATTATGCAGCGTTACATCAGCCTCAACGTCACGCAGAAGCCGTTCGACAACCCGAAGGTACGTGAGGCACTGGAATATGCCATCAACCGTCAGGCGCTGGCGAAAGTGGCCTTCTCCGGTTACGCCACGCCCGCGACCGGCATTGTGCCTCCCGCGGTCGACTTTGCACAGACCTATCCGGCCATCAGCTACGATCCGGCTAAAGCCCGAGCGCTGCTGAAAGAGGCGGGCTACCCGAATGGATTTGAGACCACGCTCTGGTCGTCCCATAACCACAGCACCGCGCAGAAAGTGTTGCAGTTCACTCAGCAGCAGCTGGCGCAGGTTGGCGTGAAGGTAAAAGTCACGGCGATGGATGCGGGCCAGCGTGCCGCAGAAGTGGAGGGCAAGGGCCAGAAAGAGAGCGGCGTACGGATGTTCTACACCGGCTGGTCCGCCTCAACGGGTGAAGCAGACTGGGCGCTGACGCCACTGTTTGCTACCGCAGCCTGGCCACCGGCGATCTTCAATACAGCGTTTTACAGCAACCCTAAGGTCGATAAAGATCTGGCCGATGCGCTGAAAACCACTGACCGTGCAGAGAAAGCGCGCTTGTATAAAGATGCACAGGACACCATCTGGCAGGACCATCCGTGGATCCCGCTGGTGGTTGAGCAGCTGGTTTCTGCCCATAGCAAAAACCTCAGCGGTTTTTATGTGATGCCCGATACCTCATTCAATTTTGATGAGGCCTCTCTGAAGTAACGGAGCCGGCCAGCCCGCGTGGCTGGCCGCAGCTGCAGGATGTTGCATGTTTAACTATTTTCTCAAACGACTGTTGGGGCTGATTCCAACGCTGCTGATAGTGGCAGTGCTGGTGTTCCTGTTTGTTCATATGCTGCCGGGCGATCCGGCACGCCTGATTGCCGGGCCGGAAGCTGATGCCTCCGTGGTGGCGCTGGTGCGTCAGGAACTGGGGTTGGATCAGCCGCTGCCGCAACAGTTCTGGCACTTTATGCTGAATGCGCTGCAGGGTGATTTCGGCCAGTCGATGGTCTCGAAACGGCCGGTTGCGGATGAGATCGCCTCGCGCTTTATGCCGACCCTGTGGCTGACGCTGGCCAGCATGATCTGGGCGGTGATTTTTGGCATGACCATCGGCATTGTTTCGGCTGTCTGGCGCAACCGCTGGCCTGACAGGCTGGGGATGACGCTGGCGGTATCGGGCATCTCGTTTCCCGCCTTTGCGCTGGGCATGCTGCTGATGCAGGTCTTCTCAGTGGAGCTGGGCTGGCTGCCAACCGTCGGTGCTGACAGCTGGAAACATTACATTCTGCCCTCGATCACCTTAGGTGCGGCGGTGGCGGCGGTAATGGCACGCTTTACCCGCGCGTCGTTCGTGGAGGTGATGCAGGAAGATTACATGCGCACCGCCAGGGCTAAAGGGGTACGCGAGTCGCTGGTGGTGGTGAAACACGGCCTTCGCAACGCGATGATCCCGGTGGTGACGATGATGGGGCTGCAGTTTGGTTTTCTGCTGGGGGGATCGATCGTCGTCGAAGTGGTGTTTAACTGGCCGGGACTGGGCCGTCTGCTGGTCGACTCGGTGGCGATGCGCGACTATCCGGTTATTCAGGCAGAGGTGCTGCTGTTTTCACTGGAGTTTATTCTGATCAATCTGTTTGTCGACATGCTCTATGCGGTGATCAATCCCGCTATTCGCTTTAAGGAGTCGCGATGAAAAACTGGCGACGTGAAGCGGCCCTGAAAACAATGCCGCTGATTGCGGAGAACCGGGTTCGTACGCCATGGCGAGAGTTCTGGCGGCGCTTCCGGCAGCAGCCGGTGGCGCTGCTGGCCGGCGCGTTTGTACTGCTGCTGATTGTGCTGGCGGTTATCGCTCCGTGGATTGCGCCGTTCGACGCAGAGAACTACTTCGATTATGACCGGCTCAATGAGGGCCCGTCCCTGATTCACCTGTTTGGTGTCGATTCGCTGGGTCGTGATATTTTCAGCCGGGTGCTGGTCGGGACGCGTATTTCCCTGATTGCCGGTTTCTTTTCGGTGGTGATCGGCGCATTGATTGGCACGCTGTTTGGGCTGCTTGCCGGGTATTACGAAGGCTGGTGGGACCGCATTACCATGCGCATCTGTGACGTGCTGTTCGCGTTTCCCGGCATCCTGCTGGCAATTGCGGTGGTGGCGATCATGGGCAGCGGCATGAGCAACGTGATTGTGGCGGTGGCTATCTTCAGTATTCCCGCCTTTGCCCGCCTGGTGCGCGGCAATACGCTGGTGCTGAAGCATCAGACCTATATTGAGTCAGCACGCAGTATTGGCGCGTCTGACTGGACCATTCTGATGCGGCATATCCTGCCCGGTACGGTATCGCCGATTGTGGTCTATTTCACCATGCGGGTCGGCACTTCGATCATCACCGCTGCCAGCCTGTCGTTTCTGGGGCTGGGTGCACAACCGCCCACACCGGAGTGGGGCGCGATGCTGAATGAGGCGCGGGCCGACATGGTGATTGCGCCTCATGTAGCGATTTTCCCCAGTCTGGCCATTTTCTTCACGGTTCTGGCATTTAATTTACTGGGAGACGGGCTGCGTGACGCACTTGATCCTAAACTAAAGAGATGAAACCTTTCGATTATGATCAGGACTTCAGCACGATTGATTTCCGCCAGCATCCCGAGCGTTATCAGGTCGGGCGAGGCGAGCAGGGTGTGCTGATGGTCGAGCCTTATAAGAGCGAAATTCTGCCGCACTGGCGTTTTCGCACTGTCCCCATTGCTGAAGAGTCGGCTGAGAAAATCATGGCGCTGTTTGAGGATTACCGGCGTCAGGATGATTTTGTCGGTATGGATATGGCGCGCAAATTTATCCAGATGGGGTATACCCGAGCGCGTCGCTACAGCAATCATAAAGGCGGACGCAAGTATGACGCAGACGGCAAAGAGCTGCCGCGCGGCGTCAACGAAGAGAAAGCCGCAGCGGCGGCCATTTTCAAAGCGTACTGGGATAAACTTCGGGAAGATGAGGACTATCTGAAACGTAAAAAAGCGCATCAGCAACAGTATGGCTGAGTGCTGATTCCCCCCGGCGGCCTGTCGCGCAGCATTGCGGTTCAGGCGGCCCTCCAGCGTGTGCCACATCCGCTGACGTAAAAGTGAAAGTACGTCCACCTGCTATGTCGTGCGTAAAGTAGTGAAAAAACGCGTAAAAGCGGAGCGCGATCTCAGGTAAAAAAAGCAGACAGATCAAACGTTACCTTTTCCAGTAACTTCCCGTGCTATAAAAAGAAATCAACCAGGATGCTTCTGGCTGACCGATAAGCGAAACGCTGACAGTGGCGATGGTCCAGGGCTGACTGCAAAACTCGGGTTGATATTCACTTGTTTTCATTAATAATAAACCAGCAAACCCCACTGAGGAGGCTATGCTCCTCAGGTAATGAAATGGATAATGTGAGAGCTAAATAATGAAAGAGATCATCAACGGATTTCTGAATTTCCAGCAGAATGTGTTTCCTGAAAGGAAGGATCTTTTCAAAAGCCTGGCGTCAAATCAAAATCCTAAAGCGCTGTTCATCTCCTGTTCAGACAGCCGTCTGGTGCCTGAACTGGTAACACAGCAGGAGCCAGGAGAGCTGTTCGTTATCCGCAATGCGGGCAACATCGTTCCCTCATTCGGCCCGGAGCCAGGCGGTGTCTCTGCCACTATCGAATATGCGGTTGTCGCACTGGGTGTCTCCGACATCATCATCTGTGGTCACTCTAACTGTGGTGCCATGAATGCCATCGCCTCCTGCGCCTGCATGGATACCATGCCAGCGGTTGAGCACTGGCTGCGTTATGCCGATGCGGCAAAAGCGGTGGTTGAGCAGCGTCAGTATGACTCGCCAGAGAAGAAGCTGAACGAAATGGTCAAAGAGAACGTTATCGCCCAGCTCAACAACATGAAAACCCATCCGTCGGTCTCCGTTGCCCTGCGTAATGGCAAGCTGCGTCTGCACGGCTGGGTCTACGATATCGAAAGCGGCACCATTATGGCGCTGACCCAGGGTGGCAAGCAGTTCATCACCCTGTCGGATAATCCGGATACCTGTTTCGAGTAATGCCTTTCACCCGCTGCGTCCTGCAGCGGGTTTCCTGTTTAATCTTTTGTAAATCCTCAGGTTCACCCCGCGACGGATGACTACGCTTAAGGTCAAGCCATCCTGTCAGGAGATCCCTATGTCCCGTTTTTCGACCGCTCTGCTGCTGAGTAGCGCGCTATTCTGCGCTTCGCCGCTGTTTGCCGCTGACGTGAAAGTTGAGGTATTACAGGATAAGTTACAACATCCATGGTCCGTTGCCTTTCTGCCCGACAACAAAACCCTGCTGATTACCGAACGTAGCGGACAGTTGCGCAGCTGGAGCCCGGAGAGCGGTCTGTCGCAGCCAATCAAAGGGGTGCCGACAGTCTGGGCAGAACGGCAGAGTGGTTTGCTGGACGTGGTGCTGGCACCCGATTTTGCGACCAGCCGTCGCGTCTGGCTGAGCTACACCGAGGCGAACAGCAGCGGCAAAGCGGGCGCGGTAGTGGGCGTCGGGACGCTGAGCCAGGATAACCGGCAGCTCAGCGATTTTCGTGAGGTGATTCGGCAGACGCCGATGCTCTCCAGCGGCAACAATATCGGCACCCGGCTGGCCTTTGATACCCAGGGTTATCTCTGGATTGCATTCGGCGATAATTTTGTCAGCAGTGCGGCGCAGGATCTCGATAAGCTTCAGGGCAAGCTGCTGCGGCTGAATGCTGATGGCAGCGTGCCTGACGATAACCCGTTTGTGAAAAAGGCCGGCGCACGGCCAGAAATCTGGGCCTATGGTCTGCGTAATCCGCAGGGACTGGCGCTTAACCCCTGGACCGGCATGATATGGGAAAACGAGCATGGCCCGCGAGGCGGCGATGAAGTGAATATCATGGCCCGGGGCAAGAATTACGGCTGGCCGCTGGCGACGTACGGCATTGACTACAATGGCGACAACGTGCCGGAGTCAAAAGGCACTCATGTCGCGGGCACCGAACAGCCGCTGTATCACTGGAAAGTTTCTCCGGCTATCAGCGGCATGGCGTTTTATAACAGCGCCCGTTTTCCCCAGTGGAAAAACTCGCTATTCATCGGTGCACTGAAAGAGAAAAACCTGATTCGTCTGAGTATTAACGGCGAAAAAGTGGTGGAGGAGCAGCGGCTGCTGGGGGATCAGAATGTGCGGATTCGTGATGTGCGACAGGGGCCGGATGGCTATCTCTATGTGCTGACCGATGAGGCCAATGGCAAGCTGTTGAGAGTGGGATTAGCGCAGGACGCTGGCGCATCCCGCGGCTAAAAACCTTGTCCATCAGGTGAGTTAATTTTTCAGTCTGCACCTGGCTCTGCTCGCAACCCTCGCGTACTCCATGTGCGTTCCGATTGTTCAGCGCCCAGGCTGTCTGCAAAAATTACGCCCGATGGACACGACGCTGAATCAGCGAGCCCAGTGATAAACCTGCCATCCACGGTTTAACGCTTCCTGGTGTAGCTGCGCATCCGGGTTGATGACATGGGCATGATCGGCCTGCTCCAGGAGCGGCAGGTCGTTCATTGAATCACTGTAGGCCCAGGTGCGCTCAAAGTGCTCCTGCTGCTGCAGCGCTTTCCAGTCACCCAGTCGGGTCACTTTGCCCTCTTTATAGGTCATGGTGCCGTAGGTGTTGCCGCTGTAACGCTCGTCCACGATTTCAACACCAATCGCCAGCGCGCCGCAGGCTCCGAGTTTCTCAGCAATCGGCACCACCAGATGCTCGCCGCTGGCAGAGATGATCATCACCCGGTCGCCGCGCGCCCGATGCCATTCGATCCGCTCGCGGGCGGCCGGATAGACACGAGGCAGGATGTCGCGCTGAATGAAGCGACGCACCCAGCCTTCAACGGTCAGCGTCGCCATGCCCGCCAGCGGTGAGAGCGTCTTATTCATATACTCTTCAATCGACAGCGTACCGGCATAATACTGATTCATTAATGCCTGTTCCTGATCAATCAGTTCGCTGGGAGCAAATCCCTGTGATACCAGCCAGCGCAGCCACAGGCTGGTGCTGTCTTCACAAATGAGTGTTTCATCAAGATCAAAAAGGGCTAAGTCCATGGTCGGTCTCCTCGGCTGACTGGCGTTCAGGTTAGCTGATATTTGTGACGGGCTTAACTCTTCTGCGAAAAATCGGAATTTCACGCAGTTTTGGTGGCGACAGAATCGGAAAAAAGGGGCACGCGCGCGGCGTTTATGCCAAGGTTACTCTACTAAACTCTAAAAAACTTTACGATTCGACGGTTTTTTTCACTGCCGTCAGGGGGTAGCGTTTGAGTGAGAATTTTCTGCCCCTGGAATTTCGATTTAACAAGGACAATCCGGCCAAGCTCATGACAAACACTCGCTTCTCATCTCGCCTGCGGCACTTTGCTGCCACCTCATTACTGATTCTTGCCCCCATCAGCGTTTTTGCTGAGCAGGCTCCCGCCGCGCCCGGCATTGATGCTAAAGCGTGGATTCTGATCGACTACGCCAGCGGCAAAGTGCTGACTGAATCCAGTGCCGATCAGCGTCTCGATCCCGCCAGTCTGACTAAGATGATGACGAGCTACGTAGTGGGTCAGGCAATTAAAGCAGGCAAAATCAAACCGGATGATCTGGTCACCGTCGGACAGGATGCCTGGGCGACTGGCAATCCTAAGCTGCGCGGCTCTTCGCTGATGTTCCTCAAGCCTGGCGACCGCATTCCGGTGCATGAGCTGAATAAAGGAATTGTGATTCAGTCCGGTAATGATGCCTGTATCGCGCTGGCGGATTATGTGGCAGGCAGTCAGGATTCGTTCATCGGCCTGATGAATAACTATGTGAAGGCGCTGGGACTGCAGAACACCCACTTTATGACGGTGCATGGTCTGGATGCAGAAGGGCAGTACAGCACTGCGCGGGATATGGCGCTGATTGCTCAGGCGCTGATCCGCGATGTGCCTGAAGAGTACGCCCTGAATAAAGAGAAAGAGTTCACCTTTAACAATATTCGCCAGATCAACCGCAACCGTCTGTTGTGGAGCACCAACCTCAAAGTGGATGGCGTTAAAACCGGCCACACCTCAGGCGCAGGCAATAACCTGGTGGCCTCCGCGACGGAAGGCGATATGCGTCTGATCTCGGTGGTACTCGGCACCGCCAGCGATGCGATTCGTTTCCGCGAAAGTGAAAAGCTGCTGACGTGGGGCTTCCGATTCTATGAAACAGTAACGCCAATTAAAGCGGATGCACCATTTGCGCAGCAGCGGGTCTGGTTCGGTGACAAGAGTCAGGTGAATCTGGGCGTGGCGAAAGATGCCGCGCTGACCATCCCGAAAGGGCAGATGAAGAATCTGAAGGCGAGTTTTAAACTCAATGCGCCGCAGCTTGAAGCGCCGCTGAAGAAGAATCAGGTGGTCGGCACCATCGACTTCCAGCTGGATGGCAAAACGATTGAGCAGCGTCCGCTGGTGGTGCTGCAGGACGTGCCGGAAGGCGGCTTCTTCAGCCGGATGATTGATTTCGTGATGATGAAGTTTAACGGCTGGTTCGGGAAGTGGTTTTCATAAGTCTGAGGGACGCTGAGGCGTCCCTGCTGACTGCTGGCAAACCCAAATCAGGATGCATCTGGCAGCAATGAATTAGCTTACCGTGCAGGGAACACGGTCAAAGGAGGAAAGCGTCCCGCGGCATAGACAAAAACGCCGGGAGCGTTTTTGAACAACGCAACGCGTTGGCCCCTTTACGGGCGCCCCTCAGGGATGAGGGGCGTACTAAAAACGCCGGGAGCGTTTTTGAACAACGCAACGCGTTGGCCCCTTTACGGGCGCCCCTCAGGGATGAGGGGCGTAATCGCGCGGGCGGAGCGAGCCATGGATGGCAGTTTTTGCGTCTTTCCGATCCGAGCGTGTTTCCTGTGCAGGCTCAGTCTTACAGCAACCAGTCCAGACTTTGTCAGCAATCTCAGTAACGCTAACATGTCCCTTTTTAACCCTGCGTCCAGCCTTTACGAATCGGTACGGCAAACAGCGCCCGATAGAGCGGGTTGATCACTGCCAGCATCCGCTCGCCATAGAACTGCCACGCCAGATGCGACGCCAGACAACTCAGCAGACCCACCAGGAACCCACCCAGCATATCCATTGGCCAGTGAACGCCCAGGTAGACCCGCGACCAGGCGATAGCGCAACCCGCTATCATCAGCACTACGCCCGACCAGAGGCGATGCCAGAAGATAAAGGCCAGCGCAAAGGTGAAAATCGTGGTGCCGTGATCGCTGGGATAGGAGTCATCGGCGGCGTGGTGCAGGAACTGATAGCCGTAACCAATGGCAAAAGGGCGGGGATGCGGCAGCAGATGGCCGACACACCACGAGATTGCCAGCGCATAAATCAGCGCCATACCGGTTTTCAGAACCAGCGCCCGTTGTGAAGAAACCTGATCGCGCGGTCCCCAGAGCCACATCGCCACAATTAACAGCGGCACAATGGCAATCAGGTCTTTGGCAATAAAGGTCGCGAGGTGTATTAACCAGGCGGGTGACGCCGGCGTGGCATTGATGGCAGTAAACAGTGAGTGGTTCAGCTCTTCCATTTCGGGATACATTCCTCAGCACAAATAGCTAACTTAACAGCGCACCATCCTGCTTTTTAAGACGCAATTCGTCTACGGAAAGGCTCCGAATCTGATAATGAGTTGCACAACTGTTTAAGTTTTATGACCGTTTCGGGTCAGTTTGTGGTGCTGGTGAGTGGCGCAGGGAGGAAAAAAGGGCATAAAAAAACCCGCCAGGAAAAAGACCAGCGGGCTCCACAATTTGGGGATTTCAAAGAAAAGCAGTGGCACTTATTATGACTATCGCTTAACTATAAAGTTCTGGACGCAGGCAAAAAAATTTTATAAAGGCAAAATTGGCCAGATGATCACAATCAGTGTCCCCGCCAGCGTGAGCAATACGTTGGCAATGGCATAGGTTCCGGCATACCCCAGCGCCGGAATATTGCTGCGTGCGGTATCACTGATAATCTCCATGGCCGGTGCACAGGTTCGCGCACCCATGATGGCACCAAACAGCAGGGCGCGGTTCATCCGCAACACATAGGCACCAAACAGATAGCAGATGATCACCGGAATCAGGCTCACCAGCAGGCCGCAAAGTAGCATCAGGGCACCGTCACTGCTCAGGCCGTGATTAATGCCGCTGCCAGCGCTTAATCCTACTCCCGCCATAAACACCATCAGCCCGAACTCTTTCACCATCGTCAGCGCGCCCTGCGGAATATAACCAAAGGTCGGATGGTTGGCACGGAGGAAGCCGAGCATGATACCGGCGAACAGCAGACCCGCTGCGTTACCAATACCAAAACTGAAATTGCTGAACTGGAAAGTAATCAGGCCAATCATCAGACCCACGATAAAGAAGGCGCAGAAAGCTAAAAGATCGGTCATCTGACTGTGAATCGCGATGAAACCAATGCGATCGGCCACACTTTTGACCCGTCGTGCCTCACCGCTGACCTGCAGCACATCACCTTTGTTCAGTATGATGCTGTCATCGATCGGCATCTCAATCTGACTGCGTATCACACGGTTCAGGAAGCAGCCGTGATCGGTGAGGTTTAACTTGCTCAGGCGCTTGTTTACCGCATTATGGTTCTTCACCACGATCTCTTCGGTAACGATGCGCATATCCAGCAGATCGCGGTCAAACACCTCTTTACCATTACGAAAGCTGGGGTCGAGCCGGGCATGGGCATCAGGATAGCCCACCAGTGAGATATCATCACCCAGCTGCAGTACCGCATCCCCATCGGGACTGGCGAGAATACCGTTGCGGCGAATACGCTCAATGTAGCAACCGGTCTGACGATAGATGCCCAGTTCACGCAGGTTTTTGCCCCCGCTCCACGCCACCAGTTCCGCGCCCACGCGATAGGCGCGAATGACGGGAAGAAAGACTTTGCGCTGGCTGTCCGCATCCAGACCGCGTTCCCGGGCAATTTGCTGGGCACAGGTGGGCAGATCCTGATGTTGCAGACGGGGCAGGTAGCGTGCGCCAAAAATCAGACTCACCAAGCCAATCAGATAGGTTACGGCATAGCCGAGGCTCAGCTGATCCTGCATGAGTGCGAGCTGCTTTGGATCGGTGATGCTTTGCCGCAGGGTATCACCCGCGCCGACCAGTACCGGCGTTGAGGTCATCGAACCGGCCAGCATGCCAGCGGTGAGGCCAATATCCCAGCCAAAGAGTTTGCCCAGCCCCAGCGCCAGCAGCAGTGCGCTGACCACCATGACGATGGCGAGCATGAAATAATTTTTGCCGTCGCGGAAGAAAATGGAAAAAAAGTTGGGACCGGCTTCGACGCCGACACAAAAAATAAACAGCATAAAGCCCAGGCTCAATGCATCGGTATTGATCGTGAAGTGTTGCTGGCCTAATAAGAGCGAAACGACTAATACGCCAATCGAATTTCCCAGCTGAACGGAGCCAAGACGCAACTTACCCAGACAAAGGCCAAGCGCTAAAACGACAAATAATAACAAAATGTCATTTCCGCTTAACAATCCTGCGACGTTAATATTCACTGTTTAACTTCTTGTTTACATGTAAGCTATTGAAGAGTAGCCTGTTTTTCGTTATCGTGAGCAGGCCGTTGAGGTTCTGTTGTATCAATGCTGTAAATAGAACCTTTACCGCGGCGCTATTCTAATCACAATTATCTTTCTCAGCCATTGGCTGTTTTCATTCGTTGCCACAACGAACTGTTTCTTTTTATTTCCATCTGAACGCATCAGGGATATCAGCAGGTTATTGTCGGGGTTATTTTTAATCAGTGGGGTAGTATGCCGCAGCGCTCTTATCTCTGGACAACCCGCCTGTGCGGCGTGGTGTTGTATAGTCTGGTGTTTGTTTTTACCTGTCGTTTCTGGCAAGTCGGTCCCGGCCCGCTTCGTGGTCAGCCCGAATTACTGCTCTTTATGTTGCCCGGTATTGTGATGGCGTTGATGCAGGTGGAAAGCCCGCTAAAAAGCACGCTGCTGATGGGACTCTGGGGAACGTTACTGGCAGCACTGCTGTTAAACAACAGCCTGTTTATTCACAGTAGCGGATTCTTTTTAGTGGCCTGGAGCCTGAGCGCCCTGTTCTGGGCAGGTTGCGGGGCATTGCTGGTGCGATTGATGCAGATTGTCATGGCGTCACTCAACTGAAGGGTGCCGTTTGATTTCCCACAGCCAGAGAGCAAAAAAGGCGAGACAGAATTTTCTGCCTCGCCTTTTTCATTCCGGCCCTTTGCGCTTACGCGACAAATCCCAGATTCTCTTTAGTCCATGCAGCGAACTCGGTGTAGCCACCGATATGTTTTTCGTCCACGAAAATCTGTGGGACGGTGCTGACCGGTTTACCGGCGCTGGCTTCCAGATCGGCTTTTGTAATGCCTTCTGCGTTAATATCAACGTACTGGTAGCTAAAATCATCGCGCTCAGCGGTCAGTTTATCGGCCAGTTCGTGGGCACGCACACAGTAAGGACAGCCCGGACGACCAAAAATAACAGCAATCATAAAGAACTCCTTGCAGCGACTATTATGTGATGTATGTCACATAACGAAACAGAGAATGGGCACCATCATGCCCGCTCGTATCGCTTAAGGAAAGCAGGATTCGCCTGTTAGTCTGATGCCCGCACGCTATTGCCGCGCGTTCAGGAAGCATCTGAAACAGGGGCTTTTTCGCAGCAGCGGCCTCTATATCCCGCGCAATTTTTGGGTTGTTGACCATAATTGACGCTCAGTAAGCCGCTAAGGCAGGAGGATGTGATGCAGAGTGTAGCCAGATTGCCCCGGTTTGTGGTGGTGATGGAGGCGGCAGGTGGCCTGTTGATTTTAGGCGCGCTGCTGCTGATCAACCACTGGCTTCCGCTGCCAGACATGGCTGACGTGAAAACGCTGGCCACTGTGCTGTTCATCGCCGGCGTGGTTCTGATGCTGCCTGCTGCCTGGCTGTTAATGTGGCGCACCGCGAAAGCGATAGCACCACAGCTGTTCAATCAGATTGATAAAAAAAGATAATTTTGCTGGAGACTTTATGACACCGACCATTGATTTACTGTGCAGCCACCGTTCGATCCGCGCCTTTACTGACCAGCCGGTCAGCGAAGAGCAGCGTGAAGCGATTATTAATTCGGCGCAATCGGCGTCCACATCCAGCTTTTTACAGTGCTCTTCTATTATCCGTATCACCGACAAAGCGCTGCGTGACAAGCTGGTAACGCTGACCGGCGGACAGACGTGGGTCGCAGATGCGCCTGAGTTCTGGATTTTCTGCGCGGACTTTAATCGCCACCTGCAGATTTGCCCGGATGCACAACTGGGCCGTGCCGAGCAATTGCTGCTGGGCTGTGTCGACACCGCGCTGATGGGGCAGAATGCCATGGTCGCAGCGGAATCACTGGATCTGGGCGGCGTCTTTATCGGCGGGATTCGTAACAGCATTGCGGAAGTGACAGAACTGCTGGGCCTGCCGAAGTTTGTGCTGCCGCTGTTTGGTTTCTGCCTGGGTCATCCGGAATCGAAGCCGGACGTCAAACCGCGTATGCCACATGCGATGCTGGTACATGAGAATCGCTATCAGCCACTGGATCCGGCGGTGCTGGCAGAATACGATAGCCGCACAGAACTCTATTATCAGCAGCGCGACAGTAACCAGCGTAGTGAAACCTGGAGCGAGCTAATCCAGCGGCTGATCATTAAAGAGACGCGTCCGTTTATGCTCGATTATCTGCATCAACAGGGCTGGGCCACGCGTTAATTCAGAAAGGGAGAGCAGCGATGAAGATAGCCATCCTGTCACGTGACGAAACGCTCTATTCCAGCCGACGATTGCGTGATGAGGCCGCTGCGCGCGACCACGAAGTACAGGTCATCGATCCGCTCTCCTGCTATATGAATATCAATCCTGCCTCGCCAGCGGTTCACTATTGTGGTGAACCGCTGGGTCATTTCGATGCCGTTATCCCGCGCATTGGTAACGCCATCACTTTTTATGGCGCGGCGGTACTGCGGCAGTTTGAAATGTGTGGCAGCTATCCGCTGAATGAGTCCGCCGCCATTACCCGCACCCGTGACAAATTGCGCTCGCTGCAGCTGCTGGCACGAGAAGGCATCGATATGCCGGTGACGGGCTTTGCCTCTTCGCCCGATGATACCGATGATTTGATTGCCATGGTGGGTGGCGCACCGCTGGTGGTCAAGCTGGTAGAAGGAACCCAGGGCATTGGTGTCGTACTGGCCGAAACACGTCAGGCGGCAGAGAGTGTTATTGATGCCTTTCGCGGCCTGAATGCCCATATTCTGGTGCAGGAGTTTATTAAAGAAGCGCAGGGACGTGACATTCGCTGTCTGGTGATCGGCAATCAGGTCGTGGCCGCGATTGAGCGTGTCGCGAAAGAGGGCGATTTCCGTTCCAACCTGCATCGTGGTGGCAAAGCGTATCCCGTCGAGATCACGTCACAGGAGCGGCAGATGGCCGTGAAAGCGGCAGCCACACTGGGACTGGAAGTGGCGGGCGTCGATATTCTGCGCGCTCATCGTGGCCCACTGGTGATGGAAGTTAACGCCTCGCCAGGTCTGGAGGGCATCGAAACCAGCAGCGACCTTAACATCGCCGCGTTAATGATCCAGCGGATCGAGCAGCAGGCTATCCCCGGGCTCCGTCCTAAAACCGCTGGCTGACGCGCGCTTTTCAGCAGTTTTCGTGGCATCGCCGCGCATTTTTCCGTAAGCTAAGTCGCCTGTTTATCACCCCACTGGGATTTTACGATGGATTCTCTTGTCGTTCCGGATATCGACCTGCTGCGTCGCTGGCTGGATCAGCAAAATATCACCTGGTTCGAATGCGATGCCTGTCAGGCACTTCATCTGCCTCACATGCAAAACTTTGATGGGGTGTTTGACGCCAAAATCGATCTGGTCGACAACGTCATTCTGTTTTCGGCGCTGGCTGAAGTGAAGCCAACGGCGCTGATTCCGCTGGTCGGCGATTTGTCGCAAATCAATGCCAGTTCACTGACGGTGAAAGCATTTATCGACATTCAGGATGATAATCTGCCGAAGCTCATTGTCTGTCAGTCAATGACCACCACGGCAGGATTAACGTTTGGTCAGTTCTCACACTTTATGAAGCAGAGTGAAGAGCAGATCTCCATGGTCATTCTGGAAGCCTTTGCCAACAATTTGCTGATTGTGGGCGAAGAAGAAGAGCACGTTCCGGTGACCAGCGTCCATTCTGTGCTGCACTAAGCCCGACAGGGTCGCCCACTAAGCCGTCCCTGAGACGGCTTTTTTATGCCCGCTATCCGCCGCCGCCTTTTTTTATTCTGCACTTTGCCCTTTAACGCCAGATATTTGTCGTGGTTTATGCCATCAAAGCCGAACCTCATAGCTTAAACATGCATAAAATATCGGTTTCAGGCGTTTTTTACGCTGAGGTCTGGTACAGCATGACGGGTGGGGCTATGCTTGCGGGGCTGTAACAGGCGCGTAACTGCGTCTCAGCTATAGGTTTTTGCTATTAAACTCCCGCTGAATAATGATTCATTGTGTCACTGACGTTTTGTCCGGAACGCAATGCAGGGATCTCTGATTTGCAGCGTTGTAATGACCCGCTCAGGAGGATGGAAAAATATGTTCAACTCACGTCAGAAATGGCTGTCAGCTGTGGTAGCTGCTGCGCTGATGGCCGCGTCGGCCAGCAGCATGGCGGAAGATAAAACGCTGCACGTCTACAACTGGTCCGATTATATTTCGCCAGATACCGTGCCGAACTTTGAAAAGCAGTCCGGCATCAAAGTGGTCTACGATGTGTTTGACTCCAACGAAGTGCTGGAAGGCAAACTGATGGCGGGCAGTACCGGCTACGATGTTGTGGTGCCATCTTCCAGTTTCCTGGCGCGTCAGCTGCAGTCCGGGGTATTCCAGCCGCTGGATAAGAGCAAACTGCCTAACTATAAAAACCTCGATCCGGCACTAATGGAAAAAGTGGCGCAACACGATCCGGGTAACAAATATGCCATTCCATATCTGTGGGGCACCACGGGTATTGGCTATAACATCGATAAAGTTAAAGCCGCACTGGGCGCCGATGCGCCAGTCAACAGCTGGGATCTGGTGCTGAAGCCAGAAAACCTGGAGAAACTGAAAAGCTGTGGCGTTTCCTTCCTGGATGCACCAGAAGAGATTTTTGCCACGGTACTGAACTATCTGGGCAAAGATCCGAACTCCTCTGATGCTAAAGACTATTCCGGCGCGGCTACTGACCTGCTGCTGAAACTGCGTCCGAATATCCGCTACTTCCATTCGTCGCAGTACATCAACGATCTGGCTAACGGTAACATCTGTGTCGCCATCGGCTGGTCGGGCGATATTCTGCAGGCGAAAAACCGTGCTGATGCCGCGAAAAACGGGGTGCACCTGGGCTACAGCGTACCGAAAGAGGGCGCACTGGCCTTCTTCGATATGATGGCGATCCCGAAAGATGCGAAAAACCTCGACGGTGCTTACGCCTGGCTGAACTACATCATGGATCCGAAAGTGATCGCCGATGTCTCTAACAAAATGAACTACGCCAACGGCAACAAAGCGTCGCTGCCGCTGATCAATGCTGATGTCCGTAACAATCCAGGTATCTTCCCGACACCTGAAGCGATGTCGAAATTGTTCGTGCTGAAAGTCCAGGATCCGAAACTGGATCGTGTGCGTACGCGTGCATGGACTAAAGTAAAAAGTGGTAAGTAGTTCGTCCTTAACGGATTGACCTGTCACGCATCAGCAACAGAGGCGCAATCCCGGCCTCTGTTGTGCCATTTTTAGCGGCAAATTTTGCCGCAATGTTCCGCCTGGCTCCGGAGAGAACCCTTTGTGAACGATGCCATTCCCCGTCCTCAAAATAAAACCGCAAAAGCGTTAACGCCGCTGCTGGAAATTCGCAATCTGACCAAATCCTTTGACGGCCAGCACGCCGTGGATGATGTCAGCCTGACTATCTATAAAGGTGAGATCTTTGCCCTGCTGGGTGCATCGGGCTGTGGCAAATCCACGCTGCTGCGCATGCTGGCCGGTTTCGAGCCGCCCACCAGCGGCCAGATTGTGCTGGATGGACAGGATCTGTCGCACGTTGCTCCCTATCAGCGCCCGATTAACATGATGTTCCAGTCCTACGCGCTGTTTCCGCACATGACGGTGGAGCAGAATATTGCCTTTGGTCTGAAGCAGGACCGGCTGCCGAAAGGGGAGATAAACAGTCGGGTGGCCGAAATGCTGGCGCTGGTGCACATGCAGGAGTTTGCGAAACGCAAACCGCATCAGCTCTCTGGTGGCCAGCGTCAGCGCGTGGCACTGGCCCGCAGCCTGGCGAAACGCCCAAAACTGCTGCTGCTGGATGAGCCAATGGGTGCTCTGGACAAGAAACTGCGCGACAGGATGCAGCTGGAAGTGGTCGATATTCTGGAGCGCGTTGGCGCGACCTGCGTGATGGTGACGCACGACCAGGAAGAGGCGATGACCATGGCGGGGCGCATTGCGATTATGAATCGCGGTAAATTCGTGCAGATTGGCGAGCCGGAAGAGATCTATGAGCATCCGACCAGCCGTTACAGCGCGGAGTTTATCGGTTCGGTTAACGTCTTCGAAGGGTTACTGCGTGAACGTCAGGCGGATGGCCTGGTGATCGACAGTCCCGGCCTGATGCATCCGCTGAAAGTCGATTCCGATGTCTCGGTGGTCGATAACGTGCCGGTGCATGTGGCGCTGCGTCCTGAAAAAGTCATGCTGTGCGATGAAGTACCCGCCGATGGCTATAACTTTGCGGTGGGAGAAGTGGTTCACATCGCTTATCTCGGCGACCTCTCTATTTTCCATGTCCGTCTGCACAGTGGACAGATGATTAGCGCACAGTTGCAAAACGCGCATCGCTACCGCAAAGGGTTGCCAACCTGGGGCGATGAAGTCCGCCTCTGCTGGGAAAGCGACAGCTGCGTGGTGTTGACGGTTTAAGGAGCGGCTATGAGCCAGATTTTCCAACGCGCCAAAGCGCCTGCCCGACTGGTCGGCACGCCGCTGCAACGCTGGGCCACGCGGGTAAAAATGCAGCATGGCCGCAAGCTGGTGATCGCACTGCCTTATGTCTGGCTGGTGCTGTTATTCCTGCTGCCGTTTCTGACGGTGCTGAAGATTAGCTTCGCAGACATAGCGCGAGCGATTCCCCCTTACACCGAGCTGGTGAGCTGGGCAGATGACCAGTTCAGCATTGTGCTCAATTTCGGCAACTACCTGACGCTGACTGACGATCCGCTCTACATCGACGCCTATCTGCAGTCATTGAAAGTAGCGGCGATCTCCACGGTCATCTGTCTGCTGATTGGCTATCCACTCGCCTGGGCCGTGGCGCACAGTAAGCCATCGATGCGCACCATTCTGTTGCTGCTGGTCATTCTGCCGTCGTGGACCTCGTTTCTGGTTCGCGTTTACGCCTGGATGGGCTTGCTGAACAACAACGGCATTCTGAACCGCTTCCTGCTGTGGCTGGGCGTAATCGATCATCCGCTGGTGATCCTCTACACCAATACCGCGGTCTATATCGGTATCGTTTACTGCTATCTGCCGTTTATGGTGCTGCCGATCTACACCGCGCTGACCCGTATCGACTACTCGCTGGTGGAAGCCTCACTGGACCTGGGTGCGCGTCCGCTGAAGACCTTTTTCAGCGTGATTGTGCCGCTGACCAAAGGCGGCATCATCGCCGGATCGATGCTGGTCTTTATCCCGGCGGTAGGGGAGTACGTGATTCCTGAACTGCTGGGTGGCCCGGACAGCATCATGATCGGCCGTATCCTGTGGCAGGAATTCTTTAACAACCGCGACTGGCCGGTGGCTTCCGCGCTGGCGGTGATCATTCTGCTGATCCTGATTCTGCCGATCATCTGGTTCCATAAGCATCAAAACCGTGAAATGGGAGAGAAGGCATGAATAATTTGCCAACTATTCGCTCGCCATGGCGTACCGCTATTCTGGCCTGCTGCTTCCTGTTCCTTTATGCGCCGATGCTGCTGCTGGTGGTTTACTCCTTCAACCGCTCCCCGCTCGTGACGGTGTGGGAGAGCTTTTCGTTCCACTGGTACAGGGTACTGTTCCAGGACAGCGCGATGATCGACGCGGTGGTGCTGAGTCTGAGCATCGCCGGACTTTCTGCCACGATGGCGGTGGTGTTGGGCACGCTGGCAGCAGTGATTATCGTTCGCTTTGGTCGCTTCCGTGGACACAACGGTTTTGCGTTTATGCTGACCGCGCCGCTGGTGATGCCCGATGTGATCACCGGGCTGTCGCTGCTGCTGCTGTTCGTCGCAATGGGTAACGCGTTTGGCTGGCCGAGCGAACGCGGTATGCTGACCATCTGGCTGGCACACGTCACCTTCTGTACCGCCTATGTGGCGGTGGTGATTAACTCGCGTCTGCGTGAGCTGGACCGCTCAATTGAAGAGGCGGCAATGGATTTAGGTGCCACGCCACTGAAGGTCTTTTTCGTGATTACCGTGCCAATGATTGCGCCGGCGATTGTCACCGGCTGGCTGCTGGCGTTTACCCTGTCGCTCGACGATCTGGTGATTGCCAGCTTCGTGACCGGACCGGGCGCGACGACATTGCCGATGGCGATTTTCGCCACCGTACGACGCGGCGTTAACCCGGAAATCAATGCGCTGGCTTCATTGATCCTGTTTGTGGTCGGTTTAGTCGGTTTTATCGCCTGGCGATTTATGGCGCACGAAGAAAAACAGCGTTTAAGCGATATTCAGAAAGCTAAACGTGGCTGAAATCCCTGAGTTTTGCCACTATATAAACGGGCCGGTTTAACCGGCCCGTTTTTCGATCAGGTGGAGTCACGGACTATGTCAGACATCTTCAAAAGCAGCGCTACGCTCTCAGGCGCACCGGTTCCGGTGACGGTTGCGGGCATTGCTATTATCGCGACCCGCTGCCTGAGCGTTCTGATGCTGGCAAACGAGCTGGGTTACAGCGAACTCGCCAACTTTGTGCACCGCAGCGCCCAGTCCTGGGACTCGACACTCATCTTTATCGCCAGCCAGCTGATCTTCCTGTTCGAACTGCGCTGCGCCTTTATTCTGATGCGCGGCAGTAACCGTGGACGCTGGGGCTATGTGGCGACACAGGGGGTTGTGCTGATCTATATGCTGTTCGCTTCGCTGGGGGGAATCTACCCGGAAATTTTCAGCATTGATGGCGACAATAATGTCCAGATAATCCACCATACGCTGTCGCAGAAAATTCCCGACCTGCTGGTGTTGATGCTGCTGTTTCTGCCTGCCAGCAGCCGCGCTTTTTTCAGGAAGCGATGATACAATCGCGCTCCGCCCGACCCCATCGTTAAGGCTTTACCATGCACTGCGCGCTTTATGACGCTAATCGTTGCCGCTCCTGTCAGTGGCTGGAAAAACCCTATCCCATTCAGCTGAGCGACAAGCAGTCGATGCTTGAGCAGTTACTGGCTGAGCAGCCGGTTACAGCCTGGCTGCCGCCGGTAACCTCACCACAACAGGCATTCCGTAACAAAGCCAAAATGGTGGTCAGCGGCAGTGTTGAGCGTCCGGTGCTGGGTCTTATCCATCGTGATGGCGAGGCTGTCGATCTGTGCGACTGTCCGCTCTATCCCGCCAGCTTCCAGCCGGTGTTTACGGCGCTAAAACCCTTTATTGCCCGTGCCGGCCTGACGCCCTATAACGTGGCACGTAAACGCGGCGAGCTTAAATTCCTGCTGATCACTGAGAGCCAGCAGGGCGGCATCATGCTCCGTTTTGTCCTGCGCTCAACCGCTAAACTGGAACAGCTGCGTGCGGCATTGCCCTGGCTGCAACAGCAGTTGCCGCAGCTGGCGGTGATCTCTGCCAATATTCAGCCGGTGCATATGGCGATTCTGGAAGGGGATGAGGAGATTGCGCTGACGCCCGCGCAGTCGCTGGCAGAGAACTTCAACGGCGTGCCGCTGTGGATCCGCCCGCAGAGCTTCTTCCAGACCAATCCGCAGGTTGCCAGTGCACTCTATGCCACCGCACGCGACTGGGTGCGTGCGCTGCCGGTTAACAGTATGTGGGATCTCTTCTGTGGCGTAGGCGGTTTTGGCCTGCATTGCGCGACACCAGAGATGGAACTGACCGGCATTGAGATTAGCGCTGAGGCGATTAAATGCGCCCAACGTTCCGCTGAGATGCTGGGGCTGGAGAAAGTGCAGTTTGCGGCGCTGGACTCTACGTCGTTTGCGACCGGACGCGATGCCGTACCGCAGCTGGTGCTGGTGAATCCGCCGCGTCGTGGGATTGGAGAGGCGTTGTGTGATTATCTCAGCCAGATGGCCCCGGATTATCTGCTCTATTCAAGCTGTAATCCGCAGACCATGGCGCAGGACATTGCCCGGCTGAGCGCGTATGAGGTCACGAAGGTTCAGCTGTTCGATATGTTCCCTCACACCGCCCATTTTGAAGTGCTGACGCTGTTAACCCGCCGTCACCACTGAGTCCGGTGAAATTCCCGGAGTTACTCCGGGAACCACTTCTGATTAAGCTGCTGCCAGCTGCCGTTGGCTTTCAGTTCGGTCAGCGCCTGATTGAACTGATCGCGCAGCGCGGTATTGCCTTTCCGCACCGCAATGCCGAGGCCGGTGCCAAAGTAGTCTGCATCCGTCACATGTTCACCGGCCGTAGCGAGATCGGGATTGGTTTTCAGCCACTGATTCACCACCGCGCTGTCGCCGAATACGCCATCCAGTCGGCCATTCTTCATATCCAGAATCGCATTCTGATAGCTGTCATACGCGACTACTTTCACTTCCGGATGCTTATCCTGCAGGAACTTCTGGTGGGTGGTGCCGTTTTCAACGCCGATGCGTTTGTCTTTCAGATCGCTGAAGCTACTGAACTTGCCCTTCTGCGCGATCACAATGGCGGAGTTAGCGTAATAAGGCTGGGTAAAATCGACCTGCTTGCTACGTTCAGCGGTGATATCCATGCCGGAAATGACCGCGTCATAGCGGCGAAACTTCAGTGACGGAATCAGGCTGTCGAAGGCGTTGTTGGTAAAAGTGCACTCTGCTTTCATCTGCTGACACAGCGCTTTGGCCAGATCGATATCAAACCCCACCAGATTATTTTCCCGATCCAGCGTTTCAAACGGTGGATAGGTTGCTGAGGCGGCGAAGCGGATCTTTTCCGCGGCCTGCGCGTTGATCGTAAGCGTTGCCAGCGCAGCGGCAATAATCCATTTTTTCATTTTATGATTCCTGTGATGTGGTCAGCCAGAGAGGGCAATACCCTGCCATAAAATGAATTTTTATGCAATTATGGTGATTTTTCAGGCGGAAAGGGCGAGAGGCCTCGCCCGGAATTCAGTTACGCCGCTCAAATGCCAGCGCGCGTCTTTCGATCAGTCGCATCATCAGCGTCAGTAAACCGTTAACGCAGAGATAAATCAGACCTGCCGCGGCATAGACTGTGATGTCATAGGTACGGCCATAGAGCAACTGGCCGTGGCCCATGACTTCCATCAGAGTGATGGTGTAGGCCAGCGAGGTGCCTTTAAACACCAGTACCACTTCATTGGAGTAAGAGGAGAGGGCGCGTTTAAATGCATAGGGCAGCAGGATGCGCAGGGTGTCTTTGCGACCCATGCCAAGTGCCGCGCACGATTGCCACTGTCCGGAAGGAATCGCCCGGACCGCACCGTAAAACAGTTGCGTGGTGTAAGCCGCGCTGTTCAGCGACAGCGCCAGCATCGCGCACAGCCACGGCTGCGACAGGAGATGCCACAGCCAGGGGATCTGCTGGATCGACGGAAACTGTCCCGGACCGTAGTAGATCAGGAAGATCTGTACCAGCAGCGGCGTGCCGGTAAACAGTGTGATAAAGCCCTTCACCAGCGGATTAAACACCGGCGTTTTCAGCGACAGCACCACGGTGAAGATCAGTGCAAGCAGCAGCGCCACCACCAGCGAGGCCGCCGTCAGCGTCAGGCTGGTGTGCAGCCCTTTCAGAAGTTCAGGCAGATAGGCCAGCATCAGCTGTTCCCCCGTTCAAAGCGGGTCGTGCGCAGTTCAATGCGGCGTAACACCGCCTGGCTGAACAGCGTAATCACCAGGTAGATCGCGGCCGCCACCAGGAACCAGGTAAAGGGCTCCTGCGTTCGGGTAGCAATACTTTTGGTTTGCAGCATCAGATCGTTGACGCTGATCAGCGAGACCAGTGCGGTATCTTTTAGCAGCACCAGCCACTGATTGCCCAGACCGGGCAGGGCGTGACGCCACATCTGGGGCATAATCAGCCGCAGAAATATGGCCGATTTTTTCATGCCCAGCGCCTGTCCCGATTCCCACTGACCAACAGGCACCGCTTTAAGTGCGCCACGCAGCGTCTGTGAGGCGTAGGCGGCATAGAGCATCGCCAGCGCAATCACACCACACAGGAAAGGACTGACATCAAAGTTCTCAATCTGCATCTGAACCGGCAGCGTAAACAGTCCGAAGTTCAGCGTGAAACCATCAGAGAGAGTGAGCAGCAGCTGTGATGCGCCAAAATAGATAAACAGCACCACCAGAATTTCCGGCAGGCCACGGATCAGCGTCACCAGGCCGGTGCCAATCCACGCCAGTGGTCTCAGGCGCAGTGACTCCCAGCCAGCGAAAATCATCGCCAGCACCAGGCCAGCGATGAGAGCACAAACAGCAAGGCCGACGGTCATCCCGGCGGCGCTTGCGAGGGTCATCATTTCATTCATCGGAGATTACTGCTGGAACCATTTGCTGTAGATGGTCTTGTAGGTACCATCCGCTTTGATTTTATCCAGCGCGCCATTGAATTTGGTCTGCAGCTCGGTGTTACCGGTGCGAACCGCAATACCCAGGCCAGTACCAAAGTAGGCTTTATCTGTAACTTTATCGCCGACGGCAGCCAGCGCAGCATTCTGCTTCAGCCACTCGTTAACCACGGCGGTGTCACCAAATACGGCATCAATGCGGCCATTTTTCAGATCCAGCACCGCGTTCTGATAGCTGTCGTAAGGAACGATGGTGATGTCGCTGTGTTTATCCGTCAGGTATTTCTGATGTGTGGTGCCATTCTGGACGCCAACGCGCTTGCCTTTCAGCGCTTCAACACTGGCGACTTTACCTTTCTGGGCCACAAACAGCGCCGAGTTGTCGTAGTAAGGCTTGGTGAACAGGACCTGCTTTTCACGATCCGGTGTGATATCCATGCCCGCCATCACCGCATCAAAGCGACGGAATTTCAGGCTTGGGATCAGGCTGTCGAACGCCTGGTTAGTGAAGGTGCAGGTCGCGTCGATCTCTTTACACAGTGCGTTAGCCAGATCGACATCAAAGCCCTGAATCTTGTTATCTGCATCCACATACTCAAAAGGAGGATAAGAGGCTTCGGTCGCAAAACGAATTGTCTGTGCCGCGGTAGCGCTCAGGCTAAAACCGGCAAGCAGTGCAGCAAGTACCATTTTTTTCATTTTTAGCATCCTGACTTAGTGCGAAAGATAGTGAGCAAACGCGTCGGTTTGCGGCTGTGTAAAGCGGCTGGCGTCGCCCTGTTCCACAATGTGACCGTTCTCCATGTAAACAACGCGGCTGGCCGTTTTACGTGCCACTTCCACTTCATGGGTCACAATCACCTGGGTAATGCGGGTCTGCGCCAGTTCGCGAATGATACTGACAATCTGTGCGGTAATTTCAGGGTCCAGCGCGGCTGTTGGCTCATCGAACAGGAGCACCTGCGGCTCCATCATCAGCGCGCGGGCAATCGCCACACGCTGCTGCTGACCACCAGAGAGGTGCAGCGGGAAGCGATCGCTGTAAGGCGTGAGGCGCAGACGATCAAGCAGCTTGTCGGCGCGGGCACGCGCTTCACTTTTGCTGAGGCCCAGCACCCGGCAGGGCGCTTCAATCAGATTCTGCAGCACGGTGAGATGCGGCCAGAGATTATATTGCTGGAACACCATACCGACGTTCTGACGCAGTTCGCGAATCGCGGCGTCAGAGGGTTTCTGAGTGAAGTCGAACTGATTGCCGGCAATCTGCAACTGACCTGAACGAGGCTGCTCCAGCAGGTTAAGAACCCGCAGCAGCGAACTCTTGCCCGCACCGCTTGGGCCAAGCAGTACCAGGGTTTCGCCTTGCGGACACTCAAGGTTGATGTCGAACAGCGCCTGATGAGCACCGTAGAAGCAGTTTATTGCGTTTAGTTGAATACTCATGCGCCAGATTTGAATAGCTATTAGTGTCGCGGATTTTAACGTCACCAGAATAGTTATGCAAATAAGGTGGGTTAAAATTTGTAAAACAACAGGTAAACAGCAAAAGCTTAGCACAATATCATGCAGTGTCTGGCGCCAGCCCGATGCCGTGGGGCAGGCTGCGGCAATAAAAAAGCGCAGTCACCTGAGGTGGCTGCGCTTTTCATACCGCTAAAATATCAGGTTATTTTTTTGACTTTTCAAGCATCTGGCTCAGGCTTCCACCCTCGGCATGCACAGGGTTCGCCATGTAGCGCACGTCGTCAACGACCCAGCAAGTGCCCTGATGAATCATCAGCACTTCATCCTGCCACTCCTTTCCGTCGCGGCTCAGTTTTACCCGCAGCGGGATGTTGCGTGCATCACGGTTTGGAATAGTAGATGCATCAGCAACGCTGGCGGCTGTCGGGCCCTGTGACAGGCTTGAGAAAAGATCACCGTTCCGCCACTGTGCGCCGGCATTGCTGCCGCTGGCCGCCTGCAGGGAGTGGTAAAGCGCATCACTCAGGTAAGGGCGATATTTTGCCAGTGTGTTGCTGTCAGGCAGACCCTGCGTGGGCTGTTCAACACGCAGGTCATAAAACTGTTGGGCAACCTGGTCAGGACCGCCTTCAATGCAGGGGGCGGTTCGCGGGCCATTATCCTTAATGACTGGCTCAACGGTGGTACAGGCGCTAAGCAGCAGGGCCGCCGGGATCATTAGCGCAAACGCGTTGTTTCTCATCTCGATTTCCTTATGGTTCTCTGGCAAGGTGCCCTTTTTAGCATAGAGTATAGCTGTGCTTTTTAGTCGAAAGAGCCTTAGCCTGATTTCAACAAGGAGAATGCGATGAAATTTTCAACAACCCCGACGCTGGAAGGCCACAGCATCAGTGAATATTGTGGTGTGGTCACTGGCGAAGCGATTCTTGGTGCGAACATTTTCCGTGATTTTTTTGCGGGCATCCGTGATGTGGTCGGCGGCCGTTCCGGCGCGTATGAGAAAGAGCTGCGTAAAGCACGCGAGATTGCGTTTGAAGAGCTGGAAGAACAGGCAAAAGCGCTGGGTGCCAACGCGGTGGTCGGTATTGATATCGATTACGAAACGGTCGGCAAAGATGGCAGTATGCTGATGGTCAGCGTCAGCGGCACGGCAGTGATTATTCGTTGAAACGCGGGCTGTTGCTGATACTGGCACTGCTGCTGGCGGGCTGCCACTCCGGGATAGAATCCCGTGACGGCTACTGGGCCGATCTGCGGCATCCCGCGCAGGGGGCGCGACCGCGGGTTAAGGTGATTGTCATCCACTATACCGCCGAAGATTTTTCTTCGTCGCTGGCGACCCTCACCGATCGGGAGGTCAGCGTCCATTATCTGATCCCCCGTCAGCCGCCTCAGCGCGCCGGCAAAGGCATTGTCTGGCAGCTGGTGCCGGAGCAGCAACTTGCCTGGCATGCCGGGCCCAGTTTCTGGCGCGGAGCCAGTCGCATCAACGACACCTCGATTGGCATTGAGCTGGTGAACCGGGGATATCGCCGCACCCTGACCGGTCTTGAATGGCAGCCCTTTACCGCCGCGCAGATCATCACGCTGGAGGCCCTGGTGCGTGATATTGCACAGCGCTACGGCATCCCACCGGAAAACATTGTCGGTCACAGCGATATCGCGCCGCAGCGCAAGCAGGATCCGGGTCCACTTTTCCCGTGGCAACAGCTGGCGCAGCGCGGACTGGGCGCATGGCCTGATGCAGGACGGGTGCAGTTTTATTTAGCGGGTCAGGATCCACACGCACAGGTGCCGGTGCAGCCACTCATGGAAAACCTGCAGCGCTTCGGTTATGCGGCGACGGCGGAGATGAGTGCGCGTGAGCAGCAGAAAGTGATTGCCGCGTTTCAGATGCACTTCCGGCCTGCGGATTATCGCGGTCAGCCCGATGCCGAAAGCGCCGCGATAGCGGCCGCGCTACTGGAGAAGTATGGCGCGGCGGAATAGCGGATTACTGTTGCAGAAACGCTTTCCAGTGGGCGACAACCTGCTCCAGTGCCGCACGATCAGTATCCAGATGGGTGACCAGCCGGGTACGTGTCCCCACGCTGATTAACACGTCGCGCGCTTTCATCCACTCGCCTAATGGTTTGACCTGAGCTTCCGGCACCGCCACAAACAGCATGTTGGTCTGTTGATCGATAACGCTCACGCCCAGCTCATGCAGCTGCTGTCCCAGCCAGGCAGCATTGTCATGATCCTCCTGGAGTCGCGTCACGTTGTGTTCCAATGCGTAGAGACCTGCCGCCGCGAGAATACCGGCCTGACGCATGCCGCCACCGGTCATTTTACGCCAGCGACGGGCGCGCTCGATCAGGGCTGTATCGCCACATAGCAGTGAACCCACCGGTGTGCCCAGGCCTTTTGAGAGACAGATGGTCAGGGTGTCGCAATAGCGGGCCATCGCGTCCAGCGTAGTTTTTTGCGCCACCACCGCATTGAAAATACGTGCGCCATCAATGTGCAGCGCCAGCTTATGCTCACGGGTAAAAGTCCACGCCTGTTCCAGATACGCCAGCGGCAGGACTTTACCATGATGGGTGTTTTCCAGACTCAGCAGGCGGGTGCGGGCAAAGTGAATATCATCCGGCTTGATGGCAGCCGCCACCACGTCGAGCGGCAGAGTGCCATCGTCGGCGGCCAGCACCGGTTGCGGCTGAATGCTCCCCAGCACAGCCGCGCCACCTGCTTCATACTTGTAATTATGCGCCTGCTGACCGACGATATATTCATCGCCGCGTTCGCAGTGGCTCAGCAATGCCACCAGATTTGCCTGAGTGCCGGTAGGGAAAAACAGCGCTGCTGCTTTGCCGCTTAATCGTGCGGCTTCTGCTTCCAGCGCATTGACGGTGGGATCGTCACGGTAGACATCATCGCCTGTTTCGGCAGACATCATCGCGTTTAGCATGGCGGCGCTGGGCCGGGTCACGGTATCACTGCGTAAATCGATCACCTTATGCTCCTGGATGTGGCGGAAGAGAAAAAAAAGGCGGGCATCGCGCCCGCCTGGATGGAACCTCTGTTTTACCGTAGCCAGTTGGTTTTCGCCAGTTCTACCACCTCGTCACCACGACCATTCATGATGGCGCGCAGCATGTAGAGACTGAAGCCTTTGGCCTGCTCCATTTTGATCTGCGGCGGCATTGCCAGCTCCTCTTTGGCGGTAATCACATCCACCAGTACCGGGCCATCGTGGGCAAATGCCTGCTCCAGCGCACCATTGAGTTCTGAGGCCTTTTCCACCCGGATACCCCGGATGCCACAGGCCTGGGCGATAGCGGCAAAGTCAGGATTTTCCAGCTCGGTGCCGTCGGTAAGATAGCCGCCCGCTTTCATCTCCATCGCCACAAAGCCCAGCACGCTGTTGTTGAAAATCACCAGTTTCACCGGCATTTTCAGCTGCGCCAGCGAGATAAAATCACCCATCAGCATGCTGAAGCCGCCGTCGCCGCACAGCGCGACAACCTGACGATTGCGATCGATCGACTGCGCACCCAGCGCCTGTGGCATCGCGTTCGCCATCGAGCCGTGGTTAAACGAACCCAGCAGGCGACGTCGGCCGTTCATCTTCAGATAGCGCGCCGCCCACACGGTTGGGGTGCCGACATCGCAGGTAAAAATAGCGTCATCGCTGGCGTAGTGACTGATCTGCTGTGCCAGATATTGCGGATGAATTGGCTGTTTGTCGTTGGGCTGCGCCAGTTCGTCGAGACTTTTGCGCGCCTCGCCATAGTGTTTAACCGCACTGTCGAGATGTTTGCGATCGCTTTTGGTCGTCAGTTGCGGTAGCAGCGCCTGCAGCGTGCTTTTCACATCGCCGACATACGCTTCATCGACATGACAATGCGATCCCAGGCTGCCCGGGTTGATGTCAATCTGAATGATCTTCGCGTTTTCCGGATAGAATGCGCGATAGGGGAATTGTGTGCCCAGCAATACCAGCGTCCCGGCATTCATCATGGCGTGGAAGCCGGATGAGAAACCGATCAGACCGGTCATGCCAACATCATAAGGGTTGTCATATTCGATGTGTTCTTTGCCACGCAGCGCATGCACAATTGGCGCTTTAAGCGCTTCTGCCAGCGCCACCACCTCCTGATGCGCACCGGCACAGCCACTGCCACACAGCAGCGTAATGTCAGTGGCGTCGTTCAGCGTCTGTGCCAGCCGGGTCAGTTCGGCTGGCTGAGGCAGGACCTGCGGCAACTGCGGTGGATACCACTCAGTGCGGGCGCTTTCTGGCGCCAGTTTCAGGGCGATATCACCCGGCAGCACTACGACTGAGACACCGCGATTGAGAATGGCTTTGCGCATCGCGATGCCCAGCACCTGCGGTAACTGCTCAGGATTCGAGACCAGCTCGCAGTAGTGGCTGCATTCGCGGAACAGCTCCTGGGGATGAGTTTCCTGGAAATAACCGCTGCCGATTTCGCTGGAGGGAATATGTGCCGCAATCGCCAGCACCGGGACGCGGTTACGATGGCAGTCGAACAAGCCGTTGATGAGGTGTAAGTTGCCAGGTCCGCAGGAGCCGGCGCAGACCGCCAGTTCGCCGCTGATGTGCGCTTCCGCACCCGCCGCAAAGGCGGCGACCTCTTCATGGCGTGTCGGCATCCATTCAATAGTGCCCATGCGATTCAGGCTATCGCTCAGGCCGTTGAGGGAATCTCCGGTGACGCCCCAGATGCGTTTTACGCCCGCGCTTTCCAGCGTTTTGGCGACCAGCGCCGCCACGGTTTGTTTCATGATCTTCTCCTTTGTCGGCCCGCCATGAAGAGTGACGTGACCAGAATCGAAAAAAGAAGCGTAGACGACACGGCAGAAAAGCAGGCGTGAAAAAATGCGCTGGCAGAGCTCAGCGCATCTCAGACCGAATTCAGGCAGAGAAAAGGGCGATCAGAATCGGGGCCAGCAGGCTCATGACAAAGCCGTGCACAATAGCGGCAGGGACAATCTCGTTGCCGCCCGCCCGCTGCAGTACCGGCAGGGTAAAGTCCATTGAGGTGGCACCGCACAGCCCCAGCGCGCTGGAACGATGACGGCCAATCAGCGCGGGGATCAGCATGATTGCGACCAGTTCACGCACCAGATCGTTGAAGAAGGCGGCGCTACCAATGACCGGGCCAAAGGCTTCGGTCATCAATATGCCAGAGAGAGAGTACCAGCCAAAGCCGCTGGCTAGCGCCAGACCGGTTTTTAGCGGAACACCCAACAGTAATGCCGCGATCATGCCACCTGCCAGCGCGCTGACCAGCACCACACTGGCGACCAGCAGACCGCGACGGTTCAGGATAATCTGACGCAGAGTCATCCCACTGCCGCGCAGCTGAATCCCCACGAGGAACAGCAGGAAGATCAGCGCATATTCACTGGCCGTCGAGGCGTGGTGCAGCAGTGACCACTGGGTCAGACCTAGCAGAAAACCGATGACAACCACGCCACATAGCTTCAGCGAGTCCAGTGCCATATGCAGCCGCGAGGGAAGCTTCTCCTGCCGGTGCGCATGCTGCCACGGTGCATATTTCTCCAGCCCGCGCAACGCCAGTAGATTGCATAGCAGAATGCAGAACGCCGCCACCAGAGCCGTATGAAAAACGGCCAGCAGATTGCTGCTCAGGTTGTCGAGAAAGGCCAGGCTGATGCCCATAAAGAACAGAATGACGTAAACCATCCAGCCCAGCAGTTGATTTACCCGACGCAGGGTGGCGGTTTTACGGAAGGGTAACAGCCAGCCTGCGATTAGCGGCAGCAGAATAATCAGAAGTCCGGAGTACATATCATTGCCATCCCTGGGAGAAGAGGTCACACGCTAGCGAAAAAGCGTAACGGAGTAAACCCTGATAAAGCGGCTTGACCGGCGCGCGGGCGACAACCATGCTGTCTATAAACTGAGGATGGACGCCTATGATTCTGGAACATATCGACATTCGCGGCTTCCGCGGTATCAATAAGCTCTCACTGCCTTTAACGCACACCACTCTGCTGATTGGTGAGAATGCCTGGGGTAAATCCAGCCTGCTGGATGTCATGAGCCTGCTGCTCTCTCCTCATGAACCGGCCTATGTTTTTACTGAGGCGGATTTCCATTTTACACCGGGTGATGTGACCGATCCGATGCGCCGTATTTCAGTGGTGTTCCACTTTCGGGATGACGGAAGCGATCCGGACGCGGTGCTCTCGACCTTCTGGCAGCGTGATGCGCAGGGCCAGCGTCGGCTTTATTACAGCGTCAGCGCTACCTGGCGTGACGGCGGCATCGACACCCGTCGCCGTTTCGTTGACGTGAATGCCCAGCTGTTGCCTGAGCAGAACTGTGCGGACGCAATCGACCTGTTGCTGACGCGTTATCCGGTATTGCGGTTGCGCGACGCGCGTTTCAGCAAGCGAACGCGGAACCGTGCGCCCGTGACCGGTCCCCATCCTGAGCTGCTGGCAGGCATGGAGACGCTGGCGCGCGACCTTGAGCAACATCCTCAGCAACTCAGCGATGAGGTGCTGAGACAGGGCCTGAAGACGATGCAGCAATTGATGCAGCACTATTTTCTGGTGCAACCGCCTGGCGCAGGCAGTGAGGCCCGGTCACGGGATCCGCAGATGCGCGATGGGGTGCAGGGATGGCGGGCGCTGGATCATCTGAATCAGCTGATTGCCGGAACTGACTCCCGCAGCCGTCAGCTGATTTTGCTGCAGATGTTTACCCTGTTGATCGAAGCACGAGGCGACGTTCCGCTAGCTGCCGGTGCGCGGCCGCTGCTGCTGATTGAAGATCCGGAAACCCGCCTGCATCCGATTATGCTGTCCGTGGCCTGGAACCTGCTGAAGCTGCTGCCGCTACAGAAAATCGTCACGACCAATTCAGCTGAACTGCTGTCGCAGGTGCCGGTAGAAAACGTCTGCCGTCTGGTGCGTCAGTCCTCACGCGTAGCAGCCTGGCGCATCGGTCCGGAAGGTCTGAGTGCCGAAGAGAGTCGGCGTATCGGCTTTCATATTCGCGTCAATCGACCGGCGGCCCTGTTTGCCCGTTGCTGGCTGCTGGTCGAAGGTGAAACCGAGGTCTGGATTATGAATGAGCTGGCGCAGCAGTGTGGTTACAACTTCGCGGCGGAAGGGGTGAAAGTGATTGAGTTTGCGCAATCGGGCCTGAAGCCGCTGCTGAAATTTGCCCGACGCATGGGGATCGCCTGGCACGTGCTGACAGATGGCGATCAGGCGGGTAATAAATATGCCAGCACGGCGCGCACGCAGTTACAGCCGGGTGATCCTGAGCCGCGTTTTCTGACGCAGTTACCCGCGCTGGATATGGAAAACTTTCTCTATCACCAGGGGTTTCAGGATGTTTATCATCAAATGGCGCACCTGCCGTTAAACGCGCCGATGAGTTCCAGGCGTATTATTACCAAAGCGATTCACCAGAGCTCCAAGCCGGAACTGGCGATCGCAGTGGCGACATCGGCGGCGGAACGCGGGCCGGAAGCCATCCCGCCGTTAATGCGGCAGATGTTTGCCCGGGTGATTGGGCTGGCGCAGGGTCAGGCGGACTAAGCCTGTCAAACATGGCCTGTCAAAAATGAAAAATGCCAGCGGCACTGGCTGGCATTTTTAGGGCTCTGTACATAGGTGGGTTCAGTATCAGGCCACGGCCTGTACCTCAACAACCGGCACGATGAGGCTGGCGTGATTGCCTTTCGGACCTTCATGCACATCGAACTGAACCTGCTGGCCTGCCTTTAGCGTTCGGTAGCCTTCCATCTGAATGGTGGAGTAGTGCGCAAAAATATCTTCGCCACCACCAACCGGACAGATAAAGCCAAAGCCTTTGGAATTATTGAACCATTTAACGGTGCCCGTCTCCATGCTTTTACTTCCCTCGCAAGACATTTTATAAGTAGGTGAGGTCTTTGAAGCTGTGAGTCGGATTTGATTAAAACTCAATCAGCCTGTGCAGGTAGAATGTAGAGAAAGCGCCGCTGGCGTCAAGCAAACCACCGGGCCGGATGGGGAAAAAATCATCAAAATTTGAGGCAGTTAACGCTATTGCAAATTTTGTGATGCAGGTCGCGCAAGGTTATTTCTGAATAAATTTTCAGCAGCGGCCCGCAGCTTGACAGGCATGTTAAACTCTCAACATGTAGCCACTTAAAGGCTAAAAGCAAAATCTCAACGGAACACTATGGCAAACACAAACGACTGGCTTAACTTTGAACATCTGGCCGAAGACAAAGTACGTGAAGGGTTAAAGCCGCCTTCTATGTATAAAGTCATTCTGAATAATGACGATTATACACCTATGGAATTTGTTATTGACGTCGTGCAAAAGTTCTTTTCTTATGATGTTGAACGTGCAACGCAGCTGATGTTGAAAGTTCACTATCACGGCAAGGCGATCTGTGGTGTATTTACTGCAGAAGTCGCCGAAACAAAAGCGGCCCAGGTGAACAATTATGCGCGGGAAAACCATCATCCGTTGCTGTGTACGCTGGAAAAAGCCTGAGCCCGTCTCCATATAGGAAACAGGTAAGGGCGATAATTGGGGGAGGTGCCTAATGCTCAATCAAGAACTGGAACTCAGTTTAAATATGGCTTTCGCCAGAGCGCGTGAGCACCGTCATGAGTTTATGACCGTCGAGCATCTGTTACTGGCATTGCTCAGTAACCCGTCGGCCAGAGAGGCACTGGAAGCCTGTACGGTGGACATGGTGGCTCTGCGGCAGGAACTCGAAGCCTTCATCGAACAAACCACACCGGTGCTGCCTGCCAGTGAGGAGGAGCGTGATACTCAACCAACGCTCAGCTTCCAGCGCGTTCTGCAGCGCGCGGTTTTCCATGTCCAGTCATCCGGTCGCAGTGAAGTCACCGGGGCGAATGTGCTGGTCGCCATCTTCAGCGAGCAGGAGTCGCAAGCGGCCTATCTGTTACGCAAACATGAAGTCAGCCGCCTTGATGTGGTGAATTTCATCTCTCACGGTACGCGCAAAGACGAACCGGGCCAGGCGCCAGGCGCTGAAAACCCGGTTAACGAAGAGCAAGCAGGCGGGGAGGATCGTATGGAAAACTTCACCACCAATCTTAATCAGCTTGCTCGCGTCGGTGGGATTGATCCACTGATTGGTCGCGACAGAGAGCTGGAACGTACTATTCAGGTGCTGTGCCGTCGCCGTAAAAACAACCCGCTGCTGGTGGGGGAATCCGGTGTCGGTAAAACGGCTATCGCAGAAGGTCTCGCCTGGCGTATCGAGCAGGGCGATGTACCGGAAGTGATGAAAGATTGCACTATCTACTCGCTGGATATTGGTTCACTGCTGGCAGGCACCAAATATCGTGGTGACTTTGAGAAACGCTTCAAAGCGCTACTGAAACAGCTGGAGCAGGACGAACACAGCATTCTGTTTATTGATGAGATCCATACCATCATTGGTGCGGGTGCGGCATCAGGTGGCCAGGTAGACGCAGCGAACCTGATTAAACCGTTACTTTCTGGCGGTAAGATTCGGGTAATGGGGTCTACCACGTATCAGGAATTCAGCAACATCTTCGAAAAAGATCGTGCTCTGGCGCGTCGTTTCCAGAAGATCGATATCACTGAGCCTTCTGTTGAAGAAACCGTGCAGATCCTGAGCGGCCTGAAGACCAAGTATGAAGCCCACCATGATGTGCGGTATACCGCGAAAGCGGTGCGTGCAGCGGTGGAACTGGCAGTGAAATATATCAACGACCGTCATCTGCCTGACAAGGCGATTGACGTGATTGATGAAGCGGGTGCGCGTGCGCGCCTGATGCCTGCCAGCAAACGTAAGAAAACCATCAATGTTTCTGACATTGAAACTGTGGTGGCCCGCATTGCCCGTATTCCTGAACAAAGTGTGTCAGCAACCGATCGCGATACACTGAGAAATCTGGGCGAACGGCTCAAGATGCTGGTGTTTGGACAGGACAAAGCCATTGAGGTGCTGACGGAAGCGATCAAAATGAGCCGCGCCGGTCTGGGTCAGGATCGCAAGCCAGTTGGTTCCTTCCTGTTTGCCGGGCCAACCGGTGTGGGTAAAACGGAAGTGACTGTGCAGCTGGCGAAAGCGCTGGGTATTGAGCTGCTGCGTTTTGACATGTCCGAGTACATGGAGCGTCACACCGTCAGTCGTCTGATTGGTGCACCTCCGGGGTACGTCGGTTTTGATCAGGGCGGGCTGCTGACGGATGCGGTGATCAAGCATCCACATGCGGTGGTGTTACTGGATGAGATCGAGAAAGCGCACCCGGATGTCTTCAACCTGCTGCTGCAGGTGATGGATAACGGCATGCTGACAGATAACAACGGTCGCAAAGCGGACTTCCGCAACGTGGTGCTGGTGATGACCACCAACGCCGGTGTGCGTGAGACGGAACGTAAGTCGATTGGCCTGATTCATCAGGACAACAGCACCGATGCGATGGAAGAGATCAAAAAGATCTTTACGCCAGAGTTCCGTAACCGTCTCGACAACATCATCTGGTTCAGTCACCTGTCACCAGCGGTGATCCATCAGGTGGTCGACAAATTTATTGTCGAGTTGCAGGCGCAGCTGGATGCGAAAGGTGTGTCGCTGGAAGTCAGTGATGAAGCGCGCGACTGGCTGGCTGAGAAGGGCTATGACAAAGCGATGGGCGCACGTCCGATGGCGCGCACCGTGCAGGACAGCCTGAAGAAACCGTTAGCCAATGAACTGCTGTTTGGTTCGCTGGTGGATGGTGGCTCGGTATCTGTTGCGCTGGATCGTGAGAAAGGTGAACTGACCTATCACTTCCTGAGTGCTGAGAAACGCAAAACCGAAGGCACTGTGCACTAATCACTTGCTGCAGATGTGAAAAAGGCCGGATATTGATATCCGGCCTTTTTTATCGCTTCAACATGCAGAGCGATGAAGTTACTGCAAATTAGCGACTACGGAAGACAATGCGGCCTTTGCTCAGGTCGTACGGGGTCAACTCAACGGTCACTTTGTCACCCGTCAGGATGCGGATGTAGTTTTTGCGCATTTTACCGGAGATGTGAGCAGTGACCACGTGTCCGTTCTCAAGTTCTACGCGGAACATGGTGTTAGGTAACGTATCCAGTACGGTACCTTGCATTTCAATATTGTCTTCTTTGGCCATCGAATCCTCTGGGTGTACTACCTTTCAGTTGAACCGGCAAGATAATGCCCAATTCAACGATTTATGTAAAGAACCGTCGGCGATTTTGCCAACGCTTTGCCGGGGTGCACGTCAGTTACGTGCATCCGGTAAAATTAGGGTGTTTATGGTGGCGTCTGCAGGGGATTAGCGGGCTAAGAATCTGTATCAACCGGTAACACGCGCACGATTGAAAACAGTTCCGAGAGTGCGTTGAGATTCCCAGCCTGGCAATTCCGGCTCGTTATTGCGAAGCGCGGACGACATACCAAACTCGACTATTATACCACTTATGCTCCTTTATGTGTGCAAAACATCTCAGTAGCACTAAAAAAGCGTTTGTGTCTGCCAGCATCCATCGCTGACCGGCTGACTGGCAAGGCTTTGTACATATTGCAGATAATCAGCGCGCGGGATTTCCTGCGCGCCTAATGACGCGGTGTGGGGATTAAGCACCTGGCAATCCACCAGACGGCCCTGATGTCGGATAAAATGCTGACAAAATACCCAAAGTGCGGTTTTAGAGGCATTCTGCTGACGGCTGAACATCGATTCGCCGCAGAAGATTTGCCCCATCGCCAGCCCGTACATGCCACCCACCAGCTGATGTTCATCCCACACTTCAATGGAGTGGGCATGGCCCAGCTCATACAATCGCAACCAGGCGCGCTTCATTTCAAAAGTAATCCAGGTGCCTTCTTCGCGACCGGTAGCGCAGCCCTCGATCACCTCGTCGAATGACTCGTTCATCGTTACCCGATAAGGTGAACGGCTGTGAAAGCGTTTCATGCTACGACTCAGGTGAAACTGCTCGGGCAACAGGACTGCTCGGGGATCGGGTGACCACCAGAGGATGGGATCGCCGGGGGAAAACCATGGAAAAATGCCGCACTGATAAGCATTTAGCAGCCGGGCAGGGGATAGATCCCCACCCATAGCCAGTAAGCCATTTGGCTCACGAAGTGCCATTTCAGGTGGGGGAAATTGCAGAGATTCCCGTGACAGTTGTACCAGTCTCATCGCGTTGCGTTACTCATCAGCATTTCGCTATGACTATAACGCAATCCGCTGCCGGAAACGCCAGTAGCGGCCCGCTTTTGAGATTAATTCCGCATGGCTACCCTGTTCAACAATGGCACCATTATCCATTACGCAGATGCGATCCATCAGCTCCAGGCCGCTGAGACGATGCGTGACCATGATCATCGTCTTCCCGGCGGTCAACTGCTGGAGCAGCGTCAGAATATGCTGCTCGGTAGTGGCATCCAGCCCTTCAGTAGGTTCATCCAGCAGCCAGAGATCGCCATCGTGTAATAATGCGCGCGCCAGCGCCAGCCGGCGCAGTTCGCCGCCTGACAGCGGGCGACCGCCTTCCCCCATCCAGGCGTTCAGGCCTTCCTGATTTTCAAGCAGGCGCTGCAGGCCGACGTCGTTGAGTGCGCGAGTTAACTGCTCATCACTGGCATCAGGGCAAGCCAGCAGTAAATTATCGCGCAGGCTCTGGCTGAAGAGGTGAACCCGCTGCGTTACCACGCTGATGCGCTGGCGCAACGCGGGTTCTGACCATTCGCGAATCGGCCGATCATTTAAACGGATAACGCCATGCTGGCTCTCCCAGCCACGGGTTAACAGCGCCAGCAATGTTGATTTTCCGCAGCCGGTCGGCCCCAGCAGCGCAATATGCTCACCGGCTGCTACCGAGAGAGTACAACGGTTTAGCACCTTATCCGGACGGTCGGGATAGCTGAAGTCGAGCTGATCGATCCCGATCGAAAGAGGTCCCGGTCGGGCCTCGGAATGTGCCGGGAAAGTGATCGCATGAGACTGGTCGATAATGTCATTGACTCTCTGAGCGGCGTTTATCACCTGTGACATAGGCAGGAAGGCGCCTGCTACCGGTGCCAGCGCCTCAAAGGCGGCCAGGGCGCAAAACACCACCAGCGCAATCAGCGAACCGGGTAACTGCTGTTCGCTGATGGTGGCGGCACTCAGCCAGAGCAGCAGTGTGACCGTTACACCGCTGATCAGCAGCAGCAGACACTGTGCGGCGGCCTGTAAGCGTTGTTGTTGACTTTGTGCCTGCTGCCAGCGCTGTTCATCTTCATCGAGTTGCTGTCGCCATCCCTGCGAGGCACCGTACAATGTCAGTTCAGCCTGAGCCGCCAGCCACTGCATCAGTTGTAAACGCCAGCGGGCACGGCCCTGGGCAATGGCAACACCTGCCGGCGATCCCAGACGATAAAACAGGGCTGGCATCAGTACCAGCGTAATCAACATGATGCCGCCCAGAGTCAGTGCCAGATGAAAATTGATAAAACTCATCCCGAAGGTCACCACGACACTCACGATAAAAGCGCCAAGCAGTGGCGAGATGACGCGCAGATAGAGATGATCCAGCGTATCGACATCAGCCACAAAGCGGTTGAGCAGGTCCGCCTGCCGGAATCGCGAGAGCTGGCCGGGAGAAAGGGCCATCAGACGGCTGAACGTATGGACACGCAGATGCTGAAGCACCCTGAACGTTGCATCGTGGCTGACCAGCCGTTCAGCATAGCGTGCGGCGGTGCGAATGATGGCTGCGCCACGGACGCCTGCCGCAGGCAGCATGTAGTTAAAGGTATAGAGACCGGCGACACCGGCCACTGAGGAGGCGGCCAGAAACCAGCCAGAGAGCGTCAGCAGGCCAATGCTGGCCAGCAGGGTAACAATCGCCAGCACGATGCCCAGCGTCAGGCGAAAAGGGTGGCGCAACCAGAGACGAAGAAAAGGACGCAAGGCGGACATCAGCGGATCTCCTGTTGGCGATGCTTCAGCATCTCGCTAAAGGCACCTGGCTGTTGTGACAGCTGCTGCCAGTTACCCTGCTGGACCAGCTTACCCGCTTCCATCACCCAGAGGGTCTGCCAGCGGCTTAGCGTATCGATCTGATGAGTAATCATCAGTGTGGTCTGCCGATCTGCCGCCTCGTTCAGCGCCAGCATCACATGGCGTTCGCTGAGTGAATCCAGGCTGGCTGCCGGTTCATCAAGCAGCAAAAAATGTGAGGTTTTATAGAGTGCACGTGCAACCGCGACCCGTTGCGCCTGGCCCACCGACAGCTGATGACCGCCATCGCCAGGCGGGGTCTCAATGCCTAAGGGCAGACGCGGCAGGAACTCATTGATGCCGCACGCTTCCAGCAGTGCTGCAAAGCGCTCGCTGTCCCAGGCGGCATTCATCAGGATGTTGTCGCGCAAGGTGCTGGCCGGTAATTGAGGATTCTGTCCTACCCAACTCAGTTGCTGATGCCAGTCGCTCCGGCGTATATCGCGCAGTTCGACGCCATTGGCTTTCAGCGAGCCCTGATAGGGCAGAAACCCGAGCAGAGCGTTCATCAGTGCCGTTTTACCCGCCCCGCTTTGACCGACCAGCGCAATCTGCTCACCCGCGGCAATGGTAAAAGTAAGAGGGCCACACAGCACCTGGCCATCAGGTGCGCAGACACAGAGATCGTCAGCGCTTAGCGCGATGGCGCGATCGGTAGTGAAAGGGCGCTGGCCTCTCTGCGGGGCGGCTTCGGGCGTCGCCTGCATAAAGGCTTCAAGCGCATCGGCACCGCCCACCGCCTGCGCTTTGGCGTGATAGAACGCACCGAGATCGCGCAGTGGCTGGAAAAACTCCGGAGCGAGGATCAGCACCAGGAAGCCGGCAAACAGCGTCACGCCCTGGCCATACGCACCGAAATGCAATTCGCCCAGATAGGAGAAACCAAAATAGACGGCCACCACGGCAATCGCTAACGAGGCAAAAAACTCCAGTACGGCGGAGGAGAGAAAGGCGAGGCGCAGCACTTCCATGGTGTGCTGGCGAAAATCGGTGGTGGCGGCGGCAACGGCCTGCTGCTCTGCTTCACCACGATGAAACAGTCGCAGCGTCTCTCTGCCGCGCAGGCGGTCCAGAAAATTCCCGCTCAGGCGAGCCAGTACCAGAAAGTTTCGGCGGTTGGCCTCGGCAGCACCCATTCCAGCCAGCGCCATAAACAGCGGTATCAACGGCGCGGTGGCAAAAAGAATCAGACCTGCCGTCCAGTTCAACGGGAAAATGGTCAGCAGAATGCAGCAGGGGATCACGACTGCCAGTGTCATCTGCGGCAGATAACGGGCGTAATACTCCTGCATCTCTTCGATCTGTTCCAGCAACAGCGTTGCCCAGCTACCGGCTGGCCTTCCCTGAATCCACGCCGGGCCGAGATCAGATAACCGGTCAAGAACCTGCTGTCGTAAAGCCTGGCGGATAGCCTGCCCGGCACGGTAACCGGTCAGTTCGCGGGCATAGTTAATCAGGGCACGGAGCACAAAGCAGAGCAGTAATAGCAGGATGCTGACCGACAGCGTTTCGCGCGGCTGTTGATCAATAATCAGTGCCTGAAGCAGCGAGGCCAGTAAACCGGCCTGGACAATGATCAGCAGTGCACTCGCCGTGCCGAGCAGCGTGTTGAGTCGCAACCAGCGACCGGCGAAACGACGTTGCTGACGAAGCCAGCGGGTAAGATGCTGCTGCCGCGATTTGTCCATGCGAGACCATGATAAATGTCGATGATGGGGGAAAATGGAAAGACATTTCCATCTCTTCAGGCGCAAGAATCTAGCATGAGAGCAATAAAAAAGGCGACGGAAAAACCGTCGCCTGGAACATTTGAGATCAGAGGGTTAACAACTTACTGATCGTTTTTAACTAACCCGTCAAGAAAACGCTCGGCGTCTAACGCAGCCATGCAGCCAGTGCCCGCAGAGGTAATCGCCTGACGATAGATATGGTCCATCACATCACCTGCTGCAAAAACGCCAGGGATGCTGGTCTGGGTGGCGTTGCCGTGTAAACCGGACTGAACTTTGATGTATCCGTTCTCCAGCGCCAGCTGACCTTCAAAGATGGCCGTATTCGGGCTGTGCCCGATAGCAACAAACAGCCCCGCCACTTCCAGTGCTTCCGTCTCATCACTGTTCTGGGTAGAACGCAGCGTCAGACCTGTCACGCCCATCTGATCGCCTACCACTTCTTCAAGCGTGCGATGAGTGTGCAGCACGATATTGCCGTTACGCACTTTTTCCATCAGGCGGTCAATCAGGATCTTCTCAGCGCGGAAGCTGTCACGACGGTGAATCAGGTGCACTTCAGCCGCAATGTTAGCCAGATAAAGTGCTTCTTCAACGGCCGTGTTGCCACCGCCAATCACCGCGACTTTCTGATTGCGATAGAAAAAGCCGTCACAGGTTGCGCAGGCAGAAACGCCTTTGCCTTTGAACGCCTCTTCAGATGGCAGGCCCAGATAACGTGCCGACGCACCCGTTGCGATGATAAGCGCATCTGCTGTGTATTCGCCGCTATCGCCAGTGAGGCGGAACGGACGATTCTGCAGATCCACCGTGTGGATGTGATCAAAAATGATCTCAGTATTGAATTTTTCGGCATGCTCGTGCATGCGCTCCATCAGCGATGGACCTGTCAGATCGTGCGGGTCGCCCGGCCAGTTTTCCACTTCAGTGGTCGTGGTCAGCTGTCCGCCTTTTTCCAGACCCGTGATCAATACGGGGTTCAGGTTGGCGCGTGCAGCATAAACGGCTGCGGTATAACCCGCTGGGCCAGAGCCCAGAATGAGTAACTTACTGTGTTTGGCCGTACTCATGCGTTCCTCAGTTTCATTCGGCTGACATAGCCTGCGATTGTAGGGAATATCCGGCGACAATGACAAGGCTTAGCCAATTTTGTTAACGATAGCTGCAAATGGCGTAGACGATGAACGGCAGTTTTGCCTGGCGAATGCGCCAAAAGGGGGCAAAACTCGGGCTGAATGGGTGCAAAAGTGCAAAAATACTCATTTAAAAACAGATACCCAGCTAACTGTCTGGCATCTTGTCCTGAATTTGGTGATTTTACTTTGACAATCGCCTGCGCTTTTGCGAAAACATTATCAGAAGCGAATAACATTTATCGGAACAAAACAGGTTTTCCTCGCCTGTTTTGCACTTAACGCCGAATAAAAGCAGCCTGATATGGATAATGACGCATGATGTGGACAGACAATATGCGTCATGTCGATAGATTTCAGAACACAGGCTCTGTTAGCTCACTTCAGAAATGCCCCGAACAATGAGCGTTTTCAGGGCGTGGCAGGTAAAGGGAAGGAATTAAGAGAGACAATAATAATGGTAGACAATAAGAAACGCCCCGGAAAAGATCTCGACAGAATTGACAGGAACATTCTGAATGAACTTCAGAAAGATGGTCGCATTTCAAACGTAGAGCTTTCCAAACGCGTAGGCTTATCGCCTACGCCATGTCTTGAACGCGTGCGTCGTCTTGAACGTCAGGGATTTATTCTTGGCTATACCGCGCAGTTGAACCCGCACTACCTTGATGCATCTCTACTGGTATTCGTTGAGATTACTCTGAATCGTGGTGCGCCGGATGTGTTTGAGCAATTTAACGCCGCTGTGCAAAAACTTGAGGAAACTCAAGAGTGTCACCTCGTTTCCGGCGATTTCGACTACCTGCTGAAAACGCGCGTACCTGATATGTCTGCCTACCGTAAGTTGCTGGGTGAAACCCTGTTGCGCCTGCCCGGCGTAAACGACACGCGAACTTACGTGGTGATGGAAGAGGTCAAACAGAGCAATCGACTGGTGATCAAAACCCGCTGATGCGGGGCAGGTGCAAAACCTGTTAGATTTCGGTACACTCCTGTGAATTCATACAGGATCAGCGTCGGGCTCGCCCGGCGCTGTTGCTTCTTACTTTACAGGCACCTGGAGAGTCCTCTTGAGCCAGGAATATACAGAAGATAAAGACGTTTCGTTACAATCGCTGAGCAGTGGACGTCGTCTGCTGGAAGCGTTGCTTATTCTGGTGGCGCTGTTTGCCATCTACCTGATGGTTTCTTTAGTCAGTTTTAACCCTTCCGACCCGAGCTGGTCGCAAACGGCCTGGCATGAACCTATCCACAATATCGGCGGCAGCGTCGGTGCCTGGCTGGCTGACACCTTACTCTTCATCTTTGGTGTGATGGCGTACGCCATTCCGCCCGTCATCCTGGGTCTGTGCTGGATTGCTTTCCGTCAGCGCGACAGCCAGGACTACTTTGACTACTTTGCTGTCGGGCTGCGCTTAATTGGCGTCCTGGCACTGGTGGTGACGACCTGTGGTATGGCGGCGCTAAATGCCGATGATATCTGGTACTTCGCCTCAGGCGGCGTGATTGGTAGCCTGGTGAGTAATGCGATTGCCCCCTGGTTCAGTCCAGCGGGTGGCACGCTTATGCTGCTTTGCGTCTGGGCGGCGGGCATTACCCTTTACACCGGCTGGTCATGGCTCACCATCGCAGAAAGAATTGGTGGCGTGGTGATGGGTGTGCTGACGTTTGCCAGCAACCGTTCACGTCACGATGAACCCTGGCAGGAAGAGGATGACGAGCAGGACGCGCATGAATACGCGGATGTGCCTGAACTGCATGCTGCCGATCAGAATGAAGATGAAGATGTGCTGCTTTCTGCTCCACGTGCAGCCGCCCAGCCTGCGGCGTCACAGCCGGATCCTCTGCTGGCTAAAGCGGCAGCAGCAACCAGCGCGGCGGTAGCGGCAACGGCGGAAGCCGCAGAGGTGACGCTCGCGCCGGCCGCTCCGGTAACGCCTGCCGCTGTTGCAGCGTCTTCTGCGGCGGCATCTGCGCCTGCAGCTATGCCAGCATCGCCGACGGCACAACCCGCGCCTGCGGCCGTGCAGAGCGCGCCAGCATCCTATGGTGCAGCAACGGCTCCGACTCCGGCGCAGAGTGCTTCTGCACCTGCGACCTCACCACCGCTTTATCACTTTGAAATGCCGGACGAGGCCCCGGCTGCGCCGTCGTTCAGTGCTTACGACGACGATGAACCTAAAATGGGGAACTGGCGCGACACACCAGCAATGCCTGCAGCTGCGGCCGCCGTCGCTGCCACTGCGGCCCAGGCGACCACGCGTACTGCCCCTGTTTTCGATTTAGCCCCTGAAACCAATCCCAACCCGCAGGTTAAGCAGGGCATCGGACCGGCGCTACCGCGTCCTAACCCGGTAAAACTGCCAACCCGTCGTGAGCTGGCCTCTTATGGCATTAAATTGCCTTCTCAGCGCATGGCTGAAGAGAAAGCAAAAACGGAAGAGAGCGAAACGGCCCCGGCTGGATCAGTTTCTGCTGCACCTGATGCTGAAGAGGCGCTGCAGCAGGCTGAACTGCGTCAGGCCTTCCAGTCTGAACAGCAGCAGCGTTATGGCACCAGCTGGCAGCAGGACGAGGAAGATGAGCAGGATGCTCAGCATCAGGATGCACTGGCACGTCAGTTCGCCGAGCAGCAGCAACAGCGCTATGAACCTGAAGTGAAAAAAGAGCCGGTATTTAATATTGATACCGCCTCAGCGTTTGATTTTTCACCGATGAAAGATCTGGTGGATGACGGCCCGTCTGAACCGCTGTTTACGATTGCCGCGACGCCAGAACCGGAAGCTCCTGCGGTTTCACACGAACCATGGCAGCAGGTGAGTGAGGTTTCACAACCTCAGGCTCCGGCTCAGGTTCCTGCACCTGACCGCTTTATCCCGGCAGAATCAGATTACAGTACGCCAGCAGCCTCGTCTGAGCCTGTGTATGCAGCGCCTGCAGCACCCTCTGCGCCCGCTTATGGTGCGCCAGTGGCTTCTCAGGCTCCGGCTTATTCTGCTCCCGCTTATGGTTCGCCAGCCGCCGTGCCGGCTCAGCCGGTTGAAGAAGCGAAACCTTCGCTGCATGACAGCCTGATTCATCCGTTCCTGATGCGCCATGAACAGCCTCTGGAGAAACCGTCTACACCACTGCCTTCACTGGATCTGCTGACTGCGCCACCTGAAGAAGAAGAGCCGGTGGACATGTTTTCGCTGGAGCAGACCGCCCGTCTGGTTGAGTCGCGCCTGGGTGATTATCGTGTGAAAGCGGAAGTGGTTGGCATCTCGCCTGGCCCGGTTATTACCCGTTTTGAACTCGACCTGGCACCTGGCGTGAAAGCGGCGCGTATTTCAAACCTGTCGCGTGATTTAGCACGTTCGCTGTCCACGGTTGCGGTTCGTGTGGTGGAAGTGATTCCAGGCAAGCCTTACGTGGGTCTGGAACTGCCTAACAAGCATCGTCAGACAGTCTATCTGCGTGAAGTACTGGATTGCCCTAAATTCCGCGACAATCCGTCACCGCTGGCTGTTGTGCTGGGTAAAGATATTGCGGGTCAGCCTGTCGTCGCCGATCTGGCGAAAATGCCGCACTTACTGGTAGCCGGTACCACCGGTTCCGGTAAATCTGTGGGTGTGAACGCCATGATTATCAGCATGCTTTATAAGGCGACGCCGGAAGAAGTTCGCTTCATCATGATCGACCCGAAAATGCTGGAGCTGTCGGTCTACGAAGGCATCCCACACCTGCTGACCGAAGTCGTCACAGACATGAAAGATGCCGCCAATGCGCTGCGCTGGAGTGTTGGCGAAATGGAGCGTCGCTATAAGCTGATGTCGGCGCTGGGCGTGCGTAATCTGGCAGGTTACAACGAGAAAGTGGAACAGGCTGAAGCGATGGGCCGTCCGATTCCCGATCCGTTCTGGAAGCCGGGCGACAGTATGGATATGACGCCGCCGGTCCTGGAAAAACTGCCTTACATCGTGGTAATGGTCGATGAGTTTGCCGACCTGATCATGGCAGTGGGTAAAAAAGTTGAAGAGTTGATTGCGCGTCTGGCACAGAAAGCCCGAGCCGCAGGTATCCACCTGGTGCTGGCAACACAGCGCCCATCCGTGGATGTGATTACTGGCCTGATCAAAGCGAACATCCCGACGCGTATCGCCTTTACCGTGTCGAGCAAGATTGACTCACGTACCATTCTCGATCAGGGCGGCGCGGAGTCACTGCTGGGGATGGGTGACATGCTCTATATGCCGCCAAACTCCTCCCTGCCTATTCGTGTGCACGGTGCCTTTGTTCGTGACCAGGAAGTGCATGCCGTGGTTCAGGACTGGAAAGCGCGTGGACGTCCGCAATATATCGACAGCATTACCGCGGGCGAAGAGAGCGAAAGTGCCGGTGGCATCGACAGTGATGAAGAGCTCGATCCGCTGTTCGACCAGGCAGTCGGCTTTGTGGTTGATAAACGTCGAGCATCGATTTCAGGCGTTCAGCGTCAGTTCCGCATTGGTTATAACCGTGCGGCACGTATCATTGAGCAGATGGAAGCGCAGGGCATTGTCTCTGCACCAGGCCACAATGGTAACCGTGAAGTCCTGTCTCCGCCCCCACACGACATGTAGCAGTTAAATGTTTTGAAACACTACTCACTGAGCCAGTTCCGACTGGCTCATTGTTTTTTATACGGTTAAGCCCCATATCTGAATCAGCTTTCGGTTTTTTCTTCTGTTCTGATGGCGGAACGGCGACCAGGCTTAATGCAGTTATCGATGGGAACGTTTAAATAAGGAATTGAAGCAGATGAAATTACGCGTAATCGCTCTGGGCCTGTTGGCCACCTTTTCTTCAGCCAGCGTATTGGCTGATGCTTCCAGTGATCTGCAGCAGCGCCTGAATAAGGTCAGCAGCTTCCACGCCAGCTTCACGCAAAAAGTGACCGACAGCAGCGGCGCCAATGTGCAGGACGGCGAAGGCGAGTTGTGGGTTAAACGTCCCAGCCTGTTTAACTGGCACATGACCGCACCGGACGAAAGTATCATCATCTCCGACGGCAAATCGCTTTGGTTCTACAACCCGTTTGTTGAACAGGCTACTGTCAGCCTGCTGCAGAATGCCACCAGCAACACGCCGTTTATGCTGATTGCCCGTAACCAGTCAAACGACTGGAAGCAATACAACATCAAACAGCAGGGTGACAATTTCGAACTGACGCCGAAAAACAGCGACGGCAACCTGAAACAGTTCACTATTCAGGTGACGTCCAGCGGCACCATTAACCGCTTCAGCGCGATTGAGCAGGATGGTCAGCGCAGCGATTACCAGCTGAAAAGCCAGCAGAATGGCGCGATCAGCCCGGATAAATTCACGTTCACACCGCCAAAAGGCGTGACGGTGGACGACCAACGTCAGTGAGGTCACGGTGAGTAACCTGTCCCTGGATTTTTCCACCGAGAATTTCAAACCTCTGGCCGCACGTATGCGGCCAGAAACGTTGAAACAGTACATTGGTCAGCAGCATCTGCTGGGCGCGGGTAAACCGCTGCCGCGTGCGATTGAAGCCGGGCATCTGCATTCAATGATCTTATGGGGACCGCCCGGGACCGGCAAAACCACGCTGGCTGAGATCATCGCGCATTACGGTAATGCCGATGTGGAGCGTATCTCTGCAGTGACCTCCGGCGTAAAAGAGATCCGTGAAGCGATTGAGCGTGCCCGACAGAACAAACATGCCGGACGGCGCACTATTCTGTTTGTGGACGAGGTCCATCGGTTCAACAAGAGCCAGCAGGATGCTTTTCTGCCCCATATTGAAGATGGCACCATCACCTTTATTGGTGCCACCACCGAAAATCCCTCTTTCGAACTTAACTCCGCATTGCTGTCACGCGCCCGCGTTTACCTGCTGAAATCACTGACGCTCGAAGATATTGAGCAGGTGCTGGATCAGGCGATGCAGGATAAAGCGCGAGGTTATGGCGAGAGTGACATCGTGCTGCCGGATAATACCCGCAGGATGATTGCTGAACTGGTTAATGGTGATGCACGCCGGGCATTGAATACGCTGGAAATGATGGCAGATATGGCCGAAACCACCGCCTCAGGTCAGCGTGAACTGACGCCTCAGTTGCTTAACGAAGTCTCGGGTGAGCGATCCGCACGTTTTGATAACAAAGGCGATCGTTTTTACGATCTGATTTCGGCGCTGCACAAATCGGTTCGCGGCTCCGCGCCAGATGCAGCGCTCTACTGGTATGCGCGCATCATCACCGCAGGCGGCGATCCGCTCTATGTGGCACGCCGGCTGCTGGCTATCGCCTCCGAAGATGTCGGCAATGCCGATCCACGCGGTATGCAGGTGGCGATTGCAGCCTGGGATTGCTTCACGCGCGTCGGTCCGGCAGAAGGGGAGCGCGCCATCGCTCAGGCCATTGTATATCTGGCCTGTGCGCCGAAAAGTAACGCGGTCTATAACGCCTTTAAAGCTGCGATGCGTGATGCGCGTGATAATCCTGATTACGATGTGCCGGAACATTTGCGCAACGCGCCGACTAAGCTGATGAAAGAGATGGGGCTGGGCAAAGAGTACCGTTATGCTCATGATGAAACCAACGCCTATGCTGCCGGTGAAGTCTATTTTCCAAAGGAACTGGCCAGCACGCGCTATTACACGCCAACCCAGCGCGGGCTTGAGGGTAAGATTGGTGAAAAGCTAAGCTGGCTGGCTGAGCAGGATCAAAATAGCCCGACAAAACGCTACCGCTGAAACAGACCTTACGGTAATGTGGGCAATGTTTTCAACGCATTCCACAGGAATGCGTCCCTTCTTTCAACCAACTTTTTATACACAGGATAAGCATGCTCGATCCCAATCTGCTGCGTAACGAGCCAGACGCAGTCGCAGAAAAACTGGCACGCCGGGGATACAAACTGGATGTGGAAACGCTGCGTTCGCTTGAAGAGCGTCGCAAAGTACTGCAGGTGGAAACAGAAAATTTGCAGGCAGAGCGTAACTCCCGATCCAAATCCATCGGTCAGGCCAAAGCACGTGGGGAAGACATCGAGCCGCTGCGCCAGGAAGTGAATGCGCTGGGCGAACGCCTGGATGCCGCTAAAGCAGAACTGGACGAACTGCAGAATCAAATTCGTGACTTCGCGCTGGCAATGCCGAACATTCCAGCAGACGAAGTGCCGCTGGGCAAAGATGACAGCGAAAACCAGGAAGTGAGCCGCTGGGGTACGCCGCGCGAGTTCAGTTTCCAGGTTAAAGATCACGTTGAGCTGGGTGAAGCGGCTAAAGGCCTGGATTTTGCGGCTGCCGTGAAACTGACCGGTTCGCGCTTTGTTGTCATGCAGGGGCAGATTGCCCGCCTGCACCGTGCACTGAGTCAGTTTATGATTGACCTGCACACTGAGCAGCATGGCTACCTTGAAACCTCCGTGCCTTACCTGGTTAACCACGCAACCCTTTACGGTACCGGACAGTTGCCTAAGTTTGGCGAAGACCTGTTCCACACCCGTCCGCTGGAAGAGGAGTCAGACAGCAGCAACTATGCACTGATTCCTACCGCGGAAGTGCCGCTGACCAACCTGGTGCGTGACGAGATCCTCGAAGAGGATACCCTGCCGGTTAAACTCACCGCACATACACCGTGCTTCCGTTCCGAAGCGGGTTCTTACGGTCGTGATACACGCGGTCTGATCCGTATGCACCAGTTCGACAAAGTTGAGATGGTGCAGATCGTTACCCCGGAACAGTCTATGGAGGCGCTTGAAGAGCTGACCGGCCACGCTGAAAAAGTTCTGCAGCTGCTGAACCTGCCATACCGCAAGGTTTTACTCTGTACCGGCGATATGGGTTTCGGAGCGACTAAAACCTACGATCTGGAAGTCTGGTTACCGGCGCAGAACACCTACCGCGAGATCTCATCCTGTTCCAACATGGGTGATTTCCAGGCGCGTCGTATGCAGGCGCGTTGCCGTAACAAACAGGATAAGAAGCCGCGTCTGGTTCATACCCTGAACGGTTCAGGTCTGGCCGTCGGCCGTACCCTGGTGGCAGTGCTGGAAAACTATCAGCAGGAAGATGGTCGTATCGCCGTACCGGAAGTTTTACGCCCTTACATGAAGGGCGTCGAAATTATCGGCTAAGCAATCAGGCATCTTAAGACCCGGCCATGGCCGGGTTTTTTTATGTCCTGCATCTGAAAAATAGGATTTATGTCGCGCTGATTTAATCACAAATAAACGTTATCGATAACAGATGTGCTGGAGTGCTTAAAAACCTAATTTTTCATAGAGATAGCATTTAGCCGCATGTCGCCCAAGACGATTGTAACCCACTGAAGATTAGTAAATTAAATTGTCGGCCAGCAAAATGTGCTGCCGTTAAATTCCTTCCATTGACTTTAAAAAAGCTAATGGCAAACTGCGCGCAATTTCCTTCATTTGCTCTGGTTTCTATCCCCTATGTCAACCTGGTCACGCCCCGTGATACTGCTGCTTTGCGGCCTGATGTTAATGACTGTCGCAATTGCCGTGCTGAATACGCTCGTTCCACTGTGGCTGACGCATGACTTACTGACAACCTGGCAGGTGGGTATAGTAAGTTCGTCTTATTACACCGGTAATCTCGCAGGCACGCTGCTGGCTGGCTGGTTAATCAGACAGTACGGCTTCAATCGCAGCTATTACCTGGCTACCGTGATGTTTGCCGTCGCGACCCTGTGCCTGGCGATGATGTCGGGCTTCTGGGCCTGGAGTTCAATGCGATTCATCGCGGGTGTCGGCTGTGCGCTGATGTGGGTGGTGGTTGAGAGCGCACTTCTGTGCAGCGGCACGGTGCGTAATCGCGGACAACTGCTGGCGGCCTACATGGTTGTCTATTACATCGGTACTGTGACCGGCCAGTTACTGGTCAGCAAACTCTCTACGGAATTACTCAGCGTGATCCCGTGGGTAACCTCGCTGGTCTTCTGCGCCGTGCTGCCGCTGGTCTTTACCCGCGTTTCCAGTAATGGTGAAGCGACAGAGGCGGCTCCGGCCCGCATCTGGCCGATGCTGCGTCGTCGTAGTTCCCGCCTGGGTATTAATGGCTGCATCATCTCTGGCATCCTTCTGGGCTCGCTTTATGGCCTGATGCCGCTTTACCTGTCACATCAGGGAATGAGTGACGCAAATGTCGGTTACTGGATGGCGTTGCTGGTCAGCGCAGGTATTGTGGGCCAGTGGCCCGTTGGCCGCCTGGCCGATCGTTTTGGTCGCATGCTGGTGCTACGGGTTCAGGTTTTTGTCGTTATCCTGGGCGCGATGGCCATGTTGACCAATGCCGCGATGGCGCCTGCGCTGTTTGTGCTGGGCCTGGCAGGCTTCACACTCTATCCGGTGGCGATGTCCTGGGCTTGTGAGACGGTCGCCCACCATGAGCTGGTTGCAATGAACCAGGCGTTGCTGATGAGTTATACCGTAGGCAGTCTGGCTGGACCGGCAATGACCTCTGTTCTGATGCAGAATTATTCTGACCAGCTCTTGTTCGTGATGATCGCGGCTGTGGCGCTGATTTATCTGGTTATGCTGCTGCGCAAAACGAATCATCAGGCTACGCCAGTGGCACATGCCTGATCGCCATTTGGCCAAAAGGGAGCATTAAGCTCCCTTTTTTGTGGCCGATTGTTAGTACATCACTTCGTGGCCGTAACTGGCGAGAATGTTTTTCACGCGCTCCATCGTCTCTTTACCCGGCGGCTTTACGCCATCCAGCTTGTACTCTTCACCCATCGCAATCCATTTATGCTTACCCAGTTCGTGATAGGGCAGCAATTCAATCTTCTCAACGTTCTGCATATCACGGGTGAATTCGCCCAGGCGATGCGCGGTGTCATCGTCATCGGAATAGCCCGGTACGACAACGAAACGGATCCAGGTTCTCTTGCCTTTTTTCTGCAGATAACGGGCAAAGTCCAGGGTACGGTGATTAGAGACCCCCACCAGAATCTGATGCACATCGTCATTCATCTGTTTCAGGTCGAGCATCACTAAGTCAGTAACATCAAGCAGTTCATCGATCACCGGATCATAGCGGCGTACGAAACCGTTCGTGTCGAGACAGGTATGAATGCCTTCCGCTTTACAGGCGCGAAACCAGTCGCGCACAAATTCAGCCTGAAGAATAGCTTCACCACCAGAGGCCGTAACACCGCCGCCAGAGGCGTTCATAAAATGGCGATAGGAAAGCACATCCGCCATCAGCGCTTCAACGCTGATCTCTTTGCCGCCGTGGGTATCCCAGGTGTCGCGGTTGTGGCAGTAGAGGCAGCGCATCAGGCAGCCCTGAAAGAAGGTGATAAAACGGATGCCGGGACCATCGACGGTGCCGCAGGATTCAAATGAGTGGATACGACCGTTAACTGACATTGCGATGTGTTCTCCAGTAAGTCTGCCGGGACAGACGGCGCAATCTCTGTTGCGCTCAGGGCAGGAAATCGATTCTGGTGGGAACCTTGATAAAGATGACCAACAAAACAGACTTTTAAGGAAAAGGCTCCGCGAGGAGCCTTTTTATATCGGGTTGAGCCGTGATTACAGTGACTGTGTGAAGGTACGGGTAATCACATCCTGCTGCTGCTCTTTAGTCAGGGAGTTAAAGCGCACAGCATAACCGGAAACGCGGATGGTCAGCTGCGGATACTTCTCTGGATGCTCCATCGCGTCCAGCAGCATTTCACGGTTCATGACATTGACGTTAAGGTGCTGACCGCCTTCGATGCTCGCTTCATGATGGAAGTAACCATCCATCAGACCGGCAAGGTTAGTTTTACGCACGTTATCATCTTTACCCAGCGCGTTTGGCACGATTGAGAAGGTATAAGAGATGCCATCTTTCGCATAGGCAAACGGCAGTTTCGCGACGGAAGTCAGTGAAGCCACCGCACCTTTCTGGTCACGGCCATGCATTGGGTTAGCACCGGGTCCAAACGGTGCACCAGCACGACGTCCATCCGGTGTGTTACCGGTTTTCTTACCATACACCACGTTTGAGGTGATGGTCAGAACAGACTGTGTCGGCACGGCATTACGATAGGTGGTCAGCTGCTGAATTTTCTTCATGAAGCGTTCAACCAGATCGCAGGCCAGGTCATCAACGCGGGAGTCGTTGTTACCGAACTGTGGATATTCACCTTCGATGTCGAAGTCGATCGCCAGACCATCTTCATCACGAATCGGTTTCACTTTGGCATATTTAATCGCAGACAGTGAATCCGCAGCAACGGAGAGACCAGCGATGCCACACGCCATGGTGCGATAGACGTCACGGTCATGCAGGGCCATCAGCGCTGCTTCGTAGCTGTACTTATCATGCATGTAGTGAATGATGTTCAGCGAAGTCACATACTGTTTTGCCAGCCAGTCCATGAAGTGATCCATACGCTCCATGACGGTGTCGAAGTCCAGCACATCATCGCTGATTTTGTCGCCTTTCGGTCCAACCTGCATTTTCAGTTTTTCATCCACGCCGCCGTTGATTGCGTAGAGCAGGGTTTTCGCCAGGTTGGCACGTGCACCAAAGAACTGCATTTGTTTGCCGACAATCATCGGGCTGACGCAACAGGCGATGGCGTAGTCATCATTGTCGAAATCAGGACGCATCAGGTCATCGTTCTCATACTGCAGAGATGAGGTGTCGATTGAGACTTTAGCGGCATATTTTTTGAAATTAATTGGCAGTTTTTCTGACCACAGAATGGTCATGTTCGGCTCAGGTGAAGGACCCATGGTGTACAGGGTATTCAGGAAGCGGAAGGTACTTTTTGAAACCAGAGTACGGCCATCAACGCCCATACCTGCCAGTGATTCGGTTGCCCAGATTGGGTCACCTGAGAACAGCTCATCATATTCAGGAGTACGCAGGAAGCGAACCATACGCAGTTTCATGACCAGATGGTCAATCAGTTCCTGTGCCTGTTCTTCAGTCAGTTTACCGGCTTTAAGGTCACGCTCGATGTAAACATCCAGGAAGGTTGAGACGCGGCCAAAGGACATGGCAGCACCGTTTTGTGATTTAACGGCAGCAAGGTAGCCATAATAAGTCCACTGTACGGCTTCAACGGCATTGGTTGCCGGGCCCGAAATGTCGTGGCCATATTTCGCGGCCATCTCTTTAATCTGCGCCAGCGCACGATGCTGATCCGAGATCTCTTCACGCAGACGAATGGTCGCTTCCAGATTCATGCCATTCTCTAAATCGTTCTGCAGAGAGGCGAACTGGGAGAATTTATCCGCCATCAGGAAATCGATGCCGTAGAGAGCCACGCGACGATAGTCACCGATGATGCGGCCACGTCCATAGGCATCGGGTAAACCGGTCAGGATACCTGATTTACGGCAGCGCATGATGTCCGGGGTGTAAACGTCGAACACGCCCTGATTATGCGTTTTACGGTATTCGGTGAAGATTTTTTTCAGTGAAGGATCGAGTTCACGGCCATAGACTTTGCATGAACCTTCGACCATTTTGATGCCGCCAAAAGGAATCAGCGCGCGTTTTAATGGTGCCTCAGTCTGCAGACCAACGATTTTTTCCAGCGACTTATTGATGTAGCCTGCGTCGTGCGAGGTAATCGTTGAGGCGAGGTCGGTGTCGAAGTCAACTGGCGCGTGGGTGCGGTTTTCAATTTTGATGCCTTCCAGCACGCTTTCCCACAGTTTAGTGGTCGCTTCAGTTGCGCCCGCCAGGAACGACTCATCACCTTCATAAGGAGTGTAGTTTTTCTGAATGAAGTCGCGCACATTGACGCTATTCTGCCATTCGCCTTCAGCAAATCCTTCCCATGCTGAAGCCAGTTTTGCATTAAGTTCGGTCATAATATACCTGCCTTATATGAAGAGACTTTACGGTCGGGCACAGTCAACGTCCTGTGCCGTCAAAATGTGTTTAATGGACCTGGTCACCTTTACGGAGATAGATAACCCAGTAGGTCAACCCAACCAGAATGCCGCCGCCAATGATGTTGCCAATGGTCACAGGAATCAGGTTGTCGAGAATAAAGTTGCTCACGGTAAGCGAGTGAAACTGTGCCGCCGTGGTGCCAGCAGCCTGCCAGAATTCAGGTGCCGCGAAGTCGCGAATGACAATGGCATAAGGAATCAGAAACATATTGGCGATGCTGTGCTCGAAACCGCTGGCGACAAACATGCCAACAGGCAAAATCATTACCACCAGCTTATCGGTCAGGGTACGGCCGGAGTAACTCATCCAGACGGCGAGGCAGACCAGCAAATTCGCCAGCGTACCCAGACAAACCGCTTCGATGAATGTGTGATGCATTTTGTGATCGGCGGTTTCCAGGACATTCAATCCCCAGGCGCCATTCGCGACCATATGCTGTCCGGCAAACCACATCAGGGCGACAAAGAAGAGGGCACCTGCAAGGTTACCGGCGTAAACGTTAATCCAGTTGCGGGCCAGCTGTCCCCAGCTGATGCGGCCACTGGCTTTGGCGACGACGATTAAGACAGTAGAAGTAAAGAGGTCAGCGCCACACACGACGACCAGCATCAGGCCGAGTGAGAAACAGACACCGCCAATCAGTTTGGCTATGCCATAGGGCATCGTGCCGCTGCCGGTGGTCGCTGTAATATAAAAAACGAATGCGATGGAGATAAATACGCCAGCGTTTATCGCCAGAAAGAAGGTGGTGAAGGGATGTTTGGTTGCTTTATAGATACCGGCGTCTTCGGCCACTTTCGCCATTGCGGCTGGTAATAAAAGATTAAAAGGGTTGTCAGTTTTCACACTAACTTACTCCAGAAGTTGTCTGGAAAAATACTAACAAAGGAGTATAGGTCAGGAATTGATATGGATCATGTTTGCCGACGTGGCAGCCTGTAAATCGCAGAGGAAAAGCGAAATAAATCTCTAACTGTTTGAAATTATTTATTTAAATAAATTTTAAAAATGCAAAATTTTTTTAATGTAAAAAGACTTACCCTTTTGAAGGGCCTGCCTGATGAGTAATTAATGGCTGATATGTTAATTAAAATGATTTGATGTAATTGAATGGATTTTAATACAGCTAATGTTCCACAAGGAAGGCAGAAAATTATGGCACCAGAAAACTCCGGTGCCATGTTAATCCTCTTTTTGGCTCAGTCGCGTTATAACTTACGCATTTTTCCAGTAGAGACGCTTAGCCGCCTGCAGTTTTTCGTAAGCAGCAAGCAGGGACTGATGGGCCGGGAATGCCTGCAGTTCATCATCAACGGCCTGCAGGCCGTTAAATGGATGTTCACCACTGATGGCGGCTGAGGCTGCTTCCATCGCGCTTTCACCGTACATACGCAGGAAGGCGTGATGATACTGCAGCGGATCACGCTCATCTTCCATTGCCAGTAACAGCAGAGTCTGCAGGCAACGATAGTAGTTAGCCCGCTCTGGCGTAAAGATGGAGCTGTTAAACTCCATTGTCCACTCTGTCCATATCAGTGCCTGATCCAGATCGCCACCCGCCAGCGCCAGCATCGCTTTTAATTCGCCAACACGCAGTGTGTACCAGCCGTTGTCTTTACCGGTTGCCAGACCCAGCAGTTCGCGAACGCGAGTGAAGTCGTCAAAACCTTCATCATCAAGCTGTCCAATCAGATCCAGATACTCTTCCGGATTCCAGTTGCTTTCAGGCAGGGCCAGCAGGGTTTCACGAATGCCAGCGCCCATGCTGTTATTCGCCAGGAAGAGATCTTCGGCAGGGTAGATATCAGACATCCCCGGTACGATGATGCGGCAGGCATAGACACCCAGATGCTCGTAGTCAGCAATATAGACTTCCTGATCTTCCGAGGCAAAGATGGCCATCAGTGTGGAGAATTCCTGCTCGGTGCTGCCTGCAAATGACCAGTCAACAAAGGGATAGTCCGCTGTTTCTTTAAACAGATCCCATGAGATAAGACCGCTTGAATCAATGAAATGGGTCTCCAGATTGGCATGTTCAGCGACTTCTTCATCATCAAAAGTCGGTGGCGTGAACACATCAAGATCTTTCAGGCTTCGGCCCTGCAGCAGCTCAGTGACAGTTCGTTCCAGTGCCACACCAAAATCGGGGTGGGCACCAAAGGAGGCAAAACAGGTTCCGTTGGTCGGGTTAAACAGCACCACACAAATCACCGGATATTTACCGCCCAGCGAGGCGTCATAAGCGAAAATCGGGAAGCCTTCCGCTTCAAGGCGGGCAATTGCCTCGATCACCTCCGGATAACGCTGCATTACCTCATCAGGAATCGCAGGCAGGCTGATTGCTTCCGCGATGATGCGGTTCTTGATGTAGCGCTCAAACACTTCGGAGAGGCCCTGAACACGCGCTTCATTCGCGGTGTTTCCTGCGGACATGCCATTTGAGACATAGAGGTTGCCGATGATATTCATCGGGATGTAAACAGTTTGCTGATCCGACTGGCGGGTAAACGGCAGGGCGCAGATACCGCGCTCAGCATTGCCAGACTGCAGATCAATCAGGCCGGAAGCCGTCAGAGCATTGTCAGGATCGTAAAACGCGTTCAGGCGCGCATCCAGAATGCCTTCAGGTAAGGAATCATCCTCAGGTAACGCGAACCATTTTTCATTGGGATAGTGAACAAAGTCGCCGTTCGCGATCTTTTTGCCCAGCCAGAAGTCAGCAAAAAAGTAGTTAGTTGAGAGACGCTCAAAATATTCGCCCAGTGCAGAGGCCAGCGCAGCTTTTTTACTGGCGCCCTTGCCGTTGGTAAAGCAGAGCGGGCAATCGCGGTCGCGGATATGCACTGACCAGACATGGGGAACAGGATTCAGCCAGGAAGCTTCTTCAATGTTAAAGCCGAGATCCTGCAGCTTGTTCTGGAAACGCGCAATGGAGTCTTCCAGTGCGGCATCTTTGCCCGGGATAAATGTTTGCGTCATAGTGCCGCTCTCTCTGTTGTCATGGGGTGCGTAAAGCGCGCAATGATACGGATTTTGCTTACAGACCGCTATCAGGGCGGGACATTTTTACGGGCTTAGTTTTTATCACATCGGCTCTCAGGCCAAACGTGGATTAATGGTGCTGGATGAAGCCTCACAAAATTCCGCGCTGGTTTGCATTGGTAACATAACCTCCGGCGAGGCATATTCAGAAAATGTGACCGCGCCCTGATTTATGATTGCAGCTATCAGTATGCAGTGATAAAACCGAATGGTTATTCATAACCGTTCGATATGACAGTGGTGAGGGGAAATGACGCAAGTTTATAATTTTAGCTCTGGCCCGGCGATGCTACCGGTTGAAGTCCTTCGTCGTGCAGAACAGGAACTGACGAACTGGCGCGGTCTGGGTACCTCTGTAATGGAGATCAGTCACCGCAGTAAAGAGTTTATTCAGGTAGCTGAAGAAGCAGAGCAGGACTTCCGTGATCTGCTAAAAATACCGGCCAATTACAAAGTTTTATTCTGTCATGGCGGCGCGCGCGCGCAGTTTGCTGCTGTACCCGGTAATCTGCTGGGTCAGGCGACAACTGCTGACTATGTTGATGGCGGCTACTGGGCGCATAGCGCAATAAAAGAAGCGGAAAAGTATTGTTCCCCACGCACGCTGGATGTCAAAACAACCCGCGACGGTAAACGCGCTATCCTGCCGATGAGCGAATGGGCGGTAAGTGAGGCATCCGCTTACCTGCATTTTTGCCCGAATGAAACCATTGATGGCATCGCCATTGATGAACAGCCTGACTTCGGCAGTAAAACCGTTGTTGCTGATTTCTCCTCTACCATTCTGTCTCGTCCGATCGATGTGAGTCGTTATGGCGTGATTTATGCGGGTGCGCAGAAAAATGTAGGCCCGGCCGGATTAACGCTGGTGGTTGTGCGTGAAGATCTGCTGGGCCAGGCGCATGCCTCAGTGCCTTCAATCCTCGATTACAAAGTACTGGCCGATAACGATTCGATGTTTAACACCCCACCGACGTTTGCATGGTATCTGTCGGGGCTGGTATTTAAATGGCTGAAAGAGAAGGGCGGTGTCGCTGAAATTGATCGTATTAATCAGGCAAAATCTGACCTGCTTTATGGCGTTATCGATCACAGTGGTTTTTACCGTAATGATGTGGCGACAGAAAACCGTTCACGCATGAACATTCCTTTCCAGCTGGCGGATGCGTCACTGGATGCGCTGTTCCTGGAAGAGTCATTTAAGGCGGGATTGCATGCGCTTAAAGGACATCGTGTAGTAGGCGGTATGCGCGCCTCTATCTATAATGCGATGCCGCTGGAAGGTGTGAAAGCGCTGACCGATTTCATGGTCGATTTTGAACGTCGCCACGGCTGATTATTAAAATATCAGCACTAATGCTGATGCCAGACCTCGTCACACGGCGAGGTCTCTGTATTTTTGAGGATTTCGTTTCACATGCAGGACTCCCTGACTCTCCAACCCATTTCGCGTGTCGATGGCACCGTGAACCTGCCAGGTTCTAAGAGCGTTTCTAATCGCGCATTGCTGCTGGCTGCGCTGGCTAAAGGCACTACCCGTCTCACCAACCTGCTCGACAGCGACGATGTAAAGCATATGCTGAATGCGCTGACCGCGCTGGGCGTAAGCTATACGCTTTCAGACGATCGTACCGTGTGTGAAGTCACGGGGAATGCAGGACCACTGAACGCATCTCAACCGCTGTCACTGTTTCTGGGCAACGCCGGCACCGCTATGCGTCCATTGGCCGCAGCACTTTGCCTGGGCGAGCACGATATCGAACTGACCGGCGAACCCCGCATGAAAGAGCGTCCAATCGGGCATCTGGTCGATGCGCTTCGTCAGGGTGGCGCAACCATTGAGTACCTGGAAAACGAAAACTATCCGCCGCTGCGTTTACGCGGTGGTTTTACCGGCGGTGATGTCAGTGTGGATGGCAGTGTTTCCAGTCAGTTCCTGACGGCGCTGCTGATGACCGCGCCGCTGGCGCAGCAGGATACCTGCATCACGATTAAAGGTGATTTGGTTTCCAAACCTTACATCGACATTACGCTCAATCTTATGCAGTGCTTTGGCGTCGACGTTGAGAATCAGAGCTATCAGCGTTTCCTGATTAAGGGACAGCAGCAGTATCAGTCACCGGGCGATTACCTGGTGGAAGGTGATGCCTCTTCCGCTTCTTATTTCCTGGCGGCTGCAGCCATAAAAGGCGGAACGGTCCGGGTCACCGGTATCGGACGCCAGAGTATGCAGGGTGACATTCGGTTTGCTGACGTGCTGGAAAAGATGGGTGCTGCGATCGAATGGGGCGATGATTACATTGCCTGTACGGCTGGAAAGCTGCAGGCCATTGATATGGACATGAACCATATCCCGGATGCTGCAATGACCATTGCCACCACGGCGCTGTTTGCAGAAGGCACCACCCAGTTACGTAATATTTATAACTGGCGGGTAAAAGAGACCGATCGATTGAGCGCAATGGCGACAGAGCTGCGTAAAGTCGGCGCGGAAGTCGAAGAGGGTCATGACTACATCCGTATTACCCCACCTGCGACGCTAAAGCATGCTGATATTGGCACCTACAATGATCACCGTATGGCAATGTGCTTTTCTCTGGTAGCACTGTCAGATACGCCAGTGACCATTCTTGATCCTGGCTGTACAGCTAAAACCTTCCCGGACTACTTCGTTCAGCTGGCTAAAATCAGCCAGAGCGCCTGATATCTCTCTCTTCCGGTGCGGTTCCGCACCGGATCTCCCCGGATTTAATCTGGCTGTAACGGCCCAGCGATCCTCTGAATTAACTAAAATTACGAACCCGGTTAGTGCGAAACAGTAACCAAGCCGCGCTATGCAGCGTATAATGCGAGTCATTAATGGTGACCGAAAGGTCAGGAAGCACGCAGCAACAGGAGGGAATAATGACAGTAACTGCCCCGGTCATAACTATTGATGGGCCAAGTGGAGCGGGAAAAGGAACACTGTGTAAAGCGATGGCAGAATCGCTGCAGTGGCATCTGCTGGACTCCGGTGCTATTTATCGCGTGCTGGCATTAGCCGCGTTGCATCATCAGGTCGACATCGAATCTGAAGAAGCGCTTGTGCCGATTGCTGCACACCTCGATGTGCGCTTTGTGTCACAAAATGGTGACATGCAGGTCATCCTTGAAGGTGAAGATGTTACCGGTGAAATCCGTACTCAGGAGGTCAGCAACACCGCGTCACGTGTTGCCGCGTTTCCACGGGTGCGCGAAGCGTTATTACGCCGCCAGCGCGGTTTCCGCGAGCTGCCGGGATTAATTGCTGATGGACGAGACATGGGCACCGTGGTTTTCCCGGAGGCGCCAGTGAAAATTTTCCTGGATGCCAGTCCGGAAGAACGTGCTCAGCGCCGTATGCTACAGTTGCAGGACAATGGCTTTAATGTTAACTTTGACCGCCTTTTAGCCGAGATAAAAGAACGCGACGACCGCGATCGCAACCGCGCAATCGCACCTTTAGTAGCCGCTGGCGATGCACTGGTTCTGGACTCTACCGAGATGTCTATCGATCAAGTCATCGAAAAAGCGCTACACTATGCCCGCGAGAAGCTGGGTATTACGGCTTAACTGAATTTATCACCCTGTACCATGGATCAGGTGCCGGGCATGTGAAACAACCCCATCCGACATGAAGTCAGATGGACGTTAAATTGAAGAATCCTGAAGATTATCAATATGACTGAATCTTTTGCTCAACTATTTGAAGAATCCTTAAAAACAATCGAAACCCGCCCGGGTTCTATCGTTCGTGGCATCGTCGTTTCTATCGACAAAGATGTCGTTCTGGTTGATGCGGGTCTGAAATCTGAATCTGCAATTCCTGCAGAGCAGTTCAAGAACGCAGCCGGCGAACTGGAAATCCAGGTAGGCGACGAAGTTGATGTTGCTCTGGATGCAGTGGAAGACGGCTTCGGTGAAACCCTGCTGTCCCGTGAGAAAGCGAAGCGCCATGAAGCATGGATCACGCTGGAGAAAGCTTACGAAGACGCTGAAACTGTTACCGGTGTTATCAACGGCAAAGTTAAAGGCGGCTTCACAGTTGAGCTCAACGGTATCCGTGCGTTCCTGCCAGGTTCACTGGTAGATGTGCGTCCGGTGCGCGATACGCTGCACCTGGAAGGCAAAGAGCTTGAATTCAAAGTGATCAAGCTGGATCAGAAACGCAACAACGTCGTGGTTTCACGTCGTGCGGTTATCGAATCCGAAAACAGCGCAGAGCGCGATCAGCTGCTGGAAAACCTGCAGGAAGGCATGGAAGTTAAAGGTATCGTTAAGAACCTCACTGACTACGGTGCATTCGTTGATCTGGGCGGCGTTGATGGCCTGCTGCACATCACTGACATGGCATGGAAACGCGTTAAGCATCCAAGCGAAATCGTTAACGTGGGCGACGAAATCACCGTTAAGGTGCTGAAGTTCGACCGCGAGCGTACCCGTGTTTCTCTGGGTCTGAAGCAGCTGGGCGAAGATCCATGGGTTGCTATCGCTAAACGCTATCCGGAAGGCACCCGCCTGACCGGTCGTGTTACCAACCTGACTGATTACGGCTGCTTCGTGGAAATCGAAGAAGGCGTTGAAGGTCTGGTACACGTGTCTGAAATGGACTGGACCAACAAAAACATCCATCCGTCTAAAGTTGTTAACGTAGGCGATGTTGTTGAAGTTATGGTTCTGGACATTGACGAAGAGCGTCGTCGTATCTCCCTGGGTCTGAAGCAGTGTAAATCTAACCCATGGCAGCTGTTCGCTGAGACGCACAACAAAGGCGATCGTGTTGAAGGTAAAATTAAGTCAATCACTGACTTCGGTATCTTCATCGGCCTGGATGGCGGCATCGACGGTCTGGTTCACCTGTCTGACATCTCCTGGAACGCGACTGGCGAAGAAGCCGTTCGTGAGTACAAAAAAGGCGACGAAATCGCTGCCGTTGTACTGCAGGTTGATGCAGAGCGCGAGCGTATCTCTCTGGGCGTTAAACAGCTGGCAGAAGATCCGTTCAACAACTACATCACTTTGAACAAGAAAGGTGCCATCGTCACCGGTAAAGTGACTGCAGTTGATGCTAAAGGTGCTACAGTTGAATTAGCAGACGGCGTTGAGGGTTACCTGCGCGCTTCTGAAGCTTCACTGGACCGCATTGAAGATGCAACTCTGGTTCTGAACGTTGGCGACGACGTTGAAGCTAAGTTCACTGGCGTTGATCGTAAAAACCGTGTCGTAAGCCTGTCTGTCCGTGCGAAAGACCAGGCTGATGAGAAAGAAGCTATCAATACTGTTAACACCAAACAGGAAGAAGGCAATTTCTCTAGCGCTATGGCTGAAGCGTTCAAAGCGGCTAAAGGCGAGTAATCGACCTGAAGCACCGGGTGGGCAACCACCCGGTTTCGGTAAAAGCTGTCATACATTCCTGTAGGGATAAACCGGAGGTTACATGACCAAGTCAGAACTGATCGAAAGACTGGCGGGACAGCATACTCATATACCGGCGAAAGTCGTTGAGGATGCAGTCAAAGAGATGCTTGAGCACATGGCCACTACGCTGGCACAGGGCGAGCGCATCGAAATCCGGGGATTCGGCAGCTTTTCTTTGCACTATCGCGCTCCGCGTACTGGACGTAACCCGAAAACGGGTGACAAAGTGGATCTGGAAGGTAAATACGTTCCCCACTTTAAGCCAGGCAAAGAGCTGCGCGATCGCGCAAACATCTACGGCTAAGCCGATACCGAACCCAATAAACGACATCTCCGGATGTCGTTTTTTTTTGCCTGCTATTCAGGCTGAGCACTGATATCCAGATTACTGTCGTCAACACTGCAAGGCCGCATTCTGTTTGTGAGGGCGCTCCAGCCTGCCTGATTGTTCCCTGTTAGTTTCACCTCAATTGCCCAGAATAATCGAACTGAAACAATGGATACGATTATGCTGACATGGACCGTTCTGGCGCGACTGGTGATCGTTGCAACATTACCGCTATTGCTGATGGCCCAACTGCCCTCAGGTAAGATGATGGTGATGCTGGTACTGATGGGCCTCGCTCTGCTCCATTGCCATTACCCATCCGTTCGCTGGACCGGTATTACGCTGCTGTTGCTGGCATGGGCTTTTAACGATGCCCGTCTGATGGTGCGGGATATTGAACAGCTCTCCGTACGTCCCGCCACCTTTACGCTTGAGATCAGTGAACTGCGGAAAGAGAGAAAGCAAATCCGGGTTCGGCTGCTGGAAGAAGAGGGCAGAATGATATTCCCTCCCCGCTATGCCTGGCTTTATTTCGATACTGATCAGGAAACTTATTGTCCGGGACAACGCTGGACGATGCGACTTCGTTTGAGACCAGTCCATGCTCGTCTCAATGAGGGCGATTTCGATGCGCAGCGTTTTGCTCTGGCTAATAATACGCCGCTCCAGGGCAGGATCCTTAATCAGGTTGCCGTTAGCGAACAGTGTAATGGACGCTGGCGATTTATTTTATGGCATCGCGACAGGACCCACTCCATGCCTGCACGTGCCACGCTGGAGGCACTCTCCTTTGGCATCAGGGATGAAATGAGCCAGCAGACTCGCCAGTTACTTCGGGATACCGGTACTGCGCATTTAATGGCGATATCGGGCATGCATATCGCCCTGGCCGCCAGCACCGGCTGGATCATTACGCGTGGGGTGCAATTTATCCTGCCAGCCCGGCGTATCGGCTATCTCCTTCCGCTTATCGTAAGCTGGCTATTTGCTGCAACCTATACCTGGCTCTCAGGAGCACAGCCTCCCGCAGCGCGTGCATTGCTGGCCCTGACGCTGTGGGCAATAACACGGTTTGCAGGTGTACAGCTCAATAGCTGGCAGGTCTGGACCTTCTGTATTGCATTGCTGCTGGTGACGGATCCGCTGACCGTTTTGTCTGACAGTTTCTGGCTCTCGGTACTGGCTGTAGGCATGCTGCTGGTCTGGTACCACTGGTTTCCCTTGCCTGCACGATTCCGTCATCAAAAGCGATGGATTCCGGTACTACTGCTGCATTTGCAGGTGGGCATGATGATTTTAATGGTGCCGTTGCAGGTAGCGATATTCAACGGGATCAGCCTGACCGCACTGCTGGCAAATCTGGTGGCAATTCCGGTCATCTCGTTCATTACCATGCCATTGATAACGTTTGCTTTGCTGCTGCCGATAGCGCCTGTATCGGGCTTCTTCTGGGGGGCGGCCGATCTTTCTGTGCGTGCACTGTTTCATTGTCTGGCTTTACTGCCGCCAGGATGGTGGCCGCTGAGTGGCACAACCTGGTTTACGATTATGGTATGGGGAAGTCTGATTCTCTGGCGTGCGCAGTTCTTCTTTTCTTTGCCATTGAGCAGCTTTGTGTTGGCGCTGGCGATGATATGGAGTCGCCAGTCCCATCAGGAGCCGGGCTGGCGCATCGATATGCTGGATATCGGGCACGGATTAAGCCTGGTGATCAGTCAGGGCAAGGAGGCGGTGATGTATGACACAGGGCCGCGCTGGCAGAACGATAACGCGGGGAGTCGGGTAATCATTCCATGGCTGGAGCGCAAACAGTTACGGTTAAAACAGATCATCCTGAGTCATAAACATCTCGATCATACCGGCGGACTGGAGGCGATTATGCAACGCTGGCCAGCGGTAGAAGTCAGAAGCGCGCTGGCAGAGAAAACGCATTTACCCTGCGTACGCGGCACGCAGTGGCGCTGGCGGCAACTCCACTTTCAGGTAGTCTGGCCGCTAACGGCACCTTTGCCGGGTGACAATAACGATTCCTGTGTGGTAATCGTTGATGATGGTCAGGTCCGGCTGATGTTAACCGGCGATATTGAAGCGAAAGCGGAACGTCAGTTGGTGGCGCTGGAAAAGCAGGGGCTAAAGGTGGATATTCTGCAGGTACCGCATCACGGCAGCCGTACCTCGTCGACCTCATTGCTGCTGCGCAAAACCGGCGGACACATCGCGATTGCCTCGCTCGCACGCTACAACGCATGGCGTATGCCCGCGAAAAGTGTTCTGGAAAACTATCGAACAGCCGGTTTTACATGGCTGGATACGGGCCAGTCAGGACAAATCAGTATCAGGGTAGAGCAGGGCAGCGTGCAGGTTTACACCCTACGGGAACAATTAATGCCCCGTTGGTATCATCAGTGGTTTGGCGTCAAACGCGAATCCAGGTAGAATGGCCGGCTATTTCCAACAGCGTGAATAAATAATGCATCAAGATAAAGATCTCTCTACGTGGCAGACGTTTCGCCGACTCTGGCCGATGATCGCGCCTAATAAAGCGGGATTAATTGCGGCTTCAGTCGCCCTGATTATCAATGCTGCGGGCGACGCCTTAATGCTCTCACTGTTGAAACCATTACTGGATGATGGTTTTGGTAAAGCTGACAGGTCGGTGATGCTATGGCTGCCGTTAGTGGTCATTGGCCTGATGCTGGTACGCGGCGTGACCAGTTATATCTCCAGCTACTGCATCTCCTGGGTCTCAGGCAATGTCGTGATGAATATCCGCCGTCGGCTGTTCAGCCATATGATGGGGATGCCGGTTTCATTCTTTGACCAGCAGTCGACCGGGACCCTGTTGTCACGCATTACTTACGATTCCGAGCAGGTCGCCTCCTCTTCTTCCGGCGCGCTGGTGACAGTGGTGCGTGAAGGTGCTTCCATTATTGGCCTGTTTGTTATGATGTTCTACTACAGCTGGCAGCTGTCGTTGATCCTGATTGTTCTGGCACCCATTGTCTCATTTGCGATTCGCACCGTTTCAAAGCGTTTCCGCACCATCAGCAAAAGTATGCAGAACACCATGGGGCAGGTGACAACCAGCGCCGAACAGATGCTGAAAGGCCACAAAGAAGTGCTGATTTTTGGCGGTCAGGAAATCGAATCGGAGCGCTTTTCCCGCGTCAGTAACCGTATGCGTCAGCAGGGAATGAAGCTGGTATCAGCATCCTCCATTTCTGATCCCATTATTCAGCTCATCGCATCGCTGGCACTGGCGTTTGTACTTTACGCTGCCAGCTTCCCAAGCGTCATGGATACGCTGACCGCCGGGACGATTACCGTGGTCTTCTCCTCGATGATTGCCCTGATGCGCCCGCTTAAGTCTCTGACCAACGTTAATGCCCAGTTCCAGCGTGGCATGGCGGCCTGTCAGACGCTGTTCTCTATTCTGGACAGTGAGCAGGAAGTGGACAACGGCACACGCGAAATGACCCGGGCGAAAGGCGATATCGAATTCCGTGATGTGACCTTTACCTATCCGGGCCGTGATATTCCGGCACTGCGTAATATCAATCTGTCACTGCCAGCAGGAAAAACGGTGGCGCTGGTGGGCCGTTCAGGTTCTGGTAAGTCGACGATGGCGAGCCTGCTGACCCGCTTTTATGACATTCAGCAGGGCGAAATCCTGCTGGACGGACATGACCTGAGAGAGTACAGCCTGCGTTCGCTGCGTAATCAGGTCGCGCTGGTGTCGCAGAATGTGCATCTCTTTAACGACACCATTGCCAATAACATCGCTTATGCGCGGAGTGAGCAGTATAGCCGTGCAGAGATCGAGCAGGCAGCCACCATGGCGCATGCCATGGACTTTATCAATAAGATGGATAAAGGCCTGGATACAGTGATTGGCGAGAATGGCGTGCTGCTATCTGGCGGTCAGCGTCAGCGTATCGCCATTGCCCGCGCGCTGCTGCGTGATTGTCCGATTCTGATCCTGGATGAAGCGACCTCTGCGCTGGATACTGAGTCAGAACGCGCCATTCAGTCTGCACTCGATGAGTTGCAGAAGAACCGTACTTCGCTGGTGATTGCGCACCGTCTCTCAACCATTGAGAAAGCGGATGAAATCGTGGTCATTGAAGATGGTCAGATTGTTGAACGCGGTACGCATCAGGTGTTGCTGGCAGAACGCGGTGCCTATGCACAACTGCATAAGATGCAATTCGGCCAATGATTGAACGTATCTGGAGTGGTCGCTCACCGCTATGGCTACTGCTATGGCCATTCAGCCTGCTGTATGGTGCGATCACGGCCCTGATACGTTTCAGTTACAGGCGTGGCTGGCGTAAAAGCTGGCGCGCGCCTTTGCCGGTCGTGGTGGTGGGTAACCTCACTGCCGGCGGCAACGGAAAGACGCCGGTGGTGATCTGGCTGGTTGAGGCGTTGCAGCAGCGCGGCGTGCGTGCTGGCGTCGTCTCCAGAGGGTATGGCGGCAAGGCGGATCAGTATCCCTTGCTGGTCACCGCACAGACCAGCACGGAACAGGCCGGTGATGAGCCGGTTTTAATCGCTCAGCGCACCGGGGCGCCGGTCGCGGTGGCGCCCAGAAGGCGACAGGCGATTGAAGCATTACTGCAACAGGGCTCGCTGGATGTGGTCATCACTGATGACGGCCTGCAACATTACGCCCTGCAGCGCGATCGCGAGATCGTGGTGGTGGATGGCGTACGACGCTTTGGCAATGGCTGGTGGTTGCCCGCAGGTCCGATGCGCGAACGCGCTTCTCGTCTGCGGCAGGTTGATGCCGTCATCATCAACGGTGGCGACGCGCAGCCCGACGAGATTGCCATGCAGCTTCAGCCCGGGCTGGCCACCAATCTCCTGACCGGGGAAACCTGTCCAGCTGAGCAACTGGGTGCGGTAGTTGCGATGGCCGGTATAGGCCATCCTCCCCGTTTTTTCACCACGCTGAAAAAGCAGGGCATCACGCCAGTTGCAGAGATCGCCTTTGCCGATCATCATGCCTACAGCGAGGATGAGCTGACCCGATTACTCCAGACAGGCCAGCAGCTGTTGATGACCGAAAAAGACGCGGTGAAATGCCGCGACTTTGCTCAGCCTGACTGGTGGTATCTGCCGGTCGATGCTCACCTGACCGGTAAATCCGTCACGCCATTACTGGCTGATATTGAACAACTCTGTCGCCGCACGCTCTGATACCCGCACCCATTCAGGTGATGCCTGATAAGGAAGAGGATGAACAGCCCGCATTCACTTTCGTTACAGCAAGCACGTCACCTTCATCTCGCCGCGCAGGGCCTGCTGCGCGCGCCGGCAAAACGCGCGGTGTATCAGGATCTGATCAACTGCATCTCCCGCATGTCGCTGCTCCAAATCGATACCATTCATGTGGTGGCCCGCAGTCCCTATCTGGTGCTGTTCAGTCGCCTGGGTAATTATCCTCAGGCATGGCTGGAGCAGGCGCTGGCGCAGGGTGAACTCTTTGAATACTGGGCGCATGAAGCCTGTTTTATTCCCCGCGCCGATTACAGACTGCTTCGTCATCGCATGTTGTCGCCTGAACGTCTGGGCTGGAAATACAACGCGCAATGGGTTGCTGACCACCAGCAGGCGATTGCTGAACTATTGCAGCAGATCCGGGAAAATGGCCCGGTGCGCGCCGCCGATTTTACGCACGCCGATAACCCGAAGTCAGGCTGGTGGGCATGGAAACCGCACAAACGTCATCTGGAAAATCTCTTCAGCGCCGGTGAGCTGATGGTCGCAGAACGCCGCAATTTTCAGCGCGTCTACGATCTGCGCAGCCGCGTAATGCCTGACTGGCAGGATGAACTGCATGGTATCAGCGAAGCCGAAGCGACCCGTCAGATGCTGATGAACAGCGCCCGCAGCTTAGGGGTTTTCCGCGCGGCCTGGCTGGCGGATTACTATCGCCTGAAGCGGGCACCCGTAAAAGACTTTATCGCTGACGCCGAGGCTGCGGGCGATCTGGTCGCCGTCAATACAGAGGGTCTGGGCGAGATGTGGCTGCATCGTGACCTGCTGCCGTTGCTGGAGACGCCGCTGCAGGCGACGCACAGCACAGTGCTTTCTCCGTTTGATCCGGTGGTCTGGGATCGCAAACGCGCGCTTGAGCTGTTTAACTTCGACTACCGTATCGAGTGCTATACCCCCGAGGAGAAGCGCAAGTTTGGCTATTTTGTGTTGCCCATCCTCCATCGCGGGCAAATAAAAGGCCGGCTTGATGCCCGTATGCTGCGTCAGTCAAAACAGCTGGAGATTAAAAAACTCTGGCTGGAAGAGAAAACCCGTGTCACGGCGCGTTTTGCAGCAGATATCCGGCGCGCTATTGAACGCTTCGCAGCCTGGCAGGGCGCAGAAAGCGTCGCCATCCTGCAGGTACCCGATGCGCTTAAAGCGCACTGGCCAGCCCTGTGGACGCTGGATTAATCAAATTTTCGGCAGCCGCTGTGGGATGGTGTTTTACTCCATCCCGCATACGCCGCGCTATGGTATGCTTGAACCCTTACGCATTCGGTCCCTGATGGAGGACATATGGATCATCGTTTACTCGAAATCGTTGCCTGCCCGGTGTGCAATGGCAAACTCTACTTCAACAATGCACAGCAGGAGCTGATCTGCAAACCTGATGGCCTGGCCTTCCCGGTTCGTGACGGCATTCCGGTGCTGCTGGAAACGGAAGCCCGCACGCTCTCCGTCGAAGAGATTCATCCATGAGTTTTACGGCCATCATTCCTGCGCGTTATGCGTCAACCCGCTTACCGGGCAAGCCACTGCTTGATATCCATGGTAAACCGATGGTCGTGCATGTGATGGAGCGCGCCCGTGAATCGGGTGCCAGCCGTGTCATCGTTGCTACCGATCATCCTGACGTGGCAAAGGCCGTCGAGGCGGCAGGCGGCGAAGTCTGCATGACGCGCGCCGATCACCAGTCCGGCACGGAGCGGCTGGCGGAAGTGATCGAAAAATATCAGTTTGCCGATGACGAAATCATCGTCAACGTCCAGGGCGATGAGCCGATGATCCCGGCAGAGATTGTGCGTCAGGTGGCGACCAATCTGGCGGGGTCAGCAGCGGGCATGGCGACGCTGGCGGTGCCAATTACGGATGCGGAAGAAGCTTTTAATCCGAATGCGGTGAAAGTGGTCATGGATGTGAATGGCTACGCGCTCTATTTCTCACGGGCTACCATTCCGTGGGATCGTGAACGCTATGCAGCCTCGCGCGAGCAGATCGGTGACACGCTACTGCGTCACATTGGCATCTACGCTTATCGTGCCGGTTTTATTCGCCGCTATGTTGCCTGGGCGCCTTGCCCTCTGGAACAGATTGAGCTGCTCGAGCAATTGCGCGTTTTGTGGTACGGCGAGAAAATTCATGTCGCCGTGGCGAAAACCATCCCGAGCGTGGGTGTGGATACGCCAGACGATTTGCAACGTGTTCGTATTGCCATGCAGGCCTGACAAGCGGGGAGCCTGTCTCCCCGTTTCAGCACCACGTTATTGATCCGCCGCTAAACTTATGGCCAACACTTCCTTCAGGATAGGGTGATATTCATCTGAGGAGGATGCCGCATGGAACAGCTTAAATCAGAACTCACGCTGGCGCTGGGTGAAACCATCAGCCGCCTCGAAATGATCAGTGAACATCCACCCACCCGGCTCTATGCGTTATACAATCGTGACGGCCTTCCTATGCCAGTGGTGGCGAAATATTTTCGTCACCAGGGCAGGGCGGCGATGGAAGCCAGAAAACTGGCGTTGCTGGGGCAGGCCGGGCTGGTCGCCGTACCCGCGGTCTATGGTCTGGTGCTGAGCCAGCAGCCGCCAGTGCATGAAATGCTTCTGATGGCGCGACTGAATGGTGTGACGGCGGAAGCACCGGCGCGGGATGCTCAGCGCTGGCAACAGTTCTGCGAACAGGTCGTCGAGGGACTGCTGGCCTGGCACCGGCTTGATAGCCACGGCCTGGTCGGCACAGTGGACAGCACGCAGCAGAATCGCTGGCCCGCCTGGTATGCACAGCGGGTTGAAGTGTTGTGGGCGACCCTGAGCTATCTGCGTCCACCCACCTTTACCCTGGACGATCGCCAGGTGCTGTTCCGCTGCCGCGCGCGACTGGCGCATCTGTTTCGCGGCTTCGATGATCCCTGCGTGATGGTTCATGGCAACGTGCGGCTGCAGAGCATGCTGAAAAACAGCCGCAGTGACCAGTTAATCGCGATGACACAGCCCGGCACGATTCTCTGGGCACCGCGTGAATATGACCTGATCCATATGGATGCATCGCCAGCCGAAACGGCGCTACTGCATCATTACCTGCAACGGGCGCCGGTCTCAGAGGGTTTTATCTGGCGTCGGTGGGTTTATCAGCTGTGGGACTGCATCGACACGCTTATCCAGACCGGCACCTTTGATCGGCCGCGCTTTGACCATGCTCGCGCACAGTTACTTCCCTGGCTCGGCTGAGCCATCCTCGGTTTTCAGCCGTTGCAATAACGTGCCCAGCGTTTCATAAACGGCACGTTCGCTGTGACTTAGCCAGATCGATGACGGGATGGCCCGTTCCCAGCCATTCAGCGGTGAGGTAATCGCAAGCTGATTGGCGGGCGCGGCAATGGGCTTCAACCCGACCGCGTGGAAAAAGCGTATTGCCCGTGGCATATGATTCGCGGAGGTCACCAGCATTAGCGGGCGATTGCCTGCCACAGTTTTAACTGCCTGCGCTTCGTCTGCGGTATCGCGTGGCTGGTCAAGGATCTGAATATGTTCATGGGGAACGCCCAGACTTTCCGCCACCTGTGCCGCTACCCAGGCGCTGCTCTTCGGATTGGTGCCGCCCGCTGCACCGGTAAAAATCAGGGTCGACTGCGGATTACGCCGCCACTGGCGCACACCCTCTGCCACGCGGGGCAGGCTGTTATTCAACAGGTTCGAGCTGGGCGCCCATCCCGGATTAAAGGTGTAGCCTCCACCCAGTACCACAATATAGTCCACCTTCTCTGCGCCGTTCCAGGTCGGATAGCGGCTGTCCAGTGGCAGCAGCAGACGATCCGCCAGCGGCTGCAGACTCAGCAACAGAAGGAGCAGCCAGCTGACCGAGATCACGGTTTTGCCGCTTTTCTGCCAGCCAGTAAACCAAACCAGTAAAATACCAAGCGCCATCAACAAAAGCAGAAACGGCAGGGGTAAAAGCAGCCCGCCAATGACTTTTTTCAGGGTAAATAACATCAAAAATGCGTCCTGTTGTCCGAAAATAGAGCACCCGGAAGGGAAGATGGGGATGAAAGGTTCATTCTTCTGATGCCTGTGACAAAATAGCATAAGTCTCACCGCAGCATACCGGAGCGCATGCCATGCAGGATCGTAACTTTGACGATCTCGCGGATAAATTTTCGCAAAATATTTACGGCACCACTAAAGGGAAAATACGGCAGGCCATTCTTTGGGACGAGCTGGAGAAGATACTGCCCGATCTGTCGTCACACCCGCTGTCGGTGCTGGACGCGGGCGGCGGTATTGGCCAGGTCTCCAGCAGGCTTGCGGCACAGGGCCATCAGGTTCTGCTGTGCGATCTCTCTGGTGAGATGCTACGCCGGGCAGAGGAAAATGCGGTGTCGCAGGGTGTGAGCCATAACATGCAATTCAGACAAATTAGCGCTCAGCAGGTGGGCGAACATTTGGATAAGCCGGTGGATCTGGTATTGTTCCACGCTGTGCTTGAATGGGTCGCTGAACCGGAGACGGTGCTGAAAGCGCTGTTCGATCTGCTGCGTCCGGGAGGCGTCATGTCGCTGATGTTTTACAATCTGCACGGCCTGACACTGCGCACCTTAACGCTGGGTAATTTCGGCTATCTGCGCACCAATCTGACCAAACGCAAAAAGCGAACGCTGTCGCCTGATTATCCGCGCGACCCTGAACAGGTTTATCGCTGGCTGGAGGCGTGTGGTTTTGTGATTGAACAGCGTGCCGGGATCCGGGTATTCAGTGATTACATGAAGCCGCCGAAGGGCGAACCAAAAAGCGACGACGAAATTATTGAGATGGAGCGGCGTTACTGCCGTCAGGAACCCTTTTTGAGCTTAGGGCGTTACATCCACGTGACCGCGCGTAAACCCGGGCAGAAGGACGAATTATGAGTGAATTTTCCCAGACGGTACCTGAACTGGTCTCCTGGGCGCGCAAAAATGACTTTTCCCTTGCGCTGCCAGTGGAACGTCTGGCCTTTTTGCTGGCTATCGCCACCCTTAATGGTGAGCGGATGGATGGCGAAATGAGTGAAGGCGATCTGATTGATGCATTCCGTCACGTCAGTAAAGCTTTCGAACAAACCCACGAAACCGTGTTGGTTCGCGCCAACAACGCCATCAATGACATGGTGCGACAGCGCCTGCTTAACCGCTTTACCAGCGAACTGACCGAAGGCAATGCTATCTATCGCCTGACGCCGCTGGCCATCGGCATCACTGACTATTACATCCGTCAGCGAGAATTTTCGACGCTGCGCCTGTCTATGCAGCTGTCGATTGTGGCCAATGAGCTTAAGCGAGCAGCCGATGCGGCGCAGGAAAACGGCGACGAGTTCCACTGGCATCGCAATGTTTTTGCGCCGCTGAAATATTCGGTGGCGGAGATCTTCGACAGCATTGATATGACCCAGCGTCTGATGGATGAACAGCAACAGGCGGTGAAAAACGATATTGCTGAACTGCTGAATAAAGACTGGCGCGCGGCTATCTCCAGCTGTGAAATGCTGCTTTCCGAAACGTCAGGGACGTTGCGTGAACTGCAGGATACGCTGGAAGCTGCGGGCGACAAACTTCAGGAAAACCTGCTGCGGATTCAGGATGCCACGCTGGACAGCCCGGACCTGGGCTTCGTCGATAAGCTGGTGTTTGATCTGCAAAGCAAACTCGACCGGATTACCAGCTGGGGCCAGCAGGCGATCGACCTGTGGATCGGCTATGACCGCCATGTCCATAAATTCATCCGTACCGCCATCGACATGGATAAGAACCGCGTCTTTGCGCAGCGCCTGCGGGTATCAGTACAGAATTACTTCGACGCGCCCTGGGCGCTGACCTACGCCAACGCCGACCGTCTGTATGACATGCGTGATGAAGCGCTGACGCTGCGGAATGACGAAGTGATGGGCGAACTGCCGCCGGAGATGGAATACGAAGAGATCAACGAAATTCGCGAACAGCTGGCAGCGATGATTGAAGAAGCGCTGCAGGTCTATAAATCGCAACAAAAACCGCTCAACCTCGCGTCAGTGATGCGCGACTACCTGGCCCAGTATCCACGCGCCCGCCATTTCGATCTGGCACGCATTGTGGTGGATCAGGCGGTGCGCCTTGGCGTAGCAGAAGCTGATTTAGCCGGTTTGCCTGTGGAATGGCAAGCCATCAATGATTACGGAGCCAAGGTGCAGGCACATGTCATCGACAAATATTGAACAAGTGATGCCGGTTAAGCTGGCACAGGCACTGGCCAACCCAATTTTTCCCGCGCTGGATAGCCAGTTACGCGCCGGACGTCATATCGGTATCGAAGAGCTGGATAATCATGCGTTTCTGATGGACTACCAGTCGTTTCTCGAAGAGTTTTACAGCCGTTATCACGTTGAGTTGATTCGTGCGCCGGAAGGCTTTTTCTATCTGCGTCCGCGTTCAACGACGTTGATTCCGCGTTCCGTGCTCTCTGAGCTGGATATGATGGTCGGGAAGATTCTTTGCTATCTCTACCTCAGCCCGGAACGTCTGGCCAATGAAGGGATTTTTACCCAGCAGGAGCTCTACGACGAGCTGCTCTCGCTGGCGGACGAGAATCGCCTGCTGAAGCTGGTTAACCAGCGTTCCACCGGTTCGGATCTGGATCGCACCAAACTGCAGGAGAAAGTGCGCGCCTCTCTGAGCCGTCTGCGCCGTCTGGGTATGGTGTGGTTTTACGGTAACGACAGCAGCAAATTCCGCATCACTGAATCCGTGTTCCGCTTTGGTGCCGACGTGCGCAGCGGTGATGACGCCCGTGAAGCGCAGCTTCGCCTGATTCGTGATGGCGAAGCGATGCTACTGGAAAACGCGACAGCACCGGTCGACACCGACGAAGGTGACGGTCAGGAAGGCGACGCGAGTGAGAACGCAGAGGAAGAACAGGCATGATTGAGCGCGGAAAGTTTCGTTCGCTTACGCTGATCAACTGGAACGGCTTTTTTGCCCGTACTTTTGATCTCGATGAATTAGTGACCACGCTGTCAGGCGGTAACGGTGCGGGTAAGTCCACCACCATGGCGGCATTTGTGACCGCGCTGATCCCCGATTTAACATTGCTGCACTTCCGTAATACCACCGAAGCGGGCGCAACGTCGGGATCACGTGACAAAGGTTTACACGGGAAGCTGCGGGCTGGCGTCTGTTACTCCATGCTGGATGTCGTGAATTCACGTCATCAGCGTGTGGTGGTCGGTGTCCGTCTGCAACAGGTCGCCGGACGCGATAAAAAGGTCGATATTAAACCTTTCAGTATCCATGGCCTGCCAACCGATACCAACCCGACCGATATGCTGACGGAAGTGCTTAACAGCCGTCAGGCACGCGTATTGCCGCTGAATGAGGTGAAAGAGCGGGTTGAGGCGCAGGAAGGCGTACAGTTCCGCGCTTATAACTCAATCACCGATTATCACGCCATGATGTTTGATCTGGGCGTGGTGCCGCGACGTCTGCGCTCTGCCAGCGATCGCAGCAAGTTTTATCGTTTGATTGAAGCCTCACTGTATGGCGGTATCTCCAGCGCCATCACCCGATCGCTGCGTGATTACCTGCTGCCTGAAAACAGCGGCGTGCGTAAAGCGTTTCAGGACATGGAAGCGGCGCTGCGCGAAAACCGCATGACGCTGGAGGCAATCCGCGTTACCCAGTCTGACCGCGATCTCTTTAAGCATCTGATCTCCGAGGCGACCAGCTACGTTTCGGCTGACTATATGCGCCACGCCAACGAGCGTCGGGGGCATCTCGACAGTGCGTTACAACTGCGCAGTGAGCTGTTCAGCAGTCGCAAGCAGCTCGCCACCGAGCAGTATCGTCATGTTGAGATGGCGCGCGAACTGGCTGAGCACAGTGGCGCAGAGAACGATCTCGAAGTCGATTACCAGGCCGCCAGCGATCACCTGAATCTGGTGCAGACGGCGATGCGTCAGCAGGAGAAGATTGAGCGTTACGATGCCGATATCGAAGATCTGATGCTGCGTCTGGAAGAGCAGACCGAAGTGGTCGCCGAAGCGCGTGAAATTCAGGAAGAGAATGAAGCGCGTGCCGAAGCCGCTGAGCTGGAAGTGGATGAGCTGAAAAGTCAGCTGGCCGATTTCCAGCAGGCACTCGACGTGCAGCAAACCCGCGCCATCCAGTATCAGCAGGCCTTGCAGGCGCTGGAACGCGCCCGCACGCTCTGCCAGCTGCCCGATCTGACCATCGACAATGCCGCTGAATGGCAGGAAAGTTTCCAGGCCAAAGAGGAAGAGGCGACAGAACGCCTGCTGCGTCTGGAACAGAAGCTGAGCGTCGCGGAAGCGGCACACAGTCAGTTCGAACAGGCGCTGGCGCTGGTGACCAGCATTGCCGGTGATGTGTCCCGTCAGGATGCCTGGCAAACCGGTCGCGAACTGCTGCGTGATGCCAGCAATCAGCGTCATCACGCTGAACAGCTCTCATCGCTGCGTCTGCGTCTCAATGAGCTGGAACAGCGCCTGCGCGAACAGCATGAGGCGGAGCGTCTGCTGGCCGAGTTCTGCAAGCGCCAGGGGCAGCATTATGAAGCCGATGCGCTGGCTGGCCTGCAGCAGGAACTGGAAGCACAGATTGAACAGCTGAACAGCAGCGTCTCGGACGCCGGTGAGCAGCGCATGATGATGCGTCAGGAGCTGGAACAGCTGCGTGAACGCATCACCAGCCTTACCGCCCGTGCGCCACACTGGCTGGCGGCGCAGGAGATTCTGACGCAGCTCAGCGAACAGACTGGCCAGGCGCTGAACAGCAGCCAGGACGTCACCGAATATATGCAGCAGCTGCTGGAGCGTGAGCGTGAAACCACCGTCGAGCGCGACGAAGTGGCCGCACAAAAACGCGATATCGAGCAGCAGATTGAACGACTCAGCCAGCCAGGCGGTGCGGAAGATGCGCGACTGACCCAGCTGGCAGAACGTTTTGGCGGCGTCTTACTGTCTGAAATTTATGATGATGTCACACTGGATGATGCGCCGTACTTCTCCGCACTCTACGGTCCGTCACGTCATGCGATCGTGGTGCCGGATCTGTCACGTGTTCGTGAGTTGCTGGACGGGCTGGAGGAGTGCCCGGAAGATCTCTATCTGATCGAAGGTGATCCGCAGTCGTTCGATGACAGCGTCTTCAGCGTGGATGAGCTGCAGAATGCGGTGGTTGTGAAGGTAGCTGAGCGTCAGTGGCGCTACTCCCGCTTCCCGAAAATACCGCTGTTTGGCCGTGCTGCGCGTGAAAATCAGCTGGAGCTGCTGCATCTTGAACGCGACAAGCTGGCCGAACGCTACGCGACGCTGTCGTTTGACGTGCAGAAAACGCAACGTCTGCATCAGTCGTTCAGCCGTTTTATCGGCAGTCATCTGGCCGTGGCGTTTGACGCTGACCCGGAAGCGCAGATCCGTCAGCTGGGCGCGCGCCGTGCTGAACTGGAACGGGCGCTGAATCAGCACGAGAGCAATAATCAGCAGCAGCGCCAGCAGTATGAGCTGGCGAAAGAGGGCGTGTCACAGCTAAACCGACTGCTGCCACGCGTTAACCTGCTGCTGGACGATACGCTGGGCGATCGTTGCGAAGAGATTCGTGAGCAGGTCGATGCGGCGCAGGATGCGGCGCGCTTTCTGCATCAGCACGGCGCGAAACTGGCGAAACTTGAGCCAATTATCGCCGTGTTGCAGAGCGACCCGGAACAGCACGAGCAGCTGCAGGCGGATTATCAGCAGGCACAGCAGCAACAGCGTAATGCGCGTCAGCAGGCCTTTGCCCTGACCGAAGTGGTGCAGCGTCGCGCCCACTTCAGCTATGACGACTCAGCCAGCATGCTCAACGGCAACAATGACCTAAGCGATAAGCTGCGTCAGCGTCTGGAGCAGGCTGAAGGTGAACGTAGTCGCAGTCGTGATCGCCTGCGTGAACATCAGGCGCAGCTGACACAATACTCGCAGGTGCTCGCCTCGCTGAAAAGCGCCTATGACGCGAAACGCGACATGCTGAAAGAGCTGCAGCAGGAAATGCAGGACATTGGCGTCCAGGCTGACAGCAGTGCAGAAGCGCGCGCGCGCGTTCGTCGTGACGAGCTGTACACAGCACTCAGTCACAACCGTGCCCGCCGCAATCAGCTGGAGAAACAACTCACTTTCTGCGAAGCGGAGATGGATAACCTGCAGAAGCGACTGCGTCAGCTGGAGCGTCAATATCATCTGGTGCGGGAGCAGGTGGTCAGCGCCAAAGCGGGCTGGTGTACCGTACTGCGTCTGGTGAAAGAGAATGGCGTTGAGCGTCGTCTGCATCGCCGTGAACTGGCCTACCTGAGCGGCGATGAACTGCGCTCGATGTCGGATAAAGCATTGGGTGCGCTGCGTCTGGCGGTAGCGGATAACGAACATCTGCGCGACGTGCTGCGGTTGTCGGAAGATCCAAAACGTCCGGAACGTAAGATTCAGTTCTTTATTGCGGTTTATCAGCATCTGCGTGAGCGTATCCGTCAGGATATTATTCGTACTGACGATCCGGTCGAAGCGATTGAACAGATGGAAATCGAACTGAACCGTCTGACCGAAGAGCTGACGGCACGTGAGCAGATGCTGGCGATCAGTTCGCGCAGTGCGGCCAATATCATCCGTAAAACAATCCAGCGCGAACAGAATCGCATCCGTCAGCTCAACCAGGGCTTGCAGACCGTCAGCTTTGGTCAGGTGCACAGCGTGCGGCTTAACGTGAATGTGCGTGAAACGCATGCCATGCTGCTGGACACACTGTCGGAGGAGCACGAGCAGCATCAGGATCTGTTTAACAGTAATCGCCTGACCTTCTCCGAAGCGCTGGCGAAGCTTTATCAGCGTCTTAATCCGCACATCGACATGGGGCAGCGTACGCCGCAGACCATCGGCGAGGAGCTGCTGGACTACCGCAACTATCTGGAGATGGAAGTGGAAGTTAACCGGGGTTCTGATGGCTGGCTGCGTGCAGAGAGCGGTGCGCTCTCAACCGGTGAAGCGATTGGTACCGGTATGTCCATTCTGGTGATGGTGGTGCAAAGCTGGGAAGAGGAGTCCCGTCGTCTGCGCGGCAAAGACATTTCGCCATGCCGACTGCTGTTCCTTGATGAAGCGGCCCGTCTGGATGCCCGCTCCATCGCCACGCTGTTTGAACTGTGTGAACGACTGGAGATGCAACTGGTGATTGCCGCGCCAGAGAACATCAGCCCTGAGAAAGGCACGACCTACAAACTGGTGCGTAAAGTGTTTAATAACACCGAGCATGTGCATGTGGTTGGCCTGCGTGGTTTTGCTGCGGATCCTTCGCCGGTGCGTGCGGGAAGCGAAGCCGATGCATTGCCCGATTTAACGGCTGAAAAATCACAGGCGGAAACGTAGTCAAAAACTGAACCATTCGTTAATCTGGTTACGGCATTTGTCGCATGAGGCAAATGCCGTTTTTGTTTGTATACTCACATGATGAGTCACAGCGCGGTCGCAGCGGATACAGGGAACGCTGCGAAGTTGAAAAATAAGGAGGCAGGGATGTTGCGGGTAAAAAAATTACATCATCATCGCGTTGTATCATTGCTGGCGCTGGCGCTGGCGCTATCCGTTGTTCCATTTACGCTACCGCAGGCTGCTGTCATCGCCGCTTTGCCTGGAACTAGCCAGGCGGCCATCTCCGTATCCGACAGTCAGCAGCGCATTCGGCAGGCGTTCTCCAGCGCCGACCAGCCATTTTATCTGGGACCGCTGGCAACGCTTTATGCATCCCGTCATATGCAACCGCTCTGGCAGGATCCTCAGGCGGTGCAAAAATTTCAGCAGCAGCTGGCAGAAGTGGCGCTGTCTGGCGTTCAGCCGCAGTTCACGCGCTGGATTGAGCGTCTGACCAACCCCGCCATTACCGGCTTTGCCCGGGATGTTGCGTTGTCTGATGCGATGCTGGGTTATCTGCAATTTGTGTCGAATGTGCCGACGCAGGGTGAAACCTGGCTCTACAGCAATATTCCCTACAGGCTGACCCAGCCCTCCGTGGCGGTGGTTAATCAGTGGCAGAATGCGGTCAATGCCGGTTCTGACAATGCATTTATTGCCTCCTTACAGCCGCAGCATCCACAGTATCAGCCCATGCATGCTGCGCTTATCACCCTGCTTAGCGATAAGCAGCCCTGGCCGCAGCTGAAAAGCAGTGAAACACTGCGTCCGGGCCAGGTCAGTGATGACGTGCCTGCGCTACGCGAAATTTTGCAGCGCAGCGGCATGTTAACGGCGCAGGTTAACGCGCCGACACCCAATGACGATGCGGTACCCGTTGCCGCCTCGCCAGTAACGCACAGCGATCAGCCTGTTGCAGTCAGTCCTTCTGCCGCGCCAGTCAGCAATCTGCTTACCCCATCACCACAATCACCGGGTAACGTACAGAGTCAGACGCTGGAAGGAAATACCGCCAATATTTATGATGAGACGCTGGTGGCGGCGGTGAAGCGTTTCCAGCAGTGGCAGGGACTGGATGGCGATGGGGCTATCGGTGCCAGAACCCGTCAGTGGCTTAACGTCTCTCCGCAGATGCGGGCGTCGTTGCTGGCGCTGAACATTCAGCGTCTTCGCCTGCTGCCGGACGATATGCATAACGGCATCATGGTGAACATCGCCAACTACTCGCTGATTTATTACAACAACGGCAATAAGATCCTCTCATCGCGCGTCATCGTCGGACGTCCGGACCGTAAAACGCCGTTGATGCGCAGCGCACTCAATAATGTGGTGCTGAATCCGCCGTGGAATGTACCAACAACACTGGTGCGAAAAGATATTATTCCAAAAGTGAAGCTGGATCCGACCTATCTTTATAAGCATGGTTATACCCTGCTGTCGGGCTGGAGTGCTGACGCTGAAGTGATTGATCCCAGCATGATCGACTGGCGTATGGTCACCGCTTCATCATTCCCTTATCGCCTGATTCAGGCACCGGGGGAGGCGAATGCGCTGGGCCGTTATAAATTTAATATGCCAAGCTCAGATGCGATCTACCTGCATGACACGCCAAACCATAATCTGTTCCAGCGTGATATCCGCGCGCTCAGCTCCGGCTGTGTCCGGGTGAATAAAGCATCTGAACTGGCGGGATTATTACTGCAGGACGCGGGCTGGAACGATGCGCGTATTTCCAGCACGTTAAAAGAGGGCGACACCCGCTATGTTCCGATTCGCCATCGCATTCCAGTGAATCTCTATTATCTTACGGCGTGGGTCGCTGATGATGGCAAACCCCAGTTCCGCACAGATATTTACAATTATGATGACACCGCCCGTTCGGGCAGTCAGGCTCTCAGTCGGGCTGAGCAGTTACTGCTCTAGTGATTGATTTTAAATCGTTAGCAGCGTCCCGGTCATTTACACTAATATTTTCAAATGGCGATCCCTCCGGGGATCGCCTCACAAACCATGGGCAGATGGGTTGACGCTTCTCTGAGAGAAAGTTATGGTTCGGCCTGTGCGCTTTTTGCACATTTCTCGGGCTTCATTCTCAGGTAAATCGTTACATGTCTACTATTGATTCTTCTCGTCGCAAACTACTGCTGTGTGGTAGTGCCGCCGCCGGACTGGCTTTATTGCCTGCTTCCGCAAGGGCCTCGCTTTCTACGTCTCGTCCGCGTGTATTGATGCTTAATAATCTTCACACCGGTGAAACCCTTAAAACTGAGTTTTTTAATGGTAAGAGTTACGACAAGGATGAGTTGTCACGATTAAATCACTTTTTCCGGGACTATCGCGCCAATAAAGTGAAAAGCATCGATCCGCACCTGTTTGATCAGATTTTTCGCCTGCAGGCGCTGCTGGGTATGCGTAAACCGATTCAGCTGGTGTCCGGCTATCGCTCACTGGCAACCAACAACATGCTACGTGAGAGTGGTCCAGGTGTGGCAAAGCACAGCTATCACACCAAGGGGCAGGCGATGGATTTTCATATCGAAGGCGTTTCGCTCGCCAATGTACGCAAAGCGGCGTTATCTCTGCGCGCAGGTGGTGTAGGATATTATCCCCGCAGTAACTTTGTACATATTGATACCGGGCCGATCAGGCACTGGTAACGACACCGGCAACGCTGCGTGAGCCGGTCATGGAGCGTTATGAATTACCACATTATTCCTGTTACAGCGTTTGCCCAGAACTGCTCAGTGATCTGGTGCGACTCCACGCGCGAAGCCGCGCTGGTCGATCCCGGCGGCGATGCCGAACTTGTCAAACAAACGCTGGAACAACTCGGACTTAAACCTGCTCAGATTCTGCTGACGCATGGACATCTTGATCACGTCGGGGCTGCCGTTGAACTGGCTGCCTTCTGGCAGATTCCGATTATCGGCCCGCAAAAGCGCGATGCTTTCTGGCTGGAAGCGCTGCCTACCCAGAGCCGGATGTTCGGCCTGGACGAGTGCGCACCTTTTACCCCCGATCGCTGGCTTGAAGAGGGGGAGAGCGTTCAGGTAGGGTTGATCACGCTCGAAGTCCTGCACTGTCCGGGACATTCACCTGGCCACGTGGTCTTCTTTGACCGTCAGGGACGATTGCTGATTTCAGGCGACGTTATCTTTAATGGCGGGGTGGGACGCACAGACTTCCCGCAGGGCGATCATCAGCAGCTTATCAATGCTATCCGCACAAAATTACTGCCGCTGGGCGATGATGTGACGTTTCTGCCCGGTCACGGTCCGATTTCTACGCTGGGACATGAGCGCGTGAGTAACCCTTTTCTGCAGTAAAAATCAGCGATCTTTCCTGCAATAAAAAATGGGCCATTAGGCCCATTTTTGTTTCGTCGTCAGCGTTACAGCACCGCGACAATCGCTTCGCACAGTGCCGACATATTGTCTGGCGTCATGCCTGCCACATTCACCCGGCCTGAGTTAACGGCATAGACACCGAACTCTTCACGCAGGCGAATTACCTGGTCTTTGGTTAAGCCACTGAACGAGAACATACCGTTTTGCTTAATAATAAAGCTGAAGTCACGCTGAGCGCCTTTCTCTGCAAGGGTGTTCACAAACAGCTGACGCATGCGCTGAATGCGCTGGCGCATATCTGACAGCTCCTGCTCCCAGATGGTTCGCAGTGTATCGTTGCCCAGAATAGTGGCGACGATAGCGGCACCATGCGCCGGCGGATTGGAGTAGTTAGCGCGGATGGTGTATTTCACCTGACTGAACGCCGTATCTGCCACGCTGGCTTCAGCCGCCACCACGGTGATGGCACCGACACGCTCGTTATACAGACCAAAGTTCTTGGAGTAGGAGCTGGCGACGATCAGTTCCTGATGCGAGGCGGCAAAAATGCGCAGGCCTTCTGCATCTTCATTCAGACCACGGGCAAAGCCCTGGTAGGCGAAGTCAAACAACGGCAGCCACCCATTGGCCTGTGACAATTCCGCCAGCTGTTGCCACTGCTCAGCGGTTGGGTCAATACCGGTCGGGTTATGGCAGCAGCCGTGGAACAGCACCACATCACCTGGCTGAACCTGCTGCAGCGACGTCAGCATGCCTTCAAAATCCAGCGTATGGTTTGCCGCGTCATAATAGTGGTATTCACAGACTTCAAGACCGGCCGCATTAAACACGTTGTTGTGGTTAGGCCAGCTCGGATTGCTGATCCAGACCCGCTTCACGGAGGTCTGCGTCGCGAGGAAATCTGCTGCCACACGTAACGCACCTGTGCCACCTGGCGTCTGCGCCGTACGGGCGCGGCCTGCCGTGATCAGCGGGCTTTGATTACCGAACAGCAGGACCTGTGTGCAGCGGGCGAAATCAGCCAGGCCATCAATGCTCAGATAGTTTTTGGTGGTTTCGTTTTCCAGCAGGTATTGCTCAGCTTTTTTAACACTGGTCAGCACCGGGGTCTTGCCGGTTTCGTCTTTGTAGACGCCGATACCCAGATTGATTTTTTCAGGTCGGTCATCAGCACGAAACAGATCGGCCAGCCCAAGAATAGGATCGGCGGGTGCAGCAGAGATCGATTCAAACATGTGTCAGGTCCATTAGCGTGAACGTTAGCGGAAAGAGCTGTCAGGTTAACGTCAGGCCAGGGAAATGCCAACCGTTTGCGAGACAAAATCATCAATTTTACTGTGTTCATTTCACGACGAGGAGAAGCTGAATTTCAGGCGAAGTAAAAAGCGGAGTATCGGGCAGATTTCAGGAATGACAGCCATAAAAAAACGGGGCTTAAGCCCCGTTTTTTAACACGTCGGAAGCAGGATTAGAACTGGTAAACCAGGCCTACTGCTACAGTGTCATCGGTGTTCAGACCCAGCGCGTTATTGTCATCCAGCTGGTTGATCTGATAATCCACGTAGGTAGACATGTTTTTGTTGAAGTAGTAAGTCGCGCCAACGTCGATGTATTTAATCAGGTCAGCATCGCCAACGCCTTCGATATCCTTGCCTTTAGACTGAACATAAGCAATGGATGGGCGCAGACCGAAGTCGAACTGATACTGTGCAACCAGTTCAATGTTCTGTGCTTTGTTAGCAGAAGCAGCGCTGGTGGTGTTGTTCAGACCAGTCACAACAGAGATTGGTGTAGAGTTACGGGTTTCACCGTACATCGCTGCCAGGTAAACATTATTTGCATCATATTTCAGAGCAGTTGCCCAGTTTTCAGCACGTTTGCCCTGGCCAACAACGTTACCATTGATATCGGTAGTGCCGTCTGCCTGAGAGTTTGTGCGATCGCTGCTGCTGTATGCGCCAACAACACCAACACCGATTGGTGAGGTATAGCTGGTTGATGCGCCCCAGCCGTCGCCGTTAGCACGACGCGTGTCGGTACGCTCGTTTTTACCCTGATACTGAAGTGCGAAGTCCCAGCCATCTACCAGACCAAAGAAGTTGGTGTTGCGGTAGGTCAGCAGGCCGGTGCTACGACCGTTCATGAAGTTATCTGAGTATCCTGAGTCGCCACCGAACTCTGGCAGCATATCGGTCCAGCCGATTGCATCATAAACCACACCGTAGTTACGGCCGTAGTCGATTGAGCCAGCGTCGCCGAATTTCAGACCGGCAAAGCCCAGACGGGTTTTGTTGCCGTTTTGTGCGTCAGAACCTTCAGAGTTATTCGCCTGAATGTTGTATTCCCACTGGCCGTAACCGGTCAGCTGGTCATTAATCTGGGTTTCGCCTTTAAAGCCGAAACGAACGTAAGATTTGTCGCCGTTGTTGCCGTCGCCATCTGAGCCATCGTTATCAGAAAAATAATGCAGGCCAACAGCTTTACCGTACAGGTCCAGTTTGTTGCCGTCTTTGTTATAGATTTCTGCAGCATTTGCTGCGCTGGCGGCTAACAGAGCAGGGATAACCACTGCAAGAATATTGCGCTTCATCATTATTCATTACCCTCATTGGAGTTATTTGTACACCTGCCACTGCCGTCAGGAAATCTTTACAGAACCCTTAACGAAGTTTGGTGTCTTCCTGTGTCTGCACGCATCTTTCCATCCCACCCGCCGTAATTCTAGCGCTTAAATGCTACTAAACTCGTAATCTTGTTTCAGCAGGAAAATATGTATTACAAAATGTAAAAAACACGGAACTTTGTGAGTGAACTCAAAATTTACAAAAATAAAAAAAGGCCGGCAGTGCCGACCTCGTTATATATATGAATTTCTTATATTTAATGCCGAAATCAGAAACTCGCGTTGCGTGGCGTGCGCGGGAAGGGGATAACATCCCTTACATTTTGTACGCCAGTGACATAGGCGATTAAACGTTCAAAGCCCAAACCAAATCCAGAATGTGGCACGGTACCGTAGCGACGCAGATCACGATACCACCAGTAATCTTCTTTATTCAGACCCATCTCTTCGAGTCGTGCATCCAGCACATCCAGACGCTCTTCACGCTGTGAACCACCGATGATCTCACCAATGCCAGGCGCCAGGACATCCATTGCCGCCACGGTTTTGCCATCGTCGTTCAGACGCATATAGAACGCTTTAATGTCTTTCGGATAGTTTTTCACCACCACTGGCGCTTTAAAATGTTTCTCTGCCAGGTAACGCTCATGCTCAGAAGAGAGGTCGATTCCCCAGGAAACAGGGTTTTCGAAGGTCTGACCGCAATTCATCAGGATTTCAACCGCGTCGGTGTAGTCGACCTGGGCAAAATCAGTGGTAATGAAACGCTGGAGGCGTTCTACAGCTTCTTTATCGACGCGCTCAGCGAAGAAGGCCATGTCATCGGCGCGCTCTTCCAGCACCGCATTGAACACATACTTCAGCATTGACTCGGCCAGTGCGGCGGCATCATCCAGTGTCGCAAACGCAATTTCCGGCTCCAGCATCCAGAATTCTGCCAGATGACGGCTGGTGTTGGAGTTCTCTGCGCGAAACGTCGGGCCAAAGGTGTAGATCTTCGACAGGGCGCTGGCATAGGTTTCACCGTTCAGCTGACCGGAAACGGTCAGGAAAGCTTCTTTGCCAAAGAAATCTTCGCTGAAATCGACTTTGCCCTGATCGTTGCGCGGCAGGTTTTCCATATCCAGCGTAGAGACACGGAACATTTCACCTGCACCTTCGGTGTCGGAGGCGGTAATCAGCGGGGTGGAGACCCAGAAATAGCCATTTTCATGGAAGAAGCGATGCAGCGCCTGCGCCAGGGTATGGCGAACGCGGGCCACTGCGCCAATCAGGTTGGTGCGTGGACGCAGGTGCGCCACTTCACGCAGATACTCAATGCTGTGACGTTTCGCCGCCATCGGATAGCTGTCCGGATCTTCCACCCAGCCAACCACTTCCAGGCTGGTTGCCTGAATCTCAAACGCCTGGCCCTGACCCGGCGATGCCACCACTTTACCGGTGACGATAACGGAACAGCCGGTGGTCAGACGCAGCACTTCATCCTGATAATTATTCAGAGAATTATTGACGACAGCCTGAACGGGATTAAAGCAGGAGCCGTCATAGACAGCGATGAAGGAAAGACCGGCTTTGGAATCTCTTCGGGTACGCACCCAACCACGTACGGTGACTTCACTGTCAACCGCGACGCGACCGTGCAGTACGTCCGCTACAGGCACTACGCTCATAAATATCTCTCTATATAGAAGAAGTGAGTTAAAAGTTGCCCCATCCGGGGTTTTGCTATGTTACTTGCGAGTCTTCAGGAAACAAGCAAAATTCAGGGGGAATGCAGATTTATTACAGCAGAGGCGGGGCGCATCAACGCCCCGATAAGAAGAGGATTAACTCGCTTTTTTCACCAGCGGCAAATCAAAGGCTTTTCGCAGGGCTTTTACAAAGGCTTTATCCTGACAGATAGTTTTGCCGGGGCTGTCTGAGAGTTTCGCCACCGGTTTACCATTGCACTGCACCAGCTTAATAACGATATTCAGTGGCGTTACGCCCGGAATGTCGCAGGTCAGACGGGTACCGATGCCGAACACAACATTCGTCCGCTGGCCAAAGTGGCGGTAAAGCGCCAGGGCTTTGTCGAGATTTAAGTTGTCAGAGAAGACCAGGTGTTTGCTTTGCGGATCGATACCCAGGCTCTGATAGTGGGCAAGGGCTTTTTCGCCCCACTCAACCGGATCGCCGGAGTCATGGCGCAGTCCCTGATAGCGACGGGCAAACAACGGACCGAAATCGCGCAGGAAGGCGTCCATGGCAATACAATCAGTCAGCGCAATGCCCAGTTGATCGTCATACTCATCGAGCCACGCCTGCAGCGCCGCGCGCTGGCTATTAGCAAGGACCGGGCTGATCTGCTGGAAGGCCTGGAACCACTCATGTGCTTGCGTCCCGACCGGCGTCAGTGACAGACGGCGCGCCAGATCATAGTTACTGGTGCCAATCAGCCACGGGAAATCCTGTTTCAGCGTTGAGACGATCGACTGCTGCACATCCTGCGAGTAGCGACGACGGGTGCCGAAATCCATCAGGCGGAAGCGTGACATATCCAGGTCAGCTACCTGCGTCTTAAAGTCGCCGAGTTTCTGGTGTAAATGGTCAATTGCCTGCTGGGTGGTGACCTGCGGTGTGCGATGACGATGCACAATCTCGCTGATTAGCGCCAGCAGCGGCACCTCCCACATAATGACTTCCCGCCACGGCCCCTGAATACGGATATCCAGTTTGCCATGGTGATTGCGCACCTCAACCTGATCCGGGTTATAGCGGAACTGGCGTAACCAGCTGAGGTAATCCTGCTGGAAGAAGGGGAGGTGAGACAGCCAGGTCGCTTCATCATCAGTCAGCGCCAGGTGTTGCATAGCGGTTATCGCGTCACGAATTTCGTCAGCGTAGAGACCCAGCAGTTCGTCGCCGCGGCAGCGAAACTCCGCCGCCACCGTTACGTCATGATAGCGGTGGAAAACGGCCTGCTGCATATGGAGCTTATAGGCGTCCGTATCCAGCAGCGAGGTCAGTATCGGGGAAGCATGTCCTGTCATGGCGCGTTTCAGCATCCTGTTCGGTGGCGCAGAGCCCGGTGTTGTACACAGTCATAAAGACGCGAAAGTATAATTCACTATCTGAACCCGATCACAGCATATTTCAGTCGGGTGGGTCGAGGCCAATCTGTGCCTTTGTTAACAAACTGTAGCCATTTCACCTTTTAGGTGCATTGTGCGTGGCAAGCTTGTAGTAACAAGCTTAGACTTTGCCGGTAAACTTATAACAACGCGAGACGCAATATGACGCAACAGCCCCAAATCAAGTATCGCCACGATTATCGTGCGCCTGATTACACCATCACCGATATCGATTTAACCTTTGAACTGGATGCGTCCACCACCCGTGTTACGGCCATCAGCCAGGTTAAACGACTGGGCGACAGCCAGGCTGAGCTGCAACTGGACGGCGAAGCGTTAACGCTGATTGCGCTGGAGATCGACGGGCAACCCTGGACGGCTTACCGTGAAGAAGAGGGCGCACTGGTGATCGGCCAGCTGCCGGAAAGCTTCACCCTGAAAATCATCAATGATATTCATCCGGATCAGAACACCGCGCTGGAAGGGTTGTACAAATCGGGCGAGGCGCTCTGCACCCAATGTGAAGCTGAAGGCTTCCGCCATATTACCTGGTACCTCGATCGCCCGGATGTCCTGGCGCGCTTTACCACCACCATTTATGCCGACGGTGAACGCTATCCATTCCTGCTCTCCAACGGTAACCGCATTGACGGCGGCCGGGATGAGCAGGGTCGCAGCTGGGTGAAGTGGGAAGATCCGTTCCCGAAACCGTGTTACCTGTTTGCGCTGGTGGCAGGCGATTTCGACGTGTTGCGTGACAGTTTTACCACCCGTTCAGGCCGTGATGTGGCGCTGGAGATCTTCGTCGATCGCGGTAATCTCGACCGTGCCGACTGGGCGATGACCTCGCTGAAAAACAGCATGAAGTGGGATGAAGAGCGTTTCGGCCTGGAGTATGACCTCGACATCTTTATGATCGTGGCGGTGGACTTCTTCAACATGGGCGCGATGGAGAATAAAGGCCTGAACGTCTTCAACGCCAAATATGTACTGGCGAAAGCGGAAACGGCAACCGACAAAGATTACCTCGGTATTGAAGCCGTTATCGGCCACGAATATTTCCACAACTGGACCGGCAACCGCGTGACCTGCCGCGACTGGTTCCAGCTCAGCCTGAAAGAGGGACTGACCGTGTTCCGCGATCAGGAGTTCAGCTCTGATCTGGGTTCACGTGCCGTGAACCGCATCGATAATGTGCGTATCGTGCGTGGGGCGCAGTTCGCCGAAGATGCCAGCCCAATGGCACACCCGATCCGTCCGGATCAGGTTATTGAGATGAACAACTTCTACACCCTGACGGTGTATGAGAAAGGGTCAGAAGTGATCCGTATGATGCATACCCTGCTGGGTGAAGAGAATTTCCAGAAAGGCATGAAGCTCTACTTTGATCGTCATGACGGCAGCGCCGCCACCTGTGATGATTTTGTGCAGGCGATGGAAGATGCCTCAAACGTCGATCTGTCGCAGTTCCGCCGCTGGTACAGCCAGTCCGGTACGCCGGTACTGACGGTGCGCGACGATTACAATCCGGAACTGGAGCAGTACACGCTACACGTCACGCAGCACACGCCAGCGACCGCCGATCAGAAAGAGAAGCTGCCCCTGCATATCCCGCTGGATATTGAACTCTATGACGGTGAAGGCAAGGTGATCCCGCTACAGAACAACGGCCATCCGGTGCACCATGTGCTGAATGTCACCGAAGAGTTCCAGACCTTTATTTTCGATAACGTCTACTTCCAGCCGGTGCCGTCACTGCTGCGCGAATTCTCTGCGCCAGTGAAACTCGATTATAAATGGAGTGATGCGCAGCTCACCTTCCTGATGCGCCATGCCCGCAACGACTTCTCCCGCTGGGATGCGGCGCAGAGCCTGCTGGCGACCTACATCCGTCTGAACGTTGCACGCTATCAGCAGGGTCAGCATCTGTCGCTGCCGCTGCATGTCGCCGACGCCTTCCGTGCAGTATTACTGGATACCGACTGCGATCCGGCCCTGACGGCGCTGATCCTGACCCTGCCGTCGGAAAATGAGATTGCCGAGCTGTTCGATACCATCGATCCGCAGGCGATTGCGCTGGTGCGTGACGCTCTGCAACGCACGCTGGCCCGCGAACTGGCCGATGAGTTTTTTGCCATCTACAACGCCAATCAGCAGCCTGAATACCGCGTGGAGCATGATGCGATTGGTCAGCGCAGCCTGAAAAATACCTGCCTGACCTATCTTGCCTTTAGCGATGCGCAGCTGGCAGACAAGCTGGTACAGACGCAGTACCACCAGGCGACCAACATGACGGATGCGCTGGCGGCGCTTTCCGCGGCTGTGGCGGCTCAGTTGCCGTGCCGTGATGCGCTGCTGGCGGCCTACGATGAGCGCTGGCATCAGGATGGTCTGGTGATGGACAAATGGTTTGTTCTGCAGGCCACCAGTCCGGCTGCCAACGTGATGCGTAATGTGCGTCAGCTTCTGACTCATCGCTCCTTTACCATGAGTAACCCGAACCGCGTTCGCTCCCTGGTGGGGGCCTTTGCCTCGGCTAACCCGGCCGCGTTCCATGCGAAAGATGGCAGCGGTTATAAGTTCCTGGTGGAGATGCTTACCGACCTGAACACCCGTAATCCGCAGGTCGCGGCGCGAATGGTAGAACCGCTGATTCGTCTGAAACGTTATGACGAAGACCGTCAGGCGATGATGCGCCAGGCGCTTGAGCAGTTGCTGCAGCTGGATAAGCTCTCTGGCGATCTTTACGAGAAAATTACCCGGGCACTGAACGCCTGATGACCCGTCCTGGCATAGGTTGACACGCTATGCTGTTAAAACGCCTGATGCACTGCATCAGGCGTTTTTTATTTCAGCGCTGTTGCGCGTAACGGACGGGCTGCGGGCGTTCCGTGCGCTGCATCACCCGATCCAGTACCTCCGCTTCCAGTTCGGCCAGCCGCGCAGATCCACGACGCCGCGGACGGGGCAGGTCCACCAGCAGATCCAGACCGATCTCGCCCTCTTCAATCAACAGCACGCGATCCGCCATTGCCACCGCTTCACTGACATCATGTGTGACCAGCAACACAGTAAAATGATGCTGTTGCCACAGTGACTCAATCAATCCCTGCATTTCAATGCGCGTCAGGGCATCCAGTGCGCCCAGCGGTTCATCCAGCAGCAGCAAACCCGGTCGATGGATCAGCGCCCTGGCCAGTGCCACGCGCTGTTTCTGACCGCCAGAGAGTGCAGCCGGCCACTCACTGGCCCGATCGGCCAGTCCTACCGCCGCCAGGGCATCCATTGCCGCGCTGCGCCATTCGCGTCCGCGCAGGCCCAGACCGACGTTATCGATCACTTTTTTCCACGGCAGCAGTCGCGCATCCTGAAACATCAGGCGGGTATCTTCTCGCGCTGACTGCAGCGGCGCATTGCCCGCCAGCAGTTCACCGCTGGAACTCTGTTCAAGTCCCGCCAGCAGACGCAGCAGAGTGCTTTTGCCACAGCCGCTGCGACCCACTACCGCCACAAACTGACCTGAAGGAATATGCAGGTCGATCTTATTGAGTATGGTGCGACTGCCATACTGTTTGCTGACGCCGTTGACGCCAACCGGCGTACCGGTGTTGAGGCGGGCCGGTGAGAAAGTCTGGCTCATGCGTTCTCCTCCTTCAGTTGGTAAGCGGGATGCCAGCGCAGCCAGACACGTTCCAGTAACAACGCGGCGACATCCGCCAGTTTGCCGAGCAGGGCGTAGAGAATAATGGCCACCACCACCACATCGGTCTGCAGGAATTCACGCGCATTCATCGCCAGATAGCCGATGCCAGAACTGGCGGAGATAGTCTCGGCGACAATCAGCGTCAGCCACATCAGACCCAGCGCGAACCGTACGCCGACCATAATATTGGGCAGCGCACCGGGCAGGATCACCTGAATAAACAGGCTCCAGCCGGAGAGGCCATAGCTGCGGGCCATCTCAACCAGCCCGCGATCAATGTTGCGGATGCCATGATAAGTATTCAGGTAGATCGGGAACAGCGTGCCCAGCGCCACCAGAAAGATTTTGGCGGATTCATCAATGCCGAACCAGAGGATCACCAGCGGGATCAGTGCCAGATGCGGCACATTACGCAGCATCTGCAGCGAGGTATCCAGCAACCGCTCACCGGTTTTTGAGGTGCCCGTGATTAAGCCCAGCAGCAGGCCGAGAGATCCACCGATGCTGAAGCCGATCAGCGCCCGCCAGCTGCTGATCGCCAGGTGCTGCCAGAGTTCACCGCTGGCGGTCAGCTGCCAGAAGGTGGTCACGATCTTCTCCGGTGCGGGCAGAATGCGGTTTGATAACCAGCCGGTCTGTGAGGCTATCTGCCACACCACGACCAGCAGCGTTGGCAGGAGCCAGGGTAGCAATGTATCAGCAAGGCGTTTTCGGGTTCTGGCCATCATGCTCTCCTCAGCCCCGGGCGACTTTTTTCTCAGGGGTAAAATCGTTGGCGACCGCTTCACCGTGCGCCTGAACCACCCGCGGCTGAGGCACCAGGGGAACCTGCAGATCCAGATGCGGGAACAGCAGTTCGCCAACGCGATACGCCTCTTCCAGATGCGGATACCCCGACAGGATAAAGGTCTCGATGCCCAGCGCTTCATACTCCCTGATACGTGCGGCAACCGTCGGACCATCGCCGACCAGCGCCGTACCGGCTCCGCTGCGCACCAGGCCCACGCCGGCCCACAGGTTCGGGCTGATTTCGAGCTTGTCGCGTCGACCGCCGTGCAGGGCGGCCATCCGGCGCTGACCCACAGAATCTGCCCGCTGGAACGCTGCCTGTGCTTTCGCGATAGTGGCGTCATCGACATTGGCAATCAGCCGGTCAGCGGCCTGCCAGGCTTCTTCATTTGTTTCACGCACAATCACATGCAGACGGATGCCGAAGCGTACGGTGCGTCCCTGAGCAGCGGCTTTTGCACGCACCTGGTCAATCTTCTCTTTGACCTGTGCAGGCGGCTCACCCCAGGTGAGATAAACATCGACCTGTTCGGCCGCCAGCTCCTGGGCCGGTTCAGAAGAGCCACCGAACCAGAGTGGCGGACGAGGCTGCTGCACCGGTTTAAACATCAGACGCGCGCCGCGAACCTTCACGTGCCTGCCTTCATAATCGACGGTTTCGCCTTCCAGCACCCGACGCCAGACACGGGTAAACTCGGCAGACTCTGCGTAACGCTCACGGTGATCCAGGAACACACCGTCGCCCGCCAGCTCTTCCGGATCGCCGCCGGTCACCAGATTGAACAGCGCGCGGCCATTGGAGAGCCGATCCAGAGTGGCAGCCTGACGCGCCGCCTGAGTCGGTGAAATCACGCCGGGGCGCAGCGCCACCAGGAAGCGCAGACGCTGAGTGACCGGAATCAGCGAGGCGGCAACCAGCCAGGCATCTTCGCATGAACGGCCGGTCGGGATTAATACGCCACCGAAGCCGAGGCGGTCGGCGGCCTGTGCCACCTGTTGCAGATAGGCGTGATCAACCGGTCGCGCCCCTTCGGCAGTACCAAGATAGTGGCCGTCGCCATGCGTTGGCAGAAACCAGAAAATGGATACGCTCATTATTGTTGCTCCTTATTGCGTTACGGTATGCGGTTGCCAGATGCGATCCTGAATCGTCACTTTTACGGGCAACAGATGATTGGCATAGAACAGGTCAGCGGTGCGCTGCTGAGCCGCAGCGGTTTCAGCGCTCACCGGTGAAATCCGGGTTGGTGGCCGATGGCTGAGATAGCTGGCGATAACCGGCTCAGGCAGACCCATTGCCTGCGCCAGCAGTGTGGTGCTCTGCTGACGCTGGCTGATTGTCAGCGCATCGGCCGCGCTAAAGGTATCGAGAACCTGCTGGATAAAGGCGCCATGGGCTTCGGCATAGCTGCGGGTCGCTAAATAGAATGAGCCAGTCAGATTAAGTGCGCTGCCATCAGTCAGCAGACGCGAATGACCCTGCAACAGCACCGAGGAGTAGTAGGGGTCCCAGATTGCCCAGGCATCAACATCTCCCTGCTGGAAGGCGGCGCGCGCATCGGCGGGTGTCAGATAAACCGGTGTAATATCTTTAAAACTCAGGCCCGCCTGCTGTAAGGCGCGAAGCAGTAAATTGTGCGAGCTGGAGCCTTTCTGGAACGCGACCTTTTTCCCTTTCAGATCTGCGACCTGTTTCAGAGGACTCTCTTTTGGGACCAGAATCACTTCTGCTTTGGGCTTTGGCGGCTCAGAGCCGACATAAAGCAGATCCGCGCCAGCGGCCTGGGCAAACAGTGGCGGAAGGTCACCGGTGCTGCCGAGGTCAATACTGTTGATGTTCAGCGCTTCCAGCATCTGTGGACCCGCCGGGAACTCGATCCACTTAATCTGAGTATGGGGAAAACGCTTCTCCAGTAACTGATGTGATTTTGCCAGCACCATGCTGACTGAACCTTTCTGATAGCCGATACGAATCTCAGCCGGATCGGATTCGGCGGCCTGAACCAGAGGGGCGATGAGTAAAAGGCCTGCCACCAGCCACTTTCCAACTATTTGCTTCATCGAACTCTTCCTTATACCGCTTGTGCAACGGGGTGGTGGTGACGGGTCAGCGCCAGCCAGAACGCAGTGACGGCTTCATCCAGACGCTGTGACAGTGAATCCTGTAAAACCGGCTGACGATCGTAGTGGGTAATCTGGCTGTCCTCGGCATAAACACCGTGCAGGATCTCCTGCGCCTTTAAGGCGTTAAGAACCGGTTTCAGGGCGTAATCCAGCGCCAGCATGTGGCCGACACTGCCGCCGCTGGCCAGCGGCAACACAACCTTGTGCTCGAGTGCACGTTCAGGTAGCAAATCGAGCAGGGTTTTCAGCGCGCCTGAAAAGGACGCCTTATAAACAGGTGTCGCCACAATCAGGCCATCAGCAGACGCGAGGTCTTCACGGAGGGCCAGGAGTGCGGGTGCATCAAAACGTGCATTGATCAGATCGTCAGGCTGAAAGTTGTGAATATTCCAGGGAATGACTTCAATGCCACGCGCTTCCAGCTTGTGCTGACACAGCGTCAGTAATGAAGTCGAGCGGGAAGGAAATCGTGGGCTGCCAGCCAGCGTAATAACGCGCATCATCACTCCTTATAACTAAAAGTTATTGATTATCTAAAGTTGAGAACTAATGGCTTCATACTGTCAGAGCTACGGAGTGGGCTTAAATGATTTATCCGGCAAAGTAAGGGTGAAAAATGCAAATAGAAGACGCCGCTGCAGAAGGGAACGCATAAGCTTCCGATAATTCTTAATTTAGGTTCCGGCAGGCGGTGAATTGATTAAGGAGTGTGATACGAGATGGTCAAAACGGGGGAGGGTGCTGAAAAAAATCGTTTTCGTCTGATTGCTTAATCAATCTTCCTGAGAGTCATACAGCGTTAAAGCGAAGCGGTGAGCATAACAGCCCCTCTGAGCGGCACAGAATCTGCCTGTCTGCGGAAGCCCCTGCCTGAAGCTAAGATTAATCGCAGAAAGAAAACTGCAATGAAAATGAAGTAATGGTGAAGTTATTCACTATTACAGATGTTCTCTTACACATTCCTGAACATGGTTACGTCTGCTTTGCCGGGCTATTTTAAATCGATCATCAACGGTTTTAACATTTACGCGGACTATAGATGCACTTTCATTAACAGTGATTTTCACAGGAAACGTTAAGATAATTTTTACGACTGGTCTTTATTCGCATTACCGGTTTAAGATAATCAGGCCAAATGAAAGCTATCATAATAATAGCGCATTACTCTTTTCGACGTTTCGCCTCTGGTCAGGACCTGCATCTGGCAGGTGACGCGTATTGTCTTTTTTCTAACAGCAGAGAATTGCCTATGTCTGACACTCTATTATCTGTAATTATTCCAACTTACAATGTTGAAAAATATATTGTGGAGTGCGTCGATTCATTATTACGTCAGGTTAAAGCGCCCAATGAAATACTCATTGTGAATGATGGTTCCACCGATGGAACATTAGCCTTACTTGAACAGAATTATGCGCATCTTCCTCAGGTGAAAATAATTACCACTGAAAATGGAGGCGCCGGTCAGGCCCGGGATGTGGGCATTGCACAGGCGAAGGGACAGTTTCTCTTTTTCTGTGATCCGGACGACGTCGTGGCGGACGGCCTGGTGGCCGAGCTGGCCAGGGTGGCGGAAACGCATCCTGAAACGGACCTGTTCTGTTTTAAATCGTGTGTATTCCGCGATGGTCAGATTGACATCACTTCACCAAAAGTGAGGCACGAACTCTTTGGCCAGCAAAAGCCACAGGAGGTCCTGCTGGCGCTGCTGCGTAATGGCAGCTATACCTCGGCGGCCTGGAGTTATGTCATCAGCAAACGCGTTATTGAGCAGCATAAATTGCGCTTTGTTAAACGTGTTCATGAAGACCACAATTTTACCCTTTCCTGTTTTATGAAAAGTCAGCAGGCCTGGGTCAGTCATCAGGTCTATTATAAACAGCGTATTCGCAACGGTTCACTGACCAACAGTACTAAAAGCAATGAGTTTTTCCATCAGCGCTATGACGCTTTTATGCATGCCTACAACACGTTAACCGGATCGATGGTTAAATCAGCATGGCGTGACACCCTGGAAAAAGCCTATTTAGTTCACTCGTTTCGTCTGATGATCTATTTATCGCTCTACAATCGAACACCTGTTCCTGAATATGTGCTGAATGCTATTCGCTTTTTGGGACGTAATGTAAAAGCAGAGAGCTTTAAAGAGCGGTTATTGTTTAATCGTCCTGAACTGTTTATTGCGCTGCAGCATTACAAAGTCAAAAAAGAGTTGAAAAACGCGGCCTGATCACAAAAAACAGCCTGATTCTGAAAAATGTGAAGCGATATTGTTTATGCCTTAGCGAAATGAGAAGGTGAGACATGCAATGTGTATAAGGTTGTTGCGTCATGGCAAAAGTTCTTGATAAAAGTCTGATTATTAATATTTTCTCCCTGCTGGCCTATCGTGGTGCGTCGTTTCTTTTTCCGCTGGCGACGCTGCCCTATCTTGCCCGTGTTCTGGGTGTAGAGCAGATGGGTACGCTGGCACTGGCGATCGCCTGTGTGCTCTATTGCAGTACCATCTCTGACTGGGGATTCAATGTCTTTACCACCAAAGATATTGCTCACCATCGTGATGACAAAGAACGCGTCACTCAGCTTTTCTGGTCAACATTTAACGCCAAGCTGATGCTGCTGGTGGTGACCAGCGGTACGCTGCTGACCGCGACCTGGTTCAATCCTGCCTGGCATCCGTTGTTCTTTATCATCCTGGCGAACTGCACCACGCTGATAGGCTCGTTGTTTTCATTTGGCTGGCTGATGCAGGGCTTTGAGAAGTTGGGTAAGACGGCAATGATCGCTACCTTCGGGAACTTCTGTGCGATTCCGCTAACGTTTTTACTGGTGAAATCCCCGCAGGATACCTGGCTGGCTGCCCTGATCCCTGGCACTGTCTCGATCATCAGTGCAGCGATTACGCTGAAGTTTGTGCTGGAGATGAAGGTCATTGGCCGTTATCGCTTTGAGCCCCGTGAAATCAAACAGCGCATCACCGACAGCATGGATGTCTTTATCGCCATTGCCGGTGCCAATCTGTTCAACAGCGTCAACGTCGTGATTCTCGCTTCCTTTACCTCCACCTATATGGTGGGTATCTATAACGGTGCGGATCGTCTGCGTAAAGCCGCTAACTCTGTGCCAGAGCAGATTGGCAGCGCCTTCTTCCCGCGCGTCAGTCATCTGTTTGGCCGGGATAAACGGGCTGCCATTGCAGCGACGCGCAAAAGCCTGCTGCTGTCGTTTTCCCTGAGTCTGTCGATTGTGATCTTTACCTGGTTCTTTGCTGACCTGGTGGTTTCAATCTTACTGGGTAAGGACTTTATTCCGTCGGCGGATGTGCTGCGTGTCTTTGTGCTCTGCTTCCTGTTTGGCAACATTGCTTATCCGGCCGGATTACAGATTCTGATTCCACATGGTTTAGCGCGTCAGCGTATGTGGGTGATGATGGCCGCGGGTGTGATTAACGTGCCGCTGTGCTGTTTCCTGGCGTGGAAGTTTGGTGCGATCGGGGCCGCATGGTCGATGGTCGGGGCAGAAGCGTTCGTCTGCATCGGTATTTTTGGCATCATGCAGCGTCACGGGATCCTGCGGGAATATCTGTTCCCCTCGCAGGTGGAAAATCACCCCGTAAACGATTCCGCTGCGTAAGATCAAGGGATTTTCAGTTAACTTCCCACCACCCCGCAGTTCGATTTACTTTTGCGCCAGAGCACTTTACCATTCTGGCGCACATTTTCCCGTGCACCGACTTCCACGATCGCTTCCGTCCTTCAGGAGAGTGCATGTTTTATCCTATCGTCCGACCGGCGCTGTTTAAACTCGACCCCGAACGCGCACACGAACTCACCTTTCAGCAACTACGCTTTATGAGCGGCACGCCACTTGAGATGTTCTATCGCCAGACTCTGCCGTCGCGTCCGGTTACCTGTATGGGACTGACCTTTAAGAACGCCCTGGGCCTGGCCGCCGGGCTGGATAAGAACGCAGAGTGTATTGATGCGTTTGCCGCGATGGGCTTTGGTTTTGTTGAAGTCGGTACCGTCACGCCGCGCCCTCAGGCAGGTAATGATAAGCCACGCATGTTTCGGCTGGTGGAAGCAGGCGGAATTATCAATCGGATGGGATTTAATAATCTGGGTGTCGATCATCTGGTTGAAAACGTGAAAAAAGCGCGTTTTAACGGCGTGCTGGGAATCAATATCGGTAAAAATAAAGATACGCCAGTCGAGCAGGGCAAAGATGATTATCTGATCTGCATGGAGAAGGTCTATGCCCACGCCGGTTATATCGCCATCAATATTTCCTCCCCTAACACGCCAGGTTTGCGTTCGCTGCAATATGGCGAGGCGCTGGATGATCTGCTCTCCTCAATCAAACAAAAACAAAAAGAGCTGGAACAGCGTCACCTTAAATATGTTCCGCTGGCCGTGAAAATTGCGCCCGATCTCTCGGAAGAGGAGTTAATTCAGGTCGCAGACAGTTTAATTCGTCATCAGATTGATGGTGTTATTGCCTGCAATACCACCCTCGATCGTTCGCTGGTTAGTGGACTCAAATATGCTGAGGAAGCAGGCGGATTAAGTGGCCGGCCAGTTCAGTCCCGGAGCACAGCGGTTATCCAGCGCCTCTCTCAGGAACTGCAGGGACGCCTGCCGATTATTGGCGTTGGTGGCATTGATTCTTTAACGGCCGCACGTGAAAAAATCGCCGCCGGGGCAACATTAGTTCAGATTTATTCAGGTTTTATTTATCAGGGACCGGGCTTAATTAAAGATATCGTTACCAATATCTAAGACAATTCTCACAATGACGGGCCGGGGGCTTTATTTATCCCCTCGGCTCGTTTATATTTTGTCCTGTTGCACGCTTTTTCAGCTTTTCCTTATGTTTCTTTTTCGCTGAATTCTGCGTGATTTTTGGCGCAGCGGTAAATACAGGGCACACGATGAAAATTAAACCCGATGATAACTGGCGTTGGTATTTTGACAGCAGCCACGATCGAATGATGCTCGACCTGGCCGACGGTATGCTGTTTCGTTCCCGCTATTCCCGCAAAATGCTCACGCCGGACGCTTTCGCTGAATCGGGCTTTTGTGTCGATGACGCTGCTCTTTATTACACGTTTGAAGAGACCTGCCGTCATTGCAAACTCAGTGGCAGTCACCGTGCTGAGTTGGTGTTAAACGCACTGGTCGCTGCCCGCTTTCTCAAACCCCTGATGCCTAAAAGCTGGCATTTCACCTCATATGCCCCGGCCATGCAGCCTCGTCCTGGCGAAATGGTACAGGTTACGCTGGCTGAAGAGGGAACACAGGCACGTCTGCTGGTGGTTGAAAGTGGTGATAATGCGGCGCTCTGTCTGCTGGCGCAGCAAGGTCTCACGCTGGCGGGAAAAAACATGGTGCTCGGCGATGCCATCAAAGTGATGAACGATCGCCTGCAGCCCTGGCATGAGGACGTTGCTGCACCTTTCGCACGCGCTGTCTGATCACCTCAGTTCAACATCGCCCGCCGGAATACAGCTACAGCTTAACAGTGTGCCGTCCTGACGCAGGGCACTCTGTTTCAGCGCCTTCACCTCACCTGCGACCAGATTCAGCTTGCAACTGCCACAGAGACCTGCACGACAGGAATAGGGTATGCGAAAGCCCTGCATCTCCAGTTGATCCAGTAACACCTGCTGATTATCCCCGGTGAATGTCTGACCCTGATAAGTAATGTTCACGGTTTCAGGCGCCTGTTTTTCTGGTTTCAACGTTTCAACCACTTCACCCGCCCCATACCTGCGCGATGCATGACGTTTCAGGACAATCATTTCATCACCCGCACGCACCACGCCGCTGCTACGCGCCACTAAGTTCAGGCCGAAATCGATGTCACCACTGCCATCCTGAGCGGTACGAAAAGTCTGCAACGTCGCCAGCGGATGACCGGTGGGATGCTTAACGCCGGTCTCGGTGCTGACCGTGGTGAGCACACAGCGACTGCAGGGCTTTGGCACCTCGAATATCACGTCGCCAATCTGAATTTCTGCCCAGCTATCTTCATCCCATGCGGCAGCACCGCTGACGACCAGATTCGGACGAAACTGTTCGGCTCGGACGCTGGCCGGGCAGCGTTGTTGCAGATCATGCAGCGACGCGTTGTTGATCAGCAAAAACGGAAAGCCATCGGCAAAGCTAAGCGGAATATGATCAAACTTTTTGACCCGGCGGCTGGGTTGTGGCCCGACCCAGCGCAACTGAACGTCGCGCGGGAAGAACTGGCTCAGCCACTGATTTATCGCAAGGGGCGCTATGCGCGCGGTAAAATGATTACCCCAGACTTCGGTGGGATGATCCTGCTCATCGAAATCGCTGAAGCGGATCAGGGACTGACTCCCATCTGGCGCCGCCAACAGCAGGCCATCCGGCAGAATCGCGGGCGTAAAGCGCACCATCTCCGGGTGCTGGCGGGCGGTAATAAAGGTGCCATCAGGTTCGGTCACCATAAACAGACGATCAAACGCCAGTCCGCTGTCAGTGACCAGCGCGTGTGATAACGCTAATCCCCGCATCGACTTCACAGGATGAATAAATAAGCGGGAAAGCGTGATCATGGTGTTCTCCTTGAACCCGACGCGCGACACAAAAGAAGCTAACTTTATGACATAGGTCTCCGATTCGCTATAATGCGCGACAATTTTCTCAAGAGTTAAAAAGTGACGATATGAATTCTCTGTTTGCCAGCACGGCGCGTGGGCTCGAAGAGCTGTTAAAAAGTGAGCTGGACGCGCTGGACGCGCAGGATTTGCAAGTGGTGCAGGGAGGCGTTCACTACGAAGCCGACGATCGCGCCATGTACCAAAGTCTGATGTGGAGTCGTTTAGCATCACGCATCCTGTTGCCGCTGGGAGAGTTTGGCGTCTACAGCGATCTTGATCTCTATCTGGGTGTACAGAGCGTGGACTGGCCGACGATGTTCGGCAGCGACAAAACGTTTGTCGTGCATTTCAGCGGCACCAACGACTCGATTCGTAATAGCCAGTTTGGCGCGCTGAAAGTGAAAGATGCCATCGTGGACAGCTTTACCCGTCAAAACCTCGAGCGGCCGAATGTCGATCGTGAGCAGGCGGATATCCGTGTCAACGTCTGGCTGAATGACGATCGTGCCAGTATTGCGCTGGATCTCAGCGGCAGTTCGCTGCATCAGCGCGGCTATCGGCAGCAAACCGGTCAGGCACCGTTGAAAGAGACGCTGGCCGCAGCGATTGTGCTGCGTTCTGGCTGGGAGCCGACCACGCCGCTGATCGATCCGATGTGTGGTTCCGGTACGCTGCTGATTGAAGCCGCACTGATCGCCTGCGATCGCGCACCAGGCCTGCTGCGCAAGCACTGGGGCTTCACCGCCTGGAGCCAGTTTAATGCGGCTCTGTGGCAGGACGTGAAAGCCGAGGCGCAGGCGCGTGCCCGTGCGGGCACCGCCGCCACCCAGGCGCGCTTCTTTGGCTATGATAATAATGGCCGCGTGCTGGAGTGGGCGCAGGCGAATGCCCGTCGCGCAGGCGTTTATGAACTCTTTACCTTTGCTCAACAGGACCTGCTGAAGCTGACCAATCCGGTCGATCCGGCTGTGCATGGCACGGTGCTGAGCAATCCGCCTTACGGTGAACGTCTGGAGAGCGAACCCGCCCTCATTGCGCTGCACAGCCAGCTTGGACGTCTGATGAAGCAGCATTTTGGCGGCTGGAATCTGTCGCTGTTCAGCGCCTCGCCTGAACTGCTGAGCTGCCTGCAACTGCGTGCCGACCGCCAGTTCAAAGCGAAAAACGGTCCGCTGGATTGCGTTCAGAAAAATTATCAGCTGGCGGTCAACAGCCATGAAAGCGCCGGTCAGATTGCGGAAGATTACGCGAACCGTCTGCGTAAAAATGTGAAAAAGCTGGAGAAGTGGGCGCGTCAGGAAGGCATTGAATGCTACCGCATTTATGACGCCGATCTGCCAGACTACAACGTCGCTGTCGATCGCTATGGCGACTGGGTGATTATCCAGGAATACGCGCCACCGAAAACGATCGATCCGAACAAAGCGCGTCAGCGCCTGTTCGATGTGATCAGCGCGACCCTGAGCGTACTGGAACTGCCTGCCGACCGTCTGATTATGAAAACGCGTGAGCGTCAGAAAGGCAAAGCGCAGTATCAGAAGCTCAGCGAAAAGGGCGACTATTTCGAAGTTAAAGAGTTTAATGCGCATTTCTGGGTGAATCTGACCGACTATCTCGATACCGGCCTGTTCCTCGATCACCGCATTGCCCGTAAAATGCTCGGCCAGATGAGCCAGGGCAAAGATTTCCTGAACCTGTTTGCCTATACCGGCACCGCCAGTGTGCATGCCGGTCTGGGTGGGGCGCGTTCAACCACCACGGTCGATATGTCGCGGACCTATCTGGAGTGGGCGGAGCGCAACCTGCGTCTTAACGGACTGACCGGGCGTCAGCACCGCCTGATGCAGGCAGACTGCCTGAGCTGGCTGAATGAGAGTGACGAGAATTTTGACCTGATCTTTATCGATCCGCCAACCTTCTCCAACTCAAAACGTATGGAAGAGAGCTTTGACGTTCAGCGCGATCATATGATGCTGATGCGTAACCTGAAGCGCCTGCTGCGACGCGGCGGCACCATCATGTTCTCCAATAACAAACGCGGTTTCAAAATGGACATGGATGGCCTGAAAGCACTGGGCCTGCAGGCGCAGGATATTACCCAGAAAACACAGTCGCAGGACTTCGCGCGTAACCGTCAAATTCACAACTGCTGGCTGATCACTCACGCCGGTAAGGAATAAGATTACATGTCATTAATCAGTATCCACGGCGCTTATCTCTCCTTCAGCGATGCGCCGCTGCTAGACAACACCGAACTGCACATTGAAGAGAACGAACGCGTCTGTCTGGTGGGCCGTAACGGTGCAGGTAAATCCACACTGATGAAAATCATCAACGGCGAACAGCCGCTGGATGATGGCCGCATTATTTATGAAACCGATCTGGTGGTTGCGCGTCTGCAACAGGATCCACCGCGTAACATCACCGGTTCGGTCTATGACTTCGTGGCTGAGGGCGTTGAAGAGCAGGCTGAGCATCTGAAAGCCTATCACGCCATTTCCCATGTGGTGATGGACGATCCAAGCGATAAAAACCTCAATGAGATGGCGCGTCTGCAGACTATTCTCGACCATCAGAATTTGTGGCAGCTGGAAAGTCGCATCCATGACGTGCTGGAGCAGATTGGTCTGCAGCCCGATACCGAACTGTCGTCGCTCTCTGGCGGCTGGCTGCGTAAAGCGGCGCTGGGCCGTGCGCTGGTCAGTAACCCGCGCGTGCTGATGCTGGATGAGCCAACCAACCACCTCGATATTGAAACCATCGACTGGCTGGAAACGTTCCTGAAGAACTTCACCGGCAGCATCATCTTTATTTCGCATGACCGTTCGTTTATCCGCAACATGGCGACACGTATCGTCGATCTCGACCGCGGCAAGCTGGTCTCCTGGCCGGGCAACTACGATCTCTATCTGGAAGGCAAAGAAGAAGCCTTGCGCGTTGAAGAGATGCAGAACGCAGAATTCGACCGCAAGCTTGCGCAGGAAGAGGTGTGGATCCGTCAGGGCATCAAAGCCCGTCGTACACGTAACGAAGGCCGTGTGCGTGCGCTGAAAGCGCTGCGTCGTGAGCATTCGGAACGTCGCGAAGTCATGGGCAAAGCCAACATGCAGGTGGGCGAAGCGTCCCGCTCCGGCAAAATTGTGTTTGAGCTGGAAAATGTCGACTACGCGGTCGACGGCAAAGTGCTGGTGAAGGATTTCTCAACCCAGGTTCAGCGTGGCGACAAAATTGCGCTGATTGGACCGAACGGTTGCGGTAAAACCACCTTACTGCGTCTGATGCTGCAGCAATTAAAAGCGGATCATGGCCGCGTGCATTCCGGCACCAAGCTGGAAGTGGCCTACTTTGACCAGCATCGCGCTGAACTGGATCCGGATCGCACCGTGATGGACAACCTGGCCGAAGGCAAGCAGGAAGTGCTGGTTAACGGCAAACCGCGCCACGTGCTGGGCTATCTGCAGGACTTCCTGTTCCATCCTAAACGTGCCATGACGCCGGTGCGCGCACTTTCGGGTGGTGAACGTAACCGCCTGTTGCTGGCGCGTCTGTTCCTGCGTCCCAGCAACCTGATGATTCTGGATGAACCAACCAACGACCTCGACGTCGAAACGCTGGAGCTGCTGGAGGAGCTGATTGATGGTTATCAGGGCACTGTCTTACTGGTCAGTCACGATCGTCAGTTCGTCGACAATACCGTCACTGAGTGCTGGATTTTTGAAGGTAACGGCGAAATCGGCACCTTTGTAGGCGGTTATCACGATGCTCAGCAGCAGCGCGCCGCCTACCGTCAGCACAGAGCTGCCACACCCGCAAAAGCGACGGCTAATACCGCTAAGCCTGCCGCAGAGAAGAGTGATGCGAAGCGTAACGTAAATAAACTCAGCTACAACCTGGCGCGAGAGCTGGAACAGTTGCCGCAAAAACTGGAGCAGCTGGAGGCGCGCATCGGCGAACTGCAGGCGAAGATGAGTCACCCGGACTTCTTCAGTCAGGCACACGATCAGACACAGCCGGTGCTGGATAATCTGGCGCAGGCTGAGCAGGAGCTGGAAACCGCTTTTGCGCGCTGGGAAGAGCTTGAGTCACTGAAAAACGGCGCGTAGGGCAGGGCTAACGGATGTGTTCAGCAGTGAAAAGTAACGCGTGGATACTTTGTCCACAATGCGATTTAATGATTAAGCTGCCGGACATTCCCGTTGGCAGCCGTGCATCATGCCCGCGCTGCCACACCTCCCTGACGGCCAACTGGCACGAGCCGCGCAAACGACCGACGGGCTATGCGCTGGCAGCACTGTTTATGCTGCTGCTGGCGAATCTGTTTCCTTTTGTCTCAATGAAAGTTGCGGGGCTGACCAGCCAGATTACACTTTCGCAGATCCCCAAGGTCATGGTGACGGAAGATTACAGCAGCCTGGCGACGCTGTTCCTGCTCTTTGTGCAGGCGGTCCCGGCTTTCTGCATGATCACCATTATACTGCTGGTCAATCCGGTTCCTTTTCCAACCCGACTTAAAATTGGTCTGGCACGCATCCTGTTTCAGCTGCGTAACTGGGGCATGGCAGAAATTTTTATGGCGGGCGTGCTGGTCAGCTTCGTCAAACTGATGGCCTACGGTGAGATTGGCCTGGAGACCAGTTTCTGGCCGTGGGTGCTGTTTTGTCTGTTACAACTTCGGGCCTTTCAGTGCGTTGACCGGCGCGAGTTGTGGGAGAGTCTCTCCCCCCGACCCGCGCTACCTCATCTGCCCGAAGTGGGCATCAGTGGTTTAGAGCAGGGCCTGCGTTCCTGCCCATGCTGTACGGCCATTCTGCCTGAAGCTGAGCATACCTGTCCGCGCTGCGGCGTAACGGCGCAGGCGCGACGAAAGCACAGCCTGCAGTGGACGCTGGCGCTGTTGTTTACCTCCATACTGCTTTATATCCCCGCCAACCTGTTGCCGATCATGGTGACGGAAACCCTCGGCACAGCGTATCCCTCTAATATTATGGCGGGGGTGATTGTGCTGTGGGATGACGGTTCTTATCCGGTAGCGCTGGTGATTTTTATCGCCAGCATTATGGTGCCTACGCTAAAAATGCTGGCGATTGGCTGGCTCTGCTGGGATGCCAGCGGGCGCGGACGGCGTGACAGCCACAGGATGCACAAAATTTATGAAGTGGTTGAATTTGTTGGCCGCTGGTCAATGATTGACGTGTTTGTGATTGCCGTGCTCTCTGCGCTGGTGCGTATGGGGCAATTAATGAATGTTTATCCCGCGTGGGGGGCAGTACTGTTTGCGATGGTGGTGATTATCACCATGATTGCTGCCATGACCTTTGACCCGCGATTAACCTGGGATCGTGTACGCGAAAACAATATGAAGGAGTCGCGCCTTGACGGAAACTAACCACGGCCATGCAAAGGTGGAACAGATTAAGCGCTGGTCGCCGGTCTGGATTGTCCCCATCGTTACGCTGTTAATTGGCGGGTGGATCCTGTTCTACCATTTCAGCCATCAGGGGCCTGAAGTCACCTTAATCACCGAAAACGCCGAAGGCATTGTTGCGGGTAAAACCACAATTAAAAGTCGCAGCGTGGATGTCGGTATCGTGGAGAGCGCGGTGTTAAGCGACGATCTCCACCATGTAGAAATTAAGGCCCGTCTTAATGCGGGTATGGGAAAACTGCTGCATAAAGACAGTGTTTTCTGGGTAGTGAAACCGCAAATAGGACGTGAAGGCATCAGCGGGCTGGGAACGCTGCTGTCAGGTGCCTACATTGAATTACAGCCCGGCACCAAAAGTGAAGCGCCAGAACAGTTTAACCTGCTCGATGCCCCTCCTTTAGCGCCGCCAGATGCGAAAGGTATCCGCATTATTCTCGACAGCAAAAAAGCGGGTCAGCTTAATCCGGGCGATCCGGTGCTGTTCCGCGGCTATCGCGTCGGTACGGTTGAGACCAGCGTTTTTGATACTGATAAACGTATGATGACCTATCAGCTGTTTGTCGCTGCGCCTTACGACCGCCTGGTGACGACCAACGTGCGTTTCTGGAAGGACAGCGGTATCGCCGTGGATATGTCTGCCTCTGGCATGCGCGTAGAAATGGGTTCGCTCACGACGCTCTTCAGTGGTGGCGTCAGTTTTGATGTGCCGGATGGCTGGGAACTGGGTGAGCCTGCGCAGAACAAATCTGATTATCATCTGTTTGACGATCAGCGCAGTATTCAGGACTCACTTTATACCAACCATATTGATTACCTGATGTTCTTCACCGACTCGATTCGTGGTCTTCAGGCAGGCGCGCCGGTTGAGTTCCGGGGTATTCGTCTGGGTACCGTTTCTGAAGCGCCATTGATGAAAGCAGGCCTGGATCAGGCGCTGAATAATGATTACCGCGTACCGGTACTGATTCGTATTGAGCCGGATCGCTTTATCAGCCGGCTGGGTGAAAATTTCGATCTTGAACAGCATCTGCAGGATGGTAAGAAACGCGGTCTGCGTGCCACGCTGAAAACGGGCAACCTGCTGTCGGGCGCACTCTATGTCGATCTCGACTTCTATGACAATGCGCCAGCCTATAAAGGACCACAGAAAGTCTCTGGCTATGAAGTGATCCCAACGGTCAGTGGTGGCCTGAGCCAGATTCAGCAGAAGCTGATGGCGGCACTGGATAAAATCAACAGTCTTCCACTGAACGGCATGGTTAACGAAGCCACAGGTACACTGAAAGAGAGCCAGAAAACGATGCGTGATCTGCAGCGCACCATCGACAACATCAACAAAGTCACTGGCAGTCCGGCGATGAAAACGCTGCCGGAAGATCTGCAGCAGACATTGCGCGAGCTGAACCGCAGCATGAAGGGCCTGCAGCCAGGTTCGCCAGCTTACACCAAAGTGGTAGGCGATATGCAGCGACTGGATCAGGTACTGCGTGAACTTCAGCCGGTACTGAGAACGCTCAACAATAAGAGCAATGCGCTGGTATTTGAGGCGAAACCGGGACAGGATCCCCAGCCGAAGAGGGCGAAACAGTGAAGAAAGGATTGATACTTTGTGCCGCGCTGGTGTTAAGTGCGTGCAGTAGCAGCGTTGACAATACCTGGTATCAGCTGCCCTCCGGGGCGGCATCCATGCAGGTCAGCAGCAGCCAGCTGAATGAAGCGCAGCCGATGCTGTGGGTGCAGCAGGTGACGGTGCCGGATTATCTGGCAGGCAATGGACTGGTTTATCAGACCAGCGATGTCAAATATGTCATCGCCACAAATAATCTCTGGGCCAGTCCGCTCGATCAGCAGTTGCAGCAGACGCTGATCACTAACCTGAGCAAGGCGTTGCCAGGCCGGCTGGTGGCCGGTTCACCGTTAGGTGCGCAACACGATACGCTTAACGTGACGGTCACCGGCTTCCAGGGACGTTACGATGGCAAAGCGATCGTCAGTGGTGAATGGACGCTGGAACATCAGGGCCGTCTGACTAAGCAGGCGTTTAATCTGGTTCTGCCGCAAACCGAAGATGGCTATGATGCTATGGTCCGTACGCTGGCGGCGGGCTGGCAACAGACTGCGCAGAAGATTGCCAACAGTGTGGTTGCGTTAAATTAAGATTAATGTGAATAAATAAGCTAAGCCCCTGTCCGGTTGTCGTGATTTTTCGACGCCGGCCAGGGGCTTTTTTATTAGCTTAATCAGAGAGATGGTGTTGATGTGTGCATCACAAAACGCCGTTATTTTTACCGATTAAGGTCACATTTATGACACTGGCATGAAGATTGAGCATTGATCTTTGGATTCGCAGGAGGTAGAACATAAGGGTGGTTGAACATTAAATCACCACTTTTCTTTCCACCAGATTCCACAGACCTTACATGAGGGACACGGAGTATGAAGAGACAGAAACGAGACCGCCTCGAACGCGCCCATTCACGTGGTTATCAGGCAGGCATTACTGGACGCTCAAAAGAGATGTGTCCGTATCAGTTGATTGACGCTAAGTCTCACTGGTTGGGAGGTTGGCGACAAGCCATGGAGGACAGGTCGGTAGCTGCATAACCGGATGTCACTGAAAAGGGAATATAACCTCCGCCATGCGCGGAGGTTTTTGTTTCCGGAGGAAACGCTTAGAAAGCGGCGGTATCTTTAAACAGGCCGACTTTCAGATCGCTGGCGGTATAGATCAGATTACCGTCAACCAGCACTTCACCATCTGCCACGCCCATCACCAGTTTACGGTTGATCACGCGTTTGAAGTGAATGCGGTAAGTAACTTTCTTCGCTTCTGGCAACACCTGACCGGTGAATTTCACTTCACCCACGCCCAGTGCACGGCCTTTACCTTCGCCGCCCAGCCAGCCCAGATAGAAACCAACCAGCTGCCACATGGCATCCAGGCCCAGGCAGCCCGGCATCACCGGATCGCCAATGAAGTGGCAACCGAAGAACCAGAGATCGGGATTGATATCCAGCTCCGCTTCAACAAAGCCTTTGTCATATTTGCCGCCGTCTTCGGTCATTTTGACCACGCGGTCCATCATCAGCATGTTGCCGGATGGAAGCGGCGGACCATTTTCGCCAAACAGTTCACCACGACCTGACAGAATCAGATCTTCTTTGGTATAGGATTCGCGTTTATCTACCATGTTTTCAATAAGCCTTGTTTTAGTGAATCACGAATATTAGCGAACAGTTGTACGCTGAGCAAATCGGATTAACGGTGGTTAAACCAGTTAAGCCAGCGCAGCGCCCAGGGACGTTGCGGACCGTCCGGCTGGTTGAACAGGCTAATGCGTTCCTGGATGGTATTCAGCAGGCAATCACCCAGACCATCCTCGGTACTCCAGATTTTCCCCGTCAGCAGCGGCAGTGCTTCCTCGGCCTGGTCAATGGCCCAGATGTGGAAGCGACCCTGCTCAACCGCCGTGACAACAGCCTGATTCAGACTAAGATGACGCACATTGCAGGCAGGAATAATCACTCCCTGCTGGCCCGTCAGTTCTCGCTGATGGCAAATATCAAAGAAGCCTTCGATCTTCTCATTCAGCCCGCCCACAGGTTGCACGTTGCCGAATTGATCGACCGAGCCGGTGACAGCAATTTGCTGATTGATGGGCTGATTTGCCAATGCGCTTATTAAGGCACAGAGTTCAGCCAGCGAGGCGCTGTCACCATCCACTTCGGAATAAGATTGTTCAAACACCATTGAGGCCGAGAAGGGCAGTTGCTGATCAAGTTCCAGCTCGGCAGTGAGGTAAGCCTGCATAATCATCATACCTTTGGCATGGATATTCCCGCCCAGCTCCGCTTTGCGTTCGATATCCATGAACTCACCATCACCAGGATGGACTACGCAGGTAATGCGAGAAGTATCGCCCCAGGCGCGCGGGTGGCCAGGAAATTCCACCACTGACAGACCATTAATCTGACCGACAACTTCACCTTCAGTTTCAATCAGAATCTGCCGCAGCAGGATCTCATCACGCATCCGTTCATTGAGATAATTCTCGCGCCATAAGCGCGCTTCCAACGCATCACGTAGCGCTTCAGCATTGAGTTGTTCATCGCCCATCAGGGCTGACTCGCGCATCTGACGCTGGAGCCAGCGGGGACAAAGTGGCAGGGTATCCTGATCGCCGCTATAGCGAGCGCCTTCTTTAATCAGCTCGGGCCAGAAGTCCTCTTCCGGCAGGGGCAGCCCCGCCTGCTGTGCCAGTTCTGCGTTCCAGCGACACCAGGCAAGCATGTCATCCTCATCCAGAATCTGAATATTCTCTTCAAACTCAGTATAGATGGCCATTTCGTGTGCTTCAGGGTCGAGCTCCTGAAAATCTGCCAGCGTTTCACGTTCGCCACACAGGACCAGATTGAGGCTGAGTGGCAGAGGCGGAATAGAAACCGGCAGCGGCTGGCGTTCGTCCTGGGATGTCCACTCGACATAGCCCTGTTCAATACACTTTTTCAGGCGCAACCAGAGAATGGGCTGCGTCATCAGGCTTTGCAAGGAGAGCACCAGCGTGCCGCCGTTAGCGCGATGTATCAGGCCCGGCTCGAGCTGGATGCGATCTTTATACTGGCGCACGCAGCCAAACAACTGTTCCATCTCAATCCACTCAGCAAAGTGAATACCACCCTGACTGGTGAACGGGCGTTGCGGATCGGAGGGAGGCTGGAGCGTGACATTATCTGCCATGATATGGTAATCACCACCATACAGCGTGGTACTGTCGGCCATAACCCGTTGTGCGGCCTGGGCAATGAATGCCAGATAATCGCGATTCTCCTGGCTACGAACCAGCAGTAATGGGAACCCTTGCGTCTGATGGTGTAAATGCGCAAGTGCATTCAGCAAACGGGGCTGTACCGTTGCCAGAGCATCAGTTTCTTCATCAGCAATTCGGGAGAAAACGGATTGGTATTGCGCGCTATCCGGCTGTAAGGTCTGCCACGTAAGTTGGGTGCTGGTCAAAATAATCGCATTTGTCTGTATTAAGAAAAGCGAGATTATACAGGAATCACCCTTGTTAAGCACTGCAGACTTCCTGTTGAAGATGTGATGATGACAGCATGTTTTTCGTTGCTGCATCCGGGAAAAAAGCTGTTATTCTTAGTTCGTTACGTGATCACGATGAGATTCCGATGAAATACCAGCAACTCGAAAATCTTGAATGTGGATGGAAGTGGAAATACCTGGTGAAAAAACATCGGGAAGGTGAACTGATCACGCGTCACCTTGAATTAAGTGCGGCGCAGGCTGCAGTCGATAAGCTTCTGGCGATGGAAAATAATCCGGTCACGGTGAATGAATGGATCGCGGAACATATCCATTCTGATCTGGATAATCGGCTGAAACAGACTATCCGTGCCCGGCGAAAACGCCATTTCAATGCTGAACATCAGCACACCCGTAAAAAATCCATCGACCTTGAATATCTGGTCTGGCAACGACTGGCGGGACTGGCACAGCGGCGCGGCTGCACGCTTTCTGAAACAATTGTTCAGTTGATAGAAGATGCAGAACGTAAAGAGAAATATGCCACTCAGATGTCCAGCCTGAAACAGGATTTGCAGGCGATCCTAGGTAATTCAGGCTCTGAAAGCGAGTAACGTAACGGGAGCAATGTCATCCCTGAACGCCTGATGCCAGCTTTATTACTGGCATAAAAAAACCCCGCCTTGGCGGGGTTTTTTATGACATGTAAACTTAAGCCTGTGGCTGAGTTACAACGTCTTTGATGCCTTTAACATCGATTTCTACGCGACGATCCGGAGACAGGCAATCGATCAGGGCATTACGGCCTTTCACGCTGTCACAGGTATTGCCGGTAACTGGGTTAGATTTACCCATGCCACGTGCAGAGATCTTGTTAGAAGGGATACCTTTAGAGACCAGGTAATCTACGACTGACTGAGCACGTTTCTCAGACAGTTTCTGGTTGTACTGCTCTGAACCGATGCGGTCGGTGAAGCCCAGTACGACAACGGAACCATCTTTAGGATCCATTGAGCTCAGCTGGCTGTACAGCTGATCCAGAGCCTGCTGGCCTTCTGGCTTCAGGGTAGATTTGTTAAAGGTGAACAGAACGTCAGACTTCAAAGTGAAACGCTTGGTTTCAACAACTGGCGCTGGTGCTGGAGCCGGAGCTGGCGCCGGAGCAGCGACGTCATCCTGACCGAAGCGGTATGAAACGCCTACGCTCAGCATGCCATTGTCTGGACGAGCACCAACGGTCTGTGCATCACCGATGTTGTTAACCCACTGGTAATCCAGACGGGTAGCCCAGTTCTGAGTCAGCGCATATTCAACACCAACTGCAGCCAGCGGAGATACGCCGGTGTCGTGGTCGCTGATGCGGCCAGTAGTTGAGTTAGTCTGCGTTGCATCTGCACGCCATACCATGCCGCCCAGACGAGTATACACGTCCAGATCGTCATTAATTGGGTAGCTCAGTTTAGCAGCCAGCTGAACGCCCTGTGCTTTGAATGCGCCGTTAGTCACATTGCCTTTATTAGGCATGCGACCCAGCCAGTCATAGCCCATCTCGAAGCCCAGGTATGGGTTTGCCTGATAACCAACGAACGCACCTGCGCCCAGCTGGCTTTCATGAGTTGGACCGTCATTGTTCTCGTAACCGTGACCGTAGTAGCCAGTGTCGTGATACTGAGACCAGCCCAGTTTAGCACCGGTGTACCAGGTGTTATCTTTCGGAGCGGCCTGCGCTACGGTAGCGAAGCCAGCCAGTGCCACTGCAATTGCGATAGCTGTCTTTTTCATTTTGCGCCTCGTTATCATCCAAATAGGCAATGAGCAAAAAGGTTGCTCTTGGTTTAAATCCTTCGCCGGGTCAAAACGCTCGCTTATGACTCTACCGCAAAAAACGGAGGTTATTGAGCACCCTGGCGAGCTAAAGTCTACAACGAGATTGGAAACTTACAAGTATGATGTGAGGCGCTACTGTAAAAAAACAGCGGTTTATACACAATTTCTAACAATTAGGATGGTCGTAACGTCGCAGCAAAAAGCCCAAAAAACCTGCTAACCCATTGTCACAGCTCGAACTAACAGAATCAGTGGTTTAGCGACAACTGATAAGAATAATAGCCTGGGAAACTTCTTATTTTTACTTAATGAAACAAATCCGACTGAATTTTTATCGCACTTTGCGGTCTCAGAGGCGCTTCCGTTGTCCCACTGGCCCGCAAAATCAAACCCAGCGCTTCACCCTCAGCTGCCGCATTTTCAAGTTGACGACGCTCATTTTCATCAAGATCGTACGGAATCCATGCCAGAACAACGCTGTAATTTCCCGTACGCAACGCTTTAACCATCGCCTCAACCGCATTCAGACGTTCAGAATCGGCGATATGCATACTTTTATCTAATGGTAAGCCTGATTCCTGCAACCAGGTGCGGTTCAGTTTATGTGCCGGTGTTAACCACAACTGCCAGCGTGACTGCTGACTCAGTTGCTGTAATAACGGCAACAGCATCATCTGCATCATACCGGGCTGCTCGCTGTAACGTAACTCAGTAATTCCACCACCCTGCGTGGACGGAACAGAAGAGGACGCATAATGATGAGCATAGCGTGCATTATTAGGATGTTGTGTTCGCATAAGTTAATCACCAGCAATGGACTGTATGAATATACAGTACTGTCATCCTGGATAAAGATCAACCCAAATTTCTGAAAACGCCTCGCAAAAACGCGACAAGATTAGTTGAAGCACTATTTATTCATTGAACCCGCTGCCACTTTTTTTTATCTTCTAATTACCTGATACACAACGTAATTTACCAGATATTTCTTACATGGAGGTGGTGCAATGAAAAAGATTAACCCGGTTGTCGAGCGCTCCAGAGCGCACCTGGGCCCGTTGGGAACAATTGAGTCCCGGACCCAGTTTGGTGGCTATGCACTGGCTGTCGAAAGCGTGGTTTTCGCGTTAATTAATAAAGATGAACTCTACCTGCGGGCCAGTGAACCCTTGCGGGATTACATTACCGACCGTCCGCTCCAGCCCCTGATTTTTCGCAAACGGGGCAAGTCAGTGAAGCTTGATTACTTTCAGGTCGATGAAGCCTTATGGCGGGATCCTGACCATCTTCTGACGCTCTCCGCGGCCTCTTTAGAAACGGCACAGCGCGAGTTGCAGCACAGACAAGCCTCTCCGCGTTTGAAAGATCTGCCTAATCTCAGTGTACGCATGGAAGTCATGTTGTACGAGGCGGGCGTGATGAGTGTCAATCATCTTTACCAGATGGGAGCCAAACAGTGCTGGCTGAAGTTAAAAGCGATCAACCAGCACGTTGGATTTCAGACACTACTGGCGCTGCAGGGTGCGATTACGGGCCACCATGCGGCCGCACTGCCACTGGCCACCCGTGCCGAGCTGAATGCATGGTTTCAACGCACGCTTTTATCGAAACCAGACTTCAGAGGCGAAGAAGGCTAATCAGCAATAAGCGTGCGGCGCAGGCGAGCCACATCAGGCATTAAGGCTACCAGCAGTCCGAGTTGCTGAAGCACCAGCGGCGCACGCACATCCGCATCTGCGGCCAACTGGCTGATGCGATGAGCCAGTTGATGGCGCATTGTTTCAACATGCTCATCGCTGACTACGTCCGTCTGAAGCACATCCTCAACATAACAAACTGTATCATCCAGCAAGGTCAGCAGTTCTGGTGCCGTAATTTTGTCACGGTGCGCGCCGAGTGCAGAAATGTAACTCAGAAACGAGTAGTTTGAGCAAAGCAGCTGAAAAGCCGATTCGCGCAGTTTCTGACTGGTGCGACTTTCACTGCTCATGTTTGAAACCACGGATGCCAGCTCGGCATCTGCATTGTGTGCGTCACGGCGGGCAATGCGATAGGCGAGACGGTTATCCTTGCCCTGATGATACTGTTCCATGATCGCATCCAGATAGCGGCAGTTCGCTTTCAGGGTTCGTTCAGCCACCGCTGGCAACTGACGAAAGCGCCAGTCTGGCCAGATAAACGCCACAGCCAGCCAGGCCAGGCCACAGCCGAGTAAGGTGTCCACTACGCGTGGCAGGGCGACCTCAAAGCCTTCCCCTAACAGGTTAAAGCAGAGCAGAACCAGCAATGTGATAAACAGCGTGGCCTGCGCATACTGTACCTGCCTGAAAGCGAAGAACAGCACGCCGGAAATCACAATCAGGATTAACTGCCCTTCAATTGAGGGCACCAGCCATAAAACGGGCAGACCAATAGCAATGCCCGCCAGTGTTCCGCCGATACGTAAGGCCAGTCGCCGCTGCGTTGCGTTGTAGTTGGGCTGGCAGACAAACAGGCTGGTCAGCAAAATCCAGTATCCCCGCTCGAGTCCGGTGATCTTAATGAATCCATAGCCGATACAGAGCACGACTGACATGCGAACTGCATGCCGGAATAGCGCCGATGAGGGAGAGAGATGACGGCTAAAGCGCAGCCGGATGTCACTCCAGCCACTTAATCCTTCGCGTGACAGCAGATTATCGCTGTGCTGAGGATCTTCACCGGCCAGCGTCTGTTCAGATTCGATGGAGGCAAGGTGGGCATCAATGGCGCGCAGATTGCGCAGCAGCCAGAAAAGGGCACGGGTATGCTCGGCCTCAGGCTCGCGCTGCTCCAGACGTTCAATTGCTTTTTGTAATCGTTCAAACGCGCGCTCAAATCGACTGTCATGCACCCATCTTTCACGCATCAGAATGCAGTGTGCCAGCTGGCGACAGGCTTGTGCCTGCATGTTAAGAAGACGCTGGAAGCGAAACAGAATTTCGTTATAGCGCCAGTCACCGCGCAGCAGATGATATTGCAAATGGGACGAGCTGGCCCGTTCATGAATGTCCTGCGCCACAAAATAGTAGTGCAGACTACGGCGGGTGCCGCGCGACCCGCGATCGCCACGCAGTCGACTCTGCAGCGTAGTTTTGGTCAGGTTGAGCTGCGCCACTAACTGGCTGTTGACCATCGCCGCATCGATAAACGCGGCGTCATCCTGCTCACCAGCATCCGGATCGAAGAGATTCGCTTTGGCATCCAGGTAACGCGCCAGTTGTGAAAAGCTGCCAGCCAGCTGTTCCTGCACCGGCCGGACCGGAAACATCAGATGACCCAGCAGCGTCAGCAGGTTGTACCACAGCGCGCCGACCAGCAGCAGCATCGGCTGCATATACCACTGACTGAACAGCCCGATGCCGAGCATGGTATAGACCGCAATCAGCAGCGCACCAAACGCGATAGTGGCGTAGCGCTGGCCCAGGGCACCCAGCAGAATAAAGCCCCATGTCGAGATCGCCAGCCCGACAATAAAGGCGAACGGATAGGGAAACAGGAGTTCTACTGAAACGGAGGCGATGCAGAAGCAAAGCAGGGTAATCAGCAGATTCTTCAGACGACCGGCCAGGCGATCATCAAGATCGGCCAGCGCAGCCGCGACCACCCCCAGCGTTAAGGGAATCGTCCACTCAATCTGATGCAGCCACCAGGGGATGGCAGCGCAGCCACTCAGCGCAAACAAAATCCGCAGCAGATAGCGCCACGTACTATTAAACAGATATTTTCGCCAGCCAGGCACTGCATCCGACATCATATTAATAGCGGCGGGCATTGGCTTCGCGCGCGGCGCGCGCCTCTTCCACGGACACCACGCGGCGTCCAACCGGCCAGAGGGCGATAGCGGCAATCTTAAAGTTCGCAATCCCTGTTGGAATACCGATGATGCTGATGCATTGCACAATCCCCACCGAGATATGTGAAAGGCAGAGCCACCAGCCAAAGAAAATCAGCCAGAAAATATTCAGGAAAGTTCCGCCGGTATTCAGAATATGACTCTTACTTTCAGGACGAAGCACATCGACATGCACCGCCTCGTTGCCAAACGGCAGCAGCGAGAGCTTTGTAATTTCCCAGCAGGAGCGGGTCAGTGGCAGGGTAAAAATCAGCACGACACTGATTAACGTGGCAAACAGCCAGCTCAGCGTGGTGAAAAAGCCACCCAGGACAAAATTAAGAATATTTAAAACGGTGCGCATGATCGTCTTTTCCTTTTGCATTCCGCAAGATGTGACGCCAAGTTTAGCTTGTTTTAAGGCTGGAGCGCTAAGGGTCTGACAGGTAAACTCCCCTTAATCCTGTTATCTGACGTTGGTGTCGGCGTGGAACTGAAAGCAACCTCGATGGGCAAACGACTTGCCCAGCATCCTTATAATCGTGTCCGCCTGATGGCGGCGGGCGTCGAAGTCAGTGGCGATAAGCACGAGTATCTGATCCCCTTTAACCAGTTACTGGATATTGCCTGCAAGCGTGGGCTGGTATGGGGCGAACTGGAATTTTTGCTGGCCGATGAAAAAGTGGTTCGGCTGCACGGAACGGAATGGCAGGAGACGCAGCGCTTTCACCACTATCTGATGCAGGCCTGGCAGAGCTGGAGTCTGGAGATGAGCGCAGTCTGCCGTGAGGTACTCCAGTCGCTGCATGATGAAATCGAGACCTTTGGCGCGCAGGATCGTTGGCTCAACCGCCACGAACTGCAGGGGCTGAAAACAAAAATTCTCAAACAGTTCGATGCGTTGCCAATGCCTCTTATCCGCTTAAAAGAGTTTGCTGACTGCCGCGAGAACTGGGCGTTTTGTCAGCGCTGGCTGGATCAGGGTGACGCGGCCTTGCAGCAGCGAAACCGCGACTGGACGGCCGCTATGTTAAGCCGTTATCAGGCATTCTTTGCCAGCGTCGAGAGCACGCCACTGAATCAGTCGCAGTGTGAGGCGGTGGTCAACGGCGAAAATTCATTGCTGGTGCTGGCTGGTGCCGGTAGCGGTAAAACGTCAGTGCTGGTGGCCCGGGCAGGCTGGTTAATGCAGCGCAAGCTGGCCAGCGCCGATCAAATCCTGTTACTGGCATTTGGCCGCGAGGCTGCCAAAGAGATGAACGAGCGTATCCAGTCACGGCTCTCCGCGGATGACATCCAGGCGAGAACCTTCCATTCTCTGGCGCTGCATATTATTCGTGAAGGCAGTAATAAGCAGCCGGTTATCAGCAAGCTGGAGAGTGATACGGATGCGCGTCGCGCGTTATTGATCCGGGAATGGCAGCAGCAGTGCAATGAGAAGAAAGCGATGGCAAACGGCTGGCGTCAGTGGCTGCGTGACGAACTGCAGTGGGAATTACCGGAGGGGCCTTTCTGGGAGGACGACAGGCTGGCAAAGCGGCTGGCGTCACGACTGGAGCGCTGGCTCGGCCTGATGCGCATGCACGGAGGTGCACAGGCAGCTATGATCGCGGATGTGCCGGAAGAGGTCCGGGATCTCTTCAGTAAACGCATCAAACTGATGGCACCGTTGTTGAAAGCGTGGAAGAGTGCGTTGAAAGAGGAGGGCGCGGTCGACTTTTCGGGTCTGATTCATCAGGCAATAGCCGTTCTGGAAAAAGGGCGGTTTATTAGTCCGTGGAAACACATACTGGTGGATGAGTTCCAGGATATTTCACCTCAGCGTGCCGCCTTGCTCAGCGCACTCCGCCAGCAGAATAAGCGCACCGCCCTGTTTGCGGTTGGCGATGACTGGCAGGCTATCTATCGCTTCAGCGGCGCAGAGATGACGCTGACGACCGCATTCCATCACTATTTTGGTGAGGGTGATCGTTGCGTGCTCGACACCACCTACCGCTTTAACGATCGCATTGGCGATATTGCTAATCGTTTTATCCAGCAGAATCCTCAACAGCTGGCAAAACCACTAAATAGCGTCACCAAAGGCAATAAGAAATCGATTGCATTGCTGGCAGAGGATCAGCTGGACGCCCTGCTGAACAAACTCAGTGGTTATGCGAAACCGGATGAGCGTATTCTGCTGCTGGCGCGCTATCACTATCTTCGGCCAGACATACTGGATAAAGCCCGAACCCGCTGGCCGAAACTCAATCTGGACTTTATGACGATCCACGCCAGCAAAGGCCAGCAGGCGGATTATGTCATTCTGCTGGGATTACAACAGGGCAAAGAGGGGTTCCCGGCGGAAGTCCGCGAGTCAGTTATTGAACAGGGCTTACTGCCGCAGCCCGAACCTTTCCCGCATGCGGAGGAGCGCCGTCTGGCCTATGTGGCACTGACGCGAGCGCGTCAGCAGGTCTTTTTACTGTTCGATAAAGCAGCGCCGTCACCGTTTGTCGATGACTTCCGCGAGCTCGGTGTGCCAGCACTGCGTAAAGCCTGAGTTATTTCAGGCGATCGGCCAGATAGCGCTGATAATCGGGAATCATAATCTCCAGGCTTTGCGCAAACAGCGGCGACTGAATAATAAAGTCCGCTGTGGAGCGATTTGTGGCAACCGGAATATTCCAGACGGTTGCCAGACGCAGCAGCGCTTTGACATCCGGATCGTGCGGCACGGCGTTAAGCGGATCCCAGAAAAAAATCAGTGCATCAATTTTTCCTTCTGAAATCAGCGCACCCACCTGCTGATCACCGCCCATCGGACCGCTCAGCATGGCTGTCACGTTCAGGCCGGTATCACGATTAATCAGATTCCCGGTCGTCCCGGTCGCATAGAGGATGTGTTGTTCCAGCGCGGGCTGATTCTGTTTAACCCAGTCAAGCAGTGCGGCTTTGCAGTGGTCATGGGCGACCAGCGCGATATGTTTTATGGTGCCAAGGGTGCGAACAGTCTGTTCCATAGAGGCGTCCTGATAGCTCATGCGCAATGAGAGGGATCCTGAGTTTACCTCTGGCCCATTAACGCTATCAACTCGTACGTAGCATTTTGACCAGTGTCATAAATTGCTGGCGCGTCGCTTCATCGAAACGATGAAACCAGCGGTGCAGCGAGGGCAGTTCGGCCTGTGAAGTCCAGTCCAGGTCGGCGGTAAGCCTGACGGAAGAGGGGGGAGCAGAAGCGGAATTTGCAAACCGGGGCACAGAGGCGATCTGGCGGGTGCGGTTATAATTCAGCATCGCTTTTTCCATGTCGGCGGTTGTGATGGCCGGCAGGTGGTCACGCACGCTGGTAATCTCCGTGCCTTTTTCATCCACCAGCTGGAAGTTAAGGCTGCGGTCAAAATGATAACGCTCGCGTTTTGTCTCCAGCGCGGGCAGCCGAATAGTAATGGTTTTGGCTACAGCAGTGAACGTGACAATCATCGGCAGAGACTGATAGGCAATGACATTCTCTTTCAGCCCTTTGCGCTGATGCTCTACCCGGAACAGAAACTGATGCTGACCGCGATCCAGCTCCAGGCTGTCAGCTCCTTTGAGGAGCGAGCCTGAAATTTTTCGACCATCCAGCACCAGTAGCTCGATTTGCGGATCAAGCTTTAATGTGATGGCAGAACAGGACGCCGAAACGAGGAGTGTAAGTAACCCCGTTACAGCCAGCGACAGCTTCATTTCAACTCCGGTAACTGATGACACGAAAGGGGATGTGTAGCAAATTCTTACATTATGGCAGTTAATTTACATTTAAACATATTTATTCGTGCGCGGATTCAATTAATTGTGCTCAGGACTTACCCGTTAACAAGCGCACCCATCTACACTCAACGCTTGCCTGAAAGGAGAGAAACATGAACGACCAGACAATTCGTGACGTGCTGACGCGAACCCAACGTATCGCCTTAGTTGGAGCAAGTGATCGCCCCGAACGTCCCAGTTACGGTGTGATGAAGTATCTGCTTGATCAGGGCTATGACGTGATCCCGGTCAGCCCGAAACTTGCAGGGAAAACAGTGCTGGGGCAACAGGGTTATGCCAGTCTGGCGGATGTACCCGGCGGGATTGATATGGTGGATGTCTTCCGCAATTCTGAAGCCGCATGGGGTGTCGCCCAGGAGGCTATAGCCGTCGGGGCAAAGACATTATGGCTGCAACTCGGCGTGATTAATGAACAGGCGGCTGTGCTGGCTCAGGATGCAGGCATGACGGTCATTATGGATCGTTGCCCGAAGATTGAAATTCCACGTCTGGGGATTACGCGCTAAATCAGGGGTGGCGGCAGAGCGTGCCGCCACAGATTAGTGTCGCAGATGAGGTGCCTGCAATTGCTGACGTACGGATGCAGCGAGCTCATCCATTGAAGGTTGCTCAGGATGTTCAATGCTGGTTTCACCTGAAAGCTGAATCTCTGCGACATAGGTATGAACCTGATCGCCTTCCTCATCTTCCATCACCACATGATACCAGGGTGCGGTACGCATCTTTTCTTCTGCGCCAACATCTTCAATTTTAGGCTCGTCTAACGAGTACTCAGGATCGACATCAACGATAACGCCCAGTACGCCGGACAAACGATGACGAACCTGCTGACCAATACCAAATTTACTGGCAATCATTTTACTGGCAATCATAGTGACCTCCGAAAAAAAGCTCTCCTACCAATATGGGGTCAGGAGCCCATTTTTCAAGTCACATCACGCGGCAGGCAAAACCTTTCAGATAGAGGCCTTCCGGATAGCTGGCGATGACCGGATGATCCGCTGCCTGACGGAACTGTTCGATAAACTGCACTTCGCGTCCCGCATCCAGCGCGGCATCGGCAATAATCTTCTGGAACAGTTCGGTAGCCATCAGACCGGAGCAGGAGAAGGTCATCAGGACCCCGCCCGGATTCAGTAACTGAATGGCAAGCATATTAATATCTTTATAGCCGCGACAGGCACCCATTAACTGGCTTTTGTTTTCGACGAATTTGGGCGGATCCATAATGATCAGATCAAATTTCTCGCCACTGTCACGATAGCGGCGCAGTAGTTTGAACACATCATCACGCTCAAAACGGGCGCGAGAAAGATCCAGCTCGTTCAGTTCAACGTTCTGACGGGCTACGTCCAGCGCTTCCTGAGAGGTATCCACACTGATGACTTCTTTACACCCACCCATCAGCGCAGAAACAGCGAATCCGCCTGTGTAAGAGAAGCAGTTCAGTACACGCGCATCCTGGGCATAACGACGCGTAGCAAGACGACTGTCACGCTGATCAAGGTAATAGCCCGTTTTATGGCCGCCCTGGATATCAACCAGCAGCTTCATGCCATGTTCTGTGATCGGCAGCAGGGGCGGTGGCAGTTCACCGGTGACGGGGCCTTGTGTCAGCTCCAGACCTTCTTTCTTACGCACGGCCACGTCAGAACGGTCATAGATGGCGCAGCCAGGGAAACACTGCTGGAGGGCGGTGATAATCGCCGCACGCTGATATTCCGCGCCAGCCGAGAGCAGCTGCATTACTAAAAAGTTGCCAAAACGATCAATAGTGACGCCGGGCAAATTATCAGACTCACCGGCAATCAGGCGATAACTGTCCAGACCATCACGGGCCGCCAGCCATTTACGCCACTGCTGCGCCTGTTCGAAACGGCGGACAAAGAAAGCGATATCGATGGATTCATCGGCCTGCCAGCTCCAGACGCGGGCGCGAATCTGCGACTCGGGTGAATATGCGGCGCGAGCCAGCCATTTGCCGTTGCTGTCACAAACGTCAAGGGTTTCACCCCGTTGTGCTTTACCTTCCAGACGTGCAACGGCACCTGAAAAGACCCATGGATGGCGACGGAGCAGGGACTTTTCACGTCCCTTTGCGAGAATCAATCTGACTGTCATAGTTTGCTATGCTTACCTGAAAAAATGAGGCGCCATTGTCCGGTGGATAACGGGAAATTGCAACGAACAGCAGCAGGAGAGAATAATGTCAGCAGCCTGTTTTAAAGCATGGGTTCATGGCCGCGTCCAGGGCGTCGGGTTTCGTTACAGTACGCAGGCAGAAGCCAGGACGCTGGGCGTGCTGGGCTACGCGCGGAATCTGGATGACGGCAGCGTCGAGGTGCTGGCCTGGGGCGACGCGGAGAAGGTCGAAGCGCTAATCGCCTGGCTTAAAGCGGGCGGGCCCCGCAGTGCGCGCGTTGATAAGGTGCTGGTGGAACCGCACCAGCCCGCAGAGCCACCCCGCGATTTTACAACCGGTTAATCACAGACACTTTGCCGGTTTAGGCAGGCCGGCAATTTTCGTTGCCTGTTTAGCCGGCCCTTCAGGAAACAGGCGGAAGAGGTAGCGGCTGTTGCCTTTCTCTTCCCCGTATTTCTTCGCCATTGCCTTTACCAGCATCCGCACGGCGGGTGAGGTATTAAATTCCAGATAAAACGCGCGCACAAAATGGACCACTTCCCAGTGTGCTTCGGTCATGGTGAGGCCTTCCCGCCCAGCAATGTGTGCCGCCAGCGCTTCACTCCAGTCGTCGGTACTCTTCAGATAGCCTTCGGCATCGACGGCGATTTCGTTACCGTTAAAATTCACGTGATCTCCTCTCTGTAAATGACGGCGCAGTTTAGCAAACCTGGCAGGCAGTAAAAGCAAAAACCCCGCCGAAGCGGGGTTTTGCAGGCCGACTGTCATTGCCGGTTAGTTGCTGCGGGCGAAACCCAGCAGGCTAAGCAGGCTGACGAAGATGTTATACAACGAAACATAGAGGCTTACCGTCGCGCGGATGTAGTTGGTTTCGCCACCATGAATGATGTTGCTGGTTTCCCACAAAATTGCACCGGCTGAAAACAGAATAAACAGGGCGCTGATAGCCAGATGCAAGGCAGGCAACTGCAGGAAGATGTTGGCGACCACCGCAACCAGCAGTACCACAAAACCTGCCATCATCATGCCACCCAGGAAGGACATATCACGACGGGTTGTCAGCACGTAGGCAGAACAGCAGAAGAACACCAGCGCCGTACCGCCCAGCGCCAGTGCGATCACGTCGCCCATGCCTGCGGTTAAGAAGGAGCTCAGAATAGGGCCCAGGCAGTATCCCAGGAAGCCGGTAAACGCAAACGCGGCAAGAATACCCATCGGGCTGTTAGCCAGGCGGTAGGTTAAAAACATCAAACCATAGAAGCCGACCAGCATCAGGATCAGGCCCGGCGCAGGCAAGGCAAGCAGGGTGCTGGCGGTAGCTGTAACCGCCGAAAAGGCCAGAGTCAGCCCAAGCAGAAAATAGGTATTGCGCAGAACTCTGTGCGTTGAAAGCAGTGACGACTGCGATGAGGTGACAATTCTTTCCATGTTGCGCTCCTTTAAGCAGAACACTAATAAGCAGATCGTTAAATATGTGCCGAGAATACGCAGCCCATTAAAGAGGGAAAAGGCGTTTTACCCTTCTTTACGCGCTAATCTGCTAATTGTTTGAGCAGAGTGGCGATTTTGACACCAAAAAATCACAATCTGGCTGTTTTTCAGGCGAATAAACAGATAGATGCTTTACATCCCTAAACGGGGTGTTTATAGTGCGCGTCATTGCGGAGGGGTGGCCGAGCGGCTTAAGGCAGCGGTCTTGAAAACCGCCGATGGGAAACCATCCGAGAGTTCGAATCTCTCCTCCTCCGCCACTTTATCTGCCACGGGCAATAAAGCGGTAAAAATCAATAGTTTTGCCGATGCAGTACAGTTTCAAAACGGAGGGGTGGCCGAGCGGCTTAAGGCAGCGGTCTTGAAAACCGCCGATGGGAAACCATCCGAGAGTTCGAATCTCTCCTCCTCCGCCACATTTTACAGGCCAGCACTCCGTGCTGGCCTGTTTCGTTTCTGACGTTCCAGCTTCTTCCTCCAGTCCGAAAAACCACGTCTCTGCTGCTGACGCGCGGCTGCGCATTCATCTGTTCGATGCATCTCTGCTATAGTCCACTCACTGTTTTTGCAAACATCTGGCGCTTTTCCGAGGCGAGCTGAGTTACACTGTTGATTACTTCGCTCTGAGGCGAGCTAATCGGTTGATAGCCAGAGTGTTTCTTTACTGAATAAATGGAATAGGCACAATGATCAAGAAACTGAGTCTTTGCGCATTGTCAGTGCTCGCTGCATTGCCGGTCGGAACGGTAGCATTTGCTGCTGAGGGTGACATGCAGCTGCAGCAGGTGCTGATGTTGAGTCGTCACAATCTGCGTGCGCCACTGGCCGATAATGGCAGCGTGCTGGAACAGTCCACCAAAAAAAGCTGGCCGCAGTGGGATGTTCCTGGCGGACAGCTGACCACCAAAGGTGGCGTGCTGGAAGTTTACATGGGTAATTACACCCGTCAGTGGCTGGCACAGCAGGGCCTGGTGAAGAACGGCAGCTGTCCTGACAGTAATAACGTCTTTGTCTACGCTAACAGCCTGCAACGCACCGTTGCGACGGCTCAGTTCTTTGTTAATGGTGCCTTCCCAGGCTGTGACGTCGCGGTCACACACCAGGATGAAATGGGCTCCATGGATCCTATCTTTAATCCGGTCATCACCGATGGCAGCGATGCTTTCAATAAGAAAGCGCTGGCCGCGATGACCGCAGCAAATGAAAAACTGTCGCTGAAACCTGCTTTCCAGCGCCTGGAAAAGATTGTCGACTATAAAGCATCGCCTGCCTGCAACAATAAAAAGCAGTGCGATCTCAGCAGCGGCCAGAACACCTTCAGCGCTGAAAACGGTAAAGAGCCAACTGTCAGTGGCCCGCTGAAAGTGGGTAACTCCCTGATGGATGCGTTTACGCTGCAGTATTATGAAGGATTCCCGCTGGATCAGGTTGCATGGGGCCAGATCAAGACGCCTGAACAGTGGAAAGAGCTGTCAGCCATTAAAAATGGTTATCAGGACGCCCTGTTCACCAGCCCGGACGTTTCTCGTGAAGTGGCGGCCCCACTGGTGGATTACATCCGCAGTCAGTTAGTGGATCAGGACAAAGCTAACGCGCCGAAAATCACGCTGATGGTGGGTCATGACTCGAATATCGCCTCGCTGCTGAGCGCGTTGCAGGTCAAACCATATGAGCTGCCTGATACTTACGAAAAAACGCCGATTGGCGGCCAGGTTGTTTTCGAACGCTGGCATGATGCGAAAACGGATAAAGACCTGCTCAAAGTCGAGTATGTCTATCAGACGGCCGATCAGCTGCGCAACGCTGACGTGCTGAGTCTGAAAAACCCACCGAAGCGCGTTACGCTGCAACTGGCGGGTTGTGAGACGGATGCAAACGGCTATTGCAGCTGGGATCAGTTCTCTCAGGCGCTGAATGCTGCGCTGCAGGGCACGCCAATGCAACCTGCGGCGGCACCACAACCGGCAGCACAGTCTGACGACGACAGCGCAAAAGCCGCAGCGACGAATGACGCTGCTGCTGATAAAGCTGAAGCGGATAAAGCGACCGCAGCCAAAGCGAAAGCTGAAGCCGACAAAGCTGCCGCTGAGAAGTCTGAAGCAGATAAAGCGGCTGCTGAGAAAGCAAAAGCGGATAAAGAAGCATCTGAGAAGGCTAAAGCGGATAAAGCGGCAGCGGAAAAAGCCGCTGCTGAAAAGGCAAAAGCGGATAAAGCCGCTGCTGAGAAAGCGAAGGAAGACAAAGCAGCCTCAGCCAGTGACGCGAAAGCTGACCAGGCTAACGCTGCGAATAAGCCTGCCACAGTGCACAACGACGAATCAAAGTCAGCGGCAACGCAGTAATTGCGCTGTAGCGACCCATAATAAAAAACCCCGTCGAAACGGGGTTTTTTTATGGCTGCAGGGCGATTAACCCGCCACAACAACCAGTTTCTGGTTAGCAAACTCTTTGATACCCAGATCAGAGAGTTCACGGCCATAGCCTGAACGTTTCACACCACCAAAAGGCAGTTCCGCTGAGGTGTCGCTCTGCGAGTTGATAAACACCATCCCGGTTTCAATGGCGGAAGCCAGTTTACGACCGCGAGCCGTATCCCGCGTCCAGACTGAGCCACCCAGACCGTAGTGCGAGTCGTTTGCCAGCGCCACAGCCGCATTATCGTCGCCGACGACATAAACCTGCGCCACAGGACCGAAGAACTCCTGATAATAAGCAGGATTATCCGGGGTGATGCCAGTGAGAATGGTTGGCTGATAGAAGCAACCCGCGCCCTCTGCCGCTTTACCGCCTGTCACCAGTGTTGCGCCATTAGCGACCGCTTCATCGACCTGTTTCACCAGGCGGTCACGTGCATCAGCAGAAGAGAGCGGGCCAAGTGTGGTTTTCTCATCCAGCGGATCGCCCAGCGTTGCAGAACTCAGCGCAGCACTGAACTGGCTGATAAAGCGATCGGCAATTTTCTCATGCAAAATAAAGCGTTTTGCGGCAGTACAAACCTGACCGCAATTGCTGAGACGTGCCTGCACGCCCTGACGCACGGCTTCGTCAAGATCCGCATCATCCAGCACCACAAACACATCATTGCCGCCCAGTTCCAGCGTCGATTTCTTAAGATACTTACCAGCCTGCTCAGCAACGGCGCTTCCTGCGCGCTCTGAACCGGTCAGGGCAACACCCTGCACGCGATCGTCAGCAATCAGATCGGCAACCTGCTCGTTTGATATGAACAGGTTAGTCCAGGCCCCTTCAGGCGCACCCGCTTCACGAACCAGTTTTTCAAACACATCGGCACAATGCGGCACAATATTGGCATGTTTCGCCAGAACAGGGTTGCCCAGCGCCAGGTTAGGTGCCAGTACGCGCATCAGCTGATAGTAAGGGAAGTTCCACGGCTCGACGGCAACTAACACGCCAATCGGGTGATACTCAACCCAGGCCTCGCCCAGCTCGCTGGGATAGGCCTGCGGCTGCAGAATACGTTCGGCATGCTCTGCGTAGTAGCGGGCAATCTGTGAACAGATTTTCACTTCGCCACGACTCTGACCAATCAGCTTACCCATCTCTTTACTGGCGATGGTTGCCAGCTCTTCCGCGCGGCTATCAATCAGGTCAGCCAGTTTTTTCAATACCTGCAGACGTGGCTGAATTTCACCTTTGCTCCATGAAGAGTGGAAAAGACGATCGGCCACGTCCAGCGCATGGCTGACAGCCGATTCATCATGTGAAGGCCAGCTTTTCAGCAATTCATTGTTTGCGGGATTAATGCTTTGATAGGAAGACATAACGTACTCCTTGGTGAGCTAAAAAAGTGAGGGCGGGAAATTCCCGCCCCTGAATCAGACGTTCTTACGTTCTACGGGCTTATCATCCCAGGTCAGGAGATCTTTATCGGTCTTTTCAAAGGCGCGAATGAGCACATCGTCGCTGCCTTGCTGACGCCAGATCTCTTCTGCCAGTCTTTCATCGTAATTCGCCACTTCGAAAATGGCCTCGGCAATTTCAGGGGAGGTATGACGCAAACTTGCCCATTCGCCAACGTGATGTGCTTTCGATTGTTCAGTAGACATACTTTTCTCCTTGATTAAATCAGTCCTGCAGTTTCACAGTCAGTCCGGCAACATGTTCACCCTGAAAACGGGCAATATTGAGTTCCGCCTCTGTAGGCTGACGCGAGCCATCGCCGCCCGCCAGCGTGGTCGCACCATAGGGTGTGCCACCACGAACCTGAGAAATATCAAACAGCTCTTTGGTTCCGTAGCCGATAGGGACGATGACCATGCCGTGATGGGCCAGAGTGGTCCAGACTGACGTAATAGTCTGTTCCTGACCGCCGCCAGTACCGGTTGAGGTAAAGACACTGGCAACCTTGCCAAACAGTGCACCCGATGCCCAGAGACCGCCAGTGCGATCCCAGAACGTCCGCATCTGCCCGGCCATGTTGCCAAAGCGGGTCGGGGTACCGACGATAATTGCGTCATAGTGCGGCAGCATCTCAGGCGAAGCTTCTGCAGCCTGCTGATTGGTTTTGCCGCCCACCTGTGCAAAGCGATCGGCCTCCATTGTTTCTGGTACCCGCAGGATATCCACTTCCGCGCCGGGAACCCGACGAGCGCCTTCTGCAACTGCGTTCGCCATTGTTTCAATATGTCCGTACATCGAGTAGTAGAGCACCAGAATCTTGGCCATAAATCTCTCCAGGTGGTTTTGACGTCCAGAAAAAGTATAGAAGAGCTTTTGTTTTACGCAGGCGATACAGACATCGTGACGAATGAATCGGGCAATAATCCTGCAGATAATCGGTGATAAACCGGCGTAATGTTCGTTCTTTAAACAAATTACTGGTGATTACTCTGTTGCGAAATGTGACTGCATGATGAGTTTATGCTGAGTCTGGCTATTATTTAAGCATGGGCTGGTTTCGCACTTCAGCCTTCTGCTTTTGGTTCTTTATTAATCGCACTACGCGAAAGGAGCAAATCATGACAGCACATCGTGGAGGTTCAGGAAATTTTGCTGAAAACCGTGAGCGTGCCGCTGAAGCGGGACGTAAAGGCGGAAAAAACAGCGGCGGTAATTTTAAAAATGATCCGCAGCGCGCAGCACGCGCCGGTGAGAAAGGGGGACGCAGCAGCCCTAAAAAAGCGGACGCATAACCTGGCGTTCACCGCCGGCGCTTACCGGCGGTGAACGTCGTTGCTTTTCCTCCTCGCTCTCCCCACAATATCGTCCGGACACATCATCAGGTGAATTATGTCGGACACACCCCGCGGTTTAACCCTGCGCCTGACGCGGCAGGAGCTGGTATTACTTTTTATCACCATGATCTGGGGCGGCACCTTTCTGGTGGTGCATCGGGCGATGCAGCACTCCGGCCCGTTCTTCTTTGTTGGCCTGCGTTTTGCCACCGCCGCGCTACTGCTGGCCTTTTTTTTCCGGCGGTATCTGGCGGGCATGACCTGGCTGGAGGTGAAAGCAGGCACGCTGATAGGCCTGTCGATCGCCGGTGGCTATGGCCTGCAGACCTGGGGAATGCAGACCATCTCCAGCAGTCAATCTGCTTTCCTTACCGCACTTTATGTTCCGGTGGTGCCGTTGCTACAGTGGCTGTTTTTACGCCGTCCGCCGGGCATCATGTCATGGCTGGGGATTGTGCTGGCGTTTACCGGATTACTGCTGGTGGCCGGGCCGCAGGATGGCCGTATTAGCCTGAATGCCGGTGAAATAGCGACGCTGCTCAGCACGCTGGCAATTGCCGCCGAGATCATCCTGATCAGTCGTTATGCCGGCAAGGTCGATGTGCGCCGCGTGACGTTGATCCAGCTGGCGGTGGCGTCTGTGTCTGCCTTTGTTTTGATGGTCCCCAATGGCGAGACGGTGCCCGCAATATCAACACCACTGCTGCTCAGTGCTCTGGGACTGGGTGCGGCCAGTGCGCTGATTCAGGTCACCATGAACTGGGCGCAACGCAGCGTTTCGCCAACCCGTGCCACGGTAATTTATGCCGGAGAGCCAGTATGGGCTGGGGTAGTAGGACGTATTGCGGGTGAGCGTCTGCCTGCTCTGGCGTTGCTGGGTGGGGCGCTGATCGTCTGCGGGGTGATCGTCAGTGAACTGCGGCTGAAACGAAAAAAAGCGGTGCAGCCTGTAGCCACACCGCTGGAGTAGTTAACCCTGCTGCCGCGCAAGCGGCTTTTCCTGCGATGCCCCACTGCGGCGTCGCAGAATGGCATTCAGGATAATCGCGCCAAACGTGGCGGTACCGATTCCACCAAGTGTGAAAGAGCCGATTTTCAGCGCGAAATCCCCTGCACCAAGAACCAGCGTGGTAGCGACCATAATCAGGTTGCTGTTCTGACCTAAATCAACATGGTTCTGCACCCAGATGCGTGCGCCTGCCACCGCAATCAGTCCGAACACCACAATGGATGCGCCGCCAATTACCGGGGCCGGAATGGTGTGGATCAGCGCACCAAACTTCGGCGAGAAACCGGCGAGGATAGCGATGATGGCCGCCGCAACAAATGCCAGCGTGGAGTAGACTTTAGTCACGGCCATCACGCCAATATTCTCGGCATAGGTCGTCACGCCACTTCCGCCGATCGAACCAGAGAGCATGGTGGCCAGTCCATCCCCGACAAAAGCACGTCCCATGTAAGGATCGAGGTTACGGCCGGTCATGCCCGCCACCGCTTTCAGATGCCCGAGGTTTTCAGCCACCAGAATGATCGCCACCGGCGCAATCAGCACCATCGCCTGCAGATCAAAAGTGGGTGCGGTGGTGTGCGGCAGGCCAAACCAGGCAGCCTGTGACAGCATCGTAAAATCGACCGGTTTGCCCAGTCCGAGACCGTTGGTCAGAATCGCATAGATCGCCCACGCCAGAATCAGGCCGACCAGAATCAGCAGACGCTGAATCATCCCGTGGGTAAACACCGCCACCAGACCGATACAGAGCACGGTCATCACCGCGACCCAGCTGTCGAATGAAGAGGCAGAGACGCTGTGAACCGCGATTGGAGCCAGATTCAGCCCGATCGCCATCACCACCGCGCCTGTCACTACCGGCGGCATCAGGTTTTCGATCCAGCGCGTGCCTGACTTCATTACCACCAGCCCAATCAGCGTGTAAAGAACGCCACAGGCGATGACACCGCCCAGCGCCACGCTGAGATTTGGATTCAGTCCCTGACCACTGAAGCCGGTTACCGCAATCACCACGCCAACAAAGGCGGCGCTTGACCCAAGATAACTGGGTACCCGACCGCCGGTAATAAAGAAGAACAGCAGCGTGCCAATACCCGAGACCAGAATCGCCAGATTGGGATCCAGCCCCATCAGCAGCGGCATCAGCACCGTTGCGCCAAACATCGCCACCGCATGCTGTAAACCCAGCACCAGCGTTTGTCCCAGAGGGAGTGTCTCATCCGGGGCGATAATACCGTTTTCTGTTAGTGCCGACTTCTTTTGCCATTGCGGAAACCAGGATCGTGCCATCGTCTACTCCAGAGCGTGATGAATGCCGGTGGGTTACAGGGAAGTGTTAACAGGCATCCTGCCGCATCAGGGGATGATATCCCCGGTCAAACCATGCCAGGCCGTGGGTATCATCGTTACGAACCAGGCCCACGACTTCACAGAACAGCGTGTCATGCGTACCGACGCTGACAATCTGCGTGATACGACAGTCAAAGGAGGCCACCGCGCCGCTCAGTACCGGCGATCCGGTCACGGCCGTTGACCACTCAGCCGCAATGAAACGATCAGCCATTGGCGTTTTTCCGCCGAAAAGATTGGAAAGCGTTTCGTGTCCTGCAGCCAGCGTGTTGACGCAGAGCTGCATGTTTTCGCGGAATACAGAGTAAACCGAGGCAGAGCGATTCAGGCAGACCAGCAGCGTCGGTGGCGAATCAGTGACGCTGCACACAGCAGAAGCGGTAAAGCCTGCGCGGCCAGCCGGTCCTTCAGTGGTAATGATGTTGACCGCAGCACCCAGCCGCGACATCGCATTACGAAACTCAGTTTTCTCAACGGCTGGGGTAAGGGTTTCCAGGCTCATAGTGTTCTCCGCGAAAGGGTTATCCTGCGACGCGCTGCAGCGGCTGCACGTCATCAGTCTGATCCAGCCACTGCAGCAGCAGGGCATTAAATTTTTCAGGGTCGGTGACGCTCATGGCGTGGCCGCCCCAGGCCATCATCTGTTCAGTGGCATTCGGCAGCGTCGCGGCCAGCTCGGTTGAGCAGCTCCACGGCACCAGCAGATCGTCCTGGCTGGCAATCACCAGCACCGGCTGCGGAATGGCGGCGGCCCGTACGCTGAAATCGGCGCTCATCAGGGCGTGCAGCCGACGCATCAGGTTTTCCATCCCCTGAAAATGGGTGATGTGATGGCTATCCTCCTGCTCCAGCCGCGTCTGATGCTCTGCCATCCACTCCGCAGGATAGAGAAACAGCGGCTGAGCACGAACAAAAGCCTCGACGCCGACATTGAGCAGCAGATCCTGCCGTACCTGGAAGCAGCGGCGGGTATGCGGATGCAGTGTCAGCCAGCCGTTAATTACCACGATCCTTTCAATCCGATCCGGATAATCCAGCGCCAGCTGCATCCCCACCAGACCGCCCAGCGCGTGACCGATCAGGCTGAAGCGCAGGATGCCGTGCTGCGCCAGCGCCTCGGCCAGCTCTGCGGCCATCATCGCCATGCTGTAACCTTCCGGTAAACTCTCCGCGCTGCGACCGGTCCCGCGCTGGTCATAGAGCACGACCCGATAGCGTGCGGTCAGTGCCGCCAGCTGTGGCTGCCAGAAACCCGCCACCCCGCCCAGACCCGAAGAGAGCACCAGCGTCGGTGCCTCAGGGTTTTGCAGACCCAGAAAATCCAGCTGCATCAGACCTCCGGTTTGCCGATGTGCGCCACGCTGGCGATTTCAATCAGCGCGTCAGGCTTGACCAGTCCGCACTGAATGCAGAAACGTGCCGGTTTTTCACCCGGGAAGTATTCGGCGTAAACCTCATTCACCGCGGCGTAATTCGACCAGTCGGTGATGAAGATCGAGTTAAAAGTCACATCAGCCATGCTGCCACCGGCGGTCTCAATCACCTTTTTAATCGTGTCCAGCACGTGGCGGGTCTGCGCGGCGGCGTCACCCACATGGACGACATTGTTGTCACCATCAAACGGCAACGTACCTGAGACATAGACCACGCCATCCGCCAGCGTGCCGGGGACAAACGGGGCGATAGGTGTGGTGGTGCCTGGCGGAACAATGATACTTTTCGGCATAGTGACGTCCTTTTAGTGGATTAGCGGGTATTCAGGCTTTCGCAGAAGGTATCGACATCCGATACCCAGCCAAAAAAGGTTTCGATATTGAACAGGGCCGCCTGCTGTGCAAAGGGCGGACCCGCCTGGTAGGTGGCGTCTTCCAGCACCACACCGAAATATTCCAGGAAGAAGCCGTCGCGTAGTGTCGATTCGACACAGACGTTGGTGGCGATGCCGGTGAAAATCAGATGCCGGATCCCGCGACTGCGCAGCGTGCTGTCCAGTGAGGTGTTATAGAAACCGCTGTAGCGCGATTTTGGCAGCACAATGTCACCCGGCTGCGGCACCAGTTCATCCACCAGCGCGTAATCCCAGCCGCCCTTCGACAGCAGCGTGCCCTGCAGTTCAGGCCGTTTGCGCATGGTTTTTAGCGCATTCGATTTGTGGAAGTTAGGGGAACCGGCATCACCCGCTTCAACATAGTCACTGTCCCAGCCGTTCTGGAACCAGATGATTTGAACGCCAGCGGCACGGGCCGCGGTCACCGCCTGATGAATTTTCGCAATCACCGGTTTCGTGGCAGACACATCGAATCCGGCCAGATCGAGGTAGCCTCCTTCAGTGGCGTAGGCATTCTGCATATCTACGACAATCAGTGCTGTCTGACCTGGCGGAAAGGCGATCGGCTCTGGACGGGCAGGCAGTTCGACCTGATGAAGCGCCTGAGTATGGGCGCAATAAACGGTACTCATCATGCCACCTCCTGCTGTGCATCAAGCAGGGCGCTGCGACAGGTCATCAGTGGCTGAATGTGCTGACCGAAGTTTTCGATACCTTCCAGGAAATCATCAAAGGTCAGCAGCACGCCGTGCGTGCCTTCTACCTGCGCCACTTCATCCAGCATCCGCGCTACGTTTGCGTATGAACCGACCAGGGTGCCCATATTGATATTGACCGCTGAGGTCGGATCCGCCATCTGACGTACATTGGTGTCACTGCCCGATTTGGTGTCCTGCTGACTCTGGGTGGTAAGCCATGAAAGCGCCTCTTCATCCGCTCCCGCTTTGTAGTGTTCCCACTTAGCCCGCGCTTCTTCGTCTGTTTCGGCAGCAATGATCATAAACAGTACATAGGAGCCGACATCGCGACCCGCTTTTTCAGCGGCCTGCTTCATGCGAATCGAGGTCGAGCTGAATGCAGAAGGGGTGTTCACACCTTTGCCGAAGCAGAAGTTGTAATCGGCGTGCTGAGCAGAGAAGGCCATGCCGGCATCGCTCTGTCCGGCGCAGATAACTTTCATCGGGCGCTGTGGCTGCGGACTGACGCGGCAGTCGTTCATGGTGAAGAACTCACCTTTAAAGTCCGATTTTCCGGTGCCCCACAGGTCACGCAGCACGGTAACGTACTCGGTCAGATAAGAATAACGGCTGCCGAAGTACTCATCGCCAGGCCACATTCCCATTTGTTCATATTCTGGTTTCTGCCAGCCGGTTACCAGGTTGACACCGAAACGACCGCCTGAAATGGAATCAATGGTGGACGCCATGCGCGCCACAATGGCCGGAGGCAGCGTCAGGGTGGCCGCAGTGGCATAGATCTCAATACGTGACGTGACAGCAGCCAGGCCTGCCATCAGCGTGAATGACTCCAGGTTATGATCCCAGAATTCTGTTTTACCGCCAAAGCCGCGCAGTTTGATCATCGAGAGCGCAAAGTCGAAATGGTAATGCTCTGCTTTCAGCACAATGGCTTTGTTCAGTTCAAACGTTGGCATGTACTGCGGCGCATTGGATGAAATCAGCCAGCCATTGTTACCAATCGGAATAAAGACGCCTATCTTCATGTGAAACCTCGTTGCGATGGGGGAAAGGTATTTCACGCGCTGCACTGCATCCTGCTACGTCCTTGTGGGCTGCGCTCAGTCACAATTCTGCAAACTGTGTGCCACATTTTTTATTGTTTTAAATAACAATGAGTTAAATTTAACCCGAAAGAGGTAAGTGGAGTCACTGGTCCATTTCGGACCATCTGGTCAAAATTCGCTGCACGTTTTACATGCAACCTGGGCAAAAAAGGTGCAGGTCGTGGATTGGGCAGCAATGAATCACTTTGCTATGATGCGCTGACACCAGATGGATGAGGTAAACCTGTGAATACCGATGAAAAAAAACCAACGCGTCGATCGCGTGCGGTTGCAGCGAAGCGGGCCGCTATACTGGAAGCGGCGTTAACATTCTTTTCACAGTTTGGCATTCACGGCACCAGCCTTGATAAGGTGGCTGAGCTGGCCGATGTCTCTAAAACCAATCTGCTCTACTATTTTCCCTCAAAAGAAGTGCTTTATGTGGCGGTGCTTAAGCAGATTCTGGATGTCTGGCTGGCGCCGTTGCGTGCCCTGGCCCACGATCAGGATCCGCTCGTCGCTATTCGGCGCTACATCCGGCTGAAGCTGGAAGTGTCGCGCGATCATCCTCAGGCTTCGCGGCTGTTCTGTCTGGAGATGCTGCAGGGCGCACCGCTGCTGAAAGGTGAGCTGGCGGGCGATCTCAAGCAACTGGTGGATGACAAGGCGGCCATTATTGAACGCTGGATTGATGAGGGACGGCTGGCAGGCGTTCAGCCGCAGCATCTGATCTTTATGCTATGGGCCACCACACAGCATTACGCCGATTTTGCTACCCAGGTTGAGGCTGTCACCGGTCAGACACTCAGCGATCCGGCGTTTTTCGACCAGGCTGTTGATAATGTTCAGCGCATGATCATTGAAGGGATTCGCGTACGCTAAATCGGGCCACATTCATCGTTCGGTAACGGAGTGAATTAATGGATTCTGTTTCGCAGTTCGTACTGGGTGCCTCAGTCAGTGTTGCCGTGATGGGACGACGGGCGCCGATCTGGCAGGCCGCGCTGGTGGGCGGTGTCTGCGGCACCTTACCCGATCTGGATGTGTTTATTGACCACGGCGATGCGATACGCAACATGACGCTGCATCGCACAGAAACGCATGCGTTGCTCTGGCTTACGCTGGCATCGCCACTGATTGCCTGGCTCGTAGCAGCACTGTGTCGTCAGCGGGTGAAGTGGCTGGCATGGTGGCCTGCGATCTGGCTGGCTCTGATTACCCATCCGCTGCTTGATTTGATGACGGTTTATGGTACCCAGCTTGGTCTGCCACTCACCGATTATCCCTATGCCATCGGCAGTATTTATATCGTTGATCCCCTTTATACATTTCCACTGCTGACAGGGCTGGGCGTTGCGCTCTGGCGTCGCGGTGACAAAGGCACCCGCGGTAACCGTGTCGGACTGACGCTGAGTACACTGTATCTGGTCTGGAGCGTGGTGATTCAGGGCGTGGCAGGCTGGCAAATTCGGGCGTCGCTGACGACACAGGGGATTGCGGCTAATCACGTGCTGGTAACGCCCACTGCGTTTAATACGCTGGTCTGGCGCAGCGTGATTATGACGCCGGAACGCTACGGCGAAGCTTACTGGTCACTGCTCTCGCCGTCGCGTCCCCTGCAGGTGACATGGTATCCGCGGCATCCTGAGCTGTTTGACGCTTTTCGGGGCAGCTGGTATGCAGAACGTGTCGCCTGGTTCAGCCACGGTTTTTACGCCCTGCGTGAGCAGGATGGAGAGACGACAATTGCCGACCTTCGTATGGGCGAAGGCGATAGCTATACGTTCACCTTTGGTCTGGGCTCGCCTCAGCATCCCGATGCACGGCCACAGCGTTTACCTTATGAACGCCCCTCTTTATCCGCCATTTTCTCGTCACTGGGCGAGCGCCTGTAAAAAAGCCCGGTCAGATGACCGGGCTTTTTCCATGCTGTTACCGATTAGCGGCTGCGACGATTACGCAGCATCCAGCCCACACCCAGCAGGGCAAACCAGAGTGGCGTAACCATCAGCGCCTGGCGCGTATCTTCCTGTAGCGTCAGCAGCACCAGCACAAAGGCGAAGAAGGCCATGCAAACCCAGCACATGAATTTGCCGAGCGGCATCTTAAAGGCCGACTCCGCATGGCGCTGCGGATGCTTTTTACGGTAGGCCAGGTAGCTGCACAGAATGATGGTCCAGACGAACATAAACAGGATGGCGGAGACGGTAGTCACCAGCGTAAAGACCTTCATGACATCCGGGATCAAATAGATCAACGCTACGCCAATCAGCAGGCAGAGGCAGGAGAAAAACAGACCCGTGGTAGGGACCGCACGGGCGGAAAGCCGGCCAAACGCGCGACTGGCGACACCCTGCTGCGACAGGCCATAGAGCATACGGCTGGTGGAGAAGATACCGCTGTTGGCTGAAGAGGCGGCAGAGGTCAGCACCACAAAGTTGACGATACTCGCTGCAGCAGGCAGACCAATCAGGACGAACATCTCAACAAACGGACTGCGATCGGCCATGACCTGGGTCCACGGCGTTACCGCCATAATGACCATCAGTGCCAGCACGTAGAACATGATCACCCTGAGTGGAATCGCATTGATAGCACGCGGTAAGACTTTATGCGGATTGTGGGTTTCAGCTGCTGCCGTGCCCACCAGTTCAATACCGACAAAGGCAAACACCGCAATCTGAAACCCGGCAAAGAAGCCGCTGAGACCTTTCGGGAACATCCCGCCGTGATCCCAGATGTTGCTCAGTGCCGCCGTGCCGCCACCCGGTGAAGGATAGTGAACAGACACCAGCACAATCCCGGTCACAATCAGCGCCACAATGGCGACGATTTTAATGATTGCGAACCAGAACTCCATTTCGCCAAACAGCTTGACGGTGGCAATGTTCAGCGCCAGAAAAACCACTACGCAGAGCAGAGCGCTCATCCAGATTGAGAAGCCCGGAAACCAGAGCTGGAAATAGGCGCTGATGGCCACCACGTCAGCGATGCCTGTCACCACCCAACAAAACCAGTAAGTCCAGCCAGTAAAATATCCCGCCCACGGACCAAGCAGGTCAGCCGCAAAATCGCTAAAAGATTTGTACTCAAGGTTGGAGAGCAGCAACTCCCCCATGGCGCGCATCACAAAGAACAGCATAAAGCCGATAATCATGTAGACAAAAATGATCGAGGGACCGGCCAGACTGATGGTTTTACCGGAACCCATAAACAGGCCGGTGCCGATAGCGCCACCGATGGCGATTAGCTGGATGTGACGGTTGTGCAGGTTGCGCTGTAATTTATCAGGCGCATCCTGGGTGCGTGCGGTTTCTTTAGATTGATCAACCATAGAATTGTCTTTCCTGTCTTGATGTTGTGTCAGCTCTGCTGGCTGTTAGTTAAGGCATCTGCCTGAGGGCAAGTCGGATAAGATAGAGGAAGTCACCCCAAAGCCGGTAACAATTTTTTACCTGATGTGATACCGGTCAGGCGCAATGACGGTGGCAGCGGGTCATTCTGGTTATTACTGCGTCAGTCTGAGTAATGATTCATCACGTAATGTCAGGCAGACGGCGTAAAGGGTTTTTTGCCCCTACACTTTTTTTTTGCTTATCATCATGCTGCACAGGGGACTATGCGTACGCTTATCCTGTTTCTGCTGTTAATCGCGCTGGGGTGGGGCAGCTTACCCTGGCTTAAGCAGCATCTGCCGCCGCAGTTCAATCCGTTTACACCGCTCTCTGTCACCGACCCGCCGGGCTGGATGACGCAGATCAAAATGAAAAGGCTGGCCAGCAATCCTGAGGCGTGTCTGGCGGTGATGCGCGGTGCTCAACAGGCGGGTTGGGTCAGTTTCACTGAGCGTCCACCTGTAACAGGTAAATGCCCGCTTACTCATCCGCTGAGGATCCAGAAATTCGGTCCGATCAGCCTCAGCAGCAGTTTTCTCGCCAGTTGCCCTATGGCGGTCGCCAGTACGATGTATGCGCTTCACAGTCGTGAACAGACCGCCAGGGATATGCACAGTCCGCTGGTACGAATTACGCATGTCGGCAGCTATGCCTGTCGTAACATCTATCACCGCACACAAGGGCGGCTTAGCGAGCATGCCACCGCCGATGCGTGGGATGTCACAGGCTTTCAGCTGGCTGATGGTCAGCGGCTTGAGGTCAGTCGTCACTGGCAACAGCCAGAAGAAAAGGCGGCGATGTTACATACGTTGTGGCGTGGCGGCTGTGAGGTGTTCGGCAATGCGCTCGGCCCGGATTACAATGCTGCACATGCCTCACATTTTCATCTGGGTATGCGAGGAGCAGGGTACTGCCGATAAATCATCAGACAGGATTAATACCGTGTTTGGTTAAGGAATGTTCTGACAGCGTTTGCAAAACCCACCCAGTTTTCATCGCAGAACCCGAATCACACGGGATTTAGCCTGACGACAGATTAGGGTGCCGAAAAAGCGCCTTTTTCAGGTCCATTATTTAAAATAAATCTACGCCTGCGGGATTAATGGATTGCGCGATTTTTCAGCATCGATGGTGCTAACAGGCTCCACGTTATAATGAAATTTTTTCACGATCTTACTTGTAAGAATAATCGTATTAATATGAATTTGTCTTAAGCGTGATGGGCGATTTTTATTCCGTAAATCTATTTTATGTGGTTCCGGTTTATGGCTATCGATAAAGTGATTTAATTGATTAAAAGAGAATCAGTAATTGATGTACAGATGCTATAAATAGTGTTTTGTGCTATAGCATTATTGACACCGGGAGAGGAGTGAAGCTGATTTTCCCGGCCAGGGCTTAGTGAGGGCAGATAAACAGAAAAGTCCTGCCGTGATGGGAAGGGTTCAGAAGAGAATACCGCCATGCAATGCATGAGCAGAATGTTCTTATTAACAGCGCATGGCCAGGCCTGACGAAGAGAGGCAAAAAATGAAGGTAGATGTGCCATCATGACCTGCTGAATACCTGCCGGAAGCCGGGAATCTGTCGTGAAGATGAGTAAAACAGCCACATAACTGGCTGCCAGTGCCTGGACTTAAGGCGACAATAACTAAGCCGCGCTTATTTCCTGATGAAAAATATGTCAGTCAACCAGGCCTGCCGTCTCGCTTATAATCGCTATTTAACACATTGTTTACTCGTTATTTACTCAGCGATGTGACGCGTTATTGAATATCTTTATCTGAAATTACTGGCAAATGATAAAGTGATGCCCGATATCGGGGATTGAAATCCTATCAGAAAAATCTTATTCTCATGGGGTGATTGAAATTGCTGTGATCGACCTCACATTACCATTGCCAGCAAGCTTTTTCACTCCGCTCACAAGGTGAAAGGTTAATTGGCCCCGCAGGGCGACGGGTCATCCCTGACGATGAATTAAATGACTTATGCTAATTTAATTTATCCGATGAATCCGAATGAATATTTCCGCAAGAGCGAGTGAAATTAACGTTGAGGCAATATGAGTACTGAAAATTATTTCGCCTGGCGAAGTGAGGTGAAACAACAATTTCAGGCATTAATGGCATGTTCTGATTTGAAGCCATTATTGCAACAATTTACTGAGTCATTAGGTTTCGATTATTTCGCTTTTTTGATTCAGCATCCGGTGCCCTTTAGCCGGCCGCGTATTCATCTGCATAGCACCTATCCCAAATTATGGGTTAAACGTTATGAGAAGCAGAATTATTACGCTGTCGATCCGGTACTCTCGCTGTGTCAGCGACCGGGAAGAGGGTTGATGTGGACAGAAGAAATGTTCGCTGGTGCCGGCAATCTGTGGCGTGAGGCAAGAGAGTATGGGCTGCAGAGCGGATTTTCTTGCTCTGCAATGGCACCAAATCGCGCGCTTGGTATATTATCTATATCATCGCAACAGCCCATTCCTCTCAAGCTCTGCCACGAAGAGCTTGAAGTAAAACTGCACCTTTTAGCGGAACTAAGCCTGGATACGCTGGAACGCTTTAGCGATGATGCAATGATGGTACTGAAAAAAGAGTTTAGTCAGCGTGAGCTGGAAATTCTGAAATGGACGGGTGAAGGAAAAACGGCGGTCGAAATTTCTCTTATTTTATCCATCTCTGAACATACCGTTAATTTTCACCAAAAAAATATGCAAAAGCGTTTCAATGTTTCCAATAAAACGCAGATTGCCTGCTACGCAGCAGCAATCGGACTGATTTGAACATAAAACAACTGCTACATTTGGCAGTTCCTTTGTACAGGTCTGTTGTCTACCCTGCGCCGGGACTGTGTCAGGCTGGCGCAAAGAAATCATTGTAAAAATGGGGATGTCAGAGGCGCATGATGAAAATAGTGCAAACGCAATTAAAGGATATGCCATCCTCGTTGCTTGCCGAACTCGGCAGCTACCGTTACAGCGTCTTTGCGCGCGGCGAAGGGTGGTCAATACCGCCCCGTCTGAGTACGCCAGGACAGGAATATGATCGCTATGATCGTTCAGATGTGACCTGGTTGATCGCATGGAATGCGCGTGAAGGAATCAGCGGCTGTGCACGTCTGATGCCCTGGTTTGAACCTGAGCAGAGCGAAGGCATTGTGCTGCCTTTCAGCCATGAGAGAGTGTGGGAAATGTCGCGCTTCTCGGCCCGGCTGGAGGTCGACGCCGAACTGCCGCTGAATATTCTCTGGCACGCGGTGCAGATGGCAGAACTCAATGGCATGGAGTACATCATTAGTTCGGCAACGCCGATGCTGGAAAAGATGTTTGAACAGCATGGGGTGGTGTATGAACCGCTTACGCCGGGACTTATTCTGTCAGAAGATAATCTGTTTGCGATCAGGATTCCGGTGGAACAGCCAGCGCTGGCAGAGAAGTATCGGGGAACAAGGCGTTTCAGTCCGGAAGAGGTACTGCCAACGCTGGGCGTTTCCGTTAACTGGCAGGCGCACAGTTAGCGTATATGCCCCCGCCACTGGGGGCAAAAGAATTACTGACGGTAGGCAGTTTTAATCTGCTTAATGGTGTTGCTGAACACTTCCGCCTGAGGCTTGTCACCCAGCGTCTGTACATAGCGTTCCATGTTGATAATCACTTTTCCAGCATCAGCCTGGCCCATACCTTTCAGGATCAGGGTGATCATCATCTTCAGCCCCGCGATTTCATCCGCTAATTTTCGGGCTTCCTGCGAAGTTGCAAAATCTTCATCGCTCATGTGTATCTCCTTGGTGAATGACAACGTGTCGGCAATCTGTCCGAACAGCAGTGCGTGAGTATATCACAGCGTCAGTATGTTGCTGATGCAGCCGGTTCGTTTCGTCTGAAACAGCAGGTTTGTCCAGTGCAACTAATCAATCGCAGAAAGTAATCAACGAGAGCCTTCCACCTGATATTACCTGTCACTGCAGCGCCGGGTAACCGTAGTACCAGTTGTTAATGTCATGAAATAGTGAGACTTTAAGGATTGTTTGACGGTGCTTTCTGTTTCAGGAAATGTCTGAGAACTCAGGCTGGGCCAGGCTAAAAGTGAACAGGCTAAGCCAGGACTGTTTTACTTTGTTGATGTGCTTTTGAGGTAAAAGCGGGTATGATTATCGCTTGAAATCGTTAGTCGCTTCCTCTTTTTCAGCCTCTGGAGTTTCCCCGTTGATCAGTGTGCTTCTTGTTGATGACCATGAACTTGTCCGTACCGGCATCCGTCGCATCCTGGAGGATGTTAAAGGTCTGGCCGTGGTCGGAGAGGCCAACTGTGGTGAGGATGCGGCTAAGTGGTGCCGTGCTAACCAGGTTGATGTGATCCTGATGGACATGAACATGCCTGGCATCGGCGGACTGGAGGCGACGCGCAAAATCGTGCGTTACAATCCCGATATCAAAATCATTATGCTGACTATTCATACGGAAAGTCCGCTGCCTGCTAAAGTTATGCAGGCGGGGGCAGCAGGCTACCTCAGTAAAGGGGCAGCACCCCAGGAAGTGGTCAATGCAATTCGCTCGGTGAATGCCGGACAGCGATATATCGCATCAGATATCGCTCAGCAGATGGCCCTGAGTCAGATTGAGCCGCAAAAAGCGGAATCCCCCTTTAGCTGTTTGTCGGAAAGGGAATTGCAGATTATGCTGATGATCACCCGGGGACAAAAGGTGACGGAAATTTCAGAGCAGTTAAATCTCAGTCCTAAAACCGTTAACAGTTACCGCTATCGGATGTTCAGTAAGCTGAATATCAGTGGCGATGTAGAGTTAACGCATCTGGCCATTCGACATGGCCTCTATAATGCGGAGCCGTTAATCAGTAGTGAATGACGTTTTTGATTCCAAAGCCTTTTTGAGTACGGTAACCAGCAAGCCCGGTGTTTACCGCATGTATGACGCCTCAGGCACCGTCATCTATGTAGGCAAAGCCAAAGACCTGAAGAAGCGTCTGACCAGTTACTTCCGCGTTCAGGTCGGCAGCCGAAAAACCGAAGCGCTGGTCAGCAATATCCAGCACATCGATGTCACCGTCACCCACACCGAAACCGAAGCGCTGCTGCTTGAACATAACTACATCAAGCTCTACCAGCCGCGCTATAACGTTCTGCTGCGCGACGATAAATCGTATCCCTACATCTTTCTCAGCAGCGATACTCATCCGCGACTGGCGATGCACCGTGGGGCAAAGCATGCCAAAGGCGAATATTTTGGCCCGTTCCCGAACGGCTATGCGGTGCGTGAAACGCTGGGACTGTTGCAAAAAGTTTTCCCCATTCGCCAGTGCGAAAATAGCGTCTACCGCAATCGCTCCCGGCCCTGTCTGCAATATCAGATTGGTCGCTGTCTCGGCCCCTGTGTTGCCGGGCTGGTCAGTGAGGAAGAGTATGCGCAGCAGACCGACTATGTGCGCCTGTTCTTGGCCGGTAAAGATGATCAGGTGCTTAACCAGCTGGTTAAACGTATGGAAGAGGCGAGCATTGGCCTGCGTTTCGAAGAAGCGGCCCGGCTGCGCGATCAGATTCAGGCCGTGCGGCGCATCACCGAAAAACAGTTTGTCTCCAATCAGGGCGATGACCTGGATGTGATGGGTGTGGCTTATGAGGCGGGCATGGCCTGTCTTCACGTGCTGTTCATTCGTCAGGGCAAAGTGCTGGGCAGCCGCAGCTACTTCCCGAAGGTGCCTGTGGACACTGATTTGGCCGAAGTCGTGCAGACCTTCGTCGGGCAGTTCTACCTGCAGGGCAGTGAAGCACGTACGCTGCCTGGCGACATCCTGCTGGACTTTACTTTGCCAGAGCGCGAGTTGCTGGCAGAGTCCCTAAGTGAACTGGCGGGACGTCGGGTTAACATTCAAAGCAAGCCACGCGGCGATCGCGCCCGCTATCTCAAGCTGGCGCGCACCAACGCCGCGACAGCGTTAACCACGCGTCTGTCTCAGCACTCTACCATCCACCAGCGGCTGAATGCGCTGGCAGAGTTTCTTGAGCTCGACAAGATCACACGCATGGAGTGTTTTGATATCAGTCACACCATGGGTGAGCAGACCATCGCCTCCTGCGTGGTGTTTGACCAGAATGGTCCGCTGCGTGCCGACTATCGTCGCTACAACATTACCGGCATTACGCCGGGAGATGACTACGCCGCCATGAACCAGGTGTTGCGACGCCGGTATGGCAAAGCGATTGAAGAAGATAAGATCCCCGACGTGATTTTGATTGATGGCGGTAAAGGTCAGCTGTCACAGGCGATACAGGTCTTTGCCGAGCTGGATGTGCCCTGGGATAAAAACCAGCCCATTTTACTCGGCGTTGCTAAAGGCAGCGACCGTAAAGCCGGTCTGGAAACGCTGTTCTTTGAGGCTGAAGGGGAGGGCGTTTCGATGCCACCTGATGCACCTGCACTGCATGTGATTCAACACATTCGTGATGACGCTCACAATCATGCAATTTCAGGTCACCGAAAAAAACGGGCCAAAGTGAAGAACACCAGTGCACTGGAAAGCATCGAAGGCGTCGGGCCGAAACGACGTCAGCAACTGCTTAAGTACATGGGAGGCCTGCAACCGTTAATGAATGCCTCGGTGGAAGAGATCGCAAATGTACCAGGCATCTCGCATGCGCTGGCAGAAAAAATATACTATTCCTTGAAACACTAACATTGAAACGGGGGGGGCAATGTAGGAACATAGGTTAAATTCTACCTATATCCAGACAGTTACCGGCATATGCAATTAAACATCCCGACGTGTCTCACCCTGTTTCGAGTTGTGCTCATCCCGTTCTTTGTGCTGGCTTTCTATCTGCCGTTCATTTGGGCGCCGCTGGCTACTGCACTGATCTTTATTTTTGCTGCTGTTACCGACTGGTTTGATGGCTTTCTGGCGCGCCGCTGGAAGCAGACGACGCGCTTTGGCGCATTCCTCGATCCGGTTGCTGATAAAGTGCTGGTCGCGATAGCGCTGGTGCTGGTGGCAGAACATTTTCACGCATGGTGGATTACTCTGCCAGCGGCAACCATGATTGCCCGCGAGATCATTATCTCTGCGCTGCGTGAATGGATGGCGGAGATTGGCAAGCGCAGTAGTGTTTCTGTCTCCTGGATTGGTAAAGTCAAAACGACTGCGCAAATGTTGTCTCTCTTCGCACTGCTGTGGCGCCCAGATGCCACCGTTGTAGCGATTGGCGTGGTGGCGTTATACATTGCTGCAGTGCTGACTTTCTGGTCGATGTTCCAGTATTTAAGCGCGGCGCGCGGTGATTTGCTCGAACCGTGATCGATACGATTTAAAAAGCAGCAAACGGATGGTCTGTGAGGATAATTTTATTGACTCATTGCGTCATCTAAGTAGAATGCATCGCATCGAACGGCAGCCAGGCTGCCAGAAGATAAACAAAATCAGCAGGTTCGATAAGATTGCTGAAAATTGCGGGAATAGCTCAGTTGGTAGAGCACGACCTTGCCAAGGTCGGGGTCGCGAGTTCGAGTCTCGTTTCCCGCTCCAGATTCGCATGTCAGGTTAGCCTGGCGGCATCATAGTTTAAGGCGCGTTGGCAGAGTGGCTATGCAGCGGATTGCAAATCCGTGTACCTCGGTTCGACTCCGGGACGCGCCTCCAGTTACACCCAGCCCGGGTGGTGAAATCGGTAGACACAAGGGATTTAAAATCCCTCGGCTGTAAGGCTGTGCGGGTTCAAGTCCCGCCCCGGGCACCATATCGCTTTACCAATAAAATCAATGATAAGCAGTGTCGTATGACCGCCCCTCAGAGGCGGTTTTTTTGTGCCTGAATTCTTTTTCCTAATATCCATTCCTAATATTATTTCCCCTTCGCCTGTCCGCCGACTACAGGAACCACCGCTATTTTTCTGTCGTAGGCTGCAGTCTGCTCAACGTTCTTATGCCCCGTTATAGCTCTCTTCTCGTACAGATCACCCTCGAGATCAGAAACCCCTTTTGCCTTCAAATCGTGAAATGTGAAATCGAACAGTAGTTCTGGAAATTTTTGCTTTGCTACTTCGCGTGCAGCACTCCAGCGACTATTAAACCCATCTCTGGTGTAACCGGAACCATTAGGCTGGTGGATGATGAATACACTGCTCATACCCGACTTCAACGGCAATTCTGCTGCCATCTTGATCGCCGCTTCAAACCGTGGCGACCAAGCCTTAATCTGAGCAACACTGGTTTTACTCTGTTTAATCAGTATGCCCTCATCCATGATCTGGCTCTTCTTCATTGCCAGAATATCACCCTGACGCGAGCAGGTAAGATAGGCTAGTTCCATGGCTATCTTCACGATGTCCGGCGCACATGAATAAAGAGTTTGGTATTCTGCATCAGTCACATATCGATCTCTTGATGTCTCCTTAAACTTTTTAACCCCTTTGGTTGGATTACCTTTTACCATGCCACGCTCATAGCCCCAACGGTACATGCGGGACATAAACGCTTTTTCCCGGTTGGCCTGAACTCGACTTTTCAATCCGCGTTTATCCATGTACTTCCTGACGTGCTCAGGACGAATTGCATCTGAGGGCATGGCACCAAAGACAGATAAAACATTTTTTGAATACTTCAGGTAATCTCGCTGCGTTTCACGTGCAAGCTCAAAAAAATCAGCCGATTTGAAAAAACGTTCAGCAAGTGACGCTAGTAGCTTGTCATCAGGTATTTCATTTATCAGCGCCTCATATGCCGACCATACTGAGGACTGAGCTGCATCCAGTGAACAAAGGCGGATAGCGCCTCCGTTTTTGGGATGAAACTCATAGGCCGATTTGCCGCGATAAACGCGCGGCGGCATCCAGGCATCAGCACTATTTTTGCGAACACGAGCCATTAATCCAATGCTCCGAAGTTGGGTTCACATTGATTCATTTCTGGGGCTTTGCGCGACGACATTGGGTCATTGAAATGCTGCCAAGTTGTCCGCGGGCGACCATCACGGCGTACGACGAAAAATATACCTGCCTGTTTCAGGCACTGGCATTGCTTAGAAGGGATTTTATAGCCGGTTATTTTTTCGATATCGGCATCAGAAATAATTACGTTATTGATATCAGACATATAGTTTCTCCACACATTCCTGCTGCATCAGGTTTTCAATCAACGTGACATGTAACACATTAAGTTTTGTTTCGTGCCAGCCCAGCTTCACCCAACAGGCTGACTCTTCTTTCAGCGGGCAATACTGCACCGGCAGATTGTCATCACACTTACCGCACTGGCGCTTACTCATCGCCCTGAAACGGCTACGTACCCGTGCATCGTCCTGTCGAATTAGCAGCGCTATGTACTCGTTAAGCTCATACGGTTCACGAGCGGGGCGACGTGCGGCGCAGTTCTGCGCCAGCATCTCCAGTTCCTGACTATCCAGCGACAACTCCAGCTTTTTACCACCGGCAGCGGCTTGTCTGGCACGCTGCGCTGCTTTGCGCTCTGCAGCTGTCCTGCTCACGTATCCACCTCCTCATCCTGCACTATGCTTATTGCAGGAGGTACAACATGTGTGGACGATTTGCGCAGTGCAGCAGTAGAGATGAATATTTCGAAGCCCTCGGCGTTAAGCCTGACGAAATTATCTATGACCCTGAGCCAATAGGGCGCTTTAACGTTGCTCCCGGCACAAAAGTCTTGCTGCTTAACGAACGTGAGGATGAATTGCACCTCGACCCTGTTTACTGGGGCTATGGCCCTGAATGGTGGAACAAGCAGCCACTCATCAATGCTCGCGGCGAAACTGCTGCCAGTGGGCGTATGTTTAAGCCGCTCTGGGAACATGGGCGTGCAATCGTGCCTGCAGATGGTTGGTTTGAATGGAAGAAGGGCGGTGAGAAGAAGCAACCCTATTTTATCTACCATAAGAAAAAGCACCCATTGTTCTTTGCTGCCATCGGCAAATCGCCTTACGACAAAGATCATGGACATGAAGGCTTTGTCATTGTCACTGCTGAAAGTAAAAAAGGCATGGTTGATATTCATGATCGTCGGCCACTGGTACTTACCCCTGACGCAGTTCGGGAGTGGCTTAGTTCTGAAACCAGTCCCGAACGCGCTCAGGAAATCGCACACGAAGCCGCTCTTCCAGAAAAAGACTTCACTTGGCACCCAGTTACCAGCAAAGTCGGCAACATCCATAATCAAGGTAATGAGATGATTAAGGAGATCGACCCCGCATGAGCATGGAAGATTCAAAGAGAAAACATGAAGCTGTAATTCACTTTGGCGCAGAGCACATCGTAATTGAACGCAGATATCGCGCTCTGGGTGCTCTGAACGATTTACTGATAGCTGTATGGTTTTTAATTGGCAGCATTTTTTTCTTTTACGATTCACTGATGACTGATGGCACCTGGTTGTTTGTTGCTGGAAGTCTCCAGTTACTTTTACGCCCAGTGATAACGCTTGCTGAGCTGATACATGTAAAGAAGGCATATGGCAGGAGCCATGCTTGAATGTAACCATCATTCACCATCCTTAAGCCATGCATTCCAGATAAAGCCCGCTGGCAATCAGACGGGCACGGCTTTTAGCTGCTTCACAGTTGAGTTTCTTTGCCTCTTCAGAGCAGTCATTCCTGTAGTTGATCACCATTGGCTTAGATGGTGGGGGAGCAACACGGCGCGGATTTCGGGCCAGGGTGTACGTGCGGTCAATAGAACCGCCGCCCAGACAGATTTGATTTGATGCTTCTATCTGCAGCGTTTCACCGCCTCTGCGCATTATGTGGAGAACCAAACGGTTGAACTCACTGAGGGTCATACCGAGACGCTCTGCCAGCTCACGGCCCGTTGCCGGACCTTTTGATAATTGCCAGGCTAACTTTTCACTGAATCCGGCATTAGCGCCGGTGCTGCGCCGGAATTGGGCGACCTTTTTCATGAAACCACCTTCAGCGTTACAGTGCGTGAGCGGAGCAAATCCATTTCCATCTGCGAAATGATATTGACCGCATGTGAGATACCCGGCTGCTGGTGGTTACCCAGCGTTGTTACAGCCCGGCGTGCTTCCCCAAGTGCTTCACCACGTAGGGTGCGAATCCATTGATCACAAGCTGGAGTGGCAAGCGCAACGTTTAGGTCATCAATCAGTGTCATATCAGCGTCTGCTGCCTGTAGTGCTGAAATGGTGTCAGGGAGCACGCTGTTAATACGCAGCACCTCTGCAGCCATCAGGTTGGCGCGAACGGTGGCAACGTCGAGGCGTGATGACAGCTCAGCCACCATCTTTGCCATTTCAATCAGGGGCGTTTCCATACTGATGTTCTTAGCGAACTGGTGGCCGGCAGCGACAACTTCTTTATTCGACTTGAAATGATGCATGTCATCGCCCTCAGTGAATGGTGATGGTACTGTAAAGGCGCTCAGCTTCGTTCTGCGCCTTAATCGGATTAGTGATTATTGAGCCGTCAGGCATGACCCAGCCGTTGAGGATATGGCTATAGGGCAGGGTGATAATGCCTACGGTGATATGGTCGTTTGGCTTTTCCATGGAACTCTCCACACACGATTTTTGGTTGCATGAATCCCTTGCCAGTGACGGCAATAAAAAACTTTTGGGATTCGTTTAAGTTGGCTGGTGAGCTACTGCAATAACCCACAGCCCGATTACTCCACACACTTGAAAGGTTGCTGCGGTGCCGGGTGCCTCCCGGTGCTCTGGTCAGACTAACAAACCTCAGAGCGGAAACTCTTAGACTGTATGCAATCGTTGTCAGTCTTCCGCGTGCGCTAGCCGCATTCACCACAACGAAAAGGACACTTACTCCACGTCTCTAAAGCGTTCGAAAACACCCGCTTTGCAAATGCCCTTATCGTTGTGAAAAAGGGCGGTTAAACCAAAACACCTTGAGTAACCGCCAACACAGCAATTCCGTACTCTTAAAACGCTGGACCGTAAGCCACGTTTTCAACGTCACAACACATCGTCACTACCCCCGTATCACCGTCACAAATAAGGTCAGCATCCGGGAAGAGATAAAGAAAAGTTATTAGGTCCCAAAACTTACTGTCAGCCATTTGTTTTGAGAAATTCATTCGCTAATCCACTTAGTAGCGGCCGTTGAAGTAAACAATAAATCCGATATGCATTTAACGCAAGTATTTAAATGCGCTAATTGCAAAAATGCCATGCGAAGGGCGCAAAAAAACCCGGATTAACCGGGTTCTTTGTCACAGGGAGAGGAGTTAGCCGTGTCGCTTAAATGATTGAGACTGGCTGATCATGACTTTACCGAAGATACGAAAGCGTTGCTCATTGGACTCATCAATGAACCAGTCCCGATAGCGCGTGTTATCAGAAATAACGACAATCTTATCTGGGACTACCTGCAGGCGCTTTATATGTATTTTTCCATCGAAACCAAATACATAAATACCATCACCATCAAACTGAGTCACTGATACATCTACAAAAACAAGGTCACCAGGCTCAATGGTGCCGGACATACTGTCGCCGCGCACGTTAACCATTTTGACAGCAGCTTCAGGCTTACCGCCGAAGAAGTTCTTGGCATGCTCAGTGTTGTACTCAATAGAGCGGATGACATCGATAATGTCGCTTCCTACAAATGCTCCCGGTCCAGCACTAACATTTAGATCAAGCAAATCCACACGATACACATCCCCCCCTTGTATGCCTTTAACAATATCTTTACTGTCATTATATACAGTATTTTTCGGATTGGAGGGAATAAATAGTTCGCTAAGGCTCACATTTAGAGCATCTGCAATCTTATTAAGCGATTGCTCGGTAAAGGATTTTTGTTTTCCCGTCTCAAGTCGTGAAATATTAGCCTGATCGACGCCAACAGCATCAGCCAGGTCGTTGATTCTCATTCCCCGCGCAAGGCGAAGTTCTCTAATTCGGTTTCCTATGTTCATGTGTCTATTTAATGGCTGGTTTGCATGAAACGCAAATTAACTTGCGCAATCTGCCTGCTTGAAATAATATGCACATTACGCAATTAAGGGGGCTTTTATGCATTCACCATTAAGAATATTGCGCAAGTCGCAAGGTAAGACATTAAGCGAAGTTGCTTTAGCTATTCACTTAGATGTCGGAAATCTGAGCCGCATAGAGCGCGGTCTTCAGGTTGCTTCTCTCGATGTAGCTGAGCGCCTGGCTGTTTTTTTTCAGGGCCAAATCAGTGAGCTGGAGATTCTTTATCCGCAGCGGTACCAAGCTGACATCGCAACTTTAACAGCTACCTCAGCAGTAGCGAAACCACAGTAGAGAGGGCTTAGCCGTGGATCAAAAGCACTGGCAGGTAGAAAAGCAAGCAGCATGGCTGGTGGCTGCAATCAAGAAAACCATTTCAAGTCTTCCGGGTGGGTATGAGGAAGCAGCTGAATGGTTGGGCGTGACAGAAGATGCGCTCTTCAACCGCCTGCGCACTAATGGCGATCAAATTTTCCCAATGGGCTGGGCAATGGTCCTGCAGCAGGCAAGCGGCACTAAACATATTGCGAATGCAGTTTCTCGCCAGTCAAACAGCGTTAACGTCCCGTTGGTGGACATTGAGGATGTTGATAACGCGGATATAAATCAGCGTCTGATGGAGTCGGTTGAGTGGATTGGTAAGCATTCTGCCTACATCCGCAAGGCAACCGCTGACGGTGTGATTGATGCGGCTGAACGGGAGCAGATTGAAGAGAACAGTTATCAGGTAATGGCGAAGTGGCAGGAGCATCTTACGCTGCTGTATCGCGTGTTTTGCCCGCCAGAAAAGGTGAACGCCGCAGGATTGCAGTCCGCGGCGTTCGATGCGACTAAATCAACGTGTGTGGAGAACTAATCGCGTGATCAATTTAACCAGATTATCAGGCTTACCGCAATTCCGTTGCCTGCCTTCAGCTGGTGGCCGCTTCAGCAGTGAGCCGCTGCGGTATGTGCTTAATGTACCCGGCGTTAGCGAAGAAGTTAACCACAGCTTTGTTAGTTGGGCTGTGGGTGATGCCAGTCAGCGAATGAAGGCGGTCAAATGCGAGAACTTGACAGAATCTTCCGTGATAAACGCGGAATCCCTGTGCGGGTCATTAGATGGGAGCCAGAGAACGACCGGATTATCTACCTGCGTGACAACTATGAACATGGCGAGTGCTTCAGCTCTCTCGAACGGTTCAAGCTGTACTTCAGGGAGGTCAGTGTAACTCATGAGCCTACTTCTGAAAGTTAAGCCGTTGGTGATCAGCTCAGAGCTTGCGCAGCGTATTGGCCTGAATGAAGCCATAGTGCTGCAGCAGATTTGCTATTGGCTGGAAGATACTACATCTGGCGTCGAATATGACGGTAAGCGATGGGTTTATAACACCATCGAAGAGTGGACTAATCAGTTTCCGTTCTGGTCGTCTGACACGGTTAAGCGTGCTTTGGCCTCTCTCAAAAAGCACGACTTAATTTTTGTCGAGCAGTTGAAGAAATCGCAGCATGACCGGACTAATTATTACGCAATTAACCACGCAAACCCTTTATTGACCGATGAGGGCAAATTGCCCTCATCGAAAGATGCAACTTGCACTGATCGAGTAGAGCAACCTGCACCAATCGATAAGGGCAACAAGCCCTCATCCATTAGGGCAAATTGCCCTCGTCTTACAGAGAATACAACAGAGAATACTACAGAGATTACTACAGAGATTACAACAACCCCTTCTTGTCAGGTTGCGGGGCAACCCGACCACGCTCCTGATGCAAATCAGGCTGCTTTCAGTGTGCTTGAACATCTGAACCGTGCAGCTGGTATGCGTTTTCAGAAATCGAAATCCTCACTGACACCAATTCGCGGTCGCCTGGGTGAAGATTTCACTGCTGATGAGCTGATCCTCACAGTGGACTACTCAATCGCTAAGTGGGCTGAAGACCCAAAAATGTGTGAGTACGTCCGACCGGAAACAATTTTCCGGCCAGGCAAGTTCCCTGGCTATCTGAGTTCCGCGCAGAAGTGGGACAAAGCGGGGCGGCCTAAGTGCATCAACGGTAAGTGGCAGCGTGATGTGATGGCTATCTCATCAATGGATTATGAAATTCCTGCCGGCTTTCGCGGCGCATAAGGGGATAGAGCGATGATTAACCACGAATCAAAAATTCTTGAACTGATAACCCGCAATGGTCCGCTTAAGGTGCGCCAGCTCTGCAAGCTCACTGGCCTGCATGAAACCTCCGTGAGGCACTTTATCAAACCGTTGTTTGCTAAAGGGCTGCTTAAACGGGCAAGCGACTGGAGTTATTCAATCAACACCGGCCCGTTGCCGGTTGAGAGCGATAAATTCAGCCATAAGGCTAAGCAGGCCAACGAACTTGAGAGCAAAGGGTTTTGGCTGCGTGCATCTCAGGTATGGCGTGAGGCGATGCTGGTGGCTCGATTTGATGCATCACGTAACGAAGCCAAAGAGAAATGCGACCGCTGCGCTGTAAGGGGTTCATTCAACTGTGGCAGCTACGGCGGCCTTGATACAGGCCGTATCGGTGAAAGCTTCCTGAGTGAGGTTCGCCAATGAAAGCGCACCTGAAGAGCCACTATCAAAGCAATGAGATTTTCTACCAGTCCATCCGCACCGCAGCGGTGATGATTGTCGCCCTGATTATTGTCCTGACATGGGAGCTGACCACAGCATGAGCACCTTAGCGCGCGTTTACGACGACAAGAAAAATAGCGATACCGATATCACCACCCGAAAAACCTACCTGCTGGGCGTTGATGAGCTGTATGTCGAAACTAATTACAACATCCGTGATATTGATCAGACTCATGTTGAGGAATTCCGGGACGCCTTTATCGCTGGTGAGCATGTGCCTCCGCTGGCTGTTAAGGTCACGGAGAAGGGCATCAAGATTATCGACGGTCACCATCGTTATTATGGTGCGAAGTTGGCACAGGAAGCGGGCTATACGCTGCGCCTTGAATGTAAGGACTTCGTGGGCAGTGAGGCTGACAGCGTGGCATTCATGGTCACCAGCAGTCAGGGCCGTGCCCTGTTGCCGCTTGAACGTGCAGCAGCCTATCAGCGCCTTGTGAATCAGGGATTGGAACCAGCTGAGATTGCCGCCAAGGTAAAGCGTTCGATCACCGATGTAGAGCAGCACCTCCAGCTGTTGACTGTAGGCGAACCGCTGATTGAGATGGTTAAGTCTGGTGAAGTGGCAGCGACCACAGCAGTAGCTCTGCAGCGTGAGCATGGCGTGAAAGCATCATCGGTAGCGCAGGAGCAGATGCAGAAGGCGAAGGCAGCAGGCAAGAAGAAGCTGACCAAAACTGATGCTATGCCGCAATTCAGCGCCGCTCAGGCACGAAAGCTGGTAGAGCTGATTGCTAAGCATTGCCAAACCGAGCAGGGCGAGGAGGGCTCTCACGTTACGCTGACGTTTGAAACTGACCTGCTGGCAGCTGAGCTGATGGATATTGTGCTGATCGCCAAAGAGCATTACGGCATCACCCAATCAGCTGGTGAACAACCGGCACCGGTTAAGGCAGAGAACGGCGATGGTGATGACCTGCCACTGCTGAAGCACGAAATTCTTGAGCAGAGCGGTGTTGAAGTGTGGGCGTGCGTTATTGCCGCGTTCAATATGAAAGCTGAGTACACCTACAGTGAATCTAAGTGGGCGCATACTTGGGCGGCGGACTCGGTTGCGAATCCTACTTGTGTGATTGTGCCAGCAGAAACTATTTCTAAAGCAGAACAATTGATCAAACGGCATAAAAAATTAGATATTATTTAGAAAAATAAAAAAAATATATTTAATGGCTACTATTAAGCATAGCAGCCATTAGAATGCTTGTTTAATTCTTATCCTTTTCGCCAGTGCTTTTAGCGAATATCAAATTACTCGCAGGTATGATGTCTGATGTTCCTTTTTCCGTACTATTACGAAAAAGCCATTTATTTACAGGTGAGCTTTCATTAGAGGTTGCATCACCTGAAATCCACTTAAATTCAGGGCTTTTATTGAGATTAAAAATATTAGTTGAAGGGTTGAATGTTTTTAGTATGTCATCACTTGCTTTAGCTGAGTCCCCAACTATGCTAAAAGAAAAGTTGTTACTAAGATCTTTCTTTAACGCTTCAGATCTAAGAATGTCAGCCTGAAGATTCTTAAGTGTGTTTTTTTTGTTTTCGATCTCTTTTTCAAGATAGTTACTCTTATCAATATTTTCATTGATAGCTTTCTCAACCTCATCTGATCTTGCAATTATCTTTTGCAGTTGATCAAACTCGTTCTGATATTTTTTATTTAATTTATCAAGTGAGTCACCTTCGAATTCTATTTTTGCATTTAAATCAATGAGATTTTTTTGTGCCTGTTCTAAGTTAAGATTAGCTATTTCTGTTTCACTAATAAACTTTGCTTGGTTGGCCTCTATTTCGAGCTTCATCGTTGTTTCGGCTGTTTCATAGACAAGTTTAGCATTAATTGCCTTTACTTGGGCTTGATACTTGTCAGCCTCAAGCTCAGCAGAGTGTACATATTTTGTGCGGTGCGCTTTTTTATGGGATTTATCAATTAAATTACTTAGGTAAGGATTTAGAAAAACAACCAAAATAGTTGTTAAAAATGGCAGGTAGTATGTCAAAGCATGATCAACGCCAAGAAATGATGAAGATAGATTTTTAATTTTTTGTATTCTATCATCTATATCACCTCTTCCAAATCCAAGAATAATCACTCGTTCCCAATTCATTATCCCCCATGAAATTAGAAAGCTATAGAAAAATGGACTGCCAAATCTACTCGCCAAGGCTGTGCTCAGAGGTTTGCCATTTTTTGCGGCTTCATCGAAAACTTTTCCAGCAATTTCATTAGCTTTTTCTGTGAGTTTAGAATCGGCCATTAATTTTTCTCCAGTAAATTTTCTTGATAATAACCAAAAAAAAATCCTAAGAATAGTCTTAGCAAGAAAAGATGCGATCTTACTAAGTAACGTCAATGGATTAAAAAAAGAATCGTTTTTGTGATAAAAAGCACTGGTTACATGAACAGTTAATTTGGTTATAGTATGTGATGTACTCGCGAATTGCAGTCGTTGGTACAAAGGTTGGTCCCGTTCATTTGCAGATGATGGGGCGGGGCCGGTTAAAAACAGTGTGTGGAGAAGACAGAATGCTAAATCAATCAGCGGGCGTCGTTACGTCTGCCGGCAGTGCCATTCATGCCCCAATCATGACCAGCCGTGAAATTGCTGATCTCACAGCGAAGCGTCATCCAGATGTTAAGCGGGACATTGAAGTCATGCTGCTTCAGCTTCAGGAAGATGCGAGCAAATTTGCTCACATCTATTTTGACAGCATGAACCGCCAGCAGAGTGAGTATCATCTCGACCGTGAGCACACCGAATGCCTCATCACCGGTTACAGTGCCATCCTCCGCATGAAAGTAATTAAGCGATTGCATGAGTTAGAGGAAAGCCTGTCTCCTCGCTTGCCTCAAACTCTGCCAGAAGCTTTGCGCCTGGCCGCTGACCTTGCTGAGGAAAAGCTTCAGCTTACCAATCAGCTTGCCATTGCTGCACCAAAGGTTGCCTTCATGGATCGTTACGTCACGGCCACCGGCTCAATGACATTCCGCCAGGTGGCAAAACTTCTTGAGGCCAAAGAGCCGGAATTACGCTTGTTCCTGATTGAAAGCCGGGTTATGTACCGCCTCAATGGCGTCCTGACACCCTACAGCCAACATATTGAGGCTGGTCGATTTGAAGTGAGAACCGGCACCACTACCGACTCTAACTATGCGTTCAGTCAGTCCCGCTTTACCGCGAAGGGCGTCCAGTGGATTGGCGGGCTATGGACAGCGCATAAAGCTGCAGGCGGTGCTGAGTGAGAGCATTGCTTACACCAGAAATAGCGCCACGCACAGGGATTGTACTTTTCAGGCCGGGGCCGGAGCTGCTGAAGCTCTTCAAATCTCGCGTTGTGGTCAGCACACCGACAATGGATATGGCAGACCTGCCGTCAGGGCGGCTGAATGACGGCACCCAGCCACTACTTGATGAACCCTCACTGATTCCATTCTTCAGTCACGAACGTGTGATAGCGGCTGCTGGTGGTTCTAATGCGCTGGCATCCTTCGTCCAGTCATTTGGCTGCTGTCAGTGGGAAAAGCCCGAAACATGGCATCACCATGAATTCACAGTGTCAGAAATCGAAAACGGCCTGGTGTCTCTTTGCTACAGCCACGATAATGAGTTCAGGGAAAATGGCGTACCTGGTAGCCTGGAGAATATCGCCAAAGGCAATACCGCACTCTGGATAATCAAAGCTGCATGCAGCCAGATGGCGCTAAGCGGCGATCACCAGATGACACTACCTGAATTATGCTGGTGGGCCTCACTGAATGACCTGATTGATTTGATACCGGAGGCACCAGCGCGGCGCGTACTGCGCATGCCAAAGGAAGCCATACAGGCTGGCGAACTCAAAGAGTCGCGGATTGTTCCGATGCGTCCGGCACGCGAAGTTATTCAGGATGCTGCTCAGGTCGTCAAAAAGATAATTAGCTTACGTACTGACCCGGAATCACCAGAATCATTCATGAAGCGGCCCAAGCGTAAGCGCTGGGAGAGTGAGAAATACACACGGTGGGTTAAGTCGCAAAGCTGCGCATGTTGCGGCAGTCAGGCGGACGATCCTCATCACATCATCGGACATGGACAGGGAGGAATGGGAACAAAGGCCCATGATTTATTCGTGATACCGCTTTGCAGGGCGCATCACGACGAGTTACACCGCGACCCAAAACTTTTTGAGTCGAATTACGGCAGTCAGGTTGAACTGCTATTCAGGTTCCTGGATTTCGCGATTGCAGTCGGCGTTATCGGGACAGATAAAAAATAAAGTGTGTGGAGAGGATTAAATATGCGTGACATGTCACAGGTATTGGAGCGCTGGGCTGGCTGGGCAAAATCGGACAGCAGCGGCGTGGATTACTCATCAATTGCGGCAGGCTTTAAAGGTCTGCTGTCGCAGGATTCGAAATTAACGCTCACCTGCAGCGATAATGACGGATTAATCATTGAGGGCTGTCTGGCTCGACTTAAAGAAAAGCGCCCGGATGAGCACGCAATCATTGTGTTGCATTACTTTTTCAATATCTCAAAACGCACCCTGGCAAAGCAGGCCAGGCGGGATGAGAAGATAGTGAGAATTGAAATACAGATGGCTGAAGGCTTTATTGAGGGCTGTCTGGCGATGCTTGATGTTCGGCTGGACATGGATGCCGAACTGACACCGAAAAAAATATTGAAAAAACCTCTCACGCGGTCCGCATTTTCCTTAGTAATCTGATAAGGTCGATTACAAGCAGTGCAGCTTATCTGCTAAAAGTCAGTTCCAAATGTGGATGTCAAAGCGCCTCGGGCCTCACCAGCCTTGAGGCGTTTTTATTTTAAATATCCTGAAAGATAAAAAGAATTAACCCTGTTGCCGACGGGCAAGGCAGTTACCGCTTTCGCGTCAGGGTCCTTTTATCAAAAGAGCATTTATCTCACTCCTGAGTAAACAATAATGTTGACATGGTAAGCATAAATGCTTACTATAATCCCATGTTCAACAGACAGGAGGAGTAGTGAAGCAGAGCGAGTTCAGGCGGTGGCTTGAATCTCAGGGAGTCGAAGTTTCAAACGGTACTAACCATCTGAAGCTGAGATACAACGGGAAGCGAAGTGTAATGCCGAGGCATCCCGGCGCTGAGTTAAAAGAACCACTGCGAAAGGCGATAATGAAGCAGTTAGGCCTGAAATAACTAACCAGCCCTCCGGGGCTGGTTCTCGCGAAGTTTCACTAAGACGATATGCGATACCCGATTAATCTTGAGCCGTGCGACGGCGGATATGTGGTTTCGTTCCCGGATATACCGGAGGCGCTGACTCAGGGCGATACGCGTGAGGAAGCGCTGGCGATGGGGCTGGATGCGCTGGTTACTTCATTTGATTTCTACTTTGAAGATAACCAGCCTGTCCCGGCACCTGGGCCGGTAACCGGTGATTTCGTAGAGGTTCCGGCGAGTGTGTCGGCGAAGGTGCTACTGCTTAATGCTTTCCTTGCTTCCGGCTTAACTCAGGTTGAGCTGGCTTCACGCATGGGAGTTAAAAAGCAGGAGGTAACGCGCATCTTCGATCTGCACCACTCGACCAAAATAGATACTGTTCAGAAGGCGCTCTCAGCGCTGGGCAAGCGGCTTGAATTAGTCGCTGCCTGACAGGCATCAAATAATAAATTCAAAGGCTCACTTCGGTGGGCCTTTTTCGTTTTTGCGCACACCAATCAGTCTCCACACACACTTTTGACACCGTGGTGTTGCGCATCTTTCTTATGACTACTGACAGCACCTGCCAATTAACGGAGGTGAGGATGAAACGCATGCCGGATAAAGACGTTGGGTTCTGGGCAAGCCTGATCGCCTGGCTTTATGCCCACAAAAACGAAACCGGCTATGCGGGTCTTGCCGGAGTCATGGCGATTCTAAGAGCCACTTACGTTGGTAAAGACGCATGGTCACGCCGCCTGCTTGATGCTGCGATGTGCAGCGTCTTCGCCTTCTTCCTGCAACCAAGCCTGCAGGTGATTGGTTCGGCGTTCAACTGGCACTTTAGTGAGGACATAACGAGGGTTGCTGCGGTGTTCCTTGGCTTCCTCGGTGTGGATTACATATCAACAAGGATACGCCGCCAGATAGATAAGCGATTGGGAGACAGTAATGCTGACAGCCAGTAGTTTTCAGCTTGCGACCGGCGTGAGTAATGCGCTGCGTGATGCATGGTTTCCTCATATAGCGGCAAGCCTCTCTGCTTTCCAGATAAGTACGCCATTGCGTCAGGCTCACTTTCTGGCGCAGACGGGGCACGAGTCAGCCGGGTTCCTGAAGGTGGAAGAGGGGCTGAACTACAGCGAGAACGCGCTTACCGCAATGTTTGGTAAGCGCATCACCGCTGAGCAGGCCCGCGCCTATGGTCGTAATGCGATGCATGTGGCTAACCAGAAGATGATTGCCAGCATCATTTACGCAAACCGTAACGGGAATGGTGATGTTGCTTCAGGTGATGGTTACCGCTATCGCGGTCGGGGCCTGATTCAGGTCACCGGCAAGGCGAACTATGCAGCACTGGTGAAACAACTTGGCGCTGACGTGGTGGCGAATCCAGATTTATTGCTGGGCTATCGCTTTGCTGCGATGTCTGCTGCGGCATGGTGGAAGAATAACGGCTTAAACGAGCTGGCTGACTCTGATGATGTTATCCGCATCACCAGAATCATTAACGGTGGCACCAATGGTCTGGACGACCGGAAATCCCGCTTATCAAAATCTAAGGGGATTCTATGTTCAACGTAATCGGCTTTATCCGAAACAATTCAGGTCTGGTCATCATCGGTCTTATCTGCGTGGCGCTGTGGGGGCTTAACGCCAGTAACTCACAGCTGAAAGCGACAAACGACAGGCTTGAGAAGCTGGCAAACAGCAAAGACGAGCAGATTAACGACCTGCGCTCTAAGAACGATGGTCTGGCATCAAGTGTCACTGAGCTGGTGACAGCCGTTAAACAGCAAAACGAAGTGATGAGTCAGGTCACAGAGCAGCGCGCCGTAACAGCCCAGCAGAACCGGAAACTACAGAATGAAATTAAGCGTTACCTTGCGGCGGACAAGTGTGCTGTTGCTCCTATTCCCCCTGATGCTGCTGACCGGCTGCGGGACGCAGCAAAAGCCGCTGGTGGAGTACCGGGCAGTGCAACAGCATCGGCTAAGCCTTCCGGCTGAACTGACCAGCCAGATTGACGTTCCAGCGCCATCACAGGATATGACGTTCGGTGACAGCGTAAGCCTCAACGCAGAGTTATATGGTGCTCTGGGGCAGTGCAACATTGACAGGGCTGCCATCCTAAAACTGGAAAGAAAATAGGCGGAGTGCAGCAATTCATAAGAGAGCAATGTGCAGATCACTAACCTTTCATTTGCTTGAGTTCATAAAAAGTTAGCATTATTCTCCATAGCACCCCGCCGCCTTGAGAACAGATGATGTCTTTTTTTGAAGAATTAGTTAATGATCCCGCAAAACTCTACCCCTTTTTGGGTGCAGTTGCTGCCCTATCAGTGCCTCTTATTGTTAATACAGGTAAGGATATTTACTTTGATATAAGGAAGCGTAAGACAGAAAGGAACTACATCATTGTACAGCTCATATTTCTGTTAGATGAGTTTACCGCTAAATGCGGTGAAGTTTCTTGGGATCAGGGATTTGATCCATTCTATCCAGAACCTAATGAACACGAATACGAGCCTCAAGTGGACATTCCGACGTTTAATCTATCCGAAGTTAAAGGTGAGCATAAGTACCTTGATCCATTGATGCTTTATAAGCTTCAAAACATTAGTGTTGAACTCTACAAAGCAAAAGAAAAATTGCGAGAGATCACAAATAGTCCTGCATATGATTACGATGATGTTCATCATTACTATGCTGAGCGACGTAGGTCTTATGCAAAAGTTGGGCTTTACTCAATTGAGATATCTGATGAATTAAGAAAGATATTTAAAATACCAAAGCGCGATGACTGGGACCCAAGGGTTACAATAGAGAAAAGCCTTAAATCCATGTGGAGGTCTAGAGCCAATCAGACTTTGAGGAGTATGGAAAGAAAAGCCGAAAGAATAATGGCAAAGCATAGAGTAAAAGAGAATTAATTATTTATAAAACTTAGAAAAATAGTGAGAAATTAATTTTTATACTGGCATCTTCGCAGAATTAGATTTACAGGCTTGGTAAGCCAAACTGTTAGGTGTCCGACGAAATTAGAAAAATTCTCTTTCATAGTATTAAGGTTGCGGTTAGTTTATGACCTCCATTGATAAGGAGGGTTTATGCTTGATAATTACTTAAGGTCGGCTGGCGGAGCTACATCGGCAGAGAAGAAGAGAATAATTGCTTTAGATGCTGCATTAGAGTTGGCTAAAGCAGCATTAGGAGCTTCTTCCGCAAATACCAACTCAACACGTGTTGCTGATTCTTTGAATGGTGTTGCAAATAACATTGAAGCTTTAGCTGATGCTATACAGGAAGCAGCGAAGGTCAAGTAATTACACTGCCGCTCAAGGGCGGCTTTTTATATTGTGCTTAAAAGTGCATTTATCGAGTTAACTTTTCAGCATATAAACGATGAATCATCGGCTGGTTGGCTCACCATTGCCGAGGGTTAAACACATCCACATTTAGCCAGCAGGAAACGCTGAATGGCCAGCACTTCACCATGGCACAACTTATACAACTCTAAGCGCTGGTATCGCCTTCGCTATCACCAGCTCCAGAAGCAACCGTTGTGTGAGTTTCACCTCAAGCGCAATCAGGTTATCTCAGCATCCATAGTTGACCACATCACGCCACATAAAGGCGATGTTGCGCTATTCCATGATCCCGACAATCTCCAGTCACTTTGCAAACGTTGCCATGACTCAGTGAAGCAGCGTCTGGAGAATGGCGGAACAGTGACTGAGTTCGACGATGATGGCCGCGTTATCTGGTAACGGGAGAAATGAATGAAAGACCTCAAGATTGAATATAGAGATGGCAAGCTGATTGAGTTCAGTATCGACGGCATTCAGTTCAATTCGGTTACGGCCATCGGGTTCAGTCATGAAGTGGGCGAGACTATGCCATCGGTCAGCATGTCAATTCCGATTGGTATCGGCAAGAGCCTAGTGCCTGCCAGCCTGTCACGCGAGAACCTGCAAATCATTGAGAAGTGATAATCATTAGCATTTGAAGCCAGCCGATGACACCAAATCGGCGCTCCGATGCCCATTTGATAACTATTATCATTATCCTTATGGCAGGCACGGGGGGAGGGACAAAGCTCTGGCAGCAAAACCTTAAAGACCGCGCCCTCAGTTTCTTTTTTAAAAACGTCCAGAAAAAAAGGAAAAAGTAATGGCACAGCGAGGCAGAAAGTCTCTGGCTGCGACGTCTGCTGTCTCGCTGCCAGCTCTGGCTGAAAGCAGGCTGCAGCCGTCCATTCATCTCAGCGATCCCGAGATTAGCGTGTGGGTCCGGCTGGTGAATGACAATCCAGCAAATTCATTTACAGAAACTCACCGCGACATGATGGAAATGTATTGCCGTCATGTTGTTCAGTCGCGATTGCTGACGATGCAGATTGAAGAATTTGAGCTGAGCTGGCTGTCGCGCGAGGACGGGCTGAAGCGCTATGACAAACTGCTCACCATGCGTGAGCGGGAAGTCCGTTCTGCATCATCACTGGCAAGCCGGTTTTTACCCCGGCGGACATTACCGGCGAGGCTGACCCGGATCGTGGCTCTCTTGATGGTGCGCTCACCATTGCACTGCTGGTTGCCATTCAGGAAGTTAACGACCTGGGAAAGACTTCGAGCTCAGCGCCGAAGACGAATTCTGGTGCGAGCTCGTCCTCAACGGCATCGGTGGCCGCACCATCGCCGAAGCGCGTGAGAAGATCACCTTCAAAGAGTCGCAACTCTGGGCAAAATACCGGGAACGCTACGGAAGCCTGAACCCCATGATGCGTACCGAGTGGGGCGCAGGGATGGTGGCAAGCATCATCGCTAACGTCAACAGGGATGCGAAAACGCCGCCGTTCAGCCCGACTGACTTCACGCTGCACTTCACTAAAGTCACTGCTGCTGATGAGCCGATTTCACTTAATGAAGCCATGACCAGCTGGGGATAACGAATAAGCAGCAAATGCTGAATGATAAATGCTTCACATATGTCAAAATTTTCTTTAGGATTATTCCTAACTCTTGGGGATAAGGACATTAGTATGTGGAAGGCATCGATAGTTTGTTCAGTGATTGGTTTTATTCAAGGCGTCGTTATGGTTTTTCTGGCTGATAGTGCACCTCAGCAAGCAGCAGGAGCCGCAATGGGAATGGCATGGGCTGTGATCCCGTATTGCATTTGCCGTGCTATTCAGCAATTAAAGCCTCAGGAAGTGGTAATTAAACAAGAGGCTGCTAAATGAAAACTATTAGATTAGCAATTTTTTCCTCGATGATAATGTGTTCGTTTTCAGCGTCTGCTGCTGATTGGATCACTAGTTACAATAACGACGAAATGCGTGGAACCGCGCAAAAATTCATTCAAACCGAATCTGACAATTCCGTAGAGTTTGAGTTTCCATACAACGGCGGCTCGAAAATGGCTATTGTCCTACGTTCGAAAAAAACGGAGCTGAAAGAAGGCCAAAAACCAGAAGATCTCCAACCAAGTGAAGCATTGCTGGTAGTTAGTAAAGGGCAGTTTTCATGCAATTCATTTAACGATTGTCATGTATCGGTTAAATTTGATGGTGAGAAAATTCAAAAATTCTCAATGTCAGAGTCTGGTAATGGTAATTCGGACGTGATTTTTTTCGATCAGTCCTCGTCATTTATAAAAAATCTTAGCTCTCACAAAAAAGTCATTATTGAAGCTGAGTTTTATCAGGCAGGCGCTAAACAGTTTAAGTTTGACTTAGAAGGTTACGCGAGTCCCAAAAATAAATAACTGATTGATGTTTAGTAAAACCCGCTTCGGCGGGTTTTTTTTGGAGATTTTATGGCCAGTAAGTCACTCGGTACCCTGACGATTGACCTGATCGCAAAAGTGGGCGGCTTCCTTTCAGGCATGGACAAGGCCGAGCGTGCCACTGAAAAGTGGGCTAAGCAGGTCCAGAAGGACGCCGCTGCCAGTTCAGCCGCACTGCTCTCAGTAGGCGGCGCGGTTCAGGCAGCAGCGCTCGCGGCAGGCACAGCCGGTTTCGCTTTACTTAAATCAACGTCCGAACAGGTTAATGCCACAGACCAGTGGGCGAAGTCGCTGAAGATGTCCACGCAGGAGCTGCTTGCGTGGCAGTTCGCGGCAGAGAAAGCCGGTGTTGCTGGTGACAACATGGCCGACATCTTCAAAGACCTCAGCGATAAAATCGGTGATGCGGTCCTGAACAAGTCAGGCGAAGCAGTAGATGCACTGAACTCTCTTGGCCTGTCTGCCGATAAGCTGTCGAAGGTCTCACCGGACAAACAGCTGCTGGCGATTGGTGAGGCGCTGGGCAAAATCAGCACCAACGCAGGAAAGGTCACCATCCTTGAAAGCCTGGGTAATGACCTTTCAAAGCTTCTTCCACTATTCGACAACAACAATGCAAAGCTGAATCAGTTCATTCAGCTGGCGAAAGATTATGGCGTAGCACCTGACCCGCAATCTATTGATGACCTGATTAAGGTCAACACCCTGTTTCAGAATATGGAAGCTCAGGTGAAGGGGCTGAAGATGGAGATCGCAGCCGGACTGGCGCACGTTGACCTGAGTCCGCTGAATAACTCCCTCTCAGAGATTCACGATGTATTGACTGATCCGAAAGTACTGCAGGGCATTGCCGACCTTGTCAGTCAGGTAGCGCAGCTTGCCGGATGGCTGATTAAAGCAGCAGCTGGTGCAGGAAAACTTGCCACATCATCATCCAACCGTATGGCGGCGCTGGGTAACCGGGTTGATATGAATAACCCGGATCAGATTCAGGCACGTATTGATTACCTAAACAGCAATGCAAAGGATCGCGGCAACGGAATGTATGACGGCAGTCAGACCTTCCTCGGCTGGATCATGGGTAAAGACGACAGCGTCAAGGCGGTATCAGACGAAATTGCCACGCTGACCGGACGCCTGTCAGTGCAGAATAAGCAGCCGAAAGATATCAGGATATCCCCCGATGTTACGCCATCCAGTGCTTCATCGCTGCTGGACTTCGGACTGGCACCGGGCCAGACGAACGGGAAGCCACCGAAGTATACAGCCGGTGCAAAACTGGAGTCAGCATTCAAAGCGGCAGAGCGCAGTTACATGCGCCAGATTGAGCTGATTGACACAACCGGTAAAAAGACTGCAGTGGTGACCGAGCAGCAGAAGCTTCAGTTCGACATAGCAGACGGCAAGCTGCAGGGGCTGAACGGCACGCAGCAGAAACGCCTGGAGTTGCTAGCGCAGGAAGTTGATCGGCTTAATGCAGTCAAAAAAGCGAATGAAGAGAATGCCAAGATAGCGGCTTTTGTTGCAAACCTGCAGGCGCAGAACGGCAATGCAAAATCATCGCTGAATATCGATGTTCAGGGGGCCGGGCAGGGCGACAAAGAGCGTCAGCGCATGAAGGAGCGCCTGAGCATCGAGCGCGAATACCTCGATCAGCAGCGCGAGCTTCAGACACAGTATCAGTCTGGCGATATCACCAAATCGCTTTATGAGCGTGAAAACAGCGCAATCGGCAGCGCCATGAGCGACCGCCTGAAAATTCAGGAGGACTACTACAAAAGCATGGATGCCATGCAGTCCGACTGGATGGGTGGGGTGAGTGATGGTCTGGCGAACTGGCTGGACACTTCATCAAACTATTCAGCCTCAGCGGCAAGCGTCGTCAGCAGCTCAATGGACAGCGCACTGGATAATGTTTCATCCATGCTCATGGGTAATAAAGCCAGCTGGAAAGACTGGGCCTCATCGGTACTCAGTATGATCGCTAAAGTGGCCCTGCAAATGGCCGCAGTTAATCTGGTGAGTGGCATTGTCAGTTCTGTGGGTGGCGCTGCTGTTGGCGCGGCATCGGCTGGCGGTGGCACAGCGAATAATTCATTCAGCAGCGGTTCCTACAACAACCTGACGCTCAACGCCAAAGGGGGCGTGTACGAGTCCCATGACCTGAGCCAGTATAGCGGATCGGTCGTCAGTTCTCCGACACTGTTTGCCTTCGCTAAAGGTGCTGGTCTGATGGGCGAGGCGGGTCCTGAAGCGATTATGCCGTTGACGCGTGCGGCTGATGGCTCACTGGGTGTTCGTGCGATAGGTAATGGTGGTGGCAGCGGCGGTACATCTATTTCTGTCAGCGCGCCTGTCACGGTTGAGGGTGGCGGGGCCGGTGAAACAAGCAGCGCCAACACTGCCAATACTGCCCGACAGTTGCAGAGCATGATCCAGACTGTACTTTCTGACCGCCTTAAGAAAGAGATACTTCCAGGCGGCATACTTTACCGGGGCGGGTAAAACTGATGGTGAAAAATGGCTATTGATACTTTTGGATGGTGCGTCAGAACGGGGGCGACGGAGGAGGTTAACGTTGCCACCCTTCAGGCCCAATTCGGTGACGGCTACAAGCAGGTGGCAGGTGTCGGGATTAACGATCAGCGCGAGTCCTGGCCGGTAACCTGCAGCGGCAGCAAAGCTGAAATGGCGATCATAAGGGCTTTTCTCAAAGCACACGTCACCACCTCCTGCTGGTGGGTCAATCCGTGGGGAGAGAAAAAGCTCTACCGCGTAAAGTCTGATTCAATCCGGCCCGCCTTCATCATCGGAAATTTCGTGGAAATCAGTTTTACCTTCGAGCAGGCTTTCGCACCGTGACAGGTCACGATAACAACAGGGCGCATCAGCGCCCTTTTTTATTGGGTGAAAAATGAGTTTTAACCAGGACGTTCAGGCGCTGGAGCCGGGGAGTCTGGTCCAGCTGATTGAAATTGACGGCACGGCTTTTGGGCTTGATACCGTGCTGCGCTTTCATGCGTACAACCTGCCGACCGAAGGCTGGCAGTCATATGCAGCAGAAAACCTGCCGTCCATCATCTGGCAGGGCAATGAGTACGATCCGCATCCCTATGAGCTGACCGGCATGGAGATGAGCAGCACCGGTTCACAGCCGACGCCAAAGCTTTCTGTTGGCAACGTCGGCAACTATGTCACCGCACTATGTCTGCAGTTTGACGACATGGTGAAGGCGAAGGTGCGCATCCACACCACCCTGGCAAAATATCTTGATGCGGCAAACTGGACCGCAGGCAATCCTAGCGCCAACCCGCAGGAAGAGCGAGTTCAGCTGTTTTACGTGAATGCGAAAACATCCGAGACGCGTGCCCAGGTGGATTTTGAGCTTTGCTCTCCTTTCGACATTCAGAGCCTGCAGCTTCCATCGCGCCAGATCACTCCTGTCTGCACCTGGTGCATGCGTGGCTGGTACCGCACCGGTACCGGCTGCGATTACGCAGGCAACAGGTATTTCACCAAAGACGGCACGGCTACTAATGACCCGTCAAAAGATGTCTGCGGCGGACGTATGGCTGACTGCAAAGCACGCTTTGGTGACGATCAGCCACTGCCGTTCGGCGGGTTCCCGGCTGCAAACCTTCAGGGTAAATAACGATGCGCAAAAAGATTCTTGAGGCGATACGCGAGCATGTGGCCGCTGAATACCCGAAAGAGGCATGCGGGCTGGTCATCCAGTCAGGCCGGACCCAGAATTACATCCCTTGCCGGAATATCGCTGACGCGCCGACAGAGCATTTCACGCTGTCGCCGGAGGATAAGCGGGCAGCGGAAGCGCAGGGCGAAATCCTGATGGTTATCCATTCACACCCGGACGTGCCGCAGCTCATTCCGTCAGAGCATGACAGGGTTCAGTGCGATTTCTCCGGCGTGGAGTGGGGCATCATGTCGTGGCCGGATGGCGACTTCTGCACTATCAGCCCGCGCACTGACCGCGACTACACCGGTCGCCCCTGGCTGATTGGTAGCAATGACTGCTGGACACTCATCATGGACTGGTACCAGCGTGAGCACGGCATCACCCTGAAAAACTGGTCTGTTGACTATGAGTGGTGGGTGAATGGCAAAGAAAACCTTTATGACGATAACTGGAAGTCAGAAGGGTTTGTGGAGGTTGAGCCAGCGGAAATGCGAGCGGGCGACATGATCATGATGCGAATCAGCGCCCCGGTAACTAACCACGCCGCAATCTATCTGGGCAACAACATCATTCTTCATCATAACACCGGGAGCCTGTCTACTCGGGTGCCCTATGGCGAATACTGGCGTAACCGTACCGTGCGTATCGTGCGCAGAAAGGAGCTGATGGATGCTTAAAACCATGCGACTCAAAGGCCGGATGGCAAAAATGTTTGGGCCGCTTCACCAGTTCCACGTTGCTGATTTACGGGAGCTGCTGCGTGCAATGTGCTCACAGGTGCCAGGCTTCAAAAAATTCGTATCAAACGCTCACCTCAACGGCATTCGGTTCGCCTTCTTCAGCGGCAAAGATAATATCGGCCTGCTGGAGTTCGACATGTCCTCATCTGCTACTGAGTTTCAGATGGAGCCGGTACTGGAAGGTTCAAAGCGTGGCGGCACACTGCAGATCATCATCGGTGCGGTCGCAATTGTTGCGGCGTTCTTCACAGCGGGCGCGTCACTGGCTGCATATGGCGCGGCTATCGGGACCACAACTGCAGTTGGCCTGGCAGCAACGGCACTGACAAGTATTGGTATCAGTATGCTGCTGGGTGGTGTCGTTCAGATGCTGACGCCTCAGCCCAAGCTCAACGTGGGTGCCTCATCCAGTACGGATAACAAGCCGAACTACGCGTTTGGCGCACCGGTCAATACAGTCGCGATGGGTTATCCGGTGCCGGTGCTTTACGGGACGCGGGAAATCGGCGGCGCGGTCATCAGTGCAGGCAGTTTTACCAGCGATCAGCAATGAAATGAGATTGAGGAGAATCCTATTTTTTCGATGGCGTGCACGCGTGATTACTGAGTGCGTGAAGAATGAGAAAGTAGAAGCAAGCTTTTTGTGTCATAGCTTTTCACAAAATTTGTTCGTAGTGCCAAAACGGTAGTATGATAAAGTATCAATTGATGCATCACTTCAACTACTGAACACAGAGATTATCTTAAAGTTTCTTTCAGCACAGTCGATACTAAAACTGAATCCATTTAACGAGACAAGAATGTCGCAAAAATCATCTGAAAATTTTAACTTAGCTCCAAGCGAAGACCGCGACGGCGCCTATGCTGAGGTCGTGTCGTTGGTTCCCTATGAAACTTCAGCTGGTGGTGCATATGTTAACGTTTCCTTTTTCTGTCCTAGAGTAGAACATATTCTCAATGAAAATGGTGCTGTTGCTGATGCTTCAGTTAAGCTTTTCAAAGTAAAATCTGTAACTTTGCCAAAATCGGCATTCATGGATTTGAAAAAAACTATAGACACATTAATTGAAAAAGAGGGGTGGTGATGTCATCTCTTAATCTTTATGAAACATCTTCTCTAGCGCATCCATTTGCATGGGAGTCATCCCCATTTGGCTCTAAAACTGTTGCCTACGAGAAAAAATCTAAACCTGTAACTTCTCGTACGCAATTGCATTTAGGTAGTGTGGTTTCGATGCAAACCAATGAGTTAGCACTATTATTCTGGCAGACTGTGTATCAGGGTTTAAAAGGCAGAAGCAAAGCGCATGCAGGCGATTTTGCTGTTGATAGTGCTCTTAGTGTTGAGCAACTTTTACGAATGCTTGAGCAAAGATAGTTAATAGAGGTCAGGGATGGGGCTCAAAGGAACTTTATCAGGTTATTTTTTGGACGGGAAAAATAATACACCTTTCTGTACAGACTGGCCCTATCTAACCCAAGATGAAAAAGAAAAAATATTAAAATTTATCATAGACATAGACGTAGAGACGCATGTTATAGGTAAAAATAAAGAGTCTTGGGTTAATGATGATGGTGATGAGATTACTGGAGCTGAAGGTTACAAGGATGAAAATTACTGGCACTATCACTGTGGCCCGCGGTGGTATCATCATACTTTCCGGAGCATGACAAGATGTCTGCATTTCAATCCCAGTGGTAAAGCCTCAGATGAATGCATCCATTACTATCCGGTCCCAGAAGAAAAGGGAAAGATAGTAATCGTGGGATACTCAAGGCTTCACATACCTTTCATGCGTTCTGACGATCCTCTAAATCCATTCTTTACATAAAAGCCGCCGTTTGGCGGTTTTTATCGAAATTTTCGGATAATAAAATTTGCAAGCCACCTTCGGGTGGCTTTTTTTATGGGTGAAATATGCGACTTCTCGAAGGTGCCGTAATTCAGGGCAGTAAAGGCGGTGGCGGCAGCGCCCATACGCCGGTAGAGCAGCCAGACGACCTGCTGTCTATCGCCAAATTAAAAATGCTGCTGGCTATCTCTGAAGGTGAGATTCAGGGTGATTTAACCGCGCAGCAGATTTACCTGAACGATACTCAACTGGCGAACGAAGACGGCACCTATAACTTTACCGGTGTCGTGTGGGACTGGCGCAGGGGAACACAGGACCAGACCTATATTCAGGGCATGCCTGAAGTAGATAATGAACTTTCAGTAGGCGTTGCAGTGACGCAGGCTGTCGCATGGACCCGCCAGTTTTCAAACCTGACGCTCGATGCCATTCGTATCAAGCTGAGCTTGCCGGTGCAGTATCAGTATAAAGACAATGGCGACATGGTAGGTACCGTGACGCAGTACGCTATTGACCTTTCAACAGACGGCAGTTCATGGGGCACCGTTGTTAATGGCAGCTTCAATGGTAAAACCACCTCTGAATATCAGCGCGATCACCGCATTGATTTACCTAAAGCAACATCCGGCTGGTCTATCCGGGTGCGCCGCATCACCACAGACTCGACATCCTCAAAGCTGGTTAACGGCTTCAAGGTGTTTTCTTTTGCGGAGGTCATCGACAGCAAACTTCGCTATCCCAACACCGCACTGCTTTATATTGAGGTCGATGCGAGCCAGTTCAGCGGACAGGCTCCTAAGGTAACCTGTAAGCCAAAAGGGCGTCTGGTTCGCGTCCCAACAACTTATGATCCTGTCACGCGCACCTATGCTGGAACATGGCAGGGTGATTTCAAATATGCCTATACCAATAACCCGGCATGGATTTTCTATGACCTTGTACTGGATAAAATTTTTGGCATGGGGACGCGTGTGGATGCCACCATGATCGACAAGTGGGAGCTGTACAGCATTTCGCAGTACTGCGACCAGATGGTGTCAGACGGTTCGGGCGGCACGGAGCCGCGCTTTACCTGTAACGTTTTCATTCAGAACCAGCAGGACGCTTACACAGTACTGAAGGACATTGCGGCGATATTCCGTGGCATAACTTTCTGGGGTAACAGCCAGATTTTCGTTAATGCAGACGTGCCGCAGGTCGATTCAGATGGAAATGTTGACGTTGATTTCGTTTATCACGCCGCTAATGTCATTGACGGCCTGTTCACTTATGCTGGTGGTAGTTACAAAAACCGCTATTCGTCCTGTCAGGTGAGCTGGTCCGATCCGATTAACCACTATTCCGACACTGTTGAGGGAGTCTACGACTCAGACCTGGTACAGCGATACGATGTGCGCGAGATGAGTCTCACCGCCATTGGCTGTACCTCTCAGAGCGAGGCTCACCGACGCGGTCGCTGGGCCATCCTTTCTAACGCCAAAGACGGTACGGTTTCATTCGGTGTCGGCCTGGACGGCTACATTCCGATCCCCGCTGAAATTATCGGTGTGGCGGACCCGTTCCGCAGCGGCAAGCAGAACGGTGGCCGCATCAGCGCGGTAAATGGCCTGCGCATCACGCTCGACCGTGCTGTTGATTACGCTGCAGGTGATCGGCTGGTTGTAAACCTGCCGGACGGCACCGCGCAGACCCGCACAATCGGCAGCATCAGCGCCGATAAGAAAACGGTCAGTGTGAATACTGCTTTCCGCATTGCGCCGATGGCTGGCGCGGTCTGGGCTATCGACAGTAATAATCTGGCTATTCAGTATTTTCGCGTTACATCAGTAGCCGGTAATGATGACGGCACATTTACCATTACCGGCGTGCAGCACGATCCGAACAAGTACCGCTACATTGATGACGGTGTGCGTATTGAGCCAGCACCAATCACGGTCACGCCCATCAGCGTGCTTAAGGCACCGGCCAACATCAAAATCAGCGAGGTCAGTTTCGTTGAGCAGGGGCTTTCAGTCTCATCAATGCAGGTAACGTGGGACCGTGTTGAGGGTGCAATCAGCTATATGGCTCAGTGGCGCAAGGATAAAGGCGACTGGATCAACGTCGCAGTCACCAGCGCTCAGGGGTTCAGCATTCAGGGAATTTACACCGGCGTCTATGATGTCCGTATGCGTGCTGTCAATGCAGCAGAGGTATCTTCCCCGTGGGGCTACGCTGACTCGACGTCACTCATTGGCAAAGCAGGTAAGCCAGGCACGCCGGTTAACCTCCGTGCCACTGACAATGTGGTTTGGGCAATCGATGTAACGTGGGCGTTTCCTGATGGTTCCGGTGATACCTCGTACACAGAGATTCAGGTGGCTACTACGGCAGACGGGCAGAACCCGCAGTTTCTGGCTTATGTTCCTTACCCCGGAGTCAGCTATCAACACGGCCCTATGCCCGCTGGTGTTCGCCGCTGGTATCGCGCCCGGCTGGTGGATCGCATCGGTAACACTGGCGACTGGACAAATTTTGTTGGCGGGGCCAGTAATGTTGATGCGACTGCGTTGCTGGGCGATATCACTGAGCAGGTCCTGAAAACGGATGTCGGTAAGCAGCTCATCGCAAAAGTTGATACCAACATTGATGCAATGCTGCAGAACGCTCTCAACCTTGATGCAACGGTTGATCACCAGATGGCAATCGCGGGCGCAGCTAACCAGAACCGCGCCGACATCCTTACAGTTAAACAGACCATCGCAACGAACGACCAGGCTTATGCACAAAGGTTTGAGCAGGTGCAGGCGGCAGTCGGTGACAACGTGGCAGCAATACAGCAGACCTCTACGGCGCTGGCTGACACCAACGGCAAGCTATCAGCACAGTACTCAGTAAAAGTAGCGGTAGACAGCAATGGTAGACAGTACGTGGCAGGCATGGGGATTGGCACCGAGAACAGTCCTTCAGGCATGCAGACACAAGTGCTGTTCCTGGCTGACCGCTTCGCAGTGATGTCTCAGGTTGGCGCTACGCCGAAAACCTTCTTTGCCATTCAGAATGGGCAGACCATCATTAATCAGGCATTCATAGGTGATGCGACGATCACAAGCGCAATGATCGCGGCATATATTGAGTCTACGAATTATGTTGCAGGAGCTACGGGGTGGAGGCTCAGCAAAGACGGTACCTTTGAAAATAATGGTTATGAGCCCGGCAATGGTCGGATGGTGCAAACGAATAACCAGATAAGCGTTTACGACGGAAATGGTGTATTACGCGTCAGAATCGGGAAACTTACCTAATGGCGTTTGGCTTTGGGACGTGGGATGCCAGCGGCGTCGATAATAATACTGGGCTCGTCAAGATAAACGCGCTCGCCGTTATGCCTATTGACGCCACTAGTAATTACAATCAGACATTTTCTTTACCTGCCGGTTATTCACTGGATTATCTTTTTCAGGCGAGTGGTGACAGGAATGGTAATGGCAGAAAGAAGATATATGTAAGCGGCTCAAACATTATTGTAGGCCAGGTATCAAGCTCTGATTATTCGGCTGGAACCTTTCCCAATGTTCCGGGGAATATATTGGTGTTCGTGAGGTGATATGTCCTATGGATCAATGCTGACAGACTCAGCAGACGTGCCATTCTATATTGGCGACACAATGCCATTAACACTTCTTGAAAAGCGCGTGCTTAGTGTGCCTGGAGTTTCAGGGAGTGGCGCCGTTATAAATTTATTTAACAATGATGGAGTCATCAGGTTTGTTTTTGTTAACAGCAATGGCACCCAAGGCAACCGCCAAAACACTTGTGAAGTGATGGAGTTATCTGGAGGAATCTGGAGTTTACGCTGTGCTGGAGGGGTAAGAACGGTCAACGTTTATATCTTTGGTTACCAATTTCAGCCAGTTCCTGCATGGGGGATTCAAATTAATGACTCTCAGGGCCGGTGCATTTTAACTAATGAGACAAAGGTACTGCGAGATGTGCAGAAACTCGGGGATGAAGGATCTGACTCGGGATCAGGCTTTAACGCTAACTTCACATTGGCTGGCGAGTGGGCAGTTGCTCCAGCTTATACTGGAAGCTATGTAGGCACAGTAAGCCAAGGCGGGCAGGTTTATCCAGTAGTGGCTCAGTATGCAAGCAGTGCAAGGTTTAACGGCAGCACAACTCAAATCACCAGCGGCTATATAGGCAACCTTAATAGTGGAGGCGGGGGCACAGGCACTCTGACCAACTACCGAAACCGGCTTGTAGCAGTCAATGTTCAGAGATATTGAAATATTCGATCATTATGATTGATAAATAATGTTGATGAATATTTGCGTTGTAGGTATAAGAGATGAAATTTTACAAGGATGATGAAATGAAAAGTATTCTCTTATGCTTAGTTTTTTCCGCACTTGCGGGATGCCAGTCATTGCCACCACAACAGTGTTCAGCAACGGCGCGGATAGGTGGCCAGGACATGACAGTGCCAATTTACGGCGTCAAGAAAGTGGCAAATCAGACTAAGTATTATGCTGGAAATCCATTCGGTTGGCGGTGGGTATCGAAATCGAACTTCACCGAAAGCACCTGCGACAAATAGTAAATAACTTAAATCATTGAACTCAACCAACGTGCCGGAGTTTCGCGCAATCCGGCAGGCTCTTGCTTCCTATTGCAACACATCTTGGCTAGGATTTATCCCATCTTTTACTTTGGGGATAAGGATATAAGAGATGAGGAACATAATTTTAGGGGCGTTGGCTGCGATTATGCTAACCGGGTGTGTGAACTCATACACTTATAGGAATGATTATAAGCCGCTTGAAACTTTCTATACCCCTAAGCCAGCCCAGAATGTTCAGGAGTGCATCCTCGCTGAGTGGCAACAACACCCACTAGGGTATCCTGTAAATCAGCAAAAAACAGGTAAATATTTCAGCGTATTGAGTGTGGCAGACAACGCAGACTCCTTTGAGGAAAATGGTAAAACTGTAGTTAACTATTACTCGCTACGAGGATCACTTGACCCATGGCGGGGAATAAAAAAGAGAACAGCAGCCATAAAGCGCTGCTTGTAAATTCAAAATAAAAACCCGGCCACCGCGCCGGGTTTTTTATTGCCCGGAGAAAGCCATGCCAGCAGGCACTATTGCACTAACCAATAACTCAACAGCTGTGACAGGCTCTGGGACCAGCTTCACAACTGAGCTTAAAGCGAACGATTTTATCGTTGCGGTTGTTGGCGGCATTACTTATACGCTCGGCATGCAGTCGGTCAACTCAGCAACAGGCGTTACTCTCATTACTGCGTACAACGGACCTAACGCATCTATTGTGGCATGGACTGTAGTCCCAAATGCGGCACTTGTCGGGATTACTGCACAGGTGGCCGCCGATGTTGCGAAAGCTATTCGCGGGCTTAATCTGGACAAGGCTAACTGGCAACAGGTTTATTATGGGAGCGGCAATATAACCGTTACCCTGCCTGATGGAAGTCAGTACACCGGCCCCGCATGGAGCACGCTGAGTAACTCATTAAACAAAAAAGCAGGGAGCGGAGAAAACTCAGACATAACATCGTTGAGTGGTATTTCAGGTACTATCGCGCTGAAGAAAGGCGGCTCTGTTAGCTATGAAAACCCTGCTAACTCCTCTCAGCAATTAGGTTTCCTTAGCTATGACTACACCAATGGTGTTCTTAACATAGGTAACACGTTTAGTGAGTTTAAGGTAAAAGCTTATTCTCGCGTCGATTTTCGCTCGACCGACGCTGCTGTATCAACCAGCAATAATCCTGGATGGGTTTCACTATATGCTGGGTCTGTTATGGCTAATGCATGGGTGGCTGGCGCTACTGGCGGTCTTATATACGGCGGCGCTGTCCGCTCTGCACTTCAAATAGGAACAGGTAATGCCCGGTCGGCAACAATGCAGTATTACCTGAACAGTGGTGTAGATGAGAATATCCTTTTTACGCTTCTTATAGGTGGTACTGCGACTAACTTCAGGCTGAACAACGCCGGGTACGGTATCGCCCCATCGGGATGGACAACGGCATCTGATGAGAGGATTAAGGACAAAAAAGAGATTATCCAGAATCCACTGGACAAAATGAAACTAATCCGTGGTTATACGTGGATCAGAAAGGACATTAAGGCCAGCGGCATTGGTTTTCTGGCTCAACAGGTTCAACAGGTTTTCCCTGAAAGTGTCATGAACCTTGGAGACACTACCTTAAAAGATGGCACAGTAGTCGAAGATACGTTGGCTCCTGACACGACAGGTGTAGCAGCAGGTCTCCATCATGAAGCAATCCTTGCTCTAATGGAAAAAATAGAATCACTTGAGGCGGCAGTAAATATGAGAGATACCGCTATCGGCGAGCTTCAGGAAAGATTAAAAGCAATAGACGGCTTAGAAGCTTAAAAAGCCCCGGCGACGGGGCAGATATAGACCGTGCCTCTCTGAGCAGGCTACGGGGTGGGTCATTTAAGATTAGTTACTCTCCGCCACTCCCGCACGATTAAAAATCCTTACCTCTCAAACCCTTTACAAATATGTGAACTGGTCCGGCTTGATCAATCATACCGAACGATATTACTGTTTATCCATACAGTACTAATCAGAGGAGGATTTATCATGCCGAGAGACTACGAGATCAAAGACGCGTTTGTAAGTGCCATCAGGACCAAGGCGGGTGCCGGGCGAATTGTCACGACCGAGGAATTCGTCAAAGAACTGGAACGGCTTAACTGGCACTTCAGCCTGCGCGAGGCAAATCAGTGGATAAAAACGAATACAACCACGTTTCGTGACGTTTCCACGCATGAGGGTGAAGCGAAGACCTACCAGCAGTTCAATCCAAACGGGGGTATCTGACATGGGATTTCCTTCACCGGCGATTGACTACATCGAGCCCAGACTCACCCTGAACGGCATGCTGATGCCTCACCCAGCCAATATGATACTGTTAGAAACACAGGAAGGATTTGTGCTGGTAGACTGCACTCTCACCGCCAAAAATGGCGAAGCAGTCGCTTTTCAACTCGGCGACTACCCGCAGGTAGGAAAATTATTCAGTACAGGGATTGTCACTTCGGACGGCGAGACAATCGACGGAAAGGGCATGGATGGGATTATCGTGCTGGGGAAGGTGACGGCTGAGATAGTGTCAGTTTATGAGCCTTGCAGGCCAATAATTTAAGTAAAAAACTTCATAATATGGCCTCAAGTTTGCATCTAAGTCATTGAATGAGTTAGGGCTGATTTTGATGCTATATTATGAAAAGATAGGGTATTGTATTGATTTAATATCTAAAAGCGCCTGATTTAAAATCCCTCGGCTGTAAGGCTGTGCGGGTTCAAGTCCCGCCCCGGGCACCATATCGCTTTACCAATAAAATTAATGATAAGCAGTGTCGTCAAGCCGCCCCTTAGAGGCGGTTTTTTTGTGCCCGGAATCTGGCATGGCTGGCACCTCACATCCTTAGGCTTTTCAACTGGCATCACGTCTCAGTGCTGAATAACCGTTCATTATCCGTGTCACTGCTTTGCCAATTCAAACCTGATTACATCTGATTTCATTCATTTTTGCGGCCTGAGTCGAATTTCATAACCTGTTGAAACAGGTTGGTTTATCGTAAAGTGGTGGGTATTATTTGCCGTTGCAGAGACGTTAACGTCAATGACCAGACCTTTCAAACATGACTCAGCCCTTTCGGCTTTACCGCCGGTTATTGGTATTGTCGCCAGCCAGTTGCTCAATCCGTATCAACAGAAAATGCTGGACGAGGTAACGCGGCAACTTAATGTTCGCGGTGCTATCACCGTGCTGTTGAGTGCCGATAGCGAAGAAGCTCTGACAGCACTCATCCGGCAGGCGAAACCGCTTGCGACGCGGGGGTTGATACTGCTACCCGGCAACCGCATTACAGATACCTGCAATTTGCCGGTGCTTGAGATTGACGCGGAGCCTGAACTGCAAGCGGATGCGCGGCGGGCAGGGGAAGTAACATCGGAATTACTGCTCGCGGAAGGGCATCAGCGGTTTGGCTTTATGCAAAGCCAGCCTGTTGAAAGTGCGCAAAAGCAGGGCTATAGCACGGCACTACAGGCGGCGGGCAGGGTGCTGAATGCTGTGCTGACTTCAGAGGCAGATGACCGTGGCGGCGCGTATCAGGCGATGATGGATTATTTGAAAAAGACCCGTGCCGCCGATCGTATTCAGGCACTCTTCTGTGAAAGCGATCTGATGGCCTTTGGTGCCATACAGGCAATCCGCGATTTTGGTCAGGGTGCCCACATTGCGGTGGCGGGATTTGGAGACAGTGAGGAAGCCCGAAGCTCTACCTGGCATCTTACCAGCTGGTCACCTGATATCAGGCAAATTATGGGCAACGCGTTAGATCGCTGGTTGGGGCAACACGCAGTCAGCAGTCAAGTGCAGGGGCAATTAGCGCGGCGCCACTCCCATTTTGGCAAAATTGCGCCAGGAGAAATGTCAGCCTGCGGCTGCGCCTTTCGGCATTAGCCAGCCTGCAACGCAGACTGGCTGAAACAGACTATCCCTGCGGTTGTCCTGCCGGGCCAACACCGCCTGGTGCGCCAACCGGCTGCTGCCCGCCCGGAGGGGGTGGTGGGGCCTCTTTGCCTGGCGGTGGTGGCGGTGGTGCATCTCTGCCCGGCGGTGGTGGTGCACAGGCAGTGAGTGTCGCAAGTATAGCCAGCATCGATAACAGGTAAGCAATACGTTTCATCGTAATTCCCTGATCAGGTAAGCGGAACGTTGAGTATAGAGAATCGCCGTAAAATTACCTGGACGAGGTAACATGTCCGAGCCAGAGAGAGAGTTCGTGACGATTATATGAGACGTCTCTCAACCCGAATAAACGGGCGATGCTTTTTGGGCCGGAGCAGGTTAAGGTGGTTCATTATTTAAGAGGAGTCGTTATGAATGGCATTATGAAGTTCGTCCGCGGATGGCTGGTGTTCTCTGTACTGTGGGGCGTATTCATGTGGTTTATGTCATGGCATCAGCAGGGTAAAGAGCCAGGCCTGGCGATTCTGACAAGTCTTTATGCTGGTTTAATCTATCAGGCGCTGATTACTATGGTTGGCCGCTATCGGGCGCGGCGGCAACAGGCAGAGTAAAGTCTGCTGCCGGAGAGGCAGCAGAACGGAGCTATTTATCCGAAATTACCGGTAAGGCGCTGATGGAAATCAGTGCTGCGCGGATCCAGCCCTTCAATCGTCACGTCTGCACCATAACGCTGATAGCGATATTCAATACCATCCAGCGCTGCGACGCTGGATGCATCCCAGATCTGCGCGTGCGTTAAGTCAATCGTCACTTTTTTCGGGTCATGCGCATAATCAAAATGCTCAAACAGATCGTTGCTGCTGGCAAAGAACAGCGGACCACGTACCTCATAGCGTACTGACTCACCATCTTCACTCAGCTGACGTTCAGCATGAATGACATGTGCAATACGGCGGGCAAACAGCAGCATCGCCAGGATTACTCCAGCGAGCACGCCCAGTGCCAGATTTCCTGTCCAGACCGTTACCGCCACTGTCAGCACCATAATCAGCGTCTCTGACCACGGCATACGTTTCAGTGTATTGGGCTGCAGGCTATGCCAGTTAACGGTTTTCACTGCCACCACCATCATGATACCGGCCAATACTACCATCGGAATTTGCGCCATTATCCGGCTCAGTCCGGTCACCAGCAGCAGCAGCACCAGACCCGCGGCCACGGTTGAAACGCGGCTGCGCGCACGGCCCAGCTCAACGTTGACGATAGTCTGACCTATCATCGCGCATCCGGCGATACCGCCATAAAATCCCGCAAGGATATTTGCCACACCCAGACCCCAGGATTCGCGGCGCTTACTGGACGGGGTATCGGTCAGGTCATCGACCAGTTTGGCGGTCAGCAGCGATTCCATCAGCCCGACAAAGGCGATACTCAGTGCGGTGGGCCAGATAATCTGCAGAGTCTGCAGGTTAAGCGGTACCAGCAGGCTGTTAAAACCGGGCAGGCCAGGACTCATCGGTCCTTCATCGCCCACGTTCGGCATGCGATAGCCCATTAATAGCGCGACGCCCGTCACCACCACAATGGCAACCAGCGGAGAAGGAACACTCTTTAACAGACGCGGTAACAACAGCACGATTGCCAGGGTCGCGGCAAAGAAGATCCACACCAGTGATGACTGGCCCCATACGTGCGGCACCTGAGCAAAGAAAATCAGCACGCCCAGCGCATTCACAAATCCCAGCATCACCGAGCGGGGGATGTAGCGCATCATGCGTGCCAGACCGGCCACGCCAAACAGAATCTGAATCACGCCGCCCATGACTACCGCGGGAAGAATATATTCAACACCGTGCAGATGAACCATCGGTCCGATAACCAGTGCGACAGAACCGGCAGCCGCCGTAACCATCGCCGGGCGTCCGCCGAGTATCGACAGGGTCAGGCAGAGCACGACCGAGGCGATGAGACTCACTTTAGGGTCTACACCGGCAATAACGGAAAAGGAGATCACTTCAGGGATTAATGCCAGCGCGGTAATTACTCCGGCAAGGCATTCGCGGGTCAGCAGCGCAGGCGAACGCAGAACGCGCCCCACACTGATATCGCCCGCCACAACGTCGGTTGCGGCAACATCATTGGTTTGAGTCATAAAGGTCTGCAGGCTCTTTAGTTGTTTTGCTCCCGCGCGAGGGGCGGGAAGATCAGGCTCATGGTGAGGGGCAGATAGTACCGGGCGATTGGCAAAGATGCCAGAAAAAGGGGGGAACTCCCTCCATGGAGTCAGTCTTACAGCGAAAAATCATCCGGGGTCTTGTGGACCACGAGGTCGAGCAGCTGGCGGTAGCTATCCAGCATTTCCCTGTCACTTTCCAGTTCAAGCCGATGAATGAGTTTGGAAATAATGGCTTTATTATTCACTGGCATGCCTGACTGCAAAATTTCTGCAATCAGGATACCCAGCATTTCCATCTCGCTGGCTGGCTTGTTGGCCGCAGGGTTAAAATAATCAGCGATTTCCTGATTGGTCCGGGGAATAATATATTGCATGTGTAAGCCCTTCAGAACAGCCCGATTCCGGTTCGGATGTCAGGACAAAAGCGATCAAAAAAACCACCGCATGGACAGATGCGATGGTACCAGTGCCACAAATTGAGCAAACAAAAATTAACCTCTGAAGGTGGAAATCCACTGACACCTTCAGAGGCGACGCAAATGCATCATTCGTTACAGAGTCGCATACAACTCGTGGCAGTAAACTTATACAATGAATAACTATCTGTAAAATCGAATTCTTTAGCAAAATGTGCCATTCACAACTTATCAAGGGGTTATAAGGATTATTCCGACACAAAAGTTGTACAAATAACCTATACAGATGGCGGGATTGGCGAACCGGGTGGAAAAAGCCGGGAAGCCGTGGCCAGCTTCCCGGGAACAAATTAGCTGAACAACACCAGTTTAGCCGTCAGCTTACGCAGGTTTTTTTTATCGCCGACGATGGCAATGCCCAGCAGCCGCCATTGCACCAGCCAGGCGTGAGGCGGCAAACCCCAGTGCGTCTGGAACAGGCGTGATAACCGGAAGCGATACACCTGCAGCTGCTGCGCCATCTGCAGCAGGCCGGGATTTCCGCATGATGGGCAATCAGCCAGTCACGCGCCTGCAAAGCCAGCCTGGCATCTTTATCGACGGGCTGAGCGGGCAGTGACCATTGCCGGTGCGAGGTGAGCTGACTGAACATCCGATCCATCGCCGCCTCTTTGATGATCGCGGGATGGTTGTACCACAGTGCATCAAACGCGTGCCAGACAGCATAAGCCAATGGGCGGTCGTCGCGCAGTGTGGTTGCAAAGCGGAGTTCACGCGGCAAGGGGTCATCAGCCTGATTAGGCGTAAGCTGCTGCGCAATCTGTTGCGGTGAAAGATAGAGCATACGATAGGTGAAGCCGCTGTGGTTGATAGCATCGCCATCATGCAACTCCTCAGGCTCCAGCATAAAAGCCGTGCCGGGACGGCTTTGATGCTGTTTGCGCCGCGAATGAAACTGCTGTACACCTTGCTCGGTCACGCCAATAAGATAGCTGTCGTGCCAGTGGGGATCCCAGGCGTGGCCAGTGAAATGGGTGCGCAATGCCTCAATACCGCTAACGGCGTCACGGCGCAAATCGATCCAGTTTGCTGATGCCTGATTCATGTTATCCGGCTCCTGATTGCGGCCTCTGGACATTCTGACGCGATCCACTAATTTTTAACAGACCGGACGCTTTTCAATCGCGTTTCGCTTTGCGTATAATAACGCCTCCACTCAATTAGATATCTTACTATTAGGCTGCTAACATTTGTCTGAGCATACGCGTACCTTTACCCACTTACTGCATCTGACCGCCCATGCCTGGCGCCTGGCGGTTGATCGTCACCTTAAAGATAGCGGCTTAAGCATGAGCAGCTGGATGGCCATCGGGCTGATTGCCAGTGAGCCGCAGCGCATGACGCAGACCGAACTGGCGCAACTGCTGGGGCTGGAAGATGCCAGTATGGTGCCGCTGGTGGATCGGCTGGTGAAACAGTCGCTGCTGACGCGGGTACAACCGCCAGAAGATCGCCGTAAACGTCACCTGGTGCTGACCGATAAAGGCAATGAAGCCTTCGCCAAAGTGAAAACCGAGGCTGATGCTCTCCGTACTGAAATGCTGGCTGATATTGATCCCGGGGATCTGGCCGTCACCGAGCGCGTCCTGCAACAACTGCTGAGCCGAATGGGAAGCATGTAGCAGTGGCAAAGCGAAATCCCTACGCAGCACGCGAGTGGTTACCGCACGAAAAACCGATGTTGCCGGGTTCGCCCTCGACGCCGCTGCATCCCATGCCAAAGCGTCTGGCATTTGGCCTGATCGGCTTACTGATTTCGCTGACCGGCGCGTTAAGCAACGCACTGGTCACCGCGAACCTGGTTAATCTGCAGGGCACCTTTGGAGCCTGGTCGAATGAGATTGCGTGGTTACCTGCGGTCTACGTGATGGGCAACATCTCTATAAATCTGCTGCTGGTAAAATTCCGACAGCAGTTTGGCCTGCGTGTCTTTACTGAAGCCTTTCTGGTGCTTTATGTACTGGTCGCATTCTTTCATTTATTCGCTAACGACCTGAGCTCGGCGATCATTGTGCGCACCGCCCATGGCATGGTGGCGGCGGCGCTCAGCTCACTGGGCATCTACTATCAGGTTCAGGCCTGGCCCGCAAAACATCGCCTGAAAGCGCTGGTGATTGGCCTGACGGTCTCTCAGCTGGCTATTCCGCTGGCCCGCTTATTTTCGTCAGAATTACTGCAGCTCAACGAGTGGCGTGGCCTTTATCTGTTTGAACTCGGTCTGGCACTGATCGCGCTGGGTGGGGTGCTGCTGGTGAAACTGCCACCAGGCGATCGCATTAAAACCTTTGAAAAGATGGATTTCCTGACCTTCGTTCTGCTGGCGCCTGGCATGGCGCTGCTGTGCGGCGTGCTGACGCTGGGTCGCATTGAATGGTGGTTCACCACGCCGTGGTTGGGAATCTGTACTGCAATTGCCCTGACGCTGATTGTCGCGGCGATTGTTATTGAGCATAACCGGCGTAACCCCCTGATTAACACCCGCTGGCTGAGCAGCGGCATGATGGTGCGGCTTGGCATTGTCATGGTCATGATCCGTATCGTACTGGCGGAACAGAACACCGGCGCGATCGGCTTTTTGCAGCAGATGGGTTTGCAGAACGATCAAATGCGCGGTCTGGCACTGGCGATCATGGCCGGGGTTATCGTGGGCATCGCCGCCAGCGCACTCACCATCAAACCCAATCATCTCAACTGGCCGATTGTCGCCTCGCTGGTGGTGATGATTATCGCCTCGCTGATGGATGCGCAATCCAGTCCGCTGACCCGTGGCCCCGAAATGTATCTGAGCCAGTTTTTGCTGGGCTTCAGTAGCGCCTTTTTCATGGCACCGGCGATGCTGATGGGCATTGGTAGCGTGGTGACCCAGCCAAAAAACCTGGTGAGCTTTGTGGTGCTGTTTGGCATGAGTCAGAACCTGGGTGGACTGATCGGCTCAGCGATCCTTGGCACTTTTCAGGTCTGGCGGGAAAAATATCACTCCAGCCTGCTGGGCGATCAACTCTCACTGCTCGATCCTAACGTTACCGAACGGCTAAGCCAGTACAACGCGCTATTTAATTCACTGGTGGGTGACGACGTTCTGCGCGGTGCGCAGAGCACCACCCAGTTACAGACGGTCGCCACGCTACAGGCTAATGTGCTCGCCTACAACGATACCTATCTGTTAACCGCTGCGCTGGCTCTGGTGACTCTGATGTGGGTCATCTGGCGTTTAACCCGGCGTCGTTATCTTGACTGGCGTCAGGCACAATTTAATCTGCGTGAGCAGCAACAGCTGGCTGCGTTACAGGAATCAACGGAGAAACAATGAGTCAGCAGGATGAGCTTCAGGCGGCAGAACGCGAACGTGCAAACCGTCGACGTATTCTTTCGATAGCCGCTGGCAGCGGTATTGTAGTGATTGGCGTACTGGTTATCCTGTATGCCTGGCAGCTTTGGCCTTTTACCAGCGCAATACAAAGCACCGAGAATGCCTATGTGCGCGGTCAGGTGACCTTTATCAGTCCGCAGGTGAATGGCTATCTCACCTCGGTAAAGGTCATCGATCTGCAGCCGGTGAAGAAAGGGCAGTTGCTGATGACGATTGATGATCGTATCTATCGTCAGCGGGTGCATCAGGCGCAGGCGCAACTGGCGATGAAGCAGGCGGCTCTGAAAAACAATCTGCAGCAGCGGCGCAGCGCAGAAGCGACCATCCAGAGCAATAAAGCGGCGCTGGAAAACGCGAAAGCGCAGGCACTGAAAAGCGGCTTTGATCTCAAACGCGTTGAGAATCTTGCGGCGGATGGATCGCTGTCGGTACGTGAGCGCGACGCCGCCCGCGCAGCAAACGCTCAGGCCCAGGCCCAGGTCCGCCAGGCTGCCGCGCAGATCGCCGTCGCGCAGCAGAACCTGCAAACCGTTATCGTTAATCGCGACGCGCTGGAGGGGGATGTCGAGAGCGCCCGCGCCGCGCTGGAGCTGGCGGAGATCGATCTGGCGAATACCCGGATTACCGCGCCTGATGATGGCCAGCTCGGTCAGCTGTCAGTGCGAACCGGCGCCTATGTCACGGCCGGTACGCGCCTGACCTCGGTAGTGCCCAATCACAAATGGATCATCGCGAACCTGAAAGAGACTCAACTGGCCCATATCCGGCCTGGCCTGCCGGTGACGATTCGGGTCGATGCACTGGATGGCAAACGCTTTAACGGGCAGGTGGAATTTATCTCGCCGGCAGCCGGCTCAGAGTTCAGCGCTATTTCACCTGACAATGCCACGGGTAACTTCGTTAAAATTGCGCAGCGTATTCCGGTTCGGATCCGTATCAACGAGCAGGATATGCAGCAGCTGCGCCCGGGCATGTCGGTTGAAGTCGATATCGATACCGCAGCCCAGGCCGCCGATGAGGGCGCACAATGATGCGTCGCGGCTTACTGGTAAGTGCGCTGATGCTGGCGCTGACCGGCTGCGCCACGCAGGTTGAAAAGGCACCGTCCTCTCTGCCGATCCCCGCCGCCTGGCGCAACAGTGTCGGGCCTGCTGCTGCGCCGGAAGCGGAGTGGTGGCGCGCGTTTCATGATGCGTATCTCAACCGGCTGGTCACACAGGCGCTGCGCAACAATCCTGATATTCTCACCGCGCGTTCCAGAGTGGATCAGTATCGCGCCCAGCTGCGCGCCACGCAGGGTGATGAATTTCCGACCCTCAGCGCCGGCGTAGCGGCGACCCGTGAGCGAACGCTCTCGTCAGTGACGGGCCAGCCCTATGAAACCGATGTTTTTCAGGGGTTGTTACAGGCAAATTACGAGGTTGATCTCTGGGGAGCGCGTAGCAACAGCGTCTCGGCGTCGCAGGCAAGCTTAGCGGCGCAGCAGGCCGCCGCGTCTGCTGCAGAGCTGACCATTGCCAGCTCAGTGGCATCGGGTTATCTCAACCTGTGCGCGCTGGATGAACAGTTACGGGTCACCGAGGCGACGCTGGCGACCCGCAACAATTCACTGAAGCTGGCCCAGCGTCAGTTTGAGAGCGGCTACACCTCAAGGCTGGAGTGGATGCAGGCCGCTTCTGAATATCAGTCGGCGAAAGCACAGATACCGCAGCTGCAGCATCAGATCGCGCAGCAGGAGAATGCGCTGAGTATCCTGGTGGGCATGAACCCGCGTAGCATTGCCCGCCGTCAGCAGTTTGACCAGATTCTACCGCAGCAGATGCCGTCGCTGCTGCCGTCCGAACTGCTTAATCGCCGCCCGGATATTGTGCAGGCGCAGCGTCAGTTACTGGCCGCAGATGCCAGCCTTGCCTCATCGCGCGCTAAGCTGCTGCCAGGGCTGAACCTCACTGCCACCGGCACCCTGCAGAGTTCGGTGCTGCACCAGCTCGCAGACAATCCATTCCGGCTCTGGAGCGTGGGCGGCAGCATTCTGGCACCGTTGCTGAACCGTGAAGCGCTGACGGCACAGGTTGATGTCTCAATGGCAACGCGCAATCAGGCGCTGTACGGCTATGAAAAAGTGGTGCGCAACGCCTTCTCGGAAGTCAACGATGCCCTGGACGCTATCCGACAGCGTGAGGCACAGCTTCAGGAACTGCAAAAGCAGGAAACTTACGTAACCGAGGCGCTGCGCATTGCCCGCAACCGCTATCAAAATGGCTACGCTTCCTATCTGGATGAACTGGATGCGCAGCGAACCCTGTTTTCAACTCAGCTGAATCGGGTGGCCGTTAAAAATAATCTGTTGCTGGCGCAGATCGATCTCTATCGCGCACTGGGCGGTGGCTGGGCACCCGCCTCCACACAATGACTGTCCGGGCCGATCCAGCCGCAGTAAGAGTTTCTGCGGCCCGGATCGGCCTCTGCGCAGACGCCGCGACTGCGCATTTTACCTCGCGTTAATCCCTCAAATAACCACCCAAAACCTATACATACTTCTGCTTACCTGTCTTTACATTCGATGGTATCATGCGCGGGTTTTGAACCAGCCAGCCGGAAAAATGCACGTAATGTTAAGCTGGTGTTGGATGATTTTTACGTTTAACTCACTGATAAAAAAGATCAAAGAAGGGACTCGTTATGATCAAAAAAACAATTTTTTCGCTGGCTGTGGTCGCTGCATGATTAACCGGCTGCGCATGCACGCCGCCGATTCATAACGTGAATCAGGCCCTCACTCAGCATGACAGTGATAATCAGATGAAACTGGCGATCATTGAGGCGGGTATTGGCCGGAAACAGCTGATGACACCCGTTTCGCCTGGTGTAATCAATGGTCGTCTGGCCCAGCGTGATGTTGTGCCGACCATCCGCATTACTTACACCAGACAGAATTACCGCATTGAGTCTGTCGGCAGTGAAAACCTGAGAGCGGGACAGGGTGTGATCCTCAATAACGACAACGACTGGATGGCCAATCTCGATCAGGATATTCAGTTGCGGCTGTCGGCCCTGGCCGCCCGGTGATCGGCGTGCTGTTGCAATAATGGGTCGACAGGCTCGCTAAGCATAAAGTTCTGCGGCAGCCGGCCGACAAATCAGATGAGCTGCTATTGATGAATCCTTGAGTAAACCTCTACCGTGAGAACCTGATTAGGGTTCGGCAGGTTTTCCGGTACGCACTTTTTTTGCAGAAGGCAGGAGTGACGATCCAATGAACGCCGACTCCACACGTATGATGAAAAGAGTGTTGAGATGAAACTCGCTTACTCACTGGTCGACTGGCAGGCACTGGCTCCGGGTTTAAGCGCGCCAGATGCCTGGCAGGACTGGGCGCAACAGAGCAGGGCCATCGACCCCTTAGCGGCGATGGCAAAGCCGCAATACTTACCGATGATGACGTCGCGTCGTCTGAGCGGCGGCAGCCGTGCGGCGGTAGAGTGTGGGCTGGCGCTTCTGGCACGGCAGAAGGCAGACGCTATCGTGTTTACCAGCCGTCACGGTGAACTGGAGCGTAATCTGCGTATTCTTAATACCCTTGCAGATCAACAGTCAATGTCACCTACAGACTTTGCCATGTCAGTTCACAATTCGGCGGTTGGCAGCCTGACCATTGCGGCAAAAGCGCCGCTGGTCTCGACCTCCATTGCGGCAGGCATGGACTCTTTTCAGCAGGGATTGATTGAAGTCAGCGCTCTGCATCAGGCGGGTTATCAGCAGGTGCTGCTGGTCGACTTCGACGGCATCGTGCCGGACTATTATCTGCCGTGGCTGGCGGATCAGCGCGTGAATTTTCCTTATGCGGTGGCACTGCTGCTGCGTGCGGGCGAACAACTGTATTGCACTGGCTGTAAAGGCGAAGAGAAGAGGGCAGAAACGCTGTTACCGCAGAGCCTGCGTTTTCTGCAGCAATGGCTGGCGGCTTCGCCCACCTTCAGCCTGGCAGGCGAACGCCTGACATGGCACTGGGAGAGAAGTCATGGCTGATTGCTCACAACCCGCTCAGCACTCAGGCAGCCGCCTTAACTACTGCTGGCGACTGGTGATGACGGCCGTCAATTTTACGCTGTTTGGGCTGGGCGGACTGCTGCTGTCACTGATTGGCTTCAACCTGCTACTCCTGATCCAGCGCGATTCTCTGCGCCGCCGGCTGCTGGCCCGACGCGCTATCGCCTTTAGCTTCCGCTGCTTTCTGCGTTTCTGCCGGATGACCGGCGTTTACGACTACCGCATTGAAGGCGCAGAGCTGTTGCAACAGGATCGCGGATGCCTGATTGTCGCTAATCATCCGTCACTGATCGACTACGTGATGATCGCGTCGGTACTGCCAGAGATGGATTGTCTGGTAAAGGCCGATCTGCAAAAAAATCCCTTTATACGTGGGGTGATTCGCGCCGCCGATTATCTGATCAACAGTGAAGCGGAGACGCTGCTGCCGGACAGTCAGCAGAGACTGGCGCGCGGCGACAATATCCTGATTTTTCCGGAAGGCACCCGTACCCGTTACGGTCAGCCGCTGACTCTGCAGCGCGGAGCCGCCAATATTGCGGTGCGCGCCGGATGCGATCTGCGCGTGGTTCACATCACCTGCAGCCAGCGTATGCTTGATAAACAGAGCCGCTGGTATCAGATTCCGCCGGTTAAACCGCTGTTTACCGTGCGAGTAAAGTCACGAATCGACAGTCAGTCGTTTTGTGAAAGCAATCCCGATGCGCAGCCACTGGCCGCGCGTCGCCTGACCCGCCACTTAGAGCAGGCGCTGGTCCCCCAGAACAGGTAAGACGAAAACCGGTATGGATTCATTAATTAACGATATCAAACAGATGATTATCGACACGCTGAACCTTGAAGATCTCAGCCCTGATGATATTGAGACTGACGCTGCCCTGTTTGGCGACGGGCTGGGGCTGGACTCAATTGATGCACTGGAACTTGGCCTGGCAGTGAAAAATCGCTACGGCGTGACGCTCTCTGCGGAAAGTGAAACCCTGCGTGCCCACTTCTTCTCTGTCGCGACGCTGGCCGCGTTCGTCAACCAACAGCGCGGCTGAAAGCGGAGACAATCTTATGATGAACAAAGAAGAGATTTATCAGGAAGTGACTTCGCTGCTCACCAGCCTGTTTGAAATTGCGCCCGAGGATATCCACCCCGAGGCGCGTCTGTATGAAGATCTCGAGCTCGACAGCATTGATGCTGTCGATATGGTCGTGCACCTGCAAAAACGTACCGGCCGTAAAATCAAACCGGAAACCTTCCGCGCGGTCCGAACTGTGCAGGATGTCGTGGATGCGGTGGAACAACTGATGCGCGAAGACGCCTGATCCGTCGTGCCTGCTGCTACGCTTCGCCTGCTCAATCTGCTTACGCTGCTGGCCTGGCCCTTGCTGGTCTGGCTGGCACTGACCCAGCCGCGCTGGCAGGGACTCTTCTGGCTGCTGGCGCTGCTGTTTGGCCTGCGCTGGCTGCAACTGCGTCGTCAGCAGAACGCGCTGGGCGCGGTCATGGGCTGGCTGGCGCTGCTCGGCGCGCTGCTCTGTATCAGCAGCCAGCTGTTACGCGCTCAGCATCTGTTGCTGTGGTATCCGGTGGCGGTCAATCTGGCGATGCTGCTGGTGTTCGGTGCTTCACTCTGGAGCGCGATGCCGCTGGTGGAGCGTATTGCCCGGCTGCGTGAGCCAGAACTTCCTGCCGCCGCAGTGCCTTACACCCGTCGCGTAACGCAGATCTGGTGCCTGTTTTTTATCGGCAATGGCAGCATGGCGTTCTATACCTGTCTGCAGGGCGATCTGCGGCTCTGGACGCTGTGGAACGGTGGCATCAGCTACCTGTTGATCGGCGTGCTGATGGGCGCTGAGTGGCTGGTTCGTCAGCGTGTGAGGCGAAAAGCATGAGCGTGGCCGAGTGGCTGACAGGCGCCGATCGTGAAGTCGCCTGGCGAGGCGATCAACCCTTGATGCTCGGCGCGATGCGTCGTCAGGTGCAGGCACTTAGCCTGCGCTTAGCGGCACAGCCGGGCACGCGCTGGGGGCTCTGTTTTGACGACAGTTATCGTTTCTGTGTGGCGCTGCTGGCCTGCTGGTATGCCAGTAAAACGCCGGTGATGCCGGGTCATAGCCGCGCCGCGCTACTGAATGAGATGCAGGAGCAGCTTGATGGGGTGCTGTGCGACATGCCGCTGGCGGTCAGCCTGCCGCTGCTGACGTGGGATGAGGCAGAAGCCCAGGGCCAGCTGCCACCACTGCCTGCGAGCTCAGCGCTGATACTCTTTACCTCGGGGTCCACCGGCACACCGCGTCAGGTAATGAAGTCACTGACGGTGATGGAGCAGGAGAGCCGCTGGCTCAGCGCTCTATGGGGCGAACAGCTGCAAGGCTGCCGGGTGATTGCCTCCGTCAGCCATCAGCATCTTTACGGTTTATCGTTCCGACTTTTCCTGCCAATGACGCTCAGGCTGCCGTTTTCCGCTCAGCCGCTGTTCTACGGCGAGCAACTGGCCCAGCTCCCGCGCGACTGTCGCTATGCTTTTATCAGCAGCCCGGCTTTTTTATCGCGGCTGGACAGTACGCTTGACGCGCCCGGCTGTGAACTGATTGTCTCTGCCGGTGGCACCCTGCGCGGGCCGGATGCAGAACAGGTCTGGCAGCGCTTTGGCTGCCCGGTCAGTGAAATCTACGGTAGCACCGAAACCGGCATTCTGGCCTGGCGTCAGTGCGATCGGGCCGATGCCCCGTGGCGAAGTTTTTCTGGCGTCAGGCTTGAGCAGGTGACGCCCGAACGCTGGCAGGTCTGGTCGCCGCTGATTGCGGGTGATAACGGCCTTGCGCTGGACGACCGCCTGAATATGCAGCCCGATGGCGGATTTCAGCTGGCAGGACGTCACGATCGCATCGTGAAAATTGGAGACAAGCGCATCTCATTAAGTGAGATAGAGCGCCGACTGACCGATCTGCCGGAAATTGACGATGCCGTGGCGCTGGTGGTCACGCGTCATGATCGTCAGGCAATTGGCGTCGTGCTGTCGCTCACCAGCACGCTGGATGAAGCGGCTCTGCACCAGCACAGACAGCAATGGAAACGCCAGCTGCAGTGCTGGCTGGAACCGCTGGCGATGCCGCGCTACTGGCGGATTGTTGCCACCATTCCGGTTACCCCCCAAAGTAAACGCGCCTGGCCGCAAATAGAGGAACTTTTTCATGTTGCCGATTGAACGAAGCCGGGAGTTGCAGGCTGACAGCGCCACGCTGATTCTGCAGGTTGAAGCCGGACTGTTCTGGTTCCAGGGCCACTTTCAGACGCTGCCTATTCTGCCTGGCGTGGCTCAACTGGACTGGGTGATGCACTACGGCGTGTCACTGCTCGCGCCGGGTAAGCAGTTTGCCGCCATTGAAAACATCAAATTTCAGCAGCCGGTGCTGCCTGACTCACTTCTGCAACTGCGTCTTGACTGGGATGCTGAAAAGTCGCGCCTGAGTTTCCGTTACAGCCTGCTCAGTCACGACGGCGAGCCGAGCGCCAGCATCGGGAAGATCACGCTGTGCTAACCCTGCCGTTTACGCCTTGCGTAGTGATCCCGTGTTACAACCATGGTGCGATGATGGCATCGGTACTGGCCCGGCTGGCACCGTTTAATCTGCCGGTTATCGTCGTGGATGATGGCAGCGACACGGCGACTCAGCTTCAGCTGGCGACGCTGTACGCCGCAGAGCTCACTGTGCTGCGACTCGACAGCAATCAGGGTAAAGGTGCGGCGGTGATTCATGGTCTGCGCGCTGCGGCGGCACGCGGATTCACCCATGCCGTGCAGCTTGATGCGGACGGTCAGCATCAGGCAGAAGATCTGCCGCTGATGCTGGCGGAAGCTGAGCGCTATCCCGACGCGCTGATCTCCGGACAGCCGATTTATGACGATTCGATCCCTAAATCACGTCTTTACGGTCGCTATATCACACACTTCTGGGTCTGGATTGAAACGCTGTCGCTGTCGATCCGCGACAGCATGTGCGGCTTTCGTGTCTATCCGCTGGCCCCCACGCTGGCGCTGTGCGATCGCCGTGCCATCGGTCAGCGCATGGATTTCGATACTGAGATCATGGTGCGGCTCTACTGGCAGGGCATACGCAGTCGCTTTATCCCGACCCGCGTCACCTATCCCGCCAGCGGGCTGTCGCACTTCGATGCGCTCTACGACAATCTGCGCATCTCCTGGATGCATACCCGTCTGTTCTTCGGCATGCTGCCGCGGATCCCGCGTCTGCTGGCGATGCGTAACGCGCCAGCACACTGGTCTGTGGAAACGGAGCGGCGCGGACAGTGGGGATTACGTTTTATGCTGGCGGTGTATCGCTATGGCGGGCGGCTGCCCTTTACGCTGCTACTCTGGCCGGTCGTCGCGGTCTACTGGCTGAGCGGTCAGCGCGCGCGAAGCGCTTCACGGCAATGGCTGGCGCAGGTTACCGTCGCCGCACAGCAGCGGCAGGTTGCATTACCGCCGCGGCTTAACAGCTACCGCCATTTTCTGCGCTTCGCCGGGGCGATGCTGGATAAAGTCGCCAGCTGGCGCGGGGATTTGCATTGGGGACGGGATATCGATTTCGCGCCGGGCGCAGAAGCGATAATCCGCGCACCCACACCCCAGGGCAAGCTGATCCTGGCCTCCCATCTTGGCGACATTGAAGCCTGTCGCGCGATGGCGCAGCAGGTCAGCGGACTGGTGATTAATGCACTGGTGTTTACCGACAATGCCCGGCGCTTTCGGGCGGTACTGGAAACTATCGCCCCGCAGGCGGGGGTCAATCTGATGCCGGTCAGTGATATCGGGCCGGAGACAGCAATCCTGCTGCAACAGAAGCTGGATGCGGGCGAATGGGTGGCGATTGTCGGGGATCGTACGGCGGTCAATCCGCAACGCGGCGGCGAGCGTCGGGTCATCTGGAGCGATTTTCTGGGTCGGGCAGCACCGTTTCCACAGGGGCCGTTTGTGCTGGCGGCTGCGTTACGCTGTCCGGTGCTGCTCATGTTTGCCCTGCGGCAACAGGGTAAACTGCTTATCCACTGTGAGCCGTTTGCCGATCCGCTGCTGCTGCCCCGTGCACAACGTCAGCAGGCGCTGCAACAGGCGGTCGATCGCTATGCGCAACGGCTGGCGCATTATGCGCTGCTGGCCCCGCTGGACTGGTTCAACTTTTTCGATTTCTGGACGTTGCCTGATCACCAGGCGCACCACAAGGAGTCTGACCATGACTGAACATCATGCTGAAGTCGTGCTGACCGTTTCGTTCCACGACTGTGATCCCATGGGTGTGGTCTGGCACGGTAACTATTTCCGCTTCTTCGAAGTGGCACGCGAAGCCCTGCTGCGCAGCATCAATTACAGTTATGCCGAGATGGCTGCCAGTGGCTACGTCTGGCCGGTGGTCGATACCCGGGTTAAATATCGCCATCCCCTGCGCTGTGAAGAGACGATTCGCGTCAGTGCCCGAATTACAGAATATGAGAACCGCCTGCGCATCGACTATGAGGTGCGAAACGCGGCCGATCAGATCACCACTAAAGCGCATACGCTGCAGGTTGCGGTTGAGCAGGAGAGTCAGGCGCTGTGCTTTGTTTCGCCCGATATTTTACTGGAACGTTTAGGAGTAAAAGGATGCTGAAAATAGTGCTTACCGGCCTGCTATTGTGGGCCAGTGCGGCCAGCGCAGTCACACTGGATCAGCTGCAGCAGCGTTTTGCCAGCCAGCCAGTGATCCGGGCCGACTTTACCCAGACGCGCACCATTTCAGGTATGCGTCAGCCGCTGGTGTCGCACGGTCAAATGCTGATCGCCCGTGAGCAGGGGTTATGGTGGCATCAGCAGACGCCGTTTGTGATGACACTGCTGCTGGATGATAAGCGCATGGTGCAAAGCCTTAACGGCCAGAAGCCCCAGGTGATCACCGCTGACAGCAATCCGCAGATGTTCCAGTTCAATCATTTGCTGCGGGCGCTGTTCCAGGCTGACCAGAAGGTCCTTAACGAAAATTTCAGCGTGGCCTTCAGCGATCGTGGCAACGGCGCCTGGACGCTGGACCTGACGCCCAAAGCTGCGCCGCTCAACAAAATCTTCAACCGTATCTCGCTGGCGGGTAATACCTTCCTGGACAGCATCAACCTGGATGATAAGCAGGGCGATAAAACCGAGATTCAGCTCAGTAACACCCGCATTGAACCGCCGCAGTTAAGCGACGAGGAGCAGGCACGTTTTGCCGGGCCGTAACGATCGGCTGCTGGCGATCCTGTGGCTGGCCATCTGTCTGCTGCTGGCGGCGGCGCTCGCTTTTCTGTTGCCGCGCAGCCAGCTCAACAGCAGCGTGCTGGCTTTGCTGCCGCAACAGAATCTGGGCGCAGCACCGCCTGCGCTACAGCAGGCTTTTATGCAGCGGCTGGATCGCCAGATGGTGTGGCTGGTTTCACCCGGTGAGCAGGACGATCCGCAGGTCGCTGCCTGGTGGCTGGCGCAGTTGCGTGCGCTGCCTGACCTGAAGCTTGTGCAGGGCGATCTTGATGCACAGCAGCAGCAGCAGTGGGGCCGTTTCGCCTGGCAACACCGCAATGGTCTGCTTGATGAGTCGACACGCAGCCGCTTGCAGAACGGGGGTGAGGCGCAGGCAGACTGGCTGCTGGCGCAGCTTTTTTCAGCTTTCTCGGGCGTCAGCAGCAGAGAGTTGCAGGGCGATCCTTTGATGCTGGTGCGCGGTTCACAGCTGGCGCTGGCTCAGAATGCCGGACGTATGACGCTGCATGATGGCTGGCTGACCGTAAAAGACGAGCAGGGTAAGCAGTGGTATTTTCTGCATGGCGAACTGGCGAACAATGCTTTCAGTATGCAGCAGAGCCATGCGCTGGTGACCCGGCTTAGCGCGCTGGAGCAGCAGCTTAAAAGCCGCTGGCCGCAGGCGAAACTGCTGACGCGGGGTACTGTCCTGTTCAGCGACAACGCCAGCCAGCGTGCGCAGCACGATGTTAAAACCCTGGGGAGTGTAACGCTGGGTGGCGTCGTCCTGCTGGTGCTGCTGGTCTTCCGATCACTGCATCCATTGCTGCTGACGGTGACGTCTGTGGCGGTAGGCGCGATGGCAGGCACAGTGGTGACGCTGCTTTGCTTCGGTGAGCTGCATCTGATGACGCTGGTGATGAGTCTGAGTATTGTCGGCATCTCGGCGGATTACACGCTCTATTATCTCACTGAGCGTATGGTTCACGGCGCACAGCAGTCACCGTGGCAGAGCCTGCGCAAAGTCCGCGGTACGCTGCTACTGGCGCTTGCGACCACCGCGATTGCCTGGCTGCTGATGCTGCTCGCGCCCTTTCCCGGACTGCGTCAGCTGGCGGTGTTTGCCGCCAGCGGATTAACCGCATCCTGTCTGACGGTAATTCTGATCACGCCGTGGCTGGTACGTGGATTACCGGTGCGTCCGGTGCCGCTGATGGTGCCGCTGGCGCGCTGGCTTGCCGCCTGGCGTCGCCAGCGAGGGTTGCGTGTCGGATTACCTGTATTGATGGCCATCTTCGCCCTGACCGGAATCGCTCAGTTAAAGGTAGATGATGACATCGCGCATCTGCAAAGTGCCCCCGCACAGCTGCTTGAACAGGATCGCCAGCTCGCTACTCTGACCGGCCAGCGTGCCGATCAGACCTGGTTTGTGGTCTGGGGCGATGATGCTCAGCAGACGCTGCAGCGGCTGGAAATACTGGCACCGGATCTCCATCAGGCACAGCAGCAGGGCTGGCTGCAACATTATCGTCTGCTGCCGCTGAAGTCGCTGGCGCAGCAACAGCAGGATCTGCAGCTGCTGAAACAGGCCGTTCCGACGATTACGGCCCGCCTGCAGCAGGCGGGAATTGCCCTTGCCGCGCCGGATCTGACGCCAATGCCGGTAACACCCGATGCCTGGCTGTCGGGTCCGCTGAGTGAGGGCTGGCGTCTGCTGTGGCTGACGCTGCCGGACGGGCAGAGCGGTGTTCTGATCCCCACCAGCGGCGTAAAAAATAGCGCCGCACTCGCAGAGCTGGCTAAGCAGCATCCTGGCGTCAGCTGGATCGATCGCAAGGCGAGTTACGATGCGCTGTTCAGTTTCTGGCGTACCCTGCTTGGCGGATTACTGGCACTGGCGCTGCTGCTGATCACCCTGAGTTTTGTAATGCGCCTGGGATTAAAGGCGGGCTTACGCAGCGCGCTGCCGTCGGTGCTGTCGCTGGCGATGGCGCTGGCAACGCTGGGCTGGATCGGCGCATCGCTGAACCTGTTTGCGCTGCTGGCGCTGATTCTGGTGCTGGGGATCGGCATTAACTACACGCTCTTTTTCAGCAACCCACAGGGTACACCAATGACTTCGTTGCTGGCGGTATCGCTGGCGATGATCACCACCTTACTGACGCTGGGCATGCTGGTATTCAGCAGCACCAGCGCGATTGCCAGTTTTGGCACCGTATTATGCAGCGGCATCTTCAGCGCTTTCCTGCTGTCACCGCTGGCGATGCGACCCACCCGATCAAGGAGTAAACGATGATCCGCGCCGCCTGTATTCTGCTGACGGCTCTGCTGCTCAGCGCCTGTGCCGGACCGGCACCCGACAGCAGCCGTCCCACCGCCTGGCTGAAACCGGGCGTGAAGGTGACGCTGCCGCCGCCAGGCATCCGTCCCGCCTTTCAACAGCAGCAGTTGCTGACCGGCCAGGTTAAAGGCCAGAGTCAGTCACTGCTGGTGCTGCTCAGTGCTGATGAACAGCAAATTGATCTGGCGGGGCTCTCTTCGGTGGGTATTCGACTCTTCAGTCTGCGCTATGATGCCAGCGGTATTCATACCCAGCAGTTGATGCCGCTGCCACAGATGCCGCCCGCGAGTCAGGTTCTGGCAGACATCATGCTCAGCTACTGGCCGCTGGATGCCTGGCAAAAACAGCTGCCGCCAGGCTGGAAGCTGCAGGATAAGGGATTAAAGCGACGGCTGATCGATGCCGATAACCAGCTGGTAACGGAGATTGATTATCTGCAACGGGGTAATCAGCGCCAGCCAGTCAGCATTCGGCAGCATGCCTTTGGCTATCAGATCCGCATTCAACATCTGGACGCCTCATGATTTATATCTCTGCTATCGGCATGCTGAATGCCCTGGGAAATGACAGCCAGCAGATCGCGGCCAGCCTGAAAAAAGGTGAGGCACCCGGTATGCAGTTGCGTCATGGCTGGCTGAGCGGTGATCGCGCCTGTTGGCTTGGCAGAGTTGAAGGTGAGCTGCCAGCGATTCCTGCTGTCCTTAGCGCGCATAACACCCGCAACAACCAGCTGCTGCTGGCCGCGCTGATACAAATCCGTCCGACGCTTGACGCGGCGATTGCACGCTATGGCGCCAGCAGAGTGGCAATTGTACTGGGGACCAGCACCTCGGGGGTGGATGAGGGGGATCAGCAGATTTGCGGCGGCCAGCCCGATTATCACTACCAGATGCAGGAGCTTGGCGATCCGTCACGTTTTCTGGCGCACTACCTGCAGCTCGATGGCCCGGCCTATACCATTTCTACCGCCTGCTCTTCCAGCGCCCGCGCCATTATCAGTGGTGAGCGGCTGATCGCGGCAGGGCTGGCGGATGTCGCGCTGGTGGGCGGTGCAGACTCGCTGAGTCGGATGCCGATCAACGGTTTCGACAGTCTGGAATCGCTCTCTGAGCGTCGCTGCGCGCCGTTCAGCCGCGAGCGTGACGGCATCTCGATTGGCGAAGGAGCCGCGCTGATGCTGCTGACGCGGGAACCGCAGCCGCTGGCGCTGTTGGGTGCGGGTGAATCCTCCGACGCCTGGCACATGTCTGCGCCTCATCCGCAGGGCGAAGGCGCTGAACGGGCGATGCGAATGGCGCTGCAACAGGCGAATCTGTTGCCGCAGCAGGTGGGTTATATCAATCTGCATGGCACAGCCACGCCGCTGAACGATCAGATGGAAGCCGCCGTGATTCATCGTCTGTTTGGCAATGCGGTGCCATGCAGCTCAACCAAACATCTGACCGGCCATACGCTCGGCGCGGCGGGCGTGTGCGAAGCTGCGCTCAGCGCATTGATCCTGCAGAACAATCTGCCGCTGCCTGCGCAGGATTTTAGCGCGGCGGCGCAGGATGAGACGCTGCCGGATTGCGGATTGCTGTTACAGCCACAGGCGCTGCAACGGCCGGTCATCGCCTCTAATTCATTCGCCTTTGGTGGCAACAACACCTGCCTGATTCTGGGACGCCTTGATGGACATTAATTCTCCCGCGGCACTCTGGCTGCCGCATGCTGCACCGATGCTACTGCTTGATCAACTGATTGCCGTTGATGAAGAGCACGTTCACTGTCAGGTATCGACCTGTGCCGATGGCGTACTGGCGCCGTTTCTGACCCCACAGGGCGAACTGCCTGCCTGGTTTGGCGTCGAGATGATGGCTCAAACCGTAGGCGTCTGGTCGGGCTGGCATGCAAAGCAGGGTGGCGCAACCCTTATCCCGCCCGGCATGCTGCTGGGTGGACGCGGCTGGCGGGCAGAACAGCCGTACTTTCCCGCGAACGTCACGCTGGATATCAGAATGACGTTGCTGATGCGCGATGACCGTATGGGCAGCTTTGAGGGCGATATTTGTTACGGCCCGCAACGGCTTGCCAGCGGTCGTCTCAACACCTGGCAATCCAATGAAACAGAGTTAAAGCAATTAATGTCACAAGGAAATCAGCCATGACAAAGTCGGTATTAGTCACGGGCGCCAGTAAAGGCATTGGCCGCGCGATTGCGCTGCGTCTCGCCCAGGATGGCTATCAGGTTATCGTTCATTTTAACCGCGACCGCGCGGGGGCTGAGCAGTGCCTGCAGCAGATCGAATCTGCAGGCGGCAGTGGTCGTGTGCTGGGATTTGATGTGGCTGACCGGGCAGCCACCCGTGCCGCGCTGGAAGTGGATATTGCGCAACACGGGGCCTACTATGGCGTGGTGAGCAATGCTGGCATCACCCGTGATGCAGCGTTTCCCGCCCTGACGGATGAGGAGTGGGACAGTGTCATCCACACCAACCTCGACAGTTTTTACAACGTTATCCAGCCCTGCGTGATGCCGATGATCGGCCTGCGCCGCGGTGGTCGCATTATTACCCTCTCTTCGGTCTCCGGGATGATGGGCAATCGCGGTCAGGTCAACTACAGCGCGGCGAAAGCGGGCATTATCGGGGCCACCAAGGCGCTGGCGATTGAACTGGCTAAACGCAAAATCACCGTTAACTGCATCGCGCCCGGTCTGATTGATACCGGCATGGAGGGGCTCGAACCTCAGGTGATTGAAGAAGCGATGAAGATCGTGCCGATGAAGCGCATGGGCACGGCCGACGAAGTCGCCGGACTGGCGAGCTATCTGATGTCCGATATCGCCGGTTACGTAACGCGTCAGGTGATTTCAATTAATGGAGGCATGCTGTGATCCAGCGGGTAGTCGTAACCGGTATGGGCGGCGTAACGGCCTTTGGTGAATCCTGGGCTGAGGTTTCGGCGCGTATTCGTGCCGGGCGCAACGCGGTACGCTTTATGCCGGAGTGGCAGATCTATGACGGACTGCATACCCTGCTCGGCGCGCCCGTGGATAACTTTGAACTGCCTGCGCATTATACCCGCAAGCGTATCCGCGCCATGGGCCGCGTTTCGCTGCTGGCAACGCGTGCCACCGAACTGGCGCTGACCCAGGCAGGGCTGATTGACCATCCGGTGCTGACCTGCGGAGAGACGGGCATCGCCTACGGCTCCTCTACCGGCAGCACCGGGCCGGTCAGCGAGTTCGCCACCATGCTGACCGAAAAGCACACCAACAATATTACCGGCACGACGTACGTGCAGATGATGCCGCATACCACCGCCGTGAATGCCGGGCTCTTTTTCGGCCTGCGCGGCCGGGTGATCCCGACCTCCAGCGCCTGTACGTCAGGCAGCCAGGCTATTGGCTATGCCTGGGAGGCGATTCGTCATGGATATCAGACGGTGATGGTGGCGGGTGGTGCGGAGGAGCTCTGTCCGTCCGAAGCGGCGGTGTTCGATACCCTCTTTGCAACCAGCCAGCGCAATGACGCGCCACACACCACGCCAGCGCCTTTTGATCAGCAACGCGATGGCCTGGTGATTGGCGAAGGGGCCGGCACGTTGATCCTGGAGTCGCTGGATCATGCCCTGGCGCGTGGTGCCACGATTTATGCTGAAATCACGGGCTTCCACACCAACTGCGATGCCGCCCATATCACGCAGCCGCAGCGGGAAACCATGCAGATCTGCATTGAGCGGGCATTGCAGAGCGCCGGTATTACCGCATCAGAAGTCGGTTATGTGAATGCGCACGGCACGGCCACTGAGCGGGGTGATATGGCAGAAAGTCTGGCGACGGCAGCGGTGTTTGGCGAGTCAACGCCGATCTCCTCTCTGAAATCCTATTTTGGCCATACGCTGGGTGCCTGCGGGGCGCTGGAAGCCTGGATGAGCATTGAGATGATGCGGGAAGGGTGGTTTGCGCCCACGCTTAACCTGACGCAACCGGCCGCTGATGGCGGTCAGCTGGATTACATCATGGGTGAGCCGCGAGAGATTGAAACCGACTATATCCAGAGCAACAATTTTGCCTTTGGTGGCATTAACACATCTCTGATCTTCAGACGCTGGCGCGGCGTCTGATATCCGGTCCGTGCGGTACTGACACGGGCCAGTTTATTTTCCGAACGAAAAAACCGGACGATAAACAACCTTTCATTTACACTGTCACTCACCGCATTACGCCCTGCGGCCCTATTTTCCACAGGATAGTTATGTCTTTGCCCTTGCCACCCGACGATCACGATGAGCCAATTCGCCAGTCACTTGACGATGCGCACTTTGCGATAGTGGTGCTTGCGGTGACCTCGGTAACGCTTATAATCTTTGTCCTGATAGTTACGCTCTGGATGAGCTGACACGCCCAGGGATTCGTCGGATGGCATAAGGAGAAGGCGATGGACTCCGGAGATGACAAATTAATCGCAATTATCGGTTTGCTGGCGGCCTGCCTGATCGGGGTCACTTTCCTGTTTACCATGGTCTGGCTGACCGACGTTCGTCATCCTGCCGATCCCTCTCTTGATGTTCGCTCCTGTTACCCGAAGAACCATCCTTCTCAGCATGCCTGATTATGCGTTACGAGTGGTGAACTTAATCTGCTGACTGCGCAGAACCAGCGCCAGCGCTTCATGCAGCTTGCGGTTGCCATTAGGATCAGCTAATCCCAGCAGCGGACCGGGTGAACGCCGGTCGTCAGCCCAGGCGGGATACTCCACCACCGGATAGAGCGAAATGCCCTCCACTGCAATGCCGTGATCCAGCGCTACCGCCACGTTTTCACTGATCTCCTGCAGCCAGGGGGCGCGCGCGTCACCCTCTGCGCCGGTTTCGGCAATTAACATCGGGCGCTGGTAGCGTTGCCAGCACTGCGCCAGCAAAATGTGCAGTGGAGTTCGTGCCGGATCCTCCAGTGACATCGGCTGGTCGGGGAAAAACCAGTGGTTATCGGGATAGTAGTTCAGGCCCAGGATATCCAGGCAATCTTCACTGCCGCCTAACTCTTTATCAACGCGACCGGCCAGCATATCCCAGGCCTCGAACTGCGCCTGATGCTGCGCATCCGCGTAAGGTTTGCTGTCTGGATTATCGGGATGATGGGCAATCTGTACCAGCGGATCGGTCAGCACAAAACGTGCTTCCGGATAGACTTAGCGAATGGCGTGAATCGCTGCCAGCGAGGCACGGACCAGCTGTCGCTTCAGTTCTTTACCGCGATTAGCGGCATGGGGATTGAACCAGGCCACATCGGCTCCAGCCCATGACCAGAATGAAATTTGATTTACCGGCGTAAAGAAGGGGCGTTCGATGCCCTGATCGCGCATCAGTTGTGCCATCGCACGGGCGAAACGACTAAAATGCTCAACGAATTCGGCTTTCCAGATATTAAGATGATCGGGATAACCAAAGTGCGCCAGCTCCCAGATGATCTCCATCTGCTGACGCTGTGAAGCTTCTATCATCGGCAGAAAACTTTGCCAGTCATACTGGCCGGGGATCTTTTCAATCAGATGCCAGCGTGCACCGTCACGGGCGGTGAGCAGATGCTGTTCAGTCAGGGCAGCATAATCTTTTTCCAGCAGCATATCGTGGCCACTGCTGAAAACCATATCGAGCCGTTTACCCGGTGTACGGCAGGCGGTGGAGCAGGGAAAACTGCCCTGAAAAAAGCTGCGAAACAGGCTGGGATGGTAGCGCTGGCGGGCATCTGTAAGGGATTGATGAGACATATTCCTCTCCTGCCGGGTTAATGCCGGTCACAGATCGTCCGGTTAAGTCTAGACTAAAAAACGCCCATAACTGCCCACGCATTCGGAACAGAGGTATGGTGTCAGAGGGCGGGCCGGGGAATAATAAAAAATAACTGCATTTTACAGGGAATTGTCATGACCGAAGCGTTTGAGCTCTCCCAGTCATCGGAACGTACCAGCTGGCTGGAAACGCAGCTGGAGCCAGAGTGTCAGCGCCATCCGGGAATGAGTGGTGTCCATCAGCTGAGCGACGGGCTGGATGCCTTTGCCGCACGCTATCTGCTGATGCAAAAAGCGGAACGTTCACTCGATATTCAGTACTACATCTGGCAAAACGATCTGTCGGGACGGTTGCTGTTCAGCGCGGTGCTGGAGGCGGCCCGTCGTGGCGTGAAAGTGCGGCTGCTGCTGGATGACAACAATACACCGGGCCTGGACGATACGCTCGCCCAGCTTAATCGCCATCCCAACATTGAAGTGCGGCTGTTTAATCCCTTCTCGTTTCGTACCCTGCGCGCACTGGGATATCTCACTGACTTTGCCCGTCTGAATCGCCGCATGCACAATAAGAGCTTTACCGTGGACGGTGTCACGACTGTGGTCGGCGGGCGTAATATCGGCGACGAATATTTCGGCACCGGCAATGAACCGTTGTTTGCCGATCTGGACGTGATGGCGATAGGCCCGGTGGTGAAAGAAGTCGCAGAGGATTTTGAGCGTTACTGGCGCAGTAAGCCGGTATCAAAGCTGCAGCAGGTGCTGGATGAAGAGGAATCCGAAGAGGACAGTGTGAGCCTGCCAGCAGAATGGCGTCACAGTGAACCGGTACAGCGTTACCTTCAGCGGCTGGAAAATTCGTCACTGCTACAGGAGCTGGAAGAGGGCACGCTGGACCTGACCTGGGCGAAAGCGCGACTGCTCAGTGATGATCCGCGTAAAGGACTGGGTAAAGCACGCGCCAGAAGCCTGTTGCCGCAGCGGATGATGGAGGTGATTGGTACGCCGCAGGAGCAGTTCGACATCATCTCTGCCTATTTTGTGCCGACACGCGCTGGCGTCGCTCAGTTGCTGGCGCTGAAGCGCAAAGGGGTAAAAATTGCCATTCTGACCAACTCGCTGGCGGCCAACGATGTCTCAATTGTCCATGCCGGCTATGCTAAGTGGCGCAAAAAACTGCTGCGTCACGGCATCGCGCTCTATGAACTTAAACCACAGGCGGGCGTGCCTGATGCCCCGCACGACCGGGGATTAACCGGTAACTCGGGCTCCAGCCTGCATGCCAAAACCTTTTCGGTGGATCAACAGACGCTGTTTATCGGTTCGTTTAACTTCGATCCGCGTTCAGCCGTGTTGAATACCGAGATGGGGCTGGTCATTGAGAGTGCGGCGCTGGCCGCAGAGACGCATCAGCGTTTCAGCCACTCGATGCGCGATCGGGCATGGACGCTGCGGCTGGATAAGTGGGGAAGGGTTAACTGGCTGGAGTATCCGGATGAGCCGCAGCAGATTGTGCATAAACACGAACCGGGTTGCTCGTGGTGGCAACGTCTTCAGGTAAGGCTGGTGTGGCGACTGCCGATTGAGTGGCTGCTGTAAACCGGACCTTGCCTTGGTTCAGGCGCTGGCTCAGGAAACATACGCCCTCCGCAAAGACGCAAAACCCGCCATCCCTGGCTCGCTCAGCGCGGGCGATTACGCACCTCATCTCTGAGGTGCGCCCGTTGCCGGGCCAACGCGTTGCGTTGTTCAAAAACGCTCCCGACGTTTGTGTCCCTGGCCCGCTATGCTTTGCTACTTGTGTATGCTCCCATCGCTTTAAACGCTTAAGCTGTCTGTGAGACACATCATTTATAGCCTGACCTCACTGATGGCCTGAGATCAGTGATCGCCTGTCATTGTGTTTGTTTACGCTCAAATTTCCCCGAGAACAGGAAGCGCAGCAGCGGGATGCGCAGGTGAATCTCATACAGCAGAAACGCGATGCCAAACACCATCAGCAGGCCCACAAAGAAGCCCAGCGTGTTGTTTTCAATCCGTGGTGTGACATAAATACCATACAAGAGCGTCAGCGGATGGTGCACCAGATAGATAAACAGCGACGCATTCACCAGATACATGATGCGTGGCGAATGCGAATTCAGCAGCTTATGACCAAAGCAGAAGCAGACGTTCAGCATGCAGAGACCCATCAGCGTGGTGATAATCGCATCCAGCTCATATAACCAGCCATCGCCGCTGCTGAGGCGCTGATTTGTGCAGTAGGCAACAAACATCACCACCGCGCCGATCCACATCACCGGATTAAACCGCACAAACAACTGCTTCAGCGGCGGATGTTTCCATGCCAGCGCCCCCAGCATAAAGAACGGCAGATAGAAAAGCGTTTGCATAACCACAATGCTGAATAAGCCATCCATCAGCCAGGCTGGCTGGAATATAAACACCAGACGGCGGAACACACACCACACCAGCGCCCATGTCAGTACACCCGCGGTCAACGCTCCCCAGCCCACCCGCGTATAATCAATGGTGCGGTGCTGATCGCGCAACCAGCGGAACGTGACCATGCCGAGCGTGGTCAGCATCACCAGCACCACCAGGAACCACAGGTGTGAAATCAGCTCCCACATCAGGTTATTGAATTTCTGGTACGGCGTGAATCGCGGCCAGTCAGCCAGCTTATCTGTCCAGGCCTTCAGCATGAAAAATTGCGGCAGCGTGAGCAGCGGAACGGCGGTGAGTAGCGGGATCCCCACACGCTCCAGACGCACTTTCAGGAAGCGACGTGGCTGATAGCGCAGATACAACATGTAGGAGAAGTATCCTGAAATGACAAAAAACACCTGCATACGAAATGCATGAATAAAGTCATTCAGCAGCGTCAGCCATAACGAGGCCTCATGACTGTTGACGGCCCATTTTTGCGCGGAGTAAATGAGGGAAACATGAAAAGGTACCCCCAGTAACATCAGATACGCGCGTATGGAATCAAGAAAGTATTCACGTTCAGGTTTTACAGTACTCATAAAGTTCCAGTTCGTTAGTACGTATGGCCGGTTTCACCCTGAAACCGGATTATGTTCTGTGAAAAGTCTACCTGGGATAAACCAGGTATACTATCAGTGGAATCCGTAGTGTCTAATTGTCCTAAAAGTAGCGTTAACCCAGACGAAATGCGGGAACAATGTTGCGCATAAGCTGTCGGAAAACCGAATAATCCTTTAAGATAAACGGGTTTGATTTAAGCACACGAAAGGGGGGGATGTGCCGACTAAAGAAAAAAATAAAGCCGGACTGATGAAGGTACGCTGGATTGGTACTGCAGTTCTGCTGGCGTTGTACGCCAATAACAGTTGGGCGTTTAACATCGATGATGTAGCCAAACAAGCCAAAGCGTTGGCAGGGAAAAGCTTTGAAGCGCCTAAAAGCAATTTACCCTCTCAATTTCGTGAAATGAAATTTGCTGATTATCAGCAGATCCAGTTTAACCACGATAAAGCGTATTGGGGCAAACTGCGCACGCCATTCAAGCTGGAGTTCTATCATCAGGGCATGTATTTCGATACCCCGGTGCAGATCAACGAAGTGACGGGCAGCGCGGTACGCGAGATTAAATACAACCCCGACTATTTTAATTTCGGTAACGTAAAACATGACGCAGAAGCGGTAAAAAACCTCGGATTTGCGGGTTTCAAAGTGCTTTACCCACTCAACAACAAGGGTAAAAACGATGAGATCGCCAGCTTCCTGGGTGCAAGCTACTTCCGTGTGATCGGTGCTGGCCAGGTTTATGGCCTGTCGGCGCGTGGCCTTGCCATCGATACGGCGTTGCCATCCGGTGAAGAGTTCCCGCGTTTCAAAGAATTCTGGATTCAGCGTCCTAAACCGCAGGACAAGCAGCTGGTGATCTACGCACTGCTTGATTCGCCGCGTGCGGCGGGCGCGTATCGCTTTGTGCTGCATCCGGGTGAAGCGTCAACGGTTGATGTGCAGTCTAAAGTTTACCTGCGTGATAACGTCGGCAAACTGGGGATCGCACCACTGACCAGTATGTTCCTGTTTGGTCAGAACCAGCCGTCGACGGTGAACAACTTCCGTCCGGCACTGCACGACTCTGATGGACTCTCTATCCATAATGGCAACGGAGAGTGGATTTGGCGTCCGCTGAATAACCCGCGTCATCTGGCGGTGAGCACGTTCACCATTGAGAATCCGAAAGGTTTTGGTCTGCTGCAACGTGGACGTGACTTTGACAACTACCAGGATCTGGACGACCGCTATGACCTGCGTCCAAGCGGCTGGGTTGAGCCAATCGGCGACTGGGGTAAAGGCCGGGTTGAACTGGTTGAAATCCCGACGGCAGATGAAACCAACGACAACATCGTTGCTTTCTGGACGCCAGAGACGCTGCCAGAGCCTGGTAAAGAGATGAACTTCAAATATCGTCTGCACTTCTCGCGCGACGAAAACCAGCTGCACTCCGATGATACCGCCTGGGTCAAAAATACCCTGCGTTCAGCGGGTGACGTGAAGCAATCTAATCTGGTGCGTCAGCCGGATGGCACCGTGGCTTTCACCATCGACTTCGTGGGTAAAGACATGAGTAAGATGGCGGAAAACAGTCAGGTGGCACCTCAGGTCAGCGTCGGTAAAAATGCTGATGTGGTTGAGCAGAGCGTACGTTATAACCCGGTCACCAAAGGCTGGCGTCTGGTGTTGCGTCTGCGTGTGAAAGATGCCAAACAGTCCACGGAAATGCGTGCGGCCCTGGTAAGCGGCGACAAGACATTGACGGAAACCTGGAGCTATCAGTTACCTGCCAATGAATAAATCGACTTTTACACCTCAACGTTATGTGGAATCTCTGCCGCTGGATGCGGCAGGGAAGGCACGCCTTAGCGTCTCCTTGCAGAATGCCGGCGAGTTCCACTTCATCCATGATACGCTGGGAAGGGATGTCGCAGCCAGTGATCGTCCGGATGATGCGCCGTTAAAATCGGTCTCATCGCGGGTTGAAATGGCCTGGCCTGATTCATTGGCCGACGGTCAGCAGCTGGGCAAAGATTATCTCGACCGCACCACGCTGAAAGCGATGCCGAAGGTCAAACGCTCACTGATGTTCCCGGAAGCGTGGCGGACCAACCCGGTCGCCCGTGCCTGGGACTCACTGCGTGGACACAAATCGGTTCCGCGTTATGCCAATGCGGAAGAGCGTCGTGCCGAAGAGAAGTGGCGTCATGTCGGTTCAATTCGTCGCTACATCCTGCTGATCCTGACCATATTTCAGACGGTGGTCGCCACCTGGTACATGAAGAGTATTCTGCCTTATCAGGGCTGGACGCTTCTGGATCCGATGGAGATGATCAATCAGAACTGGCAGCAGTCAGTGATGCAGATTCTGCCTTACTTATTGCAGACCGGTATCCTGTTCCTGTTCGCCATACTCTTCTGCTGGGTCTCTGCTGGCTTCTGGACAGCACTGATGGGCTTCCTGCAGCTGCTGATTGGACGTGACAAATACAGTATCTCTTATTCAACGGTCGGAGATGAGCCGCTAAATCCGGAACATCGTACTGCGCTGATTATGCCGATCTGTAATGAAGACGTTGAGCGTGTTTACGCCGGTCTGCGTGCGACATGGGAATCCGTGGTTCGCACCGGTAACGCTGAACACTTTGACGTTTACATCCTCAGCGACAGTTACGATGCGGATATCGCCATTGCCGAGCAGAAAGCCTGGATGGAGCTGGTGCGGGATGTTGGCGGTGCAGGCAAGATTTTCTATCGCCGTCGTCGTCGTCGTGTGAAGCGTAAAAGCGGCAACATCGATGACTTCTGCCGTCGCTGGGGCAGCAACTATAGCTACATGGTCGTGCTGGATGCGGATAGCGTTATGAGCGGTGAGTGTCTCACCGGTCTGGTACGCATGATGGATGCTAACCCGAATGCCGGGATCATCCAGTCCTCGCCGAAAGCATCGGGTATGGATACGCTGTATGCGCGCTGTCAGCAATTTGCCACGCGTGTATACGGTCCGCTGTTTACGGCCGGTCTTCACTTCTGGCAACTGGGCGAATCTCACTACTGGGGTCACAACGCCATTATTCGCGTAAAACCCTTTATTGAGCACTGTGCACTGGCTCCGTTACCGGGTGAGGGCTCTTTTGCCGGGTCGATCATGTCCCATGACTTTGTGGAAGCTGCGCTGATGCGTCGTGCTGGCTGGGGCGTCTGGATTGCCTATGACCTGCCGGGATCCTATGAAGAGCTGCCACCGAACCTGCTGGATGAGCTGAAGCGTGACCGCCGCTGGTGTCACGGTAACCTGATGAACTTCCGCCTGTTCCTGGTAAAAGGGATGCACCCGGTACACCGTGCGGTATTCCTGACCGGTGTGATGTCCTACCTGTCTGCTCCGCTGTGGTTTATGTTCCTGGCGCTTTCAACTGCCTTGCAGGTGGTGCATACGCTGATGGAACCGACCTACTTCCTGCAGCCACGGCAGCTGTTCCCGGTCTGGCCGCAGTGGCGTCCCGAGCTGGCAATAGCGTTGTTCTCGACCACCATGGTGCTGTTGTTCCTGCCGAAGATGCTGAGTGTGGTGTTGATCTGGTTCAAAGGGTCAAAAGCCTACGGAGGTCCTCTGCGCCTGCTGGCTTCACTGGTGCTGGAAACGCTGTTCTCAGTGCTGCTGGCGCCGGTACGTATGCTGTTCCATACGGTGTTTGTTGTCAGTGCCTTCCTCGGCTGGGAAGTGGTGTGGAACTCTCCGCAACGTGATGACGATGCGACGCCGTGGAGCGAGGCATTTAAACGTCACGGTTCGCAGATGGCATTGGGTCTGGTGTGGGCAACGGGTATGGGACTGCTGGATCTTAACTTCCTGTGGTGGCTGGCCCCGATTGTCTTCTCGCTGATTCTGTCTCCGTTTGTTTCTGTGATGTCGAGCCGCTCAACACTGGGTCTTAAGAGCAAGAAAGCCAAATTGTTCCTGATCCCGGAAGAGTACTCGCCGCCGCAGGAGCTGGTGGATACCGATCGTTATGTGCTGCTAAACCGCGAACGTGCGCTGGAAAATGGCTTTATGCATGCCCTGTTCCATCCTGCGTTTAACGCACTCGCAACGGCACTGGCGACATCGCGCCATAAGCAGAGTCAGCTGCTGGACTATGCACGTGACCGTCGTGTGGATCAGGCACTGAGCGATGCACCGGATAAACTGGGCCGCGAGCAGCGACTGCAGTTAATCAGCGATCCGGTGGTACTGGCCCGTGTTCATACCCGACTGTGGGAAAATGCGGATAAGTATCATCAGTGGGTAGAGAGTTATCAGAAACTTAACCTCAACCCTAACGCGCTGGCAAAAAACGCGTAATCTGAAAAGCGGCAGCGATGCCGCTTTTTTTATGGGATTAAAACAGCGATACGCTGATAAATTGTTTGCTGGCAGTCACCGTGAGCAGCGCGTGACGTTCTCAATGGCAGTTCATAGCGGGTATCAGTGGTGAAAGCATTTTTAAAGGCAGGCGTTGTTGTAGCTGCGGTGCTTTGCTTAAGCGGATGTGGCAGTATCATCAGTCGCACCCTGCCGGGGCAGGGACACGGCAATCAGTATTATCCCGGCGTACAGTGGGATGTACGCGACAGCGGCTGGCGAGTCTTAACGATCCTCGATTTGCCACTGTCGCTGGTGGTTGACACCCTGTTGTTACCGGTGGATGCCAGTCACGGTCCTTACGAATAACTGCGATCGGAGTCGCTGTTATCATCTTCCCACTCTTGCGCGGCGGCTTCACCCTCTTCGGTGTCCAGCGGCGGCTCAAGCTGGAATTCGCCGTCATCCCACTCGTGCAGGGTATTTTCTGCTAACCACTCCTGACGCAGTTCAACTTCGTCAAAGTCAGCATCAAAGATGGCCTGTGCGGCGTCACCGCTGCGGAAGGGCAGGCATTCGCCCGCTTCACCTTCATCGGTCAGGAACTCAGCCTGCCACATAATATCGCCATCCTGCATGACATACTTTTGCAGGCCAAACTGACTGATCGATGCTTCTTCTTCATCCACCTCAGGATTGTTAGCGAGGTACTCTTCACGTGCAGCATCAATCGCTTCCTCTAACGTACTGTACATGCTCATCAATCTTCTCCTTACCGGGTTCATTAACTGCAGATTCATTTGATTTCAGTGAAGGATAGACGAAATTCAGGGGAGGGAAAGGGCGGGTCAGTGCAACTGGCGGGAAATAAACCATTTCCCGCCAGTCAGGGTCAGATCATCTTTTGTGGAAAGTGCAGAACGGGTTGAACAGAGTCATGAATCACCGGCGCTGAGTAGCGGATACAGCATTTTATACAGGGCTTAACTTTCTTAAAATTAATTCTGGCGATGGAAAGCGCCTGGCTCAGGTTATATAAAGTGCCAATGAAGATGACTTCATCTTTATCTGGCATTCGCTTACACCCTTTACGATGAAGGAAATGATAATTTTCCTGATCGGTACCAATTGTGACGTAATAGTAGAGACCTTTGTTCATATAATATGTCCCGATAGAGGTTTGCTGTGTTGTCTTTTTATAATTTTTGTCAGAGCGGTTAAAGATCTGACTGTCACGAAAGAAACTACCGATTAGCTTTAACTTCTTCAAATGCCATAACGGTCTATCAGGCTGTTAAAAAAATGTAAAAAGGAATATAGGTCAAATTAACAAGGCAAAAGCTTGTAATATAAGTTAATTTTAATCGATCCATTAGCCAGAATACATCGTTAAGCCTGGCTAAATAGGATTAGGCCTGGTTTGAAAGTTAATCAGCACCAAATAACATTAAATACAGTACGCTGAAAATTAATGACTAAAAAGAGAATCAGGCAGAATAGCGCCTGTTAGTAAGGTTTTTGATTATAAAATCGAATTTTAAATAGATAAATAAACTATTTTGAACTTCATGGTTGATTAATTAACGGTCCTGAAAATTCGATGAAACGATGATCCCGCCACGAGCGACTGATTTATTCAGCAGAGCATAGAGTAAGAAAAGCGCTAAATGCCAGAAAGACATTTAGCGCGAAAGGATTAATAACGGGAGGGTTCGCCTTCGGGGCGGGTTTTAAAGCGACGATGAAGCCACATATACTGTTCCGGTGCCAGCAACACGCCTTCTTCAACCACTTTGTTCATTCTGGCAGCGGTGACAACATCGCTCTCCAGCGTAAATTCGTCGCTGATGTCAGGCAGTATCATCAGTTCATAACCACGACCACCAGGCAGACGACGCGGCACAAAGGGAATAACCGCCGGTTTACCAGTACGAATCAGCAAATGGGTGCCCACCGTGGTTGCCGCTTTTTCCACAGCAAAGAAGGGCGCAAAAACGCTGCTGCGTGGGCCATAATCATGGTCGGGTGCGTACCAGATAATGTCGCCGTTTTTCAGCGCGCGAATCATTCCTTTAAGATCTTTGCGGTCAATCATACTTTTATTTGAACGCATCCGGCCTTTAACCTGCAGCCAGTCGATCAATTTGTTGTCATTAGGGCGATAGACGCCAATGCCTGGATTATGGATACCAAACATGCGCGCCCCAATTTCCAGTGTCAGAAAGTGCATGCCAATAAGCAGGACACCACGCTGACTATCCCGCGCCTGCTGAATATGCTCCAGACCTGAAGGCTTATGCCATTTATTGATGCGCCAGTCAGGCCAGAACCATGCCATCCCGGTCTCGATCAATCCCATGCCAACCGATTCGAAATTGTGTTTTACCATCGCTTCACGTTCATTGATCGGCATTTCCGGAAAACATAATTCCAGATTACGTCGGGCGACACTGACGCGGTGCTTCATAAAACGCATCCCGATACGACCAATATTGCAGCCGAGAACATAAAGCAGGGGATAGGGAAGTAGCACCAAAAGATAAAGAAAAGCGACACCCACCCAGGTCAACCAATAGCGCGGGTGAAGCAGTTCTCGTGAAAACTGAGGCAACTGGGTCATATGAAGGTTAATTTTCCTGCGTCGCGCACCGTGCGGTGCTGATATCTCATTAATTTCTGCCATTGTGCCAGTTTTTATCGGGCGTATAAATATCACTGACGGAACAGGCTACTGCAGGCGGATGTAAACTCTCCAGATATTGGCGGAAAAAACAGCACAAGATGATCGGTTCTTACACTGGCCTTTGCATCCTGCTGAAATCAGGTATCATGTGCCCGCTAAAATTCTCCTATTGATAACAGGAAAGAACACCATGCCAGTGTTACATAACCTCGTTTCCAATAAAGAGCTGAAGGCGCGCATGCTGGCTGAAACTGAGCCGCGCACCACTGTCTCTTTTTACAAATATTTCCAGATTGCCGATCCAAAAGCATTCCGTGATGCGCTCTACGTTGGCCTGACAGCACTCAAGGTGTTTGGCCGCGTCTATGTCGCGCACGAAGGTATTAATGCGCAGATCAGCGTGCCCGCCAGTCAATATGAAAAGATGAAAGCGTGGCTCTATAGCTTTGATCCGGCGCTGAATAATCTGCGTATGAATATTGCCCTGGACGATGATGGAAAATCGTTCTGGGTGCTGCGTCTGAAAGTGCGTGATCGCATTGTTGCAGACGGTATTGAAGACAGCAGTTTCGATGCCAGCAATGTGGGTCAGTATCTTAAAGCAGCAGACGTTAACGCGATGCTGGACGATCCTGACGCGCTGTTCGTGGATATGCGAAACCACTACGAATATGAAGTGGGGCGTTTTGATAATGCGCTGGAAGTGCCTGCTGACACCTTCCGCGATCAATTGCCGATGGCGGTTGATATGCTGCAGGATCAGAAAGACAAAAAGATCGTAATGTACTGCACCGGCGGGATCCGCTGTGAAAAAGCCAGCGCCTGGATGCGGCACAACGGCTTTGAGGATGTCTATCACATTGAAGGCGGGATCATCGAGTATGCCCGCCGCGCGCGTGAGCAGGGGTTACCGGTACGCTTCAAAGGCAAAAACTTTGTCTTTGATGAGCGGATGGGTGAACGTATTTCTGACGACGTGCTGTCGAACTGTCATCAGTGCGGCGAACCCTGTGATACCCACGTCAATTGCGTCAATGACGGCTGTCATCTGCTGTTTATTCAGTGCAAAAGCTGCGCAGAGAAGTTTGAGAACTGCTGCAGCCCAATCTGTCAGGAAGAAGCAAAACTCTCTCCGGAAGAGCAGCGCGCTCGCCGGGCGGGACGTGAGAATGGCAATAAGATCTTTAACAAGTCACGTGGCCTGTTAAATATGACTATTCCTTCGCCAGTGAAGAAATAAACGTGGCCGCCTGAAGTGAGCTTCAGGCGGCGTGTTGTTTTACTGACGTACACCTTCAACTGAGATCATCAGCTGCACCTTCTGCGAAGCGGGCCCCAGATCTTTAGTGATGTTGAAATCTTTCAGTGCAATTTCCCCTTCGGCCTCAAAGCCAGCGCGGTAACCGCCCCACGGATCTTTACCTTCACCCAGCATTTTCGCCTCCAGCGTCACCGGTTTCGTCACGCCATTCAGCGTCAGATTGCCGGTAATCTTCAGCTCATCACCCTCTTTTTTTACCTCTGTGGATGTAAACGTGGCCTGCGGGTTTTTACTGGTGTTCAGGAAGTCAGCGCTGCGCAGGTGCTTGTCACGTTCAGCGTGATTGGTATCGACGCTGCTGGTGTTAATGGTGACGTCGACTTTGTCTGCTGCAGGGTTCTTCTCATCAAAAGTGAAGCTGCCATCGAAATCTTTAAAGGTGCCGTAGAGCCAGCTGTAACCCAGATGCTGAATACGGAACTGAATAAACGCGTGCTGGCCCTCTTTATCGATTTTATAGTCTGCAGCATTGGCGGTCATCGAACTGAGCAGCAGGCTGGCACCGGTCATCGCCAGCAGAGTCTTTTTGAACATATTATTTATCCTTTTCAGAGGGAGAAGGGATGCGTAAACCTGACATCCGTTTTAGGGTGATATCACGATCGATAAAATGATGTTTTAACGCAGCCAGACCATGCAGTACCGAGAGGATCACAACCGTCCAGGCCAGCCAGAGGTGAATGTCGCCCGCCAGGTCAGCCTGCGCGCCTGCACCGCTGAACAGCGCAGGCAGGGTAAACCAGCTAAATACAGATATCGGTTTGCCATCGGCGGTTGAGATCAGATAGCCACTGATTAAAATGGTCAGCAGCAGGGTGTACAGCAAAAGGTGCGCAACCATTGAACTGATACGCACCAGCGGGGAATAACTGCTCAGCGGTTTTGGCGGCGGCGAAATAACACGCCACACCAGACGAACAATCAACGCCAGCAGCAGCATCACGCCAATGCTTTTATGAATTTCCGGCGCGTCGTGATACCAGCTATCGTAGTAGCCCAGGCCGACCATCCATAACCCCAGCGCAAACATGGCATAAATCGCCAGCGCCATACACCAGTGCAGCAGCACGGCAATCAGTCCAAACTGATGAGATGAATTGCGTAATAACATGATGTCGTTTCAAAAAAGAAATAATATGAAATAAGAATCTACATTATGAAATATAAAAGCAATTGCCCTTACGTTTCTATAAATTTTATTTTTTAATATGAAATGGCTGAATAAAAGGAGGTGAAGATGCGCAATATTTCTGAATGAGTTATTTGTGGCAAAGGGCTCGTCAACGAATAAGGCGGCGAATTAACCTGAAGTGCGGAATAAAACCGTGTCATTATGTCAGCAAAATTCAGTTTACGTCAGTTAATGTCAATGGGTGGCGCCCACTTGATGCCACCCATTTTCAGCGTCAGAAGCGCGAAAGGCGGAAAGGGGTCAGATCAAATGAGAACGGTTTTTTCTGAGCAAATTCTGCAGCCAGTTCACCTAATACACTGGCAAATTTAAACCCGTGTCCGCTGAGTCCGGTAATCAATAAACGGTCAGGTTCACCTGGCAGCGTATCAATAATAAAGTCCTCATCCGGGCTGAAATCGTAGCTGCAGGCTTCACCATGCAGACAGACACCCACGCCGGGTAAAAACTGACGCAGGAAACCAAAGGCTTCACTGCCATCGGCCGCGACCGCACCAAAAGGTTTACGATCCTCTGGTTGCTGCATCGGCTGCCCGCCATCATGACGCCCCACCTTCAACGCGTTGTTATCCGCCGGGAAGCCATAGAACTGGCTGCCATTCGTCATTTCCACCGTAAAGCCGGGAAACTTATTGTTTTCGCTGTAGCGACCATCAGCCTGATACCAGGCAAACACTTTTCGGGTGGGGGCCACTGGCAGGTCAGGAACTAATTTACCGACCCAGGTGCCGGCACTGACCAGCATTTTGCGACCCCGATAGATACCGTCCAGGGTGGTGACCTGCTGCAGATCGCCATCACGTCCCAGCTCGGTGACCGGACAGTTAAACAGCTGTGCACAGCCCGCCTGCTCCGCCAGCTGAATCCAGCTGCGAACCGCCTGTTCGCACTTCAGATAGCCGGAGTCCGGCTCAAAGACGCCCAGATAACCCTCAGGCACGTTAATTTGCGGCCAGCGCTTTCGCACGTCATCGGGCTGCATTACCTCAATGTTGAGTTGCCAGCGAGCGGCGCTGTCGATGACGTTCTGAATAAAAGGTGACTGAATTGGCGCAAGGTTAAGTACGCCGCTGCGATGCATAATGCGCTCACCGGCGCGCTGTTCCAGTTCATCCCACAGCGTCTGCGCTCTCAGGACCAGGGGAACGTAGCGTTCGCCTTCGCCATAAGCGTGACGGATCAATCGACTTTCGCCGTGATGCGTGCCCTGATTGTGGGGAGGATGTGCACTGTCGATCATCAGCACCGATAAACCCGCCTGGGTAGCATAGTAGCCTGCCGCCGCGCCCACTGAGCCGCTGCCGACGACGATAAGATCATAAATCATGATAACTGTGCTCTAAGAGTAAGATAATCAAAAGAATACCAGAAACAGAAACGAAAAAGGCACCCCTGAGGGCGCCTCTTTGATGCGGCAGAGATTAATGCTTATTGAGGAGTCGTTCTATCTGCTCGGCTGATTCTATCTTGGCGATGCCCGCTTCGAGTATCGAGATAAACTGCCTTGCCACATCCGTTGTCAGCCAGTAAGTAGGGCCAACATCCGCTTCTTCTTCTTTTTGATCCTGCGACGACAGCGAGTGCAGGCGGATCATCATGGCGTCATAGCTATCAACGGTACTGATATCCCAGCCCACCAGCGGATGAGTCTGAATAACGTCTTTTCTTCTGTCCATTATAACCTCCTTATTACTCGTTAAACGAAGTGCATGGTGAGGTTCAATGCGGCTTTTTTATTCCAATAGCGAAACTATTATAACAGTAAACCAGGGAATCATGACTTTTAAAAGGCCGTGAGTCAGCTTCTCACAGAATATTTGCGTTTGAAAGGCGCGGAGGAAAAAATAAAATGCCTGGCAGGCAGGCATTTTAATCACTATTCATTGGGCAGGCAAAAAGTGGCTTCAGCCACGTGAGCCTGCTTAAAGTGTCGGGCTTTCTGGCACGATGCCGCCGCCGCGTTTCTGCAGTGTTTCTGCCAGACGGGCAAAGTGCTGCTGAAGCTGTTCATCATGGTTTTGATTTTGGGCTTCCAGCGACAGATTGTGCACCAGCAGCTGACTGGCGCGATCGTCAAGACAGAAAATCAGACTGGAAAAGGCATTTTCCAGCACCGTCAAACGACGCTGTTGATCACCAATCAGTGCTAACAACTCACCAAAGGTCATCGCCTCTTCCGGTTTATCAGTAGTCATGGTGCGCACCTCCTGTTATGCGTGACGAGCGCAAGGATAGGGTATTGATCATTAAGAGTCTAGATGCAGAGAGGGGGAAGTGCGAGAGGGAAGAAAAGATAAAAAAACCGGGTGGCGACACCCGGAAAAAAAGCACAGTGGCGGTTAATCAGTAATGAACCAGTCATCAGCACTTTCCCACGTCTGCTGCAGGATTTCGCTGATCTGGTCGCGCGTCTCTTTTCCACCGCCCAGCACGCTGAGATTATTGGCACTGGCGTAACGTACCTTGACGTGATTGGTCGAGTCAGGGAACTGTTCATTAATGCGGCGCGATAATTCATCGCTTAACGCTTCAATCGCGCCAGCAGGAAGAGGTCGGGTATTGGATACGGTAATTTCAACGCGCATAATAGCCTCCGGTTAAGATGCTGTATATATTTACAGTATCGACGAGCCGGAGGCAAGTAAAATTATGCGATGCGCCAGTTCAGTGTTTCACCCGCCAGGAACGGCACCAGAGCGTGGCTGCCGAGCGCGATTGATTCAGGCACCTGCCAGGGCTCACGCACCAGCGTAATCGTCCCTTCATTCAGCGGCAGGCCGTAGAAACGCGGCCCATTCTCAGAACAGAACGCTTCGAAATGTTCCAGCGCGTTCAGCTCTTCGAAAACGGTGGCGTAAGCGGGCAATGACGTTGGCGCATTAAACACGCCAGCGCAGCCGCAGCTGGCTTCTTTGAGATGGCGCAGATGCGGCGCAGTGTCAGTGCCGAGGAAGAATCGTGGGTTTCCGCTTGCTACCACCTTACGCAGCGCTTCCTGATGCACGTTGCGCTTAAGGATCGGCAGGCAGTAGAGGTGCGGACGAATACCGCCCACCAGCATATGGTTGCGGTTAAACATCAGATGCTGCGGGGTAATGGTTGCGCCCAGCGTCTCATCGGCGGCGGCGACATAGTCAGCGGCGTCCTGCGTGGTAATGTGCTCCATCACCACCTTCAATGCCGGAAACTGGCTGCGCAGCGGCACCATTACGGTTTCGATAAACCGGGCTTCACGGTCAAAAATATCAACGTGTGCATCGGTAACTTCACCGTGGATCAGCAGCGGCATACCGAGCTTCTGCATACGCTCCAGCACGCGGGCAATCGACGCGATGTTGGTGACGCCATGGCTGGAGTTGGTGGTGGCGTGCGCAGGATAGAGCTTGGCCGCGGTGAACAACCCCGAGGTAAAACCGCGCTCCAGCTCATCAGGATCCAGTGAGTCGGTCAGATAGCAGGTCATCAGCGGCGTAAAAGCGTGCCCGGCGGGCAGCGCCGCCAGGATACGATCGCGGTACGCTTCACCTGCCGCCACGCTGGTTACCGGCGGCACCAGGTTCGGCATGACAATGGCACGACCATTCACCGCGCTGGTATAGGGCAGGACCGTGTTGAGCATCTCATCATCACGCAGATGAATATGCCAGTCGTCAGGGCGACGCAGGGTAAGTTGCTGAGGTTGTGCTGTCATCAGTGAAGCTCCGGCAGAAGGGAAACAAAAGGCATGTTTTGGCCGGGGTCTAAGCATAAGGATTCAGGCAACCGTTTGCACCTGCTTTTTATGTCGATAAAGAAAATCCGCGCCATAAGGCGCGGAGATCGGGATTACTGTGTGAACGGAATGACCAGTTCTCCCGGTTTCACTTCCAGTCCTTTGGCAAATTTCTTCGCCAGCGACTCGCCTTTACTGCGGTCAGCACTCAGTACATAAGCAGGATTTTGATCAAAATAGCTTTTGAGTGACTGATTCAGGTATGGCGTCAGCGTTTTCATAATTGACGCCATTTTTTCCGGGGCAACCTGCGTATCGACAATCTCCAGATCGCGAAGATAGATGGCGCCCTGCTGCGGCTCATAAACCGGCTGAGCACGCATCTTCAATTGCATATCGGCCTGCTGAGGACCAAACAGTGAGGTGACGTTAATTTTTGCATTGCCGGAAAGTGTCACCTTTCCTGGCTCTTCGCGCCCAATCTGACTGGTCAGGTTGTTCAGCACAATATGCGCGTTAACCAGTCCGGATACGCCAATGTCTTTCTCATAGTTGTTGTGCTTCTGCAGCGCCTGATTCACTTCCTGTTCGCTGATGGTGTATTGGGTCAGTTGATTACATCCGCTCACCAGCAGCGCAATCAACAGGGCCGTCAGCCCGAAAAATGCCTTTTTCATCGATCTTTATCCTGAATATCAGAGCCAGTAAACAGGCTATAGCCTGCCTGAATGCGGGGCGGGTGTCATCAGGAAAGGGATGAGAAACGCCGCAGCGTCTCTCATCGCGGCAGGGTTAGTGGGATATTGAAGAGAGAAGATTTACCTGGGTCTGTTTAGCCATATTATCGCGGTAGTCAGCGACCCGTGCTGGCCAGTCGATACCCGCCACCAGCGTCAGTGAGCGCAGCAGTGGAAAGAGATTAAAATCATCTTCTGACAGCTCGCCGTTCACCGCATTGGGCTGTTCGATTAATTTGTCCAGCTTGCGCAGATCCTGGCTGACATTTTTAATTAGCCCGGCCGAGTGACTTTTCAGCGCGTCAAAATCACCGATGCTTGCCTGCTTTTTGGTGCGGAAATAGTCACGCGCCTCCGGGGTAGCGAATTCGGCAAACGCCGACTCAGCAATGCGCGGCAGTAGCAGTTTGTTGACATAGCTATTCATATGACGCAGCCAGTCAGCGATTGCCGGATTCAGCGCGCCGGTAATCAGCGGCTCGCGATCCTGCTGATCGACATAATGCACAATATCCATACTCTCAGGCATCGCGCTGCCATCCTGCTTCTGCAGAATCGGCGCCATTTTCTGCCCAATCAGCCGGTTCGGCGTCTCCTCGTCGTCGTTTAGCATCACCACCAGCTCAACCGGTTTGTTCTTCAGGCCAAAAATCATTCGCGCTTTAACGCAGAAAGGACAGTGGTCATAGATATAGAGCTTCATCCTGATCTCCCGGGTTTCAGAGGGTTATTGTTAAACAGAACGAATCAATTCTTTCTGTTTTCGGGCGTGTGAAAAGTATGGAAGAGATTACTCAACAGGGCAAACTCACCTGGCAGAGGCATCACAGGAACCGCCGCTTAAACCAGCCATTCTGATGAATGAAAGCGGTGATAACAGAGCAAAATCAACCTCTTTATGGCGAAAAAGCTGTAACGTTTTACCGCAGCCCAGGCGACGGTTATAGTGAAAGCCGGTTAATGACGGCTCATCTTCATCAGCCATTGATTTCAGGAGTCAGGATGTTTGGCTATCGTTCTGCCGCGCCCAGGGTGCGATTAACCACCGATAGACTGGTGGTCCGTCTGGTTCACGAACGTGATGCCTGGCGAATGGCAGATTACTATTCGGAAAATCGCCAGTTTTTAAAACCCTGGGAACCGGTGCGCGATGACAGCCACTGCTATCCCTCAGGGTGGCAGGCAAGGCTCGGACTGATTTCGGACATGCATAAGCAGGGCTCCGCCTTCTATTTTATTCTCATGGACAGCGATGAAACCGAGGTGCGGGGCGTGGCGAATTTCAGCAACGTGCTGCGCGGATCGTTTCATGCCTGTTACCTTGGCTATTCACTGGGTGAAAAGTGGCAGGGACAAGGGCTGATGTTTGAGGCGTTGCAGGCGGCTATCCGCTATATGCAGCGCCAGCAGCATATTCATCGCATCATGGCGAACTACATGCCGCACAACCAGCGCAGCGGCGATCTTCTGGCGCGACTGGGTTTTGAGAAAGAGGGATACGCGAAAGATTATCTGCTAATTGATGGGCGCTGGCAGGATCACGTGCTGACAGCGTTAACTCTGCGGGAATGGACGCCTGACCGGCGTGGATAATGATGAGGATGCGAGCATGAAGATGGTTTTATCGGCGCAGGCGTTGCGCGTACTGGGCTGTCTGCTGGAGAAGCAGGTCACCACGCCGGAGCAGTATCCGCTGTCACTGAATGGTGTTGTGGTTGCCTGTAATCAGAAATCGAATCGCGATCCGGTCATGGAGCTAAGCGAAAGCGAGGTTCAGAATCAGCTCGATCTGCTGGAAAAACGGCATCTGATCACCGCCAGCAGCGCCGCCGGGCAACGGGTAGTGAAATATGAGCAGCGTTTCTGTAACTCTGCGTTTGGTGCGCTGAAGCTCAACAGCGCGGAAGTCGCCCTGCTGACGCTGCTGCTGCTGCGCGGGCCACAAACACCTGGCGAACTGCGTACCCGCAGCGGTCGTCTGCATGAGTTCAGTGACGTCAGCGAGGTCGAGCAGACGCTGGAAGGCCTGATGCAGCGTGACGACAGTGCACAGGTGATGCGCCTGGCGCGAGAGCCGGGTAAGCGTGAAAGCCGCTTTATGCATCTGCTGAGTGATGAGAGCGATCAGCCGCAGGCCGCTGACGCGCCGGAAGAGCAGGGCGACCTGGCGACGCGCATTACCCTGCTGGAGCAGCAGGTCGCGGCGCTTCAGGCCCAACTCACCCAACTGCTGCAAACGGAGCGCTGAAATGACACTACGTATTGGTGTGTTGGGATTAGGCGGTATCGCGCAGAAAGCCTGGTTGCCTGTGCTTTCTGCAGCAACAGACTGGACGCTGGTGGGCGCATTCTCCCCGAATCAGGCCAAAGCCCGCCCAATCTGCGACAGTTATCGCATCTCAAATTTTGGTTCGTTAAATGATTTAGCGGCTGCCTGCGACGCGGTCTTTGTCCACAGCAGCACCGCTACGCATTACGACGTGGTCAGGGCACTGCTGCTGGCCGGAAAAGATGTCTGTGTGGACAAGCCGCTGGCTGAAACTCTGGAGCAGGCTGAGTCGCTGGTGGCGCTGGCGGAAAAACGTCAGCGTAAACTGATGGTGGCGTTTAACCGTCGATTCGCGCCGCGCTATCAGCAGCTGCGGGCGAAGATGACCGACGCTGCCTCTCTGCGGATTGAAAAGCATCGCAGCGATAGCGTCGGGCCACAGGATCTTCGCTTTACCCTGCTCGACGATTACCTGCATGTGGTGGACACCGCACTCTGGCTGGGCGGCAAACCGTTTCGCCAGGTTCAGGGACGTATCGACACCAACGAACAGGGACAGATGCTCTATGCTGAGCACCATTTCAGTGTTGAAGGATTAACGATCTCCACCAGCATGCACCGCCGCGCAGGCAGTCAGCGCGAGCGGGTCAGTGCGGTATGTGACGGTAAATGCATCGACATCAGCGAGATGCGCGACTGGCACGAAGAGCAGAGTGATGGCCTGATAATTACGCAGCCACCCGCCTGGCAGAGCCATCTTGCTCAGCGCGGTTTCAGCGGCGCGGCGCACCATTTCATTGACTGTGTACAAAATCAGACGAAGCCTGAAACCAGCGGTGAACAGGCGCTGATGGCGCAGCGTGTCGTGGAAAAACTGTGGCGCGAGGCCACCCGCGAATAACGCCTTGTAACACTCCGTGCTGGTCATTTCCCTCTGTGGCAGTAGACTGTCGCCGGGCATCCTCAGGTGCCCGCGCTAATTCTCCTTTTTTGCTGATTCTTTTCAGGATGCGCCGTCAATTATGAATTTGTTGAAATCGCTGGCAGCGGTCAGTTCTATGACCCTGTTTTCCCGCGTACTGGGCTTTGCCCGTGATGCCATTGTGGCGCGGGTGTTTGGCGCCGGAATGGCGACCGATGCGTTCTTTGTTGCGTTTAAACTGCCCAATCTGCTGCGGCGTATTTTTGCTGAAGGTGCATTTTCTCAGGCTTTCGTGCCGATTCTGGCTGAATACAAAAGTAAGCAGGGCGAAGAGGCGACCAGACTCTTCCTGGCTTACGTCTCGGGCCTGCTGACGCTGGCGCTGGCGCTGGTCACCGTGGCGGGCATGATCGCTGCGCCCTGGGTCATCATGGTCACGGCGCCCGGCTTTGCTGACAGTCCCGATAAGTTCGCGCTGACCAGCTCGCTGCTGCGGGTAACCTTCCCCTACATTATGCTGATTTCGCTGGCGTCGCTGGCGGGTGCGGTACTCAACACCTGGAACCGTTTCTCGGTGCCAGCCTTTGCGCCGACTCTGCTGAACGTGAGTATGATTGGTTTTGCGCTGTTTGCTGCGCCGCATTTCCATCCACCGGTGATGGCGCTGGCCTGGGCCGTGGTGGCTGGCGGCGTACTGCAACTTGGCTATCAGCTGCCGCACCTGAAGAAGCTGGGGATGCTGGTGCTTCCCCGCCTGAATCTGCGTGATGCGGGTGTCTGGCGGGTTATGCGTCAAATGGGGCCTGCCATTCTGGGCGTTTCTGTCAGCCAGATTTCCCTGATCATCAATACCATTTTCGCCTCGTTCCTGGTCTCAGGTTCAGTCTCCTGGATGTACTATGCTGACCGTCTGATGGAGTTTCCCTCTGGTGTGCTCGGCGTGGCGTTGGGCACTATTCTGCTGCCATCGCTGGCTAAAAGTTTTGCCAGTGGCAACCATGATGAATATTCCCGACTAATGGACTGGGGTCTGCGCCTGTGCTTCCTGCTGGCCCTGCCCAGCGCCGTAGCCCTGGGTATGCTCTCCGGCCCGCTGACCGTGGCACTGTTTCAGTACGGTAAATTTACCGCTTTTGATGCATTGATGACGCAGCGTGCCCTGATTGCTTACTCTGTCGGCCTGATGGGACTGATTGTGGTTAAAGTGCTGGCACCGGGCTTCTATTCCCGTCAGGACATCAAAACGCCGGTTAAAATCGCGATTATTACTCTGATCATGACGCAGGTAATGAACCTGGCGTTTATTGGTCCGCTGAAACATGCCGGTCTGTCACTGTCGATTGGTCTGGCAGCCTGTCTCAATGCGTCGCTGCTTTACTGGCAGTTGCGTAAGAAGAATATCTTTAACCCGCAGCCAGGCTGGAGCAGCTTCCTGATCCGCCTGCTGGTCGCGGTGGTGGTCATGGCTGGTGCACTGTTCGCCATGCTGCAGTGGATGCCCGCATGGGAGCAGGGCCCGATGCTGTGGCGACTGCTGCGTCTGGCGGCGGTCTGTGCAGTTGGCGGCGGGGCCTATTTCCTGGCGCTGGGGCTGCTGGGCTTCCGGTTGCGCGACTATGCTCGGCGCACGACTGTGTAAGGTTTGCAGCCATGAGAAATTCAATGTGCAGGGAACGGGGGCATAGGAGGAAAGCGTCCCACGCCATGGACAAAAACGCCGGGAGCGTTTTTGAACAACGCGAAGCGTTGGCCCGGCAACGGGCGCACCTCAGGGATGAGGTGCGTAATCGCGTGGGCCGAGCGTGTCATGGATGACAGCTTTTGCGTCTTTCCGATCTGACCCGGTTCCCTGTACAGGCACAATCTCAAAGCGAATCGTGATAAAGAAAATAACGCACCAATAAAAAAATCCCGCACCTGGCGGGATTTTTTACGCTACTTTTCGACTCAGGCTTTACGGCTTAACGTCGCCTGGCCTTTACCCATCCCATCCGGGCCATAAAAGGCCTGCGTCTGATGCGGCTTCAGCACTTCAAGTGCATTTTCGGTGTAACGAATCTGATGTTGCAGCAGCAGGCCATTGTGGACATTGGCATCCTGCAGACGACGGGAATGCTGCTGGATCGTATCCCAGCGGCGAGCCATGTCGTTCTGACCACGATAAGGTGCTGATGTCGCCTGACTCTGTTCAGCGGCGCGACGCATCTCATCCAGATAGTTGAGCGTACTGAGCAGCGCGCTTTTATCTTCGGTGATACGCTGCAGCAGGTTGCTGTTAATGCTGCCAGCTGCCAGCTGCTGCTGCTCTTCTTCCAGCACGGCTGACAGCGATGCCAGCACGTCCTGCATCTTATCTAATGTGGTCTGCAAATTACTCATGGGAATTAGTTACCCTCTAAATACGCCTTGGTGTCGGCAATCAGCGCATCGGCGATTTTGCCGGTATCCATCTTCAGTTCGCCATTACGAATGGCGGTTTTCAGTTGTTCAACGCGCTCGACGTTAATATCTTTGCTGCTCGGCTGCATCAATTGCGCCTGCGCGCTGCTCAGGCTGACCTGGGCTGCTGCAGGGGTCGTGGCGGCTGCCACCGGGCTGGCGCTCTGGCGCACTTTGCTGTTACCGGACTCACTGCTATCGCGGCTCTGTACGGTGCTGGCGGGTTTCAGCGGTTGCGTTCTGTCAATGCTCATATTCGGGCTCCTGTACGGTCAGGGGGAAGTCTGCCACCTGAATCATAATAGCGTTATCGCTTTGTTGATTCTTCTATCGGCAGCACTTAGGGCTTCTTTAACACTTTACAGCGTTATAAGAATATTCCCATCCTCCCGGACCTTACCGCTGACAACCTGGCCATTTCCCATCCGGACACGGACCGACTGCGAACGGGCGGCATTGTTCAGCGCCTTGCCCTCACCGCTGGCGTCAAATCCATCACCGCTGGCAATCACCATCACATTCTGACCCGCCTTAACCCGCCACGGCTGACGCAGCGTGGACGGATTAATCGGCTGTCCGGGCTGGATATCGCGCAGCACCACAGCATCGGCGACCGAGTCCGCATTCAGCAGGGCGCGGGCGGGCAGGGTGTCCAGGCGGCCGGTCTGCAGCGTGAAATCACTCTCGCTAACGCTACTGCCCTGACTCAGCAGCCGGTTCGCCACCAGATAAGAGCCGGTGACCTGGACCTGTACCTGGATATAACGGCGATTCTCACCGCAATTTGCCGCCACGCTCATATTGCCCCACAACCGGCTGTTGCCGGGCAGCGTGAACTGTGGCGCCTCACAGGCTGGCCACTGTTCTTTCGGCGTGCGAACCACTACGACCATGCCAGCAGCATGCTGGGCGTCACGCGCTTTAAAAAATTGATTCAGTTGTGCATTGAGATCCCCGGCAGAAGCTGGCAGGGCAATCACGACCAGCAGACTGGTCAGCAGGGTCAGATATCGACGCATTGTGCATTTCCTCACTGATGATGGCGACGAGTGTAACCTTTAAGAAAAATCCTCAATTGTCAAAATAGCGGCCATTTAAGTCGCTATTCAGACGATGACGTCTTGCTTTTTCAAATTAAGCTGCGAGCTCGAAATTCTCATACGCGGAGGAAACATGCTCGACAAACTGGATGCGGCGCTGAAATTTGGTACGGAGGCCCTCAACCTGCGTGCTCAACGTCAGGAGATCCTGGCGTCAAATATTGCCAACGCCGATACCCCTGGATATCAGGCCCGGGATATCGACTTTGCAAGCGAGCTGAGTCGGGTGATGTCCAATGGTCGTGCGGAAGGCAGCAGCATGGCGCTAAAAGTCACGTCAGCCCGGCACATTGAAGCACAGACAAACGGCGCACCATCGATGGATATGCTTTATCGCATTCCCGATCAGCCTTCTGCCGACGGCAACACCGTAGATATGGACCGTGAGCGTACGCAGTTCGCGGATAACAGCCTGAAATATCAAACCGACCTCACCCTCATCAGTAGCCAGATCAAAGGCATGATGAGCGTGTTACAAGGGCAATAATTATGGCCTTGCTGAATATTTTTGACATTGCCGGCTCAGCGATGACCGCGCAATCACAGCGATTAAACGTCAGTGCCAGTAACCTGGCGAACGCCGACAGCGTCACCGGCCCAGATGGTAAGCCTTATGTTGCTAAGCAGGTGGTCTTCCAGACCGATGCGGCACCCGGCTCCGCCACCGGCGGTGTGAAAGTGGCAAAGGTCGTGGATGATCCCACACCCGCGAAGCTAGTGTATGACCCGGGCAATCCCATGGCTGATGCTAAAGGCTACGTGAAGATGCCGAACGTGGATGTGGTTTCTGAAAGCGTCAACACCATGTCGGCGTCACGCAGTTACCAGGCCAACGTTGAAGTGCTCAACACCGTGAAGTCGATGATGATGAAAACCCTGACCCTTGGGCAATAACGGAGAAAATTTATGGCTATCGCGGTAGGCGTTAACGACAAGCTGGACCCCACGGTTCTTAGCTCTTCTAACACCAGTGGCACGGGCAACAATGCACAGGATCTGCAGAACCAGTTCCTGACCATGCTGGTGACGCAGTTAAAGAACCAGGATCCTACGAATCCTATGGATAACAGCCAGCTCACCACGCAGCTGGCACAGATCAATACCCTGAGCGGCATTGAAAAACTGAATACCACGCTGGGATCGATCTCCGGCCAGATCAACACCAGCCAGTCACTGCAGAGCTCCACGCTGATTGGGCATGGCGTAATGGTCAATGGCGGACAGATTCTGGTTGGCAAAGGCACCACGACGCCATTTGGCGTTGAACTGGCCTCTGCCTCAACCGGCGCAACCGCCACCATTACAGATGCCAATGGCTCGGTAATCAACACCGTCGATCTGGGCGCGCTGAGCGCGGGTGTGCACACCTTCTCGTGGGACGGCAAGCTCACCGATGGCTCTGTCGCGCCAGATGGTAAATACAGCGTTGCGATTGCCGCAAGCAATGGCAACACACAACTGGTGGCACAACCGCTTAACTACGCCTACGTCAATGGGGTGAGTACAGCGAACAACACCACAAAACTGGATCTCGGCACCATGGGCTCCGCCACCCTTGACGACGTACGTCAGATTCTCTGATTAACCTGTAGACAGGAAACAAACACATGTCATTTTCCCAAGCGGTCAGCGGCCTTGGTGCTGCTTCAAGTAACCTTGATGTCATCGGTAACAACATTGCTAACTCCGCCACTGCGGGCTTTAAATCGAGCACCATCGCGTTTGCCGATATGTTTGCCGGTTCTAACGTTGGCCTCGGCACCAAAGTCGCTGCGGTAATCCAGAACTTTAACGATGGCGCGACCACCACCACCAGCCGTGGCCTGGACGTTGCGCTGAGCGGTAACGGTTTCTTCCGTATGACCGACAGCAGCGGCGGCGTCTTCTATTCACGTAATGGCCAGTTAACGCTGGATGCCAACCGTAACCTGGTCAACACCCAGGGTCTGAACGTGACCGGCTATCCGGCCAGCGGTTCACCGGCTACCATCCAGGCAGGTGCTAACCCGGTTGCACTGCGTATTCCTACTGAGCAGATGCCCGCCCGTGCGACTACCACTGCCGGTCTGGTTGCCAACCTGAACTCAACGGATACCACGCCATCCGTGCCTACCTTCTCGACGGCGAACGCGGACAGCTACAACAAGAAAACCACGGCCACCGTGTTTGACTCGCAGGGTAATGACCACGCGCTCGACATGTATTTCGCGAAAGACACCGCCAGCAACAGCTGGACCGTGCGCACCATTGATGCCAATACCGGCCTTTCAGCGGGCGATTTCAGAATGGCGTTTGACACCAGCGGTAAGCTGACCAGCGTCTCTAAACTGAATGCAAACGGTACGGTAGCGAGCACCACCACCGATGGCACTGTTGGCCTGACGCTGAACGTGGGCGGTGCCAATGGCGCGGTCGCCAATCAGCCCATCACTATGAGCATGCTGGGCAGCCTGCAGCAGAACACCGGCGCCACCAACTTTGGCAGCCCGACCCAGGATGGTTATGCCCCTGGCGATCTGACCAGCTACGCGATTAATAATGATGGCACCATCACTGGCAGCTACTCAAACCAGAAAACCCAGTTGCTGGGTCAGATCGTCCTGTCGAGCTTCTCGAACCCGGAAGGTCTGCAGTCGAAAGGCGATAACGTCTGGCAGGCGTCAAGCGCATCCGGTCAGGCAGCCATTGGTCTGGCTAACACCGGCACCTTTGGTTCACTGACCGCCGGCGCACTGGAATCTTCCAACGTCGACATGAGTAAAGAGCTGGTGAACATGATCGTGGCGCAGCGTAACTATCAGGCGAATGCGCAGACCATCAAAACTCAGGACCAGATTCTCAACACGCTGGTTAACTTACGTTAATTCGCTAACAGGATTGCCATATGGATCACGCGATATATACCGCGATGGGCGCGGCCAGCCAGACGCTGGACCAGCAGGCGGTGACCGCCAGCAACCTCGCCAACGCCTCTACACCGGGTTTTCGTGCGCAGCTGAATGCGCTGCGCGCAGTACCGGTGAGTGGCTGGTCGCTGCCGACCCGCACGCTGGTCGCCGCCTCTACACCTGGCGCCGACATGAGTCAGGGCGCGATGGATTACACCGAGCGTCCGCTCGATGTGGCGGTGCAGCAGGATGGCTGGCTGGCGGTACGCACCCCTGACGGCAGCGAAGCCTACACGCGTAACGGCAATATGCAAATCAGTCCGACCGGTACGCTGACGGTTCAGGGCAATCCTGTGATGGGCGATGGCGGTCCGATTGTGATCCCGCAGGGCACTGAAATCACCATTGCTGCTGACGGTTCGATCACCGGGCTGAATGCCGGTGATTCCCCGAACGCCACGGTCCAGCTGGGCAAGCTGAAGCTGGTCAGGGCAACCGGGCAGGAGCTGCAGCGCAGTGATGACGGCATGTTCCGTCCTACTGCGTCGACGCAGGCGACCCGTGGAGCCGCGTTACAGGCGGATCCCACCATGCAGGTTATGCCTGGCGTACTGGAAGGCAGCAACGTCAAACCGGTAGAAACCATGGTCGATATGATCGCCAACGCCCGACGTTTTGAGATGCAGATGAAAGTCATCACCAACGTCGACGAAAATGAACAAAAAGCCAACCAGCTCCTGAGCATGGGCTGAGGCACGAGGATAACAACATGATTCGTTCTTTATGGATCGCTAAGACCGGTCTTGATGCGCAGCAGATGAACATGGACGTCATTGCCAACAACCTGGCAAACGTCAGCACCAACGGCTTTAAGCGTTCACGTGCCGTGTTCGAAGACCTGATGTACCAGACCATGCGCCAGCCGGGCACCCAGTCATCAGAACAGACGACGCTGCCATCGGGTTTGCAGATTGGTACCGGTGTCCGTCCGGTGACGACGGAGCGTCTGCATACTCAGGGCAACCTGTCGCAGACCAGCAACTCGAAAGATATCGCCATTAATGGCCAGGGTTATTTCCAGATTCAGATGCCGGATGGCACCTCGGCTTATACCCGTGACGGCGCGTTTCAGGTTGATCAGAACGGCCAGTTGGTGACCAACTCCGGCTTCCCGGTGCAGCCAGGTATTACCATTCCCGCTAACGCCACCAGCATTACGGTGTCGCGTGACGGTGTGGTCAGCGTGACGCAGCAGGGTCAGGCTCAGGCCGCGCAGGTTGGTCAGTTAACCCTGAGCACCTTTATGAATGATGCCGGTCTCGATAGCGTGGGTGAAAACCTCTACAAAGAAACACAGGCATCGGGCGCACCGACAGACAGCACCCCAGGCCAGAACGGCGCGGGTCTGCTCTATCAGGGCTACACCGAAACCTCAAACGTTAACGTAGCGGAAGAGCTGGTCACCATGATCCAGACGCAGCGTGCCTACGAAATCAACAGCAAGGCGATCAGCACTTCCGATCAGATGCTGGCGAAATTAACGCAGCTTTAATCCCGAACAGGGCCAGCCCGTGCTGGCCTGAATGACAGACATTAATAAGGTCGTGACACCGTGGCGAAGCAACAGATTCTCAAGCCTGGACATTGGTTAGTCGCCTCGTTGCTGCTAACTCTTAACGGATGTGCTCTGGTCCCGCGTACCCCGCTGGTCGAAGGTGCAACCACAGCGCAACCCATGCCGTCCGCGCCACCGGTGGTCAACGGCTCCATATTCCAGGGCGTCGCGCCGCTTAACTACGGCTATCAGCCGCTGTTTGAAGATCGTCGTCCGCGCAACATCGGCGATACCCTGACCATTACGCTGCAGGAAAACGTCAGCGCCAGCAAAAGCTCCTCGGCCAGTGCCAGCCGCGATGGCAGCAACAGCCTGGGTATAACCGGGGTGCCGACAGGCCTCGCCGGTCTGGTCGGTGCAGGTGGCGAAAAAGCCAATCTCAGCGCCGAAGGCAAAAACGATTTCGCAGGTAAAGGCGGCGCATCTGCCAATAATACCTTTACCGGCACCATTACCGTCACCGTGGACCAGGTATTGTCAAACGGCAACCTGCACGTGGTGGGCGAAAAACAGATCGCCATTAATCAGGGCACGGAGTTCATTCGCTTCTCGGGCGTGGTCAATCCGCGCACCATCAGCGCCAGTAACGCCGTGTTATCTACCGCTGTCGCCGATGCACGTATTGAGTACGTCGGAAATGGTTATATCAATGAGGCGCAGACCATGGGCTGGTTCCAGCGTTTCTTCCTGAACATCTCGCCGATGTAAGAGGTTTCAATGAAAAAGTTAACGCTGTTACGCGCCGGGCTGGCGCTGCTGCTGGGCGTCAGTCTGCTGGCCAAAGCCGATTTGATTCGTGATTTAACCACCGTACAGGGCGTGCGTGACAACCAGCTGCTGGGCTACGGCCTGGTGGTGGGTCTGGATGGCACGGGTGACCAGACCACCCAGACGCCATTTACTACGCAGACAGTGAGCAACATGCTGTCACAGCTGGGTATTACCGTGCCTGCCGGCACCAACATGCAGCTGAAAAACGTGGCGGCCGTCATGGTCACCGCCAAACTGCCTTCGTTTGCCCGTCAGGGACAGACGCTGGATGTGGTGGTCTCCTCGCTGGGTAACGCCAAAAGCCTGCGTGGTGGCACGCTGTTAATGACGCCGATGAAAGGGGTTGATAACCAGGTTTACGCGCTGGCGCAGGGTAATATTCTGGTCGGCGGTGCCGGTGCATCAGCAGGCGGCAGCAGTGTTCAGGTTAACCAGCTGAACGGTGGACGTATCACCGGCGGGGCAACCGTAGAGCGTGAACTGCAGAGCAACTTTGGTACGCAGAACACCATCAACCTGCAGCTTAACAGCGAAGATTTCTCAATGGCACAGCGTATTGCTGATGCAATCAACGCCCGTGGCGGTTACGGCGCGGCACAGCCGCTGGATGCCCGTACTGTGCAGATCCGCGTGTCACCTAATAATGGTGCGCAGGTGCGCCTGCTGGCTGAGATCCAGAACATTAATGTGTCGATTCCGGTAGAAGATGCCAAAGTGATCATCAACTCCCGTACCGGCTCAGTCGTTATGAACCGTGAAGTGACGCTGAATCAGTGTGCGGTAGCCCAGGGCAACCTGTCGGTGACGGTTAACCAGCAACAGAACGTGAGTCAGCCTGATACACCGTTGGCCGGTGGTCAGACGGTCGCGACGACGCAGACGCAGATCGATCTGCGCCAGACCGGCGGTGCGCTGCAACGTGTTAACGCCAGCGCCAACCTGAATAACGTGGTGCGTGCACTGAATGCGCTGGGTGCGTCACCAATCGAACTGATGTCGATTCTGCAGTCGATGCAGAGTGCCGGCTGTCTGCGTGCCAAACTGGAAATTATCTGATGGCTGACATGCAATCTCTGACAAGTTCGGCTTTTGACAGCCGCTCCCTGAATGAACTGAAACGCCAGGCCAGCAACGATCCGAAAGCACATGCGTTGCAGGTCGCGCGTCAGGTCGAAGGGATGTTTGTACAAATGATGCTGAAGAGTATGCGCGAGGCGTTGCCGCAGGACGGGATTATGGGCAACGAACAGACCAAACTTTTCACCTCAATGTATGATCAGCAGATTGCACAGGAGATGGGTAAGCGCGGCCTTGGCCTGGCGGAAACCATCGTCAAACAGATGCAGCCTGCCACCGCGCCGGATGAAAAAGCCGGTACGGTGCCGATGAAGCTGGATAACAGCTTTATTCTCAGCACCAGCGGGGCAAAACCCATGGCCGCGGAGCAGCTGGAGCAGATTGTGCGTAAGGCGATGCCGCGTCTGCCGCCGGTTGCGTCACCCACAGGCCTGCCCAGCGACAGCCGCGAGTTCATCGCTCAGCTGACGCAACCGGCGCAGGCTGCCAGTCAGCAGAGTGGCATTCCGCATCACCTGATTCTGGCGCAGGCTGCGCTGGAGTCGGGCTGGGGCCAGCGTCAGATCCTGACCCGCGACGGCAAACCGAGCTACAACGTGTTCGGGATTAAAGCCAGCGGCGACTGGAAAGGTGACACCACCGATATCATGACTACCGAATATGAGCAGGGTGAAGCGAAGAAAGTCCGTGCCAGCTTCCGTGTTTATAACTCCTACTTCGAGGCGCTGACAGACTACGTCAAACTTCTCACCAAAAACCCACGCTATGCGGCGGTGACCAATGCCACATCTGCAGAGCAGGGCGCGCAGGCATTACAGGCGGCAGGATATGCCACCGATCCGAAATATGCGCAAAAGCTGGTGGGAATGATTCAGCAATTCAAAAGTATGGGCGACAAAGTCGTCAAAGCGTACAGCCAGGATATGGGTGACCTGTTCTGATCATTGCGCCTCAAGTTTCACTTAAGCAAGCCGATAACATCCCTATAGCCAGATGCGTTTTCGCCTGCTGGCGCCCACTTTGATGTCTGCCAGCCCGGTTAACGGGGAACGTAAGGAACCGAGATGTCCAGCATAATTAACTCCGCGATGAGCGGACTGAGTGCCGCGCAGGCCGCTCTGAGCACCACCAGTAACAATATTTCCAATTACACCGTGGCTGGCTATTCACGTCAGACCACGGTCCTGGCGCAGGCAAACAGTACCCTGCAGGGCAACAGCTATTATGGTAACGGCGTGAATATCACCGGTGTACAACGTGAATATGATGCATTTATTGCCACGCAGTTACGCGGTTCCAGCGCGAACTACAGCGCGGTAAGCACCCAGCACAGCCAGATTTCAAACATTGACGATCTGCTGTCGACTTCGACGACCAGCCTGTCAACCTCGCTGCAGGGCTTCTTTACTAACCTGCAGAACGTGGTCAGCAATGCCAACGATCCGTCAGCACGTCAGTCAATGCTCAGCAATGCACAGGGTCTGGTCAGCCAGTTCCAGACCTCGGCGCAATACCTGAACAATATGCAGAACAGCGTCAATGCAGACGTCGGTTCCAGCATCAAGCAGGTCAACACCATTACCAGCCAGATCGCCGATCTGAACAAGCAGATTGGCAAACTGAGTACCGCTAACGGTGCCGCTCCTAACGATCTGCTTGATAAGCGTGATCAGCTGGTGAATACCCTGAATAACGTAGTTGGCGTCACAGTGTCGCAGCAGGATGGCGGCTACACGGTCTCCATGGCGAATGGCCTGACGCTGGTAAACGGCGACAAATCTCACGATCTGGTGGCGATGCCTTCCAGCAGCGATCCGACACGCACTACTATCGGCTATGTCGATAAACAGGCGGGCAACGTCGAGATTCCGGAAAAGCTGATCACCACCGGCTCGCTGGGCGGTCTGCTGGCATTCCGTAGTCAGGATTTGGATCTGGCGCAGAACCAGCTGGGTCAGTTAGCAGCTGCGTTTACGACCAGCTTTAACGATGTTCACAAGCAGGGCTTCGACAGTAACGGCGATCAGGGCGTTGATTTCTTTAATATCGGCAGCCCGCTGGTGGTAAGCAACAGTAAAAACAGCACCGCCGCCTCCGTTACCGCTGAGTGGACCGATACCAGCGCGCTGAAAGCGACCAACTATAACGTCAGCTTTGACGGTACTAACTGGAGCGCCACCCGTGCCTCTGACAGCACCGCTGTGACCATTGCACAGGTTAAAGACGCCAGCGGCAACACCACGCTGAGCTTTGATGGTTTGAAGCTGACCGTTCCCGGCACGCCTGCACCGGCTGCTAAAGACAGTTTTCTGGTGAAGCCGGTCCAGAACGTGATCAACGACATGTCCGTCGCGATCACCAATGAATCTGAGGTCGCTGCTGCCGGTGCCGTTGGCGGTGAGAGTGATAACCGCAATGCGCAAAAACTGCTGAGTCTGCAGGATGCGAAGCTGGTCGGTGGCAACGCCACGCTGTCGCAGGCTTACGCGGCTATCGTCAGTAGCGTGGGTAACAAAACCAGTTCACTGCAGACCACCAGCGATACACAGAAAAGCGTGGTCAGTCAGCTGACCCAACGTCAGCAATCGGTCTCAGGCGTAAACCTTGATGAGGAGTACGCCAACCTGACTAAATATCAGCAATATTACATGGCTAATGCGCAGGTGCTGCAGACCGCCAGCACCGTGTTTAATGCATTGATCAATATTCGCTAAGGGCAGGAGATAACATGCGAATCAGTACAAATATGATTTTTGAGCAGCAGGTGCGTGGCATCACTGACTCACAGGCCTCCTGGCTGAAATCAGGCGAGGAGCTCTCCAGCGGCCGCCGTGTGAATAATCCTTCGGACGATCCCATTGCGGCGTCACGTGCTGTGGTGTTGTCACAAACCCAGCAGCAGGGCAAGCAATATGCGCTGGCGCGCACCTTTGCCGATCAGGGCCTGTCTCTGGAAGAGAATACGCTGAAAGGTGTCACCGATGGGATCATTGCGGCGCAGGGGCTGATCGTTAACGGTTCAACCGGTACCCTGAGCGACAGTGACCGCGGATCGATTGCCACTCAGCTGGAGGGCATTCGCGCTCAGTTACTGAACCAGGCAAACAGCCAGGATGCCAATGGCCGCTATATTTTTGCCGGTTATAAAACCGACAGCGCGCCGTTTGTTGACACGGCAGGCACCGGCGTCAGCTACACAGGCGGTACCGAGGCAATCACCCAGAAGGTCGACACCAGCCGAACCATGACCGTAGGGCATACCGGTGACAGTATCTTTATGTCGATTTCCGGTAACGCTAAAAAAGAGCCGGATGGCAGCGCCAGCGAAACCAATGTGTTTACGATGCTGGACAGTGCCATTGCTGCATTGAAAGTGCCGCAGGATGATGCAGACGCTGCAACCAAACAGACCTTCCAGGATGCGATGGATAAAACCAACCGTGGCCTGGGTAACTCGCTGAATAATGTTTTAACGGTACGTTCTGAGATTGGTACTCAGCTTTCAGAGCTCGATACACTGAATGCACAGGGCGATGACCGCAGTGTGATCTATAACTCGCAGATGAGTGACCTGGTTAACGTAGATTTAACCGAGGCGGCGTCCAGCTATACCATGAAGCAGACAGCCCTTCAGGCGTCGTACAAGACCTTTACTGATATGTCCAAGATGTCACTGTTCCAGATGAATTCGTAGTCTGACCTGAAATTTTAGGCGTACTTTAACCGGATGCGCTTACTTTTCCCCACTCTCCCGTTAAAGGAGGGTGGGATTTTTTTTGCCTGCGATTCGGTTGATGGCGGGCGGGAACATTAGCTTTTAAACCAGGTTCTGTGACAGCGGAAAATAATTCGCATGGTTATCCTGCTTTCACGTATTCACCGCACGGACTCCGGAATCACCCACCACAGCCCAACAGCCCAACAGCCCAACAGCCCAACAGCCTACCTGCCGAAATGCCGGAGTAAACCTTCGTTGTTGCCTGAAGAGACCCCTGCAGAGACTGTTTATCCGTAATCCGGCTGGCGGGCAGAATTGCAGCCATAAAAAAACCCCGGCTTTAAGGCCGGGGTTCGGTTCACAACAGCTTATGCGTTACGGCTTGGTTGCCGGTGCAGTGGCCTGATGGGTGGCGCTATGCGCTCCTGCAGAACCGCGACCGTCGAACTCATACGGTGCACGCACCCAATCACTGTGCGGAGCCGGTTCTGACTGCCAGACTGGCGCAGGCGCTTTGGTCATTGGCGCAGAAGCAAAATGCTTCCAGCGTGTACCGTCGTTCGGTACAGCTGCAGCTGCTGGCACAGATGCGTCGGCAGGCAATGACACTGCAGGTTCGGTCGCCTTCACAGGTTCCGCCGGCGCGATATCACGTGCAGCAACCGGAGCATGAGGTTCACGAACCGGTGCTGTTTCAGCCTCTGCTGCGACTGGCGCATTCAGCACTTCTTCAACCTCGGCTGCGATCTCTTCACTGACATCAGTGGCTGACTGCTCAGTAACGTCCGCAGGCTGTTCAACCTCTGATGATTGTGCAACCTCTGCAGGCTGTACCGTCTCAACAGCAGGTGTCATAACCGGCGCTTCAGTGACGGGTTCAGCAGGCACGGCTTCAGCCGCGACAGCGTCTGCTTTCACTTCATCGGCAGCTGGAACCACAGAAGGCTGTTCGTCAACCGGGGCGTCAATAGCACGGGTATCATCAGTGTTGACGACCGGCACTGGCGTTTCTGCCTGCGGCTCAGCATGCTGCACTGGCGCGTCCTGCACACCCGATTCCACAGCGGCAGCCACGGGCAGGGCATGGGTAGCCACTGCTGTTTCTTCCGCGCTGTACGCGGGTGTCTGGTGTGTCACATTCTGCACCTGCTCTTCGCTGGCCTGGCTCACCGGATAGCGAATCCAGACTTTACCAGAGGCCATCTCGGGAGACGCTGCTGCTGCGGCCAGAGGCATGGCTGACTGCGTCGGGTAACGCTCATCACGGTAACGACGACGACGCTGTCCGCTCACACGCAGATGGCGTGGCGAACGACGTGAGCGACGTGGCATATTGGCGTTATCACGGTTGTCGCTGTCATCCTGTTCGTCACTCTGCTGCGCCTGGAACTCAGGCTGCGGCTGTGCAACTTCAGCTGGCTGAGGCTGACGCACTTCGGCAGGCTGGACAAAGTCGCTGGCTTCGGCTGGCATAGGTTGACGATTATCATCAACACGCACCTTCTGGTTCAGCTGACGCGGCTTACGACGCGGCATAACCTGTACGCGCTCATCATCCTGCACCTCGGTCGCGTCCAGGGCTTCTGCGACCACTGCTGGCTGCTCAGCTACTTTGGCGGCTTCTTCACCGGCGCGTTTCTCTTCCTGACGACGACGCTGACGTTCAGCGCGCTGTTCACGGCGCTGTTGCTGCTGCTCATCACGCTGCTGGCGCGCTTCTTCGCTCAGTGCCGGACGCTCTTCGCGTACTTCACCTGACTGAGACTCACGCTTGTTGCGGCGGTTGTTATTATTGCCCTCGCGCGGCTCACGATTTTCACGTGGCTCGCGGCTTTCGCGCGGTTCACGGCTCTCACGCGGTTCACGACTTTCGCGAGGCTCACGGCCCTCACGCGACTGTGCGTTATCCCCGTTACGCGGCGTACGCTCACGACGATTGTTATTGCGACGGTTGTTATTGTTGCTGCGTCGTTCGCCACGACCGTTGTTGTTTTCCTGCTCACCTTCAGGCGCTTTTTGCGGTTCAGCAACCTCAGCGGTCACAGGTTTAGCAGCAGGCGCTTCTTCGCTGGCAAACATTTTTTTCAGGCCGCCAAGCAGACGCCCGAAGAAACCGGTGCTGGCCGTCGCAGGTGCAGCCACCGCAGGTTTAGCTTTTGCCGCTGGCTGAGCTTCAGCACGCTGCGCTTCCGGCTCAACTTCTACCGGAGCCGGCGGTGCATCAGGCATCACAAACGCGGCCAGAGCAGGCTGCTCAGGACGACGACGCTCTGCATGCTCTTCTTCCGACGGCATCGCCATTTCGGCTTCGTGCAGCTTCGGCAGATGATAGCTCAGGGTCTGGGTCTCTTCGCCTTTACGTACGCGCAGCACGGAGTAGTGCGGGGTCTGCATCTTGTCATCAGGAACGATGATTGCCCGCACGCCGCCCTGGCGTTTTTCAATCGCGTTGACCGCTTCACGTTTTTCGTTCAGCAGGTAGGAGGCAACCTGAACCGGAACAATAGCGTGAACTTCTTTGGTGTTGTCTTTCAGTGCTTCTTCTTCAATCAGACGCAGAATCGACAAAGCAAGTGACTCGTTATCACGGATGGTGCCGGTGCCGCTACAGCGTGGGCAAACGTGATGACTGGATTCACCTAATGATGGGCTCAGGCGCTGACGGGACATCTCCAGCAGGCCGAAACGCGAAATGTGGCTGATCTGAATACGGGCGCGGTCCTGACGAACAGCTTCGCGAAGACGGTTTTCAACTGCGCGCTGATGGCGTACCGGCGTCATATCGATATAGTCGATAACGATCAGGCCGCCCAGGTCACGCAGGCGCAGCTGACGGGCGATCTCGTCAGCGGCTTCAAGGTTAGTGTTGAACGCCGTCTCTTCGATGTCACCGCCGCGCGTTGCGCGTGCTGAGTTGATATCGATCGCGGTCAGCGCTTCAGTGCTGTCGATGACAATCGAGCCACCGGAAGGCAGGCGGACTTCACGCTGGAAAGCGGATTCGATTTGCGACTCAATCTGATAATGGCTGAACAGCGGGATTTCACCGGTGTAGAGCTTAATTTTGCTGCTGAAGTCCGGACGGCCCAGCGCAGCAATATGCTGACGCGCCAGTTCCAGAACCTTTGGATTATCGATAAGAATTTCACCGATGTCCTGACGCAGATAGTCGCGGAAAGCGCGGACAATCACGTTACTCTCTTGATGAATCAGGAACGGAGCAGGACGGTTTTCAGCGGCTTTCTTGATCGCTTCCCAATGCTTAAGACGGAAGCTTAAATCCCACTGCAGCGATTCGGCCGATTTGCCTACGCCGGCGGTGCGGACAATCAGTCCCATGCCTTCCGGCAGGTCAAGCGCCGACAGCGCTTCTTTTAATTCGGTACGGTCGTCACCTTCGATGCGGCGAGAGATACCGCCTGCACGTGGGTTATTCGGCATCAGGACCAGGTAGCTGCCCGCCAGAGAGATAAAGGTGGTCAGCGCAGCGCCTTTGTTGCCGCGTTCTTCTTTATCAATCTGAACAATAACTTCCTGGCCTTCACGCAGTACGTCTTTAATATTCGGACGACCATGCGCGTTATAGCTGGAGGGGAAGTATTCGCGGGAGATTTCTTTTAACGGGAGGAAACCGTGACGCTCTGCGCCGTAATCGACAAACGCAGCTTCAAGGCTGGGTTCAATGCGCGTGATTTTACCTTTGTAGATGTTGGCTTTTTTCTGTTCGTGTCCAGGACTTTCAATATCCAGATCGTACAGACGCTGACCGTCAACCAGGGCAACGCGCAACTCCTCCTGCTGAGTTGCGTTTATTAACATTCTTTTCATCGTGACTTACTCGTTATTCTTTCATGAGTGATTACAGCTGCGGGCATAATTACCCTGGACGAGTATCAACCGATGGCCCCGTGACTTAGTGCAATGTCGTCAACCTCACGGCTGTCGACCGCGCGAGGGGCGCAAATAACGTCGGTGGCCTGTTTTTCATAAGGGAAAACAGCACCAGATAGTGGAAATGCCTGAGAGAATAAAGAAAACCCGTGCATCCCATACTGCTGTCCAGGCCGCAACCCGCAGCCCGCTAAGTGCCTGATTTCGCATTACGTCTTACGCCATTGCTGCGTGTCTGCTCAATCCGGCAAAATGACAATTTCGCTCGGTTTCTGCCCTGAAATGCATCAGTTAGGAAACTCAGGCATTATTCCATTGCTAACCTTCATATAGCAAGGCGACTTTAGCCAGCTTGTGAAGTTTCTTTACATTTAACGCGTTAATGTGTCCGACAATGCAGCGCTTTGCTGAAAAAGCCAGCAGAGAGGCGACTTGTCGTCACACCAACTCCTGAGTTAAGCACAGAAAAAGGGGTGGCGCTATCAGGGGACACTATTTAGAATCGCCGCCATGAAAACAGAGAATCCCGGCGTACATTTTGTCGCCATCACGGCTGAAAATGCCGGACAACGCATTGATAACTTTTTGCGCACCCAGCTTAAGGGTGTGCCAAAGAGCATGATTTATCGCATCGTACGCAAAGGCGAGGTGCGGGTGAATAAAAAGCGCATTAAGCCAGAGTACAAGCTGGAGGAGGGCGATGAGGTACGCATTCCGCCTGTTCGGGTAGCGGAACGCGATGAAGACGCTGTTTCCCCTAAACTGGCAAAGGTTGCCTCACTGGCTGATGCCATCCTGTTTGAGGATGAGTCGCTGCTGGTAATGAATAAGCCTTCCGGTACCGCCGTGCATGGGGGCAGCGGACTTAGCTTTGGCGTCATTGAAGGGTTACGCGCCCTGCGACCTGAAGCGCGCTTTCTGGAATTAGTGCATCGCCTCGATCGCGATACCTCAGGTATTCTGCTGGTTGCTAAAAAGCGCTCGGCGCTGCGTGCTCTGCATGAGCAACTGCGTGAAAAGGGCATGCAGAAAGATTACCTGGCTCTGGTGCGCGGTAACTGGCCCTCACATCTGAAGGTGGTTCAGGCACCGCTGCTGAAAAACATCCTGCAGAGCGGAGAGCGTGTTGTGCGCGTCAGCAGTGAAGGCAAGGCGTCGGAAACCCGCTTTAAAGTGGAAGAGCGGTTCGACTTTGCCACCCTGGTAAAAGCGAGTCCGGTCACCGGACGCACACATCAGATTCGCGTTCATACACTGCATGCCGGGCATCCCATCGCCTTTGACGATCGTTACGGCGAACGTGACTTTGACAGTCAGCTGGCCTCAACCGGATTAAAACGGCTGTTCCTGCACGCAGCGGCGCTGACCTTTACCCATCCTGGCACGGGCGAAGTAATGCGGGTCGAAGCGCCACTCGATGACGGGCTGAAGCAATGCCTGAATAAACTGCGTCAGATGAAGGCGTAACGGCTCTCCGGTATCAGTCCGTTAAAGGATTGATACCGGCCTGCTGCAACATCTCATTCAGCGCAATCAGCGGCAGCCCAATCAGCGTATTGGGATCGCGGCCCTCCAGTCGATCAAACAGACAAATTCCCAGCCCTTCACTTTTAAAACTGCCGGCACACTGCAGCGGCTGTTCTTTTTCCACGTATCCAGCGATTTCGGCGTCGGTTAAGGTGCGGAAATGCACCACAAAGGGCTCACAGCACTGCAGCAGTCTGCCACTGCCCGGATGAAAAAGGGCCAGACCGGTATAGAAGGTAATGGCTTTACCGCTGGCGGCACGCAGTTGCGCGCATGCATTCTCCGCCGTGTGAGGCTTTCCGGTGATCGTGCCATCCAGCACGCAGACCTGATCCGAGCCGATGATCCAGTGGCTGGGCCAGGTTTTTGCCAGCGCCTGCGCTTTTGCCACGGCCAGGCGTGTTACCAGCGCTTCGGCGGTTTCACCTGGCACGGGGGATTCATCAACCTCCGGCGCGGCGGTCATAAATGGCAAGCCAAGCTTATGCAGTAAAGCCTGCCGGAAGGGCGACGTTGAAGCTAAAAGAATCGATGGTGTCATTTTTTTTCAATAGTGATAGCGAATTGGTGGCAGTCATTTTAAACTGTGCGCCGCACTGGATGCGAATAGTGGTTGAAAGATGCTGTTTAACGGCCTTTTTCTTTGACTCTATGACATTACAAAGTTAATATGCGCGCCCTATGCAAAAGGTAAAATTACCCCTAACGCTGGACCCTGTCCGCACCGCTCAGAAGCGCCTTGATTATCAGGGTGTCTACACATCTTTACAGGTGGAGCGTGTGGCCGAGTCGGTCGTTAGTGTGGACAGTGATGTGGATTGTGCCATGTCGTTTGCGGTTGATAACCAGCGTCTGGCGGTACTGACGGGTACTGCTGAAGTACAGGTGACGTTGCGTTGTCAGCGCTGCAACCAGACCTTTCCCCATCACGTAAAAGTGAGTTACTGCTTCAGCCCTGTTTCTTCTGAAGAGCAGGCCGAAGCATTACCGGAAGCGTACGAGCCGGTCGATGTCAACGAGTTTGGTGAGATCGATTTGCTGGCGGTTGTCGAGGATGAACTGATTCTCGCGCTGCCGGTCGTTCCGGTGCACGATTCTGAACACTGTGAAGTGTCCGAGGCGGACATGGTCTTTGGTAAACTGCCTGCAGAGGCGGAGAAACCAAATCCATTTGCCGTATTAGCCAGTTTAAAGCGTAAGTAATAGGAGTAAGGTCCATGGCCGTACAACAGAATAAACCCACCCGTTCTAAGCGTGGTATGCGTCGTTCGCACGATGCGCTGACCACTGCTGCTCTGTCAGTAGATAAAGTTTCTGGCGAAACTCATCTGCGTCACCACATCACTGCGGATGGTTACTACCGCGGTCGCAAGGTTATCGTTAAGTAAGTTTCTTGCTTAGCAAGGCGATACTTTGACACGTTTGACCCTGGCGATTGATGCCATGGGCGGGGACTTCGGTCCCTGCGTGACAGTGCCTGCAGCATTGCAGGCACTGGCCTCTCATTCGGAACTTTTCCTTCTTCTGGTCGGCAATCCCGACACCCTCATGCCATTGCTTGCCAAAGCGGATTCCTCCCTGACGGGGCGTTTGCAGGTTATCCCTGCCGAATCGGTTATTGCAAGTGATGCGCGGCCTGCTCAGGCCATCCGGAACAGTCGCGGCAGTTCAATGCGTGTCGCGCTGGAGATGGTCAAAGAGGGACGTGCACAGGCCTGTATCAGCGCCGGTAATACCGGTGCACTGATGGGGCTATCAACACTCTTATTAAAACCGCTGGACGGTATTAAACGCCCGGCGCTGATGTCCGTTTTACCGCACCAGCAGCAGGGTAAAACGGTGGTACTGGATTTGGGCGCGAATGTTGACTCAGACAGTGCCATGCTGGTGCAGTTTGCCGTGATGGGGTCGGTAATGGCTGAGCATGTGCTTGGTATTTCACGGCCCCGTGTCGCGTTGCTCAATATTGGTCATGAAGAGACTAAAGGGCTGGAAACTATTCGCGATGCCGCAGTAGTACTGCGAGAATCACCGCAAATCAACTATATTGGTTACCTCGAAGGCAATGACCTGCTTACCGGTAAAACGGATGTGATGGTCTGTGACGGTTTTGTCGGAAACGTCACGCTGAAGACAATGGAAGGCGTGGTAAGAATGTTTCTTTCTCTGCTGAAGTCATCAGGGGAAGGTAAAAAACGGTCATGGTGGCTGACGTTGCTGGGACGCTTAATCCAGAAACGCCTGGCGAAGCGCTTCGGGCAACTCAACCCTGACCAGTACAATGGCGCTTGTCTGTTAGGATTGCGCGGAACAGTGATCAAAAGTCACGGCGCAGCAAATCAACACGCTTTCGCCGTGGCGATAGAACAGGCAGAGCAGGCGGTGAGGCAGCAAATTCCCGAGCGAATTGCTGCGCGCCTTGATGCTGTATTAGCCAGGAGTGACAAAGCCTAGATGTATACCAAAATTATCGGTACGGGCAGTTATCTGCCCAGCCAGGTTCGCACCAATGCCGATCTGGAAAAAATGGTGGAGACGTCGGACGAGTGGATTGTGACCCGTACGGGCATCCGTGAGCGCCGCATTGCTGCGCCTGACGAAAACGTCGCCACCATGGGATTCAGTGCGGCGCAACGCGCCCTTGAAATGGCCGGCGTTGACGCGAACGAGATTGGGCTGATTATTGTCGCCACAACCTCTTCCAGCCACGCCTTCCCAAGCTCCGCCTGCATGATCCAGCAAATGCTGGAGATCAAAGACTGTGCGGCATTTGACCTTGCTGCCGCCTGTGCAGGTTTTACCTATGCGCTGAGCGTGGCCGATCAATACATTAAAAATGGCGCGGTTAAACACGCTCTGGTGATTGGTGCTGATGTCCTGGCGCGCGCGCTGGATCCGGAAGATCGCGGTACCATCATCCTGTTCGGTGATGGTGCCGGTGCGGTCGTGCTGGGTCAGAGCGAAGAGCAGGGGATTATCTCAACTCATCTTCATGCTGATGGTCGCTATGCCCAGTTGCTGACGCTGCCTTATCAGGATCGCGCTCATCAGGATCAGCCTGCTTATGTCACCATGGCAGGCAACGAAGTCTTCAAAGTCGCGGTTACCGAGCTGGCTCACATCGTTGACGAAACGCTTCAGGCCAATAATCTCGATCGCGAAATGCTGGACTGGCTGGTGCCGCATCAGGCTAATCTGCGCATCATCAGCGCCACCGCGAAAAAACTCGGTATGACCATGGATAAAGTGGTCGTTACACTGGATCGTCACGGCAATACCTCTGCCGCATCGGTGCCAAGTGCACTGGATGAAGCGGTTCGTGATGGCCGCATCAAACCCGGACACCTTATTTTGCTGGAAGCCTTTGGTGGTGGATTCACCTGGGGTTCTGCGCTGGTTCGCTTTTGATTGACAGGAACGAAAGATGACGCAAATTGCATTTGTTTTTCCAGGTCAGGGTTCACAGACCGTGGGCATGCTGACTGAATTAGCCGCGACTTATCCGCTGGTTGAAGAGACCTTTCGTGAAGCCTCGGACGCGCTGGGATATGATCTGTGGCAGTTAGTGAGTCAGGGTCCGGCTGAAGAGCTGAATAAAACCTGGCAGACTCAGCCTGCATTGCTTGCCGCCTCGGTGGCTATCTATCGTGTCTGGCAGCAGCAGGGCGGTCAACAGCCAGTCCTGATGGCCGGTCACAGCCTGGGTGAATACTCTGCGCTGGTTTGCGCCGGTGTGCTCAGCTTTGCTGATGCCGTGAAGCTGGTTGAGCTGCGCGGCAAACTGATGCAGGAAGCCGTGCCAGAAGGCACTGGCGCGATGCAGGCGATTATTGGCCTGGATGACGCAGCTATTCGCAAAGCCTGCGAGGAGAGCGCGCAGGGACAGGTGGTTTCACCGGTTAACTTCAATTCGCCGGGCCAGGTGGTCATTGCGGGTAACAAAGAAGCCGTTGAGCGTGCAGGTGCTGCCTGTAAAGCCGCGGGCGCTAAACGTGCCCTGCCACTGCCCGTCAGCGTGCCTTCCCACTGCGCACTGATGAAGCCCGCAGCGGATAAACTGGCGGTCGCGCTGGAAAACATTACGTTTGCTGCGCCTGCGGTGCCAGTGATTAATAACGTCGATGTGAAAGCAGAAACCGATGCTGCGGCAATCCGGCATGCGCTGGTTCGTCAGCTTTACAGCCCGGTTCGCTGGACTGAGAGTGTGGAAGCGATGGCAGAACAGGGCGTTACGCAACTCCTGGAGATGGGTCCAGGTAAAGTCCTGACCGGTCTGACGAAACGTATTGTCGATAGTCTGACAGCGGCTGCCGTTAACGATACAGCATCCCTGACAGCTGCACTCGGTAAGGAATAAGAGGAAAATCATGAGCTTTGAAGGTAAAGTTGCGCTGGTTACCGGCGCGAGTCGCGGCATTGGTCGTGCGATTGCAGAAACCCTGGCGGCACGTGGTGCTAAAGTTGTGGGTACTGCAACCAGCCAGAATGGCGCCGACGCCATCAGTGCTTACCTTGGCGACAAGGGTAAAGGCCTGTTACTGAATGTGACAGAGGCTGACTCCATCAGCAGCGTTTTAGAGAATATTCGCGCGGAATTTGGCGAAGTGGATATTTTAGTCAATAATGCAGGCATTACGCGTGATAATCTCCTCATGCGCATGAAGGACGATGAGTGGGAGGATATCTTAGATACTAACCTCACATCGGTATTCCGCCTTTCTAAGGCGGTCCTACGTGCCATGATGAAAAAGCGCGTGGGCCGTATCATCACCATTGGTTCCGTTGTTGGAACCATGGGTAATGCGGGCCAGGCAAACTACGCGGCAGCTAAAGCGGGTTTGATTGGTTTTAGCAAATCACTGGCGCGCGAAATCGCGTCACGTGGCATTACCGTCAACGTCGTGGCTCCAGGCTTTATTGAGACTGACATGACGCGGGCACTGAACGAAGATCAACGTTCCGGTATTTTGGCGGAAGTCCCTGCGGGTCGCTTAGGCGATGCACAGGAAATCGCCAATGCTGTCGCATTTTTAGCCTCTGACGAAGCAGCCTACATCACAGGTGAAACGCTGCACGTCAATGGCGGAATGTACATGGTCTGATAAATCACGAAATCATTTGCTTTATTTGCGGTTAAAACCGCAAAATAACGCAAAATCGTGGTTCGACCAGCCGGGATTTTGTTGCATCTTTTTCACCATTTTATACACTACGAAAACCATCGCGAAAGCGAGTTTTGATAGGAAATTAAATAGTATGAGCGATATCGAACAACGCGTTAAGAAAATCATCAGTGAGCAGCTGGGTGTGAAAGAGGAAGAAGTCACCAACTCTGCATCTTTCGTAGAAGACCTGGGTGCCGATTCTCTTGATACCGTTGAGCTGGTGATGGCTCTGGAAGAAGAGTTTGACACTGAGATTCCAGACGAAGAAGCTGAGAAAATCACTACCGTTCAGGCAGCGATCGACTATATCAATAGCCATAAAGGCTAATGAATATCTTCAGGCGGTCGCTCGACCGCCTGATTTTTTTGTTTGTCCCACATAGTTCCCTATTTCCCCTCCCTGGAGGACGAACGTGTCTAAGCGTCGTGTAGTTGTGACTGGTCTTGGCATGTTGTCTCCTGTCGGCAATACCGTAGAGTCTACCTGGAGTGCTCTCCTTGCCGGTCAGAGCGGCATTACCCTGATCGACCATTTTGATACCAGTGCTTATGCAACGCGTTTTGCAGGTCTGGTAAGAGGTTTTAATTGTGATGACTACATCTCGCGCAAAGATCAGCGCAAGATGGATGCCTTCATCCAGTACGGCATTGTAGCCGGTATGCAGGCCATGCAGGACAGTGGTCTGGTTGTTACCGACGAAAATGCAGGCCGTGTTGGCGCGGCAATTGGCTCCGGCATCGGTGGTTTAGGTCTGATTGAAGAGAATCATACTTCACTGGTCAACGGCGGTCCGCGCAAAATCAGCCCATTCTTTGTGCCTTCAACCATCGTTAACATGGTGGCGGGGCATCTCAGCATCATGTATGGCCTGAAAGGTCCAAGCATCTCTATCGCGACAGCCTGTACCTCTGGTGTGCACAACATCGGTCATGCTGCACGTATCATCGCTTATAACGATGCTGACGTGATGCTGGCGGGTGGCGCAGAGAAAGCCAGTACGCCATTAGGCGTGGGTGGTTTTGGTGCAGCACGTGCACTCTCAACCCGTAACGAAAACCCGCAAGCGGCCAGCCGCCCGTGGGATAAAGATCGCGACGGTTTTGTGCTGGGTGACGGTGCCGGCATTGTGGTACTCGAAGAGTACGAACATGCGAAGAAGCGTGGCGCAAAAATCTACGCTGAAATCGTAGGTTTTGGTATGAGCAGCGATGCCTACCACATGACTTCACCACCAGAAGATGGTTCAGGTGCCGCGGCGGCCATGATCAATGCGCTGCGCGATGCCCAAATGACGCCAGAGCAGATTGGCTATGTCAACGCGCACGGTACCTCCACGCCAGCGGGTGATAAAGCGGAAGCGCAGGCGGTGAAATCGGTCTTCGGTGCAGCGGCCAGCAGTGTGATGGTCAGCTCAACCAAATCAATGACCGGGCACTTGCTGGGTGCCGCAGGCGCTGTTGAAGCGATTTACTCGATTCTGGCACTGCGCGACCAGGCTGTTCCTCCGACTATCAATCTCGACAATCCGGATGAGGGCTGCGATCTTGACTTCGTACCTCACACCGCGCGTCAGGTTTCTGGTCTGGAATACACGCTGTGTAACTCTTTCGGATTCGGCGGAACCAACGGTTCATTGATTTTCCGTAAAGTGTAATCGTTGCTGATTGCTAAAAAGGCCCGCGATGCGGGCCTTTTTTTATCCTGCAAAATGCGGTGAAATCAGAGGTCACGCTCAGGAGAGAACGATGTGGATTAACGGGTTCAGACAATCGACAGTGGCCGCCAGCGACCGCGCACTGCAGTTCGGCGATGGCTGTTTTACTACCGCCGCCGTGCGTCAGGGTAAAATTGTGATGCTGGAAAGCCATATTCAGCGCCTTAAAGAGGGCTGTGAGCGGTTATGGATCGCTGGCGTCGACTGGCATCAGCTTGAGACCGAGATGAAGCAGGCCGCTTATGAACAAACCCAGGCGGTGCTGAAAGTGATTATCAGCGCGGGCAGCGGCGGGCGGGGTTACAGCCGTCGCGGCTGTGGTGAACCTGTGCGAATCGTCTCTCTGACCGCCTGGCCACAACACTACACCGATATACAGCAGCGTGGTGCCCGACTCCGGCTTAGTCCGATTCGTCTGGCGCGAAACCCGCAATTTGCCGGTATCAAGCACCTGAACCGCGTGGAGCAGGTGATGATCCGGGCTCATCTTGACCAGACAGACGCCGACGAGGCGCTGGTGCTTGACACTGAAGGTTGGGTGGTGGAATGCTGTGCGGCCAATTTATTCTGGCGTCAGGGTACGCAGATTTTCACGCCCGATCTCTCGGCATCGGGTGTCGATGGCATTATGCGGCGGAGTCTTATGGCGCAACTTGCTGCCGCAGGTCAGGCTTGCCAGATAGTCAAAAGCGAACCGGCGCAACTGCTGGCCGCCGATGAAGTGGTGATATGTAACGCGCTGATGCCGGTTCTGCCGGTCCGACAGATAGAAGCGGTGCAGTTTACTGAGCGCTCGCTGTTTAAGCAGCTGCTGGCAAGCTGTGAACAAATAATGGATGCATCATGATTCGAAGTAAAAAGATTCTCGTCAGCCTGCTGGCAATCGTCGTTCTCGCAGCGGTGCTGAGTTACTGGCAGGTTAAGCAGTTTGCTGCCACCCCATTGACGCTGAAACAGGAAACGATTTATACGCTGCCTGCCGGCACGGGGCGGGTTGCGCTTGAAGCGCAGCTGGAAGAGCAGAAAATTATTCCCCACAGTATCTGGTTTGGTGCGCTGCTGCGTCTGGAGCCGGAACTGGCGACCTTTAAGGCGGGCACTTATCGCCTTGAGCCAACCATGACCGTACGCTCGCTGTTACAGCTGCTGGCCAGCGGCAAAGAGGCGCAATTCCCGGTGCGGTTCGTCGAAGGTCAGCGGCTCAAAGAGTGGCTGAGTGAACTGCGTAAAGCGCCCTACATCCGGCACACCCTGAAAGACGATCAGTTCGCCACCCTGGCCAGCGCACTCAAGGTGGAGCCTGAACAACTGGAAGGCAACTTCTTCCCGGATACCTATCTCTACACGGCGAACACCACCGATATGGCGCTGTTGCAGCGGGCGCATGATCGGATGAAAAAGACCATTGATGCGGTGTGGCAGGGACGGGCGGACAATCTGCCCTATAAAACGCCACAGGATATGGTGACGATGGCCTCCATCATTGAGAAAGAGACCGGTGTCAGCGAAGAGCGCGCACGTGTCGCCTCGGTGTTTATTAATCGCCTGCGCACGGGAATGCGGTTACAGACCGATCCCACCGTCATCTATGGCATGGGTGACAGTTATAACGGCACGCTGACCCGCAAAGATCTTGAAACCGCCAGCGCGTACAATACTTACACGATTAACGGGCTGCCGCCTGGCCCGATTGCCATGCCGGGCAAAGCGTCACTTCAGGCAGCAGCGCATCCTGAAAAAACGAACTATCTCTACTTCGTTGCAGACGGGAAGGGTGGACATACGTTCACCACCAACCTTGCCAGCCATAACAAAGCGGTGCAGATTTACCGGCAGACACTGAAGGAAAAAAATGAACAGTAAGTTTATCGTCATTGAAGGCCTGGAAGGCGCCGGAAAGACCACTGCGCGTGATGCTATTGTTGCCACGCTGCGCGCCCGGGGCATCAACGATCTGGTCTTTACCCGTGAACCGGGCGGCACGCCGCTGGCAGAACAGCTGCGGACACTGGTCAAGCAGGGGATTGAGGGTGAGCAGGTTACGGATAAAGCAGAGCTGCTGATGCTCTATGCAGCGCGCGTTCAGCTGGTGGAGACCGTCATCAAACCTGCGCTGGCTCGCGGTGCCTGGGTGATTGGCGATCGACACGATCTCTCTTCTCAGGCTTACCAGGGCGGCGGTCGGGGACTCGACAGTGAACTGATGCAGACGCTGCGTGATGCTGTCTTAGGCGATTTCCGTCCCGACCTGACGCTCTATCTGGATGTGACACCTGATATTGGTCTCCAGCGTGCCCGTGCACGTGGCGAGCTGGATCGTATTGAGCAGGAGTCATTGCGCTTCTTTGAGCGCACCCGCGCGCGCTATCTGACGCTGGCAGCAGACGATCCCACCATTCTTACCATTGATGCCACTCAGTCGCTGGAAGAAGTGACCGCGTCACTTAAAGCGACGCTGGATAGCTGGCTGGCGGAGCAGGCGTGATGAACTGGTATCCGTGGCTGAATCAGCCTTACCGTCAGGTGATCAGTCAGCACCAGGAAAATCGCGCGCACCATGCGCTGATGATCCAGGCGATGGCGGGCATGGGCGATGAGGCACTGGTCTGGGGAATGAGCCGCTGGCTGATGTGCCAGCAGCGGGATGGCCTGAAAAGTTGCGGAGAGTGCCACGGTTGTCAGCTGATGCAGGCCAACACCCATCCTGACTGGTATCGGCTTGAGGCAGAGAAGGGCAAAAGTACCCTGGGCATTGATGCGGTGCGTCAGGTGACGGAAAAGATGTATCACTTTGGTCAGCAGGGCGGCGCGAAAGTGGTCTGGCTGCCAGATGCTGCGCAGCTTTCGGAAGCCGCAGCTAACGCACTGCTGAAAACCCTTGAAGAGCCGCCTGCCAACAGCTGGTTCTTCCTCAGCAGCCGTGACCCCTCACGCCTTTTGGCCACGCTGCGCAGCCGCTGCATGACGCTTCATCTGACACCGCCGGACGAAGGACAAAGTCTGCTCTGGCTGAAGAAGCAATCCTCCCACGATGAACAGATGCTGCTGGCAGCGTTGCGCCTGGGCGCGGGCGCACCCGGAGCGGCACTGAGCCTGCTGGAAACCGGACCGTGGCAAGCCCGTCAGAAGCTCTGTGATGCGCTGCCCGCTGCGTTACAGCAGGACATCCTGCAACTGCTGCCTGCACTGAACGCGGACGACGCGGCCGCACGTATCGGCTGGCTGCTCTCGTTATTGCTGGATGCCATGAAATGGCAGCAAAATGCGGGACAATGGCTGAGTAATATTGATCGCCAGGATGTGGTGCAGCTCCTGGCCGGTTACTTTTCCGCTAGTGCGCTCAACAGCAGCACCCAGGCATGGATGCGCTGTCGTGAGCAGTTACTGCATGTGGCGTCAGTCAATCGCGAATTATTGCTGACCGATCAGCTCCTGAGCTGGGCGGACCTACAGAAGCCCGCGCTGGTCGGCTAAACCTACCTGAGAGTAATTATGTTTATTGTTGATTCCCATTGCCATCTTGATGGCCTGGATTATGAAAAGCACCACCGTGACCTTGATGATGTGATCGCTAAAGCAGCAGCGCGTGATGTGAAATTTATGCTGGCTATTGCCACCACGCTGCCGGGTTTTCACACCCTGAAAAGTCTGGTTGGCGATCGAAAAAACATTGCGCTCTCCTGCGGCGTGCATCCGCTGAATCAGGAAGAGGCCTATGACGTGGAGGAGTTTCGCCGGCTCTCTGCCGATCCTCAGGTCGTGGCACTGGGTGAAACCGGGCTGGATTATCACTATCAGCCAGAGACCAAAGATCAGCAGCAGCGCTCATTCCGGGAACATATCCGTACCGGCATCGCGCTGAATAAACCGATTATTGTTCATACCCGGGATGCACGCGAAGATACGCTGGCGATTTTGCGTGAAGAGCAGGTCGAGCGTTGTGGCGGCGTGCTGCATTGCTTCACCGAGGATCAGCCCACCGCCGCAAAGTTGCTGGATATGGGCTTTTACATCTCATTTTCCGGTATTGTCACCTTCCGCAATGCTGAACAGTTACGCGAAGCTGCGCGTTATGTGCCGCTGGACAGGATGCTGGTGGAAACGGATTCACCTTATCTGGCACCCGTGCCGTATCGCGGTAAAGAGAATCAGCCCGCTTATACGCGCGATGTTGCCGAATATCTGGCCGTATTAAAAGGCGTGGATATGGAAACGCTGGCCGCTGCCACCACTCAAAACTTTTCAACGCTGTTTCATATCCCCATGAGTAAGCTGGGCGGATAACCGTCTTTTATTTCACTCTCTGTAATTAATCTGCAACCTGCTTATATGACCCTGTCTATTCAGCCAGGGTCAGCTTTTTATCGTCGATTACTCGTGCGGATCAGTCAGAAATTTCGTAAAGTGCGCGGCTCTGTTTGTCGAAACGTGATAGCCGTCAAAGTAACAATTCGGGATTTATTTTACCCTTCGTAATAAATCAAAAGGCGGTCACCGCCAGCCCGGCAAAGAATCCTCCCTCTTTGCCACGCGCTCTGCGCAAATATGCACTCATACTCAGGAGCTTCACGCTATGTTCAAAAATGCTTTTGCCAACCTTCAAAAGGTCGGTAAATCGCTGATGCTGCCGGTATCGGTTCTGCCGATTGCCGGTATTTTGTTAGGGGTCGGTTCAGCCAATTTCAGCTGGTTACCAGCAGTGGTTTCCCATGTAATGGCAGAAGCGGGTGGATCGGTGTTCGCCAACATGCCACTGATTTTTGCTATCGGCGTGGCGCTGGGCTTCACTAACAACGACGGCGTTTCGGCATTGGCCGCCGTTGTCGCGTATGGCATCATGGTGAAAACCATGGCGGTCGTTGCACCGCTGGTGCTGCATCTGCCAGCGGCAGAGATCGAGGCGAAACACCTCGCCGATACCGGGGTGCTGGGCGGTATCATCGCCGGTTCCATCGCCGCTTACATGTTCAACCGCTTCTACCGCATCAAGCTGCCAGAATATCTGGGCTTCTTTGCCGGTAAACGCTTTGTGCCGATTATCTCTGGCCTGGCGGCGATTGTGCTGGGTGTGCTGCTCTCCTTTATCTGGCCACCCGTCGGTGCTGCGATTCAGGAGTTCTCACAGTGGGCGGCCTATCAGAACCCGGTTGTTGCCTTTGGTATCTACGGCGTTGTTGAGCGCGCGCTGGTGCCATTTGGTCTGCATCACATCTGGAACGTACCTTTCCAGATGCAGATTGGTGAATATACCAATGCGGCAGGTCAGGTATTCCACGGCGACATCCCACGTTACATGGCAGGTGACCCGACCGCAGGTAAACTCTCAGGTGGCTTCCTGTTCAAAATGTACGGTCTGCCAGCGGCCGCGATTGCTATCTGGCATTCAGCGAAACCTGAAAACCGTGCCAAAGTTGGCGGCATCATGATCTCTGCTGCGCTGACCTCATTCCTGACCGGTATCACCGAACCGATTGAATTCTCATTCATGTTCGTGGCGCCGATTCTGTATGTGATCCATGCGCTGCTGGCAGGTCTGGCCTTCCCAATCTGTATCCTGCTCGGAATGCGTGATGGCACCAGCTTCTCACACGGTCTGATCGACTTCATCGTGCTGAGCGGCAACAGCAGCAAAATCTGGCTGTTCCCGATTATCGGCATCATCTACGGCCTGGTTTACTACACCGTATTCCGCGTCCTGATTGCGAAACTGGATCTGAAAACGCCTGGCCGTGAAGAGAGCAGCAGCAGCGAGCAGTCTACCGCGACCGGAACGGAGATGGCGGGCAAACTGGTAGCTGCGTTTGGTGGTAAAGAGAACATCACCAACCTGGATGCCTGTATCACCCGTTTACGTGTCAGCGTTGCTGATGTAGCGAAAGTGGATCAGTCTGAGCTGAAAAACCTCGGCGCTCGTGGCGTGGTGGTTGCGGGTTCCGGTGTACAGGCAATTTTCGGAACCAAATCCGATAACCTGAAAACCGATATGGATGATTACATCCGCAGCATGTAATCATTAAGAGATGAAAAAGCCCCGCTAAGCGGGGCTTTTTTTTGGCCAGGACTCAGAGGTAAACACGCAGATACTCAGTCAGACAGAGCAGGGCCATCGCCTGACCGTACGGCATGGAGGTCAGGGGAACCGTGCGGTAGTAGTCCAGGTCACTGCCCATTGCAGTACCAAAAGAGACCTGCTTCAGCTCGCCATCTTCATCAATATTGGCAATTACGCCGTGCAGCGCTTTTTCTGCCACCTCTCGATACGCAGCGGGCAGATAACGCTTGCGCACCGCTTTCAGGATGCCATAGGCAAACCCGGCGGTGGCAGACGCTTCCGGATAGCTGTGCGGATCATCGAGCAGGGTGTGCCACAATCCGCTGCTGTGCTGACAGGCCTTCAACGCGTTGACCTGGCTCTCCAGCACCTGCTGCAGAAAGCGACGGGTCGCGTGATGTTCAGGCCAGTTCATCATCTCCAGGAAGTCGGGAATGACAATCGTCACCCAGCTGTTGCCGCGCGCCCAGCGCGCATTGGCGAAGTTATGGCGGCCATCAAAGTTCCAGCCGTGAAACCATAAGCCGGTTTCGCGATCCATCAGATACTGGGTATGCAGCAGAAACTGATAGCTCGCTTCTTCAACCCACTCATCGCGCTTCAGCAACTGACCAATTTTAGCCAGCGCCATTACGCTCATCATCAGCGTATCGTCCCAGAGCTGCTGGGTGTTCTCATTGTTATAGACAATATGCTGCAAGCCGCCCTGTTCAGTACGCGGCATTTCATACATGACCCATTCTGCCCAGCGCTCCAGCACCGGCACCCAGGCCGGGTTTCTGGTCTCTTCATAACGATAAGCCAGCGTCAGAAAGGGGCACACGGTATTCACGTTTTTGGTCGGCGTGCCTTCCGCCAGACGCTGCGTAAACCATCTGTCAATGATGGCCAGCGTCTGCGCGTCACCGGTCTGCTGATAGTAGTGCAGCATGCCGTACAGGCCGATGCCGTGTGTCCATTCCCAGCCCGCCCAGCCTTTAGTATCAATCACCCGGCCATCGTCCAGCCGTAATAAAAATTCGCCTGTTTCATCCGTGATATTGACCAGATTCTGAGTCAGTTTCTGAATCAGCTGAACCAGTTCGCTGCGTGGCAGCAGATACTCAGGCTGGCACAATAACTTGCTGTGTTTAACGGGAAATACAGTCATGGTTTATTCCTGTCGTTTTAAGGTGGTGTTTAAAGAAGGGGTTAATACGGGATGTGCGGTAAGTTTTTCCGGCGCGGGCTTGTTGCGATTAAGGAAGCCAATGTTGTTGTTACCCCACAGATTCTCGTAAGGCATGCCTGCCAGCGTTTCGACAATGCTCCGTGCTTCCGGGGTGAGACTTTCCGGCACGATACGGCCTGCCTCGCGCATCTTCAGCGTCTCCTGGCGCAGCACGGTGTGCGTCTGCAAATTCAGTTTAAAACGCAGTGAGACAATAAAGCCGCAGGTCAGCACGGCCACCGTGCCGATGCTGAGAATCGCCAGAATAGTGTGGCTGACGCCCGGCGCCTGCGTGGCCTGGCCAGAGACAAAGCCGGAGAGCTGCAGCACGATGCCCACCAGCATGACGGCACCCGCCTGGGACGCTTTACGCGTCAGGGTCATGATGCCGGCAAATATCCCTTCACGGCGCTGACCGGTGATCACCTCATCCACATCGGCGATATAGGTGTAGGTGTTCCACGGCACATAGTTGATGCCGCCACGCCCCAGGCCTGCGACGGCAGAGATCACCAGCAGCAGAGACATGTTGTCGTTCATTCCGGTATACCAAAGACCGGCATAGGAGAGCGCGGCGAGGCCAAAGAGTATGGCGACCAGACGATAGGCAGGGGCCGGTCCCATACGGATACAGAGCGGGATCATCACCATCACAGCAATAAACTGCAAGACTGCCATTGTGCCCATCAGGCTGGAGGCAACCTGTGCACTCTGCATCAGCACAAACACCACGTACCATGTAAAGACGGCGTTAAACACATCCTGAGCAATATAGCCGCCGAGATACATGCCAAGGTGTTGCCGGAAGATACGGATACGTAAGGTTGAGGCCAGTTCGACATAGAGCCGTTTAAGACTCTGCATCAGCGTCAGCTGCTGCTTTTCCTGCTCCGCACGGCGTGATTCGGCAGAAAAGTCATCGGGGTGACGTTCCCAGGTAAAGCACCACACCAGCGTCAGTACCAGCGCGCAAATTACTGAGAACACCAGGCTGGCATAGAAAAAGGAGAGGGGATTTTCTTTGCCCAGCATGCTCAGCAAAATACCGGGTAAGAATGCGGCCAGTATCGCTGATAATTGTGCCAGACCAATTCGCGCCCCGGAAAAGCGGGTCTTCTGTTTAAAGTCGTCGGTCATTTCCGGCACCAGCGTTTCATAAGGCACCAGAATCATGGTGTAGACGATATCAAACAGCAGGTAAGTGCAGAGATACCACCAGAAACTCATGTCGCTAACCCACATCAGGCTATAACTGAAGACACAGGGTATGCCGAGCAGGATAAAGAATTTCCGGCGGCCAAAACGTTTGCCCAGCCAGGTTGAACCGAAGTTGTCGGTAAGGAAGCCCATCAGCGGGCTGACCACGGCGTCCAGCACGCGAGCGGCGGCGAAAATCAGCGTGGCCTGAATGGGGGTTAATCCACAAAAGGTCGTGTAAAAATAGAGTAACCAGGCGGCAGTCAGCGCCGTTGTGCCTGCTCCGAGAAAATCGCCAGATCCATAGGCCAGATAGTGGCCAGGACCAATTTTACGTGAGCGCATGTGTGAGGCTCCTTAATGTTATGGGGCAATTTGACCGGGTGACGCCAGACATCTCCCCCGGACTGATTAGCAAAGTAGAGCTGACGCGGCGGTTAAACCTTCGCAATCTGGCAACCAAAAGCGTTGAAGTGGCAATCAGGCAAAGAAAAGGGGGGCATAATTCTAATTTATAAAACAGCGTTTCATTTTTATGTGATGGCGGCTGCTTTATGGGTATTCATACTGGGGTTTCAGGCAGGGGAGTGAGGGGCTGCTGCAAAGGCACGCGAACAATGCAAGAAAAGTGGTACTGAGGTTGAAAGAAAACAAATTTCTCCCGCATACTGATTGATTACGACTCAGGCTAAAGGAATTGCACCATGGCTGAAGAAACCATTTTTAGTAAAATTATCCGCCGCGAAATCCCCGCTGATGTGGTTTACCAGGACGAGCTGGTCACGGCCTTCCGTGATATTTCGCCTAAAGCACCGACGCATATTTTAATCGTGCCGAATGTGCTGATCCCCACGGTCAACGAGGTGGAAGCCGCGCACGAGCACGCGCTGGGACGCATGTTTACCACCGCGGCGAAAATCGCCCGCCAGGAAGGTATCGACCAAAATGGTTATCGTCTGATTGTGAACTGCAATCAACATGGTGGTCAGGAGGTTTATCACATTCATATGCATCTGCTGGGCGGCGAACCGCTGGGTCCGATGCTCTCTAACTGATAACGGAAACGTGCTATGCGATCCTGGCTGACTGGCCTGCCGATCCTGCTCTGCCTGACGGCTTGCAGCAGTGATAAACCGATGATCAATACGTCACAGTCACTGGTGATGGAGTCCTCTGTGCTGTCGGCAGGGATTATTACCGATGAGCCGACGCTGGATGAGAACGATGGACTCAAACGTGCCACCAGCGTGCTCTATAATCAGCGCGAAACACCGGTCGTTGTGCACTACCGTTATTACTGGTATGACGACAAAGGGCTGGAAATCACCCCGCAGGAACCGGCGCAGACAGTCACCGTTCCGGCGCAGGGCAGCATAGTCGCCGCCTCGCAAATGGGTAACCTGACTGCCAGTAAGGTTCGTCTTTATCTCTATCTTTAAGGATTTTCATCGTGATACGCAGTTTTAATCGTACCGGAACGCTTCTGATGGCGCTCATTCTGACCGGCTGTGTTGTGAAACAACAGCAGCAGCCTGCACCGGTTGAACCGACCCAGCCTGCTGAGCCAACCCAGCCCGTTCCGCAACCTGAACCGGTACCGCAACCGCAGCCTGTGCCGCAGCCGCCAAAACTGGTGACTATCAACTGGGATGCCACCGTTCAGCCGCTGGTGGCGCAGATGTTACAGGCCGCCAGCGCCGAGCCTGGCAGCGTGCTGCTGGTCGATCGGATCAAAAACAGCACCAATGGCTCGCTGCAAAGCGACAAAGCCACGGCAGCAATCCAGAATGCGCTGAATAATAACGGTAAATTCACCCTCGTCTCTGCAGATCAACTGGCACAGGCCAAGCAGACGCTGGGATTATCGCCGGATGACAGCCTGAACTCGCGCAGTAAAGCCATTGGCCTGGCGCGTAACCTCAACGCACAGTATGTGCTCTACAGTAACGCGCGTGGCGATGTTAAAACACCGACCCTGCAGATGCAGCTGATGCTGGTTCAGACCGGCGAGATCATCTGGTCCGGCAACGGCATTGCTCAGAATTAATCCGGCATTCCAGCGGATCATTGAACAGGTCACGGGCGAACCAGACAAAGCATTGATTATGCCGCTGGCCGGTCTGACCGGACACAGCCAGAAGATTGTCAGCCCGTCCGGCACCTTTATCGTTCGGGCGACACCGCAACCGGCTATTCCCTTTGTGGACCGGCAGCGAGAATTCCGACTGTTACGAAAGTTGAGAACCACGGGGCTGGCGCCGCAGCCCGTAGCGTCACATCGTCAGGGAATTATCCTGACCTGGTGCGCAGGCGAGGCGCTGGATGCACAACGCTTCGGCGAGCAACGTCCGCAGATCGTGGCCCTTCTGAAGCAACTGCACCAGCAGCCGCTGACCGGCTATCAACTGTCGATGTTATCGCTACTGTGGGATTACTGGCAGCTTACACCTCAGCGGCATCATCGCTGGCTGCGAGCGCTCAGGCGCCTGACGCAGCAGGGTGAGCCCCGGCCGCTGAGGCTGGCACCGCTGCACATGGATCTGCATGCCGGTAATGTCATACAAGGTCCCGAAGGCCTGCGTCTGATTGACTGGGAGTATGCCGCCGATGGCGACGTGGCGCTGGAACTGGCGGCCGTCTGTGCCAGCGATCCGCAGCACGATGCCGAATGGCTGGCAGAGTATGCAGCGGCGATGCAGCTGCCGCTTCCCGCGCTGGTGCAGCAGGTCAGACGCTGGCAACCCTGGCTGCGCTTGCTGATGGCCAGCTGGTATCAGCTGCGTGCCAGTCAGAGTGAAAACGAAACATTACACCAGCTGGCCCGACAGAGCTGGGAACAGATTTAATCGCGTTATGCAGCTGCATAACGCCACAGGATTCAGGTTATGAGAACACATTTACCCGGCCCGCTGATGCTTGACGTTGAGGGCTATGAACTGGATGGCGAAGAGCGCGACATCCTGAAGCACCCGCTGGTCGGCGGCTTAATTTTATTTGCCCGAAATTATCACGACCCGGCTCAGCTGGCAGAGCTGGTGCGGCAGATCCGCGCGGCCTCTCACTCCCGGCTGGTGGTTGCGGTGGACCAGGAGGGCGGTCGCGTTCAGCGTTTCCGTGACGGCTTTACTCAACTGCCCGCGATGCAATCCTTCGCCGCGCTTCACGATGCAGACACCGCAGGTGAGATGGCGCAGCAGGCGGGCTGGCAGATGGCGGCCGAAATGATCGCGATGGATATCGATATCAGCTTTGCGCCGGTGCTCGACATTGGTCATATCAGCGCTGCCATCGGCGACCGCTCTTTCCACGCCGATCCGGCCATTGCTCTTGCTGTTGCCCGCCGCTTTATTGCGGGGATGCACGAGGCGGGCATGAAGACCACAGGTAAACATTTCCCAGGGCATGGTGCGGTCAGCGCCGATTCGCATAAAGAGACGCCACGGGATCCGCGCGACGAAAAAACGCTGCGTGAGCATGACATGGCGATCTTCAGCAAGCTGATCACCGAGCAGGCGCTGGATGCCATCATGCCTGCTCACGTCATCTACACCGACGTTGATCCGCTGCCCGCCAGCGGCTCGCCATACTGGCTGAAAACCGTGTTGCGCGAGCAACTGGGCTTTAATGGCGTGATTTTCTCCGACGATTTGTCGATGGAGGGCGCCGCCGTGATGGGAAGCTATTCTGAGCGGGCGCAGCAGTCCCTTTCTGCCGGTTGCGACATGATTCTGGTCTGCAATCAGCGCCAGGGAGCCATCAGTGTGCTGGATAACCTGATCCCGGTCGGGTCAGAGCGCGTGACGCAGCTGTATCATCAGGGCAGGTTTACCCGCGGTGAGCTGCAGGCTACGCATCGCTGGAAATCCAATGCCCAGCAACTGAGTGCGCTTCAGGAACGCTGGCTGGCTCACAAGGCGTCGTGGTAAGCAGTGACTGCCCGGCGCTATCTCAACCCTGAGGATTATTATGATCATTTATCTGCACGGTTTTGATTCCAACAGTCCGGGCAATCACGAAAAGGTGCTGCAACTGCAATTTATCGATCCTGACGTCAGGTTGATCAGTTACAGCACCCGCCATCCTAAACATGATATGCAGTTTCTGCTGAAAGAGACCGATAAGATGCTGACGCTGTCCGACGATGACCGCCCTCTGATTTGCGGTGTCGGGCTGGGCGGCTTCTGGTCAGAGCGCATCGGGTTTTTGTGCGGCATCCGCCAGGCGATCTTCAATCCCAACCTCTTTCCGCAGGAGAATATGGAAGGGAAGATTGACCGTCCCGAGGAGTATCAGGACATCGCCACCAAATGCGTCAGCGATTTTCGCGAGCGCAATCGTGACCGCTGTCTGACCTTCCTCTCCCGTCATGATGAGGCGCTGGACAGCCAGCGCATCGCCGACCAGCTGCATCCGTTTTATGACATCGTCTGGGATGAGACAGAAGGGCACAAATTCAAAAACATATCCCCACACCTTCAGCGGATAAAATCTTTTAAAACATCAGGTTAAACCTGTCAGGCACCGCAAGGTGCCTGTTTTCGTTACGTAATTATCTGAGTTTTATTTCTCCGCTTTGATGTATATCAATATTCTTATGTTCTCCTCTTCCCGCCATGCTATTCTGGCCGCAGATTGCGATTTTAACTTCGCCAACCCTATGTTTCTTAAGGTTTAATTTAACCTTTGGTTAACTTTTGGTTCACAATTTGAGGGGGTCTTTGTTGACTACGTCTGTTAAGAGAATTGTTATTGTCGGCGGGGGAGCGGGCGGCCTGGAAATGGCGACGCAATTGGGCCATAAACTGGGTCGTAAAAAGAAAGCCGAGATTATCCTGGTTGATCGTAACCATAGCCATTTGTGGAAGCCGCTGCTGCACGAAGTGGCCACGGGTTCGATGGATGAAGGCATTGACGCACTGAGCTATCTGGCCCATGCCCGCAACCACGGTTTTGAGTTCCAGTTGGGTTCGCTCACCGATATTGATCGCAGCCGCAAAGTGATCCGCCTGGCCGAAGTGCTGAACGCACAGGGCGAAGTGCTGGTGCCACAGCGTGAAGTGGCCTACGACCAGCTGGTCATGGCGCTGGGCAGCACCTCCAATGATTTCGGAACGCCGGGTGTCAAAGATCACTGCATCTTCCTGGACAATCCACATCAGGCGCGTCGTTTCCACAACGAAATGCTCAACCTGTTCCTGAAATTCTCTGCCAGCGAAGGCAAGGTCGAGAAAGTGAACATCGCTATCGTGGGCGGCGGCGCAACAGGCGTTGAGCTGTCAGCGGAGCTGCACAACGCGGTGAAACAGCTGCACAGCTACGGCTTCAAAGGCCTCGGACGCGAAGCGCTGAACGTGACGCTGGTGGAGGCGGGCGAACGTATTCTGCCTGCACTCCCACCGCGCATCTCTGCTGCTGCGCACCAGGAGCTGACCAAACTGGGCGTGCGCGTTCTGACGCAGACCATGGTCACCAGCGCTGAGCGTAATGGCCTGAATACCAAAGGCGGCGAGTTTATCGAAGCCGACCTGATGGTCTGGGCAGCAGGGATCAAAGCGCCTGACTTCCTGAAAGAGATTGGCGGACTGGAAACCAACCGTATCAACCAGCTGGTGGTGAAAGAGACCTTGCAGACCACGCTGGACGATGACATTTACGCCATTGGCGACTGTGCCTCCTGCGCCCTGCCAGGCGGCGGTTTTGTTCCGCCACGTGCCCAGTCGGCGCACCAGATGGCCTCACGCGCGATGGAAAACATCCTGGCGCAGCGTCACGGTAAACCGCTGAAAGCCTATGTCTATAAAGACCATGGCTCGCTGGTGTCGCTTTCCCGCTTCAGTACGGTCGGCAGCCTGATGGGTAACCTGATGCGTGGCTCGATGATGGTGGAAGGGCGTATTGCACGCTTTGTCTACATCTCACTCTACCGTATGCACCAGGTCGCGCTGCACGGCTACTTTAAAACTGGCCTGATGATGCTGGTGGGCAGCATTAACCGGGTGATCCGTCCCCGGCTTAAGCTGCACTAAGCAAATGTAATCAGTCTGGTCAAGGCTAAGCCTCCTCGATATTGAGGGGGCTTTTTTTTTGCGCCAGACTGGCCGGGAGTCGCGGCTGGCGGACAGCCGTGCAACGGTTTATTCGTCGCGCTGGAGCCCCGTTCAGTCAGCTATGCCGCGCGAACCCTGAGGCGTCAGCGTGAATGGGATATCACCAGTCTGACTGGTTTACAGCCGCTTATTGTTCCTGCGAATCGGCTCACTGTATCGAATCTGACAGGGTTCACGTGTCAATATGATCAGGGCGTAGCGCCAATATTGGTCATCTCTTAATGTATTGAATTTGAAGTGATTAAAGTAAATTCTGGCGTCGATTACTTCTGGCTTACATCTCATCAGAACTCTCCTAAAAACTGGCCCTGATAGCAAAGTGACCAATTTCCTCCATTTATCTGATGTTGCATTTTCGGTCCATCTGTAAAACTTCATCTCAACAAACACGGCGCGTCGCGCACGCCGGTTATACCTCAGTTAACGAGGATGCTTTAACAGCAGGATTGCGCGGTAACACTTTTCAGGAGGAACTTCCTGTGAATAAATCAATGTTAGCGGGTATCGGTATTGGTGTAGCAGCAGCGCTGGGTGTTGCAGCCGTAGCAGGCATGAATGTGTTTGATCGCGGTCCTCAATACGCTCAGGTACTCTCTGCAACACCAATCAAAGAGAGCATCAAACAGCCACGTCAGGAGTGCCGGAACGTCACACTGACCCACCGTCGGGCCGTACAGGATGAAAACCGTCTTGCTGGCTCTGTATTAGGTGCAGTGGCAGGTGGGGTGCTGGGTCACCAGTTTGGTGGCGGTCGCGGCAGGGATGTAGCGACAGTAGCGGGTGCGGTAGCGGGCGGTTATGCCGGTAATCAGGTCCAGGGTGGACTGCAGGATCGGGATACCTACACCACAACCGAACAGCGCTGCAAAACAGTTTATGATAAACAAGAGAAAAAACTGGGATATGACGTGACCTATAAAATAGGCGATCAGCAGGGTAAAATCCGCATGGAAAATGACCCCGGCACGCGTATTCCTCTGGATCGCAATGGTCAGCTGGTTCTCAACGGCGATCAGGCGTAATTGGGCAAAGCTTTGCTGCACTCGCGGCCACACAGCACGACGTAATAGTGAAATAATGAAAAAGGCGCATCGTATGATGCGCCTTTTTTATCGCCATTTCCCGCGCTTTACCGATTAGCTCAGTAGTGCGCGGGCAGAGGTGTTACGCCTGATGCTCAGCCAGTTGTGAAACAAAGCCCTGCACCCACTCCATCCGTATTTTCCTTTCCGACAGCTCGCGGGTAAACCGCAGGCGTGTCGGGCCATCCAGCTTCCACTGCTGTGGCTCTTTCTGCAACAGGCCGATCAGCCATGCTGGATCCACATTGTTCTTCGGCGCAAAATCGAAATAACCGCCTTTGTCGCTGGCTTCGATCTTACGCAGACCGACAGCACGGGCCTTCAGACGGATAATCGCCACGTCCAGCAGATTTCGGGCTGGATCGGGCAGCAGGCCAAATCGGTCGATCATCTCCACTTTCAGCTCCTGTAATTCCTCTTCAACCTCTGCGCTGGCGATGCGCTTATAGAGCGAAAGACGGGTGCTGACATCCGGGATAAACGTCTCTGGCAGCAGGGCGGGCATCCGCAGCTCTACCTCTGTCTGATTACTGGTGAGATCTTCCAGTGACGGCTCGCGACCCGCTTTTAGCGCGTCGACCGCATTCTCCAGCAGTTCCATATAGAGTGTGAAGCCCAGCGTCTCCATCTGTCCGCTCTGCTCATCACCCAGTAGCTCGCCGGCACCGCGAATCTCCAGGTCGTGCGTAGCCAGCGCAAAACCGGCTCCCAGATCTTCCAGAGAGGCGATCGCTTCCAGTCGCTTATGTGCATCGGCGGTCATCGATTTTGGATGCGGCGTTAACAGCCAGGCATAAGCCTGATGATGCGAACGGCCAACGCGACCACGCAGCTGATGCAGCTGTGCCAGACCAAAGTGATCGGCCCGCTCAATGATGATGGTATTGGCAGTCGGAATGTCGATACCGGTCTCGATAATGGTGGTACAGACCAGCACGTTAAAACGCTGATGATGGAAATCGTTCATCACCCGTTCCAGATCGCGCTCACGCATCTGGCCATGACCAATCGCCACACGCGCTTCCGGCACCAGTTCGCTGAGACGCTGCGCCGCTTTCTCAATATTTTCAACGTCGTTGTAAAGATAGTAGACCTGTCCGCCACGCAGAACTTCACGCAGGATCGCTTCACGGATCACCAGATCGTCAAATTCACGCACAAAGGTTTTTACCGCTAAACGGCGGGCAGGCGGTGTGGCGATAATCGAGAGATCGCGCATGCCGCTCATGGCCATATTCAGCGTACGCGGGATCGGCGTGGCGGTCAGGGTCAGAATGTCCACATCGGCACGCATCGCCTTGATGCGCTCTTTGTGACGCACCCCGAAGCGGTGCTCTTCATCAACAATCAGCAGGCCGAGATCGTGCCATTTGAGATCGCTCATCAGCAGCTTATGGGTGCCGATTAAAATGTCGATCTTGCCGTCACTGGCCTGTTCCAGCACCTGTGCCTGCTCTTTGGCGGTACGGAAACGGGAGAGCATCTCAATGCGGACCGGCCAGTTGGCGAAGCGATCGCGGAAGTTATCGTAGTGCTGCTGTGCCAGCAGGGTGGTCGGCACCAGCACGGCCACCTGTTTATGGTTCTCAATCGCCAGAAACGCCGCGCGCATTGCCACTTCGGTTTTACCGAAGCCGACGTCGCCGCACACCAGGCGGTCCATGGCCAGCGGCTGGCACATATCACTCAGCACCGCATTGATTGCCTGCGCCTGGTCCGGTGTGGTTTCAAAGGGGAAGCTTTCGCAGAACAGCTGATACTGTTCACGATTATGCTTAAAGGCAAAGCCGGATTTGGCGGCGCGCTGGGCATAGATATCCAGCAGTTCCGCCGCCACATCACGCACTTTCTCAGCCGCTTTCTGCCGGGCGCGTGACCAGGCATCGCTGCCCAGTTTATGCAGTGGGGCGTTATCGTCCGCGCCACCCGCGTAGCGACTGATCAGGTGCAGGGACGAAACCGGCACATAGAGTTTGGCGTCATTGGCGTAGGAGAGCATCAGGTATTCCGCCTGAATACCACCCGCTTCCAGCGTCGTCAGGCCGATATAGCGCCCCACACCGTGCTCCAGATGCACCACCGGCTGGCCGGGGCTCAGCTCCGCCAGGTTACGGATCAGAATGTCCGGATTGATAGTGCGACGGGTATCCTGACGGCGACGACTGACGCGTTCGCCCAGCAGATCGCTTTCGCAAATCAGTGCCCGGTTACCCTGGGTATCAATGAAACCGCGCTCGCTGGCACCAACCATCAGACTGAAACGATCGTCGACGGTTTCATCGAAACGATGTACCGGCTGAGGGCGCAGTTTAATCCGGGCCAGCAGTTCCTGCAGGGTCTCGCGGCGGCCTTCGCTTTCAACCGAGAAGACGACTGCACCGCTGAAGGTTTCAATAAACTGACGCAGATGGTCGAGCGGCGCTTTCGCCTGCGCCTGAACGGCAAGGTCGGGCAGCGGGGTGTAACCGAGATTGGTATTCGCCGCTTTGTCGGGCAGCACTTCATTGGTCATCTGAATGCGTGGCCAGGCTTTCAACTCACCCATCAGGGCGTCGGGACGCAGCCACAGGGTAACCGGCTCCAGCAGCGGACGCATCGGGTCAACGCGGCGGTTCTCATAACGCGCCTCAGCATCCTGCCAGAAGCGGCGGGCGCTGCCTTCCAGATCGCCACAGTTCACAATCAGGGTGTTATCTGGCAGATAGCTGAACAGGCTGGGTAACGGCTGTTCAAAAAAGAGCGGTTGCCAGTATTCGATGCCCGCAGGCAGCGTGCCTTTACTTACCTGCTGATAGACATGCTCCGACTCGCGGCGCACATCAAAAATTTCGCGCCAGCGGCTGCGAAACAGCTCAATAGCCGCTTTGTCGCTGGGAAACTCATGGGCCGGCAACAGGTTAATTTCCGGGACGGCTTCCAGCGTACGCTGACTGTCGACGTCGAACAGGCGCAGGCTATCAATCTCATCATCGAAAAAGTCGATGCGATAAGGCTGATCGCTGCCCATCGGGAACAGGTCGAGCAGGGCGCCGCGCGTGGCGTATTCACCGTGCTCCATCACCTGATCGACATGGCGATAACCGGCCTGCTCAAGCTGGTCGCGTAGCCGGTCGCGTGACAGTTTTTGTCCCTGCTTCATCACCAGCGCATGGCCGTGCAGGAAACTGTGCGGGCAGACGCGCTGCATCAGGGTGTTGACCGGCATGATCAGCATACCGCGCTGCATCACCGGCAGCTGGTAGAGTGTCGACAGGCGCGCGGAGATAATATCCTGATGCGGCGAGAAGCTGTCGTAGGGGAGTGTCTCCCAGTCAGCGAGGTGCGTCACCGGCAGATCGGTAAACTGACGGATCTCATCCAGCAGACGCAGGGCGGTTTGGGTATCGGGGGTAATCATCAATACCGGACCCGCATGGTGTTCGGTAATGCTGGCACACTCCACCGCGTGCGCTGCGCCTATAATCTGGCCAAGCTGACGGTGATCGCCGGATTTAACGGGCAGGGTATAACGAGTCTGTTCGGGCATGGGATCTCGGGGTTGCTCCATTTTTCCAGGACGTAATCATTCCATATTATGTCAGGGGGATCACCTTTGCGGCACAATTTTCCTGCCGCGCCGCGCTGAATCCAGGGATTGGTCAGCCATTACCTGGCGTCAGCGGTAATGCAGCGGATAGAGAGAGAATAGACGGAGTCTGGCGAGGCAACATAAAAAACCGCCGTCGCTATGCAGCGACGGGGTTAAGCGGGCATTTTATTTTATGGATTGCTGTGTGTAATGCATGCGTGGGCGGTCGATATTTGCCCAGGATAGTTCCTGCTCAGGATGGTAGCTGAGGTTGCCGTCGTCCCACTTTACGTAGTAGCCGGCGGGTGCGTTTCCCTGCTCAAAGACATTGATAATTTCGCCTCTGATCTCCCCGGATTTATGTTTGACGATACTGCCTTTGGGAAATTTCAACATGGTCGCTACCTCTACCGCTGTGCGATAAATTCACCCCTTATCCTGTTACTGATTATAGTCTACACCCCACCTGCGCTGAATAATCAGCCAATAAGCGGCGGCTTTATCGGCTATTCCGCGGCTTTGGGGCAAGAGATGACGCATCCGGATGCAACTTTGCTGCCGACTCAGAGGGTTAGAGGTTTCATAAAGCCAGCCGCTCCTTTATCATCCCACTACCTATTTTCAGGCAACGGCTTACTGGATTCCATGTATCAACCTGTCGCGCTATTTATCGGTCTGCGTTACATGCGCGGACGAGCATCGGATCGCTTCGGTCGCTTTGTCTCCTGGCTCTCAACGATTGGCATTACGCTTGGCGTGCTGGCGATGGTCACCGTGTTATCGGTGATGAACGGTTTTGAGCGTGAACTCGAAGGCAATATTCTTGGGCTGATGCCGCAGGCGCTGATTACCAGCGACAAAGGCAGTCTCAATCCCCAACAGCAACCCGCCGCCTCGCTGAATCTGCAGGGCGTTAACCGCATCGCGCCGCTGACCACCGCCAATGTGGTGCTGCAAAGCCCGCGCAGCGTCTCCGTTGGCGTAATGCTGGGCATTAATCCGGATGAAAAAGATCCGCTGACGCCGTTCCTGGTGAATACCCAGCAGAGCGTGCTGCAGCCCGGACAGTACAATGTCATTCTCGGCGAACAGCTGGCATCACAACTTGGCGTAAAACGTGGCGATCAGCTGCGTTTGATGGTGCCGTCTGTCAGCCAGTTCACGCCAATGGGGCGGGTGCCGAGTCAGCGTCTGTTTACGGTAGCGGGCACCTATGCTGCCAATAGCGAAGTCGACGGGTATCAGATTCTGGTCAATCTGCAGGATGCGTCGCGCGTCATGCGTTATCCGGCCGGGAATATTACTGGCTGGCGACTGTGGCTGGATAAACCGCTATCAGTCGACAGTCTGAGTCAGCAGACATTGCCTGCGGGCCTTATCTGGAAAGACTGGCGTGAGCGCAAAGGCGATCTTTTCCAGGCAGTGCGCATGGAGAAAAACATGATGGGCCTGCTGCTGAGCCTGATCATCGCCGTCGCAGCCTTTAACATCATCACGTCATTAGGCCTGCTGATCATGGAGAAGCAGGGCGAAGTGGCGATCCTCCAGACCCAGGGCCTGACACGCCGGCAAATCGTGGCGGTGTTTATGGTTCAGGGTGCCAGCGCCGGGATTATCGGCACGCTGCTCGGCACGCTGCTCGGCGTCCTGCTCGCCAGCCAGCTCAACAACTTAATGCCGGTAATTGGCCTGTTCCTTGATGGGGCCGCGTTGCCGGTTGATATTAATGTGTGGCAGGTGGTCACTATCGCCCTCAGCGCGATGATTGTGGCGCTGTTGTCTACGCTCTATCCTTCGTGGCGCGCTGCCGCCGTTCAACCTGCTGAGGCTTTACGTTATGAGTAACACTCCTTTGTTGCAGTGCCGCGACCTGTGCAAACGCTATCAGGAAGGCAGCGTGCAGACCGATGTGCTGCGCAATGTGGCTTTCAGCCTCCAGCCCGGTGAACTGACGGCTATCGTTGGCAGCTCAGGCTCCGGTAAAAGTACGCTGCTGCACCTGCTGGGCGGTCTGGATGCGCCGACCTCGGGTGACGTGGTGTTTGATGGTCAGTCACTGAATGCCATGTCCTCATCAGCCAAAGCCGAACTGCGTAACCGCGAGCTGGGCTTTATCTATCAGTTCCACCATCTGTTGCCGGACTTCAGTGCGCTGGAGAACGTGGCGATGCCACTGCTCATTGGCAAAACTGCGAAAGCGGAAGCGCAGGATCGCGCCCGTGAGATGCTGGCGGCAGTCGGTCTGGACCATCGCGCCACGCACCGGCCTTCTGAACTGTCAGGCGGCGAACGCCAGCGCGTGGCGATTGCCCGTGCGCTGGTCAACCGTCCTCGTCTGGTGATGGCGGATGAGCCAACCGGCAACCTGGATGCGCGCAACGCTGACGCTATTTTTGAACTGCTGGGCGAACTGAACGTGCGTCAGGGCACCGCGTTTCTGGTGGTCACGCACGATCTGATGCTGGCAAAACGCATGACGCGACAGATGGAGATGCGTGACGGTCAGTTAAGCGAGCAGCTTACTATGGCAGGAGCGCTGTAATGGGCTCGTCGTTATCCCTGTTGCTGGGCCTGCGCTTTAGCCGCGGCCGCCGTCGTGGCGGCATGGTCTCGCTGATTTCGGTGATCTCTACTATCGGGATTGCGCTGGGCGTGGCGGTGCTGATTATCGGTCTGAGCGCCATGAACGGTTTTGAGCGTGAGCTGAACAATCGCATTCTGGCGGTGGTGCCGCACGGTGAGATCGAGGCGGTCAATCAGCCGTTTCAGCACTGGCAGTCGATGATTGCCCCGATTGAAAAGGTGCCCGGCATTGCAGCGGCAGCGCCCTACGTGAACTTCACTGGCCTGATTGAGAGCGGTGCCCGGCTGGAAGCGCTGCAGGTTAAAGGCGTTGATCCCGCACAAGAGCCGCGTCTCAGCGCACTGCCACAGTTTGTCGCCAATAACGCCTGGTCCACTTTTGCCGCCGGTAAGCAGCAAATCATTCTGGGCGGCGGCATCGCGAAATCGCTGAATGTGAAGCAGGGCGACTGGATCACCATTATGATCCCCAATAACGATGGTGATAACAAACTGCTGCAGCCAAAACGTATCCGGCTTCAGGTCAGCGGTATCCTGCAATTGAGCGGCATGCTCGATCACAGTCTGGCGCTGGTGCCGCTGGCCGATGCGCAGCACTATCTGGAGATGGGTGACAGCGTGTCGGGCATCGCCCTGAAGATGACCGACCCCTTCCAGGCGGTCAAACTGGTGCGCGATGCGGGTGAGGCGACCCGCTCTTACGTCTACATCAAGAGCTGGATTGGCACTTACGGCTATATGTATCGCGACATTCAGATGATCCGCGCGATCATGTATCTGGCGATGGTGCTGGTGATTGGCGTTGCCTGTTTTAACATCGTTTCCACGCTGGTAATGGCGGTAAAAGACAAAAGCAGTGACATTGCAGTGCTGCGCACACTCGGCGCTAAAGATCGGCTGATCCGCGCCATCTTTATCTGGTACGGTTTGCTGGCGGGTCTGCTGGGCAGCGTCAGCGGCGTGGTCGTGGGCGTGCTGGTGGCGCTTAACCTGACCTCGCTGGTGCGCGGACTGGAGTCGATTACCGGCCATCATCTGCTGGCGGGGGATATTTACTTCATTGATTTCCTGCCGTCGGAATTGCACTGGATTGATGTGTTCTCAGTACTGATTACGGCGATTCTGCTGAGCCTGCTGGCGAGCTGGTATCCCGCCAGACGTGCCAGCCGCATTGACCCGGCTCGGGTATTAAGCGGTCAGTGAAAAAATGCGGCGCGAGAGGTTTTCGCGCCGCATCTGTTTAAGACCTTTGCTGTTGGGTTGTGCCCTCAGCAACCGTTACTATCGGGTGATGTTGACCCGGAATCTGTTTAGAGCGGCTCACCGCAGCCGCTACGCCAGGAGATTTTATGCGTACACCACGTCGCCGCATACGACTTGCCCGCCTGAAGAAAACCCGGAGAAAAGTGCATCAGCGCTTTCGCCAGCGCATTTTTGAGCGCGATCGTCAGGCCGAACTTGCCGCCCATCCTCAGCCGCATGTTGTGGTGCTGACCGGCGCAGGCATTTCAGCGGAGTCCGGCATCCGGACCTTCCGCGCGGCTGACGGCCTGTGGGAAGAGCACCACGTGGAAGATGTTGCAACGCCTGAAGGCTTCAGGCGCGATCCTGCGCTGGTGCAGCGCTTCTATAATGCGCGCCGCCAGCAGTTACAGGAGGCGGAGATTCAGCCCAATGCCGCTCATCTGGCGCTGGCAGAACTGGAGCAGGTATTAGGCGACAATTTCCTGCTGGTCACGCAAAACATCGACAATCTGCATGAGCGAGCCGGAAACAGTCGGGTGCTGCACATGCACGGTGAGCTGTTAAAAGTGCGCTGTGTCACCAGCGGTCAGGTGATTGAGTGGACCGGTGATATCACGCCGGACGATCGCTGCACCTGTTGCCAGTTCCCCTCTGCACTGCGGCCGCATGTGGTGTGGTTTGGCGAAATGCCGTTGGGCATGGAGCAGATTTATCAGGCGCTGGAACAGGCGGACTACTTTATTGCTATCGGCACTTCAGGCCACGTTTATCCGGCCGCAGGTTTTGTCCATGAAGCCAAAATCCAGGGCGCGCATACCGTTGAGCTGAATCTGGAACCGAGCCAGGTGGGCAACGAATTTGCCGAGCGGCACTATGGTCTGGCGAGCGAAGTGGTGCCGGAGTTTGTGCATAAGCTGCTGCGCGGGCTTTATAAGTAAGCGGGGCGGCTATAACCGCACCCGAGGTTACAGGCAAAATCTGGCCCGATTAGCGGTGAGATCCAGCCTGCACCGGGAACACGGTCAGATCGGAAAGCCGCAAAACCGTCATCCATAACTGCCTGGCCCGCACGATGACGCACCTCATCCCTGAGGTGCGCCCGTAAACAGGCCGACGCTTACGTTATTCAAAACGCGCCCTGATTTTTGTCCCAGCCACGGGACGCTTTTCTCCTCTGACCCTGTAACCGTTGTGTTGAGTCTGCACGCTGCGGTGATTTTCTCGCCGGGTCAAACCGCCTCTTTGTTATTAACATTGCGAGGTTTGCTGCAACAGTCTTGTAATAAGGCGTTTATTTCGGGCTTATTGCTTTCCCAAAGGTTATCGACAGCGCTAACCTGTCTCCAGATGATTTTACGCAACGTTATAACCGCCGGGTCTGTGAATAATATCGGACGGCACTTTTAAAGGATGGGCTATGGAACAGTTACTTGAGCGCTTTTTAAGTTATGTGGCAGTTGAGACGCAGGCTAAGCCGCAGGCTCGTCAGGTCCCCAGCAGTGAAGGGCAGTGGACGCTGGCGCGTCAGCTTCAGGAAGAGCTGCTGGCGCTGGGTTTTGTCGATGTCACCCTAAGCGATCACTGCTGCGTCATGGGCACATTGCCCGCCAATGTCGACTGGCCGACGCCGGTCATCGGTTTTATCTCGCACATGGATACATCGCCTGACTTTACGGCAAAACATGTGAACCCTCAGATTATCGAAAATTATCGCGGCGGAGACATTGCCCTGGGTAATGGCAATGAGATTCTCTCGCCGGTTATGTTCCCGGTGTTACACAAGCTGATTGGACACACGCTCATTACCACCGATGGCAAAACCTTGCTGGGAGCGGACGACAAAGCGGGTATCGCCGAGATCATGACGGCGATGGCGCACCTGGCAAACAGCGACACGCCGCACGGTGCGATCCGCGTCGCCTTTACGCCCGATGAAGAGATTGGTCGTGGCACCTCACATTTTGATGTGGACGCGTTCGCGGCTGACTGGGCCTACACCATTGATGGCAGCGATCTGGGCGAGTTCGAGTATGAGAACTTCAATGCCGCCTCCGCCACCGTCAAAATTGTCGGTAATAACGTGCACCCGGGCTCCGCAAAAGGCGTGATGGTCAATGCGCTGGAGCTGGCAAATCAGTTCCATGCTGCCGTTCCGGCCAGTGAAAAACCGCAATATACCGACGGCTATGAGGGCTTCTATCATCTGCATCAGATCAAAGGCAGTGTAGAACACGCTGAGATGCTCTATATCATTCGTGACTTTGAAACAGAGAGTTTTGAACAGCGTAAACAGACGCTGCTGCAGATTGCAGCGGAGATTAACAAAACGTTGCACCCGGACTGCTCCGTCACGGTTGAGATCACTAACAGCTATCGCAACATGCGTGAAAAGGTCGAGCCGTTCCCGCACATTATCGACCTGGCTTTACAGGCGATGCGTGACTGTGACATTGAACCGGTGGTGAAACCGATTCGCGGTGGTACAGATGGCTCGTCACTGTCGTGGAAAGGGTTGCCTTGCCCGAATATTTTTACCGGCGGCTATAACTATCACGGCAAGCATGAATTCGCCTCGCTGAATATCATGGCGAAGTCGGTGGAAGTGATTGTGCGTCTGTCAGAGCTGGCAGCGCAGAAGAAGAGTTAAATAAAAAGGCTCTCTGCCACAAGGGTCAGAGAGCCTGATTCAGCAGCAGCGCCCGATAGCGCTGTGTTGATTATTCGTCGTCGCCAAAGAACCAGTAACCGGCATTCACCAGACCGGCGATCTGCGCCAGTACGGCGGGATCATCCAGCGCATCACCCAGATCGTCGAGTGTGATGCGATAGTGATTCGCCAGCACTGCCATCACATCGGGGCGTGAACACTCAACCCGCTCGCCGTTGATATAAACCGCGTCGCCAAGGGTCAGAACACGCAGGCCACCTAACCGACTCAGGGTATCACCCTGTTGCAGCGCATCATAAATTTCGTCAGGCTGATAAGGCGGTTCCGGCGGCGCGACGTCGAGTTCGTGACGCGACTGCGAAATAAATTCGCCAAACCACTGCTCAAAATGCTCTGGCTGATTGACCACATCCAGCATCAGCTGACGAACGCCTTCAATCTCCTGCGGCAGGATCTGTGATGGACAGTCGCGAGAAGGCACATCCGGATCGCTAAAGCGCAGGCTGCCCAGCTCATTGGCCAGCGCGTAATCAGCAAAGCCGCTAATTAACTCCCGGCCGCTTGGAGCGCGGAAACCCACGGAGTAGTTCAGGGCGTTTTCCAGTGAGTAACCTTCGTGCGGGAATCCTGGCGGGATGTAGAGAATATCGCCCGGCTCCATTTCCTCATCAATGATGGCATCGAACGGTTCAACCTGCAGCAGATCCGGGTGCGGGCAGTGCTGCTTCATCGGCACTTTCTCACCAACGCGCCAGCGACGGCGACCGGTACCCTGAATGATAAATACATCATACTGATCGAAATGCGGGCCGACACCGCCGCCAGGCACGGCAAAAGATACCATCAGGTCATCGACGCGCCAGTCAGGCAGGAAACGGAAAGGGCGCATCAGCGCGGCAGAAGGCTCATGCCAGTGATTGACCGCCTGGACCAGCAGCGACCAGTTGTTCTCTCCCAGATGATCGTAGCTCTCGAACGGGCCGTGGCTGACCTGCCATTTGCCATCCTGATGACTGACGAGGCGGCTGTCCACCTCGTTTTCCATCGCCAGACCAGCAAGTTCATCCGGTGAAAGAGGATCGACAAAGTTTTTAAAACCACGCTTCAGCACTACCGGGCGTTTCTGCCAGTAGCGCTGAATAAAATCGGGCCAGTTAATATCGAGCTGATAGTCCATAAAAGGGTTCCGCTTAGGGCTGTAAATGCCAGCAAGTATAACAGCCCTGAGGGTTTTCTACTCGCGGCGATGTTCGACTTCCTGGCGCTGAAAGACTACTTCCATGCGTGTTCCGCCAAGTGCGCTGCTGGAGGCAATCACGTTGCCTTCATACTGCTCCAGAATGTCGCGCACCACCGCCAGACCCAGCCCCTGACCGGGACGCAGGGTATCGGCGCGCTGACCCCGGACGAAGACTAAATCACGCTTGCTTTCAGGAATGCCCGGACCATCATCGTCGATATAGAGATGCAGTGCATTTTCGCTCTGATAAGCGCTGACTTCGATAAACTCCAGGCAGTACTTGCAGGCGTTATCCAGCACGTTGCCCAGCACTTCCATAAAATCATTCTGGTCGCCCACAAAGGTCAGCTCCGGGGATATATCCAGCGAAATCGCCACACCCTTGCGCTGATAGACTTTATTCAGCGCCGAACAGAGGCTGTCGAGCAAACCGGACACGGAATGGATGTCGCGCTGCAAGGGGTTGTGGTCGGCCTGCATACTGGCGCGATGCAGATAATATCCGACCTGCTGCGAGATACGGCTGATCTGCTCCAGCATGACCGGCTCAGCCTGCTCTATTGTCAGCTCTTTGCCGTTTCGCAGCGACCGCAGGGTGCTCTGTAAGACGGCCAGCGGGGTTTTCAGGCTGTGGGTCAGATCCGAAAGCGTGGTGCGATAGCGGGTATAACGCTGCCGCTCATTCGTCAGTAACAGATTGAGGTTGCGCACCAGACTGCGCAGCTCCTGCGGTGGATTATCTGCCAGGTTCTCGCGCTGACTGGTCTCCAGTTCACGCACCTGCTGTGTCAGCGCGCCAATCGGCCGCAGACTCCAGTGCGCCGCCAGCCACAACAGCGGAATAATCAGTATCAGGTTGGCCGCCAGCACATAGCTGAACCATGACCAGACCACATCAGAATGCTGCAGCTCCTGCGGGATCGAATCGACGACCACGATGGTGAGCGCAGGGAGATTGGTGGTGGCATCGTAACGGTTAACAGCAACTGAGTGGGTAAAGGTGTCGTTGCTGTCCGTGTCCCAGTCGTTGAGCCGCTGCTTAGCATTTACGTTATTGCCCATCGCCACCATGCTGGTGCGGTTGCTGGTATCAATCTCGTAAAAGTCGGGCTTCAGCAGCCATTCACGACGGATTTTTTTGCGGATCTCAGGCACATCGCGTTGCTGCCACAGCAGCTTACCGTGCTCATCGTAAATGAACACCAGTGTCGGGAAATTGAGTGTCATCCGTTCCGGCTGGGCGATGGTGAGCGTGTTGTCATGCCATTGCGCCAGCGTAAAGAACAGATTGCTCTCGCCGCGCATGACGCGGTAGGTGTTTTTATCGAAACTCACCACATAGCCAATCACGGCGACCATGCCGTAAGAGAGCGAGAGGAAGAGAACTATTGCTGCAGACGCCAGCAGAAAGCGGGCGCGCAGCGAGATAGGGCGATAACGGTTAAACCAGGACATGGTCAGAGATCAAAGCGGTAACCCTGGCCACGGACAGTGGCGATGACGTCGGTTGGGTGCAACGCCAGAATTTTTTTGCGCAGACGCCCCATCAGAACATCGATGGTGTGGCTTTCACGCAGTTCAGCGTCAGGATAAAGCTGCAGCATCAGCGAGTCTTTACTGACCACTTTGCCCGCGTTACGGATCAGCGTCTCGACAATGGTGTATTCAAAGGCGGTAAGCTTCACCGGCTCTTCATTGACCGTTAGTTCACGGCGCGAGAGATCCACCTGAAACGGTGCCATATCGATGATCTGCGACGCATGCCCACTGTTACGGCGCATCAGCGCCTGCAGACGTGCCGCGACCTCTTCAATGTGAAACGGCTTGGTGACGTAGTCATCCGCTCCGGCTTCCAGCGCTTCCACTTTCGCCTGCCAGCCTTCGCGGGCGGTTAGCACCAGAATCGGCTGACGCACGGCATCACTGCGCCAGCGGCGAATCAGCGACATGCCATCTTCATCCGGCAGGCCGAGATCGACCAGTGCGATATCGGGCAGATGTTCGCGAAGAAAATAGTCGGCTTCTTTGGCGTCTTCGGCGGCATCGACCTGATGGCCCATGTCACGTAACTGGACGGCGAGATGATGGCGCAGCAGGGCATTGTCTTCAACAACCAGAACACGCATAGAAATTCCTTACACTCTGTTTGAGTCAACCTGCAGAAAGTATACGCGAAATGTATTAAACAAGATGTTAACGCAGACCGGACGGGGCCGGTCTGCGGCGGGTATTATTTCAGATCGTCAACCATCTGAATAGCGCGGCCAATATAGTTTGCTGGCGTCATCTGCTTAAGACGGACTTTTTCTTCTTCTGGCAACGCCAGACTGTCGATAAACGCCTGCATACCAGCGGCATCCACGCGTTTACCACGCGTCAGCTCTTTCAACTTCTCATAAGGTTTTTCAATACCGTAACGGCGCATCACCGTCTGAATCGGTTCTGCCAGCACTTCCCAGTTGTGGTCCAGCTCATCCAGCAGGCGGTCACGGTTCACTTCCAGCTTCGAGATGCCTTTCAGGGTGGCCTGATAGGCGATCAGCGCATAACCGACGCCCACACCGAGGTTACGCAGCACGGTGGAGTCGGTCAGATCGCGCTGCCAGCGTGAAACCGGCAGCTTGCTGGCCAGATGCTGCATTACGGCATTCGCCAGACCCAGATTGCCTTCCGAGTTTTCGAAGTCGATAGGGTTCACTTTATGCGGCATGGTGGATGAACCAATCTCGCCCGCAATGGTTTTCTGTTTAAAATGGTTCAGTGCCACATAGCCCCAGATATCGCGATCGAAATCGATCAGGATGGTGTTAAAGCGGGCGATACAGTCGAACATCTCAGCGATATAGTCGTGCGGCTCAATCTGCGTGGTGTAGGGGTTCCACGTGATCCCCAGCGAGGTGACAAAGTTCTCGCTCAGTTCATGCCAGTCCACTTCCGGATAGGCGGCAATGTGGGCATTGTAGTTACCGACCGCGCCGTTGATTTTGCCCAGCACCTCGATCTGCTTCAGCTGACGTAACTGACGCTCCAGACGGTAAGCCACGTTAGCCATCTCTTTACCCATGGTCGACGGCGTTGCTGGCTGGCCGTGGGTGCGTGAGAGCAGCGGGATATCACGGTATTCGCTGGCAAGGCCTTTGACAGCGCTGATCAGCTGCTGCCAGTAGGGCAGGATGACGTCACAACGGGCGGTTTCCAGCATCAGCGCATGCGACAGATTGTTAATATCTTCTGAAGTGCAGGCGAAGTGGATAAATTCAGACACCGCATGCAGGGCAGGGATATCGGCGACTTTCTCTTTCAGGAAATACTCTACCGCTTTCACATCGTGGTTGGTGGTGCGCTCAATGGTTTTGATGCGTGCCGCATCGTCTTCAGAAAAACCAGCGACGATCGCATCAAGGAAAGCGTTTGCGTCGGCATCAAATGCAGGAACTTCCTTGATCTCTGCGGTCCCGGCCAGTTTTTGTAACCAGCGAACTTCAACCTCAACGCGGAATTTCAGCAAACCGTATTCGCTGAAAATCGCACGCAGCGGGCTGACTTTATCGCCGTAACGACCATCGACAGGTGAAACGGCGGTCAGAGAGGATAATTCCATCAGTGCAACTCCTGAATCATTTAGCGTGTTTTGCCGCACCGACTTAGTAAGTCAGTGGCAGCCGGGATAAGAGGGTTTTTGCTTCACGCAGCAAACGCTGACGCGAGAACATCAGTTGCAGTCGGCCACCACCGACCTGCTGCCACAAGACAGCCGCACGGATACCGGCTAACAGCGTGGCGCGCACTTTACTCTGCACCTGCGTATTCTGCAGCACCGCAGGCGAACCGGTAACCTGAATACGTGGGCCAAGCGGGCTGATCACATCTACATAGATGGCCGCCATCGCGCTCAGTATGGTGTCGGACTCAAGTTCATAATGCGCCAGCTGGCGATCCAGCTGTGTAATGCGCTGTGCCAGTGTGGCCATGGCGGATTTACTGGCGCTAAGCTTGCGCTCCAGCACCATCATGCTCAGGGTATAACGCGTCAGTTCTGCGCCTGCGCCCTGGCGACTGCTGCTGTTCAGCACCGCCATCAGGGTTTCGAGCCCGAGGCGCAGGTTGGCTTCATTGTTACCAAACACCGCCAGCGTGGAGCCAGGATTAAGGTCCAGCACGCTGCGCAGCGACACGGTCAGTGCCTCTGGCTGGCAGTGACCCTGCTGAGCCAGCTGCTGCACCAGATGGGCAGACTGACAGATGCCCGCCAGCGCCAGCGTAATTTCCTGATAATTTTTCGCCACGGTTACTCCTGTTTACGCGTCATCAACGCGAGCTGTTCCCGCTTACTCCGCCACTAACGGCAGGCGCTGTTCGATAATACCGCCACCGAGGCAAACGTCACCAAGGTAAAACACCGCAGACTGACCCGGCGTGACCGCAGCGACGGGTTCATCGAAACGCACTTCAATGCGATCGTCGCCGTGTGGAATAATCTCACAGGGAATATCGGTCTGACGATAGCGGGTTTTCACGGTGCAGCGAAGCGGGGCGGTAATCGGCTGGCGATCAACCCAGTGCAACTGCTGTGCAATCAGGCCTACGGACATCAGACGCGGATGATCGCCGCCCTGGGCGACAATCAGGCGGTTACGTGCCACATCTTTGTCGACAACATACCAGGGATCATCTTTGCTCTCTTTCAGGCCGCCAATCCCCAGGCCTTTACGCTGTCCCAGAGTATGGTACATCAACCCCTGATGTTCACCGACAATCTGGCCTTCCGTGGTTTCAATCTCGCCAGGCTGAGCGGGGAGATAGCGCGCCAGGAAGTCGCGGAATTTGCGTTCGCCGATAAAGCAGATGCCGGTAGAATCTTTCTTCTTCGCGGTGATCAGGTCCAGCTGTTCGGCAATGCGGCGCACTTCCGGTTTTTCCAGCTCGCCGACCGGGAACAGACTCTGGGCGATCTGCTGGTGGCTCAGCGTATAGAGGAAATAGCTCTGGTCTTTGTTGCCATCCAGACCGCGTAACAGCTGGCTCTGGCCGTCCACGTCATGGCGGCGCACGTAGTGACCTGTGGCGATGAAATCTGCGCCCAGGTCCTCTGCGGCGAACTCCAGGAACGCTTTGAATTTGATCTCTTTGTTGCAGAGAATATCGGGGTTAGGCGTGCGGCCCGCTTTGTACTCTTCGAGGAAATGCTCAAAGACGTTATCCCAGTATTCAGCCGCAAAGTTAACTTTGTGCAGTTTCATACCCAGCTTGTCGCAGACCGCTTGCGCATCCGCCAGATCGTCCGCGGCGGTACAATACTCCTCGCCATCGTCCTCCTCCCAGTTCTTCATGAACAGGCCTTCAACCTGGTAACCCTGCTGCTGCAGTAACCAGGCGGAAACGGAAGAATCGACGCCGCCGGACATACCGACGATCACTTTTTTCTGGCTGTTGTCAGACATGACACGCTCGCATTACGATAAAAAAACAGGCGGCGCATTCTATCATGCAGAAGGCAGGCGCGCACCCTCGTGAAACGGCCACTGGAACGGGCTGACCAGATGTAGCGGGTAGCGCGTGCCCTGTTGCCACAGCCGTACGCTTTCCGCAACCAGCGGCGAACGCAGGTTGGAGGCAGTGAGAATCTGCGCTGGCGGCAGCCACCAGCAACAATCGATGTCGCTGTCCTGCGGCTGGGTTGGTGCTTTCTCCGCCAGATCGACGCCAAATAAAAAACGCACAAAAGGCGTACTGTCGGGCGCGATCCACTGGTTTATTCCGATGAAATAGTGCATCGAAGCGGCGATGCCGGTCTCTTCATAGAGTTCACGTTCGGCAGCTTCCAGCAGCGTTTCATCCGCTTCGAGATGTCCGGCTGGCTGGTTCCAGGTGGCACGACCGTTAATCGTCTCTTCCACCACCAGCAGTTCACCTTCAGCCTGAACCAGACAGGCGACAGTAACATGAGGTTTAAACATCTCTTCTCCGCAATTGTTAACCTGAGGTTATAAAAGATAGAAGCTCAAGGCGCAATATTGCTGAGTTCGCGCCATGCACCGGGAGCCAGATCGTCGAGTGAATACTGTCCCATCGCGTAGCGAATTAACCGTAAGGTGGGGAAACCAATATGGGCTGTCATCCGGCGTACCTGACGATTACGGCCTTCATACAGTGTGACTTTCAGCCACTGCGTCGGGATATTTTTACGTTCGCGGATCGGCGGCTGACGTGGCCAAAGCCACTGAGGCTCAGGCACTTTCTCTATGCCAGCGGGCAGGGTTATGCCATCTTTAAGATTAACCCCATCCCGCAGCGGCTGCAGATCCGCCTCCTGTGGCTCGCCTTCTACCTGCACATAATAGACCTTGCCGGTCCGTTTACCGGGCTGCGTCAGCGCGGCCTGCAGCGCGCCGTCGTTGGTCAGCACCATCAAACCTTCACTGTCGCGATCGAGGCGGCCTGCGGCATAGACTTCTGCGACGCTGACAAAATCTTTCAGGGTGCGGCGACCTGCTTCATCGGTGAATTGTGGCAGCACGTCGAACGGTTTGTTAAACAAAATCACACGGCGCGGCATCGCAGGGCGAGCAGGGGGGCGTCGCGCATCACGCGTCGGGCGGCTGAATCGTTTATCCTGGTGAATTCGTTGAGTTGTTTTTCGCATGGGCTTTGCAGTCAGAGACAATCGGCGCATTATAACGTGAAATTGCGGTGATTGGCGTGGCCGAAATATTCAAGTAGTATTGACGCGCATCTTACAAATCATTAACAAACGCCCAGGAGAGGTTAATGGAAAGCAAAGTAGTTGTTCCGGCGGAAGGTCAGAAAATCACCCTGAATCAGGGCAAGCTTACCGTGCCAAACAATCCAGTCATTCCTTACATTGAGGGTGACGGTATCGGTGTTGATGTTTCCCCGGTCATGCTGAAAGTGGTCGACGCGGCGGTGAAGAAAGCCTACAACGGCGAGCGTAAAATCTCCTGGATGGAGATTTACACCGGTGAGAAGTCAGTTGAACTCTACGGCCAGGACGTCTGGCTGCCACAGGAAACGCTCGACTTAATCAAAGAATATCGCGTGGCCATCAAAGGCCCACTGACCACCCCGGTCGGCGGCGGTATTCGTTCACTGAACGTGGCACTGCGTCAGGAGCTTGACCTCTACGTCTGCCTGCGTCCTGTACGTTACTACAAAGGCACGCCAAGCCCGGTTAAACGCCCTGAAGAGACCGACATGGTGATCTTCCGTGAAAACTCCGAAGATATCTATGCGGGTATCGAGTGGAAAGCGGGCTCTGCCGAAGCGGACAAAGTGATCAAGTTCCTGCGCGAAGAGATGGGCGTGAAGAAAATTCGCTTCCCTGAGCAGTGCGGTATCGGCGTTAAGCCGTGTTCAGAAGCGGGTACCAAACGTCTGGTACGCGCGGCAGTAGAATACACCATCACCAACGATCGTGATTCACTGACCCTGGTTCACAAAGGCAACATCATGAAGTTCACCGAAGGCTCTTTCAAAGACTGGGGATACCAGTTAGTGAAAGAAGAGTTCGGCGGCGAACTGATCGACGGCGGCCCGTGGATGAAGTTTAAGAACCCGAACACCGGCAAAGAGATCATCGTTAAAGATGTGATTGCTGATGCGTTCCTGCAACAGATCCTGCTGCGTCCGGCAGAATATGATGTTATCGCCTGTATGAACCTGAACGGTGACTACATCTCTGACGCCCTGGCGGCGCAGGTTGGCGGTATCGGTATCGCCCCAGGCGCGAACATCGGTGACGAATGTGCACTGTTCGAAGCAACCCACGGTACAGCACCTAAGTATGCTGGTCAGGATAAAGTGAACCCAGGTTCAGTCATTCTGTCAGCTGAAATGATGCTGCGTCACATGGAGTGGTTCGAAGCGGCTGACCTGATTGTTAAAGGTGTTGAAGGCGCTATCGCTAACAAGACCGTGACTTACGATTTCGAACGCCTGATGGATGGCGCTAAGCTGCTGAAATGTTCAGAGTTTGGTGACGCGATCATCGAAAATATGTAATGTCTGCCTGAGCCAGCATAGCGTTCAACGCTGTGCTGGTTTTTTTGTTTCTGCTTTCACCCCTCGCGCTTTCTTCCGCATCATTTTTAGTCATAACAGATTCAGCAGACGCACGCTTTAAAGACGCAGAAAACCCAACGACATTTATTGCTTTCGCACCGCATGCTGCAGGTGTCTTTTCAGGTAAGTGTGTGGATGAATCATTTATCGCTGCGTATCACGGTAATATTTCTATACGTTCCTCTGCCTGATTACACGGTAAAAGAAACACCGCGATCGTCAATCTTCCCTCCAGCATCATCTGAATAATGATTAATGAAATAGCGTACTCAGAGAAAAGTTTTCAGAACGTTAAATAGTTAATGACGCTGAATATCTTTCGCCTTTTTTCTGCTCAGGTTTTGCCGGCGTTATAAGTGGGTAATTAATTCATAGTCATGAAGTCATGTCTGAAAAAATTCATTGCGTGTTTGTCGGCATTGAGTTTTGAAGTGTTATTTACTTTTTCAATCAACAGTCCGGCTAATGAATCAGTCAGAGAACGGGATTTTAAAATGGCCAATGTCTTTCCAGAATATCGTGACTATTGAACCAACCTCAATCTGCGCTGACTAATTTGCTGACTTGTGCCGTTACGTTAACTCGTTCAGAACGTTGAATGGGCAAGTCTTACTTTAATTCAGCCAGTACGGCGTAGCCTGTGCGCAGAGGATGTCAGATATGCGGGTTTTAATTATTTGTCGGGATAATATTGGCGACACGTTACTGACCACGCCGCTCATTAGTGCGCTGGCGCAATCTGGCCAGCATCAGGTCGATGTGCTGACCAACAATTACGCTGCGCCCGTGTTGCAGCATAATCCCGATATCCGACAGCTCTTCTTTTACACCAAGCTGCATCACCGCGAGGCAGGGCAGAGCCGGCTGGCTTGTGTTTTACAGCGACTGAAGCTGATGCTGACCCTGAAAAAGCAACGTTATGACGCTGTGATTCTGGCAAAAAGCCGCTGGGATCAGCACGGTATGAAGTGGGTTAAAACGGTGCGGCCCACCAGAGTGATTGCTTTAGGTGAACAGTCGCATCCGCTAATTACCGATCTGTTGCCCCCGCCGGGCAAGTCTCCGTGTCATATCAGCGAAACCCTGTTCAGTCTGGGGCGGCCCTTCAGTCTCAGCGCCATAGCGCCGGGCAAACTGACGCTGTTGCCGGATACGGCAATTGCCGCCAGCCTGCGTGATACCTGTGCGATTGATTCCACTGTGCCGGTCTATGCCTTACAGATCAGCGCCCGTAAGCCGAGCCAGCAGTGGGAAGCCACCCGATTTGCCGAACTGGCTGAAAAGATTGCAACGCGGCATGCCTGTCAGATTATGCTGCTGTGGTCACCCGGCAGTCGCGATAATCCGCGTCATCCAGGTGATGACGAAAAAGCGCATGAAATTATGGCGCTCTGCCCGCACCTGCCTATCAAGGCGGTGTCAACCACCAGCCTGCCGCAGCTGATTGCAGCCATGTCGTTGTGTCAGGGGCTGGTGAGCAGTGATGGTGGGGCAATGCACATTGGTGCCGCGCTGGGATTACCGGTGGTGGCGCTGTTTGGCGACAGCGATCCGGCGTGCTGGCATCCGTGGCAGGTTAACTATCAGGTTCTGCAACCAGCGTCACGTGAGGTCAACGCGCTGAGCAGTCGCGAAGTTTATGACGCCTTCGTCCAGACCATTATTCCCTAATCATTTTCAGGCCAGTGTCCCTGTCTGGCCGCTTCACACAGCATGGCAACGGTTAATGGACAATATGTGCCTGCGCTGAACCACCGGTCAGGCAGGAAGCGCCGCGGGGCAGAGGCCGGAAAATAGCGCGCTTCATTGTAGTGCTCTGCGCTGACGCCAAAAGTGCTAAAGAAATCGCTCATCAGAAGGGCAAACTCTACCTCATTCAGCGGTAATTGCTGCAGATGAAAATTTCTCCGATCCACTTTCCGGAACCAGCCCAGCGCGGTTGGCTGATTGTGATACTCAATCAGCGCAACAATGGCTTGAGAAAAATCGTTCATTAACCCACCAGCTTAGCCACGGCCTGCCCGACCTCTTCGACCCTGATATTTGCCATCGGATGCTGTGACGCCGTTTTATCCGGACGATGAATGATAATGTGGCGATCGCTGTCCTGGCATGGGCCGGTATAGCGAGGATTGGCGGTTGAGAACAGGCTAACCGTTGGCGTCTGCGCTGCTACGGCGATGTGCAGTGGACCGGTATCACCGGTGACCAGCAGGTCCAGTGTGCGAATCAGGTTAATCAACCCACTGAGATTAGTTTTCCCTGCCATGGATGTAACATTCTTACGGTAGTCCAGCGGCAGGCTTTCGATAAATTTCCGCTCCAGCGGCTGTTCAGCGGCGGTACCCGTAATGATAATCTCAGTGTCGGGCCAGCGTTCCAGCAGGGTCATTGCCAGCTGCTGGAAAGAGGCCAGCGGCCAGCGGCGAATATCTTTCGATGCGCCCAACTGAAAACCAATACGGCGATGGTTAGCTTTAGGGGGCAGGCTGCTATTCGTCTCGGGCAGATGCATCCGGGTCTGCTCGGTCTCTGCACCCAGGGCTTCAATCAGTTTCAGCTTACGCTTGATGGTATGGTCGTCAAAATAGCCTGAATAGTGATTCAGATATTTATTTAACACAGGCGACTCGCTGCCATAATGGTCGCGCACAATGACCTTACTGCCCGTCAGTACTGAACTCATAATATCGTAGGGGAAATGGGCGTGTAATATGACTGAGAGGTCAGGTTTGTGGCGACGCAGTTTGAAAAACAGCGGCAGGAAATTCGCAATTTTGTTATCCCATATATAGATCCTGTCAAACCAATCATAACGGCTGACAAGGTCTTTATTTTTCTTGCTTGAGACCAGAACAAATTTGCTCTCAGGATAGTGCTTTTTCAGGCTACAGATAGCCGGGGTGTTCATCAGGAAATCCCCCAGCGCTGTCGTGGAGTAGATCACCACCGTATCGGGCGTCAGCGTCTTAAGGTCCTGAGGTTTTTTTCTGGTGGAAAAGCGAGAATAAAGCGTTAAAAGTCGGTCTATCAGATAAATCTTTTTTTTCTTCACGTCAGAATTCTCTTGAACTTAATAATGTTATTAAAATGAAAATATTATGGAGTGTTAGAGATTGACGCTACAGATAAAGTTCATTAATACGGAATGTTTTTCTGAGCCGTTGAATTTTCGTTTGAACTTTGGCCGATTTTTTTACTTAAATAAAAATGCAATTTAATTATTTGTGATCAAATTGAAATTTTCTGGGAAGTTTTATTAATGAATTAGGCAGGTTTTAATTTCAGGCAGGACTACTAGCAGATTAATCATTAGCGAAGATATTTTATGTGACTGAGGAATAATACAACGCCATGAATGAACCCCGGCATAGGTGCCGGGGCTGGGAATTATGACTGAGGCTGCCCCACGGGTCCGGCGCCCAGCGTACCGCCCGGTGAAGACTGACCGCTTGGCGCATGAGGACGGCCATCCGCTTTAATCGCGTCGCTCCTCTGTGAGCAGCCTGCCAGAGAGGTAAACGTCGCTGCAACCAGCAGCAGAGCAGAAAGTGTTTTCATAAGGTCACCTTGATGTTGTCAGAAAGAGAACATAACTCAACGCTGAGTCTCCCGGCACGCTGACCTGAAAAGGCTTATCTTTCAGATATATCTCAGCTGGCGAGACGCGTCGGAGCAAAAAAAACGGAAGCGCGCGGCTTCCGTTCTGTTGGCGTTCAGCGGGTTTACTTGCGGCCCAGCAGGAAGCCGATAAATACGCCAACGCCTGCAGCAACGGCCAGACCGGCGACAGGATTAGACTGAACCTGATCGCGGATAGTTTCAGCAGCGTCGCGGGCAGCATAGGTTGCCTGGTTGGTGTAACGGCGTGCTGCGCCTTTAGCCTGATGCTCAGATGAACCGGTTGCTGCACCCCATTGTTCCTGAACTGCGCCAGCGGCTTCTTTTACTTTATCTTCGATTTTTCCTGACATTTATTGCTCCTTGGTTATGAGTGAGACCCTCAAAGCGTAGCAAAGATAGTGAATTCTGCTCTTCCGGCGGGAGATTTAGGGCTAAGAAATCATTTCTGGCTGTTAATGGCGTGGTGTTTGCGGGCCAGCCATTTCCTGTCTGGCCTTTGAAAAGGCGGCACAGGCAGCCACAGCCGGAGGAGAAGCGATGAAACGTGATACACTGAATGATGATGACTATGAAGAAGTCTGCCGGGTGATTGGTGATGCGGTGATTGTGCTGATGGAGCGCGGTCATGACACCCGCCGTGGCGAAATCTATGACCTGCTAAAACGTACGCGCCAGCAGCGCGCCCATAGTGAACGGGATGAACAGCGGAGGCTGGATCATGCCATCCGGCTGGTCAAACCCGACGTATAGCGGGGGAGCGCCGCGCTACTGCAGCAGCACGCCCTGAATCAGGCTGGCCTCAACAAGGGTGACCTGATCTATTTTCAGCGCCTGCATAAACCCTTCCACCAGTAACAGATTGCTGACGTCGGTGGCGCGGTAGTCACCCGACAGTTCACTGTCGCCTTTCCAGACCTGTTGCTGCGAAAGCTGCTGTAATTCCGTCAGCGTATAGCGATGGGGTTTTCCCGGTAACTGATTGCGGATCGAAAAACCGTGTACGCCTCCAATGCCAATGACCCGACGACCCGTCACATCCTGTTTAATCTGCGGGCTGACCTCATTCGTCGCGTAAAACTGCACAAAGCGCAGCACCGACGGCCGCCAGGAGCCAATCGGGTTAGGGGAGCTGACCTGCGGGCTATTCTTCAGCACCGTCAGAATAAAGTTCTTTAACGTTACCGAGGCCAGCTTACCCTGATAGATATCGGCTACCAGCTTGCCGGACTGCTGTCGCCAGGCTGTCATCTGCATCGACCCGCCGCCAATATCCCAGACCAGTAACTGCTCATCACGGATTGCCGGATCGTTAAGCGCGGCTTTAGCGGAAAGGAAACCGAGTTTCGCTTCCTGCTCTTGCGAGATGATGTTGATTTCCGCACCGGTCTGAAGCTGCAACTGTTCAATGACTGCCTGACCGTTACTGGCGTTGCGGAACACCGCCGTGGCGACGCCGCTGATTCGCTGTGGATGAAAGCGCTTTGCGTGCGCAACAAGCTGCTGCAGTGCGGCTACGCCTTCCTGTGTTATCGCCGGATTGAGCTGGTTATCTGCTGAATGCGCTAATGCATCGTTCCAGGCCACGGCGCGCTGATCCTGATACAGCACTTTTTCAATGCGTAGCTGGCAGACGTTGACGCGTGCAACCGCAACTTTCGTGGTGCCAGAACCGATATCCAGGCCGGCGCGAATTTGCTGGCAACGATCGGCCTGGGCAGCGGCGGCAAAAAACAGCGAGCAGACGAGTGTAAAAGCAGACAGCGCAGCAGAACGCATAGCGACTCCGGAAGCAAAGGGGATCAGCGTGAACGAGCGGCAACGCAGGCCGGATAGACGCTCACCAGAAAATGACGAAGATGATCAAAACACCATTCGGCGTCATCCGCCTGAGGACAATAGAACTGAATAGTGATTTTTTCGTAATCGCGCTGACGCTGGCGCAGCGGTGACCAGCTCCAGTCGAGTACAGAACGGGCATAATTGACCAGGCTCTCTGCGGGCATCTGATGCTGCTTCTCCTGCCCGGCCAGATAACGGTAGAAGCTCGCCTCCAGCTGCAATGCCTCCTCGTGCCCGTGTTGCGGAAGATCGGGTCGAAAGGCCACATCGATAAAACCGCAGATAGCATCAGCCTGCTGCTGCCAGTCACAAGCCAGCGTCATAAACAGCCCTTCCTGCAGATTGATCTCTTCGACCAGCCGCCGAAGATTTACTGAGCGGTTCAGCACCGCGATCTCCTCAAGCCGACCGGTTTCCAGCGTCAAATCAAAACCACACGGATTCACTGAGCCATCTGCATTGCGGGTGGCGGGGAAGGGGAAGTCAATATAACCGTTGTTATCCAGACGCTTTTCCATCGGAGGGACCTGCTGCTTGACGTTTCCTGACAATAAACGATCTGGCAGCAGGATTCATCCCCTATGGACAGGTCCAGGTGATTTGGGTGTCCTGATAAGGATTAATCAGGCGGAACTGCTTATCTGACAAGCGTTGCGCATAGTAGCCTTCAGGCGTAATGGCGGAGGGAACATATTTAAATCGATCCAGCGACTGCAGCGGACCACTCTTCACGCTGACATTCTCACGGGTCACCGTGAAGCTGTTAACAAGGTCAAAAATCACGCCCTGAGTTTCCCCCATCGACTGACCATAAATTGTCGAGACCTCACCTGGGCACTCCACCCCTTTCGGGCCAGATGAACATCCAGTCATCATCGTGATGAGGATAAACATGCTTAGTCGCATCATGATTTTCTACCTGCTTCAATCCCTGGGCGTTTTATGACACCGCGTCTTTCCTGCGGCGCCACTAATGACTTAATCATAGCAGTTTCCACTACGCTTTCTGTTTGAGATTTGTTTAATCGTTAAGCAACAGGAATGTAAAGGGGTGACTTTGCTTATCAATAAACGTTATTCTTGGCTCCTTTGCGCACCACTTAGGCAAATCCAGGGATAAATGATGAAAGAAGAAGAAGCAAGTCTAATGATTATTCGCCATGCAGTTGACCAGCTTGAAGCCGATAAGAAGCAACAAGTGATCGCCTGCTCAGCGGATATTCGTGCAGCAATGCAGGCTTACGATAGCGAGAATGCGGGGCTGGCGCTGATGTTAGTGGCGGCCGAGGTGGCGGCTGAATAATCCTTATCCGGCCAGTATGGCTGCCTGTCTGACTGGCCGGATTACTTTATCTTTTCTCAACTTTCAGCTTTTTGCGCACACCGATTCCATTTTTTAATGGTCTTGGTGTCAATCCCTCATTACCCTCCTGCGAACGTTAATATGTTAAGCTAAAAATTCTTAGTAAAATCAGCGGAGACACAGCATGAAGGCAGCGTTAATTGCCCTGGGCCTGCTGGCCTGTCACATTGCACCCGCCTGGAGCGAAACCGAATTTCAGCTTAACTGCCCTGGCAGGGCGACCATGACCGTTTCACGTGCTGAATATGGTTTAACCACCCTCATGTGGCCAGAAAATCATTTCCAGATTGCGGCCGGTCAGCAGCGTACCCGTCTGGAAGCGGGCGATAAGGTGGCGATTACCCGATTTCGCAACGGCGATCAGCTGATTGTAAACCAGCGCACTCAAGCCAGTTTCTTTGTCTATCACGACAGCGATAAACTGCTGCCCTGCAGCCGCACCGAAAAACGCGATGTGGATGCGCTGAGCCTGGAGCGCTATGACGATCGTCAGCGTTCCGACAGTTAACCGCCCTGGAGCCACTATGCAACCTGAGATTACCGATAACGTCACCGCGCAGGACCTGGATGAAGTCAGACTGGGTCTGACTGCGTTCAACAGCAAATATATTAATACTGATGAGATCAGGTCGATCGGCGTGTTTATTCGTGATGACCAGGGCAGAAAGCTGGCCGGGCTGACCGGATCAACCGCCGGAAACTGGCTGCGGATTGATATGCTGTGGGTGAGTGAGGCGCTACGCGGGCAGGGGGCGGGCAGCAAGCTGATGCAGGCGGCAGAGCAGGAGGCGCGGGATCGCGGCTGTCGTTTTGCGCAGGTGGATACCGCCAGTTTTCAGGCGCGACCGTTTTATGAAAAGCTCGGCTATACGCTGCGCTTCAGTCTGGATAACTATCCACGGCATCACCAGCGCCACTATCTGACGAAAGCCCTGTAATCAAAACAAGGGTTGCTGACGCAAATCCAGCGGATTCTGTTCAGCCTCATCAATCGCCGCCAGCCAGCTCTGCAGCGTGACCTTTTTCCAGGAGAGATGTCCACGCGTAGTGCTCATCAGCACCACGTCAGGACGCAGCGATCGATAAAACTCCAGCGTTTGACTCAGCTCAGCCAGATTACTGTCCGGCACCAGCACCGTGACCCACTGATCATGAGAACGTGTCACGGTGTCGCCGACAAACAGATAGGTCAGCCCCAGCGGCGAGGTATAGAGATAACTGCAACTGCCTGGTGTGTGTCCTGGCGTTGACAGTAATTGAAAATCCCCGAAGTGCGTCTCGTGCTGTGAAAAGGTGTCGTCAGGTTCAGCAAAACGGCTTATCGCTCCCAGCGAACGGCTATGGCAGTAAAGCGCGCTACTAAAGCGTTGCTGAATCACCGCCGCGCCGGGCGCAGATTCGTGCCAGTGGGTCAGATAGTGGCGGATGACGCCGCCGCTATCGGCGATGACTTCATGATCAAGCGGGTTTTCTACACGGCCAATCAGCAGATTGCCGCGCGGGTGACGCAGCATAAAGCCATGCATCATCAGGTCGTTAACGGCATCTTCCACCGGAAATTCCGGGGTCGAGATCCACAAATCGTCATACAACGGCTTCAATGTCGATCTCCTGAAACGTACTTTATTCCCGCAGGACGGGGTGGCCGGTTGCCTGTAAATGGGCGTGGCCCTGACTGACCGCTAATCGTGCGCGGGTACCCAGCGGCAGTGTGACGGTGTCAGCAGCATGACCAAAATCTAATCCACTGATCACTGGCAAACCACTGATGTCACGCACGTGTTGCCAGACGGTCTCGAAATTAAACCCATTGTCATACTCTGACAGAGCCGTGCTGGTGAAGCTGCCTGTGACGATCGCCCGCTGGCGCGCCAGAATGCCGCTTTGCTGCAACTGAATGAGCATGCGCTCAATGCGGAACGGATGTTCATTCACATCTTCGATCACCAGAATGCCGTTCTCAATCTGTGGCATCCACGGCGTGCCAATCAGTGAGCAGATCATCGCCAGATTTCCGCCCCACAGCGTACCCTGCCATTCGCCCTGATCTGGCGTTTCACTCTGCCATTTCACCTCTACTGTAGGCGATGTTAGTGCCTGCCAGAAGTGGTGGAGGGTAAATTCAGATAAGGTCGCGGCGCCGAAATTACCCGCCAGCATGGGGGCGCTGAAGGTAATCAGGCCGACCTGCGCCAGTAACGCCAGCTGAATCACGGTGAAGTCGCTGTGGCCACACAGCGCTACTGGCTGATTCATCAGACGGCGCTGCAGGCCGATGTAGTCGATGAATTCCAGTAACCGGCTGGCCCCATAACCGCCTCGCACTGCCAGCACGATATCGGGCAGGGTGCTCAGGCTGGCAAGCTGATTGATATCCGCCAGGCGTTCTGCATCTGTTCCCGCAAAGCGCTGAAAACGGCGGGTGATCACCTGTTCGTTCTCTATCTGATGGCCCGCCGCACGCAGGCGCGCAATAGCCTGCTGCGCCGCAGGTTGGTTGTGACAGTAACCGGAGGGGGAGATAAGACGAACTGAACGTGAAATCATCATACTTTCCTGCTGTTGGCGGCTGACTAACGGCGATGATGGCGAAAAGCCTCGCTGAAGTCACGGTACGCGCCGCATTTTAGTGCATTTAGGATAAACGGTAATTTTGCTCTCAGGCTGCCTGGGTATGATAGCATTCGCCACAACAGCTACGAGACGAAAAATTGCTGAAAATCCGACACCTTATACTCCCGGCGTTACTCCTGACCGGCTGTGCCAGCGAGCCACCGCATCAGGTCGTTAAGCAACGCAACACGCCATTAACTCAGGCACCCCCGTCCAGCGTCAATGGGACCTGGGCAATGTTTACCGAAGATGCCGCCAGTCATTATGGCGTTGATGAGAAGTTGATCAGCGCCATTATCAGTGTCGAGTCGGGAGGAAATCCGGGCGTGGTGAGCCGTTCTAATGCGGTGGGTCTCATGCAGATTAAAGCGTCAACTGCCGGGCGCGAGGTCTATCGCACACTGGGCCGTCGTGGTCAGCCATCGAATGCTGAGTTGCGCGATCCGGCCAAAAATATTGATATCGGCACCGCCTACATCCGTATTCTGCAGAATTCAGCACTGTCAGGCATTCGTGATCCGCTGACACTGCGTTATGCCACCATCGTCTCTTATGCCAACGGTGCAGGGGCGTTGCTGAGGACGTTTTCCAGCGATCGCGATCGGGCCATTGCGATGATTAATTCCATGTCCCCGGATGAGTTTTATCAGCACGTACAGAAAAAGCATCCGGCGGCGCAGGCACCGCGCTATCTCTGGAAAGTGACCACAGCCTACCGCACAATCTGATGGCGTGTGATTACTCCTGCGGCGTGAGCAGTAGTCGCGCCGTGGGATAATCGATAATCAGCACCTTAATGTAACCTCCCAGCAACGCTCCCCGAATCGCCTGCGCTTTTTCCCGTCCGCCTGCCAGCCCCACGACCTGCGGGCACTGTTTAACCTGCGCCAGTTCCATCCCAATCACCGGATCTTCCTCGGCTTTCAGCACCGGCTGTCCACAGGCATCAAAGTAGTGCAGGCAGATATCGCCTACCGCGCCGCGCGCTGCCAGCGTCTGCAGCATGTTGCCATCGTAGTAGTTGCCGGAGTTGCGCAGCAGTGCTGACGGCTCCAGGTCGCCAATACCGACAATCGCCAGGTCTACCTGATCAAATTTACTCAGGACTTCGGCGACCTCTGCGTTGGCTGATAGTCGCTGACGATCGGTGACCGAATGCTCAATTGACTGCGACGGCAACAGCCAGGCGGGACAGTTCAGCAGCGCCGCCAGATTCTGCGTCAGAATGGTGGCCTGCACGTTGCCGTTAGCCCCAACGCCGCCCAGCAGCTGAATCACCCCTTTACAGGCGCTGTTAAGCGGATGCAGCGCATCTACCATCGCCCGGATAGTGCCGCTCCATGACGAAATGCCAATCAGTTCATCATTACGCAGCCGGGTCTCCAGATAGTGAGCAGCCGCCGATCCAATCGCCTGTTTAATCTGTAGCGACGACGCCTGCTCGGGCACATCCACCACAATCGCCTGCGGCAGGTTATAGGTCTGTTCAATGGCCTTTTCCAGCTCCGGATAGACGTTGGCCGGTGGCACCACACTGATCTTGACCACACCTTCTTTCACGCTGCGATTAAGTATGCGTGAGACAAACGACTGCGATAAGGTCAGTGACTGCGCAATGTCGGACTGCTTCATCCCTTCGACATAGTAAAGCGTGGCAATCTTCACCATCAGTCGTTGTTCATCCTGTTTTGCCATCGGTTTTCCCTCTCTGAATCTGCCCGGTATTGTTAACCAGGATGATCAAAATCACAACGCAGGCTAATTTGTGATCGTTTTCGCTTTTTAAAGATCGCGCATTGGACGGCGTGTCCGCGCAGGCGCATAGTCATTATGCATATAAAATCGAATGTGAATATATATTCAAGCGGAGAATAATAATGACTCGTCCTCTGATTAAACTGACCCTGCTGGCTTCAATGATCGCTTTTTCTGCAACGGCGCTGGCGGCGGAGCAAGGCCTGCTGGCGATTATCACCCCATCCCATGACAACCCTTTCTTTAAAGCCGAGGCGGAAGGCGCTCTGGCCAAAGCCAAAGAGCTGGGTTACGCCACGCTGGTGGCGTCGCATGACGATGATGTTAATAAGCAAAACCAGCTGATTGAGACCGCAATTGCACGAAAAGCCAAAGCGATCATTCTGGACAACGCCGGTGCGGACGCCACCGTCGGACCGGTGCAGAAAGCCAAAGATGCCGGCATCCCGGTTTTCCTGATTGACCGTGAAATTAATAAAACCGGCATCGCCGTGGCGCAGATCGTCTCCAATAACTATCAGGGCGCGCAGCTGGGTGCAGAGAAATTTGCCAAATTGCTGGGCGGCAAAGGGGACTACATTGAACTGCTCGGCAAGGAGTCTGATACCAATGCGGGCGTGCGGTCGCAGGGTTATCACGATGTACTGGATGATTATACCGACATGAAAATGGTGGCGCAGCAGAGCGCCAACTGGAGTCAGACCGAAGCCTTCAGCCGCATGGAAACCCTGCTGCAAAAACACCCCAACATCGTGGGTGTGATCTCTGGCAACGACACCATGGCACTGGGCGCAGAAGCGGCGCTGAAAGCCGCGGGAAAAACATCGGTGATCGTGGTGGGCTTCGACGGCAGTGACTACACCCGCGATTCCATCCTCAACAAAGGCAATATCAAAGCGACGGTGCTGCAGCCGGGCTGGGATCAGGCGCAGATGGCGGTCTCGCAGGCGGATTACTACCTGAAGAACGGCAAAGCACAGAAGCAGGAGAAGCAGCTGATGGACTGCGTGCTGATTGACGAAAGCAACGCCGCGAAGCTGAAAAACTTCAACCTGGCGAAATAACCATGAAACGTATACTGGCGGTATTGATCGGGATGGCGCTGCTCAGCGCCTGTACCGTGGTGGATCTGGATGCGGACGGTAACCCGATCATGCCGAAAGATCCGCACGCGAAGCCCAGCTATACCACCCAGACGCCGCAGCAGATTGCGGAGGAAACCTGGCAGCCGCGTGTTATGGCCACTGCGAACAGCCACGCGCTGAGCTGGGCCGACATGGAAGCGAAAAGTCAGACGGTGAAATCTGGCGGCCGCGAAAGTGTCTTTGTGCGGGCCAGCGGGACGGCCAGCGCTTTTGATGAGAGTAACCCGCGTGAACGCACGCTGACGCTGATGATTAATGGTAAGCCGGTGGCGATCAGCGTTGGCCCGGTACTGCGCAGCAACGCTATCCGCGATGCCGCCGGTTTCCGTTTCGAAGAATTTACTAATCAGGTGCAGTACGCCCAGCTCACCCGGGCACTCAACCGTCATGCAGTGAAGCAGTTGCCGCCACTGGATGCCAGTTGGGTCAACCAGCCAGTGCAGGCGCTGCTGGCCGTAAGCATCGGGCAGAACAGCGTTGAAGAGGTGGTGGCGATTGAGCTGAAGCGGGGGACGCCCTGATGGAAGATGAAATTATTCTGCGGGCCGAACAGATCTCCATGCTGTTTCCCGGCACGCTGGCGCTGGATCGCGTCGATTACCGGGTCTGGCGCGGCAAAGTGAATGTGATTATCGGTGAAAACGGCGCGGGCAAATCGACGCTGATGAAGATTCTGGCGGGCGTGCAGCAGCCTACCGCCGGGTCGCTGTTTCTGAATGGTGAGCCGCTGACGCTGAGCAGCACCCGCGATGCCGCCCGGCACGGCATCGGCATGGTGCATCAGGAGCTGAATCTGTTTGAAAACCTTACCGTGGCGGAGAACCTGTTTCTGGGCCGGGAGATCCAGCGTGGCCTGGCGCCGATCAATGAGGCGGAGCAGGCACGACGCACCGCCGCACTGATGGCGCGTCTTGACCAGCCTATCCCGCCCGGTGAGCGGGTCGGCAATCTCAAAGTGGGTCAGCAGCAACTGGTGGAGATCGCTAAAGCGCTGGCGGAAGACGCGGACATTCTGATTCTTGACGAGCCCACCTCGGCGCTGAGTAAAACCGAAGTTGAGATCCTCTTCCGGGTCATCCGCGACCTGACGCAGCAGGGCGTTACCCTCATTTATATTTCTCATCGGCTGGAAGAGCTGATGGCAATTGGCGACGTGATTACGATTCTGCGCGACGGACGCTTTCAGGCAGAAGCGCCGGTCAGCACCATCGATGTGCCGTGGATCGTTCGCGAGATGCTCGGCAGTGAGCCGGTGACCACCTTCCTGCCGGACGAGCGTGAGTTTGGCGCGCCGGTTCTTGAGGCGCAGCACATCACCTGCGTCAGCCCCAACGGCAATACCCTGGTTGATGACGTCAGTTTTCAGGTGCGGGCCGGGGAGATTGTCGGGATCTACGGCCTGATGGGGGCGGGTCGCACGGAGCTGTTTGAGTGTCTGCTCGGCAGCCAGCGTCACTATCTGGGCAAGCTGTGGCTCGACAGTAAACCGCTGCCTACGCGCCTGCCCACTGCCGATCGCATCCGCATGGGGATGAGTCTGGTGCCGGAAGATCGCAAACGCGCCGGGATTTTCCCTGTCTCGTCAGTTGCCAGTAATCTCACCATCGCCAGCCTGTGGCGGCGATTGTCGCACCGCTTTGCCATTGCGCACCGGGCGGAGCAGCAGGCAGTGACTCAGACGGTCGGTAATCTGGCGATCAAAATCTCCTCGCCGGACGTTGCTATCAGCGCACTGAGTGGTGGCAACCAGCAGAAAGTGGTGATTGGCCGCGCGCTGCTGACGAATCCGCGTCTGCTGCTGCTGGATGAGCCGAGTCGCGGCATTGACGTCGGGGCTAAAGCGGAAGTGTTTCGCATGATGGTGGCGCTGTCGCAGCAGGGTATTGCGGTGTTGTTCTCCACCTCAGACCTGAAAGAGATTATGGCGGTAGCCGATCGCATCCTGGTGATGTCGGGCGGCAAACTTACGGCTGACCTTCCGCGAGACCAGGCGGAAGAGGCAGCGCTGGTGAAAGCAAGTGCGCAGGGGTTCTGAGCATGAAAAGCAATAACAGCGTCGCGCTGAACACACTTCCGGCGAAAGCGTTTAGTTCACGCGAAAGCATTCTGCTGCTGCTTCTGAAGCTGCGTACTTTTATTGCGCTGATTCTGATTGTCGGCTTCTTCGCCATCACCGTGCCGGACTTTCTCGCCACCGGCAGTCTGGTGATCATGGTGAAACACATCGCCATCAACGCCTTTCTGGCGCTGGGTATCACCTTTGTCATTATCACCGCCGGCATTGACCTGTCGATTGGGGCGACGCTGGGGCTGTGCGGCATGATCGCGGGCTGGCTGATCACCAAAGGGATTGTGCTGCCGATGTTTGGCATCGCCATCTTCCCCAGCGTCTGGGTAATCGTGCCGGTCGTGCTGTTGATCGGTGCGCTTATTGGCGCCGGCAACGGCTGGATCATTACCCGCTACAACGTCGCACCTTTCATCTGCACCCTTGGCACCATGTACATCCTGCGCGGTGCGGCGATGCTGACCTCGGGTGGCGAAACCTTTCCCGGATTGCAGGGTAATCCGCTATTGGGTAATACCGGCTTCGACCGAATCGGGGCCGGCACTTTTCTCGGGCTGCCTTATGCCATCTGGATGATGGTGGTGCTGGCGCTGGTGATCGCCTATATCGCTCGTCGCCTGCCGTTTGGCCGTCAGGTTTATGCCATCGGCGACAACGAGCGCGCCGCTGAACTCTCAGGCGTGAAAACCCGTCAGGTGAAGATTCTGGTTTATACCCTGTCGGGATTCTGCGCAGCGATTGCCGGCATTGTGGTCTCATCACAACTGGTCGCCAGCCATCCGGCAAACGGTACGGCGTTTGAGATGAACGCCATTGCGGCTGTGGTACTGGGCGGCACCTCGCTGGCGGGCGGACGTGGCACGATTGTCGGGACGCTGATCGGTGCGTTCGTCATCGGCTTTCTGGCGGATGGTCTGATCATGATGGGCGTCAGCGAATTCTGGCAGATGGTGATCAAAGGCATCGTCATCATCATCGCGGTCATCATCGACCAGACTCAGAGCCGGATGCAGCAGAAGGCGGCGGTCGTGGCCCAGAAAGCATTAATTGAGGAGGGGGCACCGGCTAAATCCTGACTGGTTTATCGCCGTCCGGGCAGGGTGCACCGCTAAGCGATTCTGCATAAGCGGCAGCAGTCAGCCCGGAGTGACGGGCAGTGTGGTGAACAGAGGACAAGACCTTTATCAGCCACACACTTTTTTAGGCACAAAATTTTTTAACTGGCGTGAATATATATTCATAACCGATTTAAAATTCAGAGGTAGTGTATGAATCCTTTCAATCTTCCGGTCGAAGACCTTGAGCGCCGGGCGCGGGCTATCCGTCGGCGCATCATCCAGCTTAACGCAGGCAGCCCGGCAGGCGGTCATACCGGCGCTGACCTGTCGCAGGTGGAGATCCTCACTGCGCTCTACTTTCGCATTCTGAACTGCGCACCGGATCGCACGGATGATAATCAGCGTGACATCTACATCCAGTCGAAAGGGCACGCGGTGGGCGGCTACTACTGCGTGCTGGCGGAAGCGGGCTACTTCCCGACCGACTGGCTGGCGACCTATCAGCACGCGGACTCGCATCTGCCCGGCCATCCGGTCCGGCAGAAAACGCCGGGCGTCGAACTCAATACCGGCGCGCTGGGCCATGGCCTGCCTGTGGCGGTCGGTATCGCTATCGCGGCGAAAAAAGATAACAGTTCGCGCCGCATCTTTGTGGTCACCGGCGATGGTGAGCTGGCGGAAGGCAGTAACTGGGAAGCGGCACTGGTGGCGGCGCATTACGGCCTCGATAACCTGATCATCATCAATGACAAGAACAAGCTGCAACTGGCAGGTGCGACCCGCGACATCATGAACACCGATCCGCTGCCGGAAAAATGGCGCGCCTTTGGGCTGGAGGTCACCGAGTGCAACGGCAATGCGATGGCATCAGTGGTCGACACCATTGAAAACCTGCCGAAGAACGGCAAACCGCAGGTGATTGTGGCGCATACCGAAAAAGGCTTTGGCGTCTCCTTTATCCAGAGCAAGGCGGAATGGCATCACCGGGTGCCGAAAGGCGAAGAGATCGCACTGGCACTGGAGGAGCTGAAAGATGAGTAATGCACAACATTTAGCAAGCGTCATGGTGACGGCCTTTATCGACGCGGTGAATCGTGGCGTGGATCTGGTTCCTGTGGTGGCCGACTCAACCTCAACCGCCAAAATTGCCCCCTTTATTAAGGCATTTCCCGACCGGCTGATTAATGTCGGTATCGCCGAGCAGACGCTGGTGGGAACAGCGGCAGGTCTGGCGCTGGGCGGCAAAGTCGCGGTGACCTGTAACGCCGCGCCGTTTCTGGTGTCACGTGCCAATGAGCAGGTGAAAGTCGATGTCTGCTACAACAACACCAACGTCAAACTGTTCGGGCTGAATGCCGGGGCCAGTTATGGCCCGTTAGCCAGCACCCATCACAGCATTGATGACATCGCGGTGATGCGCGGATTCGGCAATATTGAGATCTATGCGCCTTCCTGCCCGCTGGAGTGCCGCCAGATCATCGACTACGCCCTTGAGCATGTCGGGCCGGTCTATATCCGTCTGGATGGCAAAGATCTGCCGCAGCTGCACGATGAAAATTATCAGTTCAGACCAGGCGCGATCGATGTGCTGCGGGAAGGCAGTGACATCGCGCTGGTGGCGATGGGCTCAACGGTTCACGAGGTGGTTCACGCCGCCGAGCAACTGACTGAACAGGGCATTTCAGCCGGTGTGATCGCGGTTCCATCGATTCGACCCTGTGATACCCAACAGCTGCGCAACCTGCTAAATCACTATCCAGCGGTGATTACCGTGGAAGAGCACAACGTCAATGGCGGCGTCGGCAGCCTTGTGGCTGAGGTGCTGGCGGAAGGCGGTTGTGGCATCCCGCTGTTGCGGCTTGGCATTGCGGATGGGGAATATGCGATTGCAGGCGATCGCGCCTCCACCCGCGCCCATCACGGCATTGATGCCCGCAGCGTGGTCAACAGTGCAGCGCGCATCTGCGCAGGAGCATAAACATGGTGGGACCTCTGATTCTGGCGATTGACGAAGGCACCACCAATGCCAAGGCGATTGCGGTTGATCGCGACGGCCGTGTGGTGGCACGCGGTAGCCAGAGTTTAACCCTGCAACACCCGCAGCCCGGTCTGGCTGAGCAGGATCCTGTGGCAATCTGGCAGGCGGTAAAACAGGCCATCGCCCATTGTCTGGCGTCGTGTGCAGGTGCGCCTGTCGCGGCGGTGGCGATCAGTAATCAGCGTGAGTCGGTGATGATCTGGCAGCGGCGTGATGGTCAGCCGCTGACACCGCTGGTGAGCTGGCAGGATCGACGCTCCGAGTCATTCTGTCGCGACCTTCGGCAGGCGGGTAAAGCGCCTCGCATCACCGGCCTGACCGGGCTGGCTGTTGATCCGATGTTTCCGGCCGCCAAGCTGACCGGGATGCTGGCCACCATTCCCGAGGGCGCGGCGCGGGCGGCTGCCGGCGAGCTTTGCATCGGCACGGTCGACAGCTGGCTCACCTGGCAGCTCAGCGCGGGCGAAGTCTTTATCACCGATCACGCCAACGCCTCCCGCACGCAGCTCTACAGTCTGCACCTCAACGACTGGGACGACGAGCTGCTGACGCTGTTTCAGTTGCCGCGCGCCGCACTGCCGCGCATCACCTCTTCAGCCAGTGAACAGGGCGTGGTGGCGGTAAATGACATTCCCGGTCTGGCGGCAGGCACGCCGATTCTGGCGCGTATTGGTGATTCCCATGCCGCGCTGCAGGCGCAACGCCGCGGCGAGTCTGAAGTGGTGAAAGCCACATACGGCACCGGCTCTTCATTGATGATGTCCATGGCAACGCCGCTGCTGACGGAAAATGGCCTCAGCACCACGGTGGCCTGGCATGACGGCACGCTGCGTTATGCGTTTGAAGGCAACATCACGCACACCGGTTCCGGTGCCGCCTGGCTGGGTAAACTGCTCGGCGTACAGGATCCACGTGAGTTGACCGCGATGGCGCAACGCTGCGACGACAATCAGGGCATCTATTTTGTCCCTGCGCTCTCAGGTCTGGGCGCGCCCTGGTGGGATCTTCAGGCACGCGGCATGGTGTGCGGACTGACGGATGCCGCAACACCCGACGTGCTGGCGCGGGTGGCACTGGAGTCGATCGTCTGGCAAATCGCCGATGTCTTTTTCGCGATGGAGCAGGCCAGCGGACAGCAGCTTCCGGCGCTCTGTGTCGATGGCAGCGCCACTGAAAATAGCTGGCTGATGCAGTTACAGGCCGATGTGTTGCAGCGGCCGTTGCAGCGGGTCCCGACCGCTGAGGTCTCCGCGCTGGGCGCGGCACTGCTGGCAGGCAAAGTTCTGGGGTGGTGGCAGCAGGGCAGTGATATGCAGGCTTTACAGGGCGGCAGCGTCATCCTGCCGCGTGAAGAGAACGCGCAGCGTATGCAGGAAAATTATAAAGGCTGGATCGATGCCGTTGCACGCTGTCGTTATCAGCCACATTAATCCTTATCCGGAGCAGAGCCATGTCAACATTTCCTCAGCAGTTAACCTTCGGTGTCATTATTGGCAACCGGGGTTTTTTTCCCAGCTATCTGGTGGGCGAGGCGCGCCAGCAGGCGGTCGCGCTGTTTGAAAAAATGAACATCAATACCGTCATGCTGGACGAAACCCAGACCAATCTGGGCGGCGTGGAGACGCGGCAGGAGGCAAAAATCTGCGCTGCACTGTTTCGCGAGCACCGCGAAAAAATTCACGGCATTGTGGTGCTGCTGCCTAACTTTGGTGATGAAAAAGCGATTGCAGAAGCGCTGCGTCTGGCCGGCCTGAATGTCCCAGTGCTGGTGCAGGCGGAAGAGGATAATCTCGATAAAATGGGGCTGGCGACCCGTCGCGACAGCTTCTGCGGCAAAATTTCGCTCTGCAATAACCTGCGGCAATATGGTATTCCGTTTACCCTGACCCGCCAGCACGTCTGCGCCCTGAGCGGTGAGGTCTTCAGGCAGGATCTGCAGCGGTTTAGCCAGCTCTGTCGTGTCGTGAATGCCATGCGTCGGGTGCGCGTCGGGGCGATTGGTGCGCGGCCCGCCGGATTTAACACCGTGCGTTATAGCGAAAAGCTGCTGGAGAAGATGGGCATCGCGGTGGAAACCCTGGATTTATCGGAGATTTTTACGCGTACCAACCGGCTGCGCGATGATGATATCCGCGTAGCAGAGAAGCGTGAAATCCTGGAGGCTAACGCTGATGCGCGCGGCATTCCGGGTGACAAACTGGTGACCATGGCCAAACTGTTTGTGGTGATCAGCGAATGGATCAGTGACAACGATATTGATACCACCGCTATTCAGTGCTGGACCTCACTGCAGGAGAATCTGGGGATTAACGTCTGCTCAATCATGAGCGTGATGTCGGGCCAGCTGATGCCCAGCGCCTGCGAAGTGGATGTGATGGGCGCGCTGTCGATGTACGCGCTCGCCAGCTGTTCGCTGAGTCCTGCCTCACTGGCGGACTGGAACAACAACTTTGGCGATGAACGGGACAAATGCGTGCTGTTTCACTGTGGTAACTTCGCCAGTGCCAGCCTGGAGTCACCGACGATGGGCACGGCCGATATCATCGGCACCACGGTGGGCAAAGAGAACACCTGCGGTGCAGTGCATGGCCGGATGAAGCAGGGTGATCTGACCTACTTCCGTCTTTCAACCGACGATTTTAGCGGCGAAATCAAAGCCTATGTCGGTGAGGGAATGTCGGTCACCGATCCGCTGGACACGGTGGGCTGTCGTGCGGTGATTCAGGTGCCGCAGCTGGAAACATTGCTGGCGTGGATCTGCCGTAATGGCTTTGAGCATCACGTGGCGATGAATCACTCAGCGACGGCAGATGTGCTGCAGGAAGCGTTTAGTGAGTATCTCGGTGTAAGTTGTTACCGGCATGAGTAAACGGTGAGACTGAATTGCAGAACGCCATAGGGGAAGGTGGGACAGCCGATGCGCTTACGGTTCTGGCCGCACCGGTATCCCTGCCCGCCATCCCAATACAGGAGGGCGGGCCTGGGTTTAGCGCGCCATCCTGCGCACCTCGCCATCTTCATTTTCCACCGCAACCAGATCCACCGGAGGCAGATTGCCGCCGCTGAACTCCACCTGACGAATCGGGAAGGCGAAGCGGATGTTACGCGCTTCAAGAGCCGCCATCAGCTGCAGGTTAATTTCCTGCTGAATATCCATGTATTTGTTGTAATCCGCATCCAGCACAAAATAGACCACTTCAAAGGTCAGCTTTGAGTCTTCAAAGGCCAGGAAGTGGGCGCGGTCAAAACGGGTCGTCTCAATGTCCTGGATGATCTCTTTAACCAGCGGGCTGATCGCCCGAACCTGATCAGAGGGCGTGGCATAGCTGATACCAAACTTAAAGACGATGCGGCGCTGCTGCATGCGTTTGTAGTTATGGATGGTCTGCTGCAACAGAATAGTGTTTGAGCAAACAATCTGCTCACCGCTCAGGCTGCGCAGACGCGTGGTTTTCAGGCCAATATGTTCAATAGTGCCCGCAATATCACCAAACACAATAAAGTCGCCGTGCTCAAACGGCTTGTCAAAGCCTATCGCCAGCGACGCAAACACATCACTCAGCACGGTCTGAATTGCCAGCGCAATCGCGATACCGCCAACGCCAAGGCTGGCAACCAGTGCTGTAATGTTGATGCCGATGTTCGACAGAATGGCAAGGAACATCATGATCCAGACCACCACCCGCAGCAGAATGCCCAGGATCACCGTCGTCACCGGATTACGCACATGAATCGGATCGCGCAGCAGGCTTTTCAGCCACAGCCGGATGCCGCAGTCTATCCATAGCGCGAGCTGCACAATCAGCGCCAGGAACCAGCCGTGCGCAATGGTCACGCTCCATGAAGCAGGCAGGTCGACAAACTTCAGGGCAATCAGCAGCGAAAAGATCAGCAGCAGTGTCTGGCTGGTGCTGCGCAATATCTCCACCAGAATCGCAGTGGCGCGGACGTGACGATGTTCGCTATAGAGGGCAATCCGGTTGGAGATAAAGCGAATCAGGGTACGTAATACCCAGTAAATCACCAGGGTAGAGACGATAACGATAGCGCTGTTGAGCCAGAGTTCCTGATTAAAAAAGAGGGCGTGAAAACGACGTGAAGAGAGCCAGTTTTCCATTGGGGAGGGTCTCCTTGCTGGGTTCCGGTTTAAAAGAAAACAAGCAAGAAGCATAGCCTGGATGCGGCCCACCTGCGTGGCGCATCCATAAAGCAGTTACTGGAATCGGGTCGATTTATCGCGCGCCAGGCGCTCAAGGGCAAAGATAATCTGCTGAAGCTGTCGCTCCTGTGCCGGATTCAGCGTGGCAAAACGAAAGCTCAGGCGGGGTGTAATCAGGGTTTCATTTTTGCGGTTCACGACACAGCGTTCGCCAATACTCAACAGCTTCACCGGCACTTCAAAAATGCCATATTCGCCCAGCTCAACCCGGAACTGATTGAAGCTGTCGCCATTCTGCAAGCCTTCCGGCAGCGGTTCATCCACCAGCACACCGATACCGCCCAGAGAGAGATCCTGTAATCGCAGACGCGTTTTACTGCCATCCGGCCACAGGGTGTGGCACCAGAACTGCGGCTCCATCGGTGCGCAGACCCGAAAAAATTCCCGTCGCTGAATCTGCCACAGCAGGTCCGGCAGCGGTGAGCTGAAAGCGGGTAAGCCTTCAAACTCAATTTTTTCCAGTGAGGTGAGGCTGAACTCCACTTTTGCACCAAAGGTTTCAGCGGTGATACTGAGATCATCGCTGGTTAGTGCGTACTCGTTATCCAGGTTATTACTGCCGAGGTCAAACACCACGCGATCTTTATCGGCAGTCAGCATCCGGCTGATAAACTGCCCGCGCGGGAAGCGCACCAGTAAGGGCGTCTGCAATCGCAGCAAATCTTTCATAACGCCCAGAACCGCCAGCGTGCCACGTTTTAAATATTGTTCCTGGTCGGCTTCTTTCACGTCCTGCTCCACAAGGGGTTACTGTATTTACACTCTTTTTTTGCCTCGTCACGGTTATCGGCGCGGCTGGAAAAAGCTTTAATTTGCTCGTCATCAATAATAACTGTGAGCGGACGAGCAATTTTCAAAATGCTGGCTATACTTATCGCGGTAAACCGCTTGATAAATCAGGCGTTCACGATTTAATCATAAAAAGGAAGGAGCAACAGATGGGTATTATTTCCTGGATCGTCTTTGGCTTGATCGCGGGTATTCTGGCGAAGTGGATTATGCCAGGTAAAGACGGTGGCGGTTTCATTCTGACTGTTGTACTGGGTATTATCGGTGCAGTAGTGGGTGGCTGGATCAGTACGCTGTTTGGCTTCGGCCGCGTCGATGGGTTTAACTTCGGCAGTTTTGTGGTCGCAGTGATCGGTGCCATCGTGGTGCTGTTCGTGTACCGCAAAGTACGCAGTTAACCGTAACAGTTTTAACAGAAAAGGGGACGAAGCGATTCGTCCCCTTTTTTTATCTTTTACTCTGCTATCAGAAGTCGTAACCGACAGTCGCCATCACGCTGCGCTCCGCGCCCCAGTAGCAATAGCCTGTGCCGTAACAGCCCGCTACATAGGTGCGGTCGGTCAGGTTATTGGCATTGACCTGAACCCATGCGCCTTTCAGGCTGCTGTTCCAGACACCCAGATCGGCCCGCACTGATGCATCAAACAGCGTCACCGACGGCACGCGCGTGGTATTTTCATTGTCCGCCCACTGTTTGCCGATGTAACGCACGCCCGCGCCCGCACTCAGACCGTAATCAAACTGATAGTGACCCCAGAGTGCAGCCATGCTGTTAGGGGTGACATACGGCGTATGGCCGCTGTTGCCATCCACCGAATCTTTGAAGCGCAGATGGTTCAGCGTATAGCTCGCCACGGTGCTCAGACGCGGGGTTAACTGATTACGTGCTTCCAGCTCAATACCCTGTGAATGGACTTTGCCCGATGGCGTAAAGGTGCCGTCTTTAACATTACGGTTTGCCACATCCTTCTGCGTCAGGTCATAAACCGCCATGCTGTAAAGATCGCGGGTGCCCACCGGCTGATATTTCACCCCGGCTTCATACTGCTCTGAGGTGGTCGGCTTCAGCAGGTTATTGTTGGGATCGGTAAGCGCAGTCGGGGTAATCGCCTGGCTCCAGCTGACATAAGGCGAAATGCCGTTGTCGAAGGCATAGAGCAGCGCGGCGCGTCCGCTAATGTGATCATCCTGACGACGATCGCTGCCGCTGTTTTGTGCGACGATGCGATCGTAACGGCCGGAGAGATCGAGATGCCAGCGATCCAGCTTCATCTCATCCTGCAGATAGAGGCCGGTCTGGTAATAACGGCGGGTGCTATCTGCCCAGGTCTGCTCAGGCATATCGCCCACCTGATCGCCGGTCACGGCATTCAGCTGGTTAGCCGGACCGCCAGCCTCACTGATCTCATTTTTGTAACGATGATACTCGGCACCCAGCGTCACGCGGTGCTCCAGTTCGCCGGTGTTGAACTCCGCCTGTAAGCGGTTATCCGTGGACCAGGCGGAGAGTGACGAGCGCTCGCCAGAGTAGTAGCGATTCAGCAGATCGGGATTATTTTCATCCCAGCCAATCTGATAAACCTGATCGAGATCGACATTCGAGTGGCTGTAACTGCCGGTTGATGAGAACGACCAGACGTCGTTAAAGCGATGGGCGAAATCGAAGCTGTAGATCTGCTCGTGGCGTTTGAACTGATCAAGATCGCTGTTGCCCTCATAGAAGCCGTTGCTCAACTTATAGCCGTTGTGTTCGGTAAGGCTGCCGTCACCCGGCACGGAACCGTGATAACCGCCTGACGGATCTTTTTGCAGGTAGGCTTTCAGAATCAGATGGGTATCTTCATCAGGTTGCCACATCAGCTGCGGCATCAGCGCATATTTCTCTTCACGGGTATGATCGTACTGGGTATCGCTGTTGCGGGTTACGCCGGTCAGGCGAAACGCCCACTGGTCATTAATGGCATTGGTGTAGTCAAACATCGTGCCGGTGGTCGCGTTGCTGCCCGCCTGCACTTGAATGTGACCCTCTTCCGCGAACTGAGGACGTTTAGTCACCATGTTCACCAGTCCGCCCGGCACTGTCTGGCCATAGAGCGCGGAAGAGGGGCCTTTGATCACGTCGATGCGTTCCAGGAAAGCATTATCCACCTGCAATATGTTGAAACTGCCGCCGTCACTCATCAGCCGCATCCCGTCGAGGAAGGTGTTATCGACATCGCCACCGTGGAAGCCGCGCAGGGCAATGGTGTCGTAACGGGTAGCGGCCCCGCCGAAGTTAGTAAAGACGCCTGAGCTGTAACCCAGCGCTTGATTCAGGGTCAGTGCGCCCTGATCCTGCATCTGCTGGCGGGTGACTACGGATATCGATTGCGGCGTGGTGATCAACGGACGATCGCTCTTGGTTGCGCCCTGGCTGGTGGTCGCCAGATAGCCCTGGGTGGGCGTGGTCGAATCCTCCAGCGGTTGGGCAGTCACGACCATATCAGCAGCAAAACTCAGAGCAGGCGCAGTCAGCGCCAGGGTGCAGAGGTGAACATAACCTTTCAGCGACAATGACAGTTTCATCAAAATTCCTTTCTTGGCAAAGGGTCAGGCGGGTGAATAAAATTATTGATAGGCAATCTCATTATCATAATGAGAACTATTACCTTTTGTAAATTGGCTGCAATTTTGCCTGTAGATGAAAGAAGGTCAAGTAAAATTCGCTGAAAGGGAGTGCGGATACCTCCGGCGGGGCCAGAGGTATCCAGAGTGACTTAGTTTTGTGAGGCAGACGCCTGAGGAATATCGTGGGCGCTGTTACAGGTTTTATCTTTCGGGCAATACTTATCGAGCAGTTTCAGCGTAACGCCGTTTGTCCAGCCGAAACCATCCTGCAGCGGATATTCACCGCCACCGCCGCCGCCAAGATTTTTGCCGTCAACGACATATTTCTCTACCAGTTTATGCTCACGGTCATAGGTGTTCTGGACGTTTTGCAGGAAGCGTAAGCCGACCTCTTTTGCGAGTTTCGGCTGGTTATAGTGCTCAAGACCTTCCACAGCAACCCACTGCAGCGGAGCCCAGCCATTCGGTGCGTCCCACTGCTGACCGTTGTTTACGGTGGTTGTTACCAGACCACCAGGCTTCAGCAGCTGTTTTTCTACCGCGCTGGCGGTGCTTTCAGCCTGCCTGTCATTGGCTACCTGAAGATAGAGCGGGAACAGCGCAGCAGCCGTTAACTGCGGATGGACCTGTTTTTTCTGCCAGTCATAGTCGGCGTACCAGTTCTGTTTGCTGTCCCACAGATAGCGGTTGATTGCTGCCTGACGCTTCTCTGCGCGATCGGCAAACTGCTTTGCCAGATCGCTCTGCTTATTCATCTGGTAGCCTTTTGACAGCGTCTGCTCCAGGTGGAACATCAGGCTGTTAAGGTCAACGGGCGCCAGCTGTGTGGTGCGGATTGTCGACAGATTATGCGCATCGGTGAACCAGCGGGAACTGAAATCCCAGCCCGACGCGGCACCGGAACGCAGCTCGCGGTAGAGCTCGGCTTTATTGCGCTGCGGCGCTTTCTGCGCGGTGGCAATATCATCCATCCAGGATTCAGTACGTGGCACGTCGCGCGCATCCCAGTAGCGATTGAGCAACGTACCATCCGCCAGTTTAATCACCCGCTTGCTGGCGGCACCGGCCGCGACTTTATCGCTGTCGGCCATCCAGTAGTCATACTCTTTCTGCAATTGCGGCAGGTAGCGGGTATAGGCTTTGCCGTCATCATGTGTGGCCAGCAACTCGACCATCATGCTGAAGAACGGTGGCTGTGAACGGCTCAGGTAGTAGCTGCGGTTGCCGTTGGGAATGTGGCCATAGCGGTCAAGCAGCGAGGCGAAGTTATCCGTCATATCCTGGACTTTATCCCAGTGTCCGCTCTCGGCCAGCCCCAGCATGGTGAAGTAGCTGTCCCAGTAATAAACTTCGCGGAAACGCCCGCCAGGCACCACGTAGGGTTTTGGCAATGGCAGCAGCGAGTCGTACTGACCCACGCTGCTGGTGGTGCGGGTCAGTACTGGCCACAGGCCATCAATGTGCTCACGCAGGTTTTGTCCCGCGGGCGGGACATATTTGTCGCCCGCAGCGGGCAACGTAAAGTTGGTATCCACAAAACGTTTCAGGTCGAAATTGCGCTGTTTCTTCTGCATCTGCCAGTCGGCAAGAATCGAGGCGGGATCGAATTTCGGCACGGCATCAGCAAAGGTCTTTTGATCGGGATAGAACTTCGCCTGTTGCACGGCGTTAAACAGCGGCCCTAAACGAACGTCCGGCGGCTGCGGCTGATTGTTCAGCATGCGGCTGTTATCGTCGGCATGGGTGGTGAAAGCGGGAACGCTCAGCAGCAACGTGAGCAGAAAGGGCGCATAACGCTGACGCCGTGGGTTGGCGTTTACCTCAATTTTTGTCATCGGTTTTTCTCCTTGTCCGAAATGCGGCCGCGCGTAACGCATTGACCACAGGACCAACTTTAGACCTTATCTGTCTATTTAACCCTGACGCGAGCCGGAAATGTGAAGCCACGGGAATTATTTTTATGGAAAAAACCGCTTTTTCACGCCGGTTTTTTCTTGCTCTCACCCCACTTTTCCCCGACGCTGAAAGAAAAAAGGAGAGCAGGATGGAGATCATCTGGTATCACCCGTCGCAGTCTGCAGCGGCCTGGATTAACGGTTTACAACAACGCCTGCCTCAGGCGCGGGTTCGCGCCTGGCAGCCAGGCGACAACGGTCCGGCTGATTATGCGCTGGTCCGCTCCCCGCCCGCAGAGATGCTGCAGGGACGCGCCACACTGCGCGGCGTTTTTGCACTGGGCGCAGGTGTTGACGAAATTCTTAAGCAGCTGCAGCAGCATCCTGAGATGCTGCCCGACAGCGTGCCGCTGTACCGGCTGGAAGATACCGGGATGGCGCGTCAGATGCAGGAGTACGCGGTGCATAGCGTGCTGAGCTGGTTCCGTCGTTTTGACGACTACCGTCTTCAGCAGCAGCAACAGTGCTGGCAGCCGCTGCCCGCTTACACGCGTGAAGCGTTTACCATCGGCATCCTGGGCGCCGGCGTACTGGGACAAAGCGTGGCGGAGAGCCTGAAACCCTGGGGATTTCCGCTGCGTGTCTGGAGCCGCTCACCGAAAAAAATTGATGGCGTAACCAGCTTTGCCGGACGCGATGCGTTGCCTGCGTTTCTGCAGGAGACGCGGGTGATCATCAACCTGCTGCCGAGCACACACGAGACAATCAATCTCATCGATCAGCACTTTTTACAGCAGCTGCCGCACGGCGCGTTCTTCCTTAACATCGCACGCGGCGCGCAGGTGGTGGAAGAGGATCTGCTGGCTGCGCTCAACAGCGGTCAGCTGAAAGCGGCAGCACTGGATGTCTTTCAGGTGGAACCGCTGCCCGAAGCACATCCGCTATGGTCCCATCCGCGTGTCACGATCACACCCCATAATGCGGCGGTAACCTTAATCGACGAAGCTATCGACTACATCGCCCGTGCCATCAATCAGGATCAGGCAGGCGAGCCGCCGCAGGGCAGGGTGGATCGTCAGCGCGGCTATTAATGAAACGGCCCCGTCAGGGGCATTCAGCAGGAGAAGAGGATGTATCCGGTAGATCTGCATATGCACACCATCGCCAGCACGCATGCTTACAGCACGCTGCATGACTACGTGACTCAGGCGAAGCAAACCGGCCTGAAACTGTTTGCCATCACCGATCACGGCCCTGACATGGCCGACGCGCCGCACTACTGGCACTTTATTAATATGCGCGTCTGGCCGCGCGTGATCGATGGCGTAGGGATTCTTCGCGGTATCGAAGCCAATATTAAAAATCAGCAGGGCGAGATCGACTGTTCTGGCCCGATGCTTGATGCGCTGGATTTAATCGTCGCCGGTTTTCACGAGCCGGTTTATGCACCGCGCGACAGAAAGCATCACACTGACGCGATGATCGCCGCCATGGCAGGTGGGCTGGTTCATATCATCAGCCATCCGGGCAACCCGAAATTCCCTGTCGATATCCCGGCGATTGCCGAGGCCGCAGCGCATTACAATGTGGCGCTGGAGCTGAACAACTCCTCCTTTACCCACTCGCGTCCGGGCAGTGAACCTAACTGCCGGGCTATCGCCGCCGCCGTTCGCGATGCAGGTGGACGACTGGCATTTGGCTCCGACTCCCATACGGCTTTCACGCTCGGCCATTTCGAGCATTGCTTGCGCATTGCCCGCGAGGTGGATTTTCCTGATGATCGGGTGTTAAATGTCACGCCGCGTCGCCTGCTCGACTTTCTGGAAATGCGTAGCGGCAAATCTATTGCTGAACTGGCTGACTTTTAATTTATTTTGCCTCAAGGAAATCTGACTCATGAATGAGTTTTCCATTCTGTGCCGTGTGATTGGCTCACTGTTTAATCGTCAGCCGCAGGACCCGCTGCTGGTGCCGCTGTTCACACTGCTGCGTGAAGGCAAACTGCAGTCGCAGTGGCCGCTGGAGCAGGATGAGCTGCTGACGCGTCTGCAACAGAACAGCGATCCGCAGGCGCTGGCTGCTGATTACAACGCGCTGTTCGTTGGCAGCGACTGTAATGTCCCGCCTTACGCGTCACAGTGGCCGGAAGGCAAAGCTGAAGCGGACGTGCGTGCATTTCTGACCTCACGTGGAATGCCGCTGAGCGATGCGCCTGCTGACCATTTTGGTGTGCTGCTGCTGGCCGCATCATGGCTGGAAGATCAGTCCGCGGAAGATGAGAGCGCAGCGCAACTGGCGCTGTTTGAAGAGTATCTGCTGCCGTGGTGCGGTACGTTCCTGGGTAAAGTGGAAGCGCACGCGACCACTGCGTTCTATCGCACCCTCGCGATGCTGAGCCGCGAAGCGATTCAGGCGATGTACAACGAATTGCTGGATAGCAGCGAAGAAACGCCCGACGCCTGATTCACCAGGTCGCCGGGTGCGTACCCGGCGCGGAGCCAGATGTCGCGAACATCTGCGGGGTGCCGGGGAGCCAGGCTGCTGCCCGCAGCCTTACCCCCAATCCCCACGGCGTTAATTCGTAACAGGGCAGGTTATCTTTAACCTGTGGCTCAATGCCAGCGCCTGCGCACTGCCCGAGTGGGTGCTGCTGCAATAGCCATGCGGTGCGCGCCAGTGACAGCCGAACCTGGCTGCCGTGACCATCTGTAACGCGTCGCCTCAATCCCTCCAGCACCGCCGCCGCCAGCAGATAGCCAGTGGCATGATCCAGTGCCTGAACTGGCAGCGGAACCGGTTTGTCGCTCTGCTGCCACTGCATACCCCGTTCAGCAATGCCACATCCCATCTGCACCAGACTGTCAAACCCCCGGCGGTTGCGCCACGGTCCCTGCCAGCCCCACGCATTAAGCCCGGCAAGGACAAGGCCAGGTGAGAGCGCCTGAAGGGTCTCTGCGTCAAACCCAAGCCGTTCCAGCGCATCCGCCCGATAGCCATGCACCAGCACGTCTGCCTCGCGCAGCAGGCGGATAAACTGCTCGCGATCGGCAGTCTGAGTCAGGTTGAGCACCGCACGGCGCTTGCCACAGCTCAGCTCCTCATCCAGTGTCGGCTCCTGCCAGCCCGGCGGATCGATGCGCAGCACGCTGGCCCCCAGGCTGGCAAGAAATCGGGTAGCGACCGGCCCGGCAATAATCCGCGTCAGATCCAGAACTTTTATACCCATTAACGGACGCGCCTCGGCCATCGGCCAGTCGGGCAGAGGAGCCGGCTGGGTGGTCTGCCAGCTAAACAGCGGCTCGCGCTGCACTGCCTGACCCTGCGGGTGCTGCTGCCAGGCAGCGGCGCTTCGCATCTCTGCGGCACAGCCACCGGCATCAATAATCGCCTGCTCCAGTTCGCTGGCCTGCCACTGCTGGACCTGCATCGCCAGCGCCGCGCGATCGGCGTGCGCGCCCAGCACCTGCTCCATCGCCAGCCGGTGATGTGCGGCATTGGTATGCAGGCGGATCCAGCCATCGCGGCTGCGATAGTCACCGGCAAACGCATCCCACATCGCGGGTGCAGCACGGTTCAGCGGATAAAAACTCTGCTGAAACCAGCGCGATGCCAGGCGCACATTAACGGCGACGGGCGGAGAGCAATAGTCAGGGCGGGAGGCGGCGATGAGCGCGGCGGTGGCCTGAGTTGCCAGACCAATGCTGGTGGCCGCCAGTTCACTGACGGCAAAAGCAGAAGAGAAGGTGGCGCGATCAACGAAAGCGGGAAGAGGCAAGGCGTCGGCGTCGCCCCGCAATCCCTGCTGCATCTGCTGCCACAAAGAAGCGGCAAGCTTTAAGTCCATGTTGTGCTCCCTGAGAAAGGTCATTTCTCAAGCATAGCACGCCGGATTAACGCCGCCGCAGGCGCGGGAAGCGGGCATGCATCCGCAGGTTACGCAGGTTAATCACCGCGATGGCCGTGCCGAGGATCACCAGTGAAGCACCGATAATCTTAAAGCTGTTCAGGCTGTCACCGAGTACCACAATCCCCATCAGCACGGATAAAACCGGCGTCAGCAGCGAGTAGGGCATGATCAGATTGACGTTATATTTCTTTAGCAGCATATACCACAGCGTATACGCCACAATCGATGAGGCGATGGCGCTGTAGAGAATCGCGAACCAGCCGTGCCAGCCTGCATGCTGCAGGGCATAGAGCTGGTTCGACTCCATCACAAAGCTGGACGCGCCTGTGATTGGAATCGCCAGGAACGCAATCCATCCGGTCATGGTTAAGGGCTTTATCGGCGGTGACTTCTTCACAATCAGATTACTGACGGCCCAGCCGGTGGCGCTGCACAGCAGCAGACAAAGCACCCACCAGGACGGAATCGTCGGGCTGCCGGAGAGCACGACCACGCCGCTCAGCGAGATCATAATGCCCATCAACTGTACCAGCTTCAGCTTCTCTTTCAACACCACCATTGCCAGCAGCATCGCAATGGGCGTACCTAACTGCACCACAATCGCACCGGTGCCGGCATCGGTGTAGCGCAGGCCCACAAACAGCAGCGAGAAGTGCATAAAGCCGAACGTAAACGCCAGCAGCAGCAGCCAGCGTAACTGTTGACGATTAATCCGGCAAAACGGCACCAGCACGATGGCCACGACCACAAATCTCATAAACGTCAGAAACAGAGGCGGCAGCTCCAGCAGGCCCCATTTCACGGCAACGTTGTTGAAGGCCCAGATTGAAACCACCATCAGAATCAGAAAAAAATGCCGCACAGCCACGATAATATCCTTTTGATGATTTTTGCTTAGCCCGCTAATGATGGCACGAACTGCGGCATTCCAGCCAATCGCAGCAACAAATTTTCTGCAATTGCCGCGCAGCCGCTGAGACTTTTGCGTGCGATGCTGGCAGACTGATTTGAAACGACTTCTTAAGGAACCGATTCGGTATGACACCTGTGTCCGCGTTACCCCTTGCGTTAATTCAGCTTGAAGTCCCACCCGCAAACGTCGTCTCAGAGATTGGTGAACAGCCACGCTGGTTTATTGATGCGCTGGATTTGCAACCTGATGCGTACCTGATTGTCCGGCCCCATCTGGGCGAGGCATTACCCGATTTCGATCAGATATCCGGGGCGATCCTCAGCGGTTCCTGGGCGATGGTCACCGATCACGCTGAGTGGAGCGAACGCAGTGCCGCATGGATTCGGGCAGCGATTGATCATGATCTGCCGCTGCTGGGCGTCTGCTATGGTCATCAGCTGATGGCCTATGCGCTGGGCGGCGAAGTGGCAGATAACCCCAATGGATGGGAGCGTGGTCTGTTACCGATTCGCTGCTCAGCTCAGGCGCAGCGCGATCCGCTGCTGCAAAACCTGCCACAGGATTTCAGCGTCTGGCTATCGCATCGTCAGTCGGTTATCAGCGCGCCGCCTCAGGCGCAGGTGCTGGCCGCGTCTGCACGCGATGGCTGTCAGATTGTGCGCTATACACCGCAGGCGCTCTCAGTGCAGTTTCATCCCGAATTTTCACGGCACATCATGAACGTCTGTACGCCGCTGGGCTGCGCAGAGGATGGGGCAAACGACATTGAAGGAAAAGACTGGGCGCGTGCGTTGCTGGTGGCATTCTGGCAACAGACGCGCCCGGCAATGGGGCGTGCTCAGGGCGCGTAGTGACGCGTGCAGCGATAAACCCAGGCGGGTGGCACATTTTTCAGCACCCGCTGGCGCTCCCAGGTGAAGTAGCGCGACAAGTCAGGCTGGGTCAGCGAGGTGTACTGGAACTGCACAAACACGCCCTTCGGGCCGAGGGCGTTATAAACCGCGCGCAGAATGGCTTCACGCAGCTCAGGCGGAAGTGACAGCAGCGGCAGGCCAGAGAAAATCACGTCATATTCCCCGCTCAGGTACTCCGCAGAACAGGTCCGTACTGTCATGCGTGGATCATCCATCGCAACAAGTTTGTCTGCCAGCGTGTTACTGATCTCAAAAGCATCCAGCGTGGCATCAGGTGACATCTGCTCCAGTATCCAGCGCGTCAGCACCCCATCACCCGCGCCGAGTTCGGCAACACGTAATGTTTCAGGCCATTCGACTGATGCGATCATGGCGCGGCACAACGCCTCAGATGAGGGCGTAATGCTGCCCATCTTGCGTGGGTTGCGGATAAACTGATGCACGAAATTGGCTTTAGCGCGCATCAGGGTAATAGCTGAAGCCAGCATGTTCATCTCCAGAATGAATTTATCCTCAGGTTGACCCTCTTTGTGCCGCAGAAGTTTCTCTTTGAACAGCCGTTTGGGTAAAAGTCGGAATTATCTAAAGACGAAGCGGAAACGCCTATTCCTTCGGGGCGGTCACAGTTTCCGGATAACAGACCTGACAGGCTCTCAATGATGCTTCATGTTAATAATAAGTTTCATCATTGTTACATCAGTCACCTGTCAGGAGAATGACCATGCGTTACGCCGCCCCCGGAGAACAGGGTTCTCTGATCACATTACAAAAGAATTATGGCAACTTCATTAATGGTGAATTCGTCGCGCCGGTGAACGGCAACTACTTCACCAATACTTCGCCAGTGAACGGCTCTGCGGCCGGTGAGTTTCCCCGCTCAGATGCCGCCGATGTAGATAACGCCGTCGCCGCTGCGGCTGCGGCGGCTGACGCCTGGGGAAAGACATCGCCACAACAACGTTCTCTGCTGTTACTGAAGATCGCCGATCGGCTGGAACAGCATCTGGAGACCATGGCGGTCTATGAAACCTGGGACAACGGGAAACCGGTACGTGAAACGCTGGCGGCGGATATGCCGCTGGCGGTCGATCACTTCCGCTACTTTGCCGGTTGTGTCCGGGCGCAGGAAGGCAGTGCGGCAGAGATTGATGAGTTCACCGCTGCCTACCATTTCCACGAGCCGCTGGGCGTGGTGGCGCAAATTATCCCCTGGAACTTCCCGCTGTTAATGGCGGCCTGGAAACTGGCGCCGGCGCTGGGCGCAGGTAACTGCGTTGTACTTAAACCGGCAGAACAGACGCCGCTGTCGATCACCGTTTTTGTCGATCTGATTAAAGATCTGCTGCCGCCAGGCGTGCTGAACGTGGTGCACGGCTTTGGTAAAGAGGCAGGCGAAGCGCTGGCTTCTCACTCCGGCATTGCTAAGGTGGCCTTTACCGGCTCTACCGCCACCGGGGGTCATATCCTGGAACTGGCAGCGAAAAGCCTGATTCCCTCAACGGTCGAACTGGGGGGCAAATCACCCAACATCTTCTTTGAAGACATCATGCAGGCGGAAGAGAGCTTTATTGAGAAAGCCGCTGAAGGCGTGGTGCTGGGCTTCCTGAATCAGGGCGAAATCTGTACCTGTCCATCACGTGCATTGGTGCAGGAGTCCATCTACGAACCGTTTATGGCGGCCGTGATGAAGCGGGTTAAAACCATTAAACGGGGCGATCCGCTGGACACCGAGACCATGGTGGGCGCGCAGGCGTCACAGCAGCAGTTTGATAAAATTCTCTCTTATCTTGAGGTTGCCCGACAGGAGGGAGCTGAAGTGCTGGTGGGTGGGGGTGTTGAGAAGCTGGATGATGAACTTAATAGCGGCTACTACATTCAGCCAACCCTGCTGAAAGGCAACAACAGCATGCGGGTTTTCCAGGAGGAGATCTTTGGACCGGTGATTGGCATTACCACTTTTAAGGATGAGGCGGAAGCGGTCAGCATTGCTAACGACTCTATTTATGGGCTGGGTGCGGGCGTCTGGACGCGAGATATCAACCGTGCTTATCGGGTGGGCAGGGCGATTAAAGCCGGTCGCGTCTGGACTAACTGCTACCACCTCTATCCGGCACACGCCGCGTTTGGTGGGTATAAAAAATCGGGTATTGGTCGCGAGACGCACAAAATGATGCTGGACCACTATCAGCAGACCAAAAACCTGCTGGTCAGTTACAGCATCGAGCCGCTGGGCTTCTTCTGATCGACCTGACCAAATAATTTTTCCGTTTGTTACCGTTAAACCACGCTGAGGCGTGGTTTTTTTATGTCCCGACTTTGTAACCTGCTGACACACTTAAACTTATCAGCGGTCAGATTTTTGTAAAGAACGCTTAATCAGTCCTGGCTGCGCACAGAGTGTGGCCGTGTAGCGTTTCGCTTATCTGCCTTAATTTCTTTCCCTTCTTCACTCACGGCAACGCTGTCATTCAATCAATTAACTCATTGATAAATTGTCTCTTTACAGATAAATCCTGCCGCTTTAACGGCACTTCAGTGAAGGATGCCGTTTCTCACCACGCTTCCGTCACCCGCAATCAGCACCACTTTTTACATGAGTTACTTTAATGATGCTTCAGGGGTGAAAACACTAATTTGTAAAAATACTTTATATTTTTGCATGTTGTTAAGATTTGTCCTAAGTGGGTGCTTAAAAGCTCGACATATTTGGCTTAACTTATTTAGTTAATTATTTCTTAAGTAAATTCTAATGAAATAGGCCCGTTGAAATTTTGTCAATCTTCTGTAAACTCGCAGCTTATATTTACACATGGATCGTAATTTCAGACCCACGGGCAGGGACTACCTGGCTCGTGCGGTAGCTATGAAATTTTATAATGATAATAAATACATGAAAGTTAAGCATTTAATTCATGTGTTAACAGGTGTGTTAAGTCATTTTATTTCGTAAGCGAATAGCGTTGTGTATGTAAATCGTATTCAGTTTGTCGGTTTTACGACCAGGGATGGCATTAGTAAAACTTGGGTTTTGCCTGCCTGCTTAAATTTGCCGGGAAAAAATTGATCATGTTTCTGATCGTTTATTGCCAGGTCAGATTCTTCTTCATTCCCGCTCATACCTTCGCTGATGGTTTTTCATACTTAACTTTAACTGATCGTTTTTTGTAAGGTTACGCAACAGTTTTGCGCCGTTCGTTTAAGAATGATCATTCTGAATGGCCCTGATTGCGCTTCTTTCAAGCCCTGTTTCTAAATTTTCAACACTCACAACCGGCCTTTGGCCTCTCTCCAGGATATGAATGGAACACAACATGAAAAAAATGGCGAAGCTCCACATTGCACTAGGCCTGATGTTTGTTTTCTCTCTCGCGGGTTGTAAAACACCGCCAAAAATGACCGATGACACATTGGTCACCAGCACGGTGGACGGCGTAGCGCTCAGCCACCGTTATGCCGTAAAACCCCCCGCGCAGTTCAGCCCGATTAACGAGACTTACCGCGCGCTCTATCCTGGCTCGGTGATGAGCCAGCCAGGCTACGGTGGCAAGGTGGTGGAGACGCTGAAAACCGGTGAAAGCTATACCGTGATTGGTCAGGTGGAGAACAACTGGCTGGCGCTGGGTGAACCGGCCCAGGCTGCAGAAGCGAAACCGGATAGCGGCACGGCTACCGTGAAAGATGCACCGCAATCTGCCACGCCGCAGGCGACAGTTACGTTGACGGGCTATGTGCCGTTTCGCGCCGTGGTGAAAAGCGATCTCTACGATCAGACAGTTAAAGCCGATCAGCCTAAACGTCGTGCGCGCAGTAGCAGCAAGAAGAAAACCTGTGTCGCGGTGAATGGTGACAGCACTGCCTGTCAGAACAGCACCAACGGAACCTGGATCATTAACTAATCGCAAAAAGCAGGGAGGGCTTGATGATGAGAACAACTCAACTGCGTGGTGGGCTGATAGTGCTGCTGGCGTTGCTGCTGGCGGCCTGTAGCAGCAGTAAGCAGCCTGTGGCTTATTACAACCTGGACGTGCAAGGACAGAATCAGCTCAATGGCGGTGCGCCGCTGAAAGTCCGGGTGTTGTTACTGAGCTCCGATGCGGAGTTCATGTCAGCAGACTTCTTCTCCCTGCAAAACCAGTCCGCCACCGTACTGGGCAGCGCACAACTCAATACCCAGCAGTTCTTCCTGACACCCGAGCAGCGCAGTAAAACGCTGCGCATCAAGAGCCTGCCGGAGACACGCTTCATCGGCATCATGGCGGAATATCAGGCGCTGGACGGCAAAGTCTGGCGCCTGTCGCTGCCGGTGCCTGAAGATGCGTCGCCCTCATTCTGGGCGTTCTGGAAACGTAACGATGGCGAGCTGAATGCGCGCATTGTGGCGGGGATTAATGGCCTTCGCGTGGAAAAACAGTGATGCCTATGAACAGAGCCGAAAAAGTGGTCTGGACCGAGGGGATGTTCCTGCGTCCCCATCATTTCCAGCAGTCAGAAAATTATCTTCTCAGCACCCTGCGTGAGTGGGGCCAGTCACAGCGCGCTTATACCTGGGGCTTTTACGATCTGGAGTTTGATGAAGCGTTGCTGCGTCAGGGAAAACTTGCGCTGAGCGCCGCCAGCGGCTGCCTGCCGGATGGCACATTTTTCTCCTTCAGCCAGCCACAGCATGGCCCGGCACCGCTGGACCTTCCGGCCTCTGTTGACCGCAGCAAGGTCGTGCTGGCGATACCGGCCCGACGCAATGGCCGCGAAGCCGTCGCTTTCCAGGAGTCGCAGGACTCTCTGGCGCGCTACCTTGCCTGGGAAGCGGACGTGGAAGATGACAACGCACAGGCCGTGGGCAGCGCCACAGTGCAATTCGGCAAGCTGCGCCTGCGTCTGATGCTGGAGCAGGATCTTACCGCCGAGTGGACTGCGATGGGCGTGGCGCAGGTGATTGAAAAACGCAGCGACAATCACATCCGGCTCGACAGCGACTACATCCCGCCGATGCTGGGCCTGAACAGCAGTCGTCCACTGCAAAACATGTTTAACGACCTGTACGGGCTGATCCAGCAGCGCAGTCAGCAACTGAGTCAGCGAGCGCCGGGCACCGGCCGCTTCAACAGCGCTGATATGGTCGATTTTATGCTGCTGGCGCTGCTCAATCGTCAGCTTGGCCTGCACAGCCATCTGCAACATCTGCCGTTACTGCATCCTGAAACGCTCTATAGCCACTGGCTGCAACTGGCGGCGGAACTCAGCACCTGGACGCCCGCCCGCGCACCTGATGCGCTGCCGCTTTATGACCATGACGATCTTCACAGCTGCTTTAGCCGTCTGTCGCTGCTGTTGCGGCAGGGACTGTCGCAGGTCATGGAAGAGAGCGCGATTCAGCTGCCGCTGACCCAGCGCTCGCACGGCCTGAACGTCGCCACTGTACCGGAAAGCAGCATGGTGCATGAGTTTGGCTTTGTGCTGGCAGTAAAAGCCAGCGTGCCGGCTGATACCCTAAAAACCCATTTCCCGGCGCAGATGAAAGTCGCTCCGGTCAGTAAAATCCGCGATCTGGTGCAGCTGCAACTACCGGGCCTGGCACTTCGGGCGATGCCTGGCGCGCCGCCGCAGATCCCGTGGCATGCCGGATACAGCTATTTCGAACTGGATAAGAACAGCGAGCTATGGAAAGAGATGGAGCGCTCGGGCGCTTTTGCGCTGCATCTTGCCGGTGAGTTTCCGGGCCTGAACATGGAGTTCTGGGCCATCCGCAGTCAGTCAGAATAATAAACTGAGCACGCAGCATGATGCAGGAACAACAAAAATCACACAGCGATCTTGCGCCCGATGCCAGCCACCAGAATGTGCTGGTCGCGGCGGCTAACCCCCTGATTAACGCGATTCCACAGATCCGCCATTCGGTATCGCATGACGATCCGGCGCAACTGCGCCAGCAACTGATTGACCAGATTCGCCGCTTCGAGCTGAGCTGCCAGCAGTCCGGTCTCGGCTACGAAGTGATCATCGGCGCGCGTTACTGCCTTTGTACCGCGCTGGATGAGGCGGCGGCGCTGACCCCGTGGGGCAGCCGCGGCGTCTGGACCAGCAACGGCTTACTGGTGACGTTTCACAACGAAACCTGGGGTGGCGAGAAGTTTTTCCAGCTACTGGCCAAGCTGTCGCAGAACCCAAGACGCCACATTCTGATGCTGGAGCTGATCTACTTCTGCCTGCTGCTGGGGTTCGAAGGCCGCTACCGGGTGCTGGACAATGGCCGTTCGCAGCTGGAGACCATCAAACAGCGTCTGCTGCAGATGATCAGAAGCGTGCGCGGCAATTACGCGACGGCGCTGTCACCGCATCCCACCGATCAACCGGTGCTGCGCAAGCTGTGGCGACCGATGATCCCGCTCTGGGCCTGCGCCGCAGTCGCCGGACTGGCGGCTTGCCTGTTCTATATCGTGCTCAACTGGCGTCTGGGCGATTACACCTCGCCGGTGCTGGCCCGCATCTATCAGACGGCGCTACCGGAAGCGAAGATCGGCAACCCTGCGCCGCCACCGCCCGCCACGCTCGACCTGCGCGGTTTCCTGAAACCGGAAATTGATGCCGGGCTGGTGGCGGTTCGTGATGAAGCGGATCGCAGCGTAGTGACTCTGAAAGGGGATGGGTTGTTTGCTTCGGCGGCCACCGACGTGCGCGGACGCTATGTCGACGTGATCCAGCGCATTGCCGCCGCCATGAACAACGTCAGTGGCCAGATTCAGGTGATTGGTTACAGCGATAACGTACCGATCCGCAGTGTGCGCTTCGGCTCCAACTTTGAGCTTTCGCTGGCACGCGCGCGGTCGGTGCAGTCCCTGCTGCAACAGCAACTGGCAGATCCATCACGGGTGAAAGCGGAAGGGCGCGGCGAAAGCAATCCGCTGGTGCCAAACAACAGCGCAGAAAATCGCGCACGTAACCGTCGCGTTGAAATCACACTACTGGTGGCGCCGGATGCGACGCATGCCGAACTCAACGGCCTGGCGAGAGGGAACTGATCCATGCTGAATATTCTGTTTGCGGTGCTGACCAGCCGCCTCGCGTGGGGCTTCGTCGGCATCACCGCGCTCTCTTTCATTATCTGGGTCATTGGCCCGGTCTTCTCTATCGTTGATTCGCGGCCGCTTGAACCAGAGCAGAACCGGATGATCAGTATCTCACTGCTCTATCTGGTCTGGGGTCTGGGGCAGGCGATCCCACGGCTTTACAATTACTGGCTCAACCGCAAGCTGATGTCGAGTCTGGAAACCGGCAAAAGCGATGCGCCGGAAGCGGATCGTCAGCGTCTGACCAGTGAAGAGCAGGTGCTGGCAGGGCGCTTCTCTGAAGCCACAGAAATGCTGAGAAAGGCGCATTTTCAGCGCCACAGCAGCAAGGGTACGCCGTTCTGGGCGCAGCGCTTTGGCCGCCAGTATCTCTATCAGCTGCCGTGGTACATGATCATCGGCGCACCCGGTGCCGGTAAAACCACCGCGCTGGTCAACTCCGGCCTGCAGTTTCCGCTGGCGGACAAGTTCGGCAAGTCGGCGCTGCGCGGCATCGGCGGCACACGCAACTGCGACTGGTGGTTCACCAATGATGCAGTCCTTCTTGATACCGCCGGGCGCTACAGCACCCAGGAGAGTCAGCAGGATCGTGATGCCAGCGAATGGCATCATTTCCTCGACCTGTTGCGTAAATATCGCGGACGTCAGCCAATTAACGGTGTCATCGTCACCCTGAGCGTCTCCGATCTGCTGAGCCAGTCACCCGAGGCACTGCGCAACCAGGCACTGGCGCTGCGTCAGCGTCTGATGGAGCTGCACGATCGTCTCGGCATCCGTTTCCCGGTCTATGTGCTGGTCACCAAAGCCGACCTGCTTAAAGGCTTCCGCAGCTACTTCGGCTCGCTGGACAAAGCCCAGCGCGAACAAATCTGGGGGTTCACCTTTCCGTGGGCGAAGGCATCTGCCGCCGATTTTGAGCTGAACAGCCAGTTCCAGCAGGAGTATTCACTGCTGCAACAGCGACTTGATGCCGGACTGGCCGACCGTCTGCTGATGGAGAGTGACGCCCAGTCACGGGCGGAAAGTTATCTCTTCCCACAGGAGTTTGCGGCGTTACGTCCATTGCTGGCAGACGCACTTGATACGCTGTTTGCCCGCTCCGATTTTGAAACCCAGTTCGCGCCACGCGGCATCTATTTTGCCAGCGGCACCCAGGAAGGACTGCCGTTTGACCGGGTGATGGGCGAGCTGAACCGCGCGCTGAATCTGCCAGGCCAGCAGGCGGGCGAATCAGGCAGATGGGATCAGGTTGATAAAGACGCGCCAATTCCGCAGAACAAAGGCCAGAGCTTCTTCCTGAAAGGAGTGCTGGAAAATGTGATTTTCCAGGAGTCGGGCCTGGCGGGCAGTAATCGCTGGTGGGAACTGCGCAACCGCGCCGGATTGTGGTCGGGGTATCTGGCGCTGCTGGTGCTGCTACTGGTGGCGGGCGGACTGTGGCTTACCAGTTACAGCAAGAACAAAACTTACCTGCAGGAAATGGCTGCTAAAGGGCCACAGGTTGAGCAACTGGGCAATCAGCTTCAGCAGCAGGTCAACGGCGATCTCTTTGCGCTGGTGCCCTATCTCAACACCCTGTTGCACCTGCCAGAAAGCGCCGACTTCTCGCTGGAGTCTCCACCGCTGACGCGCCGCATGGGGCTTTATCGCGGCACCGAGGTCAGCGATGCAACCCGCGCGCTTTACGACAAAGCACTGAAACAGCTGCTGTTGCCGCAGGTGGCACAGAACATCACCCGCTGGCTGCGTAATGACACTGGCAGCGATGCGGACTACAGCTATGAAGCGCTGAAGGCGTATCAAATGCTCTATCAGCCGAAGCACTACGATGGCAAATTTCTGCAGGCCTGGCTGATGCTGAATCTCTCACGTGAGCTGCCGCAGAACGTCACGCAGCAGCAGGTAAAACAGCTGGCGTGGCATCTGCAACAGCTGCTGGAAACGCAGATCCACTCGTCGCCCTACGCGAAGGATGACGCACTGGTAAAGCGCGAGCAGGAAATGATTAATCAGATGCCGCTGTCACAGCGGGTTTATGGACGACTGAAGCGCCTGCTGCAACGGGATGACAGCCTGCAACCGGTCACGCTGGCGTCGCTGGGCGGGCCTCAGAGCGAGCTGGTTTTTTCCCGCAAAAGCGGTAAATCGGTGAATGACGGGGTGTCCGGTCTCTATACACCGGACGGTTACTGGCAGCATGTCGATAAGCAGATTGCCCCGGTGACGCAGGCACTTTATCAGGACGATCTCTGGGTAATGGGCGGTGCTGCGCCGCAACAGAAAAGTGAGCAGACCGATCTCGCGGTTCGCCAGCTCTATGTGCAGGACTATATCCGCCAGTGGGAGCAGTTTCTGAGTGATATCCAGCTCAACAGCAGCGCCGACCTTTCGCAACGTATCAACACCGCGCGTCTGCTGTCAGGCAATCACTCGCCGCTGCGCCAGCTGGTCATCAATCTCAGCAATCTGCTGACGCTGAACCGGGCGCAACCCGATGAGAAATCCGCGCAGGCAGCAAAACCGTCGGATAACAGCGCCACCCGTACTCTGGAAGCGCTGTTTACGTCACCTGAAGCGAGCGCTGCGCGTGGACAGGCGGCAACGCAGGTCTCTCCGGAACAGGCCGTTGCTGTGCACTTTGCGCCGATCCTTGAGCTGGCACAGCCGCTGCAGCAGGGCAGCAAGGTGCTGGCGGTGGATGACTTCCTGCACCAGATTGACGACCTTTATCGCTACCTCACGGCGGTGCAGGATGCCGCCAACAGCGGAATGCCGCCACCGGCCAGCGATGCGATCAGTCGTCTTCAGGCCAGTGCCGGAAGACTTCCCGGTTCGCTACAGAATATGGTCTCCAGCATGGCGGTCGGCGCCAGCAGTGATGCACAGCGCCGCGACATGGATAACGTCCGTAAACGTATCACGATGGAGGTGGGCAGTTTCTGTCGTCAGGCGATCGCCGGTCGTTATCCGCTGGTGCGCTCTGCGCGCAGTGAAGTGACACCTGACGACCTGGCCCGGATGTTTGCGCCTGGCAGCGGCATGATGGACAGCTTCTTCCGCGACAACCTGGCCAGCAAAGTCGACACCACCAACGCATCGTGGCGCTTTACACCAGGTATTGACGGCAAAACGCTGCCGGGTGGCGAAGCGCTGCTTCGTCCTTTCCAGCAGGCGCAGTCAATTCGTGATGCGTTCTTTGCCAACGGCGCAACCACGCCAGGCTTCCGCGTCACGCTACGCACCGTAAAAATGGACAATGACATCCTCAACCTGACGCTGGATGTGGATGGTCAGCAATTGCGTTACAGCCACGGGCCGCAGGCCGTGCAGATGGTCAGCTGGCCCGGCCCTGGCGGCACCAGCCAGGTGCGGATGCAGCTGGGCCTGACCAACGGCACCACGTCGACGCTGGTCACCAGCGGCCCTTGGGCGCTCAATCGTTTCTTTGACCGCGCCCGGGTTACTGCTGCAGGCGGCCTGACCCGTGAAGCCACGTTCAGCGTGGAGGGCCATCAGGTCACGCTGTCGTTCACCCCTGGCAGCATTCGTAACCCGTTCCAGCTTCCCGGCTTTAGCTGCCCCTGAAACAGGACCCGACAATGACTCATTACGCTGCACCCTGCTGGTACGGCAAATTGCCCAGCGCAGGTGACTTTGTGAAGCGCCGCTTTCCTGACGTGCTCTATCGCCAATGGTCCAGCTGGTTTCAGGTGGGCCTGCATCACTGGCAGAGCAGCCAGGAGAGTGAAAACGCCCCGTCGCGCCCGTTCCTTAACGCGCCGGTCTGGAATTTTGTGGTGCCGCCGATGCTGGGCAGTCAGCTGATCCAGATGGGCTGCCTGATCGCCGCACGGGACAGCGTAGGGCGTAACTATCCGCTCTGCGCGCTGCGCCACTTCACCCCCGCCGAGTGGTCTCCCGCGCTGCTGGCCCGCTCCGGCGAGTGGTATCAGCAGGTGGGCAATACGCTGCTGCGGGTGGTGCAGGGTGGCGGATCGCCGGAACAACTGGATCAGGCGCTGATCAGCATTCCGCAGCCGCAACCGCCGCAGGAAGCGGGCGAGTCATCAGATATTCTCAACGTCATCGGGCATGGCGACACGCCCTCGACGCTGAACTGGGCGCTGCCGGGCGAGAACTTCGACCCGCAGTTTTACACCAGTTTCTGGTGGACCAATCAAAGCGACGGCTTCCCGCTTTATACCCAGGTCCACAGCGGTAACTTCACCGCTCAGCTCTTTTCATTGCTGTTTGATCCGGCCGGTGGGGCAAAGCCGGGACGAAACGGACTTTATCCCCCGATGTTTGAATCCTGAGGCGACACGCATGACGATAAATACAGAGGCCTTGCTGGCTCCGGTCAGTGAAGAGAATCCCGGCGGCGATAACCTGGAGTACGACGCCGATTTTCAGGCGATGGAGCAGGCCAGTGCCGGCAAAGCGGAACAGCAGTTCGGCGATACCATCATTCCCGCGGAACCCGCCGACTGGAACAAAGTTGAGAAGCTGGCAATAGCCTTACTGGGCCGCAGCAAAGATTTGCGGGTGATGCTGGCGCTGACGCATGCCTGGACGGAGCTGAAAGGGCTGCCGGGCTATGCGCAGGGTCTGAAGCTGATTGAACAGGCGCTGCTGCTTTACTGGGAGCCGCTGTGGCCTCGTCTGGAAGAGTACGGCGAACAGGATCCCTTCTACCGTATCAACGCTCTGGCGTTGCTGGGTGACAAGACCTCCCTGAGCGGCGCGGTGCGTCAGTGCTGGCTGCTGCGCTATCCGTCCGACGGTATCTCGCTGCGCGATGCTGCCGCCCTGTGTGACGGCAGCAAAACCGAAGTGGCGGATTATCCCGGCGGCCTGCCGCGTCTGATCGACGAACTGGCACGCGGCGACCAGCCCGGCATTGAGGCGGTACTGCAGATTCATGAGCGGCTGCAGACCATCTGCGAAACCATCGCCGAACGGCTGGGCGAGGCGGCAGTGCCGGAACTGGCACAGATGCGCCGACAGATTGCACTGATCGCCGAACGCTGCCAGGCCACGGACCTCAGCCAGCTGATTCCCACCGCAGCGGCGGAACAGCCCGCAGAAGCCGCTGCACCGGCGGCTGTCGCAGCGGCCCCGCGCGCTGCAGCGGACTGGCGCACGGTACAGATCAGTTCCCGCGCCGACGCGCAACTGATGCTGGAGAAAGTGAAACTGTACTTCACCCAGCATGAGCCGAGTCATCCGGCCCCGCTGATGATTGATCGGGTACAGCGCTTAATCGAGCGCGACTTTCTGGAGATCATCCGCGAACTGGCACCCGATGGCGTTCATCAGCTGGAAACCATTTTCGGACGTCGCGACTAAGCAGGCGTGACCCACTCACACAGCGGGACCTGCGCGCCTGCTGTGACACATTATCCGCGCATCATTGATGGAGAAAACCATGGCAACAAGCAAATCCAGTGGGCAGAAGTTCATTGCCCGCAATCGCGCGCCTCGCGTCCAGATTGAATATGACGTGGAAATTTATGGCGCGGAACGCAAAATCCAGCTGCCGTTTGTGATGGGCGTGCTGGCGGATCTGGTGGGTAAACCGCTGGAGCCGCAGCCGGGCATCGACGAACGGAAATTCCTGGAGATCGACATCGACAACTTCGATGAGCGCATGAAAGCGCTGAAGCCGCGCGCCGCGTTCCAGGTGGACAACACCCTGAATGGCGAAGGCAAGCTGAACATCGATCTCACCTTTGACAGCATGGATGACTTTTCGCCGGATGCAGTGGCCCGTAACGTCGAGCCACTGAGCAAGCTGCTGGAAGCGCGTACCCAGCTGGCGAACCTGCTGACCTATATGGACGGCAAAAACGGTGCGGAAGAGCTGATTGGTAAGGTGCTGCAGGATCCTACATTGCTGCAGGCCCTGACCCATCTGCCAAAGCAGGATGAGGCCACTGAAGGTAAGGAGCCGCAGGCATGACGCAGACTTCACAACAACCGCAGTCCCAGGGCGCAGCCAGTTTCAGTCAGGATGAGTTCAGTGCGCTGCTGAATAAAGAGTTCCGGCCAAAAAGCGATCAGGCGCGCGCGGCGGTCGAAAGCGCGGTGAAAACTCTGGCGCAGCAGGCACTGGAAAACACCGTCACCGTCTCCAGCGATGCCTATCGCACCATTCAGGCGCTGATTGCGGAGATCGACGAAAAGCTGTCGCAGCAGGTAAACCAGATTATTCACCACCCGGAGTTTCAGTCGCTGGAAAGCGCCTGGCGCGGCCTGAGCTATCTGGTGAACAATACCGAAACTGACGAGATGCTGAAAATCCGCTTTATGAGCATCTCCAAGCAGGAGCTGGGTCGTACTCTGAAGCGTTACAAGGGTGCCGGCTGGGATCAAAGCCCGCTGTTCAAGAAGATTTATGAGCAGGAGTATGGTCAGTTCGGCGGCGAGCCGTTTGGCTGCCTGGTGGGTGACTACTACTTCGATCATAGCCCGCAGGATGTTGAGCTGCTGGGTGAGATGGCACGTATCGGTTCGGCCGCGCACTGTCCGTTCATTACCGGTACCGCGCCGGAAGTGATGCAGATGGAGTCCTGGCAGGAGCTGGCGAACCCACGCGATCTGACCAAGATCTTCCAGAACACCGAATATGCTGCCTGGCGCAGCCTGCGTGAATCGGAAGATGCACGCTATCTGGGTCTGGTGATGCCGCGTTTCCTGGCACGTCTGCCTTATGGCATTCGTACCAACCCGGTCGACAGCTTCGACTTCGAAGAGCAGACCGACGGTTCCGATCACGGCAACTACACCTGGAGCAATGCCGCCTACGCCATGGCCGCCAACATCAACCGCTCATTTAAAGAGTATGGCTGGTGTACGGCGATCCGCGGCGTGGAGTCGGGCGGTGCAGTGGAAAACCTGCCGTGCCACACCTTCCCGAGCGATGACGGCGGCGTGGACATGAAGTGCCCGACCGAAATCGCCATCAGCGATCGTCGCGAAGCCGAACTGGCGAAAAACGGCTTTATGCCGCTGGTGCATCGCAAAAACTCTGACTTCGCCGCCTTTATCGGTGCCCAGTCACTGCAGAAGCCGATGGAGTATCACGACGCCGATGCCACCGCCAATGCCCGTCTGGCGGCGCGTCTGCCTTACCTGTTCGCCTGCTGTCGCTTCGCGCATTACCTGAAGTGCATTGTGCGTGACAAGATCGGCTCTTTCCGCGAGCGCGACGAGATGGAACGCTGGCTAAACGACTGGGTGATGAACTACGTCGATGGCGATCCGGCTAACTCCTCGCAGGAGACCAAGTCCCGCAAGCCGCTGGCCGCTGCCGAGGTGAATGTGGAAGAGCAGGAAGATAACCCAGGCTATTACGCTGCGAAGTTCTTCCTGCGTCCGCACTATCAGCTGGAAGGCCTGACCGTTTCGCTGCGTCTGGTTTCTAAGCTGCCGTCACTGAAGAATGACAATGCTTAAACGTTGAGTCGCAAGGTTTTCAGGCGCGAAAGGGGTTTGCGCCTGATGCCTGACAGAAAGTTTGCTGAAATGAGTGTCAGGGAGGATGACAGCATGGTTAAAAAGCTAGTCCTGTATTTATTACATCTCCTGCTGAAATTTATTTCTGGCCTGATTTTATTCAGCTGTACAGGTTATTTCATTTTCTTCTGTGACTGGAATGTCACGATAATGATGAAAATAATTAACGGTATTCTGATTACTCTTTCAGTCACTGTTTCGTTAGGTTTTTACTGGGCAGGAGATAAGCTAAGAAGAATTTATTAAGTGCTTCTCTGCTTTCTGAATACAAGGTGAAAACCTCGATTCCGCATTATGAAAAGATGAATATATATTGCCCGGCTTAATGTCTGGTAATTCGGTATCTGAAATATCGTTTATGACGATATTTCAGAAGCAAGGCAAAGGTAAAATATGGACTGTTTTATTCAGCCCCATGCTTTTCTTTTTGCCATATCCTTGCTTTTTTGAAAGCAATAATCTCAACCAATAAAGAGTGAAAGATAATGGCTATTGATATGTTTATGAAGGTTGACGGTGTTACTGGCGAGTCGAAAGACTCAAACCACACTGGCTGGACCGATATTACCTCTTTCTCATGGGGTGCCTCTCAGCCAGGCAACATGTCTGTTGGCGGCGGCGGCGGTGCCGGTAAGGTTAACTTTAACGACCTGCACGTTAATGCATTAATCGACAAGTCAACTACGGCGCTGCTGAAGAACTGCGCAAGCGGTAAGCATCTCGCTAAAGTTGAACTCTCTATCTGTAAAGCGGGCGGCTCTCAGGTTGAGTATGCACGCATCACCCTGGAAGACGTTCTGGTGACCGCTGTGAATTACAATGGCTCCGACAACGGCGATACCCTGGGAATGACTTACTCCTTCCAGGCATCGAAAGTGAAGCAGCAGTACTGGGAGCAGAGCGCTTCCGGCGGCAAAGGCGCAGAGAGCAGCGCAGGCTGGGACATCAAAGGCAACAAAGAAGCGTAATTTTGCTTAGCCTCCCTTTACGGGGAGGCTACAAAGGAGTTTTGCGATGGCACATTTAAAACCTCAGTTTTCGGCCGCATGGAACCGTTTCTCAGAAGTTAACGTTTCGGTAGAAAAGGTAGGTGAAATATTGGGTGGGAAAGTAGAAGCAAATATTGCCTCTGGCATTTTCGAAAATGCTTGCCCAATCAGAATGAGCTATGTCCTTAATTACACTGGCGTTCCTGTTCCCGCCAACAGCCGTTATGCGACCGTAACGGGAAAAGATAAAAAACGTTATATGTTTCGCGTCAACGATATGATGGACTTTTTAGTCGGCGCGTTTGGTCAGCCAGACCTGACCGTAACCTCACCAAAACCTGGTTCATTTAACGGTAAGCAGGGGATTATTGTTTTTCAGGGCAGTGGCTGGAGTAACGCCCGTGGACACGTAACACTCTGGAACGGCAATATCTGCTCTGATACCTGTCACTTCCTGGGTGGTGCAGAAAATGGTAGTTTTGTTCCTGATGTTGCCTCCCTGTGGATACTGAAATGAAAAAGTTACTGATTTTACTGGCTCTGACGTCATCTCCTGCGGCGCTGGCGATAGCGCCTCCTGCTCCTGATTCGTTTAAACAACCGCAGATTTTCAGCAACTGGCTTCTCAACCGTTGCGCAGGTAAAGCTACCACTGACAAGGCTTTCACTGATGATGCCTTTAAAAGCGCTTCAGCCTGGTTAGAGATAAGCCATCTTCCCGTTGAAGCATTCAGCGAGGGCGATAAGTTAATCAATGACTATCTGAAGATGAACCTTACAGGCTCGGTTTCAGGAAATTTCAATATGATGAAATGCACGCTACTTGCGCAAAGCCAGGATGCTGAATCTCTCTATAATAAATATAAAAATTAATTTCTTTTTTGTGGAAAGCTCCAGGGATACAGTAACGCTAAATATCATAAATGAATTTTCATAGAAGATGTTTTTAGTTAAATGTAATCGCGTATTACAGCTGAAGCTCAGCATGATAGTGACTCGTAAATGGAATCAACATATGATAAAGAAAATAATCCATATTATTATCATGGTGCTTATTGGTTTGCCTTCATTGTCTTTAGCAAAATCAGTTTCACACTTTGAAGGAAAAATATTCAAGGCGGATATCACCTATAGTTGTGAGGAAGGTAATCTTACCTGTGATAACGTTTCGCTCAAGTCCAGAAAAGTAAAAGATAATTCTTCAATTGTCCTTAAAGGCGAGACCATCAATACAAATTGCCCTGATGTCTGCGACTTCAGGGGATATCGCTTTACGAATGGAAAGTACGAGTATTCTTTTTATCCCAGTCAGAAGGGCGATAACCTCTGGGATTATATCGTGACATTCAAGGGTGATGTTATTGCTCAGGATGTTGGCGTGATGAAATAAACCGCTTATAAAGTGCTGCATAATGAGCCTGCCCATTTGCTCAGGCATGGGTAAGTTATTACAGGTAAAGATTTTAATGAGAACATGTTTTTCTATATTGCTGTCTATCACGGTTATGTATGTTTCGCCCGTCCACGCAATGAGTGATTGTTCAAAAGGGAATAACGACCAGGAAGTTTACAATTGCGCCCGGAAAAACAGAAGCCAGACTGAGATTGATTTAAATAAAGAATATAAACTGGCTAAAGCCAGAGTTGAAACTCTTTTTGAAGGTGATAATAAAGCTCTTAGTCAATATATGAGTACATTAACTGACGCTCAACGAGCGTGGCTACAGTACCGGGATAATGAATGTAAATTATGAAAAGAATAAGTAAACTGATTTTGATCGGTGTGTCCCTTTCCGTAAGTGCTTCAGCGATCGCTGATGAGACCTGTGCAAAACAGCCTTCAGACGGCACGCTGTTTCAGTGTACTGTTCAGCAGAAGACGCTGGCGGAAGATGACCTGAACAAAGCGTACCAGACGGCTAAAAAGCGGATTGTACAGATGTACGGCACACAGAAAAAACTGGCTGATGACTATGTCGCAACGCTGGTAGATACCCAGCGCAACTGGCTGAAGTATCGTGATGGACAGTGCAGGCTGGAGGCCTTTGCGGCTGAAGAAGGCAGCAATGCGAGTGCGGTGGCGACTAATCTCTGTGTTATCCGCATCGATAAAGAGCGTTTTGCTCTTCTGAAACAACTGCCTTACTGATGATTTTCCTTGCTCAGGCTTTACAAGTCGGGCACGACATTCTCTTTAACTATCGCGCATGGCGTTACGCTTTAATCCCGTTTTTTCAATGCCTGTAAATGATTCTGAATAAATGCTATTTAAGCAAGAGAGTCTCTGGTGCTCATAATAAGATTATCTTTGAATTTATTTTAATTATTACCCTGTTCGTTAGTTAAAAATAAACCTTTAACGCAATGTTATCGGCTTAACTAAATATGATGGCTTTTCTGTTTATAAGTCTTAATTAACCGCCAGCTATTTAAGAAAACCAATTCTAAAATCTCCCGCTCCCTATACCCCGCGCCTTTCCCTGAGAGGTGCGCGGTATAGATGCCGAACCGCTAACCGCAGGAATCCGTTATGCGCTTTACGATAATAACGACTAAACCGGGCCAACAGCCGCCTCAGACTCATTGTGATTTCTTCCCGCCCGGCGGCACCATTGGTCGCGGCGTGGATAACAATCTGGTGCTGCCAGATGATGACCGGACGCTCTCCCGCCTGCAGGCGATTGTGCACATCACCGCGAACGGCGAATGTCGCCTGACCAACCGTGGCAATGTGACACGTGTGCTGCTCAACGATATTCCGCTGGAGCGCGGTCGGCAGGTTGAACTGCAGGATGGAGACATTCTCGGCATTGATGATTATCAACTGCTGGTCAGCGACCTCAACAGTGATCATCAGCCGCAGATGGAAAGGGCCGTTCCTCGTCCTGAACCCGTGCAGCCCGCTGCACCTGTTCGCGAACCGGCAGCTGAAAAAGCCAGCACCACCGCTGCCATTCCCAGCGAAATCTGGGACAGCCTGGCGAAAGAGTTTTCGATTTCAGACGATCTCTCTAAACGCAAAGCGGTGCCGGAGATGCCGGATGCCCATCCGCTGACCACGCCTGCTGCGTCTGACCGGAATCCGGAAGATCCGCTGGCGCAACTGATCAACGATGCGCCGCTGGATTATGGTCAGCAGCCTAAAAGCAGCAGCCTGTTTGATGACGGCGATGCGCTCTTCGCACAGCAGAGCATTTTTGACGATCGGACGCCGAGCACGCTGTCGGCTCAGCTGCATAACGCGCCAAAGCAGGCTGAAGCGCCCGCCGCTGAACTGGATCCGCTTAGTCTGTTTGACGGCGAGAGCCAGACTGATGTGCGCAACCATGACGATCCATTAGGACTGATGATGGGCAATGCGGTGCCGCTGGCACAGCCTGAGCTGCCGACAGCGAAACCGTCCACGTCGCCGGTATCGCCTCAGCAAGAGGCAAAACCTGAGCCGGTTACTGCACGCGCACCTGAGCAGGTCTCCGTCAGCCTGAACGAAATGGAAAACTCACCGCTGTTCAGCGGTATCGACTTACCGGTTGATGACCAGCCTCAGAGCCAGGTGCACAGCGAAGCCCCACGCCAGGCGGATGACGCGGAGTCCAGCCAGCCAGACGCGGTGAATCCGCAGAACGACTACGGCGGGATCACGCTGCCCACGCCGCAGGCAGTGCAGCGCACGCCATCGCCGACGCCCAAAGGGCGCCTGCGCATCGATCCGGTTGCTTCCGGTCATCATCATGCCGCTGCAGTTCCTCCCTCAACACCAAGCCAGAGCAGCGGCGACGCCCTCAAGGGCGAACTGCTGGATGCGCTGCTGGAAGGCATGGGCCTGCGTGACCTGCAGCCGACGCCACAGTTTGATCGCGAACAGATGCTGCAGTTTGGTCAGATGCTCAGCATGTTCTCACAGGGCACGGTGGCACTGCTGTCGTCGCGTTCGATCCTCAAGCGCGGCGTCAAAGCCGACATGACGGTGATCCTTGATGATGCCAACAACCCCTTCAAGCTGCTGCCGTCGGGTAAAACCGTATTAATGCAGATGTTCGGCAGCCGGATGCCGGGCTTTATGCCGCCGCGTCAGGCGGTGCGTGATGCGCTGATCGATCTGCAGGCGCACCAGCTGGGCATGATCGCCGGTATCCGCGCCATTATCGCCTCAATGCTGCAATCCTTTAACCCGGAGCAGCTGGAAGAAGAGGCGCGTCAGGCAGGTTCAGTGTCACGTATTGGTCTGCCGGGCAGCCGCAAAGCAGCACTGTGGGAGCATTTTGTTGAGCGCTACGGCGAGACAGCGGGCGAGATCGAAGACGACTTTCATACCCTGTTTGGCGAAGCGTTTCTGCACGCCTATGACCTGGAAGTCAATCAGTACAAAGACTCACAAACCCACACGGATGACGCATGAATATCACTATTGCCTCGACGTCCAATCAGGGCGATCGCGCCAGTAATCAGGATCAGATCGGTGATGTCATCGGTACGCGTTCAGCCTGCTTTGTCGTCTGCGACGGTGTAGCCGGGTTTCCCGGCGGTGACAGGGCGGCCGCCATCGCCCGCAGCAGCCTGCTGCAGGCCTTTGATGGCGATGCGCACCTCAATGCGCAGTCGATTCGCAACTACGTTAATCACGCGAACCACGCCATCCGGCAGCAGCAGAAAGCCAGCAGCGAACACAGCCGGATGGGGACCACGCTGGTCAGCCTGTTCATTGACCGCGACTACCATCTTGCCTGCTGGGCCCATGCAGGCGATAGCCGCCTCTATCTGTTTCGTCGCGGCTATCTCTATCTTGTCACCACCGACCACAGCCTGGTGCAGCAGATGAAAGATGCCGGACATCGCACCGAAGGCATCAACAGCAACCTGCTCTATTTTGCGCTGGGGATGGGTGATGAGCAGCGTGACGCCAGTTACAGCGACGTGGTCGAAATCGAAGATGGCGATGCCTTTTTACTCTGCACCGATGGTTTCTGGCATGGCGTATCGCTGGAGCAGATGCAGCAGTCACTGCACATGGTGAACACACCGGAAGAGTGGCTGACGCTGATGCAGCAAATCATCAAAAACGATCAGTCGGATCAGGGGCAGCAGGATAATTTCAGCGCGCTGGCCGTCTGGATTGGATCGCCCCAGGACACCACCTTGCTGCATTCGCTCTCTGAAGCGGCGCAGTTCTTCCCTCTGCGAGATTGAGAACGCCAACATGAAATATGGATTACTGGGTCTGGCTGCGCTGGTGCTCAGCACGCAGGCTTATGCTGAAAACTATCGCATCGTACAGTCCCCGGCACAGAAACTGGATGTCTGGATTGATGACGTCAAAAACAATCAGCTGTCGAGCTGGTGTAACAGCACCATTAACCTGCGCATCGTGACGATGGGTGAGAAAAACCCGACTGTTTTAAAAGAGTTCTTGCCACGGGTAGCCGGATTGATGGCCACGCAGTGTAAACCGCTGCAGCAACTGCACTGGCAGCTGACCGATCCAGAGGGCAGTGAGATCGCCACCGGCAGTGCCGCCCGTGCGCAGCAGTGGAAAACCGTGGTGACGCCAGCGGCACCGCAGCAGCAACAGCAACAGCCAACCACGGCGGCCGTGCCTGTTGACGCTCTGCGCAATGCCGCCCAGGCGGATACCTCGCCGTGGCTGCAATTCAGTCTGCTGGATGGCTGCCATTTCCGCACCTGGTGGCAGCATCCGGCGCAGGGTAGCGCGCTGTTTGTTCCCGCAAAACAGGGGCTGGTCTGCGGTTCTGACGGCTGGCTCAGCGGGCAAAGCCGCCTGACTCAGCAAGGTAACGGTGCATCTGCGGCAATCGGCGTGACCTTCCTGCAGGGTTTCCCGGTGACGGGCCTGAGCAATCAGTCATCCACGGCCGAACTCCACATCACCACGGTCAATAGCGAGCGTATGGTGCTGAGCAACGAAAAATCCCCTGACAGCTGGCTGGTTCTTCCGTTCAGTAACCGTTTTAACGGCTGGCAGGCGGTGCGTCAGGTGGTGGTGCAGATGCCCGCCAGCGAAGCGGCTGATGAGAGTGCGGTTCAGGCGCGTCTGCAGGAAGTTCGCAAAGTCTGGTCACCGTGGGTCAGTGGGGATGGCACGCTCAGCGTGCAGCTGGTGGAAAAACTCCATCCTGAACTGAAAAATCCCGCCGCTGCGGTCTATCGCACCCTTAACTGACGCAAAAGGAGTTTGCATGGAATCCTTACAACACCTTCTGGCTAACGCCACGCTCGGCGAAACACTGGCTGACGTCACCCGCCAGATTCAGGCGAATCCGGCAAATGCCGATCTGCGGGCTGCCTTTGTGCAATTGCTTTGCCTGTCAGGTAACTGGTCGCGCGCGCAGACGCAGCTGCAATCCTGGCTGGCGTTAAGTCCGCAGGCGCAACCAACCGTCAATCTGTTGCAGCAGGCAATCGCCGGTGAACTGCAGCGTGACGCGGTACTGCGCGGTGAGGCCGATCCGGTACTGCCGGGCAGCGCCTGGCACTGGTGTGACACACTGCTGGCCGCCTTACAGGCCGACACCGCGGGCGATGTCGCGCGCGGCACTGCACTGCGGGCTGAGGCACTCGACCTCGCCGACGCCAATCCCGGCACCGCCACCCAACAGGATCAGCCAACCGCATTCAGCTGGCTGATGGATGGCGACAGCCGTTTCGGTCCGGTGTGTGAAGTGATCAATCAGGGGCGTTACTACTGGATCCCGTTTGCCGCCATTCGTGAGATGCAGTTCCAGGCGCCTGCCAGCGTCACCGATCTGGTGTGGCGTCACACACGCGTGCAGCTGGTGGATGGCAGCGAGCAGGTGTGTCAGATTCCGGCGCGCTATCCGCTGCTGGCGGGTGCAGAGGAGCGTTTTCTGCGTGCCAGCGTCACCGAATGGCAGCCACTGGGCGATGACACGGATCAGTTCATCGGCCAGGGACAAAAAATGTGGCTCAGCGACAGCGCGGAATTCTCGCTGCTGAGCCTGCAGCAGGTCACGTTCGACAATACAGAGTCTGCCGATGAGTCATGATTCAGGCGCGCACAATGATGGCTATGCCCAGCTGCACGGCGGCTTTCGCGCGCGCAAAAAGCGCGATGCGCTGACCGCCCGCGACAAGCTGCAATCCTCATTGCTGGATCGTCTGACCGACAACGCGCCGGACAAGCAGCAGGAGGCGGAGAACAGCATGCTGATCAGCCACAGCACGCTGCGTCGCCACGTCCTGCGCGATCTGCAGTGGCTGTTCAACACCATTAATAACGAAGCGCAGCAGGATCTCAGTGGTTTCGATCAGGTGCAGCGCTCGGTCTGGAATTTCGGCGTTGCGCCGCTGGCCGGGCAGAACGTCTCCGATATTGAATGGCAGGATATGCAGCGCAAAATGACCAACGCCATTCTGCACTTCGAGCCGCGTATTCTGCCGCAGGGGCTGCAGGTGCGCTGCGTCAGCGATCTCGGCTCGCTCAGCCTGCACAACGTGCTGTCGATTGAGATCAAAGGGCGGCTCTGGTGTGTGCCTTATCCACTGGCGTTTCTGTTCCGCACTCAGGTTGATCTGGAGAGCGGCCATTTCGAACTTCAGGATGCAGGATAACCATGGACAGCAATCTGCTCGACTACTACAACCGTGAACTGGCCTACCTGCGCGAGATGGGGGCAGAGTTTGCGACGCGCTACCCGAAAGTGGCGGGACGTCTTGGCATGCATGGCATTGACGTGGCGGACCCCTATGTGGAACGGCTGATGGAAGGGTTTGCCTTCCTGACGTCGCGCGTGCAACTGAAGATGGATGCGGAGTTTCCGCGCTTCTCACAGCGTCTGCTGGAGATGATTGCGCCATCTTATCTCTCGCCAACGCCCTCCATGGCGATTGCGCAGCTGACGCCGGACAGCCGCAAAGGTGATATCACTCAGGGTTTCCGGGTGCCGCGCGGCACCATGATGGAGAGCCAGAACCTGAAAAAAACCGGGGTGACCTGCAGCTACTCCACCGCACACGATGTGGTGCTGCATCCGCTGCGCATCACTGAAGCCAGCCTCGGCGGCGTGCCAGGTGATCTGCCTTCTGGCGAGCTGAAACTCACGGGCCTGGGCGCGGCAAGTGCGCTGCGCATCCGTATCACCTGTGAAGGGATCTCCTCGCTGAGTCAGCTCAATGTCGAGGACCTGATGCTGTTCCTCAGCGGCCCGGATATTCAGGCGCTGAAGCTGCTTGAGCTGCTGATGCAGCATCGGGTAGGTATCGTGCTGCAGTCGGTAGAGAAACGGCCACAGCGTCAGGTGCTGACAGATGACGCCCTGCAGCAGGAGGGTTTTGCGCCAGAGCAGGCGCTGCTGCCCGACGACCTGCGCAACTTCGACGGCTATCGTCTGTTGCAGGAATATTTCGCTTTTCCGGCACGCTTTCAGTTTATCAGCCTGAGTCAGCTCGGCCCGTTTTTGCGCCGCTGCGACAACGCCACGGCGTTCGACATCATCATCCTGCTCGACAAAGCGGACAGCGCGCTGGAAAGCGTGGTCGATCACAGCCATCTGGCGCTGCACTGCACGCCGGTCATTAACCTCTTCCCGAAAACCGCCGAGCGTCTGAAGGTCAGCGACAGTCAGCATGAATATCATCTGGTAGTGGATAACATCCGGCCGTTGGATTATGAGGTGCATTCGGTGCAGCGGCTGTTTGCCACCGTAGAGGGCAAGCGGGAAGAGCAGGTATTCCGCCCGTTCTGGAGCACCTTCAGCGGCGATCAGGGTGACTATGGCGCCTACTTCTCGCTGCGCCGCGAACAGCGCACCCTGTCAGAGCAGGCACAACGTTATGGCACGCGCACCGGCTACATCGGTTCAGAAGTGTTTCTGTCGCTGGTGGATGAGCATCATGCGCCGTGGCGCGACGACGTGCGCTATCTCTCTGCCGAGGTGATGTGTACCAGCCGCGATCTGCCGCTGATGCTGCAGCAGGATCAGGGCAATTTCGTGATGCCGGATTCCATTCCGGTGTCGGAGCTGAAGCTGTGCAAAGGACCGACGCCACCACGTCCGGCGCTGGCAGAAGGCCTTTCAGCGTGGCGGCTGATCAGCCATCTGCAGATGAACTATCTCAGTCTGATGGACAGCAGCGACGGGGAAGGTGCGGCGGCGCTGCGCCAGTTGCTGAGCCTCTACGCTAATCTCGCCGAAGCGCCGGTTGCCCGCCAGATTGACGGCATTCGTCACTGTACGCTCAGCGCGGTAAACCGCCGTGTGCCTGAGCCAGGGCCGGTGGTGTTTGCGCGCGGTGTCAGCATCACGCTGGAAGTGGATGAGCAGGCGTTTTCGGGTGCCAGCCCATGGCTGTTTGGCAGCGTACTGGAGCGGGTTTGTGGCCGGCTGGTGGCACTTAACAGCTTCACAGAGTTCACCCTGAACAGCCAGCAGCGCGGGGAAGTGGGCTACTGGCCGCCGCGCATGGGCAGGAAAGCGCTGATATGAGTGGCGAAAAAGTCATTACGCTGCCGCGTCTGACCCGACTGCCGGATGATTTCTGGCAGAAAGTCATGGCCGCGCCGTGGCGCTACGATCTGTTTCAGCTGCTGCGACGGCTGGACGCGCAGGGCGGTCAGCGCTATCCGCTGGGCCGTGCGCCGCTGCCGAAGTTCGAATCGGTACGCATCGGTCAGACGCCGTCACTGGCGTTTGCACCGGCCACCGTCGCCAGTGCCACCCCGCGTGAGGGTTCGGAGCGTCATGAGCTGTCGATCTACAGCTTTGGCCTGTTTGGCCCCAACGGCCCGCTGCCAACCCATCTGACCGAATATGTGCATGAACGCATCGTGCATCATCAGGATCACAGCCTGTCGGCGTTTGCTGACCTGTTTCACCACCGCGCCACGCTGCTGTTCTATCGTGCCTGGGCGGATGCGCAGCCGACCGTGTCGCTGGATCGTCCCGACGACAGTCGCTTTTTGAACTATCTCGCCTGTCTGGCGGGCATCGGTTTGCCGGCCCAGCAGCAGGCCAGCTCGCTGAGTCTCCATGCCCGACTGATGCTGGTGGGCCATCTCAGCCGTCACGGTCATGATGCGGAAGGGCTGGTGCGCATTCTGCGCCACTACTTTGGCGTACCGGTCCGGCTCACGCAGAACCTGCCGCACTGGCTGACGCTGGACAGCCGCGATCAGGCCCGACTGGGCGCGGGACGTCACATGCCCCGGCTGGGCGCCTCCGCGTTTCTCGGTGTGGCGGTACGTGATGTGCAGCACCGTTTTCGCCTGCACCTGGGCCCACTCAACGCCGCGCAGTATGCCCATTTTCTGCCGGATGCGCCCGGCGCGCAGGAAGTGCGCGACTGGGTGCGTCACTACCTTGGCATCGAAATGCAATGGGATCTCAGTCTGATCCTGGCCGCTGACGAGGTGCAGGGTGTGGCGCTGGGCGGCACTGCCCGACTCGGCTACACCAGCTGGCTGGGGCAGATGCCGCAGCCGCACGATCGTGAAGATTTCATGTTTGAGGTTGAGGCTGCTTCACGCTAGCCCAGCCGCTTTCCCTGTTACACAGCCTGCGTCTTTCATTGAAGAGAGCCCCCTATGTCAGAAATCAGCCGTGCCGTGCTATTCGGCAAACTGGATACGCTGTTATTTACCTCGCTGGAAAGCGCCACCGCCTTTTGCAAACTGCGCGGCAATCCCTATGTCGAACTGGTGCACTGGCTGCATCAACTGATGCAGCAGCAGGATGGCGACTTACAGCAGGTCATCACACATTTTTCACTGGATGAAAAGGCCCTGACTCAGGACATCGTTGCCGCGCTGGATCGCCTGCCTCGCGGTGCCAGTGCGGTCTCCGACCTCTCTGAGCATATCGACAGCGCCGTTGAGCGGGCGTGGGTTTACGCCTCGCTGAAATATGGCGCGACCCGCATTCGCGGCGGTCATCTGCTGATTGGTATGCTGAAAACCTTCAACCTGGCCAGCGTACTGAAAGGCATCTCCGGCCAGTTCAGCCGGGTTAATGCCGATGCGCTGCTGGCGGATTTCGACACGCTGCTCAGCAACAGCAAAGAAGCGCAGCAGGCGATGAGCGCGCCGGCAGATGCTGCTGGTACAGCGCCTGCGGCCAGTGGCAGTTCGCTGGAGCAGTATGGACAGGATCTGACCGCGCGCGCCCGTGAAGGCCGCATCGATCCGGTAACCGGGCGTGACGATGAGATCCGCCAGATGGTCGATATCCTGATGCGTCGTCGTCAGAACAACCCGTTGCTGACCGGTGAAGCAGGCGTCGGCAAAACCGCGGTGGTCGAAGGCCTCGCGCTGCGTATTGCAGCGGGAGATGTGCCTGCGCCGCTGCGCGATGTGCAGCTCTGGCTGCTGGATATCGGCCTGCTGCAGGCGGGTGCCGGGATGAAAGGGGAGTTCGAAGCGCGACTGCAGGCGCTAATCAATGAGGTGCAGTCCAGCCCGACGCCGATCGTGCTGTTTGTCGATGAGATCCACACTCTGGTTGGCGCGGGTGGTCAGCAGGGCACCGGCGATGCCGCCAACCTGCTGAAACCGGCGCTGGCGCGCGGCCAGCTTCGCACTATCGGCGCGACCACCTGGGCCGAATACAAAAAGTACATTGAGAAAGATCCGGCGCTGACCCGCCGCTTCCAGACCGTGCAGGTGCAGGAGCCGGATGAAGCCAAAGCGATTCTGATGCTGCGCAGCACCGTCAGCGCGCTGGAGAAACACCATCGGGTGCTGTTGCTGGATGATGCAGTCACTGCGGCAGTGAAACTATCCCATCGCTACATTCCGGCGCGTCAGCTGCCCGATAAAGCGGTGGCGCTGCTGGATACTGCCTGCGCGCGCGTGGCGGTCAGTCAGGGCGCACAGCCTGCGGCGCTGGAAGATTGTCTGCATCGTCTGGCCGCGCTGGAGATTGAAGCGGAGATCATTGAACGTGAAATCCGCGTCGGCCTTGGCGATGTGACCCGCCAGCAGGCGATTGCCGCAGAGCGCACCGCCCTGGAAACTGAACGTGATGCACTGCAACAGCGCTGGCTGCAGGAGCGTGAACTGGTTGAGACGCTGATTGCGCTGCGCGCCCGCTGTGTAACCGAAGAGGATCCGGCGCTGCGTGAACAGCGCGATGCAACGCAGCAGCAACTCACGGCGCTGCAGGGCGACTCGCCGCTGCTGTTTGCCGCCGTGGATGCAGGCGTGGTGGCTGCCGTGGTCTCGGACTGGACCGGTATTCCACTGGGCCGGATGGTGAAGAATGAGATCGACGCCGTCCTGAATCTGGCTGACACCCTGAACCAGCGCGTCATCGGCCAGCGTCACGGTCTGGATCTGATCGCCAAACGGGTTCGCACTACGCGCGCTCGCCTGGATAACCCCAACAAGCCCGCAGGCGTCTTTATGCTGTGCGGCCCGTCCGGTGTCGGTAAAACCGAGACCGCGCTGGCGCTGGCCGAGTCGCTGTATGGCGGCGAGCAGAACATTATCACCATCAACATGAGTGAGTTTCAGGAGGCGCACACCGTTTCGACGCTGAAAGGTGCTCCGCCGGGCTACGTCGGCTACGGCGAAGGCGGCGTGCTGACCGAAGCCGTTCGCCGTCGTCCCTACAGCGTGGTGTTGCTGGATGAGATTGAGAAAGCCCATCCGGATGTGCATGAGCTGTTCTTCCAGGTATTTGATAAGGGCTGGATGGAGGATGGCGAAGGTCGCCACATCGATTTCCGCAACACCATCATCATTCTGACCTCGAATGTCGGCACGCAGTTGATCAGCGCGATGTGTGCTGATCCTGAACTGATGCCCGATCCCGATGCCCTGAGCACCGCGCTGCGTAAACCGCTGCTGGAGGTGTTCCCGCCTGCGCTGCTGGGCCGTCTGCTGGTGGTGCCGTATTACCCGCTCAGCGATGAAATGCTGGCGGAGATTGTGCGGCTGCAGCTTGCGCGCATTGTGCGTCGTCTGGCCGACAACCATAGCATTGAGGCGCAGATCGACGAGTCGGTGGTGAGCCAGATTGTCCAGCGCTGCACCGAGGTGGAGTCGGGCGGTCGCATGGTGGATGCCATCCTCACTAACACGCTGTTGCCGCAGATGAGCCAGATATTGCTGAGTGCGCACGCCCGCGATGAACGCTATCGCCGCGTCGAAGTGCGTTGTGAGCAGGGCGAATTTGTCTGCCAGTTCGCTGTTTAAAGCTTAGTTATCAGAGAGTTTTCGAATATGTCGGAACATGATCAACCCCTGAATGTCCCCAACGCGCTGCCGCTGGGTTACCGCTTTAATGAGTTTGAAATCAAAGAGGTTATCGGCGGTGGTGGCTTTGGTATCGTCTATCGCGCCTGGGATCACCAGCTGGAACGTGATATCGCCATCAAAGAGTTTATGCCCGCCTCACTGGCGGTGCGCAGCGATGACCTCAATCTGGTGCTGCGCAGCGAACGTTTCAGCAAAACTTTTCACGCCGGACTGAACAGCTTTATTCAGGAGGCGCGTCTGCTGGCGCGCTTTAACCATCCGAACCTGCTGCACGTGCTGCGTTTCTGGGTGCAGAACGACACCGCTTATATGGGCACGGTGTTCTACAGCGGCACCACGCTCTCGAACTTCCGCGAACGCAATCCGCAGTCGGTAGATGAAACCTGGATCCGTCGCATGCTGCCGCCGCTGCTGGGCGCGATTAAAACCATCCATGAAGCGGGTTACCTGCATCGTGATATCTCGCTGGATAACATCCAGATTCAGAGCAGCGGCGAGCCGATCCTGCTGGACTTCGGGTCGGCGCGCAAAACCATCGGCAACCTGTCGGATGAGAGCGAGACCATGCTGCGTCCCGGCTATGCGCCGATTGAGCAATACAGCGACAACGACGAGAGCGAGCAGGGCGCGTGGACCGATATCTACGCGCTGGGCGCGGTGCTGCATACGCTGATTACCGGTGCACCGCCACCGGTCAGCGTGGTGCGGAGCATCGAAGATAATTATCAGCCGCTGGTGCAGCGTCGTCTGGCGGGGTTCTCCACAGCGCTGCTCAGTGCCGTGGATCGTGCTCTGGCGCTGAAGCCGGAAGATCGCCCGCAGAGCATTGATGATTTTGCTGTGCTGATGGCGCTGCCGGAACGTGAACCGGAACCGCTGCTCAGCGCAAAAATGAGCGGGCCAGGTACGATGCTGGTGCCGATCGCAGAAGAAGAGGAGGAGGTCAAACCCGCCTCGCCGCTGAAAACGCTGCTGGGACACCGGTTTGCTCTGCCAGGCCTGGTGGCTGCGGGTGTGCTGGTCGGCCTGTGCGCCGGTCTGCTGATGTCACGTGGTAATGAGTCATCGCCGGCTGAGGTCGCGCAAAACAGCGCGCCTGCCGTCACCGTCGCACCGGTCAACCAGCCGGTGGCTGCGCCACCGACCCAGTCTGAGACTCCGCCGGACACCGTTGCCAGCGCACCGGCGCAGACCTCTGAGCCGGTGCAGACCGCCGCACGTGAACCCGATCCACAACCCGCACCGCCACCCGCGCCTGTCGCCCAGGTTTATATCCGGTTGCAGCAGGGGGAACGCGTTCAGGTAAACGGTCAGCCGCAGGCGCTGGTGCCGGCGGTGAATGGCTTCGCGACGCTGCAGCTTGCACCGGGCAACTATACCTTTGCCATTAGCGGCCAGAGTGGCACCCGCCAGCAGACGCTGAACATCAGCGAAGAAGGCGTCTGGTTGCTCGATCCACACAGTTAATAGTCAGGGATTACTTATGTTCTCACGCATTACTGCACAGCTGCCGGCGGACGGCCTGCTGTTCCATACGCTCACCGGCACCGAGACGCTGTCCCGTCCGTTTGTGCTCACCGCCGAACTGCTGGCCACCGACGCGCGCATCGACCGTCACGCCCTGCTGGGCAAGCCGGTCACTTTTTTGCTGCCGACCGACGGCCTGATGAACGCGCTGAGTCCGCGCTACCTCAACGGCAAAATCACCCGCGTGGCGGTGCGCAGCCAGGAGCTGAGCGGCACCCGCTACGCGGTCTACCAGCTGACGGTGGAGCCGGACCTGTGGCCGATGCGGCGCGACCGCAACCTGCGCATCTTCCAGAGCCAGACGGTGCCGCAGATTGTGCAGACGCTGCTGAAGGAGTACGCGGTTAACGTAGAGACGCGCCTGGCGGGCAACTACCGGGTGTGGGAGTACTGCGTGCAGTATCAGGAGAGCAGCCTGGACTTCATCAGCCGCCTGATGGAGCTGGAGGGGATTTACTACTTCTTCCGCCACGAGGCGGACAAACATACGCTGGTGCTGTGCGACGCGCCGGACCAGCATCAGGCGTTTCCGGGCTATGAGACCATCGCCTATCACGTCACCCCGTCGGGCGGCGTGGTGACGGAAGAGGGCATCAGCCAGTGGTCGCTGGCGGAGAGCGTGACGCCGGGCATCTACAGCACCGACGACTACGACTTCCGCAAGCCGAACGCGTGGATGCTGCAGGCGCGGCAGAACCCGGCGTCGCCGGTGCCGGGCTCGGTGGACGTCTACGACTGGCCAGGTCACTTTGTCGACCACAGCCACGGCGAGTCCTACGCGCGCATCCGTCAGGAGGTGTGGCAGGGCGAGCACCACAGCGTCAGCGGGTCGGGCACCGCCACCGGCATCGCGCCGGGCTTCACCTTCGCCATCATCAACGCGCCGCACTTCAGCGACAACGGCGAATATCTGGTGACCTCGGCGACCTATGACTTCGCCGAGAACAGTTACGCCAGCGGCGACACCGGCGAGAGCCGGCACAATATCAGCTTCACGGTGCTGCCGTCGTCGGTGACGTACCGCACGCCGCCGGAGACGCCGTGGCCAAAAACGCACGGTCCGCAGACGGCGAAGGTGGTGGGGCCGAAAGGCGAGTCGATCTGGACCGACCGCTACGGCCGGGTGAAGGTGAAGTTTCACTGGGACCGTCTGGCGAAGGGCGACGACACCAGCTCCTGCTGGGTGCGCGTCTCCAGCGCCTGGGCGGGCCAGGGATTCGGCGGCGTGCAGATCCCGCGCGTAGGGGATGAAGTGGTGGTGGACTTCATTAACGGCGATCCGGATCGGCCAATCATCACCGGGCGTGTTTACAACGAGGCGAGCATGCCGCCGTGGGATCTACCTGGTGATGCAACACGAATGGGCTTTATGACGCGGAGTAAAGATGGACATCAGGCAAATGCCAGCTATCTTTTTTTTGAAGATAAGCCAGGCAGTGAACTGCTGAATATGCATGCCGAAAAAGATATGAATATTTCGGTAGAGAATGACAAGACCGTTTCAATAGACGGATGCCGTACGACAAAGATCGGCAAAGATCAAATTGACGAGATCACTGGTGACTCAACTTTCCATTACAAGCAGAAGCGCACAACGACGGTTGATGATGCTGAGACTAAAATTTTCAATAACGGTGAAAAGACTACCATTGAAAATGGCAGGGTGTTGAAAATTAGTAATGGAGATGAAGTTTCAATTGTCGGTAATAAAAATTCCCATATAAATGGCAATGAAAATCGAGAGATTACCGGAAACCTGTCGGAGAAAGTTAACGGTGATGTAAGTGTGGATATTAATGGCAGCTGGAATCAAAATGTAATGACAGGTACGGTTAATATATTTAGCCCAAACGAAATAAGTATTAAAAGCAGCACGAAAGTAAGCATTGAAGCGCCTTCCAGTTGGGTTAAGACTGCTGTGCACTCTTTTTCAATGACCGGTTTTAATGAAAGTGTAACGGGGAATAGTATTTCATTAACGGGTAATAGCATGAGTGGTACTGGAATGAGTTCTTCATTTACGACAGTAAGTAATAGCGTCACAGCATTGAGTAACTCCAGTTCATTAGTTAGCTATTCAACGAAAGGTATTGACAATAAGCGTTCACTAACTAAAATTGAAGATACTCTGCAAAATGTAGTAATTAGCGCGATACATTTATTTATATGAAGGTGAAAATGAATTTTTTAACTGAAACACCATTTATTGTCGGTATCATCATGACTGTCCTTGGTTTGTTTGTAATGTTTTCAATCTTCAAGCCTAATAAAAATGAGTTGTTTGAAATAAAAAACTGGAAAACCAGAGAGGAATGGCAGGGTGAAGTAATAACTACTGAACCCAAAAGCTGGTCGCAGACAGACACCAAATATGGTAATGATTTTTTCTATAATTTTAAGGTGCCACTTACGATTGCTGGAAAAGAGAATATACTTACCGCTAAAGGATTAGTAAGGCCAAATGACATTCATAAATTAAAAAAAGGTATTAAAGTTATTGTTAAGTACAGTGATGATATTCCGACAAAAGTCGCTGTAATTGATGTTTTGTATTAGTGATTTTTTCATTGCGCAGCAGATTAGTTAATTAATTAGATGCGTTAATTCCCCATATCGAGGGCGGCCAACTTTATGGGGTCAAAAGTGGTGGCGTTATCAGAATAGCAAATCCTACGATATATAGGCTTGTGAATAGCATATATCTTGCGAAAAAGAGTGGTGCTGAAATTTTATACTTTACATGCGCAATGCAATTATTATTCATCATTAAATGAAGCTTATTTTTCAATATTAATACAGTCGCATGTTCATTAAAATTTGAAATAACTATCCACATCATTATCAATACCGGGTCGGGGTCAGGCCCGGTATTTGTTTTATCTGTCGTTTTAGAAGGAACCCCGGGCATGAAAATCATTAAGCCTCTGCGACTGAGTGTACTTAATCGCCCGTTTCGCTGGCAGGGTAAAAATCATCTGGGCGTAACGGTGCTTGCACTGACTGACATGGGGGAAAAGCCGCAACTTCGTCCTGAAATGGAACTCTGGCAACTGGCTGCCAGTGAGCTACAGACCAGTGGCGGTGTTCTTGATATGGCCATCCCAAAAGTATGTGCCGAATTTCTGGCCACTGGCCATGCTTATACAAATCATCAAAGCGATAAAACCGCCTGCGCGGTGCGGATTGAAGTCAATACGTTAAGCAAGTCGCTGGCTGTATTCGGCGATCGCTACCGGGTCGGTAATAACATCACTGCGCCGCAAACGTTCGAGCAGATGCGGCTTGACTGGAGTCGTGCTTTTGGCGGTGAAGGGCATAATGAAAATCCCTATGGGATAGGCATTCACCCTGAGATGCATCAGGGACATGAATTTGTTCGCTTGCCCAATATTGAAGCGATGAGTAATCGACTGAATCAACCTGGGAAAAAGCCAGAACCGGCGGGATTTGGCCCACTGGATATCAGCTGGCCACAACGTTTTAACCGTATGGGGAGAAAATACGATTCCAACTGGTTACAAAATGATTTCCCCGGTTTCGCGCGAGATATCGACTGGAAAGTGTTTAATGCCGGTAGTCCTGATCAATGGTGGACAGATCGCGATGCCTTACCAGAGCAAGCCGCCTGGCGAATCTGGAATATGCATCCACAAAAGCCGATGCAGGAGGGCAAACTCCCCCCCTGGCAGGCACGCTGCTTTATCAATCGTCAGCGCGAAGATGAAACGCTGTTCGAGGAAATTTCACTGAGGGCGACCACGGTATGGTTCTTTCCTCACCTTGAGCAAATGATTTTGTTGTGGCAAGGAAACACGCGCATTAATGAAGACGATTCGGCTGATGTTTTGCAGTTGATGCCCGCACTGGAAAAACGTGGTTCGCCACGCTCAGTGAATCACTACCGTAAGGTACTTACGCAACGGCTGGATAAAGAAAACGGCGCACTGTTTTCATTTCGCGAAAAAGATCTCCTGCCTGATGAGGTCATTGGCCCCTGGATAGATAATCAGGTCGAGCAAACGCCCAGTCCGATGCGGGACAACATGAAAGCGCGAGCGAAACATCTTCGGGAACAACATCGTGCGCGCATTGAAGCATCCGGCGGGGAAGTGGGTGACTTGCTGAAAGAACCCCCGGAACCAGAGCTTCCCAGACTGGAAGACTTGCCGGAATTTATCGAAAAAATGGAGCGTCAGGCCGGAGAAATGAAGGTGCAGGCAGAGCTGCGTCAACGCGAGATAGAAGCCCGATATCCGCAAAGAGAAGGTGATGAGCATCAGCCCCGAGGTCCGGAAACGCTGTTTCATATGCAAGAAATGCTTCAACGCAACAATGATAGCTTGGGTGAGAAGAAGCTGGTACAGATGCGTGATGCTCTCCATCAAATGTATCTCACATCTGTAAAAAGCCAGCCACCAGCATTACGTCTGAAAGGTGATCTGGCCAAAATTATTCGTCAACGTGCTGAAAGAACACTTGCTCAGGATGGAAACTTTAGCGGCATGGATCTGACGGGCGCTGACTTTTCTGGCATGGATCTTCGCGGAGCCAACTTCAGCAAAACGTTGCTGGAATGTGCGGATTTAAGCCATTGCAAACTCGACGGCGCTAATTTTCATAGCGCAATGCTGGCGCGAACCGAACTTCACCACAGTTCCCTACGCAACTGTAATTTTGAGAACGCAAGTTTTGCTCTGGCGCAGTGCTGCAAAAGCGATTTTTCCGGTGCTCATTTCAAAGATACGCAACTGCAAGAGACGTTATTTGACAATTGCACGTTCAACGGGACAACGTTCAGCGGGTTACTGTTCAGGGAAACCTGGTTTACACAATGCTGTTTTCAACGCGCAAACCTCCAGTCATGTGTATTTATGGAACTCGATTTGCCAGACCTTGATTTTACAGAGGCAAAACTCACTAAAACGACCTTTCTTAAATCCAGGCTCGAGCAGGCTGTTTTTAATCGCGCCGAACTTGAGAGTTGCTCATGGGTCGACACAGTATCAAATGGTGCAGGTTTTATTGGCGCAACCTTGACCACCTGCGCGGTGACGTCAGGCACTACACTTAACGAAGCGGATTTTACTCACGCTACACTTCGACAAAGTAATCTGCGTGGGATACCACTGGATGCTGCACTCTTCACCCTGGCAAAAGTTGAGAATAGTGATTTAAGCGAGGCAAGTTGTAGAGGTGTAAATTTTCAGCAAGCAAACCTGGCAGGCAGTCTGTTCGTGCGCACTGATTTTCGCGATGCAGACTTTACGGATGCCAATTTGATGGGGGCGTTATTACCGAAAAGTCAGTTGGCTGGCGCATGTTTCCGGGGCGCTAATCTTTTTCGTGCTGACCTCTCACAGGCTTTCACCAGCGAAACCACCGAGCTTGACGGGGCTTTTACGAAACGCATTAAAACGTTGCCAAAGCGAGATGGAGAAATTGTATGACTGCACTCACTGCAACGGATATTCATCGGCTAATCAAACAGGGTGAGGTCATCAGCGAATTGAATCTGGATGGTATCAATTTGCAGGGATTTGATCTTTCCGGAGGGATCTTTCAGGACGTGTCCTTAATAGGGGCAAATCTGCAAGGGGCCAATTTAAAAGAAACCGTTTTTACTGAATGTCAGCTTGATCGGGCTGATATACGTCAGGCAAAAATTGAACAGGGCATCTTTAACCAGTGCGAAATGTCAGGTTTAACGGCAGATGAGACAAACCTGAGCGAAACGGTATTCAACCAGTGCGTGCTTACCAACAGCAATTTTGCGCGTAGCGTTTTGCTCAGCACGCAATTTATGCAATGTCCGCTCACGCAAGGTCAGTTTAAACAAGCACAGTTTGATCGCTGCGTATTTTTTGAATCAACGCTGGACGAGGCACATTTTGACGGTTGCAAATGTCTGCTTACTACTTTCTACAATATTGATTTACGTAAGGTATTCCTGACGCCGGGTGAGTTTGACCGCACCGTCTTTTTTAACTGCGATCAACGCAGTAAGAATTACGATCATCAGCGATTTACAGGTTGCCAGTTCACTGACTGTGTCATGGATAAAGTGCAGTTTAATGGTGCGCATCTTACACAATGTAATTTCAAAGGCGCTTCACTTAAAGACGCACTGTTTAATCAGGTCAATGCCAGTCAGGCTCTATTCATGGAAGCAGACCTGACGGAAGCTGAGTGTAAAGGAAGTCTGTTCGATCAGGCTATCCTGGTGGGTGCAGTGCTGGAGAGAGCTGATTTTTCGGGTAGCCGATTCTTCCAAAGTATTCTGCAACAAACGAGGGCTTCACAGGCCCTTTTTATGCGATGCGATCTTACATACAGCGACTTCTCCGGCGCAGATCTGCGCGGGGCGGATTTCCGTGCAGCAACGTTTTCACGTACGCGAATGCACCGGGCGCGCCAGGAGAACGCGCAGTTCTCTGGTCGTCGGGGCATTCTGGAATTTGATGAAGAACTACTGGCAGCTGAAGCATGGAGCGCACAGCGCCAGAGCCGCAGCTAAGGAGATTAAGTAATGCATCATAATGTCAACCATACGCTGACAAACGCCATTCTACCCCCAGTGCAGACCGCGGGCATTGTCACGCACAGCTTCGCCGATGGCAGCCTGACTATTGAATGTGAAGGACGAGGCTGGCATTGTCGCCGCGCTGCAAGCTGCGTGATTGTCCCGCAAATAGGCGACACAGTTTTAGTAACCAGCGTTGAACACCAGATTTGGCTACTGGCTGTTTTAGAGCGGGCTGATGAGCATAAAGCAGAACTCAGTGTGCCGGGTGATCTGCATATTAGCAGTGTGGGTGAATTAAGTTTAAGCAGTGGCGCGCTGCGCATCAGCGCTGAACAGGGTGATTGTCATATCAACGATATGAATTACAGCGGCGAGAAGATTTCTGCCTGGGTTAGCCTCTCGCGAATCGTTGGCAAGCGTGCGGAATCAGTGTGGCAAACCGTAACGCAGATTAGCCACAACCTGCTGCGTACCACACGTAATACTGAACAGGTTCGGGCCGGTCAGATTGATATGAAAGCAGAGGATTACGTACGCCTGCATGCCAGCAATACGGTAATTACCTCCAAAGCAATTACTAAAGTCGACTCAGAACAGATTCACATGGGTTAAGGAGCAAGAATGTTCGCAAACTGTCAGCTGTTTGGCGTGGACTTAGCCTTTCCGGATGTCTGCCTGACACCAACGCCCGCGCCAGTGCCTATACCTTATCCGGACATCGCACTTGGACCTACGGCCATTCCGAATGCACTCAATATCCTGTTCATGGGTATGCCAGCGCATAATATGGCGACCATCACGCCACTGACAAATGGTGATAATCCCGGTGTCGCAACGGGTGTTGCATCGGGCACGGTAATGGGACCCTCACGTCACCTCACCGGTTCATTCACCGTATTATTGAAAGGCACGCCGGCAACGCGTTTGACCAGCATGAGCCTGCAAAACTCTACCAATGCGGTTGGCATGCGTATCGTGCCAAGTCAGTTCAAAGTGCTGATGCTTGCACCTTAAGACATTACTTTTTGCCGCACCTTCTTCAGACAGGGATGAAAACCATGTTCTCACGCATTACTGCACAGCTGCCGGCGGACGGCCTGCTGTTCCACACGCTCACCGGCACCGAGACGCTGTCCCGTCCCTTTGTGCTCACCGCCGAACTGCTGGCCACCGACGCGCGCATCGACCGTCACGCCCTGCTGGGCAAGCCGGTGACCTTTACGCTGCCGACCGACGGCCTGATGAACGTGCTGAGCCCGCGCTACCTCAACGGCAAAATCACCCGGGTGGCGGTGCGCAGCCAGGAGCTGAGCGGCACCCGCTACGCGGTCTACCATCTGACGGTTGAGCCGGACCTGTGGCCGATGCAGCGCGACCGCAACCTGCGCATCTTCCAGAGCCAGACGGTGCCGCAGATTGTGCAGACGCTGCTGAAGGAGTACGCGGTTAACGTAGAGACGCGCCTGGCGGGC